>Ga0180434_10000014_pt1 | contig 239870 bp, 162 predicted proteins | sample SS_ome_7_FD_132453 | JGI IMG/M metagenome (GOLD analysis project Ga0180434, IMG submission 132453) | Hypersaline lake sediment archaeal communities from the Salton Sea, California, USA - SS_1_D_2 metaG | ecosystem: Environmental > Aquatic > Non-marine Saline and Alkaline > Hypersaline >... | reverse complement strand
TCGGTCACCAAGTTCAAGGTCCTTGAGACCTTGGCGCTCATATCCATTTGTGTGAACTGGGTTCTCCCGATTGTGATCTGGGTCGCGTGGGTGCCGACGGGTGTTCTCACCCGCGCGTTGAAGTCCGTCGCCGCTGCGGGAGGGGGTGGGTGACGGTAGGGCGCCGGAATTAGGCAGGGGGGATTACCTAATTGGAAAGTGGAGGGTACGGAGATAACGGAAACAAAGTCATCGCATGAGAGCAAAATGAGCCGTGAGATCCCAGAGGAGCCGGTGGATTCCGAAGAGGAGGCCTGGGCTGATGATTCGGACCGGAAAGCCTGGATACTCGCTTCGTCCCTGCTTGGGGCGGCGCTGATCCTCCACGGCTTGGCATACTATCTCTTGCCGGGATGGCTTTGGGGGGCCGGCACCCTGGACTCGCTTAACGGCTTCGCCGTCGTGACCGCTTTGATCTTGGGAGTCGTCGGTCTTATGCCTGCTCCGGCGCTCGTCGCACTGGGCGTTCTGATGAAGGCGTGGGACTTCAGCCCGCGTTGGGCCGCCAAGGACATCCTTGGCGCGTTTGTGTTCGCGGGAGTGCCGGCCGCCGTCTTGTTTTGGAAGCTGGGCGTGCGCGATCCGGTGGGGGGAGCTTGGCTCTTTCATGCCCCCTACGCGGGACTCCCCGAGGGGGCGACCGAAACAGCTCAATCCATGCCGATTTTGATTCAGTCGGCGGTTTCCGGGCTCTCAGCGGCGCTCAATACGTCAAACGCTCAGGCCGTGAGAGGATTGGCCATTTGCTTTGGGGTGGCGTTCTGCTGGATGGCCTTGCTCCTTCCGAAGCGCGAAGACTTGCATTGGAAGCCTATTCTGGGCTTTCTGCTGGCGTTTTCCGGCGCGGCGCTGATTTTCATTAGTCCCAGAGCCGACCTTGCCTTTCAGGCGTTCGCCACGGCGGCCCTGGTTGTCTTGGGCCTCGCTTCGTTGCGGGGCTACGTTTCCCCGCTTCTGCCGGGTGTCGCCGCGTGCTGCGCCGCGCTGGTCCATCCGATCGGTTTCGCGCTGCTCCCGGCTTGGGCGTTCTTGCTGTGGCGCCAAAAAGACTCCCGGCCGGTCTACTTCTGGCTTGGCCTGATCGGATCATCGGCTCTCACGGCCGCCGTCCTTGTCGCCCTGGACGCGGCGGTCGGCGGTGCCCTCGACCAAACGGCCAAAGCGGCCAAGTCGCTGTGGTTCACGGGCTCGGGCACACGCGCCCACTGGGTCTTGGATTGGGCCGTGGAAGAGGGCGCCCTGGGCGCCGTGATGGCTGTTATTGGATGGATCGCGGAGAGGATTTGGGGGACGTTGAATGGGCTCCTATTCGTGGCGCCCGTCGGCTCGGCTCTGGCCGTCTCCGCCCTCGCATACGGATCCCGTCTGCGCAGGTCGCCCGCTTTCGGGTTCTTGTGCTTTGCCGCCGTCATGACGGGGCTTTTGGCTCTCACCGCCGCTCCCTATCCCGGCCCTCCCAGGTCCTGGGGGGTATATGTGCCGTTCGGGATATGTGTAACGGCCCTGGGAGCTTGGTGGCTTGCCCAACAGTTCCAGAGGCGTGATCGCTTCAAGGCGTTGGCCGTAGGGGCCGTGGTCGTTTCTCTGATACACGTTCTGCCTCCGTTGTTTGCGTCCAGGCAGGTGGACGTCGCGTCCGAAAGGCTGAGAACGCTCATGTCGGCGCCGAGTCCGTGGGATATCCGAGGACGCGCCTCCGCTCTCGAGCAGTTGGGAGCTTTCTACTTGATCGCCGGCGACACGCTTCTCGCGGCGGAGCAACTCGAGGAGGCGTGGAAGATGCGTCCGAATCCCCTCTATTTGGGGACGGCGGGAACCTACTACGCCGGGATGAAGAGATTCGATCTGGCGGAAAAGCAGTTCGCCAGGCTCGTCGAGGAGCGGCCTTTCGACAGACAGGCCAATCTCTCCCTCGGTATACTGCACGCCCTGAACGGGAGAATGGAGGAGGCCGAACAGTACTTGCTTGTTGCCTATGGTGATACTTCCCTCGCACTGCCCGAGCCCGAGATGGACTCGCCCTACTGGGTCGATCTGCCCCATGGTCCGGAGCGGGAGAGGATAAGAACACAGCGCATGATGGCCCGGAAGAACTCCCAGGAGGCTTTTGAAGAGGGGGAGGCCGCGGTGGATCGCGGCGACTTGGAGACGGCGGAACGTCTGTACAGGAGGGCCCTTGAGATCTATCCGCTCTGGGGCAGAATGCAGTACGAGGTTCACAATCACGTAGGAACGATATATGCGATGGAAGGGCGGACAAGAGATGCCGCATACGAGCTTCTGTTGGCCCTGAATTCCTACAGGAACTACCCACTGTGCTATTTCGTGGAAAACGGAATCGGTTACGGCCCCGCGAGGCGTGCCGTGAGAGCCTCCCGCGGAGGGGAGGGGGGCGGACACCTTCAATAGAGTGCCACGGCGTGTCGGGACCCCGATCGGCTCGTCCGCGGGCTTTGCGGCGCCGGGCGGGAGCCCTCGGACCGCGGGCCGGCACGGTTGACATGCCCGGGATCGCGGCTTAATATGGCGGTTGTCTCCATCGCGGTCCGCGGGTGGATTATCACTCCAAAGTACTTCACTAATACATGGAAGGGGGATTGGTATGGGTACAAGGGTGGGAATAGTCTCCGCTGTCAGAACTCCGATAGGCAGATTTCTGGGGGCTTTCCAGAACGTGACCGCTGTCGAGTTGGGCATCCGTGCGACCCGCGAGGCTCTCCGTCTGGCCGGGATCGACGGCAAAGAGGTTGATGAGTTCATCTACGGGAATGCCCGCCAGGCGGGAAGCGGTCCCAATCCCGCTCGTCAAGTGTCCTTCTTTTCGGGCATGGGCGAGAAGGTGCCCGCGTATACATTGAACATGGCATGCGCCTCCAGCGTAAAGGCCGTCACTCTGGGAGCCGAGGCGATCATGCTGGGTAACGCCGACATAGTCGTCGCCGGGGGCACGGAGAACATGACGCGGGTCCCCTTCATGTTTGAGGATTTCCGCTGGGGATATCGCATGGGGCACGCCAAGGTGCTCGACGGAATGTACCGGGACGGGCTTTTCTGCCCGGTGGCCGAGATGATCATGGGTGAGACGGCGGAAACGCTCGCCGAAATGCATAAGATAACTCGCGAAGAACAGGATCGCTATGCGATGCAGTCGCAGCACAGGGCCGAGGCGGCGGCCGACAGGGGCGTGTTCAAGGAGGAGATAGTCGCCGTTGAGGTCAAGGGCCGCAAGGGAAAGACGACCCTTGTGGAGGCGGACGAACATCCCCGGCGCGGCGTGACGATGGAGCAGCTCGCCAAGCTCCCCCCCGTGTTCAAGAAGGACGGGACGATAACCGCCGGCAACTCGAGCGGCATCACCGACGCGGCGGGCACCGTGGTCCTGATGTCCGAGGAAGCGATGAAGTCCAGAGGGCTTGAGCCTTTGGTCTACGTAGGAGCCTCGACCGAAGTCGGCGTTGATCCCAAGATCATGGGAATCAGCCCGGTGCCGGCGTGCCGGAAGCTCTTCGAGAAGACGGGGCTTACGATGGATGACTTCGACGTTGTGGAGCTCAACGAGGCTTTCGCCGCCCAGGTGCTCGCGGTGGCGAAAGAGATTCCCATCGACTGGGAGAAGACCAACGTCAACGGCGGAAGCATCGCGCTCGGACATCCCATCGGAATGACGGGCATAAGGCAGATTCTGACCTTGGCCCACGAGATGAAGCGGAGGAACGCCTCAAAGGGTCTTGTCACGCTGTGTGTCAGCGGGGGGCTGGGAATGGCCCTTGTGTTGGAGAGGTAAGGAGGGGGCTATGAACCTGGAAGGCAGAAAGGCCCTTGTTACGGGCGGCAGCATGGGGATAGGCAAGGCCACCGTTCTGGCGCTCGGACGCTACGGCGCCGACGTGGCCTTCACGTACAGGAAGCACGAGGCGGAGGCCGCGGCCATCGCCTCGGAGTTGGAGAAGATGGGACGGGTGGGGCTGTCTCTCAAGGCGGACGTTGGGAGCTTTGAGGACGCCGAGCGAACCGTCGGTAAAGTCATCGAGAGCTGGGGCGGGTTCGACGTGCTGGTGAACAACGCCGGCGTGAACTGGGACGGCGTGGTGTGGAAGATGACGGAGGAACAGTGGGATACGGTCCTCGAGGTCAATCTTAAAGGATACTTCAACTATCTGAGAGCGGCCGTTCCTGTTTTCCGCGAGGCCAAGCGGGGCACGATCGTGAACGTAACGTCCATAAACGGCCTCAGAGGCAAGTTCGGGCAGTCGAACTACGCCGCGTCGAAGGCCGGCATAATAGGGCTCACGAAGTCGGTCGCGAGAGAGCTCGGCAAGTACGGCATTCGGGTGAACGCCGTCGCCCCGGGTCTGATAGAGACGGAGATGGTGTCCGCGATGCCGGAAGAAGCGAAACAAACGTCGCTTGCGGAGATCGTTCTGGGCAAGCTCGGAAAGCCCGAGGACGTCGCGGAAGTTATCGCTTTCCTGTGCTCGGACATGGCGGGCCACGTTACCGGGGAAGTGATCAAGGTGGACGGGGGACAATATATATAGTAGAAATCCCGGGCCTTCACCGCCGCAAGCGCGATTTGCGGAGGCTTGTGCGCCTTGAGAAAGGCGGTGGGTGAACGATGATTGCGGCGTTGCTGCTCGTTGCGACGATACTGATCTCCATCATTGTGGTGCGTATCGGCGCCATCGCCTTTGAGATGACGGGGCTGGACAGAGACAAGGCGACCTTTCAGGCGTTGTCCTGTTTCTCCGGCACGGGATTCACCACTCGCGAATCCGAGCTCATCACGGGTCACTACTACCGCAGGCGAATCGCGACGGTGCTGATGGTCTTCGGCAACGCCGGCTTGGCTACCGTGATCACCACCCTGGTTGTGTCCGCCGGGGGCGGCGTCCTGCCGTCGCTAAGAAACGTAGGGCTGATATTTCTGGGCGTCGGCGTCGTAGTGCTCATGCTTAGGCATCCGTGGATATCGGGGCGTATTAGGCGGGCGGCGGAGAGTTGGCTGCGCAGAAAGACGGACCTTGACGCCGTCGACGTGGTGGAGATCCTGCACCAACCGGAGGGGTACGGCATAGCGAGCCTGCGCGTGGATGCCGGCTCGACGCTGGCTCACAAGGGCATCGCGGCCAGCGGCCTGAGGGTCAGAGACGTTCTGGTGCTTTCAATCGAACGTTCGGGAGTGGTGATACCTCTTCCTACGGCGGACAGGGTGATTCTGCCCGGCGATTCCCTCATATGTTACGGGCAGATAAGGACTATTCGGCAGCTCTCGCGAGTCAAGGGTGCCTCCGGGGCAGGGGTGCCGAAGAAGAAGAGCCGGGGGGAGGGAGAGTCGGAAGGTTCGACCGGGGAATCCGGACACGACAAAACGGCGCAACAGAAGGAGGGGAGATGAGCGGCGGCGCTTTCAAGAATATCGAATACAAACCGACGGATTCGGGAGTGACCATTGTATTGAACAGGCCCCCACTCAACATCATGAACATCGAGATGATGGAGGAGATAGCCCGGGCGCTCAATACCGTGGTGAAGGAACAACCGAAGTTTTTGTTGCTGCGCTCGGACGGCAAGGCGTTTTCCGCGGGCGTGGACGTGAGCGATCACACCGAAGAGAACGCCACGCACATGATCACCGCCTTCCACAAGATGTTCCACGTTCTGAATCACATGATGACGCCGACGATCGCTGCGGTAAAGGGCGCGTGCCTCGGGGGAGGTTGCGAGCTGGCCACGTTCTGCGACATTGTGATCGCATCCGAGGACTCAAAGTTCGGGCAGCCGGAGATCAACGTGGGAGTGATGGCGCCGGTCGCCGCGGCGTTCTTCCCCAAGATGATCGGCTGCAGGAAGACACTCGAGCTTCTGCTGATGGGGGCCACTATCAGCGCGGTCGAAGCCCAGGAGATAGGTCTCATCAACAAGGCCGTGCCCGATGAAAAGTTCGAGGATGAGGTAAACCTGATCGTAGAGAAGTTTTCCGCCCTCAGCGCCCCGGTGCTGCGATTGAACAAGAAGGCCGTGATGGACGGGCTGGAGCTCGACTTCGAGCGAGCGCTGGGCGGCGTGGAGGACATCTACATTCAGGAGCTGATGGCCACGGAGGACGCCAAAGAGGGACTGAACGCTTTCCTGGAGAAGAGGCCCCCCAAGTGGCGCGAGAAGTAACCTCGCGCGAAGACCACGTGCCGCTTTCGCGCTGTTCGGGCGGAGGCTCCGATCGGAGGCACGAGCCCGGTTCTCGGAGCCAACCGGCTTCGACGATTGCATCCGGGCGAACGAGAGGTTTTCCGTAGCGACCATTTGCACAGGAGGGAGCCGAGATCCACTGCGGCTAAGCCGCAGTTAGCTCGGCGACCGGGTGCAGGGAGCAAGGGAAACCTCTCGTTCGCCCAAGCCGACTTCTGCCGCCGCCCTTCGCGCGACTACTTCGCCGTGGCCTCCCGGAACTTCTGAGTGAGAAGCGGGAGTACCTCCATTGCGTCGCCGACGAGGCCGTAAGTCGCCACCTTGAAGATAGGGGCGTTCGGATCCTTGTTGATCGCGACTATGACGTCGGACGTCCTCATGCCCGCGATGTGCTGTATGGCGCCCGATATCCCGACGGCTATGTAGAGCTTCGGTTTGACGGTCTTGCCGGTCTGTCCGACCTGGTGCGGGTACTCGATCCAACCCGCGTCCACGGCGGCCCTTGACGCGCCTATCGCACCCCCGATAACGTCGGCCAGCTCCTTGAGCTTCTCGAAGTTCTCCGGGGCTCCCATACCGCGGCCTCCCGATACTATGACGTCGGCATCGGCGAGATTGACGGCGCCCTTCTCCTCAGTGAAGCCGGTTACCTTGGTTGGTATCTCGTCTTCGCCGAACGACACTTCGGCCGCGACCGTCTTCGCCTGCCGAGAGGGGTCGGGGTCCGGAACGGGAAACGCCTTGGGTCTAACCGCGGCCATCTGCGGCCTCGCCTCCGGGCACTGGATGGCCGCCAGGATGTTCCCTCCGAACGTCGGTCTGATGAACCGAAGAAGCCCGGTGCCCTCGTCAATCTCTATGTCCGTGCAATCCGGGGCGAGCCCGGTCTCAAGCTCGGCGGCCAGGGCGGACGAGAAATCCCTCCCCTGTATGTCGCCGGGTATGAGCAGGGCGGCCGGGGAGTGCTCTTTCACAAGGTCGGCCGTCGCCCGCACGTATGCTTCCGTGCGGTAGTTTTCAAGCACGGGGCTCTCGACGACGTAGGCGACGTCGGCGCCGTATGAACCGGCCTCTCCGGCGAGTCCTTTGACGTCCGAACCCAGAAGAACCGCTCCTACCTCCGCCCCCGATGAGTCCGCGAGTCGGCGGGCCTCGCCCAGCAGCTCCAAGCTCGCCTGCGGGAGCTTTCCGTCCTTGACCAGCGCGGCTACCCACAGCGCTCCGGAGTTCTTTGTATCCGTCACCTTGATCCTCCCATCAATTGCTCACAATGAAGCCGGGCCGAAATGTCCTCTGTCCAAGAGTGAGCCGTAAAGTCCATTCCATATTCCCCGAAAAGAAGCAAAGCCCGAATCAACATCTAGACCAGTTTCGTCTCCATGATCTTCTTAACGAGCTCCGCCGCAGCTTCCTCCGGTTCGCCTTCTATGATCTCGCCGCCCGTCCTCTGTTCGGGCTCCCTGCTGTCAACGAGCTTCGTCGGCGACCCCGCGTCCCCCACGGCCGAGGGATCCAGGCCCAGATCCTGCGCGGACCAACTTGGAATCTCGGCCTTTGAAGCCTTCCTCACTTTGAGCAAAGACGCGAACCTGGGCTGGTTTATGTCCTTGACCACGGTGATGACGGCCGGGAGAGTGCACTCCACCGTCTCCTTGCCCGTCTCGAGCATCCTCCGGACGGTGATCTTCTTTCCTTCGAAGTCTATCGAATCGATCTTGGCGACATAGGTAAGCTGCGGAACGCCCAGGAACCTGGCAAGAGCCGGTCCGACGAGCGCGGTTGCCCCGTCAATGGACTGCATCCCGCAGAGCACGACGTCGAACTCGCCCACCTTCTTGATCCCGGCCGCCAGAACTCGCGCGGTCGCGAGGCTGTCTCCGCCCTTGAAGGCATCGTCGTTGAGCAGGATCGCCTCGTCGGTGCCCATGGCTATGGCCTCTCTCAGCGCCTCAATCGCCTTCTGAGGTCCCATCGTCAGCGCGGTGACGGAGCCTCCCTGGCTGTCCTTCATTCTCAGGGCCTCTTCGATGGCGTAGAGATCAAACGGGTTGATGACGTGAGGGATTCCCTCACTGGCCAGCGTGTAGGCGTGGCCGTCGAACTTGATGTCCTTGGGATCCGGACTTTCGGGTACTTGTTTGATGCAGACTATGGCCTTCATTGTGCCTCCTTCTAACCTAAACAGCCGTGCGGACTTGAGGCCCGCCTGTGGGGCTGGAAACCGTCTTGTTGTTCGGTGGAAGGGATCTGGAATATGGCGTCGCGAAGTCTATCAGCCCCGGCGGCCCCGTGTCAACGGCCAAGGCTCATCGAGAAGCGCTTGACGCGACGGTTGCTTCGTCCCTCTCCCACAGGAGCTCCGCGGAGGCTGACCCGTGCCGCTCCCTTCAGACATGTCCCCCATGATCCCGGGGATTCCGTCGCCGTTTTCGTTTGACAGGGGGCGGGCCGGAATTTAAGCTTTTTGGACAGCGCGTCCGGGGACGGTGCACCCGAGCCACTGTCTTTTGCAATACGACCACTTCAGACCTGTTGGACCCCGGTAGAGAGTCCGGCCCCCTCGCATTCCGCACACGAGCGGCACTCGCAGTAGTGTCCCGGTCCGTGAGTCCAAGGGGGTTTTGTCGACCGGCGTCGGGGGCGACCGAGAGGGTTGTTCGGCCCTGTTGCGATTCCCTTTTCGCGACCTGGGGCTTGCGGTTTCGGCCTTCCGGCCGGACCGCCAAGGAGAGGGGAGCTACGCTCCCGGATCGCCCGGCATGCACTGGCCCCGGGACATCGCGGTCCGCGCACAAGTCTCAGGGGGTGTGACGTCGGGGGGAAGCTGGAGAACCTCCGAACGCGTAAACCCCAGCGACTAGAAGCATTAGGCCGCTCGGCCTAGGGAGGAGGTGCCATTGTGAAGATGAAAGCGGCGGTTTTCTACGGCCCCAAACAGCCTCTCAAGGTCGAGGAGGTGGAAGCCCCTAAGGCGGGCCCAGGTGAGATTCTTGTAAAAGTCGCCGCCTGCGGCGTATGTCATACCGATCTCGGCTACATCGATGACGGAGTTCCCACCTTCAAGAAACCCCCGATGATACTGGGACACGAGTCCTCAGGCATAGTGGAGGACCTGGGAGACGGAGTCGACCGGTTCGCCAAGGGCGACAGGGTGCTGATCCCGGCCGTGTTCACGTGCGGCGATTGCGCCTACTGCCGCGTTGGGCGTGAGAACATCTGCCTCAACATGAGGATGCTGGGCAACAACATGGACGGGGCCTATGCGGAGTACGTGGTTGCGCCGGCGCGCGACTGCCTGCACTTGCCCGAGGAGATCCCGCTGGAGGAGGGGTGCATCATCGCCGACGCGGTGTCAACGCCTTACCACGCGGTGAAGAACCGGGCGAAAGTCAGGCCCGGGGATTTGGTCGCCGTCTACGGCTGCGGCGGAGTTGGTATGAACGTGGTGCAGGTCGCGGCCGCGACCGGCGCGGTGGTTATCGCGGTTGACATCGACGACGATAAGCTTCGCACCGCGATTGAGCTCGGCGCGTGGAAGACGGTGAACGCAAAAGCGCTCGATCCCGCCAAGGAGATAAGGAAGCTCACGGGCGGAGGGGTGGATATAGCGATTGAGGCTATCGGCAACCCCATGACTATCGAGCAGGCTTTCGCGTCGTGTAAGGCCGGAGGCAGACTATGTGTGGTCGGCTACACCAATCAGGACGTGAAGATAAACGCGGCGAGACTTATGTTCCGGGAGATGGAGATAGTCGGGTCCTTGGGATGCAGGCCGGTTGACTACGCGAATATCGTTGAGATGGCCAGGAGCGGGAAGATCAAGGTCACCGAGCTGGTGACGGGGCGCTTCCCTCTCGACTCCATAAACGAAGCCCTCGACCAGCAGAGAACCGGGAAGACGCTGAGATTGATCATCGTGATGTAGGGGGCGCTTCAAGGGCGGCGAGGGTAGGCCCGTTCGGCCGGGCGAATAGAGGCGGAGGAGAACATGGCATACGAGAATATCTTATATGAGAAAAAGGATGAAATCGCCTACGTTACGGTCAATAGGCCGAAGGTGATGAACGCGCTGAACTCCGTGACGATCGGGGAGCTTAAGTCCGCGTTCGCGGACGCCCATGTAGACCGGGACGTTCGCGGGGTCATCCTAACGGGGGCCGGCGAGAAGGCCTTCGTGGCCGGCGCCGACATCGGAGAGCTCGCCGAGCTTGGTCCGCTGGAGGGAAAGAGAATGATGGCGCACGGGCAGGGGGCGTTCGAGGCGATCGAGACCCTTGGGAAGCCCGTGATCGCCGCGGTCAACGGATTCGCCCTGGGGGGCGGATGTGAGCTCGCGATGGCTTGCACGATCCGGGTCGCGTCTTCCAACGCCAAATTCGGCCAGCCCGAGGTCAACTTGGGGGTTATTCCCGGTTACGCGGGCACGCAGAGATTGCCCAGGCTGGTGGGGAAAGGAGTCGCGCTGGAGCTCATTCTCACGGGGAACATGATCGACGCGCAGGAGGCCCATCGCATAGGTCTCGTGAACAAGGTTTGCGAGCCGGGACAAGCGGTAGCGGAAGCCGAGGGGATGATGAAGACCATCATGTCGAAAGGCCCGCTCGCGGTTCATTTCGCTCTGGAATCCGTGAACAAGGGGTTGGAGATGCCCTTCAAGGAAGGTTGCGCTCACGAGGCGACTCTGTTCGGACTGCTCTGTGCCTCCGAGGACGCGAAGGAAGGGCTCAAGGCCTTCATGGAGAAGAGGAAGCCGGACTTCAAGAACAAGTAGGTGTCTTTCGCCCCCGGGCGGGGGCGACGCTCGTGCGAGGGGATATATAGAGTGGATTTCAAGTTCACGGAAGAGGAATTGCTCATTCAGAAGGCGGCGAAGGACTTCGCCGAGAGCGAGATCGCGCCGCGGGCCGACGAGCTGGACAGATCCAAGGAGTTCCCGCGCGATCTGATGAAGGCCATGGGCGAGCTCGGCCTTCTGGCGATCGCGGTTCCCGAGGAATACAACGGGGCAGGCTCGACCTATCTCAGCTACGTGCTGGCGGGAATAGAGATCACAAAGAGAAGCGCGGCCGCCAGCATGGGCTTCGGCCTTCACAACTCGCTGCTCGCGCCGCCTTTGCTCGCCTACGGGACGGATGAGCAGAAGAACAAGTATCTCAAGGGAGCCGCCGACGGCTCGCTCCTCGGCTGTTTCGCCGTCACCGAGCCGGAGGCGGGATCGGACGCGGGGGCTCAGAAGACGCGCGCCGTAAAAGACGGCGACGATTACGTGATAACGGGTACTAAGTGCTTCGCCACGAACGGATCCGTCGCGGACTTTGTCATACTGCCCGCCGTGACCGACCCCGAGGCCGGCTCGCGCGGAATTACGACCTTCATAGTGGACACGGATACGCCGGGCTTCTCGGCGGGCAAAGACGAGGACAAGATGGGCATCAACTCTTCACCCACCTCTGAGCTGATCCTCGACGGCTGCCGCGTGGGAAAAGAGCAGATGTTGGGAGAGGAAGGGCGGGGCTTCAAGATAGCTCTCTCCGCCCTGGACAGCGGCCGCATCGGCGTGGCGGCGCAGGCGCTCGGAGTGGCGGAAGGGGCTCTTGAAGCCGCAGTGGCCTACTCCAAGGAGCGGGAGCAGTTCGGAAGGCCGATCTCAAAGTTCCAGGCGATACAGTGGATGCTGGCGGATATGAGCTCGCGGCTGGAGGCGGCGAGGCTGCTTACCTACCAAGCGGCTTGGCTCAAGGACGCCGGGAAGCCCTACATCAGGAACTCAGCCCAGTGCAAGCTCTACGCGTCCGAGGCCGCAACATGGATAACGCACAAGGCGATCCAGATCTTCGGCGGGTACGGCTATATGAAGGAGTACAAGGTCGAGCGGTTCTACCGCGAGGCACGTGTGATGGAGATCTACGAGGGTACCTCGGAGATCCAGCGGCTTGTGATAGCGCAGAGCCTTTTTGCTCCTCGGGGCGCCAAGTGAGGCGCGCGAGGCTTAAGATAAACCGTATTCAGGACTAGACACGGCGCATGGCGGTCGCTCGTGTGGGGTTGTGCTCCGGGGACGGCGGGTTGCGGCCGCCACGCCCGCCACATGCCGGCCGTGCCGAACGCGCGCGGCCGGCTTACTTGACCCGCATGGCATACGGGCGGGGCGATAAAGTCGATTACATGGAACCGGAATCATGCCTGGAAAGATGACGATATCCGAGAAGATCCTGGCGAGGCACGCCGGCCTGGACGAGGTTACGGTAGGTCAGATAGTCAACGCCAAAGTCGATTGGGTCCTGGCGAACGAATTGTCCGGGGTCCTGGCGATTCAAGAGCTTCACAAGGCGGGCATAGAGAAGCTCTTCGACCCGGACAGGATAATACTCGTTCCCGATCACTTCACTCCGAACAAGGACATAAAGGCGGCGGAGCTGGCCGCCGTCTTCAGGGAATTCGCGAGGACGCACAACGTCACGAACTATTTTGAGATCGGCCGCATGGGAATCGAGCACGTTCTCATACCGGAGGAAGGCCTGATCGCCCCGGGCGAGCTGATCATCGGAGGAGATTCGCACACCTGCACCTATGGGGCGCTGGGCGCCTTCGCGACCGGCGTGGGGAGCACCGACGTCGCCGCGGGTTTCGCCATTGGTGAGGTGTGGCTCCGCGTTCCTCCGAGCATCAAGGTGGTGCTTGGGGGAAAGCTCAAGGGCTGGGCGTCCGCGAAGGACGTCGTCTTGACCATGATAGGCGAGTTGGGTGTGGACGGCGCCGTATACAGGAGTCTCGAGTTCGCCGGAGACGGGCTCGCGCATCTCGGCATGTCGGATAGGCTCACGATCGCGAACATGGCCATAGAGGCCGGAGCCAAGACCGGGGTCTTTCCGGCGGACCGAGTGACCGAGGAATATCTCAAGGGGCGGGTGAGCAGGAAGTGGCGGGCGGAACCCCCGGACGAAGGGGCTCACTATGAAAGAACGCTCAAGCTCGACCTCTCCGCGATAGAGCCGGTGGTCGCGAAGCCCGCGCTTCCGGAGAACGTCGCCCCCGCCCGGGACCTGCGGGACGTGAAGATAGACCAGGCTCTCATAGGAGCTTGCACAAACGGTCGCCTTGAAGACCTTCGCGTCGCGGCCAAGGTATTGGCGGGAAGAAAGGTCCATCCCTCCGTAAGGGTGATCGTTCTGCCGGGCAGCCAGCGCGTTTACAAGCAAGCGTTGGAGGAGGGGATCATCGGCGCCCTGATCGACGCGCAGTGCGCGGTGAGCACTCCCACCTGCGGGGCCTGCGTCGGAGGGCACATGGGCGTGCTGGCGAAGGGCGAGGTCTGCGTCTCGACGACAAACAGGAACTTCGTGGGAAGGATGGGGCACCCCGAGAGCAAGGTGTACCTGGCCGGCCCGGCGGTCGCGGCCGCGAGCGCCGTTCTGGGCCGCATCGGAACCCCCGAAGAAGTCGTTGGGTAGAGGAGACGCGACGTGAAGATCAAAGGCAAGGCTTGGAAATACGGGCGAAACGTCGACACCGACGTGATAATACCGGGGAGATACTGCCACTTGTCCGAACCGGAGGACATCGCCCCTCATTGCCTGGAGGACCTGGACGCCGAGTTCGCGGGCAAGGTGAAGAAAGGCGACGTGATCGTCGCGGAGGACAACTTCGGCTGCGGAAGCTCGCGCGAGCTGGCGCCGCTCGCCATAAAATCGTGCGGGGTAGGGGCCGTCATCGCGAGCTCGTTCGCTCGCATTTTCTATAGAAATTCAATAAATGTCGGGTTGCCGATCTTCGAGTGCGAGGAAGCGGTGGCCGGAACAGAGGCCGGGGATGAAATCGAGGTCGAGCCCGGCACGGGCGCCATTCGCAACCTGACCAAGGGCACGAGCTTTCAGGCGAGGGGTTTTCCTCCGTTCATACAGGACATAATCAACGCGGGGGGACTCATGAACTACGTCGTCTCCAGGCTTGGGGGAGCCGGAAGGAGCCAGGGATGAGTGAGAAGAGGGTCTATGACATAGCGGTTGTTCGCGGCGACGGCATCGGCCATGAGGTGGTTGAGGAGGCTTTGAAGGTGCTCGCGGTGGCCTCGGAGATGTACGGATTCAAGACGAAGCTGACCGAGTATCCTCACGGCACCGAGCACTATCTTAAGACGGGAGAGCTTTTTCCCGACTCCGTGCTGGATGAGTTGCGGGGCAGGGACGCGATTCTCTTAGGCGCCATAGGCGATCCCCGGGTGGAGACGGGCCTCGTGGAGAGGGCCATCGTGGGCGGCATCCGTTGGAAGCTCGACCAGTACATAAATCTCAGACCGATAAAGCTCTACGCCGAGCACCTTAGCCCCCTGAAGGACGTCAAGCCGGAGGATCTGGATATCGTGGTGGTCAGGGAGAACACCGAGGACGTGTATACCGGCTTGGGCGGCATATTGAAGAAGGGCACTCCGCACGAAGTAGCAGTCCAAGAGCTCATCTACACGCGCGACGGAGTCGAGCGGTGCGTCCGGTACGCTTTTGAGCTCTGCCGGGAGAGGGACAAGGAGAAGCGGCTGACCCTCGTCGACAAGGCCAACGCCATTAGAGCCCAGGACATATGGACAAGGGTCTTCGCCGAGGTGGGCGAGGAGTACCCGGACATAGAGAAAGATCATGCCTACGTGGATGCGGCTTGCATGTGGATGGTGAAGAACCCCCAGTGGTTCGACGTGATGGTGACGACGAACATGTTCGGCGACATAATCACCGACCTCGGCGCAATGCTCCAGGGAGGAATGGGAGTGGCGGCCTCGGGTAACATCCATCCCGGGAAGGTCTCGATGTTCGAGCCGATTCATGGCTCCGCTCCTAAGTACGCCGGCAAGAACGTGGCCAACCCTATCGCGGCCATCGCGGCCGCTCAGATGATGCTGGACTTCCTGGGCGAGAAAGAGGCCTCAACCGCCATAGAGAATTCCATCGAAGACTGCCTCGTGACCGGCAAAGTGAGCTCGCTGACCGCGAAGAGCGGCATGTCCACGGTTGAGATAGGCGACACAGTCGTCTCCGTCCTCAAGGACCGCGGATAGCCTAGATCCGGAAACGCGACCTCGGCACCGGTGGATCTCCGCCCATTCCCGCGCAAGGGGGCCTTACGAAACATCCTTCGTCCGTGTTGAGGTTCCCACTGGACTGCGGGTCTCCTTTTTTGGGGCCGGCGGCTCGGCTCGCTCGCCTTTCTTGAATCGCCCGCATTTCCCCTGTTATACTTGCGTTGCGGATCGGTTGCCGCTATGCTGGCGGGTCGTATGTTTTGGCGCATTGTCCGGCGAGAGTGGCGGAACTGGCAGACGCGCTGGACTTAGGATCCAGTGAGGAAACTCATGGGGGTTCAAGTCCCCCCTCTCGCACCACTTGATGCGGTGGGGCGGCGGCCGGGCGGACCCGGTTCATCAAAGAGGATGGTCACAGATGGTGAAGGTCGACGTAAAAGAAGAGGAGAGCTGGAAGCGGACCCTTGAGATAGAGCTTCCCGCCGATGAGATGGAGCATCATCGGGAGGAGGTGATCGGCTCCCTCAAGAAGAAGGTATCGGTGCCCGGCTTCAGAAAAGGCAAGGTCCCCCGGGCGGAGATCGAACGCCGCTTCAAGGAGTCGATTCTGGGGGAGCTTTACCAGAAGGCTCTGCCGCGGGGATTTCAGCAGGCAGTGCAGAAGACCAATCTAAGGCCGGTCACGAATCCGACGTTCGAGGACGTTCAGTACGACGAAGGGGGTCCCCTGAAGTTCAAGGCCGTCTTCGAGGTGATGCCTCCGCTTGAGATAGGCGGCCTTGACGGGCTCGAGGTCGTCGGCGAGGTGTACGAGTTGGGTGAGGGGGAAGTGGAAGCCGAGTTGGAGAAGATAAGGGAGTCGCAAGCCGATTTCAACACGGTCGACAAGGCGGCTGCCAAGGGCGACTACCTCGTGATTGACTACCAGCAGGTGGATCCGGAGACCGGCACGCCTAAAGGCGAGAAACACAAGGACTACGCTCTGGAGCTGGGGGCGTCGTCGTTGCTGCCCGAGTTCGCCGAGGCCCTCACGGGGGCCAGGGCTGGGGAGAGCAAGAGCGTGCCCGTGGACTACCCGGCGGATTTCGCCAACAAGGATCTCGCCGGGAAGAAAGTGTCCTATCACGTTGAAATTAAGGAGATAAGGGAAAAGAGGCTGCCCGACCTTGACGATAAGTTGGCCAGGCGAGTGAGCGAGTATGCCACTCTGGACCAGCTCAAAGAGCGCATCGAGGCGAACCTCAAAGCCGAAGAGGCAGCCGCGAGCAGGAGAAGGCTCGAAGAGAAGCTGATAGACCAGGTTCTGGCCCGGCACCCCTTCGATCCGCCGGAAAGTATGGTGGAATCGTTGGGCAAGCAGTTCGTGGAGTCCATGACCGGCGGGGTGGAGCTGTCCGATAAGGAGAAGAAGGACCTGGAGGAACGCTATAGGCCGCAGATGGTGCGGAAGGTTCGAAGGGACCTGCTTCTCGACGCGATCGCCGACCGGGAGAACATAGAGGTCAACGATCGTGAGGTGGGGCTTGAGATCCGTAGAATGCGGGAGAGCGGCGAGCTCAAGCCCGCGGTCGATGAGAGAGAGCTTGCCGAGAGGGTGAGGGACAGGCTCAGGGCGCGGAAGACCATCGGCATGCTGGTGGACAGGGCGGACGTCAAACTGGTGTCGCGCCCCAAGGAACAGGCTCAAGGGGGTAAAGAATGACGCTTGTACCGTGGGTAGTTGAGCAGAGTCCGAGAGGCGAGAGGGCTCTTGATATCTACTCCAGGCTGCTCAAGGACAGGATTGTCTTTCTGGGCACGGCCATTGACGACACGGTGTCGAATCTCATAATCGCGCAGATGCTCTTTCTTGAAGCGGACGATCCGGATCGGGACATCAACCTCTACATAAACTGCCCGGGCGGTTCGGTTACCGCCGGGCTCGCGATCTACGACACGATGCAGTTTATCAAGCCCGGCGTGGCCACGATCTGCGTGGGACAGGCGGCCTCAATGGCGGCCGTGCTTCTTGCCGCCGGCGAAAAGGGGAAGCGGTCCGCCCTGCCGCACGGCAGGATCATGATCCACCAGCCGATAGGAGGCAGCCAGGGCCAGGCCAGCGACATTGAGATATACACCAAGGAGATTCTCACCTTGAAGGAGAAGCTGACCCACATATTGCACGTGCACACGGGTCAGCCCATGGAGAAGTTGAGCAAGGACACGGATCGCAACTTCTTCATGTCATGCGAGGATGCAAAGGAATACCGCATTATCGACGAGGTCATAACCAAGCGGAAATAGAGCCGGTGCCGGACGCGCTCCGCCGCCGGGGCGGTTGCATTGATCGCAAGGAGCTGGAATATGAAGAGGAGGGCGGGATCGCCACATCCCATACGGTGTTCATTCTGCGGTAGAGGGCAGGAGGAGGTGGCGCGGCTCGTTTCGGGACCTTCGGTGTACATCTGCAGCGAGTGCGTGAAGCTCTGCAACGACATACTGGAAGGCGAGACGGAGCACGAGTATCCCACGAGTCGAGAGAAGCTTCCCAAGCCCGCTGAGATAAAGCGCATCCTGGATGAGTACGTGATCTCCCAGGAGAGAGCGAAGAAGACCCTCTCGGTCGCGGTTTACAACCACTATCTCAGGATATTTTCGTCGACCCCCGCGGACGACGTGGAAATCGAGAAGAGCAACATACTGTTGATCGGCCCCACGGGCACCGGTAAGACGCTGCTCGCCAGAACGCTGGCCCGATTCCTCAAGGTGCCCTTCGCGATCGTGGACGCGACGGCGGTTACGGAGGCCGGTTACGTCGGAGAGGACGTCGAGAACATACTCGTTCGGCTGCTCCAGAACGCGGACTTCAATTTGGTCAACGCGGAGCGCGGAATCGTTTACATAGACGAGATCGACAAGATAGCCCGCAAGAGCGAGAACCCGTCCATAACGCGGGACGTGTCGGGGGAGGGAGTGCAGCAGGCCCTGCTCAAGATCCTGGAGGGCACGGTCGCGAACGTCCCTCCGCAGGGAGGCAGAAAGCACCCCCAACAGAAGTACATCGAGGTGAATACGAAGGACATCCTCTTCATATGCGGAGGGGCGTTCCAAGAGCTGGACAAGATAATCGAGAGAAGGGTCAGTCAGAAAGTAATGGGCTTCGGTGCTCACATTCTGAGCAAGAAGGACCGTCAGATAGGCGAGATTCTCGCGATGTGCGAGCCGCACGATCTACTCAAGTACGGGCTCATACCGGAGCTTATAGGAAGGCTGCCCGTGGTGGCCGCCCTCGACGCGCTGGACGAAAAGGCCCTGCAGGAAATCTTAGTGCGTCCGAAGAACTCGATCGTGCGCCAGTACAAGCGGTTCTTCGACATGGAAGGGGTCAAGCTGGATTTCACCGACGACGCGCTCAAAGAGGTTTCAAAGCTCGCTATGAAGAGGGGCACGGGGGCGAGGGGCCTCAGGGCGGTGCTCGAAGACGTCATGCTCGACATCATGTATGAGCTCCCCTCGCGCCTAGACGTCACGAGCTGCACCGTAACCAAAGAAGTAATACGCTCCAGAGCCGAGCCGCTGCTCACGTACCGGGGGGAGAGAAAGAAGAAGGAGGCTTGAGCCGCGGCGGGTCCGCCCGAGAGAGGCCCGCTCGCGACCGACCGGAGGGCGCAGGGCGCCGCGCGGATGCGAGCTTCCCGGGAATAGACGAGGAGACGGAACACTCATGATGATCGTGATCAAGCGAGGGGTCGAGACGTTCGAGGTCGAGGACCGCCTCGCACTGCTTCCGCTCAGGGACGTTGTGCTTTTTCCGCACGTGACCAGCTCGCTGCTGGTCGGCAGGGCGGCTTCGGTGAACGCCGTGGAGGAGGCCGTGGCGGGCGACCGCATAGTCTTCGTTACGGCGCAGAAGCGGCCCGACGTCACCGAGCCCGGGGCGGACGATCTCTACAGGGTCGGCACCGTCGTGAGGATCGTCCAGCTTTTCCGACATCCGGACGGCACGATAAGGGTCCTCGTGGAGGGACTGGGGAGGGCTCGCGTCCGGAGGTTCTACTGGACTTCCGAGTACATGAGCGTGCGAATCGAGCCCATCGAAGAGGAGTCGCCCGCGGGTACCGAGACGGAGGCCCTTGTGAGGAACGTTCTCAACTCGTTCAACGAGTACGTGCGTCTGAGCAGGAGAATCCCGGACGAGGTCCTCCTGACGATCAACAACACCTCCGATCCTTTGAAGTTGTCCTACTACATCGCCGGAAACCTCCACGTGCGCGTAGCAGTCAAGCAGCAGATACTGTCGGCGGTTGAACTGGAGCTGCGCCTTGGTCTGCTCGCCAAGATCCTGACATCCGAGTCGGAGATCGCCAAGCTCGAGCGCAAGATAGAAGGCGAGGTCAGAAGCCAGGTCCACAGGAATCAAAAGGAGTTCTATCTAAACGAGCAGCTTAAGGCCATAAGAAAGGAGCTCGGGCAAGGCAACGAGTTCTCGGGCGATTTGGAGGAACTGGCCGAGCAGATCAAGAAGGCCAAGATGCCGAAGCAGGCCCATGAGAAGGCCACGCGCGAGCTGGACAGGCTCGGCAAGATGTCGTTCATGGCGCCTGAGGCGACGGTTGTGAGAAACTACATAGACTGGCTCGTGGCGCTGCCTTGGTCCAAGAGCACGAAGGACAACCTGGACATGGAGGATGTCGAGCGCATCCTCGACGAAGATCACTATGGGCTGCGCAAGGTGAAGGACCGGATTCTCGAGTATCTGGCCGTGCTCAAGCTGTCGGGAGCCATCAAAGGGCCCATTCTCTGCTTCGTCGGCCCGCCGGGGGTCGGAAAGACCTCCCTGGGTCGGTCCATAGCGCGGGCCCTGGGCAGGGAGTTCGTTCGCGTCTCACTGGGAGGCGTTCGCGACGAGGCGGAGATCAGAGGCCACAGGAGGACGTACATAGGAAGCCTGCCGGGACGGATCATTCAGTCCATACGGAGGGCCGGCTCCAGAAACCCCGTGTTCCTGCTCGACGAAGTCGACAAGCTCGGAATCGACTACCGGGGAGATCCTTCCGCGGCGCTGCTCGAGGCTCTGGACCCCGAACAGAACCACGCCTTCAGCGATCACTACCTAGAGGTGGATTTCGACCTGTCCGACGTCATGTTCATCACGACCGCGAACGTGCTTCACACGATACCACCCGCGCTCAAGGACCGAATGGAAGTGATAAGGCTTCCGGGATATCTCGACTTCGAAAAGGCGGCGATCGCCAGGCAGTTCCTGCTTCCGAAACAAACGCGGGCCGCGGGATTGAAGCCCAGCGACGTCAAGCTTTCCGATTCGGCTTTGCATAAAATCATAACGTCTTACACACGTGAGGCGGGTGTGAGAAATCTCGAACGCGAGATCGGGTCGATATGCAGGAAGGTCGCGCGGTCGAAGGCCAAGGGCAAGGCCGGACCTCGCAAAGGCGTCAATGTGACCGCGGCCAACATCCACAGGTACCTGGGCGCCTTGAAGTTCCCCGAACCGCTCGTGCCCTCCGCCGATAGGGTGGGCATGGCCACGGGGCTGGCGTGGACCGAGGCGGGCGGTGAAATGCTGACGGTAGAGGTGTCGGTATTGCCGGGCAAGGGGCAGCTTCTCCTGACGGGCAAATTGGGCGACGTGATGCGCGAGTCGGGGCAGGCGGCTTTGAGCTACGCCCGGGCCAACGCGGAGACGCTGGGTCTCAACAAGGACTTCTACGAGAAGATGGACGTGCACGTTCACATCCTGGAAGGGGCGGTCCCGAAGGACGGCCCGTCCGCCGGGGTGACCATGGCCGTAGCGCTTGTCTCGGCGCTGACGGGAGTGCCGACGCGGAAAGACGTCGCGATGACGGGGGAGATAACGCTTCGCGGAAGCGTGCTGGGGGTAGGGGGACTCAACGAGAAGACGGTCGTAGCGATGAGAAGCGGGGTCGGCACCGTGCTCGTTCCCAAGGCCAACGAGAAAGACCTGAGCGAGCTGCCCGAGGTGGTTAAGAGAAACCTCAAGATCGAGCTCATCGAGACCATGGACGACGTGCTCCGCCGAGCACTTGTGGGTTGGAATCCTACCGCACGCCCCGGAGGCAAAGATCCCTCGAAGTCCGATTCGACCGACGGCGTCGACGCCGACGGGGTGTCTCCATTCTGCTAGGTCGGTTTTCCTTCCTTCTAAGACAAGCCACACCATGGATTAAATGCTCAGCCAAGATTGCCAAGCGGTGCGGACGAAGGTTCTTTCCGGCTCCCTGCGCCCGGTCGCCGAGCTAACCTCAACTTCGCTGAGGTGGATCTCGGCTCCCTCCTGCGCCAACGGTCGCTACGAAAGATCCTTCGTCCGCGTTGAGGTTCGCGGAGGATTGTGGGCTTCGCGGAGGTGGAACTCGGCTCGGCCGGGCGCAAGTGTCGCCGGGACAGGACCCTCGTACGCCGATTGGGTCAGGGCCGCAAGCCGGAAACCGACCTCCCACGGCGGGGATTCCGTGTTGTGCCTTCCGAAGTTCGTTGTGTTAGACTCTTGCGGGCGGCCACGTCATCGCTGGTGGCCGCTTGGCGTGCCGGGTCGGATTCTGTGCTTGTTCAGCGGGCGTGTCTCCGGGGTGGGCCCCCGGGAATCATTGGGAGAGAACCGAAGTGGCTCTGAGAATAATAGTCGGCGCTCAGTGGGGCGACGAGGGCAAGGGCAAGATCGTGGACGTGCTGAGCGAGAGGGCGGACGTCATCGCCCGTCACCAGGGCGGCCCGAACGCCGGACACACGGTCGTCGTGGACGGTCATACGTACATATTGCATCTTCTTCCTTCCGGGGTGCTCAGGCCCGGAAAGACGAATGTGGTCGGCAACGGAGTTGTTCTCTCGCCGGAGACTTTCTTCACCGAGTTGGACGAGCTCGACAAGGGCGGCATATCGGTCGAAGGAAGACTTTTCGTAAGCGAGAGAGCTCACATCATCACGGCGTATCACCTGGCCGTGGAGGGCGCCGAAGAGGGGAGCGGCGCGGGAGGGAGGATCGGAACCACGAGACGGGGCGTGGGCCCCGCGTACCGGGACAAGGCGGGACGATTCGGCATAAGAGTGATCGATCTCATCCGGGCGTCCGGACTTCGAGACGCGGTCGGGCGCAATCTGGAGATCGCGCGGCGGATAGTCGGAGCGGAGGCGGATCTTCCTGAGGTGGAAGAGTATACCGAGCGGCTTGCGGCCTTCGGGGAGAAGCTCGAGCCCATGGCCGCCGACGTGTCGGTTCTCCTGAATGAGGCTCTCAGCAAAGGAAAGGATGTTCTCGCAGAAGGAGCCCAGGGCACCCTTCTGGACATAGACCACGGAACCTATCCGTTCGTGACGTCATCCAACTCGGTGGCGGGCGGCGCCTGCACGGGGCTTGGGGTCGGACCCAAAGCAGTCGAGGAGGTTATCGGAGTGGCGAAGGCCTACTCGACGCGCGTCGGGCGTGGGCCTTTTCCAACGGAGCTACCGCCCGATCAGGCCGCGTCCTTGCGCGAAGCCGGAGATGAATACGGCGCAACTACCGGGAGGCCAAGGAGATGCGGGTGGCTCGACGCGGTTGTCCTGAGGCACTCGGTTCGTGTGAACGGCATGTCATCGCTCGTAATAACCAAGCTCGACGTGCTGGATGAGTTGGAGGAGATAAAGATCTGCACCGGCTACGACCTCGACGGTGATCTCAGGGACACCATGCCCTCGAGCGCAGAGGAGCTTTCTCGCTGCCGCCCCGTGTACCAGAGCGTGCCCGGCTGGAAGGCGCCCGTCCGGCGAGCCAGGAAAGTGGCGGATCTGCCGCCGGAGGCCAGAGAATACCTGGACAGAATACGAGATCTGGTCGGGATTCCGCTGGGTATGGTGTCGGTCGGGTCTGGTCGAGAAGAAACCGTGTTCTGTTGAGACATACCAAGGTAAATAGAGCCGTTAGCTCAGTCGGTAGAGCACCTGCCTTTTAAGCAGGGGGCCGCTGGTTCGATCCCAGCACGGCTCACCATATTGCCGCGGTCGGGTGCGTGCGGTGCCGGCGAATGATCTTTCACGCTCCCTGCGCCCGCTCAGTCAGCTAACCGCCGCTGTGCGGCGGTGGATCTTCCTTCGCTCCTGCGGAAACGGTCGCTACTAAAGATCGTTCGCCGGCGAGAGGGTTGCTTTGGCCGGTGGATCTCGGCTCGCTCCTGCGCAAGGGTCGCCGCGAAAATCCCTTCGCCCTCATGCGGTCTCACCGGGCGGTAGATGTCGGCTCCCTCCTGCGCGAGGGGCCTTACGAAACATCCTTCGCCCGCGTTGAGGTGCGCGTTGGCTTGCTTGTTCGTGTGTCGCGCTGGATCTCGGCTGCCGCGCGAGGGGCCTTGCTGAGATATCGTCCGACCAACCATTGGGAGGTTCCGTGGAGTTCGCGCTGGTAGGGACCCCGTTTTCAGGGAAGAGCACGGTTTTCGATCTTCTGGCGGCCTCTCAGGGAGTCAGCCCCCCAGCGGGGCCCGGCCTCAGACGACTCACACTCAAGCCGGCCGACCCCCGCCTTCAGGCGCTGGCTGAGGTCTTCAAGCCGGAGAAGACGACCCCCATATCGATTTCCCTCATTGACCCGGCTCCTCAAGGAGTTGAAGAGGCGAAGAGCAGAACGGGACGCGTGGATCCCTTTGCTCCCGTGAGAGATGCCGACGCCCTCCTGCTGGTGGTGAGAGCGTTCGATGCCCCGCAAGTTCCCAATCCCGCGGGCTCCGTGGACCCAGTGAGGGACATGTCCGTGATGCGGTCGGAGATGATCCTGGCGGATCTGGTGGTCCTGGACGGCAGGCTCGAGAAGATCCGGCACATGGCCAAGGTAGGGAAGAAGCCGGAGAACCCCCTGGAGATGCCTCTTCTGGAGCGTTGCAGGGACGCCCTCGAGGCCGAAAGACCTTTGAGTGGGATGGACCTGAGGGATGACGAGAACCGAGTGTTGAGCGGATTCGGGCTGATGAGCGTAAAGCCTCTCCTCACAGTGATTAACACAGGTGAGCGCCCACCGGAAGAAGCGACGGCGGAGAGTGAAAAAGAGGGTGATCCGGCCCGATGGAAGGCGGTTCTGGCTGAAGTCCAGGCCAAATCACCCGATACTAGGCCTGTGGCCGTTTGTGCGTCTTTGGAGCTGGAGTTGGCGGAGCTGGATCCCGGTGAGGCCCGTGAGTTCATGGAGGCCGAGGGGATCACGGAGCCCGGTGCCGAGAGGATCCTGGGGCTTCTCCCCGAAATCGCCGGGCGAATAACCTTTTTTACGGTTCTTGGCAAGGAGATCAGAGCCTGGTCTCTGGCCAATGGCTCAACCGCTCTTCAGGCCGCCGGCACCGTTCACTCCGACATGGAGAGGGGCTTTATCAAGGCTGAGACCATTTCTTGGAAGGACTTGGTTGCCGTTGGTTCCCAGGCGGCCGCTCGTGAAAAGGGCTTGATTCGCCTTGAGGGTCGCGACTACGTGGTCCGGGACGGTGACGTTCTGACGATCAGATTTTCCTCGTGAATGCTGCGGGCGCGGGATTCCGGTAGGCAACTGTTTAGTATCGGATTAGTATCGGACGTCGGCGAATTTGTCCTGGGCTCAGAGGCCGCGGGGCGGCCGGCTTCCCGGCCTTTTCCACGGGACGCACAGAACGTCGGTCATGCGGGTAGGGCCAGAGACGCGGCCGAGTAGGGGGCGATGCCCTCATGCCGAGGCGCCGTTTGTCGCGAAAAGTACGGAGCGGAAAACCCGCGTGGATAGTGGCTTTTTAGGCCCGGGATCGGCTTTTGGGGGACGGTGTTCGAGACGGAATTCACTCTGAACCATGAGTCGTCTACAGCGCGAGTACGGCGCTTAAGGCAAGCTATGACGCCGCAACGACTCAGGCGAGAATGGAACGTGATCGGGATGATCCGCGGCATTTGAGATTGCTTTCCGGGCAAGCGGGAAGGCCGGATCTGCTTTTACGGCGTCTTAACAATGGCGGCGTATGTTCTTGTAAACACTGATCTTAACCTATGCAAAAAAGCGCAAACGCCTAAGTTTTTTTTCCTTGACAGCTTTTTAAGCCCTCTGTATATTGGCGCAAGCTTGTGCCCGGGGTAGTGTTTTGCTGGGGCCGCAAGCGCGTAAGTGAAGCAGCAGCGTTGCGTTATGGCGCTGTAAGAGATAACGTTACTTCCGCCTAAGAAGAGGGGGGATTCACGTACAAGCGTTTAGTTGTTTGTTGTGAGAAAGTTTATGTAGGAAGCTGTTGCCCGAGTCGTTGCCGCGGGGCGGTACTACGGCCACGGGCTGTTATGGCTTATATACGATAGTGGGGCAATAAGTGGGGAAAAACAGCGTCATGACCGAGGTTCTTTCAGTAAGGAGGAGCGATTGTGGAGACGCTTAGACGCTTGCGTAGTGAAGTGGGCTGGTTCGGCAGGAAGGGTAGAGGAGGCAACTCCCATTCCACCAAGGAGGAGAGAGGGATGAATCGCAGATTGAAGCCGTCGGTCTTTGCGCTTGTGACCTTCTGTTCGCTTGCTCTTGTGGCAAGCATGGTGGTTGCTTTCATAGCGGCCGAGGTCTATAACATCGGCGCGCCGGCAGTGACCGTTGGGCCCAACACGCCCAATGTCCTCGCCATGGATATCTTCATGGCCGACAACACGGTCCTGGACATCAAGCTCCTTCCCGGCGAGAGAGCATCCGGTCTTGGCGATCCCATAAGCTACTTCGACAGGACCAACGGGTTTTCCGGCTACGTGAATTTCCCGATGGACCACGGAGACCAGGGTGCCGCGTTCCCCGCTAATTCCACCTTTGCGAACAGGGGTGGGGCCGGGGCGGACAACGTGCCCACCGGCGGAGACCATGCGAACAAGGCCGACGAGATCTGGGAAGACCTGGATACGGACGGCTTCTACGATGCCGGCGAGCCCGAGGTCTGGTTCGAGGGTGCGGACGCGCCCCTTGACGGCGTCATCGGCATTGACCTCCGCACGTGGGCGAGCGGCGCCTACGGGCCTTTTGTCTGGGCCAACGACGAGATCTACTTCCTGGACGGCGGTCCTATGGCGGCCAACAAGCCCATGTGGATCGACCGCGGCGAAGACGGTCCCGCCGGAGAATATGAGCACGAGCTCATAATCTACCCGGAAGACACGGCCCACCCTCTGTTCGGCGCCGGCACCTTCCCGCTGGACGGGACTGTCGCGGTCAATACCTTCGCGCTCAGCGCCGCGCGGGAAGTCTGGGCGGACGGGCCTTATCCCGCGGACAATACGCCCGGGACTTTCGACTACCTACACGACCACGTGTGGGACGATACCTACGCGAACAACAGGTTCGACAACGAGCCGGTGAAGAGGATCTTTGGCGCCCCGCCTGCCAGCGGCGATGCCGGCTTTCCTTTCGGCGCCCCCTTCTGGGCGAACCAGATTCTCTTCGAGGACGAGGACCTGGACGGCCTTTGGGAGCCGGGCGAGGACTTCTTCGAGGACATTAACGGCAACGGGCAATGGGACGCCGGTGAGCCGCTTCTCCCGGTAGGCGGCCCGCCTTGGGTCGGCGACGGAATAATTCTGCTCGGCGCCCCGGGAGCCCCCGTGCCCTCCGACTGGTACTGGACCGACGGCCCGGCCGGAGTGCCCGGGGTTTTCGACCCCGCCGACGATGACGTCTTCGTTGACACGAATGGAAGCGGCAACTATGAGACCGAGGTTCCGGATTGGCTGTTGAACCCCGTGGCGCTCCCCGACCAGCACCCGGGCACCGCTTTCGACGACGACTGGAGTTTCAGCGCCGGCTACGCGCTCATTTGGGATGACATAACGACCGGCGACGGAAACGGAGAGTACGACGCCGACCTCGTGGTATTCGGCGCGCCCCCGGCGCACCCGAACGACCCGGCTCCGCAGCAGCCGGATCTTTACAACGGCGACGAGGAGATCTACGTAGACAATATCCCGGCTTCCATAGGTTTCACCGGAAAGCTCTCAATCACTCCGGATGATCCTTTGAACGTGGGCCAGGACGGGGTCAACGCCGCGCACGGAGCGGACCTTACGCCGTTCACGTACGACCCCGAGGGTGACGGCGTGGAGAGGTTTGCGGATATCTCATTGCCCGCGGGTTACAACGACACGCAGACCGGAACGGGCGACGAGATCTTCGAGGATCACGACAACTCAGAGACGTATACGCTGCGGGCAGACGACATCATCCTCGGCGACGACGGCGACACCGACGGTCCGACCAGTCCCGCGGCCGGCGACCCCCTTGTTGATCCCGGTCCCGGCGTGGGCACGTCGTTCCTTGATCTCGACTTCGACGGTTACCTTTCCGATGACGAACCGGTGTTCGACGAGGGAGCGGTTCCGAATGTGACCATGGACGTCGGAGAGACCCCGATGGCCAACTGGAGCGGCGGTCCGCTCACCGAGTTCCCGGATAACGTATACATTATCGACACGAACGGGAACGGAACCTACGACACCGGCGAGCCCATCTTCGACAACCTGAACTTCGCGGAGGCGATTGACGGCGATCCGCTGACATACGGCGACATGCTGGCAGAGGATGGAATCCCGGCCGAGCCTCCGATTCGCACAAGCGGCCCGGGCCAGCTCATCTCCTTCGCGGCCGATGAGTTCTACGTTGACCCGACGGGGGCGCCTCTGGGATACCTGGACGGCGACGACATTCTGTGGACCCTCCGCGTCGGCACGAGCGGCACGCCGGCCGACGCTCAATTCGTCTTTAGCTTCTTCGGTCCGGACGGCATACCCGGAGTCGGCGGGGATGATCTGCTCTATCAGAGCTTCGACGTACCAGGGGCCTACCAGCCTACGGAAGACAACATCTTCATAGACAGGGACAACAACAGGCAGCTCGACCAGTCTCGTTATTACCCGACTGCCGTGATAGCAGGAGATGACGACATCGGCGAGACGATTGTGCCGTTGACGAACAATCTCTGGCATTACAGGGACATCGGGGCGACGGCCAATACCTTCGATCCCTTCAACGAGCCGAACTACATAGACGTTGACGACGACAACGCGGTGAGCGCCGGCGACATCCGTGTATTCTGGCACCTGCAGGATGAAGTAATCGCGGGCGACGAAGACGACGGTCAGCCGGGCGTTTACTTCGCGAGCAACCCCGGCGTGAACGCCGAGATCATTTTCTACGACGAGAACAACACCGGCACCTACGGCGTCGGCCAAGGCGACGGTGAGCCCGCCTACTGGACGAACGTCGGCGGCGGCTTCCCGGAGAACCCGATAGCCGGCACTCAGCCGACGCTGTTGAGTACCGAGGGCGTGGCTCCCGGTGTGGTCGTCCGTCTCTGTGAGGTGGTTGTTTCCGACGGTTTGGGCAATACGGCCGTTTATCCGCCTCTCTCTCTCGTTCACGAGGGAGACTGGGACCTCGATCCGGCTCTCTTCGATCCGAACCTATTCGAGTACTTCGCGGCGCCTCCGGCGCTCAATGCCGCGATGTATCTGGATGCCGGTCTTGCCGGCTTCCAGCCCCACAGCGACCTTGTGTATGTGGATGAGAACCAGCCCGGCGGTCCCAACGTGATTGACCCGGGCGACGATAGAATCCTGACCTATCTCGAGGGCTCGGTTGTCGCAGTTGGCGACTATGATGAGACGGTCGGCGGCGCGCTCATCCAAGACGGAATCGACGACGACGAGATCGCCGTGAAGGACGGCTGGGGCGGTACTCCCGGCGCCTATGATCCCGGCGAGCAGATGTACATCCGCGAGCCCAACGGCTTCGCCGGTTATCCTCTTCTGGGCGGGGCGGACGGCATGGACGGCTTCCTTGTTGCTCCGGGCGACGTTCGCACCACTTGGAGAAACTACGAGCGCATGATCGTCCAGGGTCCCGCGGGCAACCCCGAGCGCTGGAACGACTGGTTGGCGCCCTTCAGCGAGGAGTTCATTCCGAACGGCGTTTTGGACGGACCGTACGACGAGTCGCTTCTCAATGAGCCCGACTTCGGCTATGACCTCAACCACGACGGCGACGCGCTGGACACGGGGCTCAACATCGACCTCAACGCCAGCGGCGCGTCGGCGCTTAACGCCGAGGGCGAGGACCGCAACCTGGATCACATCCTGAACCGTCGCCAGTACATGTGGGCCTCCTCGACTCCTCTGGCCTCTCCCGACAATACTGTTTCGGATGCCCAGTTCTTCTGGAACGGCGCATCCACCAACGGGTTCTTCGCGCCCAGCCATCACATCATGCTAACGATGCATGACGGCGCGATCGTCTTCCCGACTCCCGGCGACAGGATGAGCCACAACTGGGGCAAGTCCAAGCACTTCGACGACGGCGGCCGCGGCTACGGCCTGCCGGGCCAGTTCTGGTGGTATGACGGCATCTCCGGCAACACGGTCTATGACGACGGCGAGGCCATTGTGCTGGATACCGACGACGACGACAGGTGGGATACGAGCCCGGTCGAGAACATTGAGACGGACTCGGGAATCCTTCTGCTTCCGGGCGTCGCGGCCCCGCAGCCGATTCCGAGCCCCGCGCCTCCGGGCCTGGTTCCCAGTATGCCGGCCGTGCTGCCTATGAACGGCTTCAGCTCGCCGACCTTCGTCTTCGCGGACGTGTACGGCGGAGCGGCCAACGGCCTTTATGAAGACAACGAGGCGATAATCGCAGACGCCGACGACGACCTCAGGTGGGAGAACCCCGAGGTGTGCGTCCTTAACTCAGAGACCGGCCACCTGAATGCCTTCACTATTGAGAAGCACTGGAACGGCGGCGCGGACGACTGGGTCCTGGATTGGGACGGCGGCGGTACGTATTCGGACGGGCCCGACAGCCCGCGCGACATAGTGGACGGCGTGATAGACACGCCCGAGGGATTCGCCCTCACCACGTTCCCCGACTTCATCCAGTACCACAACGTCTCGCCGGGCGGAACTCCGGCCGACGAGTACCAGGATTACGAGAACGACGAGATCTTCGCGGATCTGGACGGTGACGGCCAGGTGACTATCGACTCCGACGCGGTCATTTACGCCGGTGGATCTGCCGCGGAGAACGGGGACGACCTGCTCCGCTTCCTGCCGGTCGGTCCGTGGACGGCCGCGGACAACCAGCTCGTGGGCTGGGTGGATGACGACGCCTCGACGACGTACGACGGCGACGCGGGCGACGAAGAAGACATATACTTCGACGCCGACGGCGACGGAGTCGTGGACGAGCTCGATGACGTGATGACCGACTTCGCGCTCTACAACCCGCTCAGCGCGAACGAGCCGACGGACGTCGTGGCGGTCAACCTCTGGATGGAAGACGGAACGACCGCGGGCTTCCAACCTACCGAGGACATGCTGATCGGTCAGGGTACGGTGGATCCGATGGACAGCAGGAGCTGGACCTGGACGGATCTCGACCTGGTGCCGGTGCCGATCCTCAGTGAGGACAGGAACCAGGACGGCGACGACGATGATACGCTCGACGAGACGACCGACTACATCGACTACAACGGCGACGGCGACCTTCTCGACAACGCGGTAGTCGAGCAGCTGTTGGTGAACGGCGTTGAAGTGGACGCGGGCGAGTACGCCGGCGGCCTCTGGGGACGCGACGATCTCGACAGCCAGCTTCGCATGTACGTAACGATCGACATCTCGGCGGACCCGCAGAACCTGCTTATCGGAAACCAGTTCGATGCCACGATACCGATCAACGGTATCAACACGCTGGCTCTGAACATGGGCCCGACGGACGTGGAGATCGCGAACAGCCTTACCGGCGGCCCCGTGACGATCGACGACTACCCGCCGACGGTCACCAGGGTCGAGGAGATCTGGCTGAACGACTATGCGCCCGGCGCGATCAACGTGATCCAGCCCGGCGACAACGAGTACGAGGTCGGTGGGAACATAGACCTCACGTTCCGCACGCCGTCGGATCACGACGTGCGCAGGCTGAGAGTACAGTACGCGCTGGATGAGGCCGGCCCGTGGTTCGACCTGGATCAGGATCCGAACGCCGACATCGGCTCGGACGGCGAGCCCGGACTCGCGGGCGTTGACGACGACGGCGACTGGAACATCAACACGGACGACGTCGGCGCGGACGGCCTGCCGAACACGGGCGACGCCGGCGAGGGGAACGGTATTCCGGACGCGGGGGAGCCCGGCGTTGACCGGATGGACCCCGAGGTTCTCGCCGCGTTGACGAACCCGCTGACCGACGGCCTGGACAACAACGACGACGGCTACGTGGACGACTTCGAGTTCGAGCCGCCGGGCATGGACATAGACCGCGACGGCCTTGTTGGTGAGGGTTTCCCAGAGCCGATCGCGCTTCAGAATAACGGTATCGACGACGACGGCGACGGCGTAATCGACGACGACGGCGTTGACGTCAACGGCAACGGCATCTTCGGCGAGCCCGACCCGGACGTTGATCCGGTGACGCTTGCCGGCGGCGACAGCGATTATCTGCCGACGCACGCGTCGCTTTACATGTACGACAACGACGAGAACGGTATCGCCGACCGCGATGAGACCATGTATCTCACGACGCTGGCGAACGACAACTTCTGGATCATTCCGGATTCCTTGTCGTTGCCGCCCAACGCGCCGCCGAAGACCATGTGGCAGTTGACGTTGGACACCAAGCTCCTGCAGTACGTGTTCAACGAGTCGGCGACACTGCCCGAGTACGACAGGATCTACGTCAAGGGCGTGGCCTACGACATGTTCGGCAACGTTATGCCGCTTTACGCCGCCCCGACCGTGCTATGGTTCGACAACATGGCGCCGGAGGTCGTGGTTTCCATGACCGATTCCGAGGGCAACCCGGTCAACGACGGCGACATCGTCTATGACAACGAGACCTACAGCGTCGGCGCGACGAGCACGGACAGCGAGCTTCTGAACATCAGTCTGGACTACGCGAAGAACGACGAGGCGACGTTCGCGAACAACCTCGGCGTCATTCAGGAGTTGGACGAGACGCTCGACTGGACGCCGGACCCCGTCGGAAACACTCCTCCCGACCAGACTGACGATTACTATTGGGAGGCCACGGCGTCCGACATCCTTGGTTGGTACAGCGTGACCAGTCAGCAGTGGCAGCCTTACACCTTCGGCGTCGCTCCGAACAACTACTTCGGCAACGTCGAGAGCTCGGCCCTGCCGACCTGCAACCCCGGCATCGTGCTTAACTGCCTGATGCCTCCGGACGTCGCGGAGCTGCACGTCGAGGCCGAGAATGCCACGGCGCCTATGTCCGCGATTACCCGCATGTACACCGAGACGCGGATGGGTTACGACCCGACGACGTCGCCTTACTGGTTCCCGTCGCTCGGCGACTTTGCCGACGGCGTGCGTGTGCCGGCCTATAACGCGGTTCTCATCTTCGTGGACAACGAGGATCTGAACGAGGACGGCATCCTTAACGACGGCGTCCCGGGCCCCGGCCACGGGCCGGTCCTCGACGAGGCCGCGGACAACTTCGACTACAACCGCGACGGCGACAAGCTGGACCTCGTCAACGAGGACATGAACGGCAACGGCCTCCTGGATGACGGTATCGACGACGGCGACGGCAACTTCCGCACGAGCGACATCGTGGGCTGCGTCTTCGAGCAAACGCTCGCCGGCGAGAGTAACTGGGTGCCGATCGAGACCGTCACCGGCGACACGGTGGGCGGAGTCGTTCAGGATCTCTCATTCCCGGTCGCTGTTAGCTGGGATACCAGGGACCTGGCGGCCAGTGAGGTTACGTACTACGTCAGAGTCAGGTGCTGGGACGTCGAGGGCAACTGGATCGAAAGCGGCATCGAGATCGTGACGGCGACTGTTGACGCGACCGGTCTCAACGCCTACTTCAACCAGGATCCTTTGGAGGTTACGGATCCTTCGATAGACGGCGCGGTCGTCAACGGGACGATCGACCTATACGCGTATAGCTGCGACCCGAGGGTCACTCAGGTGCTCTTCCGGTTCAGCGACGACGGCGGGATCACTTGGTATGAGATCGGAACGGACACGAACCCGGATGCCGGCGGACCCGCGCCGACGAATCCGACCATCTACAGAGACTGGCACATGTCGTTCGACACGTCGCACCATCCGGACGGCGACTACATGTTCGACGTGGTCGGGCTGGATGAGTTCGGCAACTCGGATGAGGATCCGACGGATCCCGGTCAGGTGATGACGCTGACCTTCGACAATACTGCGCCGATTCTTGCGATAAGTTCGCCGGCGGCCGGGACGTTCGTCTCAGCGGCCAACGGCAACCAGGTTCTGAGCCTTGTCGCCGACGCGCAGACCGTCGAGAACGGGCCCGTCTCGGCTCAGTTCCAGTACTCGACGGACGGCGGCGCGACCTGGAACGACATCGACGGCATCAACAGCGAGGCGGGAACGGCCACGTTGCGGCCGGGCGACTACTTCGCGGACAACCCGCGCAAGGGTCTGCGGATGGGCGCCTTCAACATGCACCCGACGGGATTCACGCCGCTTCCCGACTGGCTGCAGGACATGGTTTACCGCAAGTCGGTGAACAACACGGACATGAGCATGGTCGAGGCGGGTGACTACCGCGTCACCGGCTGTCCGTGGACGGATCCGATGTACGCCGCCGACACCTGGGTCGGCAAGGACGACCAGGACGTCGGCACGCCGCTGACGCCGCTCTTGGCGCCTTACGACCCGGCGGACGACACCGGCAACCCGTCGGCCGACACCTTTGGCCCGTACACGGCGACGTTCGTCACGAACGCGGTTCTCGCGCATCAGCTCGGCGACGAGATGAAGACCGACACGGTCGTGCTCCTGCGGTGCGTCGGCACCGACGCCTTCGGAACGAGCGATCCGTCGCTCGCGCCGAGCATCGAGGTTACGATCAGAGACAACGCCGATCCCATCACGGACGTCATCGAGGTGAAGGATCCCTCGGGCGGCTGGGTTGTGGACAGCCAGTTCTCCGATCCCTACATAGTTCCCGATCAGTTCCCGGGCGGCATCACGTTTGAGGACAACATCCTGGTGCAGTGCCGGGTGATCGACAATGACGTGACCGTGACCGACCAGCAGGGCACCATTCAGAGCGTCCAGCTGTGGTACCGGCCGCGCATGGTCGACTACAACTACACCGGCGTCATCAACTGGCTGCCGGGCCCGACCGACAACACGTATCCGTTCATCTTCGATATGGACATCTCGGGCATGAACGGCCTGTACGAGTTCACGGTCCAGGCGACCGACGAGAGCGGTAACACGTCGGGACCTTACCCGCAGTTCTCGCTCGTGGTGCAGAACCAGGAGGCCACGGTCACAGGTCTGCCGGCCACGATCAACGAGGGCGCTACTGTGACGCTTAACGCGGACCACACGGCGCCTCCGATAGACGGCGACCTGCCGCTGACGGCCAACTTCTGGGTTGCTCCCGTGGTTCTTGGTGAGATGCCGGTTCCCGAGTTCCAGAACTCCGGCACGTACGCCGGTTACTACACGGCGACGCTCGAGGAAGACGTCGTGAACGACGTTGATCCGCTCGGCTATCCGATCCCGTCCGGCGCCGCCAACTTCGTGACTCTTGACGGCCGCGACGTCGTGGTGGACGTGGGCGGAACGCCGGGCGTTTACCATCCCTTCGGCGATCTGATGGCGCTCGCGGCGCCCACGCCGTACGACTTCGCGATCGACTACGCCACCGACGAGGTTATCTTCGCGGTGAATCCGGCTACCGCGGGCGATGTGACGATCGACTACCACTCAGGCGGGTGGACCCAGGTCGGCATCGGCGACGACTCGGCGCCGTTCAGCGTCGAGTGGACGCCGGGCTTCAGCATGGCCGGCGACTACGACGTTATCTGTCAATTGGTAGGCACGACCGGAGCCGCTTCGCCGAGCAGCGGAGCGTTCGCGCGGCCGATAGTCCTTAGCTCCGATCCGGGCGACAACGTAGAGCCTCCGTTCGCCGAGTGGAACGTTCTTACGGTGGCCGATGCTCAGGCGCCGCTCTTCACCGTGGGCGGTCTCGGAAGACTGTCAACCGACGACCCCGCGTTTGTGACAAGGTGGATTCCCAATGCGATGAACCTCGGCAACGCCGTGAACAACATGGACGGCGGTCCCGAGACGATGCTGAGCGGTAACGAGGTGGATCTGCTGGTGCAAGAGACCGGAGAGGTTCTCGATCCGACAAGCGTGACCTGGGCCATCCGGGACGGCGGCGGAGTGATCGTTGACTCCGGTTCCTTCACGGACGTGGGCGGGTTCTTCGGGATCCCGAGGGCGCATCCGATCACCTTCACCCTGTTCGAGAGCGACTTCGCGCAGGTCGTCCAGGGCTCCGACTTCGAGAACGTTGAGCTCTGGCTCGACTTCAACAGCGACAACGACTACAACACGGACATGGCGGAGAGAAACGCTGAGGTCTTCGCCATGACCGACATGGGCGACTACTGGCAGACCGTCGTCACTTTCGACTCCAGCGTGCTGCCCGAGTACATGTTCCTGGTTGACACGATCGGGGACGATCTGGACTTCAACGGCGACGGAGTCGAGGATCCGGTCGACGATCCGCGGAACCAGGTGCCTCCTGATCTATACGGCGACGGCTACGAGATCGATCAGAACAACGGCGGAGTCCCGTTGGATTCCTATCTCATCATGCCGGACTACGTGAGCTACTGGGCCAACGCGGACATAAGCGGGCTGCCGGACGGCGTTTACTTCTTCGACATCACCGGCGCCGACATGGCCGGCAACGAGAGCACCTTCTCCAAGCGCGTTGTGCTCGACCGCACGCCGTTCCCGCAGGATCACATCGCTGTTACGACGGCTGATGAGGTCTACGAGGCAATGCCGGGCGCGACGGTAACGCTCTTCGCGCATGTCACGGATCCTTTGACGGGCGATGTAAACGTGAACGACGCGCTCCAGGTCACCTTCCAGTACTTCGACGGCGTCGACTGGCTGTGGTGTAACGGCGGCTCGATGAACACGAGCGCGAACGCCATAGACAACGGCCCCGCGGACGGCTGGAGTATCGACTGGACCGTTCCCGATCCGTCATCGGATCTCAAAGACAACGACGGCGACGGATACGTGGATGAGCTCGATGAGGGTCAGTTCACCGCCCAGGTGAGGGCGGTCGTGCGAGACCTCGCGTTCAACCTGGCTTACGGTTCGCCTGCGACGGACTTCACGATCGACGGCATCGCGCCTCTGACTCACGTGGCGCTCGCCGAGGTCGAGGGAGACGCCGGCATGCCGACCCCCGCCGAGGGCAAGGTCATTACGCTCGGCGAGTGGGTCGATCTCTACGCGCCTGTGCCTTCGAACGAGGCGGCAGAGGCGGTCGTCTTCCAGTACTCGATGAACGCGAACGCCGGCAGCTCGCCCGCGATGGCCGACGCGGCCCGCATATGGCCGGGCAAGGAGATCACGCGGCCGGCGGGCCTGCAGAAGGGCGATGAGATCAGCTACGTCGGCGACCCCGTGCTGACTAACATGGGCGGCCCGGACGCGTTCGGGTACACCTGGTTCGACAGCAAGGGCGGCGGTGCGGTCTACGACTGGGTCGAGATAGAAGGCATTGGAACACTGGCGAGCCCCGGCTCCTGGAGTGACGATTCCACGAACGGGCCGTACCCGATCGGGTTCACCTTCCCGTTCTACGGCACGGACTGCATTCAGTTCTGGGTCTGCAGCAACGGCTGGATGACCTTCGATTCCGGCGCCGGGGGTTCCTCTGAGTACGACAACGTCTGCCTGCCCGACGTGGATGCTCCGGAGTCCGGTTACACGGGCACGATGATCGCTCCGTTCTGGGATGACCAGAATCCGGGCAATCACCCCGTTGACTCCAATAGGGTCTGGTACCACAACGACGGGTCGAGGCTGATAGTTCAGTGGGAAGAGATGCCTGACTACAGCGATCCGTATGATCCTTATACGTACCAGGTTATCCTGTATCCCGACGGCCGAATCGTGATGCAGTACCAGACGTTATCGCCGGGCGCCGTCCACGCCTCAACGGTTGGCGTCCAGGACATGACCGGCACTATGGGCATGAATATGACCTGCAACGCTCCGTACCTACAGGACGGGCTCGCGATTCAGATCAATCCTCCGGGCTCGGCGATGTGGGTCGACATAGACGCCACGCCGCTCGATCCGGATGACGACTACATGACCGGCGCAGGCGTGATGCACGAAACACCGGACTTCGTCGCGGACGACAACGTCGGCGGCACGGATTACTACAAGGTCCGGTTCGACTCCGAGGTCATGAGAGCGATCATGATGGGCTCCGGCGACCTCTTTGCCGAGGTAAGGGCGCTGGGCGTTGACGCGGTCGGCAACGAGGGCACGACCGGCAGCACGATTCTGGTCGTGAACGACACGGAAGGTCCGGTCGTAGCGATCACCATGTTCAACGTGCCCGGCATCGGCTGGCGTTACGCGAACGATCCGACGCTCGCCATAGGCGGGAACAACGTGACGGTGCGCACGAACGCCATCGGCTTCAACTACGGCGACGTGGCCACGGTGACGCTGCAGGTGTCGATGACCGGCGGAGACGATCCCGCCGACTGGACCAACGTCGGGACTTCGACGGTGGACGCCCAGGGCGTGGCCGACTTTGCTATGGATGTCTCAAGCTACGCCGACGGGATGATATATCTCAGGGCATACGCGGCCGACAAGGACGGCAACATCACGGGCGACGAAGACGGCGACGGCGTCATCGACTCAGACGAGGCCGCGAACCTGAACGTCGCTTCCGCGATGGTGAGCAACGGCATGCCGACCATGGCGCTTCAGATCTTCGGCGCCCACGGCCACACCATTCCGACGCTCGAGGATGGCGACATAATCATGCCGACGCTCTTGCCGGCCGAGACGCAGTTCCAGCCGGTGCTGCCGCAGAACATCGCGGTTGCCGCCTGGGACGTCGACGACGGCACGCCGGATGTCTTCAGCTGCGACCTGCAGTTCTTCGACGACGTGACAGATCCGACGGCGCCGGCTTGGCTGAATGTAGGCGAGATGGCCTACAGGGATACGCCGGGCGACTTCGGGCCCGCAGGCGCGCCGAACGACGGACTCTGGCTGCTCCAGTTTGCCGACATGGCGGCGCTTCGGACGGCGATGGAGGCCGCTGCGGGCGGACAGCTCGGCAGCCGTGAGTATAGGTTCCGCGCGCTTGTGACGAGCTACTCGGGGATGATGAACCACTCCGAGGAAGGCATAATGCTCATGTACGATCCGTGGGCGCCGGATGTAGCCGACATTGCGGTCGGCGATGAGGATCTCGAGGGCGGCGGAGGCGGCATGACGCCCAATATGCCTGCTCAGGTCGCGGGCGGCGACATGCTGACGATCCAGGGTTACGTGCCTGACAGTTGGGATGACTTGATTCCGGGTGCCAGCGGCCCAGTGGATCCTGGCAATGCCTGGGAGTCCTCGGGTATGTACGGCGTGCGCGCCAGGGTGCGTCAGGTCGGTCAAGGCTATACGGGCCCGTGGGAGACTGTGGGTCTGATGACGCTGGACGGCGACGCGAACCTGCCTGCTACATATGTCATCGACTGGGAGACGCCGTTCAACGTCGCCTGGGGCGATACGATGTATGACATCGAGATCGCCGGCAGGGATATGGCCGGCAATTACTATGCGCGCGTTAGGGATGACGCGGTTGTGGTGCAAGATGCCACGCCCCCGAGCGGAACGGAGATCACGAGCATCTGGGCCGTGCCGGGAGCCGGGTCGGTCTTCCCGAACCCGGTGACCGAGACGACTATACGCGAGGAAGGCACTTGGGTTAGCGGCAGCGTTGTCCTGTCGGCCCAGACGGCCGCGGGTGACGCGTCGATCGACACGAGCGCGACGGTCTTCTTCGAGGTGAGCCCGGACGGCGGTGAGAACTGGATCCTGCTTAACGGCGACTCAGCGCCTGATTCGGTTTCGGCCGGCGCGACCATCCAGATGGCCGCCGACGACGCCGGCGGCGCGCACATGGGCCTCTACTGGAGTCTCACGTGGAACACGCTCGCCGTTGACGGCAGCGGTGATCTCATCACGCCCGACGGCGAGTACCAGGCCAGGGCGTGGTGCATAGACGTGCACGGGAACCATGAGCTGCTGGACGGCGTTGCCGAGATTGCGGTAACGGTGGATAACACCGCTCCCGTGGCGGTCATGGACGCCGATCCGTACACCGAGGGCGTTCAGACGAGCATGGAAGTCGAGCGGAACGACGTCTTCACGGCGTTCGCGCGCACGGTCATGAGCGACCTGGTCACCGAGGACACCTCGGACGACGCGACGGTCGAGTTCATGATCAAGCTGGCTACGGACATGAACGTGCCGGCCTCATGGTCGCACCTCGGTCCTGGCTACGACGCCACCGACGTCAACCCCGACTCAACGAGGCCCTACAGCTTCGACTGGTGGACGAACAGGAACGTGCCGCCTCTCGCGGTCGGCGCCGACTACCACCTGGCGACCTGCGCGTGGGATATGCTCGGCAACACGAATACCGAGGTTGTCCACCACGACGCGGGAGTCGGCCTCACGATAACCATAGTCGACACGCAGGCTCCGGTGGCGACGATCACGAAGCTCGTCCGTTCGATGGGCGATCCGACCGTGATCACGTTCCCCGACGAGGTCTGCATAGTCGGTATCGACAGCCTCGAGGCCACGATTCTCAGAGGCGACACCGATACCAAGTTCGTTCGGTTCTACTACAGGCCCGAGGGCACGACCGAGTGGATCCTGGCCGACGGCGACGTCATGCAGGCCGGCGATCTTACCTGGGTCCTCTACAACTGGGATTCAAGCGGGCTGCCCGAGGGTAGGTATGAGTTCGCGGCCGTCGCCGAGGACGACGCCGGCAACTCCGCGGTCGGCCCTGTCATCACGCTGATTGTGAACAGGACAGGACCGGTGTTCGCCGCGGTTTCGCCCGAGAGCGACGCCATACCGGTTTGGGAGCCTTCGCTGAGCGCCCCGACCGCAACGTATATCACTCCGGGCACGCCGATCGTGATCTCGCCCGAGGGACCGCAGCCGCGGGCCAACGGAATGATCACTCCGACCGGTTCGTACAACGGCAGCGACTTCAGGACGTACACGATCACGATCTGCTCGAACGGCAACACCGGCGTCGCGACGTTCAACTGGAGCGCGACCGGCCAAGGCGGCCAGGGCACGGGCTTGTTGACCGGCGCGACCGTGCCCCTCGAGAACGGCATCATGGTCGAGTTCTGTGACGGGACCACGACCCCTGCGTTCCAGACGGGTGACGTGTTCACGTTCCATACGGCCGGCAAGACTGTGGATCTCATAGTGACCACCGACGTCGGCATGGACGACATCGACATGAGCCGGGTCTTCTTCGAGTACAAGAGGAGCGACCTGCCGGATATCGACGCCAACTGGCAGCGCGCGGCGATCGCGGGCTGCGGCGTCCTCCACGACGATATGATGAATACTTGGTCGTCGAAGTGGGATATCAGCGGGCTCGAGAGCTGCCTCTACGACGTAAGGCTCACGATGTGGGACGTCTGTGGCAACTGGACGACGGATATGGTCGCCGAGAACGTGATAGTCGACAACGAGTGCCCGTACGTGGCGATCACGAATATCGAGAACGCCGACGAGAACGACACGACGCTCGAGCCGATTGACTTCGGGCAGATCACGGATGTCACGCGCGGCGTTCCCGTTGAGATCTGGGCGACGGGTACCGACGACGAGCCTTGTCTGCCCGCGAGCCACGAGACGGGCATAACGCAGTTCCAGTTCCAGCTCGGAACCACAGCGATGGGCGGCGGGATGGCGGACATCGTCTGGGTGATCGACGGCTCCGGCAGCATGGGTCCGTACCAGACGGCGATCGCACAGAACGCCAATACGTTCGCGACCGCGCTGGCAGGCCTCGACGTCCAGTATGGAGTTACCTGGTTCGCCGGCTCGTCCGGCCCGATCAACACCGACGGCAGTGACGGCACGGCGTTGGCCGGCACGGGTCAGTGGACGACGACGCCCGCGACGTTCGGCACGATGGTGCAGGCGGTCGGAACCGGGCGCTCCGGCAATGAGGAAGGTCTGGACGCGCTCGTTGAGACGCTTCAGCACTATACCTTCAGGCCGGGCGCGAGGCTCTTCCTCGTGCTGGTGGGCGATGAGCCGGTCCAGGGCATGAATCTGGCTGCCGCGCTGCCGACGCTTCAGGGTGCCGGCGCGACGGTTTACTCGGTGATCTCGCCGGGCGTCACCCCGATCGCCGACTACCAGAACGTGGCGCTTCAGACCGGTGGCCAGTGGTACGACATCACCGGAAACTGGGGCGCGAACCTGACGGCGATCGGCGGGCAGATCGCAGCGGTAACCGGCGGTGGCTGGCAGGATCTGGGCCTCTACGAGGTTCCCGAGGGTGCCGGAGATGAGCCGGACGTTACGGGCTCGACCCTGTGGGATACGAGCGGTCTGACCGAGGGCGAGTACTTCTTGAGAGTGCAAGCCTATGACGAGGCTAACAACGTCTGCTACTCGGGCATCGTAATGGTCAACATCGTCGACAAGACCCCGCCGCTGGCGGTCGTCGCGGGCTTCGATCCCGACGTACTGCACGGCGACGACGAGAGCACTCTGGAGCGGGTCTACGCGATGGCCTATTCGGACGACGAGATAACGGACGTTCAGCTCCAGTACTGGCTGCCCGATGAGGGTCGGTGGGTCACCTTCGGTGTCGCCGAGCAGGTTTCGGGCGGCTCCTACGACCCGCTGTTCATCAACAGCGTGCCCGAGATCTGGGCGGCCGACTTCAACCTGAGCGATATGGTTGAGCTGACCGGTTTCTCAGTCGGCAGTGAGATCACCTTGCGCGCGGTCGCGAAGGACAGCGACAGCAACAGGATCGACAACTACCGCAGCGACAGGAACTCTCCTGAGCTGACGGCCACGATAGTGACCAACCCCGTGGACGGCAGCCTGATGCTCTGTCCCGCCGGCACGCCGGATGTCCTTACCTCGATGGCGATGAGCTCGCCGAGGACGGACAACGTCCTGTTGGAGGTCGGCACGGCCGCCGTGAGCGACGTGCCGAAGGCCCTTGTCGTCTACGAGGATATGACCGGCGCGGACAACGCGGCGATCGTCCCGATGAGTCGCAAGGTCGAGGTGCCTACGAGCGACTTCGCCGGCAACGTTGATCTTTCGAGCGTCATGCCTGGCGGTCAGGCCGCGATCTTCGCGGTCGCGATCGACCCCGACGGAACGCCGGAGATCGAGATGATGAGCAGGATGCTCATCGTGCATCCCGTCGACGACGCGCTAGGCAGCAACGGCGTGGCGGGCATACCTCGGACCTGGGGATGCGCGACCTATGGGCCTTACGCGGCATCGGTTATGGTGCCTCCGGGCAACGGACAGGCGGGCGGCCTCTACATCGGACCGGCCGGCCTGGACGTGCCGATAACGCCCGAGGCGCAGAGCCACTACATCCAGCGTTACGGCGACGCTTACTACATTGAGCTCTTCGGCGCCGGCGACTTCACGCCGGGATACGAGGCGACGGTTACCATGGCGTATGACGACGACATGATTCCCGAGGGCATGGATGAGAGCATGCTCACGCCTCGGTACTGGATGGATTCCGAGGGCGGCACGGGCTGGGCCGTCGAGGGCATCAGCCACATCAGCGTCAACGACGTGGATGACGAGGTCACGTTCGTGATCGACAACCTGGGTGAGAACAACTTCTTCTCGCTGTTCTTGCCGACGGGCATGGCCCCGATAGCGATCCAGGATTACATACCCTGGAGCGAGGGCTACACAGATCACGACCCTGTGATCAAGATCATGCTGAACGACATCTACGGCGCGGGCGTTGACGGGAGCACGATCGAGGTGCACATGCGGCCCGAGGGCGAGACCGAGTGGCGCGAGGTTGCGAACACCGGTCCCGAGCCCGACTGGGTCCTGGGGAACGGATCGGTTCTCTTGAGGCAGGTCAGCGCCGACGGAACGCGGTGGGAGCTGCAGTACAACCACTCGACGCTGGGCGATCCGCACTTCCAGAACGAGAAGGGCGGAGACCTGCTCGACGGCGGCATGTACGATCTCATGGTCAAGTTCGAGAACTACGACGGACAGATGTTCGCTCTGGACGCCGCGGCTCCGCTCGCGATGTTCGGCGTGGACGTCACGCCGGTCAGGTACATGTGGAACCCGGATCCTCAGGGCCTCGGGACGAACTTCGTGCTCGGCCGCGATCCCGTGATCGAAGCCTGGATTTGGGATATGGAGTCCGGTATACACATCCAGGATACCTGGGTGGGCAACCAGGGCACCGGCCAGTTGAGAGACGGCATCAAGATGGACATCTACCGGGTCAACACCGGCGACAACGAGCCGGGCGGAACGGGTGACACGTACTACTCGCGTAACCTGATCCAGACGGCGACGCCGGACATGCTCGTGTTCGATCCTCCGATCGACGAGTACGATCCGGCCGTCCACGACACGTTGATAGTCCAGTACCCGATGTATCAGGTGAACCTGGATGCCTTCAACGGTCAGGAGCTTGAGGTCGTGATCTACACGCAGCGGACGACCCAGAATGATCCGGACTTCGACGAGAGCATCAACAACTACGACCTGGCGGTGATGGACAACGTCGGGAACGCCGGCTCGCCGTTCGTGGAGCACAGGTATCGCATCGACGTATGCGGTCCGACGGTCGACTTCATCACACCCGAGTGCGGGTCGGTCGTCGAGCCCGACGAGGAGCTCTTCGTCAGGATAGACCTCACCGACAACTGCGACCTGTGCGACGGCGACTGCAACGGCGATTACATATTCGAGGGCTCGGGCATCGATCTCTCCTCGATCTCGATGGAGCTCATGTCGCCCGCCGACACGGCCCTGACGATCAGAGAGGCCCAGATGACCTCGGAGAGAATCACCTTCACGATGCCTCAGCCGCTTGAGCTGGGCGAGCACACTCTGACCGTGTGGGTGAGCGACGTGCTCGGCAACAGAACGAGGGCCGAGTGCAGCTTCATGGTGAGCGCCGACACGAGGCTCATCGCCGACACCTATGTGTATCCGAACCCGCTCGATCCTTCGAACGGCGGCGGCTCCTTCGTGGTCAACGCCGGTCAGGAAGGAAGGGCGACAATCAAGGTGTACGACTTCGCCGGAGACTTCGTCGCGACGGTGGCGCACGACGTCAAGGTGGGTTGGGGCACCGAGATACACTGGGACGGCCGGGCCGAGGACGGCACGTTATTGGCCAGCGGCCCCTACGTAGCGCACGTGAGGGTCCACAACGACGATGGGGCCATGACCAGGGTCATCAAGGTCATGCTCTGGCAATTCGACAACTAGCGGGGTGTTGCGGGTGGGGCCCCTCTTCGGGTCCCACCCTGACGATACGAGATGAAGACGGTCGGCTGCCGAAGTGGTGAGAGAGAAGGAGGAAGGAAAATGAGGTCAGTTAAGCGGACAGTATTCACTGCCTTGCTGGGGACCGCGATCCTGCTGAGCATGACCCCCGCCGCGGTCCTGGCGACGTCTGGCCAGAATAACCATAGCCAGCCTTGGCTGCGCATGGGGATCGGGGCCAGGGGGCTCGCGATGGGCGGCGCGTTTACAGCCGTCACGAACGATCTTACTTCAGTGTACTGGAACCCTGCCGGGCTGGCGCACGTCGGCAGGCTGGAGTTCACGGCGTTTTACTCAGGGGGAATGGAAGCGGACCGGAACTACAACTACTTCGGTTACGCCCAGCATCTGTATCACAATGACGCCGACTGGGGGGCCATAGGCTTTGGATGGCTGAACAGCGGCATGGAGGACTTCCGGCGCTTCGACTACTCCGGAGCGGAGATGGGAAGCTTCGACTTCAACAACAATGACTTCTACCTGGGATGGGGCCGCAAGTTTCATGAGAGACTGGGCCTCGGCATCACGGGGAAGTTCTTGCACAACCAAGTCAACGATGCGAAGGGCGTCTCCAGCGGCGACGGCAACAACATGGGCGGCGGCTTTGATATCGGCGGCTGGTTCGATATCAGCGACAAGGCCCGCATCGCCGTTGCGTGGCAGGACATCGTCACGAAGATCGGCGCCAAGAACGCGGTCGAGGACACCGACATAGTGCCTTGGAACATGCGCGTCGGCGTCGGCCTGATGCCCATTGAGAACATGGTCGCGGCTTTGGACATGGAAAAGACCGAGAGTCAGTCCTTCGTGCTGCACGTCGGCGGCGAGTATACCATCGACTTCAATGAGGACTACAACACGAGCCTCAGGCTCGGAATCGACGACGGGAACTTCGCCGGCGGCTTCGGCTTCGGGCTTAAGTGGCTGGAGCTGGGGTACGCCTTCGTCGATGAGGCCGAGGACTTCATGGGGAACAACCATCGTCTGTCCGTGAGCATGAAGCTTCCGGGGCCGGCCGAGGTGGACACGGACGGCGACGGCATCATGGACAAGTACGACGAGTGTCCCCGTGAGCCGGAAGACTATGACGGCTTCGAGGACGGCGACGGATGTCCCGATCCCGACAACGACGGCGACGGGATCCTTGACATCGACGACGACTGCCCGCTCCAGGCCGAGGATATGGACGGCTGGGAAGACGAGGACGGCTGCCCTGATCCCGACAACGACGGCGACGGCATCCTGGACGCGGATGACAAGTGCCCGAACAACGCCGAGACTTTCAACAACTACATGGATGAAGACGGGTGCCCGGATGAGGCGAAACCGGAGATCCCGAAGTTCATCAACATCATATTCCAATTCGCGACCGATAGGATCGTCGGCGCCGATCATGTTCCCGTGATGGACTACATCGCGCAGGTCATGAAGGAAAACCCGGATATGAGGCTCAAGATAACCGGGCACACCGACAACATCGGTTCCGATGAATACAACATGAAGCTCTCCGAGAAGAGAGCGAACGCCGTGCTCGACGAGTTCGTGGCGTTGGGAGTCGACGCCGAGCGCTTCGATCTGGATTGGAAGGGCGAGGGCGAGCCGATCGACACGAACGACACCGAAGAGGGCCGGCAGAGAAACCGCCGCATCGAGTTCACCGTCCTCGATTAGGGCGGCGGCAGAAGCAAAGCAGCACCGCTTAGGCAGTACCACTCGGCAAGGCAGAACTGACCTCACGGAGGGTGGAGCGCAAGCTCCGCCCTCCGTTTTGCATGGGTGCTGAGCCGGCGAATGATCCTTCCACGCTCCCTGCACCCGGTCGCCGAGCTAACCGGGTGGTCGGGTTCGTCGAGGGAGACGAGGGGTTTTCTTGCTCCCTCCGCCCGCTCAGTCAGCTAACCTTCGCTTCGCGAAGGTGGATCTTCCCTCGCTCCTGCGGAAACGGTCGCTACGAAAGATCGTTCGCCGGCGAAAGGGGCGCGATTGCCGGTGGATCTCCGCTCGCTCCTTCAGAGGCGGGTGGATCCCGTCTCCTTCATGCGGTGCCCGCGAAAGGATCGCGCTGTGCGGTTTTTAGATTTGACTTATGCGGGCTGAGGTGGTAGTTTTGGGCTGAAGACATTGACAGTAGTAGCTTCTTCGGGGCGGGGTGAAAGTCCCCACCGGCGGTGAAAGCCCGCGACCCCCCGGGTCCTGCTCGGGGGCTGATTCAGTGCAATTCTGAAGCCGACAGTTAAAGTCTGGATGGGAGAAGAGGCGATTCCGTGGGCCGGGTAGCGCTCGCCGGGCTATCCAGAGCTTGCGGACATGTGTGTCCGGGCGGGTGTGTTTCGCAAGAGGCCGCGCCGGGTTGTGCATTGCCCCGTGGAAGATCGGTTTTCTACGGGGTTTTTTCGTATGCCGGCCGAGACGTTCCGCCGGGGGGCTTGGGCCCAAGCGGCTCGTGCGGGGTGGTGGGTGCTGAGGCGTCTGGGGGGCCGTTGGGAGCTCCGAGAGGCGTTTCGCCACTTATGAGGCCCCGGTGGACCTGATTGTATGGGAGGAGAAGGGCCCGGCGGGAAATGGGGCCGCGGTGGCCGGTGTTTTGAGAAGACCGACGATGGACTTTCTGAGAGAGATCGAGGAGGACGCGGGGATCGTCCCGGGGGGCTCTGGAGGGCCCGTGGAGAGACGCTGGGGAGAGCGGGATCGACTCTTCATGAAGTTGGCTCTCGGCCAGGCGAGAAGAGGGCTGGGTTGGACGAGCCCAAACCCTGCGGTAGGGGCTGTGGTGGCGAGAGGGGGAGAGGTCCTGGCGGTGGGGCATCACAGGCAGTCTGGGGGGCCGCATGCGGAGAGGGCCGCTCTGGAGGGCCTGAGAGGGGTAGATCTCTCGGACGCGACGCTGTATGTCAACCTCGAGCCCTGTTGCCACTATGGAGCGACCCCTCCTTGCACGGACTTGATACTGGAGAGAGGCATAGGGTCCGTGGTTTCTTCGATCCAGGATCCCAACCCCCTGGTGTCCGGCAAGGGGTTCAGGGCCTTGACGGAGGGTGGGGCGCGCGTTGAGGTGGGGTTGATGGGGAATGAGGCAAAGCGCCTGAACGAGGCTTACCTCACTAGGATGTCCCGTGGGACGCCTCTGGTCAGCGTCAAGGTTGCGGCAACGCTGGACGGCAGAATCGCGGATGCTTCCGGACGCAGCAAGTGGATTACCGGGCCAAAGGCGAGGAGCTACGGGCACTATCTCAGGGCCGTGCATGACGCCGTCGTGGTCGGATCGAGAACCGCGCTGCTGGATGATCCCCATCTGGGTGTGAGATTGGTCAGGGGGCGGAGCCCGGCGAAGCTGGTCATCGACCCGATTCTCGAAAGCGTTAGGGCCGGGGCGAGGATACTCGACCCGGAGGGACCCAGAACGGTATACATCTGCGGGCCGGACCGACCCGAGGGACAGGCGGAGTTGGCCCGGGCCGCCGGAGTCGAGCTGTGGGAGATGCCGGTTGACTCCTCGGAGGGCCTTGACTTGGGAGCCCTGCTGGAGAAGGCGGCAGTTGAGGGATTCTCGAGCGTTCTCGTCGAGGGCGGGGCGGCTACGGTGACGTCCTTCTTGAAAGCCAGAGCGGTCGATAAGATATATCTTTTTGAGGCGCCTCGGATTCTGGGCGCCGGTTCGTCTTGGATCGACGGAGTCTCGGTTTGGGGGCTCGAGGGGAGTCCGACCATTAGAGATCTGACCGTGAAGAAGATCGGGTCGGACGTTCTACTGTGGGGATATCCGGACTGGTCGAAAGCGCGTAAGTGAAGGAGGACCGAATCACTCGGGCTCGGTAGGGCGCGCTGCCCACCGGCGCCGGACGGGAGATAGAAAAAGATGTTCACCGGCTTGGTGCAGGAAATAGGTAGGGTCTCTTCGGGCTCTACGACGAGAGCGGGCCGGAGGTTCACCGTCAGGGCGTCGCGGGACTTCGGGGAGGGAGTCGGGAAAGGCGACAGCATAATGGTAAACGGATGCTGCCAGACGGTCGAGGAGATCCGCTCCGGCGCGCTCACGTTCACGGCGGTGCCGGAGACGCTGAAGCGGACCACCCTGGGCTCGATGCGTCCGGGACAAAACGTGAACGTTGAGAAGGCGGTCACGCCCGAGCAGGGCTTGGGAGGTCACGTCGTGACCGGGCACGTAGATGCCGTGGGCCGGATTGAGCGTATCTCGCGCTCGGGCGGCGGCGTGGAGATTGAGGTAAGCTGTCCGCGAGAGGTCCTTGTCTTCGCGGCGCCGAAGGGAAGCATTGCGGTGGACGGCATGAGCTTGACCGTGGTTTCCGTCAAGGGCGGATCGTTCACGGTCGCCCTCATTCCGTACACCCTTAAGAGCTCGATCGCGAAGGACTATCGCAGGGGTTCCAGGGTGAACCTGGAGGCGGACATAATGGCTCGGTACGCCAAGAGACTGAGGGAAGCGGATTGGGGGGCGGTCAAAGGCCGCTCGGATTGGAAGGAGAAGTGAGAGGGAGATGGAAGAGAGTTTCGCGACCGTAGACGAGGCCCTCGAGGAGATAGCCGGGGGACGCATGGTCGTCGTCGTCGATGACGAGGACAGAGAGAATGAGGGCGATCTCATAATGGCGGCCGAGGCTGTGACCCCGGAAGCCGTGAACGTGTTCACGAAAGTCGGCAGGGGTCTCATCTGCGTTCCCATGGCGGGTGAGATGCTGGATAGGCTGGATCTCGGTCCGATGGTCAAGCAGAACACCGCCAGGCTCGGCACGGCTTTTACGGTCTCCGTCGACGCGGTGAAGAACACGACCACCGGCATATCGGCTTTCGACAGGGCTGAGACCATAAAGGCGCTGGTCGATCCCTCGACGAGCCCGGAGGACCTGGCGCGTCCGGGCCACATATTCCCGTTGCGCGCGGTCGAAGGGGGCGTGCTGAGGCGCGCGGGGCATACGGAGGCGGCCGTGGATCTGGCGAGGCTCGCGGGATATAAGCCGGCCGGCGTTCTATGTGAAATAATGGACGAGGACGGAAGCATGGCCAGGGTGCCGAGCTTGTTCGACATAGCGAAGCGACAAAACCTCAAACTGATGTGCATAAAGGACTTGATAGAGTATCGGTACAGGAAAGAAAAGCTGGTGAACAAGATATTGACCACGGCGCTTCCGACCAGGTACGGGGACTTCGAGCTGCACCTATACGAGAGCGAACCCGATGATGCGCACCACCTCGCGCTGGTGAAGGGGGATCTCGGAGACGGCCGAGACGTCTTGGTGAGAGTCCATTCGCAGTGCCTTACCGGTGACGTGTTCGGGTCGCAGCGTTGCGACTGCGGTCCTCAGATGGCAACGGCGCTCGACAGGATCGAAGCCGAGGGGCGAGGGGTCTTCTTGTACATGCGCCAGGAGGGACGCGGAATAGGTTTGGTCAACAAGCTCAAGGCGTACAAGCTCCAGGAGCAAGGGATGGATACGGTGGAAGCCAATATACATCTGGGGTTTGCCGCCGACGAGAGAGACTATGGGGTGGGAGCGCAGATCTTGGCGGATCTGGGCCTTAAGAGCATCAGGCTGATGACGAACAACCCTCGGAAGAGGGTGGGCTTGGAGGCCTACGGACTCGAGATTGCGGAGAGGGTTCCCATTGAGGTGCCCGCGCATCACGTGAACATGAAGTACTTGAAGACGAAGAGGGACAAGTTGGGTCACTGGCTTCTCGGCAAAGAAGTCGGCACGTAGCTTCCAAATCGGGAAAGGAGCGACTATGGCTGTCAAGGAACACAAAGCCCCGCTCGACGCCAAGGGGAGGAGATTCGGGATAGTCGCGAGCCGGTTCAACGAGATTGTTTCTCGCAGGCTGGTCGAAGGCGCGGTGGACTGTTTCGTGAGACACGGCGGTAAGGAGACCGACATCGAGGTGTACTGGGTCCATGGGGCTTTTGAGCTGCCGTTTATGGCTAAGAACGTGGCGCAATCCGGCCTCTGGGACGCGGTTCTTTGCCTGGGCGCCGTGGTCCGAGGCGAGACCCCTCACTTCGACTACGTGGCGGGAGAAGCCGCGAGAGGGATAGGTAGGGTCGGTCTGGAGACGGGACTTCCGGTGGTCTTCGGCGTCGTGACGGCCGACACTATGGAACAGGCGATGGAGCGGGCCGGGGCGAAAGGCGGCAACAAGGGATGGGACGCCGCAATGAGCGCCATTGAGACCGTGAACATGATCGGGACCTTGGCGCCGGCCGGGAGGCGACGTGGGGTCAAGAAGGCACGCGCGTGAGTTGGCTTTTCGGGTCCTATTCCAATGTGAGGCCTCCGGCGATTCCTACGCAGAGACCTTGGAGATGATGTTGGATCGAGACGGATCCGCCGAAGCCGTTGCCGTCTATGTCCGGCGACTCGTCGACGCCTTTGAGGCGAATGCCGGCGCGGTTGAGAGGGCCATCAGGTCGGCCAGCGACAGATGGAAGCTCGATCGTATGGCGGCCACGGATAGGACCGTCTTAAAGCTGGGCGTCGTTGAGCTTATGTTCTTCGATGACGTGCCGGCGAAGGTCGCGCTCGACGAAGCGGTTGAGATGGCGAGGAAGTTCGGCACGGAGGAGTCGGGCAAGTTCGTGAACGGGATACTCGACAGGGTGGCCAGGACATACAGAGCGGGAGAGCTTTGATGCGATACGCGATAATCTCGGACATTCACGGGAATATCGAAGCGCTGGAGGCCGTGCTTCGGGACGCCGAGGTCCAGGAGGCCGACGAACTGCTGTGTCTCGGGGACCTGATCGGCTATGGCGCGGATCCTAATGAGTGTATTGAGGCCGTTCGCCCCGCGGCTTCCGTTGTCATTGCCGGAAATCACGATTGGGCGGCTGTGGGGAAGCTGGGCCTCGAGTATTTCAACGCGGCCGCCAAGAGGGCCGCGGAGTGGACGGAGTCGGTTCTCACCGCGGAGAACCGCCGCTATGTACAGCGATTGCCCCTGACGGCGACCGTGGGCGACGACGTAATGCTCGTTCACTCATCTCCCTCCCAGCCTGAAGAGTGGATGTATGTCTTCCACCCGGGACAGGCCGCGCGCGACTTCAGTGCGTTTGAGCAGCCCTTCTGCTTCATCGGTCACACGCATCAACCGGCAATTTTCACGGACAACGGCGGGTTCCATCTCGGTGGCGCTCTGGACCGCTTTCGCATGGGGGTGGGAACGAGATACATGGTGAACGTGGGGAGCGTCGGCCAGCCGAGGGACGGGAACCCCAAGGCCGCGTACTGTCTCTTCGATACCGAGAAGCTCACCGTCTCCATCCGCAGAGTTGAGTACGACGTCGCCCGCTCCAGTATGAAGATCGTCCGGAACAAGCTCCCCAGGAGCCTGGCGGAGCGGCTGCCGCTGGGGCTTTGACCCGCTTTGCGGCGTTGACCTCGCGGTAGTGTATTTGCTATTGTCGCAAGGAGTTCGGCATGAGCGGCAAGGAAGGCGCCCAGGCTCGGCAGCGGTGGCAGCGATACTGGGCCGAGCGTGAAGACATAGACGAAGTATACTCCAATGAGGGACGGATCATACGCGAGCTGATGCCGCTCGTTGAGGGAGGGGATTCTCTGGTCCTCGAGGTGGGCGCCGGTTCGGGCAGGGACAGCGCGGAGCTCGCGAGAGCGGGCGCCGCGGTGGTGGTCCTGGACTATGTGCTCTCATCTCTGGAGACGGCCGGCAGAGTGGCGGAATCCGTGGGAAGCGAAGTGCTTTTGGTGTGCGGCGACGCCAACGCCATGCCGTTCAAGAGCGGGTGCTTCGACGTTGTCTTCCATCAGGGCCTGATGGAGCATTTCAGAGACCCTAGGCCTTTGCTGGAGGAGAACAGAAGGGTGCTCAAGAAGGGCGGGCACCTGCTCGTGGACGTGCCTCAGAAGTACCACGTCTACACCGTGGTAAAGCACGTCCTTATGGTTCTGGGCAAGTGGTTTGCGGGTTGGGAGACGGAATACACCGTCGGGGGCCTGGAGAAGCTCATTGCAGGAAGCGGCTTCAGGATCGTCAGATCATACGGGGACTGGATGGTGCCGGGCTTTTTCTACCGGTCGTTGCGGTACGTTCTCGCCAGGGGCGGCGTCGTTGTCCTGCCCAAGTATCCCCGTGGATTCGGTCCCCTGCGGCGGCTCGGCGAGGGGTTGCGGGAGCGGTTCCGCGAGCGCCGCCTGGCTTTCTACACGTATCACGTCATCGGGACCCTGGCGCGGAGGGAATAGGCCGCGGAGAGTGCGGCGGTCTGCGCCCCGATGGACGGCCGGAGGTGGACTATTAAGGTTCTGGCCTTCAATTGGAGAGATATAAAGCACCCCGAGGCCGGGGGCGCCGAAGTCCACCTTCACGAGATAATGAAGGGGCTGGTCTCACGCGGGCACGACGTTACGCTTCTGTGCAGCTCGTTCCCGAAGGCCGGTCGTGAGGAACGAATAGACGGGGTGGAGATATTGAGGGCGGGGTCCTGGTGGAACGCGAACTTTGTTCTCCCCTACAAGTATCTCAGGAGCCTAAAGGGGCGTCGCTACGACTTGATCATAGAGGATATCAACAAGCTGCCCTTCTTTACGCCTCTCTACGCCAAGTGTCCCGTTGTCGCCGTCGTGCCGCACCTTTTTGGGACTACCGTCTTTCAAGAGACGAGCCCCCCTCTGGCCCTTTACGTTTGGTCTTATGAGCTCTTCATTCCCTTTGCCTACCGAAGCGCGCCTTTTATCGCGATATCCGAGAGCACCGTGGAAGACCTGGTGAAGAGAGGTATCCCAAGAGAGAGGGTGTTTCTGGTCCATTGCGGGCTGGATCACGGGACCTTTTGCCGGGATTCGAGTGTGGAAATAAGCGAAGAGCCGACGGTGATCTTTCTCGGCAGGCTGCGCAAGTACAAAGGGGTGCAGATCCTGCTTCGGGCGATGGTCAAGGTCAGGGAGAGGGTCCCCGGAGCGAGGCTCCTAGTCGTGGGGGACGGCCCCTACAAGGGGTCTCTTGAGCGACTCGCCGCCCGCCTCGGGATAGCCGAGTTCGTGACTTTCGCGGGGTTCGTGCCGTCCGGGGAGAGGGTCGAGATGCTCCGGAAGTCGCATGTCGCCGTAAGTCCTTCTCCCAAGGAGGGATGGGGGCTCACGGTCGTTGAGGCCAACGCTTGCGGAACCCCGGTCGTCGCGAGCAGGAGCCCGGGATTGAGGGACTCGGTCCGTCATGGAGAGACGGGTTTTCTTGTGAGACACGGGGACGTCGAGGAGCTCGCGGGGCGAGTCGTTGAGGTGCTGAGCGACGACGTCCTGAGAGACGCCCTCTCGGAGGGCGCCCTCCGCTGGGCCGCGAGGTTCACCTGGGAGAGGTGCGCCCGGCATTGCTCCGTCATACTGGAAGCGGTCGCGGAGGGACGTGTCCCGGAGTTTGACGATGAAGATACGACAGTTGAAACCAAGGATTTTGAAGCAGGCGCGGGGCCTGACGGACGCGCCGCCGGGAGGCTGAGGAGTGCTCAAAGATAGAACGAATTCCGCGGTAGCTCTGGCCGTTTTCGCGTTCGCGTTGATCATGTACGCGCTTACCGTGCAGAACACGGTTCCTTTCTGGGACGCGGGCGAGTTCATCGCGACGTCCTACGTACTCGGTATCCCTCACCCCCCCGGCACTCCGCTCTACGTGTTGATCGGTCGCCTATGCACGCTCGTTCCCATAGGAGATATCGCCACGCGCGTGAATTTCCTCTCGAGTTTGGCCTCCGCCTTCGCCGTGCTTCTGACGTACCTGATTATCGTCAAACTCACATCAGCCATGTGGAAACCGGGATCACGATCGGAGAAGTGGGTAGGGTACGTGGGCGGTGTCGTGGGGGCGGTGTTCATGGCGTTCTCGACCAGCTTCTGGGACAGCGCCGTGGAGGCCGAAGTGTACAATATCTCCAGCGCGGGCATGCTTCTGTGTGTATGGATGGCACTGCGGTGGAGGGAGCGGCTGGACGAGGACAAGTCCTATATGCCGCTTCTTTTCATAGCCTACATCGGTTTCCTGGCCATCGGGATACACCTCGGGACGTTGCTCGCCGTACCCCCCATCGTGCTCTTCGTGCTGCTGGTGAGATGTCGTCCGATCGTGGTGGTGGGGTATGTCTGGGCCATGATAGCGCTTGGGCTTCTGGCGCTGGGGTTCAGTGTAATCGGGACGGCGGCGTTGGCGTTTTTGGTTGTCTTCGTGATCCTCTCCGGACAGTTGCGCAGGTTCGCGTGGAGAAACCTATCGTTTACGGCCATAGCGGTGGCTCTTGCGATCCTCGGGGTCAGCGTCCACTTGTATCTGCTCATAAGGGCGGGGCTTAATCCCCCTATAAACGAGGCCGATCCCAGCAACTTGGACGCCCTTTGGAAGGTTTTGACGCGGGATCAGTACAAGCCGGCGAGTCCGTTCGACAGGAGGGCGGATTTCTGGTTTCAATTGAATCACATGTACATAAGGTATTTCCTCGATCAATTCAAGACCGGCCTTCCCATTCACGGGGCTTTGGTTCCCATCGTTGTGGGGGCGCTCGGCGCGGTTGGGCAGGCGCTCAAAGACAAGAAGGGTTTTGTCTTGATGATGAGCTTGTTCCTGATTACCAGCATCGGCCTTGTCATATACCTTAACTTCACGGCCGATGAAGTCAGGGAGAGAGACTACTTTTTCATCGCTTCATACCATCTATTCTGCGTTTGGATAGGCATCGGCGCCGCCGTGATAGTGAAGACGGCGGCCTTCAAGGCCTCGGCCGCCGCGGGAAAGCGGAAAACGAGGTGGTGGATGGTATGGGAGGGGCCCGCGGAGTTGGCCTCTAAGCCGGCGCTCGTCCTCGGATCGGCGGTTGTGATATTCCTTTCGCTCTTGCCGTTGATCAAGGGTGATCAGTTTTTCCGGCATAATAGGAAGGACAATTTCGTGGCCCGGGACTACGCGTACAACATGCTTGTTCCTCTTGAGCAAGACGCGATCCTCCTCACCAACGGGGACAACGACACCTTCCCGCTTTGGTACCTTCAGGAGGTAGAAGGCGTCCGGAAGGACGTCAGAGTGGTGAACTTGAGCCTGCTCAACACACCGTGGTACATAAAGCAGCTAAGAGACCAGGAGCCTAAGGTCCCAATCACTTTCACGGACTCAGAGATCGACAGGCTTAGGCCGATGCAAAGCCCCGAAGGGGAAGTCTATCTGGTCAAGGATTTCGCGGTGAACAACATCATCGCCGCGAACAAATGGAAGCGGCCTCTTTATATGGCGGTGACCGTTCCGGATCAAATGGGCCTGGAATCCCATCTTCTGATGCAGGGGCTGTCGTTCAAAATCGTGCCCGAGGAGGCGGAGGGGCCCAGGGTCGACGTGGAGGAGACCCTTCACAATCTTTACAACGTCTTTCGGTATGAAGGACTGCTGGATGAGACTCGGTCGTTTATGGAGAAGCCATACAAGGATGATAACACCAAGAACCTCATCCAGAACTACTGTGCGGCTCATGTGCATTCGGCGCACGCCCTAAAGAGAGAGGGCAAGCTCGCGGAGGCGCTTCGCGAGTTCGAGGCGGCCAAGGCGATCTCCCCGTGGTATTCGGGTGTCGTGATTTCGCTCGGCGATATGTACGAGCAAATGGGGGCGCTGGACAAGGCGGAGGAGCATTATAAGGAGATGATGGAGTATCACCGCGGGGATCCGAGGATATACTACAAGTACGGGATGCTCCTCGCGAAGACGAACAGGACCGCCGAGGCGCTGGATTTGCTGGACGAGGGGATTCGACGCCACCCGGACGTTTTCTACCTGTACGGCGGCAAGTTCAGAACCTACAAAGGCTTAGGCGAAGACCAGGAGGCCAGGAGAGTTCTTGAGGAGTGGCTCAGGGCCCATCCGGATGATATCAAGGTCAGGGAGTTTCTGGCGGCGGAAGAGGCGGCTCCGGACACTACATGAGAGGCATCGGCGGAGCCCTGCGCATCCGGCGCCAAACGGTCCCGAGAGGTTTAATGGCAAAGGTCCTGATTACAGGTGCGGCCGGGTTCATAGGGTCCCATCTCGCGGAAGCTCTGCTGGCGAGAGGGAACCGGGTCCTCGGCCTGGACTCTCTGACGCGGTACTACAGTACGGAGCTCAAGCTCGCGAACTTGGTGCCGCTGAGATCGAAGAACGACTTTCAGTTCCTGCGGAATGACCTTAACGAGGCGGATCTGGATCTGAGCGGGGTGGATCTCGTATACCATCTCGCGGCGCAGCCGGGCGTGCGCGGTAGCTGGGGGGCGGGGTTCGACGAGTACCTGCGGAACAACCTTCAGGCGACTCAGAGGCTGCTCGATATGTGTGTATCGGCTTCGCCTCGCCCGCGCATGATCTTCGCCTCGTCGTCGTCCGTCTACGGAGAAGCGGCGTCGCTGCCGGCCGCGGAGGCGGATGCGAAAGACCCGGCTTCGCCCTACGGGGTCACGAAGCTTACGGGGGAGCTTCTGTGCGGAGCCTACGTGCGCCAACATGACTTGGATGTCGTTATGCTGCGGCTTTTCACCGTATACGGACCGAGGCAGAGGCCCGACATGTCTTTCAGCAAGTTCATATCGGCCCTGGGCGGCGGCCGCCCGGTCGAAATCTACGGTGACGGCACGCAGACCCGTGATTTCACTTACGTTTCGGATTGTGTGAAGGGGTTCCTTCTGGCCGCGGAGCGAGGGGTGAAGGGGACGGCCTACAATATCGGCGGCGGAACCAGGGCCCCGTTGAAGAAATGCCTGGATTTGATCGCCGGCGCTCTTGGGGTCGAACCGCGCGCGGTACTGTGCTCAAGAGCCAAAGGAGACGTGTCCGACACTCATGCGGAGATAAGACTGGCGGCGACGGAGCTGGGATACAGGCCGGAGGTCGGCCTCAAAGAAGGTATCGCTTCTCAGGTGCGGTGGTATAGGTCCAACGAGGCGGCCGTTTGATCCGGCGCGTCCGGCCTGCGGGGCGGGTTCGCGTGATCGTGCCGAAGGGCCCGGCGGTAAGAGCGGTGGGAGGACAACGCCGGCGATACGAGGCACGGGTTTATTCGACCGTTTGGGCCGGTTTGTAGATCCGACCCGGCGGGCTCGCGTGACGGGAGTTGAGTATGCGGCGGGAAGAAGAAAAAGAGATCAAGACCGGCGATCCGCGGGAGCCGGACCTGACCGTCTTGGTCCCTTTGTACAATGAGGAGGGCAGCCTCGACGAGCTCCACGAAGCCGTCGTCCAAACCGTTGAGTCCCTGGGGCTCAGTTTCGAGTTGATCTTCGTGGACGATGGATCCACGGACGGGAGCGAAGCGGTCCTGACGGAGATCCACAGTCGCGACCCCAGGGTCAAGGTGATCACTTTCAGAAGGAACTTCGGGAAGTCGGCGGCCCTTGCGGTGGGTTTCTCCGAAGCGAAGGGGTCGGTAATAGTCACAATGGACGCCGATCTCCAGGATGACCCTCGAGAGATACCGAACCTTTTGAAGAAGCTGGACGAGGGTTACGACCTGGTGTCGGGATGGAAGGTCAAGCGTCACGATCCGATCTCGAAGACCCTGCCGTCGCGGCTCTTCAACTTCGTGACGTCCAAGGTCACCGGAATCCCCCTTCACGACTTCAACTGCGGACTGAAGGCCTACCGGCGGGAGGCCGCCAAGTCGCTCAACGTATACGGAGAGCTTCATAGATTCTTGCCCGTGCTGGTCCACTGGTCCGGCTTCCGCCCGGGCGAGATACCGGTGGTCCATCATCCCAGGAAGTACGGCAGGACGAAGTTCGGGGCGGCGCGGTTTCTCAACGGATTCCTTGATCTTGTGACCGTCATGTTCCTAACCAGCGACAAGAGCCCTTTGCATTTCCTCGGCAGGGTGGCGATAGCTCTGCTCGCCGTGGGGGTGCTGATCAGCGGCTATTTCGGAGTGGTGTGGATAACGGGACACGGCCTGCACGTTCGCCCGCTGCTTATCTTCGGCTTGGTGCTCATCATACTCGGTATTCAGTTCATCTCCATGGGACTCATCGGAGAGATGATCGCGAGCGCCGTGCAGCGGAGGGAATACGGAGTCAGAAACCGGCTGGGATTCGGGTCGGACGGGCCTTCGGGCGGCGGTTCCGGGGTTGAGGAGAAGTCCCATCGGTAAGCCTCTTCGCATCGCGGTCATAGGGCCGGCGCATCCGTACCGGGGCGGTATAGCGCAGTTTCTCGCCGTTCTGTGTTCGGAGCTCAAGGCCAGGGACCATCTGCCGACCTGTTTCAATTTCACGAGACAGTATCCTTCATTCCTGTTCCCGGGCCGTGCCCAGACGACGGACGCGCCGCCGGCGATCTCCGTGACCTCCGAGAGGGTTTTGGATTCCATAAACCCGATCACGTGGATTCGCACGTATAAGAGAGTGAGGGGCATCAAGCCGGATGCCGTCATCCTGAGCTGGTGGACCCCTTTCTTCGGGCCGTGTTTCTGGACCTTGAGCTTACTTCTGCGTCGCCTAGGGAAGATCCCGGTCGTATATCTGTGCCACAACATTGTTCCTCATGAAAAGCGCGTCGTCGACGTGCCTCTTACCAAGCTTGCCCTGGGAGAGGCCGACTTTCTTGTCTTGTTGTCGCAGCAGTCCGAGCGCGAGCTTCGGGATCTTCTGCCGGGCGCGGAGTACGCGGTTCTCTACCATCCGCGCTATTCCTTCTTTCTCAAGCCGTCGCTGGCGAGGGATGAGGCAAGGGCCGGGTTGGGGCTCGAGGGCAGGACGCTGCTTTTTTTCGGCTATGTCAGGCCTTACAAAGGGCTTAGGTTCTTGTTGGAGGCCTTTGGGACTCTCGCCGGGAAGGGAGCGGTCTCTCGGCTGCTTGTGGTGGGGGAGTTCTACGAAGACCGCGGTCCTTATGAGGAGATGATTGAACGGCTCGGGTTGGCGGGGAAGGTGACGTTGGTGGACAGGTATGTATCGGACGATGAGGTGGCGGTCTACTTCCGGGCCTGCGACCTTCTGGTGCTGCCCTATTTATCGGCCACTCAGAGCGGTGTGATACAGATCGCACAGTCGTTCAGTCTTCCGGTGGTTACAACAAACGTGGGAGGACTGCCGGAGGTCGTCGAGGACGGGGTTACGGGTTTTCTCGTGCCTCCCGGCGACTCCGAAGCGCTTGCCGCGGCGATCGAGAAATTCTTCGCGGGCGATTGGGGCGCGAAGATGGCCCCGCATCTTGAGAAGGCCGCCGAGCGGTTCTCGTGGGGCCCGGTGGTCGAGGCCGTGACGTCGTTTGTCGAGCGGCGCAAGGGGGACTAGGGGCGCTCGACCAAGCAACCGAAGAGGGGCACAGTGAAGAAGCTGAGCATCATAATACCCGTCTACAACGAGAGGGACACTATTCGCTCGGTAATCGACGCGGTGTTGGGAGTCCGGCTGAGCCTCGAGAAAGAGGTGATCGTGGTCGACGACGGGTCGAGCGACGGCACGGCGGATGTCTTGAGGTCGCTCGAAAGAGAGAACGTGAAAGTAGTTTTCCAGACGCCGAACCAGGGCAAAGGGGCCGCGATCCGGAGGGGTTTGCCGGAAGCTACGGGCGACATCGTGATAATACAAGACGCGGACATGGAATACGATCCCAACGACTACCAATCCCTCATAGACCCGATCATCGCCGGAGAGGCGAAAGTGGTCTACGGATCGCGCCAGTTGGGAAACAACACGTTTTCATACAGGCGGTTCTACTTGGGTGGCCTGGTTCTTTCTTGGCTGACGAACCTGCTTTACGGATCGAAGATCACGGATGAGCCTACTTGCTACAAAGTCTTCAGGAAGGACGTGCTGGATTCAATTGAGCTAAAGTGCAAGAGATTCGAGTTCTGCCCCGAGGTGACGGCCAAAGTCCTGAAGAAAGGCATCAAGATCACGGAGAGGCCTATCTCCTACAGGCCGAGGTCCATTGAACAGGGGAAGAAAATCAGATGGAGGGACGGCGTAGAGGCGATCTTCACCCTCTTCCGTTATCGCTTTCATGACTGAGGGTCTTGGTTTTTCTTCGGATGAGATAAGGTGTGGGCCGCATGAGGCTCGGGGGTCGGCGAGCCTCGCTTCGCGCGCTAATCCCGGGGTCCCCCATCCCGGGGGGGACTCGAGAAGATCGCGAGATCGGGCCGGTGGGCCCGCGTTGAGCCTCTTCTTTCTGGCGTTGTGTATTTACCTTCTAACGGCCGGCGGGCACATCGTGAGCGAGGATGGGACGCAAATGTACAATACGGCCCGCTCGCTCGTCCGGGAGGGCGGCTTCGCCATACCCTATGGGCACACGATGCAGGGCACCGATGGAAAGCTCTACTCCCGCTACGGAGTCGGTCAGAGTCTTGCCGCCGTGCCGTTCTACTCGGTGGGGTTGGGTCTCTCGACCTTCGGTCCCGCTCTCGCCAAGGAGAACCCGGAGTTCGTGGAGCGGTTCACGACCTCGATGCTGAACCCCTTCCTGGGAGCCCTCGCCGTCCTAGTCCTGTTCCATCTGGGCCGCCGCGTGGGTTTCAGTACAAGGACTTCTCTTGCTCTGGCGCTCTCCTATGGATTCTGCACCTTCGCGTGGGCCGGGGCAAAGCTCTTCGTAAGCGAGACCCTGCAGGGGCTGTGCATGGCAGCGGCGCTCCTTGTCCTGCTACGCCGAGAGGGCCTCGGTAGGCGGAGCGCGGCTCTTGCCGGGCTGATCCTCGGAGTCGGCTTTCTCGCCAAACCGGGCACGGCCTTGGTGTTCCCGATCTACGCCGCCTGCGTCTGGCTTGTACCGGCGGGGAGCCCCCTCGGCAGGTCCGCCATAGGCAGGACCTTGGCGTTTTCGACCGCTTTCGCCATCGCCGTGCTTTTCGTCGCCTCATACAACTACCATAGGTTCGGAGATCCCCTGGAGTTCGGGATGAGCTTTCAGGACCCTCGACAGAGGGCCTTTTCTACGCCCTTGGGAGTCGGTCTCTACGGACTGCTGCTTAGCTCGGGCAAGAGCCTCTTCCTATACGCGCCCCCGGCGATACTGTTCCTGTGGGCCATCGGCCCCTTCATCAAGCGGAATGCTCTCGCGGGGGCGGTGTGTCTCCTGGTTCCCATCGCGCTCGTCCTATTCCACGCCAAGTGGGTGGCGTGGCATGGAGACGGCTTCTGGGGGCCCAGGTATCTCCTTCCCGCTCTGCCCTTCTTGGTGCTCCCTATCGGTCTTCTGCTCGAGGCCGGGAGGCACCGGGTCCGCAGATGGCGGGCTGCGTTGCTCGCAACGGCGATGGCGGGCCTGCTCGTCCAGACGGCCGGAGTAGCGGTCAACTACGCCGCCTACTTCCGAGAGGTGGGGGCATATCCCTACAAACGATCCTTCTACGACCTGCGGTTCATGGAAGACGTGCATTTCAACCCGGCGTTCTCTCCCGTGGTAGGGCACTGGAAGATCCTGGCGAGGATCGCCCGGGGCGAGGAGGGCTGGGAGCGAATCTCGCTTGGGGGCTCCCGTGTTGAGGGGCGAGTGCCGGTGGGCGACGAACGGGCGGATGTCTTCAGGAGAGGCCTGGATCTCTGGTTCATCCACTTCTATAGAGCGGGCTTGCCTGCCTCAGCCTATGTTTGGGCCCCGATAGTGCTCGCCCTGGGGGTTATTGTCTCCGGCAGGTGGGTGCTGGTCCGGGCCATGAGGGAGGAGGCTTCCTGAGTGTCCGCAGAGGGCAGAGCGCCGCTGGTGTGGGTCGTCGTTCTCAACTGGAACGGCGCCCCCGTCATAAGGGAGTGCCTGGATTCCCTCCTGGCGATGGATTACCCCAACTTCAGGGTGATGGTGGTGGACAACGCCTCATCCGACGGTTCAGCCGAGACCGTCGCCCTCGACTACCCGGGGGTCAAGCTCCTCCGGATGGAGCGAAACCTGATGTACGCCGGGGGGAACAACGCCGGCATCGCCGCCGCCCTTGAGATGGGGGCCGAGGCCGTGATGCTGATCAACAACGACACGAGGGCGGCGCCCTCGATGCTGACCGAGCTGGTCCGGGTTTTGGAGGGCGGAGCCGGAATCGGCGTCGTGGGGCCGAAGATCTTCTACTACGACAGGCCCGACGTCATTTGGTCCGCGGGCGGCAAGGTGTTTGTCCCTTTGGGCTTAGTTCACCACATCGGCATAAGAAGGGCCGATTCCGGCCGATATGATTCTGTAAGGGAGGTGGACTACCTGACCGGGTGCTGCCTCCTTATGGACGCGCCGGCGATTCGCTCGGTGGGGCTCCTGGACACGTCGTATACGATTTACAGCGAAGACGTGGATTGGTGTCTGAGGGCGAGGGCGGCGGGGTTCAAGGTTCTTCTGGCCCCGGATGCCCGTCTCTGGCATAAGGTCTCTTTCAGCAGCGGCGGGGGATTGACGGCCTTCAAGGCATACTATAAGATGAGGAGCAACGTGTTGATATGTCGCCGGTTCGCTCGCCCGGCCCACCGGCTGATTTGGCCTCCGGCCACGGCCGGGTGGGCCTTAGTTATGGCGGCTGTTCAGGCTTTGCGCGGTCGCGGGAGGGCGGCGTGGGCTTTCCTACGCGGCTGGGCCGCCGGGCTCACCGCCACTCTGTGAGAAGCTCCCGGGAGTCGCGGAAAAGGAGTGGAAATGAGGATTCTGATAACTGGTGGCGCGGGTTTCATCGGGTCTCACCTTTGCGATTTTCTGCACAGGGAAGGGCACGAGGTCATCTGCATGGACAACCTGCTTACCGGGAGCGTGGACAACATATCCCACATCAGGAGCTCCAAGTTCGTTTTCATCGACTATGACGTCACCAACTATATCTATATAGAAGGTCCTCTGGACTACGTCTTGCATTTCGCCAGTCCGGCCAGTCCGGCGGACTACCTCAGGCTTCCAATACACACCCTCAAAGTCGGCGCCTTGGGTACTCACAAGGCCCTAGGGCTTGCGAAGAACAAGGGGTCGAAGTTCCTTCTCGCTTCGACGTCCGAGGTCTACGGCGACCCCGCGGTCCATCCACAGCCGGAGGACTACTGGGGAAACGTGAACCCGGTGGGGGTAAGGGGAGTGTACGACGAAGCCAAGCGTTTCGCCGAGGCCCTCACGATGGCCTACAACAGATACCACGACGTCGATACCCGGATAGTCAGGATCTTCAATACGTTCGGGCCGCGCATGAGGGTGGACGACGGCAGGGCGGTTCCCAATTTCATAAGGCAGGCTCTGACCGGCGCCGACATCACCATCTTCGGCGACGGATCTCAGACGAGGAGCTTCGGCTACATAACCGACTTGGTGGAAGGCATCTACGGATTGATGAAGTCCGACGTCCGCGATCCCGTGAACATAGGAAACCCCCGCGAGATGCCGTTGACCGAGATGGCGGACATCATACTCAAGGCCGCCGACAGTCGGAGCCGGATAGTCTACCAGGATCTGCCCGAGGATGATCCGAAAGTAAGACAGCCCGATATCACGACGGCGCGCGAGAAGTTGGGCTGGAGCCCGAAGATGTCGGTTGAGGAGGGCATTGAGCGCACGGTGGAGTGGTTTAGGGACGGCGGGACGGGAGTCCAGTGGTAGCGGCTTTTTCGGCGACTGAGTGAGGTTCAAGATGACAAACGTCGGCATCATAGGATCGGGTTACTGGGGCATCAACCACGTGAGGACGTTCAACGCCCTCAACAACTGCGACTTGAAGGGCGTGGCCGACCTCTCTCCCGCCAACCTGGAGAGGGTCAAGGGGATATCCGCGGACATACGGACCACGGACGATTACAGGCGGATCTTGGATGACAAGGACATAGACGCCGTGGTAATCGCGACGGACGCCGAGAGCCACTTCAAGTTGGCTTCGGAAGCCATGGATGCCGGCAAGCACGTCCTGGTGGAGAAACCGTTGGCGCTGACCGTGGCCGACGGGGAGAACCTCGTCCGCCGGGCGGAGGACTCCGGTCTCGTGTTGATGGTGGGACATATCCTACTGTATCACCCGGCCGTCGCCAAAATGAAGGAGTTCATTTCGACCGGAGAGCTCGGCGATGTCTACTATTTGTTCACGCAGAGGGTGAATCTGGGCAAGGTGCGCGCCACCGAGAACGCGCTCTGGAGCCTGGCGCCGCACGATATTTCAATCATGCTTTACCTGGTCGGCGATGAGCCGCAGGAGGTGTCGGCCAGCGGGCGGTCTTACGTTCAGGACGGGATTGAAGACGTCGTCTTCTTTTGGCTCCGGTTCCCCGGTGCCATGATGGCCCACGGTCACGTCAGTTGGCTGGATCCGCATAAGATAAGAAAGCTCACGGTCGTAGGCAGCAAGAAGATGGCCGTCTTCGACGACGTGGATTCCACTGAGAAGGTCAGGCTTTACAACAAGGGGGTCGAGAGCAGTCCCGCCACCTACGGCTCGTACGGGGAGTCGATATCGATCAGACACGGGGACGTTAACATCCCGTACGTCAAGATGGTCGAGCCCCTGCGGGCCGAGTGCCTGCATTTCATAGAGTGCGTCGAGAAGGGCGCGACGCCTCTCACCGACGGGCGTGACGGATTGAGGGTGCTGAAGGTGCTAGAGGCGGCCCAACGGTCATTGAAAGGCGGCGGGGCCCCCGTTGGAACGGCGGAAGACTAGGGCCGCTTGAGTGCGAATTCGGCACCGACCGGGTTTCGCCCTTTCCATGTCACAGAGAAGGTGGGGGCGGCTCCCCGGCGTTGGGGCGAAGGGCCGTGCCCCACGGCGAATGGGGGGACGGCGCTCGGGCGCCGCCCGGCGGCCGGGTTTCGACATATTTCGGCGCCGGAGGGACCGTAACGGCCTGCTATGAAGATATTGGACTTGGTGGAAATGCTCTCCGGCAGGATTCTGCCTCTGAAGTTCGGCAAGCACTACGTGCGCCCTCTTCTGGAGCGCCGTAAGCAGATGCCGTACGACGGGAAGTCCTACTTTGAGTCTTCCTATAGATCGACGGTGGGTGAGGAGTTCTCGGACGGCGTAACACTAAGGCCGAAGTACAACCCTTTGTTCGTGCGTTTCCACTATAATTCAGTGGAGAACCTCATACCCCGTCGCTCCCGGTCCGTCCGTTTTGGACATCGGGTCCGGTGCGGGGCACTGGATAGACTTTTACCTGGAGGTGTTAAGAGCCGGCTCCGTAATGGGCTGCGAGATATCCGGGACGGCCGCTCGGGCCCTCGACTCAAAATACCGAGGCGTCGAGGACGTGGACGTGGTCGAGGCGGATATATCGTCGCCGGGCATCGACTTGGGAAGGAAGTTCGACATCATCAACGCGATCGGGGTGATGTTTCACATTGTGGACGACGAGCGGTGGGAGGATGCGATCGCGAACATTGCCGGGCACCTGAACCGGGACGGAGCGGTTGTTGTGGGGGGGCAGTTCGGGCGAACGACCCGAAACGTGCAGTTTCACGACTGTGACAGCTTTGAGTCCTGGGAGGAGGCCCGGGGCGCGAGCAGCGAGGTCGCGCTGGTGAACAAGAGGATTCGATCGTTGTCCCGCTGGAGAAGCCGTGCCCGGGGCGCCGGTCTCAAGGTTGATTGCGTGAAGAGAGCGAAGGGACGCAAGGACATTGAGACGCCTGAGAACAACGTCCTGATCCTCCGGCACGCGGGAGTCTGAGCCGGTCGGATCGAGGGTTCGGGGGCGCGCGAGGGCGAAGCCGGGAAGGCAAGCGACCGAGTGGGTCCGGTCGGCGAGAGCGAGAGGCCCCGCGGGAAGAGTCCGGGTCTACGGCGCGCCGGACGTTTAGCACGGGAGATAGGCTTTGTCCGAGATGAGACTGGTGCCGGAGTCCGAGTGATTCCGGAACCGAACCATTGCCTGGAGGAAGTTGATGAGCGCACATGTTGATCCATCCGCGAGGGTGGGAGAAGGAACCGTTCTGGGGCTGAACGCCGTGGTGATGGAGGACGTGGAGATCGGCCCGAATTGCCGTATCGGGCACAATGTCGTTATTCACCGCGGCAGTAAGATAGGAAGAGACGTGAGGATCGACGACAATACCGTAGTCGGGAAGCTCCCGATGCGGGCCGCGTTCAGCACTCTGAAATCCCCGCCCAAGCTCGACCCGGCCGTTATCGGAGATAACTGCATGCTGGGAACCCATGTCGTCATATACGCTGGGTGCGTACTGGGAACCAAGATCCTGGTGGCGGATCAGGCCTCAATACGCGAGGACGTGAAGGTGGGTGATTGCACGATAGTGGGGCGGGGGGTCGCTATTGAAAACCACACGAGCATCGGCTCCTACGTCAAGTTGGAAACGGGGTGCTACATCACCGCGCACTCCGTCATCGAGGACGGCTGCTTCATCGCGCCCATGGCTGTTACGACGAACGACAACTTCATGGGAAGAACCGAGGAGAGGTTCAAGCACACGAAGGGGCCCCACGTCAAGCTGGGCGGCCGGGTCGGAGCCAACGCCACCCTCATGCCCGGATTGGTCGTCGGAGAGGACGGCATAGTCGCGGCGGGCTCCGTGGCTACGAAGGACGTGCCCTCGTACAAGATAGTCTTGGGGGCGCCGGCCAAGGTCTGGAGGGACACCGCCGAGGAGCAGCTTCTGAAGAACCAGCCGCACTGGAAGGACATACAAGAGAAGAGGAAGAAGTGAGGTCGACGCGGAGCGCGGCGGCCGGAGCTGTATCCGGCCGATGGGCGCCGGCGCTCGGAGCTTTCTTGGGGAGGGTTTGATGAAAGTCCCGTTGTTGGATCTTAAGGCTCAGTACGATGACATAAAGGACGACATAACCAGGGGCATGGAGCGGGTGCTTGAGTCCCAGCGCTTCATTCTCGGCGCCGAGGTGCAGTCCCTTGAGAAGGCTATCGCGGACAGGGTGGGTGTGAAGCACGCCGTCGGGGTCGCCTCGGGAACGGACGCTCTTCTCCTGTCCCTGAGGGCTTTGGGGGTCGGGCACGGCGACGAGGTCATTACGACGCCGTTTACGTTCTTCTCGACCGCCGGTGCAGTCTGGAACCTCGGGGCCAAGCCGGTGTTTGTTGACATCGAGCCGGCAGGATTCAATTTGAACCCGGAGTTGGTGAAGGAAAAGGTGACGCCGAAGACAAGGGCCGTCATAACCGTTCACCTCTTCGGTCAGTGCGCCGGCATGGGCCCTTTGCTTGAGCTCTCGAAGGAGCGGGGTTTGGCCGTGATAGAGGACTCCGCCCAGGGTATCGGCGCCGAGCACACGCTCGAAAGGGGCGCGGGTGACCTTGCGGCAGGGACTTACGCCGCCGGCACGATGGGCGCGGCGGGCACGCTGTCTTTCTTCCCCACGAAGAACCTGGGCGCTTACGGTGACGGTGGCATGGTCCTTACGCAGGATGACGAGGTGGGCGAGAAGATCAGACTGCTCAGGGTCCACGGAAGCAAGCCCAAGTACTACCACAAGATCGTGGGCTTCAACAGCCGGCTGGACGCGCTTCAGGCTGCGATCGTATCCGCGAAGCTGATGCATTTGGACAGGTGGACCGAGAGGCGCCGGGAGAACGCCCGAGCCTACAACAAGCTCTTTGAGGGGTCGCCGGTGACGACTCCCGTGATTCGGCCCGGAAACACGCATACTTTTCATCAGTACACGATAAGAGCCCCGAGAAGAGATGAGCTTAGAAGCCACTTGGCGTCGAAGGACATAGGCTCTGAGATATATTACCCTGTGCCGCTCCATCTGCAGGAGTGCTTCAAGTCGCTCGGATACAAGGAGGGCGATTTGCCGGAGTCGGAGAGGGCCGCCAAGGAGTGCTTGTCGCTTCCGGTATATCCCGAGTTGACGGAAGAGCAGCTGGAGTATGTCGCTGCCTCCGTGCTGGAGTTCGTGAATCGAGGATAGGAGAAGCTTCATGGAAATCGCAGGCAGCAAAGTTGTTGTGACGGGAGGCGCCGGCTTCGTCGGGTCGCACATAATCGACCGGCTTGTCGCCGAAGGGGCCTCCAAAATAACGGCCTTCGACAATATGGTGAGAGGACGAGAGAGCAACTTGGCGCACGCGAAGGCCGCGGGCGACGTCGAGCTTGTCAGGGGAGACATTTGCGACACGGCCGCCTTGGCCGAGGTCATCAAGGGCGCGGACTACGTGTTTCATCAAGCGGCTCTATGGCTTCTTGAGTGCGAGGGTGAGCCGCGCAAGGCAGTCGAGCAGAACATAATCGGGACCTTCAACGTTCTCGAGGCCTGTGCGCTGAACAACGTGAAGAAGGCCGTTGTCGCGTCTTCGTCGTCCGTGTACGGAGAGGGCAGCTACCTTCCCACCGACGAGGCTCACCCTTTCAACAACAACCTGTTCTACGGCGCGACGAAGGTGGCCGACGAGCAGCTCTGCCGCGCCTTTCACAAGAAGTACGGTCTTGACTATGTGGCATTGCGCTACCTCAACGTCTACGGCCCTCGGATGGATTACAGGTCGGCGTACGTGATGGTGATAATGAACTTTCTCAACAGAATAGACAGGGGCGAGCCGCCGCAGATCTACGGCGACGGGTCGCAGACTCTCGATCTTGTCTTCATCGAGGACGTGGCCCGGGCGAATCTGCTCGCTCTCAAGTCGCCCGCTACGGACGTGGCCCTGAACGTGGCTTCCGGAAAGGAGACCACGCTCGTGGAACTCGCTAAAATCGTCCTGCGCCTGCTGGGGACGTCCATTGAGCCGGAGTACAAGGACAGGGACAAGAAGCTGGTTGCCAGGCGCTATGGTTGTCCGAAGAAAGCGAAAGAGCTGATCGGCTTCGAGACGCGGGTTCCCGTCGAGGAAGGCATCGCCGGGGTCATCGAATGGTGGCGAAAGGACAAGGCGGCGGCAGAGCACGGGGGCTCCGAGTCGAAAGGTTGAACGCGGTGAAGATTCCGATAACAAAGCCCTTCTTCGGAGAAGAAGAAAAACGCGCGATCGTAAAGCCTCTTGAGACGGGCTGGGTGGTTCAAGGCCCGTATGTAAAGGAGTTCGAGTCTAGCGTGGCCCGCTTCACCGGAGCCGGGTACGCTAGAGCGACCAGCTCCTGCACTACGGCGCTCCACCTGGCTTTGATCGCGTGTGGCGTGAAGCCGGGCGATGAGGTGATTCTCCCCTCTTTCACTTTTGTGGCATCCGCGAACGCCGTCGAATACATGGGCGCCAAGCCCGTTTTCACGGACATAGACCTCGCCGGGTTCAACGTCGACGCCTCGCGGATTCACGGCGCCCTTACGGAGCGCACCAAGGCCATAGTGCCGGTGCATCTCTTCGGGCTCTGCGCCGACATGGACCCCATTCTGGAGATCGCACGCCGGCACGGACTGGCCGTCATAGAGGATTCCGCGTGCGCGATAGGCGCCTTCTACAGGGGATCTCACGCGGGCACCATGGGAAACGCCGGTTGTCTGAGCTTTCACCCGAGGAAGTCCATAACCACGGGAGAAGGCGGGATGGTCCTAACGAACGACGAGGCCCTGGCGCGTTCCGTGGAAATAATGAGGGACCACGGAGGAGAGATGTCGGACGCTGATCGCCATGCCGACGGGGTCCCTCTTCTTCCGGCCTACAATATCCTGGGGTTCAACTACAGGATGACCGATTTTCAGGGCGCCGTGGGCGTTGAGCAAATGAAGAAGTTGGACCATATCCTGAAGCGCAAGAGGGAGCTGGCATCCCGGTACGACGAGCGGCTTCGAGACGTGAGTTGGCTGGTCGCGCCTTCGGTCCCGGATGGGTATGAGCACGGCTATCAGGCATACGTCTGCCTCTATGCTCCTGAGCCCATTGGCCCGGACCTCGGCCGCGAGGCGCTGGAGAGAATGCACCGCGGGCGCAATGAGATTATGGCGGAGCTCGGGGCGGCGGGCATCTCGACCCGTCAGGGCACGCATGCGGTGCACAACCTCGACTACTACAAGAAGAAATACGGCTTGAAAGAGGACGCCTGCCCCAACTCACTGGCGGCCGAGCTTCTCACCCTGGCGCTTCCGTTGTACCCGGGAATGACCGAGAAAGATCAAGACGCGGTTGTCGACTCGATAAGGCGGCGGTGAGAAGAGATGTGCGGTATAGCCGGCATAGCGGATTTGTCCGGGGGATCGGTGAGCCCGGATACCCTGGAGAGGATGAGGGACTCCATTGCCCACAGGGGGCCCGACGATGCCGGGCTTCTATGCGACGGTCCGGTGGGGATAGCCAATAGGAGACTCTCGATCCTGGATCTCTCGCCTGCCGGCCGGCAGCCCATGTCCAATGACGCCGGAACCATCCATCTCGTTTACAACGGCGAAGTGTATAACTTCATCGAGCTTCGTCGGGAGCTCGAGTCTCTCGGTCACCGGTTTCGGTCCAAGACCGACACCGAGGTCGTGCTTCGGTCCTACTTGGAGTGGGGCGAGGGCTGCGTGCGGCGTTTCGACGGGATGTTCGCGTTCTGTGTCTGGAACAGCGAGTCCGGCGAGCTGTTCTTGGCCAGGGACAGGTACGGGATCAAACCGCTCTACTACAGCCACAACCCGGGACGCAGCTTCATCTTCGCGTCCGAGGTAAAAGCGCTTCTGGCCGAAGGCTCCATTGTGCCCGACGTGGACCGCGAAGCTCTCCGGGAGTACTTCACGTTTCAAAACATCTTCTCCGACAGGACTCTTTTCAAAGGGGTGCGGCTTCTGCCGGCAGGCAGCTACATGAAGCTCGACCTTCGAAGCGGCGCGATGGATATTACGAAATACTGGGATTTCGACTTCAGGAACGCGCTCTCGGTGGGAGACATAACGGTGCATGAGTGCGCCGAGCGAGTACGGACTCTGTTTGAAGAAGCCGTCGCGAGGCAGCTTGTAAGCGACGTTCCGCTCGGGAGCTTCCTGAGCGGAGGCATGGACTCCGGGTCCATTGTCGCCGTGGCAAGCCGCAAGATAGAGAGGCTGATGACCTTCACGGGCGGCTTCGACCTGCGGAACGTGGAGGGGCTCGAGGCGGCGTTTGATGAGAGGGACGCCGCCGAGTTCATAGCCAGCAACTTCTCCACCGAGCACTACGAGATGGTCATACACGCCGGCGACATGCAGTGGATCATGCCGAAGCTCGTATGGCATCTGGAAGATCTCAGGTTGGGCATGTGCTACCAGAATTTCTATCTGCAGAGACTGGCGAGCAAGTTCGTCAAGGTCGTGTTGTCCGGGGCGGGCGGCGACGAGGTCTTCGGCGGGTATCCCTGGAGGTATGACAGACTCAGGGGATGTTCGAGCGATGAGGATTTCGCGGACAGATACTTCGAGTACTGGCAGCGCCTGGTACCCGAGGACGAGCATCTCGCCTTCTTCAGCGACCGTACGATGGAGGCGGCCGGGAAGCGGGCGCCTCGCGAGATTTTCATGAGGGTCCTTGAGGGGAACGGGTGGGACGCGAGCACAGGCGTCGCGACGATGGGTCCCGGATACAGGCCCGGGCGGTTCCTTGACGCCGCGATGTACCTGGAGCTCAACACGTTCTTGCACGGCCTTCTGATGGTAGCCGACAAGCTGAGCATGGCCAACTCGATAGAGGCGAGAGTTCCTTACCTCGACAACGCCCTTGTCGACTTCGCCCTGACCATACCCGCCGAGTACAAGTACGCCGGGGCCGACGTAGTGCCGGCGGTCGACGACAACGTATCGGGGAAGAAGCAGGTCTACTACGCTCAATCCAACGAGGGGAAGCGTGTTCTCCGCGAGGCAATGAAGGCGCTTCTCCCCGAGGAGATAGTCAGCCGAAACAAGCAGGGGTTCAGCCCCCCCGAGGGATCCTGGTATCGCGGCCCTACTATGGCCTACGTTGAGAATATGCTGCTCGGCAAGGATACGGTTTCCGGCGGCTTCTTCAGGGAGGAGTACGTTAGGAGGATTGTGGAGGAGCACGTTAGGGGGATAAAGAACAATCGGCTGCTCATATGGTCCTTGTTGAGTTTTGAGTGGTGGTGCCGGACGTGGCTTTAGATAGCGGGGTTGTGACATGCGCAACGTGCTCATGCTTGTGTATGATTCCGTAAGACCGGACTACCTGGGTTCCTACGCCGGCCGGGACGCGGGTACTCATGAGATCGATTCTCTCGCTGAGACGGGAGCGCTCTTTGAGAAGGTGATCTCTTCATCCGCCTGGACCCTTCCATGCGTGGGGGCCCTCATAAGCGGGGTCGATTCCCACAGGCTGGGTCTCTTCCGTTGGGAGCAGGAGTGGCCCAGGGAACACCCCACGCTTTTTCACTACTTCGGATCCGCCGGCTACGACGTCGGCTCCTTTGTCTTCGATGAGAAGTACATGTTCGCCGAGGTGCCCGAAGCGCGCGTTCGCGGTCATTCGCGCGACCTGGGCCCGGCCTGTGATTTTCTGAGAGAGCGCAGGAGCGACCCGTTTTTTCTCTTCGTCCACAGTTGGCGAACGCACATTCCCTGGGTTCCTCAGCCCTCGGCCGAATCCTGGCGCAAGGAGGTCCGCCGCCTGCAGGGGGCCCTGAGAACGGATTGGGAGATCGCCGCGGAGGAGTGCCGGTCTCTCTATCGCGGCTCAATCGAGGCGGCGAGTGAGGAGGAGCTTCCGAGGCTGAGGGAGGCGCTTCGTTCCTCGGGCACTTTGGAAGACACGGTTATTGTTTTCACATCCGATCACGGAGAGACGTGGGGAGAGAGAGCCGGAGACAAGGCTACGATTACGGACAACTTCGCCCTGCACGGGCGCTATCTATATGATGAATCCATACGCGTGCCTTTGATCATATCCGTGAACGAGAGCGGCTGGGCCGGGCGTCGCGTGACCAATCAGGTGAGGAGCATAGACGTGGCTCCCACTGTGCTCGACCTGTGTGGGATCGAGCATGATCCCGGGCTGATGGATGGGTACTCTCTGCGGTCCTCGGTAGGAGGAGAAGACAATGGGGACAGGGAGGCGCTGATTTCCACCACGGACAGCAAGTCGGGCCGGACTCTGACCGTGATCGCCAAAATAGCCGTGAAGAGGCCACCGTGGAAGCTGATATGGAATCTATCGAACGGTAAGCGCGAGCTCTACAACACCGACGAGGACCCCGGCGAGACGAGAGATAGGTTCGGCGAACTGGAATCCGCGCCTTGGGTGAAGGGCATGATGGAGACTCTGAATCGGGAGTTGGAAGCCGCCCGGCCGTACTCCGGAACCGAGGATGAAACGGAGCGGCTCAAGAAGCAGCTCCGCGGACTGGGTTACCTTTGACGCCGGGCCTTCGCCGCCCGCGGCGCGACGCTTGCCTAAGTCCTGAACCAAAACCGACGCCTCCGGTCCCCGCCCGGAGGCGGGGGATTATTCGGCAAGACCATGAGCGTTGAAATCGAAAGTTTGGACGCGGACGGACTTGACGCGTGGCAGAGCTTCCTCGACCGCTGTCCGGGGGCCACGTTCTACCATTCCGCTCAGTTTCAGGAGCATAATCGGGCGAAGTGCGAGAGGACCGTGTATCTCTTGTTTCGCAGAAAGGGTAAATACGTCGCCGGTCTGCCCGGGGGAGTCTGCGAGGGCGGCCGGGGGCCGGAGCTGAGGTCGCCCTTCTCCGCCTCTTTTGCCGGATTGCTGTTTCCGGAGCCTCCTCCGGTCGTTCTGTGCCTGGAAGTCTTGCGGGCCCTGCGGGCGTGGTGTGCGGACAGGGGTCTGTCCTCGATCGCTCTGGCTCAGACGCCTGATTGCTACGGGCAGCACTATGGAGGATTGCTGGAGTACTGTTTGAGGGTAGAGGGCTATGACCTCAGCAACTATGATCTCAGTCACGCGCTGCGATTGGAGGAAAGCCCATTGAGCCGGTTCTCCGAAGCCGCGAGACGGAATTTCCGCCGGGGGCGCGCCGCGGGGCTCGTCGTTCAGCCGAGCACGGACTTGGCCGCGTCATACGCTCTGATACGCGAGCACTTGGACAAGCTCGGCGGCGGCGCGAGCCTATCGAAGGATGAGTACCTGGCCATGACTTCGCTCATCGGAGACAAAATCTGGACCCTGTCGGTGATTCACGAAGGGGCCGAGGCGGCCGCGGGCGTTTTCTATGCCCTTTCCGCCAAGTGCCTCCTTCTCTTCTGGTGGGCCCACAAGCAAGAAGTCCAGCAGATGAGGCCGATCAACTTCCTGGCTCATGAGGTCGCCGTCAGGGCATATTCTCAGGGATTCGAGTATTTCGATCTCGGGACTACGTCGGCAGACACCGTGCTCAGGGAAGGGCTGGCGAGGTTCAAAGAGAGCCTGGGCGGCATAGGGTTTCTCAGGAAGAGGTTCGTCTTGACGTTGGCGCCGTAAGAACCGCCGAGCGCGCGTGGGCGGTCGGGCCATTCGCAGCTGAGCAGTTTGTGATGGGACGCCATTAGGGATGGCTCCTCCCCGATAGGAGGATTGGGTCTGGGCGCGAGGGACCGGTGCGTGTGCGTGTGCGGTGCGGGGAATGCGATGGATCGGTCGCCCGCGGATGAGGCCTGCGAGAGAGCCGCGGTGGGAATAGGCGGTCGAGCCGGCGGGAGAAGGTGTCTATGAAGAGCGGATATCGAGTCGTCAGCGCCAGAGAGAGGCGATTGATATCCGAGGCCGTCGAGAAGCTCGAGCTTGATCTGTCCGGGCTTGTGGTGCTCACCGAAGCCGCCACGGGCCGCTATGGATGCACGCCGCTCATATGCGCCGCCGCAGGGTGCGACCGCGTTTTCGCCCTGACACGCGACTCGAAGTATGGATCGGCCGAGAAGGTAACCCGGGATACGAAGGGCGCCGCCGTGGAAATGGGACTCGCCGACAGAGTGCAAGTGATTACGGAGGTGTCGGACGAGATACTGGGATCGGCGGACGTCGTCACCAACCTGGGGTTCGTCAGGCCTATAAGCCGGGCCGTGGTGGAGAAGCTCAAAGCCACCGCGGCCGTTCCCGTTATGTTCGAGACGTGGGAGTTCAGGGAGGAGGACCTGGACCTTTCCGCGTGTTGGGAGCGTGGTGTTTGCGTGCTCGGCACGAATGAAGAGCACGGCGCCTTGAAGATCATGGACTACTTGGGCTCCCTGGTCGCCATGAAGCTGTTCGAGCAGGGCGTGGAGGTGACCGGTTCCAGGTTGGTCGTGTTGGGGAGGGGCAAGTTCTTCCCAAAGGTGAGCGAGTCGCTCGAGCAGATGGGTGCCTGCGTTGTGCGGTGGTTGGCGGACGTTGAAGACGCTCGTCCAAAGATGCCTCGCGATGAACGACTGAGTGTGCTGAGCGGCGTGGACGCGGTGATAGTGGCGGATGAACCCACGTCTATGGGTTGTATTGTCGGCGAGGGGGGCGCAATAAGCGCCGACGATCTTGCTACCTACTGCCCCGACGCCGTTTTGGTGCACCTGGCGGGCACGGTGTCGCGTGCGGAGCTTGAGGCTTCGCGAATAACGTGTTTGCCTGAGTCCGCGCCCGAGCCCGGCCACATGGGCTGGTCTCTCTCCGAGTTGGGCCCCAAGCCGGTGATAGACCTGCACGCCGGCGGTCTAAAGGTGGGTGAGCTTCTGGCCCGGGCGAGGCTCGCCGGTCTTTCTCCGAACGAGGCCACCGAAAGCGCCTTGCGAAGCTCGTTGTGTCAGGACTTCAGCCCGGAGCAGAAGCGACGCTACGGGTGCCCATTCTAAGTCTGTGGGATCGGGCTTGCTTGAACCTGATTCCCGGTGAGGAGGGTGGGTCCGGGGGACGGAGGCCGAGCGGGGGAACGATCCGCCGCTGACGGCGATCTTTCCGCGGAACGGACCAGCCCTCGTTTTGGAGATAGATGCCCGCGCTGCATGACGCCTCACTCATAAAGAAATTCCTCAGAGACGCTGCCACGTACGCCGTAAGCGGGGCGGCGACCACGTTCATCGGCGTGGTGATGGTTCCCATCTATACCAGAGTCTTCACTCCCGGCGAGTACGGAGCTTTGGACATGATCGCCACGGTGGTGGCCTTTCTTGTTATCTTTCTGATGGTGGGTCAGCAGAGCGCGGTGGGGAGGTTCTACGTAGATGCGGACGGGGAGGGAGACCGCAGGTTGTCTGCGTCCACGAGCGGGCTCTTTCTGGCGTGTCTGTCGGTGTCGGTGGTGTCGGTCCTTCTCTTATTCCACAAGAGTTTCGCCGAGCTGATTCTCGGAGGGAGGGACTACTCGACGGCGATGGCGGCCGCGATCGCGTCGGTCCCCTTTACTGTTCTGTTCAGGTTCCTGCAGAACATGCTGAAATGGCGACAGGAGCCGGGCAGGTACCTTGGGGTGTCCGTGGGCGCCATGGTCGTGGGACTGAGCCTGACCATATATCTGGTGGTCGTCAAGGAGAAGGGAGTCGCGGGGGTATACACGGCGACCCTCATCAACGCCTTGGTCTTCAGCACCGTGGCTTTCACTTTGGCTCGTTCCAGCTTCGGCCTTGAGGTATCTCGCTCGCGTCTTTCCGAGTTGTTGAAATTCGGTCTTCCTCTTGTGCCCGTGGCCGTGGCCTATTACCTTACGTCCTATTCCGGCAGGTATTTCTTGAGGTATTTTGAAGGTCTGGAGACCGTTGGGCTATATGCCATCGGCGTTCGTGTCTCCTCGGTGCTGGCGCTTCTGCTCAACGGTTTTCAGATGGCGATAGGGCCCTTTGTCTATTCAAGCTACAAGGAGCCTCACGCGCCTCAGACCTTCGCGAAGACGTTCGACTATATCTCGGTCGTGGTTACTCTGAGCGTCGCGGGTCTCTCTCTACTGGCGGCGGACATTGTGAGGGTATTCGCGACGTCGACTTACTTGCCGGCTCACGTTGTGGTGCCGTTGTTGACGACGGGGACCGCCGCCTACGGACTCGGGGGCTACTTCTCATTCGGCATCGGGATCGCCAAGAAGACAATCTACAGGCTCTGGACGGGCCTCTTGGCGGCCGCAGTGAATGTGACGCTCAACCTCGTGCTGGTTCCGCGCCTGGGAATGCTGGGGGCTGCCACCGCCACCTGCTGTTCGTTCTTCGTGCTAGCGGCCGTGCAGATGAAGATCTCGCAACGTCTGTATAGGGTTCCGTATAGGTTCAAGAGGCACTTGGTCGTTTATGCCACGGCCGCGGCCGTCGTCGTATTCACCTACTCGACGGGTCTCGATCGTCCCGGGCTCGATCTGGTCCCGGTGAAGGCGGCGCTTCTGGCCTGTGTTCTGTTCGCGGCGATAGCCGTGCGGCTGGTGTGGCGACCGGAGTATGAGTACCTAAAGCGCCTTTTGAGGAGAGGCTCCGAGAGTCATTAGGTAGGGCCCCGACTTTGGCTCTCGGAGGTTATGTGAGTTGACCCCATTCCCGGCGCCGGCTAGAATACTCTGAGCCGTTCGCTTCGGCTCACAACTGGGAGCAATCGAACGTCCGGGCGGTGGGCCGGTAAATGCTTCGATCCGGATGAGCGATCGTCCGCGGGTGTTTTCATGAAGCGACGAAATGACGGCATCTTGGGTGGAGACGACCCGGAAGGACGGGACAAGGGAGGCGTCCGACGAAGGTTCGGGGGCGTGGGAGATGAAACGCGGGGCGGTCGGGGCGCGGCGGAAGACGCTCAAGCCGGGAGTCGGACGGTGCAGATTGTCTTCTTCTCTGAGATAAAGTGGACCTACATGAGAACGAGGAAGCAGTTCCTGCTCGATCGCTTGCCTCCGTCTTGGCGAGTGCTCTTCATGGAGCCTTTCGCGTTCGGCAGGCGTAATTCGTTAACGCCGACTCGCAACGGGCGGATCACCTACGTGACGGTTCCTTTCGTCAGGGGCGGGACCACCAGTTCGCTGTATAACAAGATGGTCGCCAACGGGACGGTGAGGCGGTTTCTATCAGGGGTCTGTCGACTCTGGATCAGGGCGCTTTTTGTCTTACAGAGGATTCCCTCAAGCAGGGTCTTCATGATTTCGAACCCTTACGCGGCTGATGCGGCCCTTTCTCTTTCGCGGGATCTGCTGTGCTACGACTACAATGACAATCCCTTCCAGTTTCCCCAGACTCCCGAATGGGTGCGCACGGGTTTGGAGAGAGTTCTCAAACGGGCGGACCTCGTATTCGTGGTGTCCGGGCACTACTTGGATGCGCTGGCGCGCGCGGGAGTGGCGAACCTTCATCTGCTGGGAAACGGCGTGGAGTTCGAGCACTTCGCCCATCCGCGAGAGACGCCCCGCGATCTGGCAGGTGTACCCCGGCCTCTGTTGCTTTACACGGGGCGGATCGGCCCGCTTATCAATATGGAGCTTATGGCGGCGGTGGCAGGAGCGTTCCCCGAAGGCAGGCTTTTGCTGATAGGACCGGTGGATCCGATTTCGAGAGGGGATCTTGCCGGGCTCCTCGCCGCGCCGAACGTGGTTTGGATGGACGAGAAGCCTTATGAAGATCTGCCCGGCTACATCCAGGCGGCGGACGTTTGTCTCGCACCATTCAAGTTCATGGACGAGTACACGGTGGGTGTGAATCCGAATAAGATATATCAGTATCTCGCGGCCGGTCGGCCGGTGGTGTCTTCATACATCGCCGAACTTGAAGGCTATTCGGATACGATGTGCTTCTCCAAGACCACTGAGGAGTTTTTGCGAGGGGTCGGACGGATGCTGTCCGACCCGCCGCCGAAGGAAGCGCTGCGGGACATAGCGAAGCGGAACGATTGGGCCGTAAAGGCGGAGAAGATGGCCTCCTTGGTTTCCGACGCGCTCGGGCGTTGACTCGGAGCGCTGTGCGGCGTCGGCGGCCGGCGGCGAAGCGCGGCCGCTCGCGTGATAAGGCGGGCCCGACGAAGAAAGGGCGATTCGGCGGGGCCGAGGCAACGGCTTGGCGGGGTCGGTTCGACGACGGGCGGCCGGTGGTTGCCGTCGGGGCCAGGGCAAGGCGCTCTTGGGCGGCGACGAAAGCGATACACACTTCGGATCGGGGGACAGGGTGAAGAAAGGCAAGGGACGTGGAAGAAGATCGGCCGGTAGGGGGGATGACGCCGCGGGGCGCGACGCCCGTCGCGAGAAGAGCGCCGCCGCTTCAAGAGGAGGGACCGGTCGCAGGGACGGACACAAAGCTGGAACGGGCCGCGGTGGAAGAACCCGCGCGGCTTCCGGTAAGGCGACCGGCCTGAAGGGGAGGGACCCGGGTCGTAAGAAGAGCCCCGCGATCTCACTCGGGAGTATCGAGGGAATCTTGGCGGGGAACAGGGCTTGGATTGCGTTCAGCGCGTTCATTCTTGTGCTTTGGGTCGCCTATTTCCACGATATCTTCTTCGGGGGGAACGCACTCGTCTCCCCCGACGCCGTGGCGCCGGCCGGATTCGTGGCGGTCGGAAAGGAAGCTCTTGAAGCCGGGGTCTACCCTCTCTGGAACCCATATGTCTTCTGCGGCATGCCGTCTTTCGCTTCACTATCTTACAACCCCTACGTGTATCCCGTCGGCTTTGTCCTGGGAGCAATCGGCCGGGTGCTCCCAATACCAATGCTGGGGCTTCTCAGCTACTATCTCGCGGGAGGCTTGGGAGTATTCCTGCTCATGAGGAAGCAGGCGCTGCCGGCGGGAGCGGCCGCCTTGAGTGCCATAGCGTTCATGTTCACGCCCAACCTGATCGCGGTAGGCGCGCACGGCCACGGCAGCCAGCTCATGGCGAGCATGTACATTCCCTTCATCTTCCTGCTGGCGCAGAGAACCCTGGAGAGGGGGAGCCCGGCGTACGCGGCCGGCCTCGCTCTCGCCTTCGGACTTCAGCTCTTGAGAGGTCACGTGCAGATCTCCTATTACACCGCCGTCATGGTCGGGTTGATGGCGCTTTACTGGACGGTCCGGGCCGTGCGAGCCAAGGGTCTCGCGGGCGTATCGAAGCCGCTCTTTCTCACCGCGGTTGCCGTCGTTCTGGCGCTCGGAATCGCCGGCGCTCTGTATATCCCGGTGCACAATTACGCAGACCTTTCCGTCAGAGCCGGGGGCGAGCACGGGGGGCTGGGGATTGATCGGGCGGGTCAGTGGAGTCTGAGCCCCAAGGAGATGAGCACCTTCTTGCTGCCGAGCCTCTATGGTTTCGGGAGCCCGACTTACTGGGGCGAGATGCCCTTCACGGACTATCCGAACTATATGGGGATAATCATCCTCTTTTTCGCCGTGTACGGCGCCGTCAAGCTCCGGCGGGACAAGACGGTCGGCTTTTTCATTCTACTCGGCGCGGCGTCGCTGCTCATGAGCTTCGGGCGGCACTTGGGTCCGTTGTACGAGGCGGTCTATCGCTGGTTGCCCTTCTTCAACAAGTTCCGCGTACCCGTCATGGTCGTGGTCATGCTTCAGTTCTCGGTCGCCTGCCTGGCCGGCTACGGAGTATCGCTGCTTTGGAAGCGGGCGTCGCAGAGGGGCGGCAAACCGATCCTGCTTTGGTGTGCCGGCGCGGTGGCCTTGGGACTGTTGCTTTTCCTCGCGGGGCAGTCCGCTGCGCGCGGGGGCTATTTGAACTGGATGGGCGAGAGCGCCAAGGGGCAGGCGGTGGTCGGCAGAGGCCTCGGTGACTACGCCTTCAACGCGTTGCGCGCCGACGTATTGATCGTCGGCGCCATCGCCATCGCGGCGATGCTGCTCGTCGAAGGGGTTCGGCGCAGGATGATCAGCCTTGGCGTCTTGGCACTCGGTCTGCTTTGCCTGACTTGCATAGATCTCTGGAGGGTCGACTACAGGCTCATGGCCCCGACCGTCAAACCTCGAAGCGAGGCGCGGGCGGAGCTCGAAGAGGATCCCTTGGCCCTGCGCCTGGCGGAGGACGACGACTTGTTCAGGGTTTATCCGCTCGGGCGCGAGTTCAACAGCAATAAGCTCCTGTCCTACGGCCTCGCCGTGGTCGGCGGTTATCACGCCGCCAAGCCGAAGCTCTGGGATCAGTGGGCCAACGCGCATACCGACTCGGTTCTCTGGGCCTCGGCCGGTCGCAGACCTCTAATGATAGGCGGGCAGAAGCTCCGCAAGGACATGCGCCTTCCATACGGTCAAATCTCCGAGGCCGAGAGGAAGATGCTGAACGTGAAGTACTTTACTCTCGAGGGCGCATCCATACAGGAAGAGAGCCTTGAGCCGGTCTTCAGCGAGGGAGGGGAAACCGCGTACCTATACAAGGACTGGCTGGCCAGAGCGGTTTGCGTGGGTGAGGTCGAGGCGGTGGATTCCTCCGAGGAGGCCCTTCGCCGGGTCCTGATACCTTCTTTTGCTCCGGAGAGCCTGGCCGTCGTTGAGGAGTCGGTGGAGCCTTTGCCGCGGGCCGCGGGCAACTGTAGTGTCACGTCGTATGGCGTCAATCACCTGGAGGTGGAGATTGAAGCCACGGCGCCGACGTTTCTTGTAGTGAGCGATCTCTTCATGGAGGGATGGAAGGCGTACCTGGACGGGGGAGAGGTCCCGGTACACAAGACGAACTTCATGTTCCGCGGCGTGTCCGTCCCCGGGGGCGATCACGTCGTAAGGATGGAATATTTCGACCCCGGTCTGGCGTTGGGGTTGAAGTTGGGCGTCGGATGCGCTATAGTTATCCTAGGGATGTGGGCCCCGTCGCTTGTGCGCGGGGTCAACTCGCTCAGGAAAAGAAGCTCGCGGGTCAACGGGGGCTCAGCAAGCCCCGAGCTCGACCGTGGACGGGCGCCCGCTGGGCCCGAACAGGTGAGGTGATGACCCGGGGGATAGCGTCGAAGCAGGCCCCGCCGGTTCACCTCGTGATTGAGACGGACCGCGGGCGAGAGGCCGACTCCGGCAGGAGATCGTCGAAGTGAAGTCGATGATCGTCATACCCACATACAACGAACGCGAGAATGTTCAGAAGCTCGTTCCGATTCTGTTGTCCTTGCCGCTCGACCTGGAGGTGACGGTAGTGGACGACAACTCCCCCGACGGCACCGCCGAGGCCGTGCGGACGCTTGCCGGCGACGACGGCAGGGTGCACGTGATTGAGAGACCGGGCAAGATGGGGCTCGGCTCGGCGTACGTAAGGGGTTTCAAGTTCGCGTTGCAGAAGGACGCGGACCTCGTCTTCGAGATGGACGCCGACTTCAGTCACGACCCCGCGGCCATCCCCGAGTTCGTCGCGGCGGCGGTGGATGCCGACCTGGTGCTTGGATCCAGGTATCTGACGGGCGTAACGGTGGTGAACTGGCCCTTGAGGCGGCTGATTTTGAGCTATTCCGCGAACCTCTACACCAGGCTGGTGACGGGGATGCCCGTCCATGATGCCACCGGGGGCTTTAAGTGCTTCAAAAGACGGGTCTTGGAGAGCATCGACCTTGACAGTATCAGCTCCGACGGGTACTCTTTCCAAATAGAAATGAGCTACAAGTGCTGGAAGAAGGGCTTCAAAATAGTTGAGATCCCCATCACATTCACTGACAGAAGAGTCGGGGTCTCGAAGATGTCAAACAAGATCATCTGGGAGGCCGTCTGGATGGTTTGGGGGCTGAGGTGGGGGGACGTCACTGGAAGATGGTGATGAGAGACGGTGCCTTTTGCCCTGCCGGGGTCGGTGAAGAGTGGACCTATCCATCGCCATAGTAAACTACAATACCAAGGGTTACCTTGAGGAATGTCTCACTTCCCTTTCACAATACCCGCCTTGCTGCAGCTTTGAAATCCTCGTTGTTGACAATGCGTCGAAGGACGGGAGCGTCGACATGGTGCGGGAGCGATTCCCGACCGTTCGCCTGCTCGAGAACGCGGAGAACGTGGGTTACGCGGCGGCCATCAATAGGGCGTTGCGCGAGTCAACCGGGGCATTTCTGTTGGTCCTCAATCCCGACATCCGGGTGACGGAAGGCTCGGTCGACGCTCTGCTCGCCTTCATGAGGGCCCAGCCGCGCGCGGGGATTGCCGGGTCGAAGCTACTCAACGCCGACGGCTCGTTGCAGTACTCATGCCGGACCTTCTACACGCTGAAGATCATGTTGTACAGGCGGACCTTCCTGGGCCGGATATTAAAGGACAGCCCGGTTGTGCGCCGGCACCTCATGATGGATTGGGATCACGCCGGCGTTCGAGAGGTGGACTGGGTGCTGGGCGCGTGCCTCATGGTCAGGCGCTCGGCGGTGGAGGAGGTCGGGCCCGCCGATGAGAGGTTCTTTCTCTATCTGGAAGACGTGGACTGGTGCTTCAGAATGAAGAGCAGGGGTTGGGGCGTGTACTACTGCCCCGACTCCGTTATGTATCATCATCACAGGAGGGACAGCGCGAAGGAGTTCTTCGGGCCGGGTGTCAGGGCGCATCTGGCCAGCGCGTTCAGGTTCTACGAGAAGTGGAACATGGCCCTTTACCTTCTCAAGAGACACGGACGGGGCCTGAGCACCGCCGCGACCGTCCTGGGGGACGCCGTCGCCGTGATCTTGGCGTTTCTCGCCGCCTACTACGCCAGGGCGGTGCTCGGGGTCTTCCTTAAGAAGCCGCTTTACCCTCTTTCGACCTACTGGGGATTCATGGCCTATACCGTAGCGGTGGCGCTGCTGTCATTGGCCTTCTTCGGCCTTTACAGGAGGAGATACGGCGCCGACTGGGTTGACGAGCTGGTCGACGCAGGCAAGGCGCTTTCGATCGCGTGCGTCGTCTTGATGGCTTCGACTTTTGTTCTTTATCTCAGGGATTACTCGAGAGTCGTCATAGTCGGATTCTGGCCCGGCTCGATCGCCGCCGTTACGGCGCTGCGTTTCGGGATACGCAGGGCCACTACGGCCGCTTGGGCCAGTGGGTTCGGCGCGAGGAGGGTCCTTGTGTTGGGAAGCGCGGCCTCGAGGGCCGAGGTCGGCGCTGGGCTCAAGCCGGTGGGGAATTCACACTTGGAGCCGGTGGGCGCGCCGGAGGCGGTCGTAGGCGCCTTGAGGGTAGGGGAAGCGAAAGCCGTTGACGCCCTGGCTCACTTCGTCGACGAGCAGCGTATTACTGACGTGGTATGCGTGATCGAGGACATCGACGAGGGAGTTCTGGGAGAGATCACCGGGCGTCTCGGCAGGCAAGGTCTTCGGGTGCGGCTGTACACGAAGGCCGCTCGTATGCTCACGTCGAGAAGCACGGTCGAAGAGCTCGGCGACCTTGGCTTGATTACCGTCGGCGAGAAGCACGGCTGTCCGTCCGAAAGCGTCGCCAAACGGGCCTTCGATCTGTTGGTTGCCGTTCCGGTTTCCGCCGTGCTTGTGCTTTATGTTGCGATTGCCGGCCTCATCTCGCGGTTCGGCGGCCGCGACCCCGTTCTGATAAAGAAGATCCTTGTCGGCAGAGGCGGCCGCTATTTCAACGCTTCCTTCCCGGCCGGGACGGAGCTTGAAGACGGTCTGCCCGCCGGCTTCCGCGGCCGACTCTTGCTTTTTTTCAACGTAATGGGAGGACAGCTCAGCTTCGTGGGCCCGAAACCTCTCACGCCCGGGGCCTGGGAAGAAGCAGGCGGGGCGTGGAAGGGAACGAGAACGCGGCTCGTTCCGGGACTAATAGGTCCTTGGAGCCTGGCGGCAAAAAGAGACGTCGTCGCCGATGATCCGGAGGCCGCCGACCTTCAGTATTTGCGGGAATGGTCGCTGGGACTTGACGCGAAGATAGTGATTAGAGCGCTGGCCGAGAGAATACGGCCGCCGCATCGGGAAAGGAAGGCATGAGCGTATTCACTTCAGGTAAGGCCGGGGGCGCCGCGGCCGCCTTGGTTGCGGCCTGCATACTGATAGGCGCGGGTTCGGGACTCGCGGAGGATTTCGAGTGGAAGACGTATCTCGACCCGAACAACCCCGTGGACGTTGTCGTGAGCGCCGGTGAGGTTTGGCTGGCGTCGACGACGGGGGCGGCGACGGTCTACGATATATCGGATTCTTCATTCACCGCCATACACAGACGCCCGGGACGTTTGGCGTCCAACAGTTTAATCAAGGTCGTTTCCGACGCCGACGGGATGCTGTGGTTCGGAACTTCCCTGTCCGGTGTGAGCGTTCTTGATCCGGAGACGTCGCAGTGGGATCTCTTGACTCGCTTCGAAGGTCTTCCCAGCGACAACGTGCTGGATATGGCGGTCTGGGGGGATTCGGTATGGGTCGGCACTCCCTCTGGGTTCGCGGTGTTTTCCGATGGAGAATTAGCCGGGCGCTGCAACGAGTCCGTGCCTCCGGAGTCAAGGTGCCCTCTGGAGAGCTTCCGCATACAGGTGATAGCGCCGCTGGCGGACGGGGCGTACCTTGGAACGGACGCGGGGGTGAGTTGGTTCGACGGTGAGAACGAAACACCTCTTGGGCGACCTTGGCTGCTCGGCGCGGTCAAGGACCTCGCGGCTCTCGACGGTGAGCCATGGGTCTTGACGTCGTCGGGCGTCCACCGTTGGGATTCGGTTTCCTCGGTCTGGGTCGACGACGACGAGGGACTGCCGTCGCCGGGAGCTTTCCGCAGCCTCTCCGTCATAGAAGGGGAGTTGTACGCGGCCGGCCCGTCCGGTGTATACAAGAGGGAGGCTACAAACTGGGCGATCGTGGGGAGTGGTTTCAACGCGATGGCGGTCGCGGGATCGTCCGATGAAGGACTTTGGGCTGCGGGGATCATCGGTCTCTATGGCCTTTCGGGCGGCGCATGGACGCGGATCCCGGCGCCAGGGCCGAACGTCGACGACACGAGGTCCGTGGCCGTCGGGCGGGAAGGCGAAGTGTGGATAAGCGGACCTTTCTGGGTCAACCGCTTCGACGGTGAGAACTGGGAGCTCATCTCGGCCTCGACGACGGACTACAGGCTTCAACAGTGCGACACTCACGGATTGCTTGTCGACAGTCAAAATAGGATTTGGTTCGGTCACTGCTGCCGGCGCAACCTTCCCGACTCCTGCCTCGTCGATAGGCTGACCCGGGTGGAAAGCCCTCGGGGCTGGAGGAGGTTCGACGCCGGCAACATCTGGAGAGTCACCGAGGGCGGCGGGGCGATATGGCTGGCCGGCCGCTATGAGGGGCTTTACAGGCTGCAGGACGGGGAATCGGAGCCGGTTAGAATCGGGGCTAGCCCCGGGAGACTCAGCTCCAACCTGCTCAGCAGTCTCGCCTTTGAACCCGGCGGAGGGCTCTGGATCGGGCACAGGCAGGAAGGCGTAGATTTCTACGGCGGCGCGGTTTCAGGCGACCCCGGGGATTGGGATCACATCGATGAAAGCGACGGCTTGGTAAGCAACAGCGTGCGCAAGGTCATGTTGAAGGGCGGTCGACTTTGGGTCGGGACCATAAACGGCGTGAGCGTGGTCGACCGAGCGTCGATGTCCGTTGTGAGAAACTACACGGTGGGTCCGGGGGGGATTGAAGACAGGATCATCGATGTCTCCGGGATGGCCGTGGACGGATTGGGGGACGTGTGGGTGACGACCGTCGGCGGCGGCGTATACGTGATAGGCGGCGACGGTTCCGTGCGGTCCTTCAACGAACGTAATTCCCCGCTCACCGATGACAGGGCGAGCGACGCGGCCTACGACCCTTTCAGGGACGAGATCTGGATAACCACGACCTCGGGCATAAACAGGATCGCCCGTACTTCCTCATCCGGGCAGGGGGCCGCCGCGGCTTTCTATGTGTATCCGAGTCCTTTTTGTCCCGAGGGGTGCGGCGACACCGGAGGGGATCCGCTCAGAATAGGAGGAATCTCCGGCGCGGTCGACGGTGAGATCGCGGATCTGACGGGGCGCATAATGGCCAGGTTTTTTGACGCGAGAGACGGCGACGCCATATGGGACGGTGAGGACGCCTCGGGACGCCCCGCGGGTTCAGGGCTGTACTTCGTAATAGCCCGCTCGGCCTCCGGTGCCGAGCGCGTCGCCTTCGCGCTGGTGAGGTAGTTTCAAAATGGCGAAGAAGACACGAGTTCTCATAGTCGGCGCCGGGGAGGCGGGGAGGATGTCTCTCGAGGAAATGCTCGCCCATCCGGAGTACGGCTATGAACCCGTTGGTTTCGTCGACGACGACCCGTCCAAGCAGAGCGACGTCATCAGGGGATACCGCGTGCTCGGCGCCGGGGAGCGCATAAGGGAGCTTGTTGAAGAGAATCAAGTTGATGAGATCCTGATAGCGATGCCCTCCGAGAGCGGAAGGACGATAAGATCCGTTGTCAGAGTGTGCGAGCAGGCAAAGGTCGACTTCAAAATAGTCCCCGGTTTGAGGGAGATAATCGCCGGGGACGTGAAGATCGAGCAGATCCGCACCATTCAGCCCGAAGACTTGCTGGGCCGAGAGACGGTCCGAATCGACGACGGACACGTCCGAGGCTATTTGCAGGGGAAGAGGGTGATGGTGACGGGTGCCGGCGGGTCCATAGGCGCGGAGCTTTGCAGGCAGGCGGCGTCTTACGAGCCTGAGAGCATCGCCCTTGTTGGACGCGGAGAGAACTCGATCTTCGAGATCGAGCTGGACCTGCGCACCTCGGGCACTGAGGTCCCCATCAGTCCGGTCATAGCGGATATAAGAGACCGGGAGAGAACGGCCGAGCTCTTCGATTCGATAAAGCCCCACATTGTATTTCACGCCGCCGCGCACAAGCACGTCTACCTGATGGAGATCTTCCCCGATGAGGCCGTTCTGAACAACGTCCTGGCGACCATGAACGTGGTCGAGGAGGCGATCGATAAAGGCGTCGACAGGGCCGTCATGCTGTCCACGGACAAGGCAGTCTGCCCGCGCGGCGTGATGGGCGCGTCAAAGAGGGTGGCCGAGCTATACATGCGGTCGCGGGCCGCCGGCTCTCTCGGCACGAAGCTCATAAGCGTCAGGTTCGGCAACGTCCTTGGGACCCGCGGAAGCGTCGTCCCCATATTCAAGAAGCAAATAGAGCGCGGCGGGCCGGTTACGGTCTCCGACGCCCAGGCCACGCGGTTCTTCATGACCGTCAAAGAGGCTACGATGCTTGTAATCCAGGCCGGCGTGCTCGGCTCCGGGGGTGAGACCTTCATTCTGGACATGGGTGAGGCGGTGAGAATCCTGGAGCTTGCGCGGCAGCTGATCACTCTCTCCGGCTTTCTTCCCGAGGAGGAGATCCCGATCAGGTTCACCGGGCTCAAGTCCGGTGAGAAGCTCGGTGAGAAGCTGGACGCCCCGGGAGAGAAGCTCGTTGGGACGCAGTTCGAGAAGCTTCTCGTAGCGCAACCCAAGAGCCCCCCCGATCCGGCCATGATCGGGAGCATAGGTGAATTGATAGCCCTCGCGCGCCTAAGAGACAGAAAAGGCGTTGTCGGCAAGCTCAAGGAGCTTGTGCCCGAGTATGAACCGCCCGAAGGAAGCAGGTGGGCGGGTTGAGGATAGCGTATCTGTCCATAGGCGGGCACATCCACACTACCAGGTGGATATCGTACTTCGTGCGCAAGGGACATGAGGCCTTTCTGCTTACGGTGCAGCCGGAGCCGATCCCCGATGTCGAAGTCATAGACATTAGAACCAAATGGGGCCCCAAGCCCTTCCGCTATGCCGTAAGTCTGACCAAGGTGAAGAAGATCCTCAAGCGGCTCAAACCGGACATTCTGCACACGCATTTTCTCACGGGGTACGGCTACTGGGGGGCTTTCTCCGGCTTCCACCCTTTCATAATGACGGTCTGGGGAGACGACGTCTACCTGACCCCCTTCACTTCCACCCTTAAATTGAGATTGGCGAAGATGGTCTTGCGCAGGGCCGACTGGGTGACCGGGGACTCCGACGACATACTAAGAGACGCGATCAAACTCGGCGCTCCTCCCGACAGAAGCACCTTGATTCAGTGGGGAGTGGACTCAAGCGTGTTCAACCCCGATAGGGGTGTAGGCATAAGATCTAGGTTGTCCATACCGGAGGACGCGCCTGTCGTGGTGAGCATCCGCAGCTTCACCCAAGACTACTATAACCTGGACGTGATAGTCGACGCCGTGCCGCTGGTGAGGGACCGTTTGCCCGACGCCGTTTTCCTTATGGCCGGCAATGAGGGGTCCGACGAGAGGTTTCGGAGACAGGCCGAGCGGATAGGCGCCGCGAACTCCATCCGGTTCCTCGGCAAGATACCTCACGATGAGCTTCCGGACTACCTTGCCGCCTCGGACATATTCGTCTCCATACCGTCCGTTGACGCTACGGCGGTGTCCCTGTTGGAATCGATGGCTTGCGGGAACGCGATCGTAGTGAGCGACTTGCCTTCGGCGAGAGAGTGGATAACTACGGGTGAAACCGGTGAGGTCATAGCGCCGCGCGACACCAAGGCCCTTGCCGACTCCATAGTCGCTCTTGCCGGCGACTGGGAACGGCGTGAGGCGTATGGGCGCCGTTGCGCAGAGATAGTCAGGGAGCGCGCCGATCACGCCACGAACATGGAGCGGATGGAGGAGATCTACCAGCGCCTCGCCGGCGGGGGCCGCTAGGGTCCGGGACAAAGATCTTTCCGGCTCCCAGCGGTGCCGGCGGAGGATGTTTCACGCTCCCTCCGCCCGCTCAGTCAGCTAACCGCCGCGTTGCGGCGGTGGATCTTCCGTCGCTCCTGCGGAAACGGTCGCTACGAAAGATCGTTCGCCGGCGAGAGGATCGCTTGGCTGAGGTGGATCTCCGCTCGTTCCTGCGGTGCGTCCGAAGGTGTTTCTTGGGCCCCCGCGCCCGCTTCGCGGAGCTAACCGGCTTCGCCGGTGGATCTCGGCTCCCTCCTGCGCAAATGGTCGCTTCTGAAGATCGTTCGCCCGCGTTGAGGTGCGCGTTCGGATGCTGAGCACGTGAGGTTGAGTTGGAAGCGTCTATTGTAATACCGACACACAACAAGCTGCCCCTTCTGCTGAGGACGCTGGACGGGCTCGAGCGGCAGCAGGATCCGGGCTGCGAGTTCGAGGTGATCGTCGTAGACGACGGGTCGGACGACGGCACGTCGGAGGCCCTGACCCATAGGAATCCCCCCTACGCTCTTACCGCGATCCGGCACGTGAAGAACAAGGGGAGGGCCGCAGCCCGAAACAGCGGGGTCCGTGCGGCAGCCGGGCGCCTGATCATATTCCTCGACGATGACATGGACACGGATCCGCGGTTTGTGGCGGCGCACGTGAAAGGCCATTCGAGGGAGGAAAAGATCGCGCTTGTCGGCGACGTCAAGACGCATCCCAAGGCGAATCACTCGGCCGTATCGCGGTACCTAGACACGAGAGGCGCCCAAAAGATAAGAACCAAGGGGGAGCTACCCTACAAGTACTTCTCCACCAACAATTCGTCCTTGGTCAAGGCGCACCTGGAGGCGGTGGGTCTCTTCGATGAGAGCTTCATGAGTTATGGTTTTGAAGACGTCGAGGTAGCCGCCAGGCTATCTAAGCAACTTGGAGTGAAATTCCTCTTCTGTCCCGAGGCGGTGAGCCTTCATTTGCACAAGCACACGGTGGAGGACTTTCTACGCAAGAAGGTCGTATGCGGGGAGTCGAGCCTAAAGGTCCTACTTCGCAAGCATCCCGAGATCTGGCCCGACCTCGGGCTGGGAGTTCTCGAGAGACCGAAGCCGTTCCGTGAGCCGATGGGCTTGTCACTTAGGAAAGTCGCGTTCAGGATACTGAACGCGACTCGTTCCTACAAATGGGCTGAAGCCGCCGTGCGCGACCTCACGACCTACGGGTTGACCAACCCTCTGCTTGACTATCTGGTTCTGCGCTCCTATTGGCTGGGCCTTGGTAAACCGACGGCCGGATCTCAATCCCGGAGATCTCAACCGTAGGCAGGACAGTAGGGCCAAACCTCGTCGGCCTGCCCCAGTGAGGTCGGGGATGCCGGGGAACCGATCGCTGTCCTGTATGCGGCTCATCTACTCCGCTACGGACCCGGAGTGCACAACTGCCTTGCCTTGACGTCTTCTATTGCTCATGCAGATCCTAAACGCGGCCGAAGAGCCTGCCTGAACGGCCCACAGGCGCTCCGTGCGGGTTCATGCCGGGCCCCCGGCAGATTTTTGGACCAGTCCACGAGTAGCGGCTGACTTCTGAGCGCGTATGACAACCGTCCGGACCCGCTCCCTGCAGATCTCAGAGCCAAAGCAGACTGATCAACCGGGGACAGTATGCTCGTGGATCCACTTTGCGAGTGCGGCCTCGGACATATCTCCGCCTGCCAGGTTCACGAAGACCGTTACGACCTCCGCTTCAGGAGCCTCGATTCCGTACCCGTTCAGGCCCAAGAATATTGCCATGACGAGGAAGGCTATGCGCTTGTTTCCATCTCGGTACGGATGGTTCCGTACGAGACCGAATCCGTACGTTGCGGCGAGTACTGCAAGATCGCGGGTTCGACCGTAGACCCACCGGTTTCGCGGGCGCGCAAGGGCAGATTCCAAAGCGTTTTCATCCCTTAGTCCTGGCAAGCCACCATGCGCCCGGAGCAGGTCGAAATGGACAGCGTCCACTACGAGGCGCTCGACCCAAATGGGTTCCCGCGCTCGACGCCGCATCAGCTACTTGGCCAATTCGCGGAGGGCGTTTCGGTACTTTCGAGTCACCTTGGCGGCGATCGCAAGAGCGCGTTCCGTTTTGGGGTCGTAGGGGGTCAGCAAGATGCCCCGGTCGGTTTCCACTGCGAGAACTCGATCACCAGGACTCAGTTGGAGCCTCTCTGCCATGTCCTTCGGCAAAGTGGCGCCAATGGAGCCGCCAACCTGTCGCAGAGTCAATTCGCGTGTCATCAGGCCTCCTGGTTAGGGGTAACATCGATACCTACAATGTAGCACAATAATGCTACCCAGACAAGAACATTTTAGCAATTCCACCCTCGACGGATGTCATCAGGACCCCCAGGTCCGGCCGCAAAGTTCTGCTCAGAACTGTTCCCAGAGCCGATCCTTGACTTCTCCCTTCTTCTCCTCCAGCACCACCATCCCAAACACCTCCAGCAGACCGCATTCGGGCAATAGTCGGAGGCCATCGCCCTCGTGGTGGGGCCACGCGTCAAAGTGGTGGAAACAGTCCATGCCGGCCTCCGGCGCCATTTGGTCAAAATCTGCTTAGATACTTCTTCGCATGGATGAACACCGTCCACGTCGGACCCCCGGCATCAACGTTTAACCTATTCACATTACTGAACTTACCCTCGGACGATACCGGCTGGTCGGGATCGATTCCTGTCTGGGTCTCATCCGTGACCACGACTGTGCGGAGAATCATGCTGCGGCGGATACAGCGGAGCTTCTCCGGCGGACTGTCCTCCGATGCGTCCGCCGGGCAGGAGGCTGCCGGGGCGGCGAAAGCGAAAAAAGCCCTGAAAGTGAGGCCACCGGATGGCGATAGGTATTATGGGGGCCGCGTGGTATGAGGGTCAATGCCGACCATGTTTTGAAGTCATCCGGCCCCCGTTTGGGCGGCCGGTTCCGACTTGAGCCACCAAGAACATAGTCCACCCACGGCTGTCATCATTTGAGGGATTGTCACGGCATGTTCCTGTCGCATTATCGAACAACTAGATCAGGCTTTCGAATTGCGGTAGTGCTTCTCGTGCTTTTGGCGGGATCTGCGCTCGCAGACCCGCCCGATCCCAGATTCGGAACCCGAACCGTGGACGGGGATGTCGGCGATTGGAATCTGAGCGTGGACTGGTTCGCCGACATGCATCGTGCCGGTAAGTTGAATAAGCCGCTCGAGTCGAAGGCCTACCTCCGGTACAGCTGCAAGACGCTTACCCTTTATGTGCTGGTGCTCGCAGAGCCGGGCATACCCGTGGCGGCGACTCCACCCGAGCTTGCTTGGGTGGCAATTGACGGGCAAGCGAATAAAGTCGTCAACGGCAACTCCGGCAATGGCGGATCGCCGCCCAACTTCGCGTGGGTCGGTCGGCCTGCCGCGCCCGGTGACTCGTTGGCCGCCGGTTACGAAGCTTCCTTTGCGCTGATGCCCGGCAGCTACGAGATCATCGTGCATTGCGACGTCCTTGATGCCGGCGCGCAACAAACCTCGGCCACGGTGGGATTCCCCGGCTCGGGTCCGTCTCTGGTTTTGAGTTGCATGGTCCCGGTTGAGCAGGGGACATGGGGAAGAATCAAATCCGTGTACCGGTAACCCGCACTCTCGCGACGGGGCGGGATACTATGCCGTCTATGGATGCCGTGGAACGGCCGAGGTGAGGCAGGTTGACCGGGTTCGCGCGGGCTATCACCTCGTCCTACCCGCCCTGTCTCGCAAGGCTACGCCTAGGTTTCTCTGCGCCTCGTCGAAGTCGGGCTTGATGGCGATGGCTTGCCTGAAGTGAAAAATCGCCTCATCCAGCCTGCCCTGCTTCGCCAAAGCTACGCCCAGATTGCAGTGCGCTTCGGCGAAGCCGGGCTTGAGGGCGATGGCTTGTTTGAAGTGGGAAATCGCTTTGTCCGGCCTACCCATGTTGGATAGTTCCCATCCCGTTCTGAGCAGCACGCTCGGACAATCCCGATAGAAGTCCGCAACCCTGGAAACGTACCGGATGTTCAGCTCCTGGTTCTCACGGTACTTGCGGACCTTGCCGTCATCGGGCAACAGCGAGAAGGCCTCGGCATACTTCCCCACAAACAACAGCTTGTTGAACTCGCTGTGAAGAGCAAGCTCCCGCTCGAGGGTGCGGCTCTCGCCCTCGTCTCCGGTGTTCTTCAGATAAGGCCGGATGCTCTCGACGAGGGGCGCGATGGAATCCCCTCCCAGGTCCCGCGAACGCTCGGCATACTCGGTCTCGTACTGAGTGTAAGGAAGGTCGTCGGTATTGATGGCTCCATCCCCCGTCCACCGGCGGAGTGTCTCCTCGCCGCACACAAAAGTTCCCAGCACACCGATGGGATCGTCCAGGTGCCACGGACGCAAATCCTCCGCCACGGCCGGCGCCGAGAGCTTGGCCTTAAGGGACTCCACATCAACCTCAAGCTCCTGCGGCGTGGCCACCAGCAGCGTGTACCTGACGTATCCGTCCATTTCGGCTATGCCGTGGGAAATCCAAAGGCTCGTGTGAGGAAACACGGACTGAAAGGTCCGCAGGATAATCTTGAACTCGGCGACGCTCAATCCGTGCGTCGGCAGCCACTGTACGAGAACCCCGTCCTCGGTGAGATGGGCTTTGATCAACTCGTAGAATTCCCGCGTATAGAGGACCCAACTATCGCTGGACTTGGGGTGGGTGGAATCCGTGACGATCACCGGCCATTTTTTCTTAGACAAGAGGATGTAATTCCTACCGTCGTCAATGGCAATCCGGACTTTGGGATTGCGCAGAAGGTCGTTGTTCTCCTGCGTTAGCAACCGCGCGGCATCCACCACGCTGCTCTCCAGGTCCACCACTTCCAACGATTCGACATCCGGGTACATTACCGCGGCCCCGGCGGCTATCCCGCCGCCGAAACATATCATGGCGACCTCTTCGGGGTCGGGGTGCAGAAGCGGGCCCATGCCTCCCATCAACTTGAAGCACTCCATGTCGACATACCTGGTCGGCACTTCCAATGTGCCGTTGATGTAGATGGACTTCAATCCATTGATCTTGTCCCGTACGACGATCGCCGTGCCGGTCCGGCCCTCCCGGTAGAAGACAATGTCATTGTGCCGGCCCAGTTTGTCGCTGCCGGCGAGGAAGGACCTTTGGCAGAGATCACCGGGAACGATGATCGTGAACAAAACGACCATCAAAGCGGAAGAAGCCCCCAACCGGGCCAACCATCGGTCCTTTCGCAGCCGGCTCGTCGTCGCGAGCAGCCCCCACGCCATGCCCAGATAGAGCAGCCCCATCAGGAAAACACTCTTCTGTATTCCCAGCGTTGGGATCAACACGAAGACCGGCATTATGGACCCCACGATGGCCCCGATCGTGCTTGCCGCATAGAGAACGCCTACACTACGGCCTACCCTTGCAACGCTCCCGGTGAATGCCGAGCACAGCAGCGGGAACGTCATACCCATCAGCAGCGCAGGGACAACCGCGACGACGAGCATCAGGAGCACCGAACTCACTGTTCCGGGCTCGCAAACAGACAAGGTGAGCGTGGCGGCTCCGAAGAACGACGGCACCGACCATCCGAGTAGGACCAAAACCCATACCAGAATGCTCAGCGGACGCCCATAGCGTGCCAGCAGAGATCGATAAAGCAGACTCCCTGCGCCGAGCCCAAGAAGATATGTGCCGAGGATCATCGTGAAAACATAAGGCTCGTTGCCGAAAAAACCCATGTACCGCACCCACAATACCTCGCAGCACAAGCCTGCCCAGCCTGCCAAAAACGCGACGGCGACCAGCGACCGCTTGACACCGAGGCTCGGTTCGGATTCGCCCCGGTCGGCCGGCCCGGCGGTTTCGGTCTGCTTGGCTTTGTGCGGCACCGGCGCGGCCCCCCGAGACCGTGCAAGGTGGTGCAGCAGGACAAGCACCGCTATGGAAAGATTAATGGAGACGGCGAGCCGATTGGTGGCTGAGAGCCCGAGCGTCTGAATCATCCAGAATCCGGCCGAAAAGCAACCCGCGGCGGCACCGAGGGTGTCAAGGCCATAGAGCATTCCAATGCGACTGCCGATTACATCCACGGAGTCCGCACAGAACCTGCTGAGCAAGGGCAGGGTGGCCCCCATCATTGTGCAGGGAACCAGAAGTACGCAGAAAGAAAGCACAAAACGCGTCAGGCTCGGCACGAGTAATGAATGCGGCGCGAGCAGCGACAACCCGGGCAGGTGAACCATGATGACTTCCAGCATCACCGGTATCGCCATCGCCCATAGGGCTACCCCCGCCAGCATGCCTCCGTACATCAGCAGTCGCTGCGGGAAGCGGTCCGCAAGCCGACCGCCGAGCAAGCTGCCTATGCCGAGCCCGCCCATGAAGGCGCAAAGCACCACACTTATCGCATAGGAGGTGTTCCCGAACACCGTTACGAATTGGCGACTCCATAGGATTTCGAATATGAGCGCGGTCGCACCTGAGAGGAAGAACATCACATAGATGCTCAACCGCAACGTTAGTCCCGACCTGGGGACGGCGACGGGCTTGGTACTTCGCGGGTGACTCACTTCCTGAATCGACTTTCTATAGCAAAAAAACCGGGGGATCCATTCAAACGCATAGACATCCTGATATACCGCCCCGGCAACCACTATGTTGCGGGATTTACGTTGAATTTTCAAGGGTTTTCCCGGAATTCAGGTCGTCTTCGGCGCCTGAGGGCGGCGAACGGGACCGCCCGGGAGGATGAGATCCTCCGACCGACGGTCATGGGTCAGTTAGCTCGGCGAAGTGGACGCGTGGCCCCAAGGGAACCACCTTGACCGCACGTACAAAGCTAAGAGCGGCAGGACTAAACTGACCCACTACCCGGCCTACGTGTGCGTTGACAGGCGGCCGAACCCTCGGTTACACTGTAAGATAGACTTCGGCAGGCGCCCTTTTGCCGCCTCTCCTGGTGTCCTCGACCGAATGTGCTGCTCGTGTCTGTTGCGAACGGAGGCGAGGGCGGCGTTGGGGATTCTGAGAGGCTCCCCTCTTGGCCGGGGTGGGGGCATCATCCCACGGAAGCACCGGGTCCGTGTTGAAACGGCGGCCCAAAAGGCTCTCGGTCACGCCGCAGTGGCGCTACGGAGGCCGCACGCCGTAGAGATTCTCCGGTGAACAATCCGTGGGCCCGGAGATGGGTCTAATGAACAGACCGGCCGTCCTTTCCATAATGTCAGCGGCATTGGCGGGCATGGCTCTCTGCGCCTTTGTGGGTTGCGACGAGGACATGGGCAGGTTGATCCCCAACAACCCGCCCGGCGTGCGTCTGACCGCCCATCCCCCGGACAGCGGTACGGCGGGCTACGAGGTGGAGTTCGCCTGGGACGGCTGGGATTCCGACGGAGAGGTGGACCACTTTGTCTACGCCATAGATCCGCCCGACATGTACTCCTCCGAGGACTCCGTCTGGACTAAGACGTATGCCCACTCGGGCAGTTTCGTTTTCGAAGCCTCCGAGTTCGACACCCTATATCACTGGAGTCATCCTCAGATCGCCAAGAGCTGGCACGTCTTCGTCATCAAGGCCGTGGATGACATGGGGGAGATTTCCGAGCCGGATTATCTCGCTTTCAACGCGGCGAACATCGCGCCACGGACCCGCTTCAGGACTCCGCCGCCTCTGGGGGGGGTCCAGCAATGGATGCCCTATCCTCAAACCGTGGGCCTTAGGGTGACTTTTCGCTGGGAGGGCTACGACGCGGATGGCTTGAATACCGAGGTCCCGGTCAAATATTACTTCAAGTCGATCGAAGTCACCGGGGAGAGAGAGTGGCAGAATCTCAACAATAGAGTGCGCCGGGATACGACTGAGTGGATCGAAGGCGGGGCGAGCTATAGAAGAGTGGAGCTTGATTTGCACAGTGACCATGAGTACGCCGTCGCCGTAAGGGCCGTTGACGAAGCGGGGGCCGTTGAGCCGCAACTCCTGCTCAACGGGAACTTGATGTGGGTTAGGGCCGTTGAGGGGTTCTCAGTTCCTCAGTTGACGTTGCGTTCTCCGGCCTTCGGAACATCGACCTGGCGCGGAGTGACGACGGCGGTCGAAACGTACGAGGTGCCGCTCAACAGCATTCACGACTTCATTATGTACGCGAGCGCAAGTCGGTACGGAGGGCTGATTGATGGGTTCTCCTTTGCTTGGGATATCGACGAGCTCGATTCGACCGAGACCGATCCGGAAGGAAAGGGTGCCTGGACGCCCTGGAGCACTTCACGAACGAGTATTCGCGCCGAGTTCACCGAGCCCAGGGACTATTTCTTGTATGTGCGATGCAGGGACGACGGCGGCGGAATGACGCTCGCGACAATACACTTCAATGTGGTGCAGCTGGAACTTTCCAAGAACCTCTGTTATGTGGACGACTGGAGGAAGTATCCTCAATCCTCCCCCACCGGCGAACCCATGGACGACGAAGTCTGGCAGGCCATGCTCGAAGGTTACAACTACGGCGAGGATTGGGACGACATCAGTTGGGATGAGTGGGAGATGCCGATCCATGTGGAAATGCCGACGTTGGAGTTCCTGTCGCAGTTTCGTGTGGTCGTATGGTCTCTTATGGACAATCGCTCAAGCGCCGTCCAGCAGAGGTCGGCGTGGTATGTGATGAACAATTCAGGCACCTTGAACGTGCTCGCGGTATACATGACGAGCAGCACCGCCTCCGGGGAAAGGGGCAAGGTTTGGGCCTTCGGGCGCGGCCTGGTGGAAAGCTCCGTGCTGGGCTACGTTGGGACCTACTGCGAGTACCCGTACTCCGTGGTTGGAGCCTCGGGCTGCGGTATCAAAGACTACTCATTCCCCAAGGAATTCATGCACATCACGGGCGAGTTCGACAGGCGCGACCCGACTTCCGGGGGAGCCAGCGTCTCTCTTTTCAACAGAACGGGGGACAGGCCTACCCACGTGTTTGTGGACACGGCCGGTCCCGCGATCCCGGAGCACAGATATTCGCGGGCTCCGGCGGCCGAGCTTTACCCGAATCTTCCGTCCCGGTTGTCGCTCCATAGTGACAGGCTGAGATACTGGCTCTTCAGTCTTTTCGAAGTGCTCGAGTATCCGAGGCCGGATCAGGAAGATCAGCTCTTGTTCTACGATCTCGACGCGGAAGAGATGACCGGTCTGGTTCCGCTTTACAGAATGCACGCGACGAGTCCCGGGAGCAAGGCACACGACAAGTACTGCGGCTTCAGGTATGTTCCTTCGGAGCCCGAGGATCACGGGGAAATAGTGTACTTCTTCTTCCCCATGTTCCCCTTCGATGACTCCCAGATCCGCGCGACGGCAAAGGTCGTTTTGTCGGATTGGTTCGGCTTGCCCGACCCGGATGCCGCGCCCTCGACTTTAGTCTCCGATCCCTAGACTCCGGGGGCGGAAGGACCAGGACCAGGTGAGGATTATGAAAAACACATTGGCCGGAAGATCGGGGGGGATTTCGCGAATCGGAGGATTCCTGGTCTCGGCTCTGATCGTGCTCTGCCCGGAAGCAGGCGCCAGGGGCAGCCCGGAGGGTACGAAGGACCCATTCCCGGAGTCCTTCAAGAGTCCTTTCAGCGGGGTCTACGAAGTGAGAGGCGAGGGATTCGTTCACAACGCGGGCGATCTCTGGGTGAACGTGACGAATCTGGGCGTCATCGGAAACCCATGGAAGTCGCTTTCGACGGATCCTTCCTGCCAGTACCCTCCCGGGTCGGGGGTCGAGTACATGTGGGGCGCGGGGATATGGGTGGGGGCGATGATCGGTGAGAACAAAGAACCGCACGTATCTACGGCGCTTCTCGACTGGGAGTTCAGACCGTCCACCCGGCCTCTGGATACCGTCTATGAGTCCTACGAGGGTTTCCCGGGGGGGAAGCGGTTCTTCAACGACGATGGGGACACCGACCCCTCGGGAGAGGAGCTCGTAGACGAGGAGATCCACGACGGAAGAGACAACGACGGTGACGGGTTGATCGACGAGGACTTCGCCGCGATCTCACAACAGATGTTCACCTGCGTGTATCGGGACGACAGCCCGGCGGCCCTGAACAGCTACCCGGAGCACGTGCCGCTCGGCCTGGAGATCACTCAAAAGAGCTTCGCGTGGGGTATCCCCGGTAGCGACAACTTCGTTGGCATCGAGTTCACGGTCAAGAACGACGGCAGGCATGATCTGCGCAACGTGTATCTCGGCTTCTTCTGTGACCCGGACGTCGGGCCTGAGAGCGATGAGTTCTACTGGGGAGACGACAGGGCCGGCCTCGTTCAAGATTGGAGCGTCGGCTACGTCGGTTATGCGCACGACAACGACGGCGACGGAGGGCTCGCGGAGGGCTGGTTCGGCACGATGCTGCTCGGGCATACCATCGATCCAAAGGGAAAGAGGGCGCCGCCCAAGGTCGATCTGACGTCGTTCAGGTTCGTGTCGGGCGGGGCCGCCTATGAGAATTGCGGAGATCCGCGGAACGACTTCCAGCGCTATGATCTTCTGAGCAGCAACATGATCGGCTGCCCCCCGGGCCGGCTCTCAGCCGATGAAGACGCGGACTACCGGCTTTTCTTCGGCACGGGGCCGTTCAGGCTGCTCGAGGTGGGCGGGGAGATACAAATCCAGGTCGCCTTCTTGGTGGGCGAGGGGCGGCAGGACCTGATAAGGACCGCGGCCGCGGCGCGGGACATCTTCGACGGCGAGTACATGGACCTGGACGACGATCCCTTGACGGGCATCAACGGCAAGGAGACGTGTCTGGTGCGTGAACCGGGCGAGGAGAGGTGGAAGTTCGATTACGTGGCGCACTGCAACCTCGACCCGATATTGTATGAGCAGCGCGAGTTCAGGCCCGTACTGATAAGCGAGCCCGACTGCGCCCTGAACCCTAAGCAGTGGGTTGACTTCGACTGCAATCCCGGAACAGGCATCGGCGGGAGGGAGTCATGGGTGCATTGGAGGGGCGCGACGGCTCCCCCTTGTCCGCAGGTCGAAAACGAGTTTCCTCCTGACGAGGAATACCCGTGCCACAGGTTGAGTTTCAACGAGGAGACGGGAGTGTCCGCTCGTGAGCCTATCCGGGAGCCTGCGGTGCAGCTCCTGCCCCGAGACGAGACCGTCGAGATCCGCTGGAACAACGTCTCCGAGCTTGTGCCGGATCCCTTGAGCGAGAAGTACGATTTTGCCGGATACAGGATTTGGAAGGCGGAGCAGTGGGAGAGGCCCGTGGGAAGCACGGGGCCCACGCCCGACCTCTGGATTCTCTTGGCCGAGTACCGGTTGCCGAGATACATCGAGCCCCGCACGGGCCATATTGACTTGGCGGTCGCTAGAGACGAAGCGGTAACCGTACCCTGCGATACCGTGGATGCCTCCCGGGGCCTGTATCTATATCCCGTCGGGTACTACCGACACATAGACGAGCGCGTGCTGAACGGCTTCACTTACTTCTACTCCGTCACCGCGTTTGACATGGACGAGACCGACGAGGTCGATCCCAGAACCGGGAGGAGGGAGGAGTTCTCGATTGAATGCCGCCACGTTGCCGTGTCCAGTCAAGCGATCGTACCGGGAACGGATCCAGTGGAGGGAATCGGCGAGGTCTTTGTGGTGCCGAATCCCTACTACGGCAACGCGCATTGGGATCTGTCGCCCAATCCCAGAGACCCGACCGGCACGCAGATGGATTTCATGAACCTGCCGAAAGGGCCTTGGACCATCAACATTTACACACTGTCGGGCGATCTTGTGAGGACGCTCAAGAACGACGGCGGGCTCGACGTAGGGCAGACGAGGTGGGACCTTGTGTCGCGCAACGGGCAGGACATCACGACGGGTGTCTATCTCTACACGGTCGAGAGCCGATACGGATCGCAGGTTGGGAAGTTCCTTGTTCTGAAAGAGCAAACTTACTCGCGCTGAGGGACGGCCTCCGCTTCGGAGATGAACCATATGAGGAGATCGGCCGCACTCATTTTGCCGGCCGCCGCGTTGGCGGGCATGGCGCTCGGCGGCTTCACGGGATGCGACGAGGATATGGGCCGTCTGATTCCGAACAACCCGCCGGGCGCGCGACTGACGGCCCATCCCCCGGACAGCGGGACGGCGGGATACGAAGTGGAGTTCCGCTGGGACGGGTGGGATTCGGACGGCGAGGTAGACTACTTTCTATACGCGATAGACCCGCCGGACATGTATGGGTCGGCGGACTCCGTCTGGACCAGGACCGACGCCTACTTCGGCCGTTTCGTCTTCGAGGCTTCGGACTTCGATACCCTATACCATTGGAAGAATCCGCAGATCGCCAAGGGCTGGCACGTCTTTGTGCTCAAGGCCGTGGACGACATGGAAGCGGTGTCCGAACCGGTCTACCTGGCTTTCAAAGCGGCGAACATCGCTCCGAGGACTTATTTTCAGACTCCAACTCCCAGTGGGGGAGTTCAGCAGTATAGGGGCGTGCCGCAGCAGGTGGGCTGCAGGGTGACGTTCCGATGGGAAGGTGACGACGTTGACGGGTCGTTCAGCGAGGGGCCCGTCGGCTATTACTTCAAGGCGGTCGATGTCACCGGGGAGTCGAACTGGGCGAGGTTGTCTTCGAAAGTCTGGCACGATACGACGAAGTGGGCTGAAAAGGAAGCTGAGAATAGAAAGACGGTGCTCTATCTCGACGATCGTCGAGCCTACGCGATAGCGGTCAGGGCCGTCGATGAAGCCGGCGCGGTTGAGCCGCTTCTCCTGCTGAACGGCAACATGCTGTGGGTCGCGGCCAAGGAGAGCAGCTCTTACCCTGAGTTGACCGTGCGTTCGGGAGCCTTCGGCGAAAGGACATGGCTGGGTTGGACCAATGACAGTGAGACCTACGAGGTTCCCCTGGGAAGCGCCTATGAGCTGATGCTTCTCGGGGATGCCGGCCGGTACGGGGGCCTCATCACGGGATTCTCCTACGGATGGGACCTCGAAGATCTTGATTCGAACAAGACGGATCCCGCCGGCAGAGGCGCCTGGACCCCCTGGAGCGTCTCCCGAACCGGCATTAGGGCGGAGTTCAACGAAGCCAGGGACTACTTCCTGTACATAAGGTGCAAGGACGACGGCGGCGGCATGACGCTCGCCACGATGAGGTTCAATGTCATAGGTCTCAATCCGGTGAAGGACCTCTGTTACATAGACGACTGGAGGAAATACCACAAGGATGCCAGATACGGGGAAGCCCTCGACGACGAGGTGTGGCAGACCATGCTGGCCGGCTACAACTACGGGGAAGATTGGGACGACGTCTCTTGGGACGAGTGGGAGGCGCCGTACAAGGTGGAGATGCCTACTTTGGAGTTCTTGTCCCGATTCCGAGTGCTTGTGTGGTCTCTAATGGACAACCGCTCGATTCACGTCAACAAGAAGTCGGCGTGGTTCGAGATGAACTACCTCCACACCACGAACGTGCTGGCGGTCTATATGGCGAGCGTATCCGCCTGCGGGGAGAGAGGAAAAGTCTGGGCCTTCGGGCGGGGCCTTGTGGAGAGCTCCGTGCTTCCATATGCGGGAGGATTGTGCGAGTACCCATACGCCGTGGACGAAGACATGAGCATGGATCCGCCCTGCGGCATCAGACCCGGCTCATTCGCCATGGACTATATGCACATAACCGGCGATTTCGACGAGCTTGACGTGGCCTCGGGCGGAACCCGGATTGCTCTGTGCGGTGCATGGAACGATCGGCCAAGACACATATTTGCCGACACCGCGGGTCCCGCTATCCCCGGACACAAATATACCCGCCTTCCCGCGGCCGAGCTTTATCCCAATCTCCCGCTCATTCTGTCGATTCATCCCAACACGGGAACAAGAGGTTGGCCCTTCTACTACTTTGAGGTGCTTGACTGTCCGGAGCCTGACCAGGAAGACCAGCACATCTTCTACGATCCCGTCATCGAGCGGATGACCGATCTCATTCCGCTGTACCGGCTCCATTCGAGAAACCCCGAAAGCCCGTACCAGAACAAGTACTGCGGCTTCAGATATATCCCTTCGGAGCCCGTGGGCCCAGGGGAGATAGTCTACTTCTTCTTCCCGATGTTCATTCTCGACGATCCGGAGGCTCGTGCCGCGACCAAGGTCGTCTTGTCGGACTGGTTCGGCCTGCCCGATCCGGACTTGTCGAGCGCCGGCTTGAGAGGGCCGAGCGCCCTTGCCCGCGAGGGCGGCGCCGACTGAGCGGCCTTCCCCATGTAATCCCCGCAATCAGCCCACGTGATCACCTCGGCCGGCCTCATGCATTCGGCCTTGACCGGCCGAGTGAGGGCTTCTCTCCCGGGGCGTTCGGCGCTTTATCGTCCGTTCCATGGCGATTCTCGTTCCGTGAGCGGCCGGTTGGCGCGGTGGCCGCCTCTCTCATCAAGTCGCGCATTGCTGCGCTTAGTGCGGAATAACGCATCGTCGGATTGGGCCTTGAAAACGCTTGCGCGGCGCGGAATTCCGCCTCGACGTCGTGCCTGCTTTTACCGATTGAGGTGCGCGTCCATTGCTGTATACTCGGTGTGTTGTCGAGATGAACATCGTAATATCGGAAGAGGGGGTACTAAAGTGTTCGGTATTCTGAGCAAGAAGGATGAGGACGTATACGGCCTGGCTGCTTCGATGTACGATGCGTTGTCCTTTAAGACCGACGACGGCTGGGTGGTGACCGACGGCACAAGGGCCATACGTCGGTCGAATACTAAACCCCCCGTGGGGAAGGTGTGCTTGGCCGGGGTCAAAGAGCCGATTCAGGGGGGCTTGGTTCTTCAATATGATGGAATGCTCTTCAACGAAGGGGATCTTGACGCGAAGGAAGCCTCCCCGGAGGACGTGCTGAAGCGGGCGTTGGAGAGGCTGGACGGTGAGTATTCCGTGGCCTCAACGGACGGCGAAGTAATCGCGGCGGCGCGAGATCGCGCCGGGAGAAGGCCCGTTTTCTATGGGGAGAACGACGACGTCGCCGCCTTCTCCTCGGAGAAGAAGGCGTTGTGGGCGGTCGGCATAAGAGATGTCAAGCGCCTGCGCGCCGGCACGGCGGCCGTCCTATCCAAAGACGGTGTTGAGGTCTCCGAGGGTGCCGGCATAGAGAGACGGGAACCCACGATCAAGGACTTCGACGCCGCCGTGGAAGAGTACCGAAAGGTGCTTTACCCCGCATTTGAAAAGCGGCTTCGAAACGTCAAGAGGGTCGGCGCTTTGCTCTCCGGCGGCGTGGACAGCACGCTGTCCACCAAGCTCACGTTGGAGATGTCCCGGAAGTTGGGTTTTGACGTCAGGGTATACAGCGCGGGGACGGAGAGCGCTCCGGACTTGCAATACGCGACGCGGTTTACTCAGGCCCTGGGGGTGGAACACAGGGTCAGGAAGCTCGCGCTTTCGGAAGTGGGCTCATACATGCAGAGAGTGGTGAGAGCGGTCGAGGAAAGGGATTTCATTCAGGTGGAAGCAGGCATCGGCGTTTACGCCGCCGAGGAGGCCGCGGCCCGCGACGGAGTCCAAATCGTCGTCTCCGGTCAGGGTCCGGATGAGCTGTGGGGCGGGTATGAGTGGTATCCGCGAGTGATTGCAGAGGAAGGGTATGAGGGGTTTCTCGAAAGGTGCTGGGGAGACTTGGAGAGAGCCGACATAGAGACCTTCGACAGAGAGAACAGGATCGCCGCTTCGTTCGGTATGGAGGTGGTTTTTCCTTACGCCGACACGGAAGTGATCAAGCTCGCGATGAGCGTGTCGCCAGAGCTCAAGATCAACTCCCCGGAAGACCGCGTGGGCAAGCGCCCGCACCGGGAGCTCGCGAAAAGGGTCGGAGTACCCTCGGAGTTCGGCGACCGCAAGAAGGACGCCGCTCAGCACGGCACGGGAATCCACGACTTGCTCGATCAGCTTGCGCGAGACAACGGATTCACTCCGGATTTGGTGAAAGAGATCGGCTACAAGAGCGAAAAGATCAGCGGAGAGAAGCTCGGCAGCTCCGCCAGGTACGGATATCGCTATAGTGAAAACGCCATTTGGGAGATAGACGAGCACATTCAGCTTTTCATCGACTCTGTTGCGCAAAAAGAGGGCCTGCTCAACGAGCCGGAGAGGACCACGATAGGGGATTACCTCAAGAAAGCGCGACTGATCTGACGTCTCGAATGAGAAGCTCGTACTGATGTGTCACCGGAGGCCCCGGTCTTTGGGTGGAAGCCGCACAAACGCGGCAACGTACAGCCGGCTCATTTCTTTCGAGAAGAGCTCGCGCCGACGTTGAGGACCGGTGATCGCTCTCAATGGGGGACGGCGGTTACACCGTGCATGCGCCGATTCGGGTCGGTGGGCCACCTCGTCGGCGAAGGGAGAAAGTCCCACAACGGGTGGTTGCCGGCGCCGGGTTACGGGAATAGCGCGAATACGGTCGGTCCCGCGACATCCGCCTTGAATCGCCACTTCACAAAACACGGAGGACGCCCGCCATGTCTCCCAAATCGAAAGCATCCGACGAAGCAATCGATTCTGCCTCAAAGCCCGCGGGCGCCGGGGAAGGCGGGCGCTGGGCGACCACGAGAATCATCGACGACGTCTTCACCGACGAGATCACTCTCATCAAGCCTCGATTCGAAGTGGACTACGAGGCCTACCTGTCACGCCTGTGGGACGCGAACCCCGACATCTGCGAGGCGTTGAAGGCCTCTCCCGACCTTGAGGCGGCCCGTGACCGGGTTTACTCGTATTTGGAAAAGGCGGAGCGCGCCGTCTTCGACGTCGACAACGATCTTCACATTCTGGAAAAGGCGACGGTTCGAGAGTGCATAAGAACCTTCAAGAGCATAATCGGTCCGATCAATGAGAGGCGGACCGGTTTTTCCGCCTTGGACTGCCTCTGGAAGCTGGCCGGCGACAAAAGGGAAGAGCTCAAGAGCGAGGTGTCCGTCGGGTTCCTTATGGAATTCATAAATCTCTTCCGCGGCGTGCGCGGCCGGTCGAACATCTATCTGGAAGACGGAAAAGTGAAAAGGGAAGTACCCGAGTTCTTGAGGATGAAGGGTCGCGAAGCGGCGACGATCAGGATGGAGATCCTCGACGATCTCGGAGCGACCGTCGGCAAGTACTTCAAGAAGTATCCCTCCGGACTCGAGAAGGAGGTGGTTTCCTGGCGCGCCGAGAACCGCAAGAGAATCCTGCGGTATTTCAAGGGGGGCGACGACGATTGGAACGATTACGTGTGGCAGATGACTCATGCCCTCAAGGGCGCGAATCCGCTGATCGATCTGATCGAGCTGACCGTGGAGCAAAAGGAGACCATAAGGAAAGCGGTGGAGAAGCGCATCCCCTTCGGCATCACGCCATACTACCTCAGCCTGATGGACAACAAGCTCTCAATCGGGTACGACCACGCGATCCGCGCTCAGGTCATTCCCCCCAAAGAGTACGTGGACCAAGTGGCGGCGCACAGGACCGAGCGGGAGATGGTCTTCGACTTCATGGGCGAGCACGACACTTCGCCCATCGATCTCGTCACGCGAAGGTATCCCTTCATCGCGATCCTCAAGCCCTTTAACACCTGCGCGCAGATCTGCGTCTACTGCCAGCGCAACTGGGAGATAGACGTTTGTCTCGACGCGAAGGCGCTCGCTTCTCAGGCGTCGGTCGATCGGGCCCTCGAGTGGCTCGATGAGCATCGCAGCATCGGCGACGTGCTTGTCACCGGAGGCGATCCTCTTGTGATGAACGACGGGCAACTTCGGAGGATTCTCGAAGCGCTCGCGGCGAAGGAACAAGTATACAGAATAAGGCTGGGAACCAGGACTCCCGTGGTCCTGCCGATGAGGTGGACCGATGACCTGATGCGGATGCTGGATGAGTTCCATTGCCCGCCGAGGCGCGAGATCGCGATCGTGACGCACTTCGAGCATTCCTATGAAGTGACGCCCGAGGCGATGGAAGCAGTGCAGAAGATGCGCAAGGCCGGGATGGGCGTCTACAATCAAGAGGTCTTCACGGTCGAGAACTCGCGCAGATTCGAAACGGCCAAGCTCCGCCGAGATCTCAAGTCCATAGGCGTTGATCCGTACTACAACTTCAACGCCAAGGGCAAGGAGGAGACACGCCGCTACATGGTGCCGATAGCGAGAATACTCCAGGAGAGAAAGGAGGAGGCCAGGCTACTGCCCGGGCTCGACCGAACTGACGAGCCCGTCTTCAACGTGCCTCGCTTGGGTAAGAACCACCTGCGCGCGTGGCAGGATCACAGGCTCGTCATGATTCTCCCGACGGGATCTCGCGTTTACGAATTCCACCCCTGGGAGAAGAACACGGCTGTGGTGCCGCCCTACAACTACGTGGACGTGCCGATCTACGACTACCTGGAGGAGCTCGCCGCCCGCGGTGAGAACATCCGGGACTACCGCACGATCTGGTTCTACCACTAGATCAGCTCGTTCCTGCGGTGCGTGCGAAAGATCTTTCTGGCTCCCTGCGCCCGGTCGCCGAGCTAACCTCAGCTTCGCTGACGTGGATCTCGGCTCCCTCCTGCGGTGCGTCCGAAGGTGTTTCTCGGGCCCCCGCGCCCGCTTCGCGGAGCTAACCGTCGCTTCGCGCCGGTGGATCTCCTCTCGCTCCTGCGCAAGGGGGCCTTACGAAACATCCTTCGTCCGCGTTGAGCGGCGCGATTGGTCCGCGGATCAGCGGTAGTCGGGGATCGGCTCGGGCTTGTTGCCCAGGACCTCTTCGATGGATTCGATGATCTCGGGCGTGAGCCGGTCGACGACGTCGAGCGCGGCCATGTTCTCTTCGACTTGCTCGGGCTTGGAGGCGCCCGTGATGACGGAGCTGACGTTCGGGTTCTTGAGACACCAGGCCAGGGCGAGCTGAGCGCGGCTGCAGCCGATCTTCTCGGCGATGGGTTTGAGCTTGCGGGCTTTTTCCCTGTTCTCGGCTCCCGCCTCGCCGACGAGCTGCTCGCGGAGCCACTCCAAACCCGGGTGGCCGGCCCGCGTATCCGGCGGAGAGCCGTCGTCGTACTTGCCGGTCAAGAGTCCGCTTGCAAGAGGGCTCCAGATCGTCGTGCCCAGGCCGATTTCGCCGTAGAGTCTGGAGTACTCCCTCTCGACTCGATCCCTATGAAGCATGTTGTACTGGGGCTGCTCCATCTGCGGTCCGACCAGGCGCTCGCGTTCGGCGATCTCGGCCGCCTGTATGATCTCATCGGCGCTCCACTCGCTGGTTCCCCAGTAGAACGCTTTGCCTTGGTCCAGAAGCCAGTTAATCGCGCGAACGGTTTCCTCAATCGGCGTGTCTCTGTCGGGCCGGTGGCAGAAGACGAGATCCACATAGTCCATTCGCAGCCGTTCAAGCGAAGCGTTCACCCCTTCGATTACGTGCTTGCGCGAGAGTCCCCTGTCGTTGGGGCCCCGGCCGCCCCAGAAGACCTTTGTCGATATCACGAGATCGGATCTTTTCCAGCCTGAGCGTCGGATGACGTTGCCCATAATGACCTCGGCCTGACCCGAGGCGTAAGCTTCGGCGTTGTCGAAGAAGTTCACGCCGTGCTCGTAGGCGGCGGTCATACATTCGAAGGCGACATCCTCTCCGACCTGGGAGCCGTAGGTCACCCACGCTCCGAGCGACAAGCCGGATACTTTGAGTCCCGATGATCCGAGAAACCTGTACTCCATGTCGTTGCTGCTCCTTCCCGAAGTGATCGCGCCCGACGCACCATGAGATCGGCGCGCGGGACGATTGTCTGCAGTATTGTGCATGTGAGTTGTCTTCTTGGGAGACTCTTTCATTCTACATGCAGACCGAGCGTTCCGCCACAGTGAGGTTCCTCCGCGGATTGGGGGGGGCGCGGCCTTGAGGCGGCCGGCCCACATAGGGCGGGCGAGTCTTTCGGGGAAAACCCGCCGAGTGCCGCCGACCCGACCGCCCCGGGCCGAGTGCCGCCGGGGAGTGCGGGCCGGCGTTTGATTCGGAGCCCACGCCGGGTCCGCACTCGCTTGACGGTCGAATGACTCCGAGAGGCAATGCCGGCCGGCTCCTTCGGCAGGGCGAGTCTCGGACTTGATGTTCGGTGTGTGCTATACATATGTATAGCATTTAGCACAAAACACTAAACATACGTTACCGCCTAAGCGTCGATTTTTTTTGTCTTTAACCCACCCTTTAACTGTTTTTATGCTTGACACAAATGCGGTCGATAAAATAGGATGGCGAGGCCGGTGGGGCAAAGTGGGAGAAAAAGGAGCTACACTAGAGTCTAGCATCACTAATAAACATCCGGCGGGAGAGCAACATGGCCAAGTTCTTGGGTAGGTTTAGGCACACTCTGGACCATAAAGGCAGGGTGGCTATCCCGGCTCGTTTCCGACGCGCTCTCCCGCCGGAGTCACAAGATACGTTCACCGGGGTCGTAATCGACGACGGCTCCGAGAAGTGCATCACGCTCTACTCCTCCGATGAGTTCTACGAGAAGTTCGGCGACGTATCAGCGCAATCAAGGCGCTTGCCTCACGTGCGCCGTCTGAAGAGAAAGTACTACGCGAACGCTCTCGACTTCCCGCTTGATCCACAAGGAAGAATAGCAATCCCTCATGATTTGCAGAAGAAGATAGGTCTCTCAAAAGAGATCGACTTCATAGGTGTCGAGGACACGGTTGAGATTTGGGCGCCCGACGTGTACGAGGCATACGATGCGGAGGGCGAACCGCTGTCGCAATTGGAATATCGCATATTCGGCTCATCAGAGGATATGGAGAAGGGGGAATGAGGGGACGGCCCCTCCGCTGACGCCGAGACACTGGTGGAGAGGGTGAGCTCGAAAGCGCGCCATATTCCCGTGATGGTCCGAGAGGTGCTGGACCTCCTTATCACTCGACGCAGCGGGGTCTATCTCGACGCTACAACCGGCGAAGCCGGATTCGCACTAGCTCTTCTTGAAGAGCTTTCCCCGGAGGGAGAGCTCGTGGGCATAGACGCCGACGCGGTATCGCTCGAGGTCGCGAAGAAGCGCCTCAATCGCTACAAGGACAGAGTCCGGCTTTTCCAAGCCAACTACGCAGATATGGAGACGGTCCTCGATATGGCGGGGATCGAGGCGGTGGATGGGATTGCGTTCGATCTTGGGCTCTCCTCCGCACAGTTGGCGGATGGATCCAGAGGCTTCGCCCATTCAACCGACGGTCCGCTCGACATGCGTTTCGATACGTCGAAGGGTCCCACGGCGGGTGAGCTGCTGAACTCGCTGCCCGGGAAGCGACTTAAAGAGCTTTTTCGCCAATGGGGAGAGCTCCGAAGACCCGGCGCCGTAAGCGGTGCGATAGAGAGAGCGCGTAGGGCCGGGCGCATAGAGACCACGGGTCAACTTGTGAAAGCGCTGGAGGGTGTGCTCATGAAAGGACCGGGCAGGCAAAGACAACTCGGACAGATATTCCAGGCCCTCAGAGTGGCCGTCAACTCCGAGCTCGACTCGCTGGACCGCGGTCTGGAAGCGGCCGGCAGATGCCTTAAGCCCGGCGGCGTCCTCAGCGTGATCTCATATCACTCCCTCGAAGATAGGAAAGTGAAGCACTTCTTCAAGGCTCCCGGAGGCGATTGGAAAGTGTTGACCAAGAAGCCCCTCAGGCCGTCTCGGGAGGAAGTATCCGTTAATCCGAGGTCGAGGAGCGCGAGACTGCGGGCTGCCGCGCGCAACGACGGGGTCTCGCGCACCCGGCTTCAAGCAGGAGAGCGGGGCTCATCTTGACGCGCAGCGGATCGAGGGTCATATCGAGATCTTCCGGTGCCAAGCATGCCGGCACAGTCCGTAGGACCTCGAGGCTCCGAGCGGCTCCGAAGGCCGACCGGCCCCGCCGCCTGACCGGGTGGGGAAGGGGAACGCTGGTTGCCCTTGCCGCCGTGCTTCTCATGTTCGGCGACGCATTCCTGACGGTCCAGGTCCACAATCTGTCAATGGAAACGCACAGGCTCAGAAACGACTTGCACAGGCTAGAGCTGGATCTCGGGACCCTGGAGTCGGAGTGGGCATCGCGATCGTCTCGCATGGAGCTGGAGGAGAGGGCTTTGGAGCTGGGGCTGAAGGTGCCGCGGCAGGATCAAGTCGTGATGCTGCCCGCGGCTTTCCTTGAGGATGTGTATTGCGAAAGCGCGCCCGGATCGGCGGAGTTGCGACGGGCGCTGGTAGGCAACTGGATGCGGCTCAGTCCCGTGGGGATTCCGTGATGGATCGTCTGACGAAAAGAAGAATCTTGGTCCTGTGCGTTGTCGGAGCGGCATGCTTCTTTCTACTTGTTTGGCGGTTGGTGGTGATTCAGGTGGTCGGCCACGAGCATTTCTTGAATCTCGCGGTAAGGCAGCAGGAGGACAGGATTGAGCTTCAAGCCCGCAGAGGCATGGTTTTGGACAGAAACGGCGAGGTTCTGGCCAAGAGCGTGAGTACTCCCTCGTATTACGCGATCCCCAGCCAGGTGGAGGACAAGGGTGAGACCGCGGACCGCCTGAGTGAGTCAATGGGTATGGATAGAGGCTCAATTTTGACACCCATGAGGCGCGGCGGTCGGGACTTCGTCTGGCTTGGGCGCCAAGTCAGAGCAATCATGCCCGTTTCGGAGGAGGCGCTGGGACTGCCCGGGGTCTACGTTGTGGCCGAAATGTCGCGGAGCTATCCGTTGAAGGAGGCCGCCAGCCACATTGTAGGCATAACGGACTGCGACGGCCGCGGACTGGAGGGGATAGAGAAAGTCTACGACAAGTACATGCGCGGCGAGTCCGGCTGGGCGACCGTATGCAGGGACGCCAGGGGCGAGCGCTATTTGCTGCTCGACGGCTACATGAAGCCGCCCAAGGACGGCTCGTCGATCATTCTGACCATTGACGGCCGACTTCAGAGCATAGTCGCCTCGCGACTCCATAGGGCAGTCCGGAGTCTCGGCGCGAAGGGCGGATGCGTGGTCATGATCGACCCCAAGACGGGAGAGATCCTGGCGCTCGCCAACGAACCCTGTTTCAGACCGCCTTGCGAGGGCGGAGAGGGTCCGGTCACGAGAAATACGGCGGTAACGGATCTATTCGAGCCGGGTTCGACGTTCAAAATAGTGGCCGCGAGCGCCGTCCTCGAAGAAGCGATTATGACGCCCCTTACGCGCATATACGCGGAGAACGGAGAGTTCAAGGTCGCCGGACAGCTAATACACGACCACCATCCATATGAATGGGTGACGCTGTCGGAGGCCGTGGCTTTCTCGAGCAACATCGCGATGGCGAAGGTCGCCCTTGAGCTGGGCGAGGAAAGGCTCTTCGAGTACTGCAGGAGGTTCGGCTTCGGCGAGAAGACGGGCATCACTTTGCCCGGAGAGGGCGCCGGGGTCCTTCGGCATCCCAGCAGGTGGTCGGCGAGGTCAACGGCGACGATCGCCTTCGGGCAAGAAGTGTCGTCGACCGCGGTCCAGCTTGCCATGGCTTACTCGGCGATCGCCAACTCCGGTGTTCTCGTGAAGCCGATCCTTGTTTCGGCGGTTAAGAACGCCGAAGGGGAAGTCACCCACAGGGCCAGGACGGTCCCGGTCAGAAGAGTGGTCAGCGAGCGGACGGCGGATACGCTGACGGACATGCTTGTCGCCGTTGTCGAGGAAGGGACCGGGGTGGAGGCGGCGCTGCCGTGGGCGAGAGTGGCGGGTAAGACCGGAACCGCCGAGATCTTCGACCCGGAGACAAAGACCTATTCCGAAGACAAGTACGTTGCGTCGTTCGTCGGCTTCGCCCCGGCGTATGATCCGCAAGTTGTATGCCTGGTCGTGATTGACCGCCCTGAGGGCGTATCGTACGGCGGGTCCGTCGCCGCGCCTTTGTTCAAAGAGATCATGGAAGCCGCCGCGCAGTCATACGGTTTTCCAGTGAAGCCGGGATTCCCGGAGATGACCTCCTTGGCTTCCGACACCGGACCCCCGCCGCAGGCAACCCCTGCGGCGGGCCGCCTCCCATCGGCAGGCGCGTCGGCTTGTGAGTATGAACCTGCCACGGCGGGCTCGATCAGTGACCACATAGGGGACTCGGGGCACGACGTAGTCCCAGGCGAAATGCCCGCCGTGGTAGGGCTTTCTCTAAAGAAGGCCCTTGGAATGTTGTCGAGCGCCGGGCTTGACGTATCGAGAGTGACGATCGGCGGCCATGGCGTTGTATTCAGTCAGCGGCCCGCCCCCGGCACGGGATTCGAGGAAGCCCGGGTGTACCGTCTCAATTGTTCTTCCGCTCCGCACACGTGGCTCTCTTGGGAGAAAGGTCGCGGTGATCCGGCGGTCAAGGGCGCGGACTGAGCTTTGAGGTCCCCGACTCACCGGGCATATTGACGACGCCGGGGCGAAGGATCGGGCTGGGACGATCGGAATGACGGGAAGGGACGAGTTGGCGCAGACATTGGCGGAAATCATGACCAGCCGGGATTTGAAATCTCTGGTCTCAGTGCTTCCGGGCGCGTCCGTGAAGGGCGAGTCGGGAGTGGAGATCGGAGGGCTTTCACATGACTCGAGACGGGTCAAGCGGGGGGACCTCTTCTTCTGTTTGAGGGGCCTTAAGTCCGACGGGCACGCCCATGTCCCCGGCGCGCTCAAGTCGGGGGCTGCGGCGGTAGTCGCCGAGGAACCGGTGGAAACGGGCTCGAGTCCCCTTGTCCTCGTGAAAGACACAAGGGAGGCCATGGCAAGGGTCTCCGCGGCTTTCTATGGCTTTCCCTCGAGGTCCCTCAAGGTGCTTGGAGTTACGGGCACGAACGGCAAGACCACGACTTCGTACATGGTAGCCGCCGCCCTGGAAAGGGCCGGGATGAAGGCGGGGGTCCTCGGCACCCTGGGCTACGCCGGCCCGGGATTCAAGCAGACGGGGGCTCACACGACCCCCGAGGCTCCGACCTTCCAGCGACTGCTCAGGACAATGGCCGACGAGGGCGCGAGTTGCGTCGCGGCCGAGATATCCTCTCACGCCCTGGCTCTTAAGCGCGCCGCAGCGACCTTCTTTGAGGCCGCGCTGTTTACGAATCTGTCGCGCGACCACCTGGATTTTCACGGCAGCTTGGAGGCGTACAGAGAAGCGAAGCTCGATCTATTCAGGAGCGGCGGCCTTTGGGAAGCGGGGTCTCCCAGGTGGGCGGTCTTGAACGCGGATGATCCCAACTGGGAGTATTTCGCGAAGGCGTCCTCCGCGCCGGTTGTGACATACGGGACCGGAGAGGGCGCCGATGTGAGGGGAACCGACGTCGCTCTCGACCCCGAGGGAGCGTCCTTCCGATTGAAATACAAGGACGGCGTTTTTCCGGTGAGGGTCAACATATCCGGGTTGTTCAACGTTCACAACGCGCTCGCGGCGGCGGCCGCCGCGTTTGTTCTCGGATGCGACGAGAGGGCGATGGCATCAGGAATAGAGTCGGTCAAGAGAGTACCGGGCAGGATGGAACGTATTGAATGCGGTCAGGATTTTCGAGTCACAGTGGACTATGCCCACACCCCCGACGCGCTTTCGAACGTTCTGTCCGCACTGCGTTCCATCACGCCCGGGAAGTTGATTTGTGTGTTCGGCTGCGGAGGAGACAGGGACAGGGGCAAGAGACCGGTCATGGGGGCCTCCGTCGCCGATCGATCGGACTTCGTGATCGTGACGTCGGACAATCCGAGGTCGGAAGACCCTGCTTTGATAATGAGACAAATAGTGCGCGGCATCGAGGCGGAGGGCCTCGTCAATTTCAAGACGATCTCCGACAGGGCCGAGGCCATAGATGCCGGCTTACGGATGGCGACCTCGGGAGACACCGTTCTGATAGCCGGCAAGGGACATGAGGATTATCAGATCCTCGGGGACAAGCGAGTTCATTTTGACGACAGGGAAGTTGCAAGAGATGTGCTCAACCGTATGGGCTATGACTGCGGACCGACCGGATCCTAAGAGCGAATCCGCCGCCTCGTTGGACATGGGGATCGAGGAGGCGGCCGCGGCGGTTGGGGGAGTCCTGAGACACGCGCCGGAGGCGACCGAAGGCCCCCGTTTGAGCGGCGTATCGATCGACACCCGCACGATCGGTCCGGGCGAGCTTTTCTTTGCGATAGAGGGGCCCAGATTCGACGGGCACGACTTTCTGGGTCGGGCCTTTGAGAAAGGGGCCGCGGCCGCCGTTGCTCGGTCGGGGCGGCTCCCGGAGAAGTCCCCGGGCCCGGTGATAGAGGTTGAAGATACGGTGACGGCGCTGCAACGGCTGGCTTCCCATCACCGAGAGAGGATATCCGCGACGGTTGTGGCCGTCACGGGCAGCAACGGCAAGACGACTACCAAAGACTTGGTGGCGCACGTCCTCGCTGGAACGCGCCGGGTGAGCGGGACCCAAGGCAACCTAAACAATTATCTTGGGGTCCCGCTCACCATCCTATCCTTGCGTCCCAGCGATGAGACGGCCGTTATCGAGCTCGGAGCGAGCTTCAAGGGCGAGATCTCAATGCTGGCGCGTCTGGCGAAGCCCCTGATCGGAGTGATAACGAACGTCGGGCCGACGCATCTGGAGCAGATGGGCTCGGTCGAACAGGTGGCCAGGTGCAAGGCCGAGCTGGCCGCTGAGCTCGATTCAGGCGGGACCATGATCATAAACGGCGATGACGAAAGGTTGATCTCGGAAGTCCGGCGATCCGCCGGAAAGAACACAACGATCGTTACGTGCGGCTTCGGTCCCGAGAACACGGTGAGGGCCGTCGCGTCCGAAAGCCTCGGGTTGGACGGGATGAAGTTCGAGGTTGAGGGGTGGGGAACCGCGAGGGTGCCCACATTGGGCAGGCACAGCGTGACGAACGCGCTGCTTGCCCTCGCCGTCGGCCGGCACATGGGCATGACTTTTCGCCTCATGTGCGAAAGGCTCGCAGGATTCAAGCCTCCTGCAATGAGAATGAACTGCCTGCGGTTGGGGGGCATCTTGGTTCTCAATGACTGTTATAACTCGAATCCCGCTTCGGCCGAGGCGGCGTTGGAGACGCTCAAGGAAGCGCCGGTCGAGGGCCGTCGATTCGCCGTGCTGGGAGACATGCTGGAGCTCGGTGAGGACAGCCCTCGCTTCCACCGGGAGCTGGGAGAAAGAGCTTCATTCGTCGAGCGGCTGCTTGTTACCGGCAGTCTGGCCGGCGAGGTCGCCCGCGGGGCCGTCGACGCGGGTATGAGCCCGGCTTACGCGCACGTGTTCCCGGACAACGCCGGGCTGATCGAGGCGCTGCTTGGGGAATTGCGCCCGGGCGACGGCGTCCTGGTCAAGGGCTCAAGGGGAATAGGACTGGAGGTCGTAGTCGAGGCATTGAAGGAGAGATTCTTCGGGGGCGGCGATCCTCCTCGGAGTGGAAGACGTAGAAAGGCTCTGTGACATGATTCATTTCATCGGGCATCGCCGCGGACCGGCGTGCCCGGAGACTTAGGAAGCGCGAAGATGCTCTACCACCTGCTCTATCCCCTTCGCGATCACTTCATAGCTTTCAACGTTTTCAAGTACATAACGTTTCGATCCGCCTACGCCGCGGCCGCGGCTCTGGCGGTGAGCTTCCTGCTCGGGCCTTATGTCATTCGCAGGTTGAGCGAGTTCAGGGTCAGGCAGGTCATAAGAGCCCAGGGCCCCGCGACACATTTCGACAAAGAGGGCACGCCGACGATGGGCGGGTTGCTCATCGTTGCCGCCATTGTAGTTCCGACGCTGTTGCTGGGCGACCTGACGAACCGTTACGTGCTGATAGCCGTTCTATCTACGCTGTGGCTGGGCGCCGTCGGTTTTCTGGACGACTACCTTCTCGTCATCAAGAAGCTGCCGAACGGTCTCTTGGGCCGCTACAAGCTCATAGCTCAGTTCGTGTTGGGAATCGGAATAGGCTTGGTGCTTTACTATCTGCCCCCGGAGGGGGCGCTGAGCAGAACGGAGACGAACATCCCGTTTTTGAAGGATACCTTTCTCGATTTCAGATATGGGTTTCTCTACGTGCCGTTCGTCGCCCTTGTTGTGACCGGCGCGTCAAACGCAGTGAACCTCACGGACGGTTTGGACGGCTTGGTGTCGGGTATGGTCTGCATGGCCGCGATGGCCTTCGCGGGTCTGAGCTACATATCCGGGCACGTCAAATTCAGCGAGTACCTTAATATTCCCTATCTCGAGGGAAGCGGAGAGCTGACCGTCTACTGCGCGGCCATCGTGGGTGCTTCGCTCGGGTTTCTGTGGTTCAACTGCCATCCCGCGCAGGTGTTCATGGGCGATACCGGCGCGCTCGCCCTCGGTGGATCTCTCGGCACGCTCGCCGTGCTGATCAAGAGGGAATTCTTGCTCGTCGTTGTGTGCGGCATTTTCGTCGCCGAGGCCTTGTCCGTGATTATTCAAGTCGTCTCATACAAGACGCGACGCAAGAGGGTGTTCAAGATGGCGCCCATCCACCATCACTTCGAGCTCATGGGTTGGCCCGAATCAAAGGTGGTGGTCAGGCTTTGGATAGTGTCGGCGCTCCTCGGGCTGCTCTCTCTGAGCACCATCAAGCTCCAGTGAGGTGTGACGCCGTGAGACCTCCGTGGTACGAGGGCGCCCCGGCGCTCGTGATAGGACTGGCGAGAAGCGGCGCCGCCGCGTGCAGGCTCCTGCGCAGGCACGGCTGTAAGGTTCGGGGCAGCGACTCCAAGACGGAGCCCGAGTTCGCTTCGTCGCTGGAGAATCTCAGAGAAGCGGGAGTTGAAGTGGTTCTGGGGGAGCAAGACGAGCGGTTGCTCGAAGGCGTGGAGTTTGTGGTCGTGAGCCCCGGAGTGCCGCCCGGACACGCGCTGATCGGGGCCGCAGAGGGCCGAGGGCTGACAGTGATAAGCGAGCTCGAAGCGGCATTCCAGGTCGCGGTCGCCCCCATTGTGGCCGTCACCGGCACAAATGGGAAATCGACCTGTGTCGAGATGTTGGGAGAGGTGTTTCGGCGCGCGGGGACAGAGACGGCGGTCGCCGGCAACGTCGGCACGGCGCTCTCCGAAGCGGTCGAGACGGTTCCCACGAGCGGGGTTCTGGTCGTCGAGGTGAGCAGCTTCCAGTTGGAGAGGATAGTGGACTTCAGGCCGAACGTGGCGGTCCTGCTGAACGTGACCGACGACCACCTGGACAGACACGGCGGCATGGGCGGCTACCTGGACGCGAAGCTGAGGATATTCGCCAACCAAAGGGATCATGACACGGCCGTGATAAACGCCGACCAGCCCGAGCTCGTTCGCGCGTCGGAGCGGTTTCCCGCCGGATCGCGCATGGGCTTCAGTCTCGTCGGACCGGTCGAGCAGGGTGTTTTTCTGCGCGGCCGCGACGTGCGCTACAGGTGGAAGGGCTCGGAGGGAGTCCTTTTCGCCTCGGACGATCTGAAGGTGGCCGGCCCGCACAACACCGCGAACGCGATGGCGTGCGCCGCCGCCGGGCTTGCCATGGAAGCGCCCGTCGGGAGCATAAAGGAAGGACTGCTGGGTTTTGAAGGACTCGAACACCGCCTGGAGACAACGGCGGTGCTGGAGGGTGTGACGTTCGTGAACGACTCCAAGGCGACGAATCCGGACTCCTTGCGTCAGGCTTTGAACGCCGCGCCCGGACCGGTGGTCCTTGTTGCCGGAGGTCGGGACAAGGGTACTCCGTTCGAGGAATTGGCCGAGCTGGTCGTCAAGAAGGCCAGGTGCGTGATTCTTATGGGCGAGGCGGCCGGTCGTATGAGGACGGCGTGGGAGGACGCGCGCCCCATATTGGCCTCCACGCTTGATGAGGCCGTGGAGTTGGCGTGGGCGCGAGCCGAGAGGGGAGACTGGGTTCTTCTCTCTCCCGGGTGCGCGAGCTTCGACATGTTCGCTGATTTTGAAGATAGGGGGAGGAAGTTCAAGGGAGCCGTCCGCGCGTTGGCGCGGAGGCAGGGAGTGAACTGAGAGGTGTCTTCCGAGAATTGGGGCGACAGGGTCATGCTGACCATCACCCTGGTACTGCTTGGGGTCGGGGCGACAACGGTATTCACCGCCAGCTCGGTGATTGCAATGGATGACGGCGGCTCCACCTACTCATATCTCATTAGACACTGCGCAAAGATCTTCGCCGGTCTCTTCCTTCTGGCCGTCGCATGGGTTGTGCCTCTTTCCTTGTGGGGAAGGCTCTCACCCTGGCTCATGTTGCTCGCTCTGGCCGCGCTGGCGCTGGTCCTTTTGCCGACGCCGTTTCGGGTCTCTGCCAACGGGGTCTACAGGTGGCTCAGTTTCGGACCGGTTACTTTTCAGCCCAGTGAGATGGCCAAGGTATGCCTGGTCATCTACCTGGCTTGGATTCTGTCAAGGAAGGGAGAGAAGCTCAAGGATCTCGTCCACGGTTACGTGCCGCCGTTCCTGGTTCTTGCCGGCACCACGGCGCTGATCGCGGCGGAGCCGTCTTTGGGATGCGCCGCCGCGGTATTCATGATCGGTTTTCTGCTTCTGTTCGCCGCCGGGGCGAGGCTTGTCCACATGCTGGGGACGGTGGCGGCGGCTATCCCAGCTTTGGTGTTGGTCGCGAAGCTGAAGCCCTACCAGTGGGAGAGAATCACGACCTTTTTCTCCGAAGAGGCGGATCCCTTGGAGAACGGTTGGCAGATCGCGCAGTCTCAGATCGCACTCGGCTCGGGCGGGCTTGCGGGAAGATGGAGCGACAGCCTGCAGAAGTTTCACTTTCTGCCCGACCCGCACACGGATTTCATATTCTCCGTCCTCGGTGAGCAGTGGGGTTTCATCGGGGCGGTCGCCGTGCTGGGTCTGCTGGCCGCTCTTCTCTGGCGCGGGGCCAGGGCGGCGCTGGCCGCGGTCGACCCGTTCGCGCGCACCTTGGCCGTCGGGCTCACGGGCGCAATCGCCGTCTATGCCGTGCTCAACGTGGCGGTAGCCACCGGCTCCATTCCGACGACGGGTCTGCCGTTTCCGTTTCTCAGCTACGGAGGGTCGGCCCTTGTGGCCAACCTGTTCTCGGTTGGGCTGTTGCTGAATGTCTCGCGATACAATTCAGCGCGCTCGTATGAGCGGATGGAATCAATGCGCGGTCGGAAAAGGGCGGTGGAGGCGAAGCGCCGAAAGGGCACGAGCGCGCCGCCGGGCCGGAGAGGGAGAGGCCCGCGGTGAGCCGTTATCGAGTGGCCATATCGGGAGGAGGTACGGGGGGGCACTTCTACCCCGCGCTGGCGTTGGCGGATGAGCTGAGAAGACAGAGGAAATCGTGCGACATCCTGTTCATAGGAACGAAGAAAGGCATTGAAGCGAGGCTTCTTCCGCGAAGCCGCTATCCGCTAGCGACGATTCATGCCTGCGGTATGCCGCGGAAGCCGGGATTGCGGCAAGTGAAAGCGATCGTCCTCGCTTTGGTGGGGGGCTTGCAGGCCATGTCCTCTTTGGTGAAATACAAGCCGCACGTGGTGCTGGGAACGGGAGGGTACGTGAGCGGCCCAGTCCTGATCGCGGCGAAGCTGCTGCGACTTCCGTGCGTGGTACAGGAGCAGAACTGCGTTCCAGGGATGGCGAATCGGCTGCTGTGCAGGTGGGTTGAGCAGGTGCACATCGCGTTCTCGGAGTCGAGAAAGTACTTCCCGCGGAAGGACAACCTTTTTCTGACCGGGAATCCGGTAAGAGCTTCCTTGTTGAGGGGAAGCAGGGTTTCCGGGCTGAGGAAGCTGCGTCTATCGAAGAACCTCTTCACCGTAGCGTTTCTCGGAGGCAGCCAAGGGGCGCACAGCTTGAACAAAGCGGCGATTGAGGCCGTTGAGATTCTCAAAGGCGACGGTGGACTTCAGTTCTTAATGCTGACGGGGAGAGACGACTATTCCTGGATGAAGAGCAAGGTGAGGTCGCTCCGCGTGAAAGCGAGCGTGCGAGGTTTCGTTTGGAACATGGAAGCGGTCTATCACTGCGCCGACTTGGCGGTCAGCAGGGCGGGGGCGTCCACGATCTCCGAGCTGGCGGCGGTAGGAGTGCCCGCGGTGTTGGTGCCTTACCCTCATGCGGCCTATGGACATCAGGAAGCCAATGCCAGGGCGATGGAGGAAAAGGGCGCGGCGAGGGTGATTCTGGACTCCGAGCTGAGCGGGGAGACGCTTGCCGCCCTTATCAGGGATCTCATCCGCTCCAAGGGAGCGCTGAGGACGATGTCGATAAACGCGAGGCAGTACGCCAGGTACGGGGCGAGGGAGAAGATAGCGCACGCGATAGAGGAGCTGGCCGCGGCCAGAGCTTGAGGCGCCGGCGAGGGGCGCCCATAAAGGCCCGGGCGCCCGCGCCGGCTCCGCGGGGCTCGATTGGCGGACGAAGGTGTTTCTCGGGACCCCGCGCCCGCTTCGCCGAGCTAACCGGCTTCGCCGGTGGATCTCGGCTCGCTCCTGCGGTGCGTGCGAAAGATCTTTCTGGCTCCCTGCGCCCGGTCGCCGAGCTAACCGTCGCTTCGCGCCGGTGGATCTCGGCTCCCTCCCGCGCCAACGGTCGCCACGAAAGATCGTTCGCCCGCGGAAGGGGCGCCTGGCGTTGGTTCTTGACGAAGGGCGGGGTCGACAGAGGTAGTCTGATCGAGGGAGAACGCAAGTGTACGGAAAAATCAGGCGCATACACTTGGTTGGGGTAGGCGGGTCAGGGATGAACGGCATCGCCGAGGTGCTGCTTAACAAGGGCTACACCGTTTCGGGGTCGGATCTTGCTCTGACGGAAGTCACCCAGCGTCTAAGCGGGCTGGGCGTCGCGGTCACCGAGGGTCATGACCCGACCGTTGTCAGGGGGGCGGACTTCGTGGTGGTGTCTTCGGCGGTCGGTTGGGACAACCCGGAGGTGCTTGAGGCGCGAAGGCTGAACATACCGGTGATTCCGAGGGCGGAGATGCTGGCGGAGCTCATGCGAATGTCATACGGCATAGCGGTGTCCGGGTCGCACGGCAAAACGACGACCACTTCAATGATCGGGGCCGTGCTCACGAAGGGAGGCTTCGATCCCACTGTAGTCGTCGGAGGCAGGATAAGGGCCTTCGGGAGCCACGTGATCCTGGGACAGGGAAAGTTCATGGTGGCGGAGGCGGATGAGAGCGACGGCTCGTTTCTGGATCTGGTGCCGATTATAGCGGTCGTCACGAGCATTGACGTCGAGCATCTCGACTATTACGCGGGCGGGTTGGAGGAAATCAAGGACTCCTTCGTGCGATTCGCGAACAAGGTGCCGTTCTTCGGGGCGGCCGTCATGTGCATCGACGACCCGAATATCTCCTCCGTAGTGCACAGGATCGACAGGAGAACGCTGACCTATGCTATAAATCGCAGGGCGAAAGTCTCCGCCGCCGGCGTGACGCACAAAGGGATGACGACCACCTTCACCGTGCGCTCGAACGGCGACGAGTTGGGGCAAGTAGTGCTCCCCATGCCCGGGCTGCACAACGTCTACGACGCGTTGGCGGCCGTGTGCGTCGGCCTCGAAGTGGGCGTGCCTTTCGGGCTCATCGCCGAGGCCCTGCACAGCTTCGAAGGGGTGGCGCGGAGGTTCGAGGTCGTGGGTCGCGCGGGAGACGTGACCGTCCTGGACGACTACGGACACCACCCCACGGAGGTGGACGCCGTTTTGAGGGCGGCCAAGTCGGTGTGGCCGGACAGACGACTCGTTACCGTGTTCCAGCCGCATCGGTACACGCGGACACAGGCTCTCTGCGATTCATTCGGTAGCTGTTTCGACAAGGCGGACCTGGTGCTTCTCACGGACATCTACGCCGCCGGTGAGCAGAAGAGGGTCGGCGTGAGCAGCCATCTGATTCTGGAGGCCGCGAGAGATCACGGGCACAGGGCGGTTCACTACGTCGGAGATCTCGGGTCGGCCTGTGACGCGCTTTCACGTCAAGTCCGACCCGGCGACGTTGTGGTAACTCTGGGAGCGGGAGACGTTTGGAAGGTCGGGGCCGATTTTCTGAAGAAGACGAACCCGAATGTGAGTAGGTCAAGAGGGCCGGCGGGTGAGCAACTGGAGAGAAGGATTTAGGAAGATCCCCGATGCGACGTATCTCGTCGATGAGCCAATGGCCCGGCACACGTCGTTTCATGTGGGAGGGCCCGCGGATTTGATGGCTGTTCCGCGGTCCGAGGGCGCGCTCAAGGCCGTTCTCAAGGCCGCGCACGAAAACGAAGTTCCGGTTGTTCTTCTGGGAGGCGGAACGAATGTGCTGGTTTTGGACGGCGGCATTCGAGGCCTTGTCGTGAAGCTGGGCCGAGGATTCATGGGAGCTACTGAGAGAAGCGAGGGCCTGGCGGCGGGGGCCGCTCTTCCGCTCTCCAGACTTCTGGCAAAGGCCAGAGAGAAATGCCTTTCGGGCCTTGAGTTCGCAACGGGAATACCGGGAACGGTGGGCGGAGGCCTCTGGGTGAACGCCGGGGCGCTTGGAGAGTGGCTGGGCTCCCGGTTTGCGTCGGCCAAGGGCGTTTCCTACGAAGGAGAAAGCGTCTTTTTGAACGCTCAAGCGGTGAGTTTCGAGTACAGATCGGCGTCCTTCCCGATGCCTGTGGCTTTGACCGAGGTTGTGTTCGCGCTTGATCCCGGGGACCCCGAACTCATGGATAAAACCATGCGTGAGGCTCTTGATCGAAGGCGCGGACAGCCGCTCGATACGCCGAGCGCGGGGTGCGTGTTCAAGAACCCGCCGGGAAACCCCGCGGCGAAGCTCATAGACCAGGCGAACCTCAAGGGGTTGCAGATAGGCGGGGCGAAGGTCTCGGAGAGGCACGCGAACTTTATCTTAAACGTCAAGGGAGCGGTCGCTTCAGACGTCTTGAATCTGATCGCCGAAGTGAAGAAGCGCGTGATGGAGCGGTCCGGGGTGGGTCTTGAGATGGAGGTGAGAGTTCTTGGTGAAGCGTCGTAGAAGAGCTCGGACTTCAAATGGGTACGCCTATCTGGGGACCGCCGCCCGATTAAAGGCTTCGCGCCGCCGCAGTATCCGGCGAGCGATGGCGGCGGCGGGGGCGGTCTTGATCCTCGCAGGCGCCGTCTACGGAGCCGACCTGCTTCTCGACTGGGCCGCTGGGTCGGACGTCTTTATGCTTAAGAGGATCCGCGTCTTGGGGAACCGTCACCTGGACGCGCCCGCCGTGGCCGCCGCGGCGGGGATCGATTCCGGAACGAACATCTTGAGAGTCCGCCCCAATGAAGTGGAGCAATCCGTTTCCGCTCTGCCGCTGGTTAAGCGGGCGTTTGTCCAGCGGCGCCTTCCGGACGAGCTGGTCATAAGGGTTGCCGAGCGTAGGCCTTGTTTCCTGGTCAACTGCGGATGCCTCTGGTTGGTGGACAGAGAGGGCGTAGTCATAGGGCGCGGCAACGCCGGGGACATGAATCGTTTCACCATGGCCACCGGTTTCTTTCGCTCGGAAGAGCGAATCCTCGGCGAGGGCCCCGGACCCTCAAGGGACACGGTTGTAGGATCGGACGCGTCCGCCGGCGCGAGCGCCGAGCATGGGGAAGGCGAACCCCGTGCGGACTCGGTATGCCTTGAGCCCGGCGCGCGCCTCGACTCACGTTCGGTAGGTATCGTGATCGAGACCATCAGGGCCATGGAGAAGGACGCTCCGGATCTGTGCCGCATGGTCTCGGAGATATGTCTTACGCGCGACGGCGGATTGGTGCTCTTTACCAGTGACCCTCCCCATTGCGTCACTCTCGGCCGCGAGAGGCCCTCGCCCGAGAGCCTGGTTGCTCTTGGCCCCGTTTTGGGCGACTTGAGACGGCGAGGCCTTGTGGGTATGGAGGTGGACCTTCGCTTTGGAAGGCAGTTGGTAGTGCGGGCCTCCGAGGGACACCCCAACGTGAGGGAAGAATCATAGGGGCACGAAAGGGGGATACGGCATGGGCAGCCCTAAGAGGATTACGGGGCTCGACATAGGCAGCACAAAGATAAGCGCCGTAATCGGTGAGCTGGACTCCGACGGCCGGCTGGGAATCGTCGGCGTCGGGGCGACCCCGTCCGAAGGTCTGCGAAGAGGCGTCGTAGTGAATCTGGAAAGGACGGTCGCCTCGGTCCAAAAGGCGGTCAAGGAGGCGGAGCGGATGGGCGGCGTGCAGGTCAAGTCCGTGCACGTGGGCATCGCGGGCGACCACATAAGGAGCATAAACAGCCGCGGCGTGATCGCCGTGTCGAGGGGCGGAGACGGGATAAGTCAAGGCGACGTTGACAGGGTTATAGAGGCGGCCAAAACGGTCGCTATTCCCACGGATAGAGAGATAGTCCACGCGATTCCGCAGGAGTTCGTCGTTGACGATCAGGACGGAATAAAGGACCCCATTGGAATCTCCGGCGTGCGTCTTGAGGCCGAGGTGCACATAATCACAGGTGCGGTATCCTGCACGCGCAACCTGGTCAAGAGTATTGAGAGGGCCGGCTTGAAAGTCGAGAACCTGGTTCTTGAACCCCTTGCGACAAACCTGGCCGTGCTCGATGAGGATGAACGCAACCTGGGAGTGGTGCTGCTTGACATGGGCGGCGGCACCACCGACATCGCGGTATTCGCAGAGGGCAGCATCCGCCATACGGCGGTAGTCGGCCTCGGCGGGGCCAACATAACCAACGACGTGGCCATAGGGTTGCGCACGCCCGTGGATAAGGCGGAGTTCCTGAAGATCGAGTACGGTTGCGCGCTGGCGAGCCTGGTGGACGAGGAAGAGACGATATCGGTCCCCGGAGTGGGGGGGAGGCCCGCTAGGACGATCTCCCGCCGTCTCCTCGCCTCCATGATCGAGCCGAGGGTGGAGGAGATACTGACTCTGGCGTTGAAGGAAGTGAAGCAGAACCAGGCCGCCGATCTGCTTGGAGCGGGTGTCGTATTGACCGGGGGAACTTCGGCGATGCAGGGAGTTTGCGAGCTGGCCGAGCAGGTCTTCGACATGCCGGTCCGTTGCGGGTATCCGATGGGGGTTCAGGGGTTGGCCGATTCCGTGAGGGATCCCAAATACTCGACAAGCGTCGGATTGGCACTTTACGCCGCGGCGCCGGAGCAGTCGGAAGAGCGAGGAAACGGCAACCTTGTGGGCCGCTTCGTAGGCGGTTTCAAAAGGTGGCTCGGGGAGTTCGACTAGATGGGCGCGCGAGCGGAGGTGCGGCCGAAGGTGTTTCTTGGGCCCCCTCGCCCGCTTGGCCGAGCCTGCCGGCGGACGAAGGGTTCCCTTGGGGCCACGCGTCCACTTCGCGGAGCTAACCGGCGCGTGGCGCCGGTGGATCTCCGCTCGTTCCCGCGAATTGGCCCTTGCGGGAACCGCTTCGCCCGCCAAGCGACAGGGCCGCGTTGGGCAGTGGCGGGTCTTCGTTCAGTCCCGCGCCGGCGGAGGAGACAACCCGAAATGGAGACGGGTGCTTGCAATGGGACTTTGGAAAGGAGGTCGAGACTTCAACAAAACATTGAGATCGAAATGTGCCGATCCCGAACGCGGATACGGCTTTGGACCGGCGAGGTCCCGGTGGGCGTTTTCCTCGGCGTTTGCGAACGAACGGAACCAACCCGCCTGGCACGTGGGTAGGGTCGGGGCCTCGCCCGTAGATATCCGGTGCGATTCACTGTAGGAGGTGTCTCAATGACGTTCTATTTCGATGAGGAAGAAAACAACGTGGCTGTTCTTAAGGTCGTAGGACTCGGCGGAGCCGGCGGCAATGCCGTCAACAGGATGCTTGCCGATGATCTCAAGGGCGTTGAGTTCATGGCAGTGAACACCGATGCGCAGGTTCTGCAGAGGTCCATGGCGCCGCGAAAGATCCAGATCGGCAGCCGGCTCACCAAGGGGTTGGGCGCCGGAGGCGTTGCGGAGATCGGCAGGCGAGCCGCCGAGGAGGACGCGGAGCTCATAAGAGAAGCCCTGTCCGGGGCGGACATGGTGTTCGTCACCGCGGGCATGGGAGGCGGCACGGGAACGGGCGCGGCTCCTTTGATCTGCGAGGCGGCCCGGGACCTCGGCGCGCTTACCGTGGCGATAGTGACAAAGCCGTTCGACTTCGAAGGGAAGAGGCGAAGGGAGCAGGCCGAGGAGGGCTTGGCGGTGCTTGAAGAGAGCGTGGATACGCTCATAGTGATTCCCAACCAGAAGCTCGTCACCTTGAGCGAGAAGGCCACGACGCTGTTGGAGGCGTTCAGGATGGCCGATGACGTGCTTCTTCAGGCTACGCGCGGGATCTCCGACCTGATAACAATCCCGGGTCTCGTAAACCTGGATTTTGCCGATGTTAGAACTGTAATGGTCGGTCGCGGGAACGCGATGATGGGGACCGGTGAGGCCGACGGCGAGAATCGGGCCGTTGAAGCCGCACAGGCGGCCGTATCATGTCCCCTGCTCGACGACGTCAGCATCGCGGGGGCGGAGGCCCTGCTGCTAAACATCACCGGCGGGCCGGAGCTGGCGCTGCACGACATTCAAGAAGCTGCTTCGATCGTGGTGGAAGCGGCCGGCAGCGACGGCAACGTGATATTCGGCGCTGTGGTAGATCCCGAGTTGGGGTCGAGCGTGAGGGTGACGGTCATCGCGACGGGGTTCGGCAGAGTGGCTTCGAGCCGCGGGATGCATCTGGTCGAGCAGAAGCCCCTGGAGTTTGCCGGTTTCGTCGATGATATGGCCTACTCCGAGGAGCCGGCCTATGTGAGGGCTCAGGAGAGTCGCGAGAGCGAGCCCGCTCCGTCCAAGAAGTGGACGTTCCCGGACAGGGATAATCTGGAGGTGCCGACGTTCCTCAGAAAACAGATGGACTAGGGAGGCGGGACGCCGCCCCGGTTCCCGACCCGTTCTTCCCCGGCCGCGCGTGTCCGGTCCCGCTTCGGGCCTCGATTGTCCGTCTCGCGGCTTCAAGGTCGGTCGAGGGTGAAAGTCGGCGGTCCCGCCCGCGGCGGCTTCGGGTGTGCCCGTTGTAGGGCCCACGCGCCGCTCTCCGGCGCATAGATCGGAGGTGATGAGCGTTTGTCCTTCTTCACGCGACTACTGAAGATTGGGATCGACGACCATTACAACAAAGGTATTGTCTACTACAACAAAGGCGAATACGACAAGGCGATTGAAGAATTCGAAAGGGCTACGACCCAAGCCGGCCGCAGGGGGCCCTATTACAGCCTCGGCATGTTCTATGCCGCCGAGGCCCACTCCCATCTTGGACTGGCGTACTTCAGCAAGGGAGACTTGAAGAACGCGGAGGCTCAGTTCAAGAGGGCCGTGAAAGGAAACCCAAACTACCCCGACCTCCATTACTACCTTGGGGTAATCAGCCGGCGGGCCGGCCGCCACAAGGAGAGCGCCAAGCATTTGCAGAAGGCCCTGGAAATAAACCCCGACTACGTAGAGGCGCGTTGCTATCTTGCAGCGGTGTATCACAGCCTAAACCGCGACGAGGACGTTCGGCGGGAGCTGGAGGCTCTAAGGAAAAGCGAATTCAAGTTCCCGCCCGAGTTGATCGGCGGAGAGGGGGCCGCCCTGAAAGAGTCGGATCTGGAGAAACTGACCGAGGCTGCGGATCGAAAATCCGTTTACTCGATGCATCTTGGGAACGCGATATCCTACTACAATCGGAAAATGCTTGCTGAGGCCGCTTCGGAACTCGAGGAGGCGGTGAAGTCGGAGCCCGGCTATGCCGACCTGAGGTGTCGACTGGGTCAGGTTCTGTCGGAGAAAGGGGACATAGAATCCGCAAAGAAGCACCTTAGAGTCGCTCTCGATATAAACCCCGACTATCTGGAAGCCCGTGTTCACTATGCCCTGGCTTTTGCGAGGGAGCGTGACTATCACGGGGCTGCCGAGGAGCTCGCCGCGGCCGCCTCCAAGGCGCCTCAGTACGCGGACGTCAGACTCTATCTCGGATACTGCCTGTTGAAAGGCGGATATCCGGCAAGAGCCCAAGAAGAGCTGTCTGCGGCTTTGAGCATGAACCCTTCCTTCTGGCGAGCTCGGTTCTTGTTGGGAATGGCGAAGTACTATGAGGGCGATTCGGCGGGCGCTATCAAGGAGATAACGAAGGCCGTAGAGGACGGATTGTCGTTTCCCGTTTGGAGCGAAGAGCTCGCCTTCGTATGTCTGGCGGCCGATGAGCATGGTTTGGCGGCGGAGGTCTTCGCGCAGTTGTTGGAGAGAGATGCCGACCGCGCGGACCTTCACTTCGGTTTGGCGACGGCCTATATGAAGGCCGGAGAGCTGCGCAGAGCCGCGCGAGAGCTCGGGCGGGCAATTGAGATTGATCCCGATTACTCTCCCGCGGCGTTTCAGCTCGCCATTGTCCGCCTCCGTTTGAATGAGCCGGATCCGGCCGTCGGGATTCTCAGAGGTCTAGCGGAGGCGGAACAGAACCGAGCGGACTTGCAGTACTGGCTGGGAGTCGCGCTGAGCGGGGCGGGCAAAGACGATGAATCCGAAGCGGCTCTCAGAAAAGCCATCAAGCTGAATCCCTGGTACTCCGACGCCAGAAGTCGGCTTGGGCTTGTGCTGAGAAGGCGCGGCATGAACGATGAAGCGGAAGAGCAGTTCAGGGCCGCGATCGAACATAGCCCGATGGATGTAACGGCAAAGACGCAGTTGGGTCAGAACTTGGATTGGCTGCTCGGGGAATCCGCCGACGCGGAGCGGTGATTCTGAGGGGCCGGCTACCGAGAAGTCCGGTCTTCTTCGTCCGATCGGGCAGCGGGGAGAACGGCCGCACTGAAGCTCTCGAGCTCCTCTGGGCCGAACAGGCCCGAGGACGTCATCATTCCCCATACTTCACGAGGATCTCTTGAGATCTTCTCGCTTGTGAGTTGGGCCGAGGAGATGAGCTTCGTGAGTTTCTTATCGGCCGTCTCGCCCAGAAGATCTATGATATATCCCACAAGCTTGTTCGTTTTCAAATAGACGTCCACGCGCGTGGCCATGCCGGACCCTCCTCCGCCGGTCTCGCCGCCCGCGATAGGCACGCTTTTGTACTCCACGGCCATCAGGACCCTGCCCGAGATCTTGGGAAGAAACCACGGATCAAAAGACCCTTCGCCCAGGAAGATCCTCTTGGCGGCATCGGCGTAAACCAGGCGGAAGTCTCCGGATACCCCACGGCGGTCTTCGCCGTGAAGACGTCCTCCCTCCAATTCGGTAACCCGGTAGCGGCCGAATCCCAGCAATCCCGACAGCTTGCTTGACAGAGGCAGGTGGTCGAGCAAGTACTCGTAGGTCCCCCTGTCCGCGTGGAAGACCTTGACCGGGAGTCTTCTCAGTATCGTGGGATCATCAACGAGGGCCGCGGCGTCCGATCTGTACTCGTGGTCGATTTGCGGGAAAGGGACGTCGATGGGGCGCTCGCGAGCGGTGCTTGTGCCCGCGACAAGCAGAAAAAGCCCCACGCCGGTCAAGCGCAGGGCCCGTTGAAGGAGCCGAAACATCATGGGCCGGCTTCTCGGATTGCCGGAGGGTACTAGGGCTTCTCCTCCGCGGTGGTGGCTTTGGCCGTCCTTATCATCTTCTGAACTCTGTCGGACTTCAGGCAACTCGTGCATACGGTTATCCGCTTGGGTTTGCCGTCCACAATGGCCCTGACGCGCTGAAGGTTGGGATTCCAGCGTCTCTTGGTCACGTTGTGGGCGTGACTGACGGTGTTTCCGAATTGAGTGCCTTTTCCGCATATGTCGCATCTTTTTGCCATGACAAAACCTCCTGGCCGATTGCGTTGTGGGGCGCGGCTGGCTCGTTCCTGCCTCGGGAGCGGGTCCCCGCTGCCTCACAGCCTTCGGGCATCCAGATACTAACAAAGGCGGCCCCCGGCCGCAACGCCGATCTTTCCCCACGGTGGGGTGGGGGGCCGGGAGCGGCTCCCTGGGGTGCGGGCGAAGGATCTTTCACGCTCCCTGCACCCGGTCGCCGAGCTAACCGCGGGTGCGCTCAGCGAAGCGGACGATGTGGTCTCCTTGGGGCCTGCGCCCGCTCAGTCAGCTAACCGTCGTTTCGCGCCGGTGGATCTCGGCTCGTTCCTGCGGTGCGTCCGAAGGAGTTTCTCGGGCCCCCGCGCCCACTTCGCGGAGCTAACCGTCGCTTCGCGCCGGTGGATCTCCGCTCGTTCCTGCGGTGCGTCCGAAGGAGTTTCTCGGGCCCCCGCGCCCACTTCGCGGAGCTAACCGTCGCTTCGCGCCGGTGGATCTCCGCTCGTTCCTGCGCAAGGGGGCCTTACGAAACATCCTTCGTCCGCGTTAAGGTTCGCCAAAGTGGGTGTTTGTTCCTAGAGAAGACCGAGGCCCGCTCCCTCCTGTGCAAATGGTCGCTTCGGAAGATCGTTCGCCCGCGGAAGGAGCGTTCTTGTCGAGTCTATGCCGCTGTTCGGCGGGGTTTGGCGTTGACACGGTATTGGGGCGTTTGGCTATACTGGTGCGATATTCTTCGGTCGAAGCGCACGGGGGCAACCAGGGTAGGGTATGCAGCTTACCACACCTGTACAGTATATCAAAGGCGTCGGGCCACGTAAGGCGGAGATCCTGAAGAAGGTGAAGATCGAGACGCTTCAGGACGTTCTGTACTACTTCCCGAGGTCATACCTGGATTGGCGGACCTTCAGGGAGGTCGGCGCCCTCCGCGAGGGGGACAGCGCGACGGTGATGGGAGTGATATCCTCCGCTGCCGTGAGAAGGTCGGCCTCTCGGCGAAAGGACTTCGTAGCCCAGTTGAGCGACGATACCGGGATCATAGAGTGCATTTGGTTCAATCAACCGTTCCTCGAGCGAGTCCTGAGGGCCGGTTTGAGGGTCGTCGTAAGCGGGGACGTCGCCAGGTACAGGAAGCTACAGATAAGAAACCCCGATTTCGAGTTGCTCTCGTCGGAAGAGCAAGAGCTCATTCACACGGGCCGTATCGTTCCCAGGTATCCACTGACCGCGGAACTCTCACACAAGTTCATGCGCATGGTATCCAAACGGACGCTTGACGCCTGTATCGAGCGTTTGGAGGAGGTCCTGCCGGAGGATCTGATACGGACGCGGCGGTTGCTTCCCCTGCAAGAGGCGATCAAGCAGATGCACTTTCCTGATTCGTGGGATCTCCAAACGCAAGCGCGCGACAGGCTCGCGTATGAGGAGCTCTTCTACCTTCAGGTGATGCTCGCGCTTCGAAGAAGGGCGCTGGTGCGCGTGGAATCGGGGTTGACCTTCGAAACGGACAACCCCCTCGTGCGGAGCTTCCTCGGCGGGCTGCCCTTTTCCCTGACGGGCGCGCAGCAGAGAGCGATCGGGGAGATCTTCGCGGACATGGCTTCGAAGAGCCCGATGAACAGACTGATAGAGGGCGAGGTGGGCTCGGGGAAAACCGTCGTGGCTCTCGCCGCTTGTCTGGCGGCGATCGGAACCGGCTACCAGGCGGCCTTCATGGCGCCCACTGAGATTCTGGCCGAGCAGCACCTGCGCACGATCCGCGACCTTCTGGCGCCTTACCCGGTGGAAGCGGCCCTTCTTCTGGGGAGAATCAAAGGAGACGAGAGAAAGACAGCCCTCTCGGGCATAAGCTCCGGCGCCGTGGATCTGGTCGTCGGCACACACGCTTTGATTCAGGAGGGGGTGGAGTTCGGCAAGCTGGGCTTCATCGTCGTTGACGAACAGCACAGGTTCGGTGTGATGCAGAGGTCCGCGTTGAGAGAGAAGGGAAAGAGGCCCGACGTGCTCGTGATGACGGCCACGCCCATTCCGAGGACGCTGGCGATGACCGCGTACGGCGATCTCGACATAACGATCATCGATGAGCTGCCGGCCGGCCGTCAAAAGGTGATTACCCGCGCGACCGATGAAAGGAACCGCGAGAAAGTATATGAGTTCCTGGCGGACAAGCTGAGGGAGAGGAAGCAGGCTTTTGTGGTCTATCCTCTGGTCGAGGAGTCCGAGAAGCTGGACTTGAAAGCGGCTACCGAGAGGGCGGAAATACTCTCCAAGCACAGGCTTTTGAAGAGCTTCAAGATCGGTCTCTTGCACGGCAGGATGAAGGGCGAGGACAAAGACCGGGTTATGCGGGAGTTCAGAAAGGGCGAGATCGACGTCCTTGTCACGACAACCGTGATCGAGGTGGGCGTGGATGTTCCGTCCGCCTGCATCCTGATCGTCGAGCATCCCGAGCGCTATGGACTTTCTCAGCTTCATCAGCTGAGGGGCCGGGTGGGGCGGGGACCCCATAAGTCGTATTTCATACTGATCAAGGGGCCTGAAGTCACGAGCGACGCCGGGCGCAGAATAAAGGTGCTGGAAAACACGACCGATGGGCGTAAGATCGCGGAAGCGGATCTCAAATTCAGAGGGCCCGGCGAGTTCTTCGGAACCCGACAACACGGGTTGCCGGAGCTTCGGGTTGCCGATATCGTGGGGGATGTCGGGCTTCTGTCCCAGGCCAGGGAGGACGCCTTCCGCCTGGTTGAGGATGACCCCACGATCTCTGAGGATTCGAACCGGCCCGTGAGAGAGACGCTTTCCCGGCGGTACAGGGAGCGGTTTAGGCTCGCGACGGTGGGCTAAGCGCCGGAAGAGAGCCGCCGGCGTCCGGGCCGGAGTAGTGGAATGCGAGGTCTGTCATGGAGCTGAATTGCCCGAATTGCGGGACTGTGTCGGAGGTCCCCGGTCTTCTCATTCCGGGGGCGCGGGTGACTACTACCTGCCCGAGATGCGGCGCGAAGTTCGGTGGGACCGTTCCCGCCCGTCCGGATTCCCGCAGGCGCCCGCCCCGGTCGGATGAAGGTCGTAAGACGCGATCGGGGGAGGGCGGAAGACGCCGCAGGAGGGACCGCTCGTCGCGGGGGGGTGAGACGCGAGAAGGCAACGTCGCCCGTCCCGAGGGGCGTGTCGAAAGGCCGGAGATGGAACAAAGGGCGGGAATACGGGACTCGCGGCCCGAGCCGACGGCGGGCAGCGGGGGCGAGCGCGCCCCTTCTCAAGGGCGAAGTCCATCGTCACGAGAGGCTCCCCGGCGTCGGGAAAGGCGGACTTCCAAGAAGCCCGCGGCGAAGGCTCGGACCCCATTGCGCGTGGTGGCGCAGGGTCTGGACGCGGAGCGGCTGGCCAAGCTCGTCGCGTCGGATATGTTGCTGTACAATCGAGAGAAGATAGAAAGAACGATCGGGGAAGGGCGATTGCTCTCTTCAATGGCGGCCGAGATCGTCGAGGCATGGGAGTTCTACAAGGGCAGGGTCGGAGAGGAAGTCGCCAAAGGGAAGCCGCATTTTCGTGACGCCGTGAACGGCATCCTCGGGGGGGGCGATCCCATTTTGTAGCGGCTCGGTCCGCCGCCTCTCTTGACGCGAGCGGAGTTCTTTCACGCGAGTTGATCTCGTATACCGGGAGAACCGATGGGCAAGATGCAATCCCGTGCGGCCAGAGGAACAAGGGACATACTGCCGACGCAGATGGCCGGGCGCCGCGCGGTAATCGACAAGATAGTCGCCGTCTTCGAGAGATATGGGTATGAGCCTCTTGAGACCCCCGCGATAGAAAGACTGGAGGTTCTCTCGGGCAAGTACGGGGAAGAGGGCGACAAGCTCATGTTCAAGCTGCAGGGAAGGGGCGAGGGCGCGAAGGAGTCCGACCTCGCACTTCGCTACGACCTGACCGTCCCCCTCGCGAGGGTGATGGCGAGCCATCCCGACATCAAGCTTCCCTTTAAGAGATATCAGATTCAACCGGTGTGGAGGGCCGAGAGGCCGCAAAAGGGCCGATTCAGGGAGTTCTATCAGTGCGACGTGGACGTCGTAGGGGCGGCGTCCGTGTCGGCCGACGCGGAGATAGTCGCCATTGTCAATGAATGCCTCTCGGTTCTGGGCTTCCGGCAATACACGATAAGGATCAACCACAGAAAGGTGCTTCACGGCATTGCCGAGTACTCGGGCACGCCGACGGGCAAAGCCACGGATCTGTGCATCGCCATAGACAAGCTCGAGAGAATCGGCTTTGAGGGGGTGAGGAAGGAGCTGGAGAGCAGGGGCATTGAACGCGGGCCCTGCGCCAAGATAATGGATCTGCTGGAAGCCAAGGATTCGACGGGCGACAAGATGGAAGTGCTCGAGAGGACCGTAGGCGGGACCCGAGCAGGCGCGGCCGGCCTGGAGGATCTCCGGGAATTTCTGGAGTATCTGGAGCCGCTCGGAGTGCCGGCGTCCGCGATATCCGTCGATCCGTGCATGGCCAGGGGGCTTGACTATTATACAGGGCTCATTTACGAGTCGGTCGTGGAGGAGCCTAGGATAGGAAGCCTTACCGGAGGGGGACGCTACGATGATCTGATAGGTCTCTTCGCCGGCAGGGACATGCCCGCGACCGGAACGACGATCGGCTTGGAGCGTATCTTGGCCGCAATGGAGGATCTGGGGATGCTCCCCGAGGCCAAGACGCGGGTCCAGGTCCTGGTGGCGTTCCAGGACCGCTCTCTTGAGAAAGAGGCTTTCGCGGTTTGCCGGGAAATACGGTCCGCGGGGATCAGGTGTGAAGTATATCTCAAGTCCAAGGGCGCCCTGAGGGATCAGATCGCCTATGCGAACGGCAAGGGCGTCCCGTGGGTCGTCATTCTCGGCCCGGATGAGCTGGCGAAGGGCACGGTCGTTCTGAAGGACATGGCTCGTCGGGACCAGCGGGACGTCGCCAGGGGCGAAGTCGCCGGGGTCCTGGCCGCTTCTCTCGAAGGCGCCTAGTGGTAGTCCCGGTGTCTGTAGATAAGGGGCTCGCCCGGGTTCCTTAATTCCTCCCGGATTATCTCCCCGACGAACCACTCATGGTCGCCGGCGACGAAAGAGGATACGACCTTGCACTCAATCGTCGCCAGACAATCTTCGAGGAGGGGAGCGCCCGTCTCTCCGAGCACGTACGGGTAGTTCTCGAATTTCTCCACGCCGAACTTGGGCGTGCGTCCGAAATGCCTGGCGGTTTCAACCTGATCCTCCCGGAGGACGCTTATGGTGTAGAAGCCCGATTCCTTTATCATCGGGTAGCTCCGCCTCTTGAATCCTATGCCCACCATGACCAGCGGGGGGTCGATGGATGCCCGGCAGACCCAGGCGGCGCTCATGGCGTTGATCTGATCGCCTTTCTTTGAGCCGATCACTGAAACGCCGTTGAGCAGGTACTTCTTCGGGATTTCGCCGACTCCGGGCATTGCGCTTTCCTCCTCTGGGATTTATTCCGTTGGCGTTTTCCGCGTCCTCTCGGCCGCGTTTTTCCGTGCCGCCCGGGACGGTCCGAAACACGTATGACGGCTCTTCCGAGCGCTGGTTCGGCTTGAGGCTCGGCGGATGTCCGAGAGCGGCTCATCCCGGTCGCGGGGAGAACGCCTGCCGGGCCGTCCGTGAAACACCCGCGGCTTCGCGTGAATCGGAATGCCGTTGCGGGCCCCCGGGGTCCGGCGCGATCTTTCACCGCTACCGCAGGCTATCACACCTGATGCGGCGTCTCAAGACTCGCCTTTCTCGCGCTCGATTCAACGAATATGAGGCAATAGCATGCGCTTTTGTGGCACAATGGCCGGAGAACCTCGGTTGAGAGTCGTCCGACGCATGAGGGGAAACGCAGATTCATCAAGAGCGGGGAGATGCTAGATGTTCAAGAAGAACAGCGACATGGAAAGACAGTACATCATCGACGCGATGACTGCGGAAGACAGCTGGCGGATGTGGAGAATAATGGCCGAGTTCGTGGAAGGGTTCGAAACGCTGGGCGGCCTGCCTCCGGCGGTCACCATCTTTGGGTCCTCGAGGATAGGCAGGCGAAACCGCAGCTACGCGAAGGCCGAGAAGATAGCGGAGCTTCTGGCCAAGAAGGGCTTCGCCGTGGTGACGGGCGGCGGGCCGGGTGTAATGGAGGCCGGCAACAAGGGCGCGGCCGCGGCGGGAGGCGTCTCCGTCGGGCTCAGTATTGAGCTTCCTCTTGAGCAAGGGACAAACGCGTACGCGACCACCCGTCTCGATTTCAAGTACTTCTTCTCAAGAAAGGTGATGTTCGTCAAGTACGCGGTGGCGTTTGTGATCCTTCCGGGCGGTTTCGGCACTCTCGACGAGCTGTTCGAAGCGCTGACGCTCATCCAGACGCAGAGAATCAAGCCTTTCCCCGTGATCCTGGTTGACAAAGGGTATTGGGGCGGTCTTGTGGAGTGGCTGCGCGGCGTCACCGCGAAGGAAGGCAAGATCGACAACAAGGATTTGGACCTCTTCGTCATCTACGATGAGCCGGAAGACGTGGTCAAGGAGATCGAGAGCTGGTGCAAGGAAGCCGGGGTTCATCCCGAGAAGCCCTGTGTGCCGAGAGGCGGCTCCGCCGCCGAGCGAGGCAAAGCGCCACGCAAGGGCGAAAAGCAATCAGGCGGTACGAAAGGGCGTTCTCGCGGCGAGAAGGGCGCGAAGCGTATCCCGAAGCCCCCTCCTAGGAAGCCCCCCGGCAAAGCCTGAAAGCCTGCTGGTGAGGGTCATCGAGAGACTCCGCGTAGATCGTGATTACTACGGACCTTCGGCCGATCCCGTCACCCGGGGATCGGAAGCGCCGGTCCATAAAGAGTCCCTTCGCAATATCGATGCCGCCACCGCTATGACGCCCCGCCGCGGGCCCACCCGGTGGCCGCGGTTCTTCAGGCCGGCTATCCGGGCTTCGGTGAGCCCGCCGCTCTCGTAGTAGAGGCTGTCGGGAAGATGCTGGTGATGGATGCGCGGGGCGCATAAGGCATCCGAGATATCAAGACCATGGTCGACTACGTTCGAGATCACTTGAAAAACACCGGTGATGATCCTCGGTCCCCCGCTTGCCCCTGTTATGAGAACGGTCCGGCCGTCTCTCACGACAATGGTCGGAGTCATTGAGGACAGCATCCGTTTCCCCGGCTCTATGGCGTTCGCCTCTCCCTGAACCAGGCCGAAGGCGTTCGGCGCTCCGGGGCGAGCGGCGAAGTCGTCCATTTCATTGTTGAGAAGAAACCCTGCTCCCGCAACCGTGACCGCGGATCCGTAACTGAGGTTCAAGGTCGTCGTCAGGGCTACGGCGTTCCCTTCCCCGTCTACCACGGAGAAGTGAGTCGTGTTGTCTCCCACGCCGTAGGCCGTCCCGAAGCCCGGAGATATCTCCGAAGAGGGGGTAGCCCTATCGAAGGAAATCCCGCGCCTCAGCAGGGCGGCATTGGCTTTCGAGAGAAAGACATCTGACGGAATATCGACGAAATCCGGATCTCCGAGATAGTGATTCCGATATGCGAACGATCTCCGCATTGCTTCGGCCGTAACGTGCAGCGCGTCGGGAGAACCCCGACCCAGCTCGGGGAGATCGTATCCTTCGAGGATGTTGGCGATGAGCGCCATCGTGAGCCCTCCGGAGGAGGGCGGCGGCATTGAGATGATACGATGGCCTCTGTAGTTGAACTCGACCGGCTCTCGCCACTTTGCCTCGTAGCTCTGAAGGTCTTCGTGGGTGATCAACCCTCCGCCTCTTTCCATTTCGGACACTATGAGGTCGGCTGTCTCACCCCCATAGAATCCGTCGGGGCCGTGTTCCGCGATGCGGCGAAGCGTCCGCGCTAGGTCCGGATTGCGCCAGATCGTGCCCGGCGGGATCGGGTTGCCTTCGGGCACGAAGAGATCTCGAGAGACGGGGAACTTCTTGAGCCGGTCGGCTTCGTCGGCGACCGAGGCGGCGAAACTCGAGTCCACCGTGAATCCATCCCCCGCAAGCCCGATGGCGGGCGCAACCAGGTCCTTCCAGTCCATAGATCCATACCGCTTGTGAAGGTCCCGGAGTCCCGCGACGCTTCCCGGAACCCCGGAGGCGAGGTGCCCCGTCACCGATCGGTCGGTGACTTCACCTTTCCGCTCGATGTACATGTCACTGGTCGCGGCCACCGGGGCGCGCTCGCGGAAATCAAGAGCGGCGGTCTCCCCTTTCGCCGTCCTCACTACTGCGAACCCGCCGCCGCCTATGTTCCCGGCCATGGGGAGGACTACCGCGAGGGCGAACGCCGTGGCCACGGCCGCGTCAACGGCGTTTCCGCCCGACGAGAGCACTTCTGCGCCGACCCGTGTCGCGAGGGGGGCGTCCGTGGCGACCATTCCTTCGGAGGAGACGGCCGCGGCGTTGCAAGGCCCGTACGGCGGGCTAAGCGAGTCCGCCGGCTGTTGTGAAGCTCCGGATGACCGAGCTTGCCCGCCGGAAGGCGAATCGCAGCCTTGGGCGAGGAGCAAGGCGGACAGAGACACGGCGGCTAGGGCCGGCATCAAGCATCTCACTGAAGGCATATGACCTCTTCGCTTCGAATGAAACGGCCGGACGGCATGAAGTCATCACTTTGCCCGAACGGCCGATTGCGCAAGGTGACTCGGAGAACCGCTTGCGGCATTCGTCAGGTTCTGAGTCTTCTGAGCCTCTGTGTCGCGTCGTCTATCTCAGGAATGCCCTGATCGGCGTCCTTCCAGATATCCAAGAACTCCATGTACTGCTCGACCGCCTCTTCGTTTCGACCGGTCTGCTCGTAGGCCAAACCCAAATAGTAATGCGCTTTGACGGACCACAAGGGATACTTCAGCCTCAGACCGTCATACCTTAGGAGCAGCTTCTCCAAGGCTTCCGCGGCTTTCTCGGGCCGGCCCGCCTCGAGATATGCTTGACCCAGGAAGTAGCGTATTATGAACACCGGACTATGATATCCGGGCGGGCAGTTCTCCATGTGGTATATCGCGTTGACCGGGTTACCCTTGATCAGCTCGATGAACGCCCTTGTTCGCCGGTAGTCGGCGATCTGCCCCGGATCCCCTTCATCCAGATCCTCTCTCCAGGCGCGCATAATCTCCTCGGCGTCCGCGGTCTTTCCCTGCATAGCCCGGATGATCGCGTACGCGTCCCGGACCTTCTTAGGGTCCTTCGGATTGACTTCGTCGACGATCGAGCCCAGTTCTTCGACCATCGCCAGGGCTTGGTCCAGCTCGTTCTGCTCGAGGTGGACAAGGAACTTGATCTCATCTCTTCTCGCCGTCTCCTCGATTCTCTCGGCATCCGATTCGCCCTCGGGGATGTCCTCATTGAGCTTCTCAAGCGCCTGTCGGACCTTCCCCTGATGCAGTGGGATGAGAGCAAGCCCCGTACGCCCGAGCATGGGAATGTACTCGGTGGTATCCGAGACAAGACGCGTGAAGTGCCTTTCCGCCGCGGCGTAGTCTCTCTTGAATATGTGCATGCCTCCGAGTTTCATCGCCGGGCCGTGAAAAGCAGGGGAGATCTCATGAGCACGCCTATAGTCCGCAATCGCTTCATCAAGCATGCCGTGGTAGGCAAAGACGTCCCCGCGCGTGTCGTATGAGTTCGCTTCCTCCGGCTCTAGCTCAACGCGCTTGTCCGCCGCCCTTATGGCGTTGTCATAATCCCCCAGGTCGCTGTAAATATAAGCGAGCGTGTTGTACGCGAGCGTGTAGGTGGAGTCGACCTCGAGGGCCCTTCCATAGACCTCGGCCGCCTTTTCATACCGACCCACGCTACGGAGGCATGAGCCGTACGCGTTGTAGGTGTTCATCCTGCTCGGTTCGATCTCCAGCGCGCGCTCGAAGAGGTACTCGGCCCCTTCCGGATTTCCGGCCTCTTCTCTCATGCAAGTCAAGTTCGTGAGAATCACGAGGGACATCGGATCCAGCTCGAACGCGATCTCCGCCTGCCGGCGGGCTTCATCCGGCCGGCCCATCTGATGCAGCAATAGCGAGTACCAGTGGTATGTGTAGGCGTATCCCGGATTCAGTCCGATGGCCTCCAGGAATTCTCTCTCGGCGCGTTCCTGGTCACCCTCATTGTAGTGGAGGAGGCCCATCGCGGCATGGGCCTCGGCCAGATCGCCGTCCAACTCAAGCGCCCTTTCGGCGGCGGGCTTGCCTCTCGCGAGGGCCATGTCGGCAGGAAAGGAGGGGACATTGCTCGGCAGGACCCCGTAGGCGTCGGCTAGACCCGCGAAGGCCAGGGCGTACTCCGGGTCGAGGTCTATTGCCCTCTCGAAGTACTCGATGGCCTTCATCAGATGCTCCTCCGTTCGCTTGTTCCAAAGGAACCGGCCCTGCGCATAGGCGTTGTATGCCTCGAGGTTCTCCGTATAGCGCTTGACAAAGGAGTTTCTGTCTTCGCCCAGAAGCCTAATTCTGAGGACGTCCACTATGGCCTGGGAGATCTCGTCTTGAATGGCGAAGACGCTCTCAAGATCCCGATCGTAAGTGTCCGACCAGAGGTGGGCGTCGTCCTCCACGCTGACTAGCTGAGCGCTCAATCTGATCCTATTTTCTTCTTTCTGGATGTTGCCCTCGAGGACGGTTTCGACGTCCAGCTCGCGTCCGATCTCTCTCATGGACATTTCGGAGTCCCTGTAACGCATGACCGACGAAAAGGAGATGATCTTAAGGTCCTCGATACCCGCCAGCTTGCCGATTATGGCGTCGGTCATCCCGTCGCAGAAGTACTCCTGGTCCTTGTTCGGGCTCAAGTCCCTGAAAGGGAGCACGGCTATCGAGTTCTTCCATTTGTCCTCGGAGCCGGGCTCTCCTTCAGTTGATGCCTCATCGTCGGATGATCTCAGGAGGAAATGGTTGGCGACCAGAATTATGAGCAGAACCGCGGCCAGGCCCGCGAAGAGCCCCAGTCTCGAGCGCGGTCCTCGCTCAACTCCTGGCGGAGGAGGAGCCGCGCCGCCGCGCGCGGGTTGAGCCGCGCCGGACACCCGGGTCGTCGAGTCCCCCCGCAACTCCCTTATGTCCGCAAGAACCTCGGAAGCGCCTTGGTATCTGGTGTCCACCGCTTTTCTGAGGGCCTTGTCCACTATCCGCTGGAGTGCGTCGGGCACGTCGGCCTTGTACCTCGCCAGAGGTTCGGGAGTCTCGTTCAGGATGGAGTAGATGACGGCAGCGTGATGCTCCCCCCTGAAGGGCAGTTGCCCCGTGATCATCTCGTAGAGCACTATGCCCAGGGAGAAGATGTCGGATCTCTCGTCGAGCTCTATCTTGTGGATCTGCTCGGGCGACATGTAAGCGACGGTGCCCAGGGTCGAGCCGGTGTCCGTCAGCATGGCGTCGCTTCTCAGCCTGGCGAGACCGAAGTCCAGTATCCTTACGCGGCCGGCTGCCCCGATCAGGACGTTTTGCGGCTTGATGTCCCGGTGCAGCACTCCCGCCTTGTGGGCGGCGGAGAGCCCCTCGCACATCTGCGAGGCGATTTCCATGGCCTTTTCGAGCGGCAGATCTCCTCCCGCGATCAGTTCCTTCAAGGACGGGCCGTCCACGTATTCCATGGCGATGTAAGGCCTGTCCTCGAACTCGGACACCTCATGGATTGTGACGATATTCGGATGGCTGAGCGCCGCGGCGGCCCTTGCCTCGCGCTTGAAGCGCGCCCTGAACTCCTCGTCGCGGGCGTACTGAGAGGGGAGGAACTTCAGGGCCACCTTGCGACCGAGCTCGGTATCCATGGCCAGGAAGACCTCACCCATGCCCCCTTCGCCGAGCTTTCGGAGGATCTCGTAATGTGCGAAGGTCTTGCCGATCATGATCTCACGCTCACTTTCCTCGACGTTACCGTACCTCGAAATGGCGACCAGGGTCTACATGGGGGCCGCCTGAGTCGTCCGGCCAAGCAATCTAGGGAGGCGCTGCTAATCGGGCAACTGGGCGGTCGCGCGGGCTCCGGTTTAATCGGATGAAGTCCCACCGAGAGGATCTTGTGTTTGAGTAATAAAACAAGCACGCCGGACACCCACAGTATCGATTCCGCAAAGCCGATATTAGCACCGGACCGGGATGAGGCCAAGTATGTTCTCGGGCAGTAATGGGATAAGGCCGGCCTTGCACATTTCGGGTTCCGGGGGCCATGCGATCTCCCGAGAACACCGGAGGGAAGCGGCGCCTCTCTTCCGGCCGACCGCGCAGGCACCGGAGCTTCGGTCTGCTCCCGGGGCCCGCTTCGCCGAGCTAACTGCGGCTTTGCCGCAGTTAGCTCGGCTCGCTCCTGCGCAATGGTCGCTGCGAAAGACGCTTGGTACGTCGGTCGGAGCAAAGCCGTGAGCCGCAAACCGACCCACTTCCCGGCACGCGGATCCCTTGACAAAGCCGGGGGGTTCCGCTATTCTTCAAGAGGATGCTTGTGAGTCCGACGTCCGGACCGTGGAGCTAACAGGAGCCTTTCCTCTCGGAGGAGAGAAGGAGGGATGCGCGTCTCCGGCGGATGCGAATGCCGGCGCCCTGAACGTGCTCGTCTCTTAGGTTTGGCATGGTCGCCCGCCAGACCCCTGAAGGAGGGATCGGACCCCGATTCGCATATTCTTGCCGGATGCCGCCTGACGTCGACCCGGTCCATAGTCCGTGTTCTTGCCCGCCCCGTACGACTATGCTCGCCTCAAGGGTCGCGATCCCGCTCGATCGTCGGTCTGATCAAGACCGCTGTGAGCCGGACCTCGTTCCGGTCCGGTTGTCGCAAACGCCGTAGCCGCGATGCCGCGGGGACGGCGGGACGAGGTCGACCATTGAGCACTCAACCCCGACGCCGCGGGGGGGCCCGTCCGCCGGTATTCCGCGACGGATTGAGTTTGCTTAGAGTGGCAGCTTTGTCTTCTCATGTTCCCAGCCGGTCGGCGTGACGCAGCCTTGTCGCCCACCAAGTGAGGTTCATCCGATGGAATGGAGGCTCATAGTCGTTCTCCGTTTCTGCATTCTGTGCGTTGGTTGTCTCTCGATGGCGAGCACCGAGTCTCATTCGAGGGGTCCGGTGGAGGGGTGCGAAGTCCCGGCGCCTGCTCCCAAGGCCCCCTTCAGCAACGTCTACGAGATCAGGGGGGAAGGATTCGTCCACAATGTGGGCAATCTCTGGGTGAACGTGACGAACCTGGGTGTCATAGGCAATCCGTGGAAGAATGTCTCAACAGATCCCTCCGCTCAGTTCCCCCCGGGGTCGGGGGTCGAATACCTGTTCGGCGCAGGCATTTGGGTGGGCGCCAAGATGGGAGACGATCCGACGCCCCACGTTTCTACGGCGCTGTATCAGACCGAGTTCAGACCCTCCATCCTGCCGGTCGATACGATCTACGAATCCTATGAAGGATATCCCGGCGGCACCAGGTTCTTCAATGATGACGGCGACACCGATCCTTTCGGCAGGCCGAGAATAGACGAGGAAATTCATGACGGAAAAGACAACGACGGGGATGGGCTGATCGACGAGGACTTCGCCGCCGTTTCCCAACAAATGTATACATGCGTCTACCGGGACGATACGTCGGAAGCTCTGAATACGTTTGCCGAGCACGTTCCCATGGGCATCGAAGTCGTACAAAAGAGCTTCGCCTGGGGAGTTCCCGGCAGCGACAACTTCATCGGACTGGAGTTCACCATAAAGAACAGCGGCAGGAAGGATCTGAGGGATGTGTATCTGGGCTTCCTGTGTGATGCGGACGCGGGGCCGGAAGGCGTGGAGTCCTTTTGGACCGACGACAGGGCGGGGTTGGTTCTGGCCGACAGTACGATCGGAGGAGGCACGGCCTGTCCCGAACGACTGAGACTCATGATAGGTGAAACCCACGATGCCGACGGCGATGGCGGACGCACGGAAGGGTGGTTCGGAGCGATGTTCCTTGGTCATACCACCGATCCCACGGGAACAAAAGCGCCCCCCACGGTAGGCATGACTTCCTTCAGGTTCGTGTCGGGGGGTGCCGCCTATGAAAGATGCGGTGATCCCAACAATGACTACCAGAGGTACGATCTGCTCAGCAGCAACCAGATCGGGTGCCGTCCGGGCCAACTCACTGCTACGCAAAACGCCGACTATCGCATCTTCTTCGGTACGGGGCCGTTTAAGGAGTTGAAGAGAGGCGAAAAGCTGACCTTTCAGGTCGCGTTCGTGATCGGCAACGGCAGATTGGGGATGATACGGAACGCGTTTGCCGCTCAGAGGGTGTTCAATGGAGCGTACCAGGATCTCGACAACGACCCGACTACGGGTGTGTTGGGAAAGGAGACGTGTCTCACGGCTGAGCCGGGAAAGGAGTGGGTGTTCGACTACGTGAGGCATTGCGGGCTACCGGACACCCTGAGGGAGCGGCCGGAATACAGGCCCATACTAATTGCGGCGCCGGACTGCGCGGGAGCCAACAAGAAACAGTACGCCGATTTCGACTGCGATCCGTGTACCGGGATAAACGGAAAGGAGACGTCCGTTCGTTGGATGGGCGCTTCGACTCCGCCTTGCCCTCAGGTGGCAATGGATTTCCCGGATTACGAACAGTACCCGTGCCACACACTGAAGATCGACGGCAAGACCGGCGCCGTCACGCCGGACAAGATAAGAGGTCCTTGCGTCCGGATTGTGCCGCTGGATAACGCCGTCGTGATCAGATGGAACAATGCCTCCGAGTTGGTCCCGGACCCGCTGAGCAAGAAGTACGATTTCGCGGGCTATCGTGTCTGGAAAGCAGAGCAATGGGACCGGCCGGTGGGGAGCACGGGACCGGGTCCCGAACTATGGAGCCTTCTGGCGGACTACCGCCTGCCGAAATACCTGGACGGCAGGGCACAGCAGTTGAACTTGGCTCTGGCCAGGAATCCGGCATGGGCGGATATGGTGCCGTGTGACACCGTCTCCGCGAGCAAGAAGCTCTACCTGTATCCCGTAGGCTACTACGAGCACCGAGACGAACATGTGCTCAATGGCTTCACGTACTTCTATTCCGTTACGGCTTTCGACATGAATGAGACGGGTGCGAAAGACCCGATTACCGGAGAGAAGGTCCGGATCTCACTTGACTGCCGGCACGTCGCAAGCGAGGTCCAGGCAGTCGTACCCAGGACGGACCCCGTTGACGGCGTCGGCGACGTGTACGTGGTCCCGAATCCGTATTACGGAAGCGCCGAATGGGATCTGGTGCCGAATCCCAAGGATCCCACGGGCACACACGTGGATTTCATGAACCTCCCGAAGGGCCGATGGACAATCCGGGTATTCACTCTGTCCGGAGATCTCGTGAGGATTCTCAATAATGACGGCAACCGAGACGTCGGACAGACAAAGTGGGACCTAGTTTCCAGAAACGGCCAGGATGTAGTGAGCGGCATCTATCTGTACGTGGTTGAAAGTCAGTACGGAAACCAAACCGGTAAGCTGGTCCTGCTTAGGGATTGACATTGATTAGTCTGATCTGCTCTCGGACGGGGCTGGCCCAGCGGATGCCGTGCACGCGATACCCCCCTCAGGGTGCGGAGACGGCGCGTGAGGGTTGCCGATGGAGCAACCCGGGCGTCTGCCGCCGGCCAACCGACGGGCAAGGCAAGCGGAGACTCCGCGGCCGGAAGCCGCGGCGTCCAATCTTGGTTCGAATGTCGTTCTACCATTCCGGCGTCCGGTGAATGGAGCGAGGCACGGCGGTCGCGCAGGCAAAACCGCCGGCTCGCCGCGGCATCTAGCGGGCGGCATGCGGGCAGGGGCTATGCCGCCCGGCGCGGTAGTCAAGCGCGCGGAATGCGGGCAAGGGGTATGCCCCCGCAACGGGGCGCGGCGAACCCGGACTCGACGGCGGCTAGTTCCCGAAGCCGTATCCCACGCCGACCGTGACTATGTTCGCGTCGTAGTCGTCGAAGTCGGCCGCGTCCTCTTTGTAATCCTCGCGGTCATAGCCGATTCGCAGCAAATAGCCCGAAGGGCTCTTCAGCAGGGAGTATGCCGAGTACTCCTGCTTGTCCAGCTCGAACGTCCCCGTGTTGGCGTAGTAATTGGTCTTAAAGCCTATCGACACCGTCTCGTGGACGTCGTATACGATCCCCGCCAGAATCTGGTTTGTTCCCGCCTCGTAGAGGGAGTTCCAGTCGAAGACCACGCCTCCGCCGAATCCCGGGAGCGTCTCGATCTCGTTTCCGACCTCGTTGTCGATATCAATGCGGCTGAAGGCGCCGTAGATCTTCACCGGGGCCATCTTGTAGCTAGCCCTGACGGAGAAACTGTTCGTGGTCAGATCGGCCTTGCTTGCGTCGTTCTCGATCTCGCGTCTGAGAAACGTGGCCACAACGCTCGCCTCGGGTGTAATCTTGGCGCGAAGACGAACCTTGTAGCGAGCCAAGTCACTGGGGCTTATCAAAGTGAAAGGATTGTCGTAGAAGCCCCTCTCATACTCGCCGAAGACGTTGACGCGAGGGTCGATCCGCGCGTTCGCGGAGAAAAACACCGACGTCCTCTGAGTGGTCTCGAACTCCGCCTGCTCCCCATCTTCGGGCTCGACGAATCCCGTCACGTCTCGCTCTTCGTAGCTCAGACCTCCGCTTACGGTCACCTTGTTGTGAACGGGGACCCTGGCGCCTACGTCGAAGTCCATGGATTCAAAATCTCCGTCTACCGAGGTTTCCTCGCCCTCGACGTTCAGCATGCCCTCCTGGTCGAACTTCTTGAAAGTGAAACCGCCGATGAGAGCAAGCCGACTGTTCACGTCGACCGCCGCGTCGACGTTGAACAGGTGTATGGTCCGGTCGAACTCGCCGGTCCCCGTTGTGGTCGTATCCACCGGGTTGCCCTCGTAGTCGGTCCCCAACACCGATTGTTCGAAGTCCAGGTCCGCGTCGAGTAACGAGTTGACGTAGCCGGCGTTCAGCGTCACCCGGTCGTGGGGCCGGATGTTGGCTCTTACCGTCGTCTGCGGCATCTTGTAGGATACCGGCGTCCGCTGGTCGTATACGAGCAACTCCGTTTGATCCTCCGGATCCTCACCCGTGGAGAACCCCGGGAGAAACACGCGGTGATTGTTCTCGTAGTCCCTGTAGGTCTCGTCCACATAGAGAGTGACCTTGTCGAACCAGATCTCCGCGCCGACCGTGTAGTCGTTCTTTATGTCGTCTCTGGGGTCCTCAAGCGGTTTCTCCAGTTCGAACTCGTCCCGGCTGACGTCGCGCGTCGTCGAGGACAACCCCTGTTTGTATTGTCTGTCGAAGTTGAAGAAAACCTTCGCCCTGTCGACCACATTGAAATCGAAATCCATCCGATGGAACGAATGCTCGAAGTTGAACTGGTGGAAGTCACCCGCGTCGCTGAGGCCGACCGTGGATTCCTCGACGGGCTTGATGATGTCCTTGTAGAAGTAGGTGAGCCTGTTGCGCGTGTATCTCAGGTTGTACTTTCGATACTTCTTTATTGTGATGCCGAAGTGCTCGTATGGATCGCCGCCCAAATTGGAAGCGTTGAAGTTGAGCAGATCGAAGAACTTCTCGGCCCCGGCGCCCGGCGTCAGGTTGAGGTCGAGTTTGAACAAGCGCGGACCCTTCGTGTAATTGACGTCCTCTCTGTACTTGTCCTCGTTTCCCCCCACGTCGACGTACCGGAAACCGACTTCGAACTCGCCCACGCACGTCATGACTTCGTCGTCGCCCGCGTATGCGGATCCGGCGACGGAGACAGCGCACCACAAGGCAAGAAAGGATGCCGACATGATTCTTTTCATCGCAGATCCTCCTTTGTGAGTCATCGGTCACGTCCCTCCTAGTCAAGAAACGCCGGATCGAGGTTGGACCCGTGGATCGTGACGTGACAGTTGGTGCACTGTGTCTCGTTCGTGAATCGCGTATGGAAACCGGGGACCCAGACGTGGCAGGAGTAGCAAAGGTCGGCCGTGCTCTGGTAGTGAAGCAAGTGCCGGTTTACCGATCCGTGGGGATCGTGACATGAGGAGCACCGCTCAATACGGACCGCCAAGTGCTCGTACAGGAAAGGACCCTGCTTGTCGGTGTGGCATTTGTAGCACATCTCCTGCTTGAAACCCCCGAGCTGGGCTCTGGCGGAAGGGCCATGCTGGTCGTGGCAGTCGATGCAGCTCACCATCTCTTCCAGCATCCGGTGGCGCTCGTTCAGCAGAGACAATGCCAACTTCTCCTGATGGCAGTCCAAGCAGACAGATGAGACCTTGGCCGGAAGAAGCCTGTCCCTGGTCGCGGAGTAATGGGGCTGGTGACATTGCTCGCAGGTCACACCTCCCTTGAGGTGGGGCGATCCGTTGAAGTGCGCTCCCTTTTGCCCCGCCGCATGACAGCTCATACACATCGCGAGCCTCTCTTCCGCCGGGTCGGTGTCTCGGAAAGCCACCATGGGGGCGACTGCTTCAGGGTCGTCGCAGTGGCCGGGGCTTGGCCCGTGGCAGGACTCACAGCCCCAAGCCGCACTTTCCGAGCCGATGCCCCCCCCATGGATTGACGCGGCGATTTGAGACCCCTGCTCCTCATGGCAGGTGAGACATGCCTCATCTCCGCATGGTTCGGCGGCGTTGGCCGGAATCCCGGCGCCCAGCCGGAAAAAGACCGGCAGCGCCAACAGACACAAAGCGACCTTCAAGCCTCTCGATTCCATTCGTTTCCCCTTTTTTGCTGGAAGATCCGCCGGAAATGATGGGACAAGAAACATTCTGGTTCTTCCACTGCCGGCAAACGGCGCCCGGCGAGCAGGCGAGGTTGCAGTGAGCGTCGAACCGGGTTGTCGATCAATCGCCCCGCACTTTAGGCGACCGCGCGAACCATGTCAACGGGCAAAATGGCAGACTTTATGTATCCTCATAACTCTTTAATTGTTAATAGCTTAAGCGCTATATTGCAACCCGGCGGGCGGCCTCGACGGCTACAGTCGGTTCCGCAGGCGCGTCCCGGGCGCGGTCGGTCGGTCATGGGGCGATTGCGGGGTTGCAATCGCCTCGCCGACCGTGGGACCCTCAATGGAGGTTTGTGGATTTTCGGAGGGCGGAGATGAATAGGGAGAGTTTTGTCCGAAGGATCTTGAAGCTTCCCCGGCACGCATGGGGGCATTGGCTGGGAATAGTCGGGATAATCCTCACGACGGTCTTCGGAGTCCTGACGATAGGCGTATTCCTGGCGGGATTGGTGGGGTTTCACGCCGGGCCGTATTCGGGACTCGTGACTTTCTTCTTGGTGCCGGCTGGGTTTGTAGGTTCCTTGGCGCTCATCGCCGTCGGCGGTTGGCTTTCCGCCAGGCGGGAGAGAGAACGCGGCCGGGAGGGAATAGAGCTCCCGGTGATAGATTTCAACCTGAAGGATACCCGACGCATCGTACTCACGGTGGCGGCGCTCACGATTGTCAACTTATTGATAGTCGGCACGGCGACATACAAGGGCGTCCACTATATGGACAGTGTCCAGTTCTGCGGCAAAACCTGCCACTCCGTGATGGAACCCGAGTATGTCGCGTACTCGCGCTCTCCTCACTCCCGCGTGAAATGCGTGGAATGTCATATAGGCCCCGGCGCGCCGTGGTTCGTCAAATCAAAGATCTCAGGTTCGTACCAAGTAATCTCAGTGATGTTCGATCTCTATCCCAGGCCGATACCGGTCCCGGTGCACAGCCTGAGGCCCGCCAGGGAAACGTGCGAGCAATGCCACTGGCCGGAGAAGTTCCATGGGAAGAGGATGCGGGTCCACCGCCGATACGAAACCGATGAAGAGAACTCGAGGTATACCACGGTGCTCATGATGAATATCGGGGGCATCAGTCCCGGCACGGGAGATCCCGAAGGGATCCATTGGCACGTTAACCCCGATGTCAAGATTAGCTACTACTCCGACGATGAGAAGCGCATGGAGATTCCCTACGTCCTTGTGGAAGACGAATTGGGCAGGCGCGAGGAGTTCGTCGTTGAAGAAGATTTCAGCCTTCCCGAGGACGCCGAGCTCAGGGTGATGGACTGTATTGACTGTCACAACCGGCCCACGCACATCTTCGATGATCCGTCATGGGCTCTCGACGAAGCCCTGGAATCGGGAAGCGTGCCGGCCGGTCTTCCCTACGCCAAGAGGGCTGTCCTCAGGGCCATAAAGAACGACTATGCCGACAAGGACGCCGCGGGTTCCGGAATCGCCGAGGCGATTCACGAGTTCTATGACGAAGAGCACGAAGGTCTCGAGGGGGTCACACGGCAGCGACTGGACCGGGCGGTGAGCGAGGCCGTGGCGCTCTACAATAAGAACATATATCCACGGATGAACATCGATTGGAACACCTATCCCAATCATATCGGGCATACCCTTTTCCCGGGTTGCTTCAGGTGCCATGACGATGAGCACGCGAGCGGAGAAGGGAGCTTCATCTTCCAGGACTGTGATTTGTGCCACACCCTCATCGCCATGGAAGAGGAGGAGCCCGAAATCCTAGAAGATCTCGACATAGCCCCGTGATCGGTTTGTCTTCGCCCGCTGGGCCCGGCTGGCCGCTCGCTCCTGCGGGGCGGCCGAAGGCGTTTCTCGGGCCCCCGCGCCCACTTCGCCGAGCTAACCTCCGCTTCGCGGAGGTGGATCTCGGCTCGCTCCTGCGGTGCGTGCGAAAGATCTTCCTAGCTCCCTGCACCCGGTCGCCGAGCTAACCTCAGCTTCGCTGGGGTGGATCTCGGCTCCCTCCTGTGCAAATGGTCGCTTCGGAAGATCGTTCGCACGCGTTGAGTCTCTAACCGTATTAGTTGTTTCCTTGGCTCACGCGGGGCAGATAGCCCGAAACCACGGGCCTGATCGCCGGTCTAAACCTAGAAGAAGTACGGTCGGGGGGTAATTGTATGTACTCACGTTCCGGAGAGTGAGGTGGGTCACGTGGCTACAGGAAGGAAATGGCGCGGGTTGGCGCTAATGATAGCATTCGTATCTGCGGCTTTTCTGGCGACGGCGTTCATAGGCGGTCCCAAGGGAGATTCGAAGAAAATGGAATACAAGAAGCTTACGCCCGAGGAGAAACGGGTCATCATAGACAAGGGCACGGAGCGACCCTTCACGGGGGTGTACAACGACCACTACGAGAAGGGCATGTACACGTGCAGGCGTTGCGGCACGCCGCTCTACCGTTCCGAAGACAAGTTCAAGTCCGGTTGCGGCTGGCCCAGCTTCGACGACGAGATACCCGGCGCAGTCAAGCGACAGACGGACGCCGACGGCCGCAGGACGGAGATACTGTGCGCGACGTGCGGAGGGCACCTCGGCCACGTATTCCTCGGCGAGGAGCTGACGCCGAAGAACACCCGTCACTGTGTGAACTCGATCTCGATGGACTTCATACCGGCCGAGAGGATTGAGAGAGCCGTCTTCGCGGGCGGCTGTTTCTGGGGAGTGGAGTACCACTTTGAGCAGATACCGGGGGTTCTCTCCGCTGTTTCGGGATATATCGGAGGGAACAAGGAAAACCCCACATACGAGGACGTCTGCTCGCACGGCACGGGGCACGCCGAGGCAGTTGAAGTGACATACGACTCCGAGAAAGTGGACTATGAGACGCTGGCTCGTCTTTTCTTTGAGATACACGACCCTACCCAGGTCAACCGACAGGGTCCCGACGTCGGTGATCAGTATCGCTCGGCAGTTTTCTATATGAACGACGAGCAGAAAGCGACGGCCGAGAAACTGATCGATATTCTCAAGGAAAAGGGGCTCAAAGTGGCCACCGAGGTGGCGGAGGCCGGCACTTTTTGGCCCGCCGAGGACTACCACCAGGACTATTACGGCAAGACGGGTAAGCAGCCCTACTGCCACACCAGGGTGGAGCGCTTCTAGGCTTTACGGCGGGAGCCGATTAGGATACCGACCGTGTCGGCGGGCGGTGCCCCGCCGATGAAGTGGAATCGGGAGCTTCCCGAAGGCAGAGTGAACAGAACCCGCGGCGGATCCGAAGGTGGTCCGCCGTGGTTTTTCCGTCGCGACTGCCGAGTCAATATGCCGGTGCCGGCGCCGTGGCGGGGAAACCGGGCCGCTTGATCCCGGACGCCGGATCCTCCCCGGGGAGTTGGCTCCCGCGTCTCCATACCGGATTCAAGCGCATATCGCCGCCGTTTTCACTGCCCCGTCAGAGTACCTCCCAGAGTACCTCCCAACAGAGCTTGTCTTGATCTCGCAACGAGTATAGAGTTGATGATGTGGGTATCGCTGCACGATAGAGATCCCGGGAAGCCCCCGTTTCCCGGATTGCCTGACCATCAGGCGGTGCGAGGATGGGCTCCCCTATGATCGGCAAGACCGTTTCACATTACAGGATTCTCGACAAGCTCGGCGAAGGCGGCATGGGGGTCGTCTATAAAGCCGAGGACGCCAAGCTCGACCGACTCGTCGCGCTCAAGTTCCTCTCACCCCAAGCCCTCGGCGAAGAAGAGGAGGGGGCCCGCTTCGTTCTGGAGGCGAAGGCGGCCGCCGCCTTGAGTCACCCCAACATCTGTCACGTCTACGAAATCGATGAGGCCGAAGGGCGAGTCTTCATCGCGTTCGAGTATGTAGAAGGTCGAAGCTTAAAAGAGCTGATCGAATCCGGCCCGCTTGAGATCAGGAACGCGTTGGACATCGCCATACAGATCGCCAAAGGGCTGAGGGCGGCCCATGAGAGGGGCATAGTGCACCGGGACGTGAAACCGGCGAACGTGATGGTGACGCCGGACCGTCATGTGAAGATCACGGACTTCGGGCTTGCCAAGTTGCCGGGCCGGGCCAAGGTCACAAGGACCGGTGCTGTGATGGGCACGCTTGCCTATATGTCGCCCGAACAGATCAGAGGAGAGGAGGTAGGCTCTTCAACGGATATCTGGTCCCTTGGGGTCGTGCTCTTCGAGGTGCTTTGCGGGCGACTGCCTTTTGGGGCCGACTACGACGCCGCTCTCATGTACTCGGTTCTGAATGAAGAGGCCCCGTCACTTTCCACTATGCGAAGAGACGTTCCCGGCGGTCTTGAGGATGTGGCGCTTCGAGCACTGGAAAAGTCTCCCGGAGAACGTTATCGCGACGCAGGGGAGATGTTGAGAGCTCTGGAGTCGCTCAGAGCGGAGCTCAAGGGTGAGACGGCTGAGAAACCGACCGCGGTCGGTGATCGACCGCCTTCGGTCGCCGTGCTGCCCTTTCGGGACATGAGTCCCCAGAAGGACCAGGACTACTTCTGCGAGGGGATGGCCGAGGAGATCATCAACGCGCTGACCCAAATAGGCAAGCTGAGAGTGATCGCCAGGACTTCGGCGTTCGCCTTCAAGGACAAGCAGGAGGACGTCCGCGAGATCGGCAAGAAGCTGGGCGTCGATACATTGCTCGAGGGGGGCGTGCGGAAGGACGGGGATCGCCTTCGCATCACCGCCCAGCTTGTTAAGGTCTCGGACGGTTCTCATCTATGGTCCGAGAGCTACGACCGAATCCTGGAAGACATCTTCGCGGTGCAATCGGAGATAGCCGATCAGGTGTCGAGGCGCTTGGAGGTCGCCTTGACCGACTCGAAGCGACATGCGATGGAGGGAAGGCCCACTGAGAACCTGGATGCTTACCAGGCTTATCTGCGCGGCCTCTGCCATGGCCCTGAGGTCTCCGTACGGCGTGACGATATACAGATCGCGATCAGAATGTTCGAGCGGGCAACGGAGCTTGATTCCGAATTCGCCCCGGCATGGGCGAAGCTCTCACTGGCGCACGGGGCGTACTACCACTATGGACATGATCAGACACAGGATCGCTTGAGAATGGCCGAGGAGGCCGCGGAAAAAGCGCGGCGCCTTGCCCCGGATCACCCCGAGGTCCATAGAGCCATTGGCTACTACTACTACCGCGGCCGGCGCGACTACCAGAGGGCGTTGGAGGAGTTCAGCGCCGCTCTGCATGACCGTCCCGGCTACAGTCGGGTTCTAGCCGACATCGCATACGTGCTCAGGCGCCTGGGCCGGTGGGATGAGTCGATCTCGAAGCAAGAAAGAGCCGTTGAGCTCGATCCCAGAAATGCGCGGGCCTTGCATCAGTTGGCCGCTTCGTACTTGGTGACGAGGGACTATGAAAGAGCCGACGTCACCCTGGACCGTTCCATTTCACTGGCACCCGATCAGTACGAAGGATATCAGACGAAGGTGCTCAATTACTGGTTATGGCGCGGCGACACGCATGAGTCGAGGCGGGTTTTGGAGAAGATACCGAGGCGGGATGATCCAAGCGTGATCCGCTTCTGGTATGATCAGGAGTTTTTCTCAAGGGACTGGCAGGCCGCCCTGGATCGGGTATCCTCGACCTCTGTGGAGATCTTTGAGGGTCAGAATGAGTACTGTCCCAAGTCACTGCTTGAATGCTGGTGCTATCTCCGCATGGAGAAGCCGAAACCAGCCAAGGCGTCAGCCGAAGCGGCGTTGCGTGTGCTGGAAAGGGACGTTCTCGTCAACCCTGAGGATCGACGCATTCTGTGCGCCATCGGTCTGACCTATGCGGCTCTTGGCCGTAAGGATGACGCGATGCGGGCGGCGGAGAGGGCCGCGGAGGTCGTTCCGGTCTCGGAAGATCCCATCTCCGGCCCGGGGTTCATCCAGGACCTGGCCTTGACGTACACGCAGGTCGGGGAGCATGAGCGGGCCCTGGAACGCATAGAGTACCTCCTCTCGATTCCCTGTGCGTTGTCAGGCGCCAGGCTGCGCCTCGATCCCAGGTGGGATCCGCTCCGGGGGCACCCGAGGTTCGAGCGATTGTCCGGTGGGGACTCGAAGGTCAGGCGGTAAAGATCGGTGAGCGCAAGATTTCGCTTGCATTTATATGAATCCGTCACATACTTGGCACATCAAAACATGGGTAGCAATCGACCGGCAGAGGCCGTCGCCGGGCAAGTAGTCCCGGACCCCGTATGACTCTGCTAAGAATCCCTCCCTATCGAGTTCATCCCCGAACTGAGATGCTGGAGCCGAATGTTACTTAGACCATGGGGGCCTGCGAGGTTGCGTGAGATGTCACGTCTAATCCATTGCAGGAGAAAGAGATAGAATGAAGTTCCAAGAAATGGGGCTTAGAGATGAGCTCCAAAGAGCAATCAGAGAGTTGAATTACGCCGTACCCACTCCGATCCAGGAGCGGGCCATCCCGCGGGCATTGGAAGGCCGCGATTTGATCTGCTGCGCCCAGACGGGTACCGGCAAGACCGCCGCCTTCGCCCTGCCCATCTTGCAGCGTTTGGCGAAGGAGGAGCGCGCCGCCCTGCGGGCGATTGTCCTTGTCCCTACAAGGGAGCTTGCTCTCCAGGTGGACAGGAACATCTGCGAGTGCGGAAAGTACCTGAACGTCGTCTCGACCACCGTCTATGGAGGCGTTCCGATCGGGCCCCAGGAGATGATGCTCCGCAACGGAGTGGATATCCTAGTCGCTACGCCTGGGCGCCTGATCGACCACATGTGGCGAGGGAACATAGACTATCGTCACACCGAGTATCTCGTGCTTGACGAGGCCGACCGTATGCTTGACATGGGATTCATCGACGACGTCAGCGAAATCGTCCAGGCGATTCCCACCGAACGACAGTCGATGCTCTTCTCCGCGACTTTGGATCGTGAGATCCGGAGATTCGCGAAGGGAATCCTGAAGGACCCATTGCGGATCGAAGTCGCACCGCCGGCCACTACCTTGGATGAGGTGGACCAGGTTCTTGTTCGAGTGATGCGAAAGGACAAGGCGTCGACTTTGGAGAAGCTCATTCGCAGGTATCGGATGAAAAGGGCGATTATCTTCGCACGGACGAAGACGGGAGCCTCGAGTCTCGCCGGTCGGCTGAAGAGCAGCGGATGCCGGGCCTCGGCGATTCACAGCGACAGAAGTCAAAGCGACAGGGTTCGCACGCTGGAGGCATTCCGGGAGGGGCGGATTCACCTGTTGGTCGCGACGGATATCGCCGCCCGCGGCATTGACGTCGATGACATCTCTCATATCGTGAACTACGACCTTCCGTTCGCGGCGGGCGACTACGTTCATAGGATCGGTCGCACGGCCCGGGCCGGGCGGAAGGGGATGGCGATCTCCTTCGTCACGCCCGATGAGACTCAGGGTGTCGAGGCGATCGAGCGTTTGATTTCCAAGAAGCTGACCTGGCTGGACGAGCGAGGGCCTCGGGGCTCCGACCGCCTCGGTATAGGCGCGGCGGGGGCCGGGCCGGAGGGAGCTCGTCCGGGGAACGGAAACGGAGAGACTCGTCGAGAGCGTCGTGAGGCTCATGGAGGAAACGGCAAGGCCCGAAGGGGAAACGGAAGAGATCGGCGTCGTGACGGAAGAACCCGATCCGGGGCCGGCCGCGTCCAAGAGGCCAACGCGAAGACCGGCAGCGCGAGCGAGGGGGCGCGCTCCGGGAGTGCCGAGACCCGACGCATGGTTGGCCGGGTCCAGTCCGAGGGCGGTTCCGGTCGCTCGGGGAAGAATGCGGCTCGTCCCGGCAGTAACCGGGAGCGGCCCGGTGGGGGCAAGAACCGGTCGATAGCCTCGGATGTTCTTTCGGAGAGGGGCGGATCGAGGTCCGGGAAGGGGCTCGCCCGCCCCGGGCAAGTTGGAGCACCCAGGGCTGGGACAGCGGCGCCCGAAAATCCGGCTCAGGCGGGTCGGTCCGTTACGGAAACCCGGTCGGACCGGCGGAAAGCCGGGCGGAGTGAGAAGGCCGACAGGGGGTCGCAGAGACGGCGAAGGCGAGGCCCGCGACGCCGAGCCAAGGCCGGCGATTCCGGGGACGGGCGTCGGGTTCAACCCTCGACCGCCTCCCAGGGGCAAGGTCCCGCCGGGGTCTTCAGGACGATCATCGGTCATCTGAAGACCGGACTGGGTCCCGTATTCAGGCGATGAGTTGCCTCACGGATCGGCGGGCCGGCCATTGCCTCGCTTCTGCTTTCCCGACAGAGATTAATATATTGTGGTTTTTCGCTCGGTTTTCTAGTAGGATATCTGTGACGCGGACGGTGTGGTTCCAAGCTGCTGCGTTGTGATGCGTCCCAAAGTGGGATGCCACCCGCGCGGGAGGGAGTCTCGCGAGCTACGAGTAGTCGGACAGTACGGCAGCATCGCAGTACCGGACTCCGACCATTCGAAAACCATGAGGAGTGTGGTAATGCGCACGACCGGAACCGTAAAATGGTTCAACGACAAGAAGGGTTTCGGTTTCATCACCCGCGACGACGGCGAGAAAGACGTCTTCGTTCACCACTCGGCTATCAAGAAGGAAGGCGGCGGCTTTGCTTCTCTGGCCGAGGGGCAGAGGGTCGAGTTCGACGTCGTGGAGGGAACCAAGGGCCCCGCGGCTGAGAACGTAACTACAGTGGAGGGTTAGCGAAGGCGGACAGAGACACGATTAGTGACAGGCAAGACCCCGTCGGATTCGACCGGCGGGGTCTTGCGTTGCGCCGCGGGCCCCGCGTGTGTCGAGGCCCTTCCGCGGAGCGTCGCCGGGCGAGCGCAAGAAGTCCCGCGTTCGGCGGATTAGCTCGGTGCCCCGCCCTTGAGCTTGATGGGTCCGGCTGAACCGCGGACGCCGATATGTGAGCAAGGCGTGCGGGTTCCGCGGGGTCGCTTCGGGTGCGGCCTAGTGTGACGGCATAGCGGATGAATGACGCTACGGCTCCGCCCTCACGCGGCTGGCCCACAGGAACGCCGCCAAAGCCGCCCCATAGCACACGAAGCCGCTCCAGAAGGTCGCGGAGATTCCCATGCTGAGCGCGATCGCTATCGCCAAGACCGAGGCGCAGACGGACGTCGCGCCGTTGATTCCCCAAAGCCACGGCGTCACGGCTCCGGACCGGAAAGAGGCCAGCTTTAGGCCGAGGGGAAAGGCCATGCCCATGAAGAGTCCCAGAGGGCAAAGCATGCCGGAGGCGACGGCTATTCGCGCGGGTGTGGACGACTCCTGAAGCGCCTGCACCGCCGCCGGAGTGAGTGCTCCGAAAAGACCCAACACGCAGAGAAGCGAGATCAAGCGAACAACCCCGGATCTTGAGATGCCTTCGTCTCTCACCTTTTGCGTCAACAAGCTCCCGAGTCCGCTCGATAGAAGCAGTGAAAACAATACGACCGACAGACCATATGTGGGATGGCCCAGGAACACGATCAGCCTCTGCAACTGAGATATCTCAACGAACATGAATCCGAGCCCGATCGCGGCAAAGAATACGAAAAGAGGAAGCGTCCCCTTCAGCGCCTCTCTCCGGGTAGTCAACAGAAGCGGAAGGACTATGCAGAGGAGGGTCAGTGCCAGGACGATCCCGAGCAGGAAGCCCAGGAGCGACACGGCCCTCAAGTTAAAGCGGATCACCGCCTTTTCGGAAAGCTCTTCCTTGAACATGTCCCGGAGTCTGAGCATGTTGAAGAAGAACGGCCGGTCGTCGGTGGGAGCAGAGATGTCTATGGGGAATCCCGCCACGACGGTCTCCGGGTCTTTTCCCTCGGCGATCTTCGTGAAAGTCGACTCGAATTCGGTTCTGGGGCTGAGAACGATCTCGAATTCCAGGTCCTTGCAGACCCTCCAGAGTGAGTTCAGGTCGTCCTCGGAAAAAGGGTCGGGACTCACGAGCATCGTACCTACGCCGACGGGTTGATTGCGGGCCCGGCCCCACCAGAGGCTTCTAACGACGACTATGTTCCTTCTGGAGTCCTTCACGCCAAGCTCCTTCAGGGAGGCGGAGGCCAGGGAGGTGAGCCTGTACATCTCGGCGGGGCCGTCACGCAGGTACCAGCGTGAGACCGTCAAGATCCCGTCCGGATTGAGATGCTCCAGGAAGACCCTCCACGCTTCCACAGTGTAGAGTGAGTTCTCGGCGAGAACGAAGGCCCCGGCGGCGGTCGCCGCCCACGTGTCTATTAGGGAAATCTGAATGACGTCGTACTTGTCCTCACCCCCGGCCACGAAGCTTCGGGCCTCGTCGTTGACAAAAGTGACTTCGGGGCGCCGATCCAGGTGGCCCGTGAAGTCGCCGAATCTCTCATTGACGGCCTCGATGATGTCGCCGTTTATCTCAACGGCCAGGACCGAGGGCTGATTGAACGCGAGCGCTGAGAGGACGTCCCTTCCTCCGCCCGCGCCCACCACCAGAACGTCGGCATCCGGCCTGAGGTAGTGAGCGATGTTCGTGACGTCGTACTTCAGGTACTCGAGCTTATCGACGTCTCCGTCGAAATGCGTGATCGGCGTGTATGCTCCCGCGTCGATGTTCATATCGAGCCGCCTTACCTTCATAACGGGCGTATTGGGGCTCAATCCCCAGCCGAAGGGGGTCTTGGGGTTCTGCTTGTCGCCCCAGACACGGATGCGGGAAAAGGAGTTCCACTTCTCGTAGAGGCCCGGAGGCTCCTTTGCTCCTTTGACCCAGGTCAGCCGAAGCAGTGGGTTCTGCTTCGCGATGAAGGCCGAGTTGACCGCTACGAACACGGTGGTGAGGATACAGACCAGCAGGGCAACCCACTTCAGGGTACCGGAGTTCCCATCGAATGCGAAGAAGGCAGCTCCGGCGGCCGCCGCGAGGGCGCACAGGAATACCGCGGTCGGCCCATCGGTCAGATTGACGGCGTAGATTACAAGAACGCATCCGGCCGCCGCTCCCGCGAGGTCGGATGCGTAGAGTCTGCTAACTTGCCGGGGGAACTTCGTGAGAGAGAGACAGATACCGATCCCGCTGAATACAAAGGGTATCGATATGACGGTGTATGTTAGTGCCAACCAGGTCAACGCCACCGAATCTCCTTCGGTGGCGAAGGGGATTCTCAAGTGAATCAGGAAGCACAGCACGATAGTCACGGAGAAGAGGAGGGAGCTCAACGCCATGTGGTGCTTCGCGCTTTCCATCGTGAAACGCCGGGGAAGCAGATAGACGAGCAGCGCGCCGACGGTCATTCCAAACATGGCGATTGATATCGCCATGAACGAGTAGTGATACCACATGGTGACGCTGAAGATCCGCGTCAGTAGTATCTCGTACATCAAGGTGGAAAGCGCGACGAAGAAGAGACCCGCGTAGGTTCCCCTCGTCGCGACTACGTCGTGCTCAACTGTCATTGGTCGTCCCTCGGGCCGGGATCGAATGCGCCGGCTCCGGTCCTGAAACATGCAGCGGTCTCATCGGATGAAGGCCCTCAGATGTGCCCTTGATGCGCTCCGTCGAAAGCTCCCCCGCCGATAGGAACGGCAGTGCGAGTCGCCCCCGTCGGGGTTACTGCCGGCTCGATAAGAAGACTTCCTTTATGAGCTCCGGCATCGTCGGATGAGTGTGAATGGTGTTTCGAATGAGATCCGCCGCTCCGTCGCCTGCGTTCATGGCGACCACTACCTCGTGAACGAGATCCGCGGCGTTCGGGCCGATCATGTGAAAGCCCAGAATGCGATCCGTCTTCTTCTCGACGATGAGCTTGGCGAGGCCGGGCGGTGAGCCGATGATCTCGCCCTTGGCTATGTCGCCGTATTCCTTCTTCACGCACTGGTAGCTCAAGCCCTTGTCCTTGCACTCCGCCTCCGTCAATCCTACGGAGCCGATCTGCGGATCGGTGAACACGGCGTGCGGGTTGGCTCGATAGGAGACCTTGAAATCGGCGCCCTGTGAGTTCTTGTAAGCGATCTCTCCTTCGTAACTCGATGTGTGCTTGAACATCGCCCGCCCGATCACATCGCCGTAGGCGTAGACGTCGGGGTGCGTCGTACGCAGGCCTTCGTCGACTTTTATCCATCCCTTGTCGTCGGTCTCGACGCCCGTCTTGACCGGGTCGAGGTAATCGGTGTTGGGGCGACGGCCGGTCGCGACGAGCAAAGCGTCTCCCGTCAAGGTGCGCTCCGACCCTCCCTTCTCTTTGACCACGAGTTCGATCCGTTCGTTTTTCTTTCCGACCTCGCGCGTGCCGGAGTTCAGCACGAGATCCACCCTCTTGCCGAACTCCTTCGTGAAGAGGGCACGGACGTCGTCGTCCTCCCGCAAGAGGCACTCTGATCGGTCGATCACGGTGGTGTGTGTCCCCATTGCCGAGAAGAAGTGGCCCAGCTCGCAGCCGATATAGCCGCCGCCCAGGACGAGGAGGCTATCCGGCTGTTCCTTGAGCTCCAGGACCGTCTCGTTGGTCCGGTAGCCTGCGTCCTCGAGGCCCTTGATGGGAGGCACGGCCGGGCGAGCCCCGGTGGCGATGAAGATCCTCTCGCCGGTGAGGCGGGTCCCGTCCTCAAGTTCGAGGACCTTTTCCGATACGAATCGCGCGCGGCCGTAGAAGGGGCTGAGCGCCTTCTCCACCCATTTCTTTGAGCCGTCGGCGCCTTTCGCTCGGCGCCGGCGCACTGTGTCCATGATCGCCTTGAAGTCCGCGTGGACCGATGACTGGTCGAGGTGAATCCCGAACTCTTCGGCTCCGCGGATGGTCTTCATCACTTCCGCCGACTGGATGAGCCCTTTGGTCGGAATGCAGCCCCGATTGACGCACGTTCCTCCCAAGGCGTCCGGGCGCGATTCCACCAGCGCGACCGACTTGCCGTCCTTGTTCGCGTAGTAGGCGGCAGTGAGACCCGAACCGCCCCCGATCACGACTATGTCGAACTTCTTGGCTTCACTCATATGTGTCCCCCGATTCCACTACTCTTCTTATCTCCTCGATTCGGTCTCTCCATGCCCACCGGGCGGGCGGGGTCCGGCGTTATTGGCCGGCGTATTTCACCCATCCTAGCTTCCCCGGACGAGGAATGCAAAGGCACCGTAGTGAAGGCTTCCTTATGGGCGCCCCGCACCTAGCCGCGGGCGAGACGAAAGCCGTCCGTCCGTACCAGAGCGGGTGCCGGGGAAGCCGCGACTCGTGCGTAGGAGAAGCGAAAGCGGCGTATCTCGGCGGGAGCCATCAGGCCCGCGCTGCGGGTTGCCCGCCTTTTGCCGTCCGGGGGGAGTCGACCCTCTCGCGTGGACAGGCCGGGGGGCGGGGCGATATACTGCCCCGAAGACCGCCGGGCTCCGGAGCGCGAGGCGGATTCCGCTTTCCCGAAGAACAAATGACAGCCGGTCCGATCCCCTGTTCGCGGGACGAGGAAGAGGTTTCGGACCGGTACCGACGCCCGCGGTCTCCAATGAAGGGCTGGATAATGCTCCGACTCATGGAAATAACGAAGCGGTTCCAGGGCGAGCCGGCTCTCGAGGGCGTAAGCCTGGAGATGCCCGAGGGCGAAACCACGGTGCTCATCGGGCCGAGCGGCTGTGGAAAATCCACCCTGCTCAGGATAATCGTGGGTCTGATATCGCCCGACGCGGGCCGGGTTTTTCTTAACGGTCGAGAGCTGCACGCGGAGACCATGTTGGAGGAGCGGCACGCCATGGGCTACGTGATCCAGGAGGGAGGTCTATTCCCGCATCTCACGGCCCGCGGCAATGTAACCCTGGCCGCCGAGACCCTGGGCTGGTCGCGCGAGAGAATGAGCGCCGGAATAGAGGAATTGAGCGCCCTTACCCACTTGCCGGCTGAGATCCTCTCAAGATATCCCGCACAGCTGTCGGGGGGGCAGCGTCAGCGCGTGAGTCTTATGAGAGCGCTCATGCTGGATCCGGCGCTGCTTCTGCTTGATGAGCCCCTGGCCGCCTTGGACCCCATGATCCGGGCGGAGCTTCAACAGGACCTGCGGGAGATCTTCAGGGCACTCGGAAAGACCGTGGTTTTGGTGACTCACGACATGGGCGAGGCGGCCTTCTTCGGAGACAGAATCGTGATGATGAGGAAGGGCCGCGTCGTCCAGGAAGGAAGCCTCGAAGACCTCTTGGAGCGGCCCGGCGACCCCTTTGTGACCAGGTTCATCCGCGCCCAGCGAAGCCCGTTGGAGAGGGATGTCTAGCCGTGAACGTATTGTATGCGCCGATTGGCTCGTGTGTCCGGCGCCCGGGCGCCCGTCGCGCTCGGGGCGGCCCGACTGCGGAAGACGGCGCCGGTACGAGGCCGTCCGTAGCGCCGGGATTGTGCATTTCGGTTTGCTGCGAACTCGGCGCTGAGCGCAATCAGCTCAATGGGAGTGCATCTTCGTGATCCTGAGACTCACATGGCTGTGTCTGGGGCTTATTCCGACGGTCGTCGCTTGCGCGAAAGCGGAGGAGCCCGTGACCGTCGGCTCCAAGAAGTTCACGGAGAACGTCATCATCGCCGAGATGGCCTTGCACCTGGCCCGCGACCACGGCCTGGAGGCGGACCATATGCGCGAGCTTGGAGGTACGCGGGTCCTGTGGAACGCCCTGATCGGGGGCGAGATAGACCTCTATCCCGAGTACACCGGGACCATTCGCGAGGAGATTCTGCACGGCCGCGACATCCCGGCCGAGGCTTCGTTGGACAGCTTGTTGGCCCGCTTCGAGGTGAAGATGAGCCCGGCGCTCGGCTTCAACAACACATACGCCATCGGCGTCCGCCGCGAGCTGGCCGACAGCCTCGGGCTTGAGAAGATCTCCGACTTACGACGGTATCCGGAGCTGGCGATCGGTTTCACCAACGAGTTCATGGACAGGGGCGACGGCTGGCCGGGACTGCGCAGCCACTATGATCTGCCGCACGAGAACGTGCGGGGCCTCGATCACGATCTCGCTTACCGCGGCATAGCAGCGGGCTCCATTCAGGTGATAGATATGTATTCCACCGACGCGGAGATCGCTTACTACGACCTCGTGGAGCTTGTTGACGACAGGGGCTACTTTCCGGTCTACGACGCGGTATTCCTATACCGAGCCGAGCTTGCCGGGCGGGCGCCGGCGTTCGTCAAGCGGCTAAGGCGCTTGAAGGGGGCGATCCCCGCCGTCGCGATGGTAGCAATGAACGCCCGTGCCAAGCTGGACCGCGTTTCGGAGTCTCGGGTCGCCGCCGATTTTCTGGCCGAGCATCTTGATCTTGACGTCAGAGTGGAGACGGCGGGGTTCACACGGCGCCTGGCGCGAACCACGCGCGATCACCTATATCTGGTGCTCATCTCGCTGACCGCGGCGATTCTTCTCGCAGTACCGCTGGGTGTGGCGGCCGCGAAACGTGAAGGCCTGGGCAGAGTGATCCTGGGCACGACCGGCGTCATCCAGACGATCCCGTCGCTCGCCTTGCTGGTTTTCATGATACCGCTGCTCGGTATCGGCGGACCTCCCGCCGTCGTCGCTCTTTTCCTCTATAGTCTGCTGCCAATCGTGCGGAACACCCATGCGGGGCTTAACGATATTCCCGCGCCGATCCGCGAGTCCGCCCTGGCCCTGGGGCTGCCCGCCGGCACAAGACTCCGCCGCATCGAGATGCCGATGGCGAGCCGCTCCATACTGGCCGGCATCAAGACCTCGGCGGTGATCAACGTCGGCACGGCCACGCTGGGCGCGCTCATCGGCGCCGGGGGGTACGGCCAGCCGATTCTCACGGGTATCCGCCTGGACAACACGCGGCTGATTCTGGAGGGGGCGATCCCCGCGGCTCTCCTAGCCCTGCTCGTCCAGGGCCTCTTCGACCTGGCGGATCTCGTTCTTGTGCCGAAGGGGTTGCGTCTGAAGGCGGGGAAGGGGTAGAAGCGCAGGCGAATCTCACCTTTTCGGCCGGATGCTTCCGGGGTTTGTCCCATCCAATGTGTCGCCCTCCGAAGCGGACATGGTCCGTTTCTCCCAAGTCCCATGAAGTCACGAAGGTGTGACTCCCGGGATCGGGCTGGGTTGGGTCCTTTCCCGGGAAGGGGTACCATCCGGCGCCGCCGGATGGTATGGTCTCAAGACGAAGACCCGCTAGGAGCGAATTCATGGCTGCCCCGAATCCCAGATTTGCCGAAGACGTTCGAGCCGGACTCAGGAAGAGCTCCAAGTCCTTGCCGTGCGTATACTTCTATGACCGGCGCGGGTCCCGCCTGTTTGAGAGCATCTGCGATCAGCCCGAGTACTACCCCACGCGAGCCGAGCGGGAGATCATCCGCGACCGAGCCGATGACATAGCCGAGGCCGCCCCGGATCCCGTCCAGGTCGTGGAGTTGGGTAGCGGCAGTTCCGCAAAGACGGTCCACCTGATCGAAGCGCTTCTTGAGGCTAGAGAACGAGTGACTTACCTCCCTGTTGACGTCAGTAGGGACATCCTCAATGAAAGCGCCGCACAGCTCAAGGAGACCTTCCCGCCTCTCGAGGTGAAGCCCATAGCCGCCCGATACGAGGAGGGTCTTCGCGCCGTGAATCCTCACGAAGGGGGAGTCTTTCTGCTTTGGCTCGGATCCAGCATCGGCAACTTGGAGCGGGACGAGGCGGGCTCTTTTCTCGCGGGGCTGCGAAGCCGGCTCTCGTCCGGAGACCGGATGCTGATCGGCATAGATCTCGTCAAGGGCCGCGAGGTGCTGGAAGGAGCCTACAACGACGAGGCGGGAGTCACGGCGGAGTTCAACTTGAATCTTCTGGCGCGGATCAACCGAGATCTCGGTGGGGCCTTCGACCTCGACAAGTTCCGTCACCTGGCCGTCTACAAAGCGGAAAAGGGCCGTGTGGAGATGTACTTGCAGAGCCTTTGCGATCAGACGGTGTCGATTGAGTCCTTGAATATGAAGGTGAGCTTCAGGGAAGGCGAGCGGATCCACACCGAGAATTCCCACAAATATGATTTCCACGAAATAGACGTCCTCGCCGGCCGCGGAGGGCTTGAGCTGCTGGACCAGTGGCTAGACTCGGGCTGTCTCTTCAGCCTTAACCTGTTCGGCGTAGATGGTCAGTGCTTAGGGCCGGAACGGCATGATGCCGGGCAGGGGGAGGGCTGACACCGGGGCCGCGCCTTCCTTGTGAGTGGGAGCTTCGAGCCGGGTACGATGAGCGGAGGGAACCGCCGGCGCGGAGCCTCGCCCCGAGCCCTCAACGCCGAGCTGATGCCTTGGGGCGCACGGATTTCAGTCGATCCGAGCCGGCGTATTCCTCCGGGATGCCGGTCTCCACGGCGTTTCCCGCATCCATGCTCCACTCGTACCATCCTCCGTCATAGACGGCTATCTTGTCCCATCCCATGAGATAAGCGTAGAAGAAAGACTCGCTCGCCCGCCAGCCCGTGCCGCAGTAGAAGGCTATGCGCTTGTCGGGCGTGATACCCATCTCTCTCCAGCGCGCGGCGATATCGTGATAGCAACGCATCGTGTTGTCGTGATTGCGGTAGTTCTCCATGTGATAGGCGTCGCTTCCGCAGTTGCCGAACACCGCTCCGGGGATTCGTCCCTTCGGACCTATGTAGTGGTAACCGCTCGTCTTACCTATGTACTCCTCCCAGCTCCGCATGCTGACCAACTCGCCTTTGGGGTCGGCGATCAGCTCCTTTGCGACGTCGATGTCGATAACGTAGCCGGGACACGCAGGTATGGGTTTGCCGAAGTCTTTGACCGGCTCGGGCGGCGTCTCCTCTGTGCTTATGGGATTGCCCTCGGCAAGCCACGCGGCAAAGCCTCCGTCCAGAACGCGAACGTCCTCGACCCCGGCATAGAGAAGCAGCAGCGCCGCTCGCATGGCGGCGATCTGCCCGGCGTATCTCCCGGGAGACTCCATTCTCATCGTAGGGCTCCCGCAGCGGCCGTAAAGCACGACCGTCGTATCATGCGTGATGCCTTCAGCGAGCACGGCCTGCTCAAGCTCTTCCGGGTTGCGTCTGTTCCAATGCTCCGGCTCTTCCAGAAAGAGCGTGTCCAAGGATATTGCGCCGGGGATATGGCCTTCTTCGTAGTCTTCGCGATTGTCGAAGCTCGTGTGCGCAAGAACGTAACGCCCGCCGCCGAACTGCGGCGGGTTGTCGTCTTTCAGCAGTTGCGAGATCCAGCGCGCGTGTACGAGCCGGCTGTAGCGCGGTAGACGTTCCATGGGTCTACCGGGATCTTCCGCCCATGCCGGCTCCCCGTCCGCCAAAACCCGCAACGCGCCATAGCCCAGCGACTCGAGTCTCTCGGCCGCTGCCTCAGCGTCCTCGAGCCCGTATCCATACACGATGACGTCATCGGAAGGCGTGACGCCTCTATCCTCCAGAGCCGCGGAGACCGCGTCGTCTTTAAGGTCTCTGAGCCATGAGCCGGGGAAGGGGACCGCGCCGGCCACGTGGCCGCCCCGCGCTTCTCCCTTCAGAGCCCAGCCGTTGTATGCCGCCATCGGCCTCACGTCCAGAATGGCGACGCCGTCTTTGTTGTTTGCTTCATCGGACATGTCCTTCATTTCCTTCATTGAGATAAATCTTGACATGTTTTCGCTCCTCAAGGATAACGGGCGCGATCGGCCATATGTGCGTTGTGAGAGTCAGGTCCGTTCAACTTAGACCAGCATACACCACGCTTCCGGCCGCCTCAAGCGGCCGAATCCTTTGGCGGTGGCGGAGGCCACCGTCCGTCCTCCGGCGACGGTGAGATACCCTCCCATACTTCCCAAAAGTACTCGCTATCGTCCATTCCGGGTTTGAGGCCTCGTCCCGTTCGTCGTCTCGTTCATGCCGCTCGTCGCGTCCATCCGGCCTCTCGTCGCAAATGCATGGTAGGCCCAACGTGTGCTCCTCTAACCTGGTATATGACACGAGGTTCATGGATCGATCACTTTGCCTGAAAGGAGTAGGAATGATGCGCCTTCGAGAGATTTTCCGCGTTCTCCGGCTTTCGCTGATGGTTGGGCTTGTTTCTTGGGCCGCGGCGTCAGGCGCCTTCGCGGATTCCGGGGTCGTGGAGAAAACGATCCGGGTTGAGATGCGCGACGGTGTAGAGCTGGAGGCTGTATTGGTTCTGCCGTCCGAGTGCGGCAAGTACCCCACGATCCTTGTCCGAACACCCTATGGCAGAGGGCAGCAATCGAAAGAGGCCCGTTTCTGGGCCGAGAACGGTTACGCCGTTGTGGTTCAGGACACTCGCGGCAAATGGGGCTCCAACGGGGAGTTCCTACCCTTTATCAATGAATATGCCGACGGTGCGGAGACACTCGACTGGATTGCCGCCCAGCCTTGGAGCGACGGCGGGGTTGGAATGTGGGGCTCGTCGTATCTAGCGTTTTGCCAACTCTTGATTGCGAGCAAGGGGCACCCCGCCCTCAAGTCCATCATGCCGATATCGGGATGGATTCAGGACGACGGGGCGATAGAGCACGGAGGGGCTACCCATATTATGCTCAGCATCCCATGGATTCTGCATGAGGAGACGCAAACAAGACGTTCGCTACGTGACTTCGAGATGGATGAGCTTTTCGAATACCTGCCGCTCATTGAGGTTTTCGACTCCATCGGTCTCGACAGCAAGATATGGAACGAGGAGTTTGACTTCTCTTCTCTTCTGGAGCACTCGGCCGAGAACATCAATGTGCCGGCTCTTCATCTCACGGGTTGGAATGACTTCGTGTGTGGCGCAGCGCTCGGTGTCTACGAGCAGGCCGCCGGTGGCCGCGCCGGCGCGTTACAGAAACTGATGGTCGGCCCTTGGTTCCACGATCAGTTCTGGACAACCTATACAGAGGCCGGTGACGAGGACTTCGGTCCAGAGAGCGCGATGGGGCGCGAGCGGCTGATGGAATTATCCCTGGAGTGGTTCGACCGGACCTTAGGCCAAGAGGCGGAAGGCGTGGCCGATTGGCCGCAGGCGAGACTGTTCGTTATGGGTGCAGACGAATGGAGGGATTACGACGACTGGCCGCCCGATGGCCTTCGCCGGACCAAGTTCTTCTTGGGCAGTGTGGAAGGGGCGAACAGCTCGAGCGGCGATGGTTTTCTGTCGACTGAGGCACCCAAGGCATCAAATGTGGATACCTACGTGTTTGATCCGATGAATCCCGTTCCTACGTACGGCGGCGCGAACTTTCATTTCATGCCTCATCTCCTGGGTGTCAAAGACCAGCGGGAGATCGAGGAGCGCGACGACGTCCTCGTCTACACCTCACCGGCGCTCGAGGAAGCAATGGAGATTGTGGGACCGATCAGAGCGGTGCTGTACGCCTCAACCGAAGGACTTGACACGGACTTCACCGCGAAACTCGTCGAGGTTAGGGCTAACGGTTATGCGCGGATTATCGAGGAGGGGATCATCCGCGCCAGCTATCGAAACGGGGGCGACCGCGAGTTGCTGAATCCCGGGGAGATTTACCGGTTGACCATCGACCTTGGGTCGACGGCGATCGTGATCCCGAAGGGGCACCGCTTGCGGCTTGAAGTGTCCAGCAGCAACTTCCCCAAGTATGACCGCAACCCGAACACTGGGGAGGAGCCGTTGGAGGCGCGCGTGCTGAAGTCGGTTACACAGACGGTCTACCACGGTGGAGAGCGCCCGTCACACGTCGTGCTTCCGGTGATTCAAAAGAAAGGGGAGTCATGATTGATGGGAAAGCAAAAGGGTCTATGGATGGCCAGGACAACAGACGCGTCAAGATTGATCGCAGAGAAGGGAGACTCATGATGTCCGGACTAATCTGTATTGTTTGTTTACTGTTGGCGTTCGGATTTGCCGCCCCGGCGGGTTCGGCTGAAAAGTCGCTGGAGCAGGCAAAGCAGCTTCTTGAGGAGGGGGATCCGGCGGGCGCGCGCGCGGTCCTGGAACCCGTGTTGGAGGGCGACAGCGAGAATCACGTGGCGCTGTCTTATCTCGGCAAAATCGCCCTAGCGGAGGGGGATTTCGACGGTGCGATAGACCTGCTCAAGCGGGCGGCCGAGCTCGATGAGACGGATTCCGGCTACCGAACCTGGCTCGGCCGAGCGTACATTCTGAAACTGCAGACGGTGACGTTCTTTGAAAAGGGCGTCCTCGCCGGCCGCGCGCAGGAGCAGCTTCAGAAGGCGATCACACTCGACCCCACCAACGTGCAGGCCCGTATCTTCCTCGCGCAATACTATGTAAGTGCGCCATCGATAGCAGGTGGAAGCACGAAGAAGGCGCGCGAACAGGCCGAAGAAATCATCAAGCACGACCCGGTGGAAGGTAACGCGCTCCTTGCCGGGATTCACGTGAGGGACGAAGAGTACGATTTGGCCATCGACAAGTACGAACAGTGCATTGAGTCACAACCGGACAACGTCACGTACCGATACCAGCTGGCCATGCTTTACCAGAAGCTCGAACACTTCGATCTGAGCTTGGCGGGCTTCGAAAAGATGCTGGAGATCGATCCCGAGGCTACGTCCGCCCTTTACCAAATCGGGCGCACCGCCGTGTTTTCGAAAACGAATCTCGACAGGGGCATCGAGTGCCTCCAAAGCTATCTGAAGAAAGACGTAAAGCCGGGCCACCCGGGATACGACGCCGCCCACTGGCGGTTGGGCATGTTGTTCGAGCACAAGGGTGATTTGACCCGTGCCCGTGAAGAGTACGAGACGGCGCTTCGGCTCAATCCGGATGGGGAGGAATATCGCAAGTCATTGGCGTCCCTTGATCAAGAATGAACCTGGGTGGTACTATCTGTAAGAAGGAGGCCCCCGGGAGCGGGATTCCCCAATGGATCTAAGAGGCGCAAAGCAAAGAGTCAGGGACCTGTGGCGATGGCGCTCGTTACGAGAGCTGTTGATCGTCGCTTCGGTGATTACGGTTATCATCTCGCTCTTCGAGATAAGGACCGACCCTGTTGCCATGCTGTTCGAGGTGGTGAGCAATTTCATCACCTGTATCTCCATCACTTTCTTTGCGGCGACACTCACAACCGCCTTGGGTCTGTTTAGCACCGGACACAACTGGAAGCAGACCTTTCTGCTGCTGCTGGCGCTGGCGGTCGGAGGCGTGCTGGGCGGTCTGGTGAGTTGGGGGATCAACGACCTCCTCTTTACCATTCATATGTCGAACCCACTCCTCTACCTGATGATAGTGGCGGCGCTCTCGATCATTTTCGGGTTGGCGTTTACCGCGTACGAGAACATCTCCTGCCGGCTTGAAGAGACGGCCTCCCGCCTCGCCGACAAGGAAGTGCAGGCTCAGAAGCTCCTTCGCCTGAAGACGGAGGCCGAGCTGGAGGCACTCCGGGCCAGGGTCAATCCGCACTTTCTTTTCAACACCCTGAACTCCATTGTCAGCTTGATCCCCGTCGATCCCATGAAGGCCGAGGAGGTCGTGCAGCGGATGTCGAATCTTTTCCGCTATATCCTGTCAGCCGGTGATCGTGGCTTAGTGCCTCTTAGAGAGGAACTGGACATAGTCGGGGAGTATTTGGAGATCGAGAAGGTCCGGCTGCAGGGGCGGCTCGACTACGAGGTGGATGCGGAAGATTCGCTTGACGGCGCTATGATTCCCGGTATGCTCCTTCAGCCCCTCGTCGAGAACAGCGTGAAGTACGGTGTTGCGCCGAAAAGAGATGGTGGGAGAATAGAGGTCAGGTGCCTGCGCCGTGGAGATCGGTGTTCGATAACGATCTCCGACACGGGCCCGGGGTTTAAAGCGGAATCGACCCAGGAGGGGTTCGGCATCAGTGGTGTGCGGCAGAGGCTCGAGTTGAACTATCCGAATAACCACGAGTTCGACGTCTCCGCCGGCAATGGAGTGATCATTCGTATAACGATACCGGCCACACCATGATATTTCGAGCGGTCATTGTTGACGACGAACCCCTGGCCCTCGCGAGACTCGATCGGATGCTCCAGGAGCACCACGATGCCGTCGAGATAGTGGGGAGGGCCGGGGACGGTAACGAAGCCGTCCGGGTCATAAACGACTTGAGGCCCGATGTCGTCTTCCTCGACGTCCAGATGCCGGGACTAAACGGTTTCGAAGTACTGGATCGAATCGAGTACATTCCACTCGTAGTTTTTTCGACCGCCTATGATGAGTATGCCTTGAAGGCCTTCGACGTATACTCGGTGGATTATCTTCTAAAGCCCGTCGATCCCAGACGGCTGAGACTGGCCGTGGACAAGTTGCAGAGGCTCTCGGAGAGCGGGGCCGGTGCTCTTCGCGGGCGGGTGCGCCTCGCGGGAGAAGTCCTGAAAAGTCCGGAGAAGCGTCGCATCCGGGTGAGGACCGGAGATCGAATCAAGTTGATTCCCTTGTCACAGGTGGTCTTCTTTCTGGCCAGTGAGAAGTACGTTGAGCTTCACACCCGCGAAGAGACGCATCTCATCAATGTTTCCCTCACAACGCTCGAGACCGAGCTGCCGCCCGACGACTTCACCCGAGTCCACCGTTCCGCGATAGTGAACATCAATTTTATCGACGAGATCACGAAAAGCTTCGCCGGCGCCTACGAAGTCCGTATGAAGGACGCGTCCCAGACTGTTCTTCCCGTCAGCCGCAGATACAAGCCCCGGTTGGGCCTGTCGTAGGGTCGAGTAGTGGGCTGCTGGCCACGAATCATTACTCGAGACTTCAGACTGCGACACCCCCCGCGCTTCAGGGTTTCCTGCTATTTTGCTGCCGGTGGTACCCGTCCGGCGGACACCTTCCATAATGTGAAGTATATGTGATACTCCGCGGCCGGGCGGCCGGATGTGCGCCGGTGTGCTGTCCCACAAATGTCCTCACAAATTGGATCTGCGTTTCTTCTTGCTGCAGAGGGAGTTAGCGACTCTCATTTGTTCAAGTTGTTTGTGGGACAGCGCACCGGTCGGCGGGAACGCCGGGCTTTGATCGAGGGTGGAGCGGCAGTAAAGAAGCGGATGACTGCTTGTTTCGTGTCCCGCGTCGTAATCCGTGCTCGTTCCAAGCACGGGCACTTTGCGATGAAGTGAATAAGCCAGGGGCCGATGCTTGCGAGCCGCGTCCGGCGCTGAGTGTTTACATTAAGCGGGAGCGGCAGGAGGGGCGATCGGTGCATTCCGGGGCAGGGGGCTGTCGTTCGGATTGGTGGTTGGGCGCCTCAAGAAACACTTGACGCTTTATTGAATATATAATAATATATTCAACAGAATCGCCGTCCGCCCTGTTTCTTGAAGAAGGAGGCTGAATGGCCGCATACAGGGAGTTCAGGATCACCCGATCCGATCAGATCCGAGCTCTTGCCGTGCCGGCGAGGCAGGAGATCATCGACGCGCTTCTTTGTTCCGGGCCGTCTACGGTGGCCGACATCGCGGCGTTCCTCGGCCGCCCCGCGGACTCGCTCTATTTTCATATCCGTATTTTGAAACGCCTCGGTCTGGTGGTCCGTGCGGAGTCCAGGCGTCCCGGCGGCAGGGAGGAGAAGGTCTATGACGTTCCTGGGCGCCCCATGCGAATAGACTATGACCTGGGAGACAGGAGGATCTCGGCCGGGATTGTGAAGGCGATAGGCGCGATGCTCCGGATTACGCGACGGGATTTCAACGACGCCGTGGACGGCGGAACGGCGGCCGTCGACGGGTTGTATCGCGCGCTTTGGGGGGCGCGAGTCAAGGGCTGGATCACGAAGCCCGAACTGAAAGGAGTCAATCGTCGCCTCAATGAGATATGTAGAATTATGCTTTCTCCCGAGCGGCGGCGGGGAAGTGGCTTGCATTCGTTTACCTTTGTCATAACGCCGATTGAGCCCAATACCAGGGAGAGGACCCAAGAACGACGGGCCAAGAATCGGGAGAGTCGTCAACGGAAAGAGGAAAGGGCCGTGGACGGCCGACCAAGACGATTTCTGAAGAAAAGTCGGACGAAGTGACACATGACAGACACGAAGGCACTCCGGGGACGCATAGAAAACGGACCTGGTCCGCGGCAATCATAGACCGCGTACGAAGCGGGAGCCTAAGAACCAAGGAGATGAGACCATGGTGAACTCGGTTTTGCGAAGATTAGTTCCCTTTTTTCTGGGGGTCCTGCTTCTGTCGGGCTGCCCGGCGGTCCGGGCCCAGATGGGGCCGCCGCCCGGAACGTGCGAGATCACATCCGGCGAAGCGAGCGTGACGATTCCCTTCAAGTTGATCGGGAACTATGTGGTCCTTCCCGCGGAGATCAACGGGCGGGAGATCGGGCTTATTCTCGACACGGGAATGCCCGCTCATGGGGTCCTTTTGCACCGGGGGCTCGATGGAGATGCCTACGGCCTCGATTTCGCGGGCAAGGCGCCCGTTATGGGAGTGGGAGGAGGAAGGGTCGTCGCGGATTTGGCCATGGGCGTGGAGGTCGGCCTTCCGGGTCTCGTCTTCAAGGATCAGATGGCAATCGTGATGCCCTATGATTTCGGTCGATATGCCGTGTTTCCGAGGGAGGGGATGCACGGTGTTATCGGGCTCTCCCTTCTCGACCGCTTCGTGGTTGAGGTGGACTACGACAAGGGCGTCCTCATTCTAACAAAGCCGGCGTCGTACAGTCCGCCCCGCGACGCCGAGATTCTCTCAATCGAGCTCAGACGCAATCTGCCTTTCTTGGCCTGTTCCGCGCAAATGCCCGGTGGGGAGACCGTACCGTTGAATCTTGTGCTGGATTGCGGACATTCCCGCGCTCTCGCGCTCAACGTCGGTACGCAGGAGTCCATTGTCCTTCCTCCGAACGCGGTCGAATCTCGGGTGGGGATCGGAGCGACGGGCGAGATCTCAGGACACGTGGGCCGGATTCCGATGCTGAAGATCGGAGGACATGCATTCGAGGATGTCGTTGCTTCATTCGTCTCGGGTCCGCGGACGGGGCCCGCGTCGGCCGAGGAAGAAGGCAATCTGGGCGCGGAGATACTCCGGCGTTTCAGGGTGGCGTTTGACTACGGGAACGAGAGGATCGTCTTGGAGCCGGGGAAGTCAATGAGGGATCCGTTCGAGCATGATATGTCCGGTCTCGAGGTTTCGCGCACGGAGGACGGGGCCTTTGCAATCGATCGGGTGGCCCAAGGATGCGCGGCGGAGGACGCCGGTCTTACGGTCGATGACGTCATCTTAGAGATAATGGACCGCCCGGCGGGAGATGTCGGTCTGATCGAGTTCGGAGAGATGATGAAAAAGGACGGCCGGAAGGTGACACTGGAGGTAGTTCGTGGAGACGCAAAGCGAACGGTCACTATGAGGCTCAAAAGGCGGATCTAGGATATAGCGCAATTCGGTCGGAAAGAGACCTCCAATGGGCCGCTCGTCGGATTGTAGTCGTGAAATCGCCGCCCAACAAGAAGTGCTGGAGTGCAGACGCCCAGCGGTTTTGTGAATGGTCCGATCCTCTGGATTCTCCCGGACTTAGGGCGTCGCCGTCGTGGCCTCAATAACCGGGCTGTATTCTGCTTCCCCGCGGAGTGTAGTCTATCCGGCGCGTCGCGGAGGCCGTCACAGAGCGAGGCGCCCCGGAAGGGCGCCTCGCGCAACGAGATAGTCGATGCTAATGATCAGCCTGAGAGCTGCTTCTTGATGTGATCAACAACGGGGACGTGTTGGTCCTGCGGGCTGAACAGTATGACATCGGCGTCTTTTAGAACCTCCACCGTGTGGCCCGACGGCCAATAGAAAAGGTCGCCGCCGGAAACCGTCTCCTGCTCACCGCCCTTGTAGGTGACGGTGACCTCGCCCTCAATAACGTAACCCCAGTGCGGTGACTGGCAGAGGTCGTCTTTAAGTCCCTTGAGCAGTGGTGACAGGTCGGTGCCCGCCTTGAGAGAGAAGTACTCACCGGCGATCTTACCCAAGCCCGCGACCTCGCCGAAGTCGGTTTTCTGGCGGGCCGTGGCCCCGGGCACGTCTATTCTCACGGGTACGTCTTCTTTCGCTATGCGCATGGTCGTCTCCTCATGAGGGGACCGGGTTGAGATCGACCGGAGAAAGCCAAGCCGAGCTTCGGGGGCTCTCGCCGGGATTCGAGGGGGGGCGCCTGCCTCTATACACCATCGGGTCGGTGAGGCAATTGCCTCCCCCACGGTAACTCGCATATTAAGGTTTGGATTCCCGCCGACGGGATCGGGTTCAGGCAATCCGCCTCCCGTGCCGAATTGGGCCCATGAGCCGGAAGCCGAGTTAGGGTCCGCCATCGTAAGCAACAGTCATAAAAGTCGTTAACGTGGCGCATGCGGCCTCCCTCAAAAAGCGCATCTCTCCCTGAAAACCAGACAAAGACGATAGCCCCCGGCCGCTGGGCCGGGGGCGCGGGGGTCGAAGCTCACGCACGTCCGCCTTACCCGGTCACGCAATCCTCACACTCGACCTATTGAGCCACGCGGGAGCAATGTCCTTGCGGGGTCTTTTTGAAAGGCCTGGTTCCAGCCATTGAAAGGCCGCCGGCGATGAGAGTTTGGTCATTTGGTCATGCGGGAATCAATAACCCAGTATTATCTCATCCAGCGATCTCTTGGGGACATGGTGCACGCCCTGGTCGTCCCGCCAGTACTTGATGCTTCCCTCGGGGCCGACGGGGTCCAGGACCACCCTTTCTTTGGGTTTACCGAGGGCTACGGCCAGCAGAATCTCATAGCGCGGCGGAATGTCCAGTGTCTTACGGAGCCCCACGGCTTCGATGGAGCCGATCATACAGCCGCCCAGGCCCCGCTCCGCCGCTCCCAGCAGTATGCTCTGCGCGGCGATACCGTGGTCACAGCCGGGCGATGTTCGTATGTCGGTATCCTGCAAGATGATTATGTATGCCGAGGGTCTTTCCCCTTCGGCGGGGCCGGGCCAGTCCTTGAGGTATCCGGCCCATGCGAGATGCGGGAATATCGAGGAGTTCTTCTCGGGATCGCAGGACAGTACGTACTTCAAGGGCTGCACGTTGTTCCCTGTCGGCGACAGCCTCGCGAGATCGACAAGCTCTACCAGAGTCTGTTTGTCTATTGCAGCGTCCTCGTGAAACCTGCGATAGCTTCTGCTCTTTCGTATGAGATCCTTCATCATTTCAGGGCACCTCGCCCGGGCCTCAAGGCATTTCGGAAATCGGTCGGTTTTGTGAAAGCAAAAGGGCCTTGGGACCTCGGAATCAGCCGGTTATCGCCCCCCGCCGAGGAGAGCGTCAAAACCAGTATAGGATCTCCAGGCGGGGCAACTCCAAGAAGGAGGGGTCGCGGCCTGTGTACACGCTTCGACCGTTCTCGAGCACGAGGTCGGTGTCCACGTCGCCGAACCAGGCGCCTTTTATGCCCGCCGAGACCGACCAGTTGCCCCCGAGCGCCAAGTCGGCGCCGACCCCAAACTGGAAACCGCCTCTCAAGTACGTCTTTCTCTCGGACGAAGAAACCGGTCCCCCGCCCGTGTGGTCCCGGATGTCCACTCTGAAACCGGCGCCGGTAAAGCCGACGTCTATGTATGGTATGATCTTGTCCCCGATAGGGAGCATGTAGCGGATGTCCAGGTATCCGCGCGCGGTGGTGAGGTCGAAGTCGCCTCCGTGGGACACAGATGCTCCCGGCACCAAGTAGACGTCCCCGAAGAAGGGCCCGACGAGCAGCTTCAAGCCGAATTGATCCTGCGGCCACTCGACGAGATCCGAGGAGACGCCCGCCCAATCGCCCGAGACCGCGGCGTTTGCAGCGCGAGCGTCGTCGGGCATCGTGCCGGCCGACATCGCGATAGCGGCCGCAATGATTGTGGTGCGAAGTAAGCGAAAGGGTGGGGACATGCTCGTTACCACCGGAAACCGTGGGGAAGATCCGACTCAAATGTTCGTGGGTCGCCTGTCTCTCCACGGGGGTCGCCGACATGCGGCGGGTACGGGCCGCGTTTGCTCGTGAGCAGAGGCCGCCCGGCGGCTCAGCGCCCGTTCGGAATGTGCACCCGGCCCCTTACGGGAGGGCCCGGAGAATCCGAGCCCCCTCCGCCAAGAACACCGGCCTTCTGGAATGGCTCGGAGCTAGATGACCCCGAGCTCCTTTCCTATCTTCTCGAACTTCTCGAGCGCGAAGTCCAGGTCCTTAGTCTCGTGTGCTGCCGATATCATGACACGGATCCTCGCCTTGCCGCGGGGCACCGTCGGGAAGCCGATAGACATGGCGAACACGTCTTCCTCGAAGAGCCTCTTCGAGAACTTCTGCGCGACGGGCGCCTCGCCGAGCATCACGGGAGTGATCGGTGTCTCGCTGACGCCGATGTCGAAGCCCAGCTCCTTCATCTTGCCCTTGAAGTAACGTCCGTTCTCCCAGAGCTTCTTCACGGGAGTCTCATCGGTCTGGAGGATATGGACCGCAGCCATGCATGCCGCGACGTCCGGAGGGGTCGCCGCCGAAGAAAACAGGAACGGCCTGGCCTTCTGCTTGAGGTAGTCTATCAGATCGGCTCTGCCGCTGATGAAGCCTCCCATCACGCCGAATGCCTTCGAAAGCGTGCCGACCTCGATGTCGCAACGGCCGTGAACGCCGAAGTGATCGGCGATGCCTCTTCCGCCCTTTCCTATGACACCCTCTCCGTGCGCGTCGTCCACCATTACTATGGCGCCGTACTCGTCCGCCAAGTCGCATATCTCGGGCAGCGGCGCTATGTCGCCGTCCATGGAGAACACTCCGTCCGTGATAATCATCTTCCTCCGGGCGCCCTTGCCCTCCTCGAGGACCTTCTTGAGCTCTGTCGTGTTGCTGTGCTCGTAGATGAACCTCTTGGCCTTGGTCAGGCGCACGCCGTCTATGATGGACGCGTGGTTGAGCTGATCCGTGAAGACCGCGTCCTCGGCGGAGTCGAGAATGGACGGTATGACCGCTTGGTTCGCCACCAGACCCGATTGCACCGAAAGCGTCGCCTCAGAGCCCTTGAACTCGGCCAGCATCTTCTCCAGCTCATTGTGGAAGTCCATTGTGCCGGCGATGCTTCTGACAGCCCCGGGGCCTATGCCGTATTTGTCCAGTATCTCTCGCGCCGCCTTCACAAGGCGAGGGTCATTGGCGAATCCGAGGTAGTTGTTCGAGCACATGTTGACGACTTTCTTGCCGTCACAAACGATCCAGGCCCCCTGCGGGCTGCTTATCGTGCGGACCGTGTTGTAGAGCCCGACTTCCTTAAGCCGATCCAGCTCTTCGCGAACGAACTGGAACTTGTCTGTCTTCGCATTGGTCTTCGCGTCAGCCATCTTCCTCTCCTCTTTTGTCTCCATCAACTTCATCCGGATACCGACCGTGCTCAATGGAACGGGCAGGCGGCCGCGTGTCGCCGTGCCCGCTTGCTTACTCGGGCATCAATGCCTTGTCGGGAAACAGCACGACCTTTCCGGACACCTTGGGCCTCGTCATCATGAGCGAGAAGCCCTCCTTGAACTGATCCAGCGGGAGCATATGAGTCACGACGGGTGATATGTCCAGTCTTCCCGAGCTTAGAAGTCCGGCCAACTGGTACCAAGTGTCGTACATCAGCCTGCCGTTGATCCCGTATATCGTTACGCCCTTGAAGACGACGCCGTTATTGATGTCCCAGTCGACCCTGCCGGAGGCGATCCCGAACGCGGAGTAGCGGCCGCCCTTTCTAACAAGGCGGAAGCCCTGGTCTATGGCGACCTGGGTGCCGGCCATGTCCAATACCACGTCGACGCCCACGCCGTGCGTGAGATCCATGACCTTTGCTTCGACGTCCTCGTCGTGGCCGTGAATCAAAACGTCGGCTCCCATCTTCTTCGCGATGTCGAGGCGGACGGGATGGCGTCCCACGATCATGACTTGGGCGGCTCCGGCCACGTTGGCGACACCCGCCGCGAAGAGCCCCGTGGGTCCGTCGCCGAAGATGAGGACGCTCTTGCCGACAATGGGCTCAACCAACGTGCAGTACACGGCGTTGCCCAAAGGCTCCTGCACGCTCGCGAACTGCGGGGGGATGCTGCGGTCGTTCTTCCAAATGACTGTCTCGGGAACGGCTATGTACTCGGCGAAAGCGCCGTCGCAATCGACGCCGAGGATCTTGAGGTTTCCGCAGATATGCTGCTGCCCCGTCAAACACTGTATGCAGTTGTTGCATGGGATGTGTGTCTCGGCGGAGACATAGTCGCCGACTTTGGCTTTGGTCACCGCGTTTCCGACCTCGACGACCTCTCCGGCGAGCTCGTGGCCGAGAATCTGCGGGATGTTCTTGATTCGCCCTTGCGACCACTCGTCCCACTGGTAGATGTGGACGTCCGTGCCGCATATCGAAGTGGCCTGGACCTTCACCAGCACTTGGTCCGGGGTTACCTTGGGTATGTCCTTCTCGACGAACTCGGCCCCCTCCGCGCGTTCCGTCTTTACTACCGCTTTCATTTTCTCAGCCATGGCCCACTCCTTTCCGCCCAGCCCGCGAATGCCCTTAGGCTGCTCAGTCGTCTCGCATATCAGGGAGATCATTCGATAAGTTCAAGAAGATCAAACCCTTACTATAGGTTGGAGGCCGGCCGGTGTCAAGGGCAAACTGGAATGCATACCAGCCGGAGAGGGGACGGGCCCGCCGCCGGCTTCCCCGCGGTACGGCGGCCGCCATTCGGCCGCTATTCGGGGTTCCTAGTAGGCCTTTCCTCGCCGGCTGTCCCGACCGCGACGGATCCCGGGGCCGCGGACAAGGGGGCCGGACCATCCGCCCGCTGGGGCACTTGCGCCCAAGGGTCGCCCGGCGAAGGTCGAGAATCGGGATTCAAGCGCCCGGAGCACCCGTGCGCGTGAGCTTCTCCTCCCAAGGTTCACGCGGCGATAGTCGGAGAGGCGCACTATATGTAGTACCTCATGATCGGTCTGGTCTCGGACCGCCTAAGAATCTCCACAAAGCCGACTTTCAGGAACGCGGAAGCCAATCCGGTGTAGGCAAAGGCAGGGGCGTAGTCCTTGGTTTTGGGATCGACCGGGTACCCTTCGACGATCTCCGCGCCCCTCTTCTCGGCATAGCTCACGGCGGCGCGCAGAAGCTCAATGGAAACTCCCCGCTTGCGGAAACCCTTGTCTATGAAGAAGCACACAACCGACCACACAGGCTTGTCGTCCACTCGCTTCAGTATCCTGGATTTCTCAAGCGCCGGGTACTTCTCCCTCGGCGCCACGGCGCACCAAGCCACCGGTCTCCCCTTGGAGTAGGCGAGTAGGCCCGGGACCTCCCCCGACGCTATCAGTTTCTTCATCTCCCTCTTGTTGCCGGCGCCCTTGTTCTTCTCGAACTGAGATCGTGTGAGCTTCCACCACATACACCAGCAGCCGCCGCAGGCTCCGCGCTCCCCGAACAACGTCTCGAAGTCCTTCCATCGGCTTGGGGTGACGGTGAGGATCTCGAGCCGTGGCGCTCCGGTGGGGGACCCTGCCGTCTCGCGTTTCACAGGCGGCTTTGATTGCCGGCGCGGCCTTGATTGTGACGGTTTCGTCGAGCGCGTGGGCTTCATTCTCGGTCTCCCTTCCGCCCCGTTTCGAACTCCTGTTCGCTGGGTATGCGGTCGGTCGGCTTTGCGCTGTTCGTCTATGACGCCGCGGGGAGCCGCCTCCGGCCTAGATCATAGTGTGATTTGGGCGACCGGGGCAATCCCCGACCGCGACGGGCCGCGGGTCGGTTTTCGGCGCACGGCACTGAGCCGACCCGCGGACTAAAGATGTTTCGTGAATACCCCTTGCGCGGTAGCGAGCCGAGATCCACCTCCGCGAAGCGGAGGTTAGCTCGGTGAAGCGGACGCGTGGCCCCAAGGGAACCGCTTCGTTCGCCAAGGCGACCCCGCGAAGCCGCAGTTAGCTCGGGGAAGTGGAAGGAGGGCCTCAAGGGAACCCTTCGTCCGAGACACGCGGCTCGGCGACCGGGTGCAGGGAGCAAGAGAGCCTTCTCTTCCTCCCAAGTCGGCTCGGCGAAGCGGGAGCGGGTTTTGGCCCGGATTTCGCGCCCTTGGGTTGAAACCGGCGGGGCACAGGTGCTATCATATTGAAAGAGGCCCGGATACCCAATGGAGCCGACGGCCTGCCAACTCAAGGAGAGCCCTTTATGATACGTGCTCGGCTGCTTCATCTTGCCGTGATCCTGCTCGCGATCCCCTCCGTAGCCCTCGGACAGTACTTCGGCCAGAACAAGGTCCGTTACGATAACTTCGACTGGCGCATCATCGAGACGGAGAACTTCGAGGTCTACTTCTACGAGGGCGAGAACGAGGCCGCCTTGGATGCCGCGCGCATGGCGGAGAGGGCGTACGCCAAGCTGAGCCGTGCGCTCAATCACGAGGTCGACGAGCCCATTCCGCTCATTCTTTATGCCTCACACAGTGATTTCCAACAGACCAACGTCACCTCGGGGTTGATCTCCGAGGGCACCGGCGGCATCACGGAGTCCTTCAAGAGGCGCGTGATCCTGCCGTTCACCGGCTCGTACGGGGAGCTCGATCATGTCCTGACGCACGAGCTGGTCCACGCGTTTCAATTCGACGTCCTTTTCGGCAATAGATCGGGAGTTTTCCCGAACCCGTTCAGCGTAAATATACCGCTCTGGTTCGTGGAGGGCATGGCCGAGCACCTTTCCATAACGGAGCGGGACCCTCACACCGAGATGTGGCTCAGGGACGCGGCCCTTGAAGGATATCTCCCGACCATAGAGCAGCTCGGCAGGGTCTACGATATACGGGTCTACAGGATGGGACAGTCCATCTATGACTACATCGCCAAGACTTACGGCGACAGAAAGGTCGGAGAGCTTCTCAAGGGCGTAGGCAGAACCGCCAACATGTCGCGCCTCTTTGAAAGTGTCCTCGGCGTGAACATGGAGGTCCTTTCGCAAGGTTGGTTGGAAGAAATCAGAAGGACCTATCTGCCCCAGATCGCGGAGTTCGAGAAACCCGATTACTATGGCCGCCGCCTCACGGACCACAGGAAGGATCTATCCGTAATGAACGTGGCCCCCGCGATATCGCCGAGGGGCGACAGGGTGGTGTACATATCCGACAAGAGCCTGTACAACGACATATACATGGCGTCCACATTGGACGGCAAGGTGCTGGACAAACTTGTCGAGGGCGAGAGGACGGGGGACCTGGAGTCTCTAAGGTTCTTCAATACGTCGATAGCCTGGTCGCCCGATGAGAAATACATAGCTTTTCCGGCTAAGGTGGGCGCCGAAGACGCGATCTACGTCTACGACGTGGACAAGAAGGAGCGCGTGAGGAGGCTCACGTTCGGCTTTGACGGGATATATTCGCCTACCTGGTCGCCCGACGGACGGATGCTCGCGTTCATAGCCATCGTGAACGGGCAATCGGATATATTCATAGTGGACGAGGACGGCGAGAACTTGGAAAGACTGACCGAGGACCGTTACGCTGAGCGGGATCCGGCCTGGTCTCCCAACGGCGCCAAGATAGCGTTCAGCACGGACAGGGGCCTTGAGACGAGTTTCGAGAGGCTTGTTTTCGGCCCCATGGCGATCGCTACGTACGATCTGACCTCCGGGATAATCGAGATTCTTCCGGGCCAGGAAGGCGAGAACATCTGTCCCCAATGGTCTCCCGACGGCACGGAGATCGCCTATGTCTCCGACCGCACGGGAATCAAGAACGTCTTCTTGTTGGATCTGGACGAAGAGGCCACCTATCAGATTACCAATGTTCTAAGCGGGATTTCGGGCATAACCGCGGCGAGCCCCCCTATGAGCTGGTCGGCCAAGGGAAACCGAATGGTTTTCTGCGCCTTCTCCGGAGGCGGGTGGGACATATATGCCGTCAACGATCCCAAGAGGTTCATGGTCCCCTATGAACGGGAAGAGGAGCCGGAGATGCAGGGACCCCCGATAGCCGACTACCAAATGCCCGCGTCGGCAGTCAGGCGGCAGGGTCCCTTGGCCGAGGTAACGAGCTATTCCTACGAGAAGAACGATATGCCGCCCGAGGAAAACCTCAGCGTGAGCATGGTTGAGCTGAAGGAGTATCTCGATCCCGAGCACGCCGGCGCGGTTCACTTCGACACGCCTCCCAAGGCGGAGGCGGATATGCCGGACATGGCGGGGCTGCCCGACACCAGCGCGTTCAACGTTACCGACTACAGGCTCAAGTTCACCCAGGATCTGGCGGCCGGCGGGATCGGGTTCGCGTCCAACGTCAACTTGTACGGCCAGACGGCGCTGGTTTTCAGCGACATACTCGGCAACCACTCCATTGTCGCCGCCGCCAGCGTCTTTGGGTCCATATCCGAATCGGACCTGTTGTTCGCGTACCTGAACATGGAGAACAGAACGAGCTACGGCCTATCGGTGTTCCAGGAGAGAAACGACTTCTTCGTGTTCACGGCGCCCGATCGGGGCGAGTACGAGAGCCAGATATACAGAGGCGCCGAGCTTTTCCTCTGGAGGCCTTTCAACAGGTTCAACCGGCTGGAGTTGAGCTTGCAGGGCAGCTCGGTGAGCAGCAGGGTGTTCCCGTTCGGTTTTTTGGGGGACTCTGTCGAGGCGGACAAGACGAGGTACTATGCGAGCTCGACGGTCGGAATCGTGCACGACAACACTCTCTTCGGGAGCACGGGCCCCTTGGCCGGAGGGCGAAGCAGAATAGGTTACGAGCAGGCCGTAGGCGACATCACCTTCAGCAGCTTTCTGGTTGATTACAGGAAGTACCTCAACCTGCGCCAGCGCTACGCTTTCGCGACGAGGTTCGTCTGGGCCGGAAGCTACGGCAGGAACCCTCAGCTCTTCCGCATAGGGGGGCCGTATACGCTGAGGGGGCCCGACTACGGAGAGCTGGACGGCACGCACGTCGGCTTCGCTAATTTTGAGTTCAGGTTTCCCTTTATCGACCAACTTGTGCTGGGCTGGCCGGCGCCGCTGGGCTTCAGGGCGATCCGGGGAGTGTTTTTCTTCGACATCGGAGGAGCCTGGTATGACGATGATCTGTTTCAGCCGTTCACTACCGAAGGCCCCGGCGCATTTCGTCTGAAAGACACGGTCGCAGGATACGGTTTCGGCCTAAGACTGAACCTTGGGCTGTTCATTCTCCGCTATGACCTGGTCCAGATGACGGATATGAATAGAAGTCTCGGCAAGACCCGCAGCTGGTTCACTTTCGGAGGCGATTTCTAGATTCCTCCGGCGGAGCATCCGGTCGGAGCGAGCATCGGCCGCGCGCCGGTTTAGCTTGGCCGCCCGTGGGTTTGAAGCGCTCGCGGGCGGCGCTGCTGTTTCGATGCCTCGCGCCCCCCCCGATTGCGCACGGACCGCGCGCCGTTTCCACCCGGGCCGCCGTCGGCCCGTAGTGATCGCGGGCGGCGACCGTCTCGCCCGAAAGGCACGCCGACCGGCGGCGGAGGAATGTCCACCGGTTCCGGCGAACCGTCCCTCACGACCTTCCCGCCTCGATGAGTGGAGCACTGACGCGCGTTTCAGCCCTTTGCCCCAAGGGCGTTGCGCTTGAAAGTCCCGGTTCTCCCGCATATACTCGGCCTGGCGTTGCGCGTCGGTGGGGGCCGGGCGGGAGCCCGTGGGAGGGAGAGGGCTCGTGGGTCGCCTCTTATGCAGGCCGGCCGGGTCGGTGAAGAACGGCGCGCCTCGAGGCCGATCTCTCTTCACAAGGCGGCATTATCACATGACATCCCGTCTGACAACTATTGTGGCTGTTGCCGCCGCGCTTTCGGCGTTGGGGGCGGCGGTCTCGTCGTCGGCGTCGGAGCTGGAAGAGTCCAGGCCCTACGTGGGATCGATCAAGTTCACAGGCAACGAGCACGTCGATGACGGCAAGCTCAAGAGTCTCATGCGCACCAGGGAACCGGGGTTCTTCCAGCTTTTCAACCGGCCGCGATATCGTCCCGACTTCCTGCAATCCGATCTCGCCGCCATCGAGGCATACTACCACAAGAACGGCTACTATGACGTGGTCGTCGGTGTGACCGAAAACCGATACGACGAGCTCGACGACTCCCAACATATCGTAATCGAGGTGGACGAGGGAGAGCAGACGCTGGTCGGCGGGGTGAGAATCATTGGCAACAATCCCTTCAAGCCGGGCGAGCTTCTCGACGATCTGAGCCTCAAACCGGGCGCCCCTTTCGACTCGAGCCGGATAGGGGCGGACATATACCGGATTAGAAACCGCATGTGGGACAAGGGCTTCGTTCTCGCCGAGATAGGCCACAGCCTCGCCCTATCCGACCACCGAGCGTACCTGACGTACGATATAGACCAGGGACCGCGCATGCGCGTCCGGGAGGTGGAGATCACCGGGAACGACGTGGCGAAGGAGGATAACATAAGGGAATGGCTTTCCTTTCGTCCCGGTGAGGTCTTCAGTCTGGAGAAAGTCCAGGACAGCCAGCAGCACTTGTTCGACACGTCTCTTTTTCGCCAGGTCAATCTGGTGCTCACGCAGGTAGATACACTCGAGCGGGCCGTTGACTTGCGGGTTGAGGTCGAGGAGCGGAAGATGTCCTACGTGGAGCTCGGAATAGGAGTGGGCACGGAGGACAACGGCCGAGTCGCCGCCGAGTGGGGGCACAGGCACATTCCGGGCCTCGGAGGAAAGCTCCAACTGAACACCGAGCTGGCGTTCGACGTGGTAAGGGACGGCCGCGCCGACTTCGAGAGCAGATATACCAGATTCGGAGCGGCCTACACCGGGCCGCGCTTTCCCGGCACGCGGTTTTCAACCGCCGTGGATGCGTTCTATGAGCAGGATCGAAATCCTAAGACCGTCGACTATGACCTTCTCGGGTTCGGGATACACGGCAGGAGAAGAATGGGAAGGCGGACCCTGCTCTACATTGACTTCGGAGACGAGTTTATCGAGCGGAAGATACCGCCGCTGGAGGGAAATCCTTTCGGACGCACGTCCGACGAGACGCGTTCTATGACCTTCACACTGGACCGGGACACGCGCGATGACCTGCTTTTTCCCTCGGGTGGAGCCCATCGTTCCATAAGCGTGAAGCTCGCGGGCGGTCCTCTGCGGGCCGACAACTATTTCATAAAGACCGTGGGCTCTCTTGCGACCTACAAAGAGACATTCGGGGGCGTTGTTCTCGCCGCCCGCGTGAGGGCGGGGCTTGTCTCTCCTTACGGAAAATCCGACGACGGCGTGGAGCCGGATGGAATACCTTTCGAGGACAGGTTCTACGCGGGAGGGAGCAACTCCGTGAGGGGCTATGGAGAGAACAGCCTCGGTCCGAGATTGCCCGTGGGCGACCCCGGTTCCATTGACCCCAGGGAAGAGGCGCTGCGCGGCAACGCGTACGGAGGGGAAGTGCTTCTTCTGACGAACGTCGAGTTGAGATTTCCCGTGTGGAGACGGGCCAAGATCGGCGGGGTGCTTTTCCTTGACGGCGGAAACGTGTGGGAGAACCCGTCCGACATGAAGCTCGGCGATTTCGAGCCGGTGAGGGAAATGGAGGGCGGGGGCTACGCGGAGGAGAACGTCACGAAATACAGGTACAGCTTCGGGATGGGACTGAGATACAACACGCCCATAGGGCCTTTGAGACTGGATTACGGAGTGCCGGTATCGCGAACCGGCGAGATACGGAGCACGGGCATGTTTCACTTCAACTTGGGGCACGCGTTTTGAGCCGCCGCCCGCGCCTCGGCGCAGCCTCCTGGCGCGAACGAAGGGTTTTCACGCTCCCTGCGCCCGGTCGCCGAGCTAACCGTCGCTTCGCGCCGGTGGATCTCGGCTCCCTCCTGCGCAAATGGTCGCCGCGAAAATCCCTTCGTTCGCCCGGGTGGAATCCGCTAAGCCGGGCGGCACGGCGAGGCGGATGCGCGGACGGGTAACAGCGTTTGTTCAGGCAAATGACTGACTCATCCGACATAAGAGACTCCAAGAAGTCGATCGGAACCCGCCGCCGGGGAAAGGGCGCCAAGGCGGCCAGGGGGATACTGATCGGTCTGGCGGCCTTCGTCGTCATAGTGCTGACGTACGCGCTTTTCTTCAGCGCGCCGATGATCCTCCACTACGGGTTCCCCGCCGGCAATGAAGCTCTCGCCGAGTCCGGATTCGAGCTCAAGGCCGATTGGATCGCCGGCAGGCCGATCAAGGGGTTGACCTTCGGTAATTTCGCGATAACTCACAAGGACTCGGCGGGCGAAGTCCAGCGGGTGTTCAGCGCGGACACCATGACCGTGAAGTACGATATCGCGAAGCTGTTGAGGAAGCAGTGGCGCATAGAGTCGGTCTACTTCGTGAACCCCGAGATACTGCTAATAAAGCCTCCGGCCGGAGGGGTCCTTCTCCCCGGCCTGAAGGGCGATCCCGACCGGGAGTTGCGGGATCCCGAAAAGCCGCCCGGCGGTCCCACGGTCGAGATCGCCTCAATCGAGCTGAATGGGGCTACGTTGAGGATATCTACGAGAACTGGCGAGGAGAGGTTCGAGGACATGGACATAGCATGTTCTTTTGTCCGCAAGCCTTCGGGAATGACGATCGGGCTGGGCCGAGCTTCCTTCCGGATGCCGGGTAGAAGCATGAACATCTCTTCGACGTCGGCGGACCTTTTCTACACCGCGGGGTCTCTCACAATAAGCGACGGCGTCGCGCATTTTCTCTCATCCGTCATCGACTTCTCGGGCCGCATGACCTTCCGAGGCCTAACGCGCTTCGACATGGTCTCCGAGGGGCGCCCCTACGACGTCCCCGAGTTGGCCGCGATATTCGGGGCGGAATGGCCCGAGGGAAGGCTCGAAGGCAGGGCTTCGGTAACAGGTCCCACCGACAGCCTCGCGATAGACGCGATCGTCTCGGGATACGTGGAGAGGTACGCGCTGGAGGACATGAAGGTGCTCGCGCTGCGAACCTCGTCGTACTTCTCCTTTTCAAAGGCCGAGGGTCTTGTCAACGGCGCGGAGATAGACGCGAGCGGAAGACTGCGGGGAGGTTCCCAGACTTTCGACGTCGACTTCCGAGGACTGAACGCGTCTTCCGGCTTCTTCCCGGACGTGAGTTTTCCCGACACGGATCTGTCCGGCCGCGCGGACGTGAGGCATCCCGCACCGGGGGCGCCTTGGGAGATTCAAGCGGACATGGGGCGGGGGCACGTGGCGGACTTTCACTTCGACTCCCTGTTCTACGACGGCAGAGTGACTTCCGACGCGGTGGCGGTTGATTCCGTGGACATGAAGAGACCGGGGATGGCCGCTACCGCCGGGGGCACGATCGGGATAGGAGCGGGGGGAGAGATGGACTTGAGCTTCACGGCGGACGTGGACTCGGCCGCCTATCCGGCGGCGTGGCTGGGGGCGGTAGGACTTGAAGGATCTCTCAATGCCGCGGGCACTTTGAGAGGGGCCTCGTCTAACCCCATACTTGAGTCCCGGGGGCCGCTGAGGGTCATGGAGAGAGGGCCGTTCAAGCTTGAAGGCGGCTCCTTCGAGGTGAGGGTCGATGGGCTGGGCGGTGGTGGGGCTATCGACTTCGGCGTCTCCGAAGGCGACCTGACCGTGGCGTCCGAGCGGCTGGGGGTGCTGGCTTTGGACGGAGAGTACGGCGACGGCGTGTTGCGGGTGCCCTCTTTCGGTCTTGCCAAAGGAGACAGCTCCGCGAACGGTTCGTTTACACTCGAGACCGAAGACGGCGAGCTCAGAGTCGACGCCGCGGAGCTGGAGCTTTTGCTGGATGACGTCTCGTGGCGGGCCGCCGATCAGTTCACTTTCTCCTATTCATCGGGAGCGTATTCTCTTCAAGGCCTGAGGCTCGTCTCCGACGGCGGCGTTCTGGCCGTCTCGGGGAGACTGGATCGCCCGGGCGAGCGCATCGAGCTCAACGTGGCCGCGACGGGGCTCGACATGTCTTCGATCAAACTGATGAATCGTGACTTCGGGGGGGGAGTCGCGTCGGGTCAGCTCACGCTGAGGGGACCGCTTAAGAACCCTCCGGGGACGGCGCGACTGGATTGGAAGGGCGTGAATGTCCTCGGACAGGAGGCCCGCGAGGTGGTGGTGAGATGCGAGCTCAAGGACGACGGTCTCGCGGTGGAGAGGTTGTCAATAGACTCCCCCGCCGGGCTGGTTCTCGTCACGGGGCGGGTCGACATGGGGCTCGATCTCTCGGAGATATTCTCCGGACGCGGCGTGGAGTTCCTGCGGCGCATGGGCTCCGTCCCTCTTGATCTCTCCACTTCCGTCAGGGATCTGGATCTCTCTTGGCTGGACGAAGCAGCGGGCCTGGATCGCGATCTGGCCGGTACTCTGAGCTTCTCAGGTGAAGTCGGAGGAACCCCCAGGGAGCCGGTCCTGAGGCTCGATGTTGTAGCCTCATCGCTGAAAGTGGCCGGCGTCTCGGTTGATGAGTGCTCCGGTTCCTTCGAGTACGAAGACGGTCGCTTGGGCATACTGGAGGCGAAGGCCGCAAGAGGAGACGTGTCGGCCGGCATTCAAGGCTACCTGCCTCTTGCCCTGGGGGTCGAGGGCGGCGCGCGGTTGCCGTCCGATGAGCCCATGGCCTTGGAAGTGAAGGTAGCGCCGGGCGACTTCGCGGTTGTCGCCGACGTCTGGGACGGTCTCGCCTACTCCTCGGGGACCTTCGACCTGGATGCGACAATCACCGGAACGCTTTCAACCCCCGCGCTCTCTGGCTCCGGGTGGTTCAGGGACTGCACCTTCAGGCTCGCGGGCATGGAGGAGGAGTATAGGGGCGTGGGAGGCCGCTTCTCTCTGAAAGGCGATCGGATAGAGATAGCGGAGATTTCGGGTCGTGACGGCGGAAATGGGAGGTTTTCCGGCTCGGGCTCGATCACGCTGGGGTGGCCCGGCCTGGTCGATTACGGGTTCGATTTCAGGCTGAGTCAGTTCTCCGTTCTGACGCCGCTGGACGTGGACGCGGTTCTGAGCGGAGAGCTCGAGGTAGCGGCTTATTCCCTCGAAGACGGATCGCTCATCCCTAAGATAACGGGCGCCGTTACCGTGGATGAGGCGGTTTACACCGGCCGGGTCGGCGCCGCGGCCGACCTCACGGAGGGGGCCGCCGGAGGCGGAACGGTGACGCCCTCCTGGCTCGCGGACGTCGAGATAGACGTCCCGGGCAACGCATGGGTGAACACCGCCGATGCCGAGCTTGAGCTGGCGGGTGACATTCTATTCATAAAGGACTTTGATGGGCTCAAGCCGAGAGGCGCGTTGGAGGTCACAAGAGGCAAGTACTTTCTTGTGAACACCGAGTTCGAGGTGACCTCGGGGACCGTAACTTTCGGGGAGGCCGTGGGCGTAGACCCCGACCTGGATATCTCGGCGGAGACGGTGATCGGGCTCGGCGAGACCGGAGATGAGGAAACCGTTTACGTGCACCTGACCGGGACCGCCTCTGATCCGAGGATAAGGGTTTCCTCGACCAGCGGCTACTCCGAGACCGACATATATGAAATGCTCCTTGCGGGTGTCCTCTGGGGGCAGGGGCCTTCGGAGCCGGGCGATCCCGACATAAGCGTGCTCGCGACCAACACCCTCTTCAATGCCATCGACTCCCGACTGCGGGATATTTTCGGAAGCAGGCCGCCGGTCCAGATAGGGCTCACGCGCGAGGAGGCGGACGAAAGCTACGCGGGATCCCAGGAGACCAGAATCAGCGTCGGACGCAACCTCTCCCGGAGCCTCTTTCTCAGGTACGAGCAGGGTTTCTCGGCAATCACCCGGAGAGAGGTCAATCTGGACTACCGGGTCAGCCGGCATCTGCTGTTGAGATCTCAGATAATCAACAACCCGGAGAGGGGGGTCAGGGAGGAAGCCGGCTCTGAGATCAACTTCGACCTGAGACTAAGGTACGAATTCTAGGGTTGTCCCTATAACTTGCTTTTCTAAAACGAGATAGCCGTTTTTTTCGCCCGGTCGCGCGCAACTATTTGAGCGGTCCTTACGTACCCTCTAGTGAACGAGATGACGACGTGGACAGCGAAGACGTCCTGCTTGTAAGACGATGCCTGAAGAAGGACGAGAGGGCTCACAGAGAGCTCCTGTCCAAGTATAAGAGGGCGGTCTACAACCTGGCATGGAGAATGGTCGGCAACGAAGAAGATGCCAAGGACGTCACTCAAGAGGCTTTCATCAGAGCATTCAAGTCGCTGGCGACGTTCGATCAGGGCCGGCCGTTCAGGAGCTGGCTCTTCAGAATCGCCACCAACCTGTGCATCGATCATTTGCGCAGGAGAAAGCCCGGGGTCCACTCGCTGGATGCGATGAGGGCCGTAAACGAGGACGGGTGGCGAACGGCGGACATCGAAGATGAAGCGCCGGGCCCGGACGTTCGGCACGAGATGGCAGAGCAGAGGAGGATGTTGGAAGGCCTGGTGCAGACTCTGCCCCCCCGTTACAGGGTGGTGATTCTCTTGAGGCACGGAAGGGAGCTTTCATACAACGAGATCGCCGAGGTTCTTAAGGTTCCCGTTGGTACTGTCAAGGCCAGGATCCACCGGGCGCACAACCTACTGAGATCAAGCCTTGAAGCGGAACTCGCGAAGCATAAACCGCAACAGGGGGAGGGTGCGTAATGCTTAAGAGAGTAATTGTGCTTGCAGTAATCGGAGCTGTTTTGGGCGCTCCGGCTTGGGCCTACGTTCATAGGGAGTCGGTGGAGAAGGTAATCCCCGCCGAGGGTAGAACGTCCATCCACGTTTCCAATCCCACGGGCCTCATAGAGATTCGACCGGCCGGGGGTTCGGACGTAATCCTCAGAGCTAAGAAGATAGCGAAGGCCGACGACGAAGGCGAAGCGCTCGAGCTCGCCCAAGACGCGCGGGTGCGCGTGGTCGAAGGCGGCGACGGTATTGAGATAGACGTGGAGCTTCCGTCCAGGCAAAAGGAGAAGTCGTTCCTGGGACGGATACTCAAGCTGTCCGTGAGCAAGAACGTAGTAGTCGAGCTCTACATCGAGGTTCCTCCGTCGATGGAGCTGCACCTGTCGTCGACGAGCGGGGACATAGACGTGGAGGGGGCCCTGGGGGGCGGGCAAATAGGGGCCACCAGCGGTGACGTATGGGTAATGGATTGCGCAGGGGACTTCTCCATCGGCGTGACGAGCGGAAACGCTGAGATCGACGGCATAGACGGAGACCTCCGGCTCAGCTCCGCCAGCGGCGACGTGACTGTGAAGGACGTCGCCGGGGACGTCGGCGTTTCAACGGCCAGCGGAGATTTTGTGGGAAGCGACATCGAAGGCTATTTCACGCTGGACGGCGCGAGCGGGGAGGTTACCCTCGATAACTGCGCGGGCAAAGTCGACGTGAATACCGCGAGCGGCGACGTGTGGCTTAAAGAGGTGTCCGCAGAAGTAAGCGTACATACGAGCAGCGGCGACGTAACGGTGCAGATCTTCGCCGAGACGGGGATAGACGTCGGAATCAGTTGCTCGAGCGGCGATATTGAGTTCACGGCGCCGGAGGGAAGCTCGTACCATCTTGAGATAAACAGCGTGAGCGGCGGCATATACTGCAAGGCGCCTCTGTCGGTGGAAAAGATCAGCAGGCGCGAGCTTCGGGGAGACGTCGGCACGGGCCGCGGCAGTGTGATCCTGAGCACGTCGAGCGGCGACATAAGAGTGCATGAGGGCTGATAATCATGCCGGGTGAAAAGGGACATATCGACTGCGGACTATTCCTGAGACGGCTGAGCCGTTACGCCGACGGGGACTTGCCCCCGGAGGATGCGGAGATGTCCGGGCTCCACATGGAATCCTGTCCGCGCTGCCGGGCGGTTTACGAGTCGCACAGGAAACTGATCTTGCTCCTGGAGTCACCGAGAGAGAAGGAGCCGCCGTGGGATCTGGATTTCAAGGTGCTCGAGGCCGTGGGCTTTGGAGGCGCCAGGACTCAGCTTCGCGGATCCCGAGTCTCGCCGCCTCTTGTCTGGGCCGCGACAGTGGTGGGCCTGATCGGTTTGGGCATGGGCTGCTGGGTCATCGGCAAGGGAGCGGCTCGGGTCGCCTCCTTGATATTCGGGCCCTCCGGAAGCCTGTCTGCGGAGAACATGGCCGCCTTGGCCGGCAAGTTGACAAGATACCTGGTTACGATCTGGGACGGTGTGGTCGCCGGCCTCGGCACGCTCGAACCGTTGTGGCGAAGCCTGGGTGCCGTGTCGTCCGCGGCGAAGGGCAACCCTCTTGCCATAGGGACGATATTGACGACCCTTGTGCTCGTTCTGCTCTTTTTCAGGTTGGTTACAAAGGAAAGGAACTCTCATGCGACCGATTCGCATCATGAGAGATTCAATGGATACGGAGGGCGTTAAGATCGCGCTCCTCGCGGTGCCGGCCGCCGTCCTGCTCGGTGCGGGGAGGGGGCCGCTCACGGCGACGATGGCTCTTGTTGTCACCGTTGATTCCGAAGCTCAGGAAAGGAGAGTCCTATGCGCGCGCTTCGTATCGTGAAGGATATCATAGCCCGTCCGGGCGTTAGGGCCGCTCTGATTCTCGGGCCGGCCGTCGTCTGCCTTGTTCTTGGAACGGGATGGGCGGGCGAACGCTCCGGCCGTGACCGCGGCAGGGTCGTCGCCGGCATCGAGATAGACTCGGATGGAATCGTGATTCGCACTGAGATCGACGACGGCCGAGAAACCGGGGAGATCGACGTATACATCGACGAGGACTTCTCCGGCGTAATCACGGGCAGCGAGCTGCGGTGTCTCAAGCGCTCGGGGATTTTCGACATCGACGAGTGCGATGAGGACGACATAGTCCGCTTCGGAAAGAACATATTCATCCGCTCCGGCAAAAAGGTCAGAGGCGACGTGGTGGCCATCGGGGGATCGGTCTATGTGGAGGGCCGTGTGTACGGAGACGTGGTGGCAGTCGGCGGTTCCGTGATCCTGGATGAGGGCTCGAGCGTCAGAGGCGACGCCGTTTCCGTAGGCGGAGACCTGGAGCTGCTCGACGGATCACATGTGAGGGGCGACGCGGTCGCCCTCGGGGGCTCGATCAAAGATGAGGAAGGAGCTCATATCGGGGGAGACATAGTCTCAATGGATTTCTGCCTGTGGTAGATGGGAAATACGCGCATGCGCCGTTTCTGAATCCAGGCGCCGCGTGAAAGGAGTTCGAATGTCGGCAATGAATGGTATCCGAATATCCCCCTTCCGCCGGGCGGTTGCCGCGGCGGCCTGTGCGGCGGCGCTGGCCCTAACGGCGGCGGACGTCGGGTCGGCCCAGGAAGGCGCTAAGCCCGATACGGCGAAGCGCGTAATCACAAGCATAAGCATTACAGGCGACGGAATCGTCATACAGGGCAGAGTAGGGGGAGACGCGGACAGCATCAGCCTCATCGAGGCCGGGAGGGCGGCGCAAAAGGCCAAGGCCGCGACGGAAAAGGCCCTTCGTGAGCTCGAAGAGCTCGAGATGCAGGAGTACGAGACGGAGGGCCACGATATCGTCCGCTTCGGCGAGGATATCCGCATCCGCGCGGACAAGCTTGTCAAGGGGTCCGTGGTCTCCATCGGAGGATCGGTCTATATCGAGGGCCGGATCTTCGGAGACGTGGTCTCGGTCGGGGGCTCCGTGACGCTGGAGTCCGGATCCTCCGTGAACGGCGACGCCGTGGCCGTGGGCGGTAGTCTGCGGCTTAACAGCGGTTCTTCCGTCCAAGGAGACGCCGTCTCCATCGGCGGCAAGCTCAGGGAAGAGGAGGGGGCCTACGTCGCCGGTGACACCGTATCGCTGGACATCATCCCGCTCTCGGGCGTCTGGTGCTCGGACTGGTGCCCCCCGTTCGCCCTCATGGGCATTACGGCCCATGTGGTGTGGATGCTGGTCGTTCTTCTTCTGGCTTGGGCTTCCGCCGCGATCTTTCCCGATAGAGTAGGGAGAATGGTCGAGGCTGCCGGAGAGTCGGTCTGGCTTTCGGCCCTTGTCGGATTCGCGGCGGTGCTTGCGCTCCCGCTGGCGTTCATGCTGTTGCTTGTGACGTTGATCGGAATACCGATTGCCATTGTTCTGCCCATAGTCTTCTTGCTGGTCAGCATTGTGGCGTACGCGGTGGGAGCCGGCCTGCTCGGCTACCGTTTCGGCAGCAGGCTCGTGTCTAAGGCTCCGGGAGATCTAAGCCTTGCGCAGGCGGTTGTTCTGGGTGTGCTGATCGTCGGCGTGATTCGACTGATCGGCAAGGTGCTGGGGATTACAAGCCCAATACTTCTGCCCCTTGCCTGGGCGGTGGGGGCCGCGGCCGTTTTGGCGGGCCTGTTCATCTACCTTGCGGGTTTGGGATCTCTGCTTCTGACGCGCTTCGGAGGCCGGCCGAGGTCCGCACCGGTTCCCGCGACTCCAACCTCCCCCGGCCCTACATCGGGCGCATCGCCTCAGACGGGAGGACCTCCTGCCTCGGGTGGATCCCCTGCCGGCGGATCCCCGACGGGCGGTAGTCCCCCTCCCGAGGCCCCACCACCTCAGGGCTAACCTGAGCCCGGTCCCCTGGGTTATAATAGGCGGCGGAAGTCGACCGACGGGGGACCGGGGTTGCCGGCCGAGGCCGGCGTCGATTGGAAGGGCACATGCAGGGGGACGCGCTCTCACAAACTCTATATGTATCCGTAGGGGTCCTCATACTCCTCTTCGGCCTGGTCGTGTTGAGGGAAGCTCCGCGTCAGCGGCTCAACATAGTCACGGCCCTTATGCTCTTTCTCGCCGGGCTCGGGTCGGTGCTCGCCGCTTCAGGAAGAGTTCTCCACGGGACCGGGGTCACGAGGCAAATCGGGACCCAGCCGTTCGTTGAGAGCTTCGCCTACCTTTGGGAGTTCTTCTTCCCGGCGCTTCTCCTTTTCTCTCTGTTGTTTCCCAAGGAGAGGAAAATAATAACCAGGTTTCGGCTTTTTGTGCCGCTCCTCTTCGCGCCTTACGTGTTCCATCTGCTTCTCGTACTTTGGGTCTCGATCGCCGGCGTGGATCTCGGATTGCCGGAGTTGGCCAAGAAGGCGCAGTGGCTCGGGCCTGCCGTGTCGGCGAGCGAGGCCCTCGTGCGCTTGGCGTACTACGGGCACAAGACGTTCTTCAGCCTTGTGAACTTGGTCTACGTGTTCGCGTCGTGCGTCATCATGGCCCACAGCTATAAGCAATTCGACATACCGCAGCTCAGAAACCAGATGAAGGTCATCTTTCTCGGAATGGGCGTGTGCCTGGCCCTTTACAGCCTGGCGATTCCCATTCCCACGCTGCTGCGGCTCTCTCCGCCCGCCGGTTTCTTAGTGCCCACGGTGGTGGCCGCTCTCGTCTTGGGCAGCGGAGCGGTCGCCTACGCGGTTGTTCGCTACCGTTTTCTCGACATCGGACTCATCGCCAGACGAGGCATACTGTACGCGGGCGTTTCCGCGGTCATGGTCGGGATCTATCTGGTCGTGGTGCGTCAGATAGCGGAGGTCGCGTCGAGATTGTTCGGCGTGGAGACGAGAGTCCTCGACGCCGTCTTTCTCGTGGTTGCGATCATTCTCTTCCAGCCTGCCATCAGCGCCCTGGAGGGCATTTTGGACAGCTTGCTCGTCGGCGACAGACGAGACTACCGCAGCGTGCTCCGATCCTTGAGCGGCGACGTGATCACAATCCTGGATCAGGAAGAGCTCTCACGCAGGATAGTGGACGGGCTCGGACAGAGCATGATGATCGAGAACGTGGCTCTTCTCACAAGGGACGAAATAGAGGAGGACCGGTTCTGCCTGTACCGGAGCTTCGGAATCGACGGTGTCGAGGCGGGGGAGAGAATAATGCCATGCCCGCGTGAGCTTGCGGACGCCCCCGCCGCGGAGCTGATGAGCCGTGTGGATTTCCTGGGTTTTCTCGGGGAAGATTCCAGAGAGGAGGCGAGCGAGGCGCTTGAGCGGATGAAGGTCCATATGATCGCGGTGCTTAGGCATGGGCCCGACCTGCTGGGGGCCCTCACGCTTGGTTCGAAGATAACCGGAACGAGGTACACCACGGAGGACACGGCTCTCCTGTCCGGGTTGGCCAGCCAGGTCTCCTCGGCCCTGAAGAATGCGGCCCTTTACAGCGAGTCCGTCGAACGCAGCAGGCTCGAGGAAGAGATGGTCCTTGCCAGAAAGATACAAAGCTCCTTCCTGCCGGCGAGATTCCCGCACATGGAAGGTCTGGATATCTACGGAAGCGCGGTTCCCAGCAAGCACGTCGGAGGGGACTACTTCGACGTGCTGGAGCTTGGAAACGGGAGGCTTATGCTGGCCGTGGCGGACGTGGCGGGCAAAGGCGTCCCGGCGGGTCTTCTGATGTCCATGCTTCAGGCCTCGCTCAGGACGCAGGTAAGCGAAAACGGGGTTGCCTGCGGGCGCATACTCCAGAGGATAAACAGACTTGTTTTCGAGAGCACCGGCCCTGAGCAGTTCGCCACGTTCTTCCTTTGCACGATCGACTCGCGGGAGCGCGCGCTTACTTTTTCCAACGCGGGGCACAACTATCCTATCGTGGTCAGAGGCGACGGCTCATGCGAGCTTCTGCAGGAGGGCGGGCTCATACTCGGAGTGATGGGCGACGTGACCTTCAACGAGGGAACCGTTCCTCTTCGAGGCGGCGACATGCTCGTCTGCTATACGGACGGGGTGACCGAGGCGAGGAACCCCCGTGACGAGGAGTACGGCGAAGAGCGGTTGATGAAGCTCCTTCAGTCCCTACGCGGCCCGGCCTCGGCCGCGGAGGTGATCGAGGCGGTGCACGCGAGCGTGCTTGAGTTCGCGGCCGGGGAGGAGCAGTCGGACGACATGACAATGCTCGTTCTCAGGGTGAGCTGACGGTCGGCGGTGCGTGCGAAGGATCTTCCTGGCTCCCTGCGCCCGGTCGCCGAGCTAACTGCGGCTTCGCCGCAGTGGATCTCGGCTCCCTCCTGCGCCAACGGTCGCTACGAAAGATCGTTCGCCGGCGAAGGGGGCGCCTGGTGTTGCCCGTTCCTCACGCGCGGCGGCCAGGGGACCTTCGTGTGCTTAGAGACGGTTCGGCGGGACCTCGCCTGAGACCTTCACGGAATTGTGTAATTTCCCTTGACATATGTCGTTGCGGGCAGCTAGCGTGAATACCCGTTAGGGCGGGACGTTGTCCGGGGCCGCCCCGGCACGCCGAGTAGAGCCGAGACGTGCTATTATTCCTCGAGATGGAAGAATGGGGGACGGCCTTCCCGCGATCGCTCCTGGCCGCACAAGCGGTCTCTGATGGCTTTTGAGCGCCGTTGCGCCGAGAAGTGCCGAAGAGCGGGGAATCTCTTTATGAGACATCTTCTTTTGGCGGCTTTGTGCCTGACTCTTGTCTCTCTCCCGTCGCTTGGAGAGGCCAGGGACAGAACGCTTCTTCAAGTCACGGATCTCGTGTTCAACAGGGAAGAGGTAATGCAGATGCTCCGCGATTCCGGCGCCTCGGAGCGATCCGCCGCCTCGATGATGGAATCCTACCCCGTCGACTACGACTTCACTGAGGACGAGATAAGGGAACTCCTTAAGTCGATACCCCAAGAGGAGTTGATTGAGGAGTACAAGCGAAGGAAGCTCTTCCGGGAGGACGAGGCGGCTCGGGGTGTGACGGCGGAGCCGCGCAGGCGTTTTCCTTCGGCGCGTGAGATCAGGGCCGAGCCGGCCGAGGGAGAGGTGCGTCCTTTCGGTTATGACGTCTTCGCCGGGTCGCCCTTGGACTACGCTCCGACTGAGGATACTCCGGTGGGCCCCGAGTATGTATTGGGCCCGGGCGATGAGATCTACATAACGCTTTGGGGAGCGGTAGAGAAGAGTTACGGCGTCGTCGTCAACCGAGACGGCAACATTGTGTTGCCCGAGTTGGGCGTTGTCCACGCCTCGGGCTCAACTCTGGGTGAGTTTGACAAAACATTGAACCGCCGGTTCTCAAGCGTCTATTCGGGATTCAGTATGGACGTCTCCCTGGGTAAGTTGAGGACGATACAGGTCTTTGTCGTGGGAGACGTTTTTCGGCCCGGCGCCTACACCATAAGCTCGGTCTCCACGGTTTTCAACGCGCTATACTACGCCGGCGGGCCGACTGAGCGCGGATCATTGAGAAATGTCTTGGTATACCGGTACGGCGAGCTTATCGCCGAGGTGGATCTGTATGACTACCTGCTGAGGGGAGATGCCGGCGGAGACATCAGGCTTAGATCCGGCGACACGGTGTTCATAACCCCCCTGGGGCGGACAGCCACTATCAGAGGGGCGGTCAACAGGCCGGCGATCTATGAGTTGATGGGGGGCGAGACGGTCAGCGACCTCATCGATCTGGCGGGCGGCTTCACGGCCGAAGCCTATGCGGGGCGGATTGACGTCACGAGGATCGACAGAGTGACCGGTCTGACTTCGATTGTCACCACCTCGACCGCCCGGACACCGGGGGACTCGTCGCGAAGCTCGGTGGGTGATTCGCAGTCTTATCACGAAGGGGATGATCTTCAGGCCGAGGAGGGAGTATCACCTCCGGGTTTCGTCGAGGACTCGCCGGGAGTCCGAGCCGAGAAGGCCGTCGCGAGTTCCGGGGCTGATTCCGTATTGATCTCCGAGCCGTCTGCCTTTAAGAGTCAAAAGCTCGGAGTCTACGGTGGGCCGGGCGGTACTCCAATCGAGGACTCGGGCAATGCCCTGGTGGAGGACGGCGACGACGTGACTGTTTACACCGTCTGGCACGTATCGCCCAAGCACAGTGTATCCGTGCAGGGTATGGTGCAGTACCCCGGGAAGTACGCGCTCTATCCGGGAATGCGGGTCTCCGACCTCATTTTCAAGGCCGGGGGCCTCCTAGACCAAGCGTATCTGTTGAGGGCGGAGGTTTCGAGGATTGAAGATGAGCCTGAGTCGTCCGGCCTGGTGAGCAACATAACGTTCATCAATCTTCAGGATCTCATTTCAGAGGCGGATCCCGAGCAAAACGTTCCCCTTGAGAGGGGGGACAAGGTGTTCGTGCGGAAGATACCCGGATGGAGGGCGCAGCATCTGGTCACGGTCGAAGGTGAGGTCAGATTCCCCGGGATCTATACTCTGCGAAAGAAGGAGGAACGACTCACCTACATGATAGAAAGGGCCGGCGGGCTGACGGCCGAGGCGTTCCCCAGGGCCGGCTCCGTGTATCGCAGGGGAGAGGGCCGCGTCATCGTGGACTTCGCCGAAGCTCTGAAAAAGCCCGGTGGTAGAGACGACCTTCTGCTCGTTGACGGGGACTCCGTTCATATTCCGGTGTATCCCTACACAATACAAGTCGAGGGGGCCGTCGGTAGGCCGGGCTCGATCATTTTCGAGCCCGGGAGAGACGCCGACTACTACATTGAGAGGACCGGCGGCTTTCTGGAGCAGGCGGACAAGGGAAGTGTCAGAATAGTCCGACTGGACGGCAGCACGGAAAACGCCCGCAAGAGATTCTGGTTTGATCCGAACGTCGAACCCGGCAATCGAATCACCGTTGAAATGAAGGAGAAGAGCCCCGACACAAACTGGACGGCGACGATAAGGGACGCCGCCAGCATAGTGGCCAGTCTTGCGACTACCATCTACATCATCTCCCGGATAGACTAGGATGTCTCCTGTGGAAGGACGCGCCCATCTCATCGACGTCATCAGAGTCATCTTCAGGTGGAGAAAGCCCGCTTCGCTCTTTTTCGCCGGAGTGGTTGCGGCGGCTCTCGCCTATTGCCTGATCACTCCCAACAAATACACTGCGAGGGCGACGCTCATGCCGGGCAGCAGCCCCGGAGAGACGAGCTCTTTCCAAGCGACGGCGGGCTCTCTACTGAACACGCTCGGTCTTGCCGGCGTATTCAGAGCGCCGACGGTCAATCCCGCCGATGTGTTCGCCAATACGCTCAGAAGCAGGTTTCTCGTCCGGAACGTGATCAAGGATCTCGGGCTTATTGAGGTCTTCGAGATCAAGGAGGACGACCCGCATCGAGCGATGGAAAAGGCCGTGAACGAATTGATGAAGAGGTCCTCGGTGAACGTGTCCGATATGTTGCTCATCACGGTTGAGGTGACCAATGAGGATCCGGAACTGGCGGCTCGCATAGCGAACACTCTTATTGATGAGCTGGACAAGGCGAACCAGCAGTTCAGCTTGTCCTCCGCCAAGAAGGCCAGGGAGTTCGTTCAGGAGAGGCTTGCCGAAACGGAAAGATCTTTCCTCGAGGCCCAGAGCAAGTTCACCGCGTTCCAGCAGGAGCACGGGGCGATCGCTCTGGACGAGCAGAGCAAGGCCACGGTGGAGGCCGTGGCGCGTCTGGAGGGCGAGATACTCGTGCTGGAAGCGCAGCGTGACGCGCTCAGCGCGACGCATACGTCTTCCTATTCAAAGGTCAGGGAGATGGATCTGACCATCCGGGCTTTGAAGGACAAGGTCAGGACGCTGACCAAGCTCGGTTCCGCCGATGACGAATCAGGCGAAGGCTCCGGCTCGAATGGAAACCCGCGCCCGGAGGAAGGCGTCTTCATTCCGCTGGGCGACGTCCCGGCGATCGCCGCCGACTACGCGAGACTCCTTCTGGACGTGAAAACGCAGGAGAAGGTCTTCGAAATCCTTGTTGCGCAGCATGAGGAGCTGAAGATAGAAGAGGCCAAGAACGTGCCGACCATCCAGGTGTTGGACCGCGCCGTTTCTCCCATCAAGAAATCGGGCCCTTTCCGGACGGTCATAATGATAGTGGCGGCTTTTGTCGGATTGGTGGGAAGCATGGGGCTGGCGCTGCTGTTGAACTACGTCGAGGCGGAGTTCGACGATAAGAAGATCGAGGAGTTGGGCCGTATGCGAAGGACCGTTGTCCGGGACGTGGTCTCTCGGCTGCCGGGCCGCCGCGGCCGGCCGGAGGACGGCGCCCCGGGCGCGTAGAATCGAGCGGTTCACGGAGAGGTCGCGATGACGGCAGGGACTGTTGCTCACGGTTCCGCGGACCTGCCCAGGTGGGCGCTGGGGGCCGTGTTGCTGTGCGCGATGGGCATAGGAGCGGCCGTCGGATGGAACGCTTCCGTCTCCGCCGTGGTTTTCCTCACGATCTCCGCTTGCCTCTTGTCCTGGAAGTGGCCGGTCGCCGTCATCAGCGGTCTTGCTTTCTATATCCCTCTTGAAAGATTCGTAACCGTTCGGCTATCCGAAGAAGCCTACTTGATTTCTCAAGTCTCCGGGGAGGTAGTGCTTGCCGCTCTTCTCCTTGGCATCCTCGTCAGGAGGGCGGCGGCCGGGAGGCCCTTTGTCTCGACGCCGTTGGATTTGGCGTTGCCGGCGTTTGTGATCGCGTCGCTGGCTTCCGCGTTGGTGAACGGGGTCGGTCCCCAGGCCACGGCCTACGGCGTGAGAATCGTCCTCAGGTATGCGATTGTATTCTATGCCATAGCCAACGGAGGTTTCAGCCGAAGGGACATAAGATACATAGTGTGCGCCTATTTTGCTGCGGCCGCCGTCCAGATAGGAGCCGGACTCACGCAAGTGCTGACCGCCGGGGCGGCCAAGGAATGGTTCATGGCGACCAGGGAAGTAACGATCGGCAATGTGAGCTTTGCCAGAGGACAAAACATCAGGGGGATGGGAGAGGGGCTCTATACGGCCATCTTCGGGACGATGCAGAATTACAACGGATACGGGATGTTCCTGGCCGGTGCCTGGTTGACGGCGTTTGCGATGATTCGCTCGGGGGCATTCGGGACGGACACTCGCCGGCTTAGGTTGCTCTTGGCGCTGGGCTTTGTCTGTGTTCTGCTCTCATTTTCCCGGTCTTCCCTTTTGGTCCTGATCGTCGGCTCCATAGTCATCTTGTATTTGACGGGCCGCCGACGGCCGGCCCTCGCGCTCAGCCTTTTCCTCGTGGCCGGGCTCGGCCTCGTTTTCTACATGGGGACCCATTTCGCGGGCAGGGAGATCCCGGTTTTCAGCAACAATATGTTGTATCGATGGGTGAGAGAGTTCACACCGGAGCGGTTCGTGTGGAACGAGGCCGGCAACTACAGACTCTTCCTTCTATTCGTGATAAGCGTCAGGGTGCTTCACATCTCGCCGATCTTCGGCCTCGGGCCGGGGACCTTCGGATCGGCTCTCACGCTCACGCCCGGCGAAGGCCTCTACGAAAAGTTGGGGATGAGCCCCGCCTACGCCATGGTCTTCGCCGCGGACAGCAATTGGACCACTATCATGGCGCAGACCGGCTTGGTTGGGTTGTTCTGCTTTTTCTTTGTGGCAACCAATACGGCCGCATACTCCGTGAAGGTCCTCAAGCGCACGTCGGACCCGTTGCTCAGGGGCCTTTGTCTGGCTCAGGTCGGGTTGACGACGCTAATGGTGCTGGCCGGGTTCTTCGGACCCTTCTATGAGAGCCGGTTCACTTCATTCTATTTCTGGGTCATGAGCGGTCTGGTCGTAGCCCTTGCAAGATCCGAGGGGATCCCGAGCGGACGTGGGATCATCAGGCGACTGCTCGGCTCGGGCAGGCCCTGAGTCACGTTGTCCTCGCCGGTCGAGCGGGAACGCCGTAAACTACGGTCGCCGGCGGGACGTCCCTGGTGACGACGCTGCCCGCCCCGACCATGGCGTTCTCCCCGATCGTGACGCCGCACAGGATAGTCGTCCCGCTTCCTATCGACGCACCGCGTTTGACGAGAGTGGGCACTACGGCCCAGTCCTCTTCGGTCTGAAGCTCACCGTCTTCATTTACCGCCTTGGGATACTTGTCGTTGATGAAGCATACATGATGGCCGATGAAGACGTCGTCTTCGATCGTGACTCCCTCGCAGATGAAAGTGTGAGTTGAGATCTTCACGCGGCGTCCCACGCGGACCCCCTTCTGGATTTCGACGAACGTTCCCAGCTTCGTGTCGTCTCCTATCTCACATCCGTAGAGATTCACGAACCGATGGATCTTCACTCCCTTCCCGAGCTTGACATCCGGCGCTATTGAAACGTATTCGAGTTCAGCCATATCAGGTGTGCTCCTTAGCCGTGCGATAAAGTGTTTCAGCCGCGGCGGCGTGCGGCGGCGCTGATACCGAGTTACCGAGGCGCTCCTCCGGTTCGAACCGCCGATTGGGGGCCGGCGCGGCCCGAGAGGCGAGAGCGCGGTCGTCGCCGGCGCAGCCCGGACACGGGTAGTCGCGAGCGCAGCGGGGGTCGGGCGACCGTCAGAGAGTAACACGCGGATCCGCCCATTGCCCAACGTTTAGTTGTCGCTGTGAGCCGACACCTTGGCCGCGTATCGACGGCGGCGCGGCGCGCGGGTCGCTTCAGAGCGGTAGGCCGGCGGCGTTGGTATCGGTCGATCTTCACGTCCAGCGTCCGCCTTGATCGCTCAACTCGTCTTCCGTAGGAAGAAGACGACCAAGACGACCGTAACGACGGTGTGCGTAATTGCGGTTGACAGAGCCAGTCCGTTCAGGCCCAGCGGTCCGATCAGCGCCAGGTTCAGGGCAACGTTCAGCACGGCGTTTACGATTCCCGAGAACATTAGCAGCTTGGTGTTTTTCAACACGAGATGAGCTCTGGCAAACACCCAACCGAACACCGTCGGGCCCAGGCCGATGAGATAGAAGGTCCATACCGTGTAAACTATGGACAGGTGCTCCACGTCGAACTCGCCGCGGCCGTAGACGAGGCTCACAAGCGGTTCTCTCAAGAGAATGAGTATCACGGATGCGACGACGCCTCCGCCGCCGACGATCCAGGCGGTTCTGAATACACTCCGCTTGAGGTCCGAAATCCGGCTTGGCCTGGGCCGGCCTTCTTCGTAGAATGAGGCGGACCAATGAGACAGCAACACGACGAAGAACCCTCTGGCAATGAACGTGAGGGGAATCTCATACAACCTATAAGAGTATTCCAGAAGCGAAACGCTGCCGAGACCCAGCCACGAGGCCATCGTCTTGTCGACTACCGGGTTGAAGACGATTATCGCCATTCCGGTTACCTGGTAGGATGCCGTTCTCAGGAATTCATAGACTCTGCCGTCCGCCCTGACCGAGGTTACGGTCGGAGCGATGCCTTTCTTTGCGGCATATATGAAGAGCGCCGTGAACCTGGCGAGTTCCCCGAAGACGTAACCCACTGCTATCGAATGAACGCCGATTTCGCCCTTGAGCGCGAAGATCGTAAGAATCGCCACCGACGCCCGGATGCCCGGTGATACGGCCGGAAGGGCGAAGAGCCTGTATGCGTTCAGCACTCCGGAGAGAAGGCTGGTGCTTACAAGAAGCAGAAGCAGGGGGGAGGTCTCGAGAAAGAGATGGAAGATCAGGTCCAGGGACTCCTGGGGGAACTTGGTCACAACCGAAAGAACCGGTCTGGAGACCAGAAGGAAGACGGCGCCCAGTACTGCCAGTCCGGCGATCGACAGAACGAGCGCCGTCCCGACGAAGCGCCTCACTTCGCTTTCACTCTGCGACTTGATTTCCGTGATGAAAGGTACGATCACGGCTTCCACTACCGGGAAGAATATCCCGGCGAGCAGGAGCACCAAACCGTAGGTGAAGAAGAAAGCGTCCGTCCGGAAGTCAATGCCGAACCAAGCCGCGACGAAGAAGGGGATCGCGAAGCCGATCCCCTTTCCCAAGACGCTGAGGCCGGTGGTCGATACCGTATCCCTCAACAATCGGCTGGAGCGCAGAGATCCGATTGTTCCGAGTAGTTGTGCCAACGTAGTCCCCATATTCATCCTGGCGGGCGGACGGCCCGGCGGCGACTTCCCGCGATCCGTGCCGGGATCCGGCGGGCCTCGATGGATCAAGAAAGCGCGATTCCGACGTAAGTCGTACTTCAAAAAGGCACTTCCATGGCGGTTTGAAAGGATTGGAAGCCGGCGTCATCCCGTACACGCAAGGCCGCGTCTTCTGAGATGAAGAGAAGCCGATCCGGGCCGTTGTGTCAACGGGAAATTCCCCCTGAGAACCCCTCTCGGGCTGGATCGACATGGGTGCCCGGCTCCGCGGCCGGCGTCCCCGACCCGCGGTACCCGGAGAGGGCGGCTTCATCCCCGGCGTCTCGTGTGGGTGGTTCACTTCAATCCCCGGAAGGCCGGGCTGCGTCTACCCGCCCCGCTTGCCGGAGAACCGTCCGAAGCCCGTATGATCGCGTTCGGGGTAACGTCGGATGTATTGCGTCGGAGGTAAAGGGGGCGCCGATCTCCTCCTCGCAATTCGGGCGGCTGAATGCAGTCCAGGCTGAATGCAGCACCGGCTTCCCACGGAAGAGGGGATGGTGTAGTCTTTAGCTGTGGGGAGTGAACGGTCCCTCACAAAGCGTGCCGTTAAGCAAACACACTCCCCTTCAACCCCTAATGGGCGCCGGCGTGTGAAAAGGAAAGAGTTGAGATTCGGGAAGACGCCGCCGGGAGCGCGGGCTTAGTGTCGCGACAAGTCGGCCTCTTGAGGCTCTTCATGGTAACCGGACATGGAATGCGCGGTCATCACCACATATAGATGCAACGCCAAGTGCGGCATGTGTCATAGCTGGAAGAACCCCAGCAAAGCCTCCGAGGAGTTCAGCCCTGAGATCCTGGAGAAAATACCGGGGGGGATGCAGCGTTTGAACATCACGGGCGGTGAGCCTCTTCTGAGAAAGGACCTCTCGGAGATTGTCCGGATTCTGGACAAGAAGACCAATCGGCTTGAGATCAGCACCAATGGATATCTTGTCGATAGGCTGGTGGACATCGCCCGGCGTTTCCCCGAAACGATGGTTCGCGTCAGCGTGGAAGGCCTTCCGGCGCTCAACGACAGGCTCCGGGGATTGGAGGACGGCTTCGATCGCGCCTTGAGAGCAATACTGCAATTGAAGAACCTGGGACTCGAAGACATAGGATTCGCCATGACCGTGAGCGGAGAGAACTGCCGGGACTTGCCGGACATTTACGCGCTCGCGGCGTCGATGGATCTCGAGCTGGCGAACGCGGTCGTCCATAACTCATTCTATTTTCATAAGTTAGACAACGAGATAACGAATCGCGAAGAGGTCGAAGCTGCGATGGTCGACTTCATCGAACGACTGCTCACGTCGCCGCGCAAGAACCTGAAGAAGAAGGCAAAGGACTGGTTCAGGGCCTACCTGAACTTGGGATTGCTGAGGCACGTTCAAGGTCGAAGCCGCCCTCTGCCCTGCGGCGCCGGAACTGACACCTTTTTCGTCGATCCGTGGGGCAAGGTCCTGGCCTGCAACGGCTCGCTTAGTCCGATGGTCATGGGCGATCTGAACACGCAGTCCTTCGAAGAAATCTGGCGCAGCGAGCGGGCAGATGAGGTGAGAAGGCAGGTCGCCGACTGCAAGCAGGATTGCTGGATGACGGGAACCGCCGTGCCGGCCATGCGCGGAAATCCCTGGAAACCGTTGGGATGGGTTCTGAGAAACAAGATCAGGCTTGCTCGAGGCAAGCCCGTGCTGCTTTGACGACCCTAGGGAGACCGCAGTGAAGATCGCAGTCCTTGGCACAAAGGGCATACCGGGGCATCACGGGGTGGAGGCGGTTGTCGATTCCCTGGCGCCACACCTGGCCTCCAAAGGACATAGGGTCACGGTCTACGGATACGAATCATACGCGGAGTCCCTGGATGACTACAGAGGAGTCAGAGTAAGGACCGTCTCGGGAAACTCGCGGAAGAACATCGAGATGATCTCGCACATGTGGAGCGCTTCGCTGGATACCAGGCGCGAGTCCTACGACGTGGTTCACATACACAGCACAGATCCGTGTCTCCTTGCCTGGCTGCCCCGGGCCGAACGCGGAATCGTGGCCACCTCCCACGGTCAGGCCTATCTCAGGAAGAAATGGGGGTTCTTGGCGAGGACCATGTCGAAGGCCGCCGAGCGCTTCTTCGTGCGCGTTCCCGACGTGATCACGAGCGTGTCGAAGCCGCTTGCCGACTATTACAAGTCCAGGTATGGGGCGGACGTTGTCTACATTCCGAACGGCATGGACGTCAGGGAGAGTCCGGGCGAGTCGCTGCTGAAGCGTTGGGGCATTGAACCACGGGGCTACTTGTTTTGCTCGGCCGGCCGCATTGAGCGCACCAAGGGCCTGCACACCTTGCTGGAAGCTTACGGATCTCTGCGGCTCGATATTCCACTGGTTATCGCGGGTGGAGGAAGGGGCACCGACGCCGAATACTACGGCTATTTGAAACAAATCAAGCCTCCGGGCGTCGTGTTTGCGGGATTTCTGACCGGAGACGACTACTACTCCCTTTGCGCGCATGCCCGCGTCTTCGTTTTCCCCTCGGAATACGAAGCCATGTCAATGGCTCTTCTAGAAGGGCTGTCTTACGGAATCCCAACGGTCTACAGCGACATCCCCGAGAACACCGCGGTCGCGGACGGGCTTGGTTTCCCCTTCGAAGTCTCAAACCCCGACGCACTTGCCTCACGGCTCGACTACGCGCTCGCCAATCAGAGTGAAGCGACCGAGATCGGTCGAAAGGCGGCGGCGGAAGTAAGAGAAAGACACAATTGGGCGACCATCGCGGATCAATACGACCAGGTCTACGCTTCGTTGTCCGGGTGAACCGCGGCCGGTTGCGCCGACGAGGTACGCGGTATCGCCGGTGAGGTACACGGCTCCGCCCGAGGCGCCCTTCTGTCATCCGCGTCCGCAACAACACATTCGGTTGTTTGCGTCGGTGCCGCCGCCTTGAACTGGGTAGGGGGTCGGCTTCGTCATGCCGCGTTTAGCTTCGTATGTGCGGTCAAGGTGGTTCCCTCGGGGCCACGCGTCCGCTTCGCGGAGCTAACCGGCTTCGCCAATGGATCTCCGCACCCTCCCGACGAATCGGCCCTTGCGGGAACCACCATGACCGCCCGGCCGTTCTGAGCGCCGTGAGCCGCAAACCGACCCACTACATTGAACCGCCCTGCGTTGACGAGACGGGGCGTCTTTGGTAAGTTTAGTAACAGGAGGCCGGGTGAGGCCCGCTGGAAGCGAGGAAGGCGATATGAGCGCTCAAAAGAGGTTTTTCGCGGCAGTCCTTGTCCTTGGTCTTATGCTGGGTTCCGGGTGGGCTTGGGCGGGGCCCCGGTTGGTGAGGATTTATCTCGACGATGAGGAGAAGGCCAAGGGGCTCGCCCTCATGGACCTGGACGTCGCCTCTTTCGTGCGGGGAAGCCACGTCGACGTGGTCGTCGACGGCGGCGAGCATGACCGGATCTTGTTGAAGGGATTCAGGACCGAGACACTAATCGAGGACGTGGTATCTCACATGGACTCGGTCCTCGATGACGGCATGGGCAATTACCATACTTACTCCGAATCGACCGAAGAGCTTCACGCCATAGCCGCTTCATATCCTGAGATCGCCAGGGTGGACTCCATAGGCAGGACCTATGAAAACAGGGCCATTTGGGCGATCAAAGTGTCCGACGAGCCTCGTTTCAACGATCCCTCGGAAGCGGACGTGATGTTTGTCGGCATGCACCACGCCAGGGAGATCATCACGCCCGAGGTCTGTCACTATCTGCTGAACCACCTAATCGACAATTACGGGATAGACCCAACGATCACACGCTATGTGAACGAGAGGGAGATCTGGATAATCCCCGTGCTGAATCCCGACGGACACGTTTACGTGGAGCAAGGCCACTATCTTTGGAGAAAGAACAGACGGCCGTCATTGTTCAGCCCGTGCATCGGGGTCGATCCGAACAGGAACTACGGCTTCGGATGGGGTTTGGACAACATCGGCTCAAGCGGCAATCCGTGCGATCTGGCCTACAGGGGCACCGGTCCTTTCTCCGAGTACGAGACCCGGGCTATTCGCGATCTCGTAATGTCCGGGCTGCACGAGTTCACGATCGCTCTCTCATACCACAGCTACGGCAGGCTTATCCTCTATCCGTGGGGATACACCTCCGAGCCGACGCCGGACGCGGCTACCTTTGCCGCTCTCGCCGACAGCATGGCGGTCTTCAACGGATACAGACCCGGACCCAGCTACTCCAACATCTATCCGACCAACGGAGATTTCGATGATTGGATGTACGGGGACATCGTGGTTACCGGTGGAACGGGCGGCAAGGATCCCGGCCCGCCGGTTGCGAAGGACAGAATACTCTCCTTCACTTTCGAAGTCGGGGGTGGGTTTACCCCCCCGGACACACAGATCCCGGCCCTGGTCCGTGAGAACCTCGGGGCGAACCTGGTCGCCATTGAGTACGCCGACAACCCCTACAGGGTGTGGCCCCCCGTCGCTCCGGTGATGGAAGCCCCCGTCCGCACCGCCGGGGGAGGATGGGAACTTCGCTGGCTGAGCCCAAACCAGGATCCGAATAACGCGGCGGTAGCCTTCGAGGTGGAAAGGGCCACCGGCCCTTCGCAGGCGTTGGACCAAATGGAGTCCGGCATGAAGTTCTGGGAGGGGAAGGGCTTTGAGATCTCGGGGGTTAGAAGCCACAGCGGAAGCTACAGCCTGCGGACAGGGCACGAAGCGGACGCACGGGCCTCAATCGCGCCGGTCTATGCGCTTGAGCCCGCGCATGGGGACAGCTTGACCCTATGGTGCTGGTACGAGTTGACGCCGGGACACATGTTCTTCGTGGAAGTCAGTGAGGACGGCGGCGATACCTTCTCGATGTTGAGCGGCTACATGACGGGCCCCGGCGGCGAGCCGACCTACACAAGTGGTTATATTGCGGGTGCCTCCGACGGCTGGACCCGCGGCGCGTTCCCACTGGATCGATACGCCGGCGCAGAGGTTATGATTCGCCTGAGATGTGTGACGAGCTCAGCGGAGCCCGGGGAGGGTGTCTACCTGGATGACATAGGGCCCATAGTCACCTTCAACGAGCGAGCCATCGTTTCCTCGGATGTTACGGGCGGCAGGTACATCCCGGTTCAATCCGAGGACTTGCCTCTTCTTTTCCGCGTCCGAGCCGTCGACAAGGACGGTCACCGAAGCGCTTGGACTTCGGCAGTCGGGATTCCCGCCTCACAGGCGCCCCCGAACCGTATCTTCGTTACTCCCAACCCCTTCGCGGCGGTCACCAGGATAAGCTTCTCGGCGGCGGACGGCCCCTCGGCCGCTGGAATGGTCCCCGTGACGCTCCGGATCTTCGACGCCGCCGGCAGGCTGGTCAGAACGTTGTTGCAGGCCGAGGTCTCGGCGGATAGATTCCACGAGAAGGCCTGGGACCGCACCGCAGACAATGGGGACCGGGTCCCCAGCGGGCTCTATTTCGCGGTTCTGACCGTTCGGGACCGGATGTACGCGGAAAAAGTGGTGCTCATCAGCAATCCTTGAAAGCCTTCCCGGTACTGATATCCGAGTCTCTTATTGTAAACCCCGGACGCCGGTCCTACGCCGGCGGTCCCGGTTGCGGGGAGGGGGCGATCATCTGAAGGCCGTCATAGTCGGCGCGGGCGAAGTAGGATTCCACCTGGCGTCCGTTCTAAGTCGCGAGGGACAAGAGGTAAGCGTAGTAGACCGGTCTCCCGAGGCGATCGACAAGGTCAATGAGTCGCTGGACGTTCTGACGGTTGTCGGTCACGGCGCCGGTGTCAAAGTGCTGCGCAACGCCGAGACGGCCGCCGCGGATCTCTTCGTGGCGGTAACCGACGCCGACGAGGTGAACCTGCTCTCCTGCCTGGCGGCTCGCTCGATGGGCGCCAAGCGCACGGTGGCGAGGGTCAGTAGCTGGGTGTACCTGCGCGGGGCGAAGCAGGTCTATCGCGATCTGCTGGACGTGGATCTTGTGATCAGCCCGGAAGCGCTCGCTTCCGCGGAGATCGCAAAGGCCGTCAAGTCCCCGGCCGTTCTGAGCCTTGAGACCTTCGCCGCCGGCAAGGTGCTGGTGAAGCAGCTCAAGCTGGACAGGGGCTGCAAGTTCTGCCGCAAAGAGCTAAAGGACATCCACCTGCCCGAAGGCACCTTGGTTGCGGGAGTCCTTCGCGGCGGTGATATGATAATCCCCCACGGCGATGACTCGCTCCAGGTGAATGACTGTGCCTATATCATCGGCAAGGCCGAAAGCATGGCGCGCATTGAGAAGACCTTCGGTCTCGATCCTCCTCCCACTCAGAGGGTCGTCATAGTCGGGGGCGGCGAGGTGGGCTTTCAGACCGCTCAGATGTTGAGGCGGGCGCGACTTGACGTTCGGATCATTGAAAAGGACGAGGGCCGTTGCGCCCACCTGTCGGAATACCTAAAGGGCGTCACCGTGCTGCATGGGGACGGCACTGAGCTCAGCTTTCTCAGGGAGGAGATCTCGGGCATAGATCTCTTCGTGGGCGCGAGCGGAGACGATGAGGTGAATATCCTGACGGCGCTTCTTGCCAAGGAGCTGGGGGCGCGGAAGAGCGTGGTCGTCGTCGAGAAACCGGACTACAGTCCCGTATACGATAGGATAGGCGTCGATCAAGCGATCAGCCCCCGACAGCTTGCGGCGAACGCCATCCTCAGGTTCCTGAGGCGAGGGGACGTCGTCTCTGTCGCCATGCTGGAAGACGGCAAAGCCGAGGTTCTGGAGTTGATCGCCGGGCCCAAGAGTCGGGTCGCCGGCAAGAAGCTCTCCGAGATGCGCTTTCCGAAGGGCTCTTTGGTCGGCGCGATCGTGAGGAAGGACGAGGTGATCGTGCCCGGAGGCGATGATGAGATCATGCGGGGCGACACGGTCATTCTCTTCGTTCTGCCCGAGGTGTTGCAGAAAGTGGGGCGCCTTTTCCAAAAGTGAGGGCGGGGATCTCTATTGAGCTTCAAGACTATCGCCGGATTGTTGGGCGCCATCATGCTTCTGTTGGGCGTCGCGATGGCTTTTCCTCTCGCCTGGAGCATCCACTTCGAGGAGACGGCCGCCATACGGGCTTTCATTGTCTCCATTTGTTCCGCGTTCGCCCTCGGCGTTCTGCTGATCTTCGTGGGTCGAGGCGGACACCCCGAGCTGAGGAGACGCGAGGGTCTGGCCGTCGTGGCGCTGGCCTGGATTCTGGCCGCCGCAGTCGGGGCGCTTCCTTTTACGTTCTCGGATACTCTGCCGAGCTACATCGACGGCTACTTCGAGGCGATGTCGGGCTTTACCACCACGGGCTCGTCGGTTCTCGAGGACATCGAGGGCGCCCCAAAGGGCGTGCTCTTCTGGCGTGATTTCACGCAATGGCTCGGAGGAATGGGCATCATCGTCTTGTTCATCGCCATCCTGCCGAGTCTGGGCGTGGGCGGCAGACATCTTTTTTCATCGGAGATACCGGGTGCCGTAAAAGAGGGCCTGAGGCCGAGGATAAAGGACACGGCGTTGCTTCTGTGGGAGATTTACTTCGTTCTCTCCGCGGCCGAGGTGGTGCTTCTCAAGGTCCAGGGCATGTCCACTTTCGACAGCATGTGCCACACGTTCGGGACGATGGCCACGGGCGGATTCTCTCCGAAGGCCGCCAGCATCGCCGCCTACGGAAGTCCGATGATTGAGCTCACCGTCCTGGTGTTCATGCTCTTCGCGGCCACCAACTTTTCGCTCTATTTTCTGGTTTTGCGGGGAAACGGCTTCGCCGTGTTTCGAGACATCGAGTGGCGGGTTTTCATCGGGGTCATCGCCTTCTGCCTCTTGGCGGTGGGCGCCGAGCTCGTCTTTCGAGGAGTGTACACGGCGCCTCTTGAAGCCTTGAGGTATTCCTCATTCCAGGTCGTCAGCATCGTCACTACGACCGGGTTCATGACCGCGGACTTCGATGCATGGCCAGCGTTCTCAAGGCTTCTACTGGTGGCCCTGATGTTCTTGGGGGCGTGTTCCGGCTCCACGGGCGGCAGCGTGAAAGTGCTGCGGGCGATAGTGCTCGTGAAATACGCATATTACACCGCATACAAAGTATTCCGCCCGCAGACCGTGTTTACGCTGCGTATCGGCGACAGAGTCTTCAAAGGCGAGACCGTAAGGGATATCGTCGCTTTCTTCATCATCTTCTCGGCGATCTTCCTTTTCGGCTCACTGGCAATGGCCGCAATGGGCCTCGATCTTGTTACGGCGTGCACGTCGGTGTCCGCCACGATGGGCAACGTAGGCCCGGGTCTGTCCGGGGTCGGTCCGACGGAGAACTTCGCTGCGGTTCCGGACGGCGGAAAGATATTGCTGTCGCTTTTCATGCTGATGGGCCGTCTCGAGTTGTATACGGTGCTCGCTCTGGTCGTCCCGGCCTTCTGGAAAGAGTGATTGCCCGGCTTTCCGGCATGGCCTCCCCCTAGTCGGGGGGGCGTCTCGCCCAAAGCACGGACAAGACAAAGGTGTCGCTTTGAACATCCTGCTGACCAACTACAGGTACTTCGTCTCGGGAGGCCCGGAGCGCTATCTATTCAACGCGAAGGAGCTGTTTGAAGAGAAGGGACACAAAGTAATCCCGTTCTCGGTCAAACATCCGAGGAACCTCCCGTCCGAGTATTCCCACTACTTTCTCTCCGCCTTGACCGATTCTGAGGAAGCAGTCACCTTCAGGCAGCTCAAGTTGACCCCGAAGAACTTGATCAAGCTTATTGATAGGACGTTCCTGTCGGTGGAGGCCCGCGGGCGGATGAAGAGACTGCTGAGGGATAACGACGTAGACGTCGCCTACACTCTGCATTTCTTGAGATGGATCTCTCCGAGCATCTTCGCGGAGTTGTCGAAAAGAGGCGTTCCCATCGTCGTTAGGGTCTCGGACTTCGAGTACATGTGTCCGGGGACTCACCTCCTTCGAGACGGTGAAGTCTGCGAGCTCTGCGTGGGGGGAAGCCTCCTGGCCTCCGTCAAGTACCGGTGCGTCCAGGGCTCGCTCCCTCTGAGTCTCGCCCATTATGCCTCGATGTCTCTCTACAAAGCCATGGGAACCATGAAGAAGATAGACGCCTTTGTGTGTCCGTCCCGCTTCACCCTTCGGCAAATGAAGAAGGCCGGATTCGCCGAGGAGAAGCTCTTTCACGTTCCGACTTTCGTCAACACCCAGGCCATTCCGCCCCGGTCCGACGTCCCCGGGGAGTATATCCTGTATTCGGGCCGGTTGTCGCCGGAAAAGGGCGTTGAGGTGCTGCTTGAGGCCTTTGAGAAATATAGAAAACGCAGCGGGGCCGCCGCGATACCCCTTCATATCATTCACACCGGAGGCGAGGGGGCCGGTGTTCTGGAGGAGAGAATCAAGTCGGGTGACCTCGAGGACGTGGTGCTCTTGAGCGGATTGCCCGCCCGGGACTTCTATTCCTATGTTGGGAACGCCGCTTTCACGGTGGTGCCTTCTCTTTGCTACGACAATCTTCCCAACGTGGTCCTCGAATCGTACGCGTGCGGCAAAGCCGTGATCGGGTCCGGATTGGGAAGCATCCCCGAGCTTGTCGAGGACGGGGGTACGGGATTGTTGTTCGAGGCGGGAAACAGCGACGATTTGGCCGACAAGATCACATGGCTCGCCGGCCGGCGTCGAGAGTGTATGAATATGGGGCGAAAGGGCAGGATGCTCGCGGAAAGCGAGTACGGCGGGGACCTGCATCACGAGAGACTCATGGGCCTTTTCTCCGGGCTCATGTGAAACGGTCCGGACAATCCATGAATGATCTGGTAGCCTTAATCATATCTTACGGGTTCGTCGTGCTTGTCGTCGGGATGGCCGAGATCGCGAAAAGGCGGGGTCTGCTGTCTTCATATGTGACGAGGAAGTTCGTGCACGCGGCCGTCGGAACCTGGATATTGCCGACTTTGCTGCTCTTCGAGTCCTGGCACTGGGCCGTGGTCCCGCCGCTTACATTCCTGGTCGTGAACGCGTTAGACATGAAGACGGGTCTCTTTCGCTCAATAGAAGGGACCGATCCGAACAACTACGGGCCTCTGTTTTTCCCCGTAGCCTTTGTAGTCGTAATGCCGCTCTTCTGGGCCGAGAATCTGAAGTTTGCCGCGTGTGTAGGGATGCTCTGTATGGCGTGGGGCGATCCGATGGCCTCAGCCGCGGGCAGGGCATTCGGCGTTCGCCGATACCGCATATTGGGTTCGGTGAGATCTCTCGAGGGGAGCGCTTTCATGTTCGTGGGCTCCGCGGCGGCCGCCCTGTGCGGAGGACTGGCATTGGGCGACTTCGCCCCCCCGACACTGGCGGCGATGGCCTTGTCGGCGGCCGGTGCGGCCACGGCCGTCGAGGCGGTATCCTTCGGCGGCTCGGATGACCTTACGGTGCCTGTCGCCGCGTCTTTTGTAAGCGCCCTATTCGTCGGCGGGGGGCCGTGAGGCTCGGACTCGATGGATTCCCAGATCAAGGACCGATGCCTTAATGTGCAATATTAGATAGAAAGGTTAAACCATTGAACAAACTAGCTATAATGGCGAGCGTTCTCATGCTGTGGGTGGGCTGCGCAGGCTCGGGCTCGAAGAACGACAACGGGCGGGCGCCGGACAAGGGAGAGGACTACACCGCCGCCCGCCGGCTGATGGTCGAGACACAGATCATCGCCAGGGGGGTGACCGACTCCCTTGTGATCAAAGCCATGATCGAGGTTCCCAGGCACCTATTCGTTCCTCCCGGGCTCGAAGCACAGGCCTACGATGACAACCCCCTTCCGATCGGCCGGGGACAGACGATCAGCCAGCCCTACATCGTCGCCCTCATGACGGAGGCCCTGGGCCTCAAGGGCGGCGAGAAGGTGTTCGAGGTGGGCACCGGTTCGGGCTATCAGGCGGCTGTCTTGGCCGAGGTCGGGGCCGAGGTTTACAGCATGGAGATCGTCGAGGATCTGGCGCTGGAGGCCTCGGAACGTCTTAAAGCGCTGGGATACAATGGAGTGCATGTCAGGGCCGGCGACGCCTACCGGGGTTGGGTGGAACATTCTCCGTTTGACGCCGTAATTGTAACAGCGGCCCCTGATCACGTGCCTCAGCCGCTTGTCGACCAGCTCAAGGTAGGGGGCAGGATGATCATCCCCGTTGGGGAGGGCTACCAGGACCTTGTGCTTCTAACGAAGACCCCGAAAGGGGTCAAGAAGAAGAGCCTGGGACCGGTTCTCTTCGTGCCGATGACGGGGAAGGCACGTGAGAAACCGGACGAGGTCGATTGACATAGGAGGGACCGCGAAGGCGCTGCTACGCCATTGCGGCGATGGATTGAGTGACAACGCGGGGCTTGTCGGTAGTTTCATGCGTGGGATCATCACGCGTTGGTCAACGAAGCAGACGGTGCTCCATCAATGCGGGCGGCACCAGCAGAGCGTAGTACTCGCGGCAGTGAAGCCGCGGCGTGTATGGGTGTCGGGCGGGGTCTGTGGTCGGATATTCTCGATGATGCGGGACATAATGGACGGAGGTGACGATCTTGAGCGATCAAGAGGCGCCGGTTAGGAAGATCTACAGATCGAGAAAGGACAGGGTCATCGCCGGTGTATGCGGCGGCGTGGCCGAGTACTTCAACATCGATCCCGTCTGGGTGAGAATCGGCTGGGTGCTGAGCGTTTTCCTTAAAGGACTCGGGCTGATAGCCTATGTGCTGTGCTGGATTCTCATACCCGAGAGGGAAGAGGTGATCTCCTCGGGGACGGAATCGGGTGCGGCGGGACAGGAGGCCGCGGGCGGCGAAGCCGGTGGTGCCGAAGCCGCCTCGGCGGAGGGTCGCGGCTCGGGAGGTGTTTTCGGCCTGACGGGTTCGCAGCCGCGGGTCGTGGTAGGCGTGGTTCTTATCGTCCTCGGCTGCATCTTCGCCTTGAGTACCTTCTTCTCGATCTTTGACGATCGCGTATTCTGGGCGCTTGTTTGCATCGTGCTGGGCGTGGCACTGTTGGCGAAACGCTGAGCGGCGGGGAAGGTTCGTCGGCGGTTCTCGTGTACTTGCGGATTCCGGAGTCAAAGACTTCGCGACGGGGTCGGTTCATTGTCCGTCGTTCTCAGTGACTCCCTTCGTGCTGCTTCCGTTACACGGGCCGCCACGGCATGCTGTTGTGAACTCCGAGCACTTTACCGCGCCGGGAACGGAATGGGAGGTCGGGAGGCATGAGTAAGCTCCTTCAAGGTACATTCCTCATACTGCTGGGGTGCGTCTTCCTGCTCGTCAATCTCGGTTATGCCTCTTGGGACGTCGTGGCCGAGCTCGCCGAGCTATGGCCGCTGCTCCTGGTAGCGTGGGGCATCACGCTTATGACGAAGGGGACTAAGGTCTCCTTCCTTGGGTTCCTAGGACCGCTCCTCTTGGTTCTGGCCCTGGTGTACGTGCTCTGGGGCAGCTACCGCGGCGCCGATCGCGAAATCAGAAGGATCACCGCGAGCCAGGAGCTTACGGACGTCGATGAGGCCCGGGTCACATTGAGGTTCGCGGGAGGGAAGTTGGCCGTCTCCCCCGGCGACGCAATGAATCTCGTCGAGGCGGAGATGGACTACCGGGCGGATACGTCTCGGCCGCGGCTCATATACTCCGAAGAGGGCGGTTTGGGCCGAGCCGTTCTTAGGCGAACCGGCAGCACCCGCGCCGGGCCGGGAATGGGTAACAGGTGGGACGTTCGTCTCACCGACCGGATCCCCCTGGAGCTTCGTCTCATCACGGAGGGGAGTAACTGCAACCTTGACCTGAGCGGGTTGCGCATCACCGACGTTGAGGTGACGGCGGGGGCAAGCAACGTCGTCGTTCGCTTCGGCCGCGGGGATGCGGACGCCCGCGTCAAGGTCGATGCCGGTGTCTCTCTCGTTCGACTGGAGATCCCAAAGCAGTACGGGCTGCGAATGCTCGTGGACTGCGGCCTATGCTTCAAGTACCTGCCCGACGGCATGAAGAAGAGGGACGGCGGCGGCGGAGCGTACTACTCCAAGAACTATGACACCGCTCCCCACAAGATGGACCTGGAAGTGGAAGGGGGCGTGTCCAAGCTTTCGATCGCGCACTATTGAGAGCCCGGGCCGGGGTCATCACCGCGATCACAGTTCAGGATCAGAGCGATCAGAATCGCGGCGGCGAGCTGGGATCCTATCTTCGTTGCCTCCCGGAGCTGATATCATTCAAACGTTCGTCTTCGTCTCGATCCAATCCTTCATTACTCTGAGCGCTAGACCGATATTGCCTATCTGGCAGTGGTTTTGGGCCTCCTCCTCCTTCGTGAAGACCCGGTCCGTGACCGATTTAGCTGCGGTCAGGCGGCGGAGTTGCTCTTTGTGGAGCCTGAAGGGGATGAAATGGTCGTTTCTTGACGCCAGGACAAGCACGTCCTGCTTCACCAGGTCGGAGTGGAGGTTCTCTTCGGTCAATTGAAAGGCGAAATCCAAAGCGTCCGTCGGTTCGTCCACGCCCAAGATATACATCATATGACTGATGTTCCATGCCTCCATGCCGCCCTTTCTCATCTTCCATCTCGACAGCTTATTCGTGAAGCCGGGCAAATGGTCGCGGAAAAACCTCATCAGCCAAACGGCCGGCGCCGGAACTATCTTCATGTAGTCATAGGCGTGTCCCGACGCGATCACTCTCTTTACCCGCGGCTCGAAGGCCGCTGCCCGCAGGGCGAAATAGCCTCCCATCGAGAGCCCGATCAACGTCGCGTCCTCCGCGCCGAGGTGATCCAGGACCGCTCCCACGGGCTTCTCCCACTTGAAGTCCATCATAAGCCCGTGCTTTCGCCGGGCGGCTCCCTGGCCCGGCCCGTCGAAACCGACGGCCCTGATCCCGGCCGCCGCGAAGTATCGCATCAAGGAGTAAAACTCCTCGATGAAAGAGTCATAGCCCCCGTGCATTACTATGGTCCCTCTGGATTCTCCCTCCGCCTCGACGACCATGGCCGGCAAGCGGCCGGCCCCGTAGGGGACGTCCAGTCTCTTGAACTCGTGATTCTCAAAGGCTCGATGGAAGAGCTCTGAGAAGCGGTCGTACAACGGCTCCTTGTCGGGGTCGTCCGGGAAGGTGTAGAACTCCGCCGCCCGATAGTAAGACGCGGCGTTCATGAGCCTGTTATCGGCGAGGGCTTTCTCAGCCCGCCGGAGCATCTCCGACTTCCAGTCGTCGAAGCTGCTTATCTTCTTTCCGGCTTTTTCGAGATCCTCGGCCCGGGCGTATCCCAGCGAGTAGGGACGGTTGAGCTGGTAGTTGTAGAGCTGGTTCTTGTGAAAGCTCCTGTATCCCACGGGAAAGACAAAACCGCCGTGGTTCTTGGGATTCATTGTACGCCCTCCGTCGGGGAAGCCGCCGCCGAGATCGAGGCGAAGGCAAATCCGATGTGGCCGTATATCTTCTTCTCCTCGGAGGCTTGGTGATGGATGCAAATCATGAGCACCATGAACCCGAGTGCCACGAGAGTCGCCGGGTACATCCAAAGGCAGTCCCGGGGGACAGAAGGAGCCCCGTCGGTATAGGGGTACGTAAGACAATCGCTCGCGCAGAACGGCCCGGACCTCGGCGGCGTTGCGTTGTGTCGTGTTTTACTCGCCGCTGAGCGGGAAACGCTTCCGGATATACTCCGAAACCACGTCCCTGGCGTATTCGAGAACCTGTTCCGGCGAATCTCCGGGATCGCACATCTCGGGCGTCTCTACGATGTCCGCCACCATCTCCTCCCACCATGGGACGCGCAGTATTCGCCTCGCCCCCTCGGCGTTCAGCCCGGCGGCGGTCATCTCCTCTTCCGTCGGTGTTTGAAAGGTGATGGCGGTCGGTCCCTCGCCCTCCTTGGGAGCCAGGCGCACCCTCTCCTTGAGATACTCCATGATTGATCGAAGTTCATCTGGGGTCATGTTCTCACCTCGAATGGTATGTGGTCAATCCTCTGGGATCGATTGCCCTTCCACCCACGGCGCTCCGGCTTCCATGAGCGCGCGCTCCATCGCGGGTATTTGCTCGTCAAGAACCTGCTCCAGCGCGGGCTTGAATTGGGCAAACCGGCCGGTCGCGATTTCCAAGCTCTTCACTAGGTTCGGGGTCGGGCCGTACGTGGAATGCCTGATGCCGCCGATCACGAAACGCAAGCGGCTCCTGATCGTCGGCCTTGTTTTCTCGCCCACTTCTCGTTTGGAACGGTTGCCGTTGAGCTCCTCGTCGAGATCAAGAAGCTTCTCTCTGAGCTCGTGCAAACGCCCGTCCAGATCTCCCGGGGCCGCAGGCGTGCGCGACAAAGCGGCTCGCATGGCTTCGACCTTCTTCATCGCCTCCCTCAGCGCCAATGTAGCCGCGGTCGTCGCTCGTTGAAGCTCCGCTGTTTGCCGCCAGAAGGCCTCGGTATCGTCGTCTTCCGCGCCTTCCAACGCTCCTTCTCTCATTCGCTCGACGTCGAAGGGAAGGGGCCCGGAGAGGTCCGTGACGACGCCGTCGATTTCCTTGGAGAGCGTTACCGTATACCGACCCGGCATCGCGAGCATTCCGGTCGGGCCCTCGGCGCCGGGGTCTGCTTCAATATCGATGGCGTTGGTCGCGGGAAACCGCAAGTCCCATGCCACCCTGTGGAAGCCCTTCCCGATGGGCCCGGCGATGCGCCTGACCGAGTTGCGCTCGCCGTCCTCCACGGTAAGCCAAATCACGGGCTCTTTCTGCCTACGCTCGGATTCCACCTCGTCCCAGCCTGGGAAGGGGACGTCCTCCTCCTCTTTTATGAGCTCCTTCTCCGCTTCTTGACGAGCGTCCTTCTTGCTCTTGAGCCCTTCGGCCAGGTAGTAGGTAAAGACGGCGCCGAACGGGGGATTCTCGGCCCTGAAGTACGCCGCGCCCTGTGAGGCGTTCTTGCCGAAGGACAGCACCGGCCTCTCGATGTACCACCAGGCTTTGCGCACGGGAAAGAGCGTTGCTTCCCGCATCAACTGTTCTTCCGACACATGGCGCAGGACGCTGTAGTCGTCCAGCACATAGAAGCCTCGGCCGAAGGTGGCGCCCACAAGGTCGCTCTCCCTGCGCTGAATGGCCAGGTCGCGGAAAGGAATGGTCGGCACACCGCCGGAGAGCTTGATCCACTTGTCGCCGCCGTCAACGGTGAAATAGACGCCGAACTCCGTCCCTGCGAACAAGAGATCCGGTTCGACGTGGTCCTGCACCAGTCTCCAGACGAGCGTTCGCTCGGGGATGTCGCCCGCGATGGAGCGCCAGCTCCTTCCGCGATCCGTGCTTTTCAATAGGTGCGGATTCAGATCTCCGAACTTATGGTTGTCCAGGGCGACGTAGACGGTATTGACGTCGAAGAGGTCGGCCTTTATGTCGTTTACGAATGCGGTCTCGGGCACGCCCGGGAGATTTCCGACCTCTATGCTGCGCCAGCTCTCACCGCCGTTTTCGGTAACTTGTATCAGGCCGTCGTCTGTGCCTGCGTAGATGAGACCCTCACTCAATGGCGATTCCGCGAGCGACGTGATGGTGTTGTAGTTCGACATGGCGACGAAGTCCCAGGGCGAGTCCCAGCTCCAGGTCTTGTCCATGATTGGAAGCTCGATCCGCTCCTGATCGCGGGTGAGATCGCCCGAAATCGGGGTCCAGCTGTCGCCTCGGTCATCGGAGCGCCAAACGCGCTGAGATGCGAAGTAGAGCCTCGTAGGGGAGTGGGGGCTAACGAGTATCGGCGCGTCCCAGTTGAAGCGCTCGGGGCCTTCGCCCTCATCCGGCTGCGGCTGAATGTGGACTATCTCGCCGGTTGTGCGGTCGTTTCGAACGATCAAGCCCTGCTGCATCTCGGCGTAGACGATATCGGGATTGCCGGGCTCCGTTGCCGACTGATGGCCGTCGCCGTACATTGTGACGGACCAGTCGCAGTTTCTGATGCCGTGTGGATTGTCCGTGCGCGAGGGGCCGCCCTGGCTGTTATTGTCCTGGGTGCCTCCGTAGATGTTGTAGAAGGGCTCCGCGTCGTCCACGGCGACCTTGTAGAACTGCGTGACCGGCAGATTCGCCATGAAGCGCCAGTTCTCTGCTAGGTCGAAGCTCTCGTAAACCCCGCCGTCCGTTCCCACGAGAAGATAATCGGGGTCGTCGTGTCTGAATGCCAGGGCGTGATGGTCCACGTGCTTGCGCTCCCCCTTGACGAGGCGGAATGTCTTGCCTCCGTCGTCGGAGACGCGCATGCGCACGTCCATGAGGTATATGCGGTCGAATGCGTGCGGGCTCGCGTAAAGCTCCTGATAGTAGTGGGGTCCCGTTCCTCCCGATATGGCTTCGGACTGCTTCTGCCAGGATCCTCCGCGGTCGGCGGAGCGGTACACCGCTCCCGTTCGACGATCCAGCTCGATTGCCGCGTAGACAACGTCCGGCCGTTGAGGTGAGACGGCCAGTCCGATCTTTCCCATGTTCGACTTGGGCAGGCCCTTGGTGAGCTTCTCCCAGGTCTCTCCGCCGTCGGTCGAGCGGTGAATCCCGGACCCCGGGCCGCCGCCCATGTACGCGGCCACGTTGCGATGGCGCTGCCAGGTTGCGGCGTAGAGGATATCAGGGTCTCGCGGATCGAGTGCGACGTCGGTCGCGCCGACCCATTCGTCGTCTCCGAGGACTCTCTTCCACGTCTCGCCGCCGTCGGCTGATTTGTAGAGGCCTCGCTCGCCGCCTTTCGACCAAAGCGGACCCTGGGCCGCCGCCCAGACGACGTCGGAGCTCTCGGGGTGCACGACGATCTTCGAGATGTGTTGCGATTCCTTGAGGCCCAGGTTCTTCCAAGTAGCCCCGCCGTCTTGGCTTCGATAGACGCCGTCGCCGTAGCCAACGTGCCTCCCGCCGACGTTCTCCCCGGCGCCCACCCAGACCACGTGAGGATTGCTCGGATCTATGGTCACGCATCCGATAGAGTATGAGGACTGATCGTCGAAGATCGGCTCCCAGGTGACCCCCGCGTTCTCAGTCTTCCATACGCCGCCCGAGCCCACCGCGACATACCAGAGGTTGTTGTCTTCGGGATGGACCGCGATGTCGGCGATCCGGCCCGACATGAGCGCCGGGCCCACGGATCTGAGCTCAAGGCCCGCGAAGGTGGTATCCGAGAGCAGAGAGCCGTTCTCCTTTTGCTCGGCATGGGCCGGCCCGGAGATGATCAGCATGCAGACCGCAAGAATGAGAAATCTCATAAGGATCTTCATAGCGTCGCCTTTCACTTGAATGTTCAGATGATCAGCCGGTGTGGCCGCAAGCCCATTCGGGCTGAAGGGGAGTTTACCGCGAAATGCGCCTTTGCGCCAGGGCGATAAGAACGCGGTCCCGACCGGCCTTCCGCGTATCCGGGTATTTTTCCGCTTCATCGGTTGCGGTATGAGTCGCATTATGTCGTCGGGTTATCGCGCCTGAAATGCCCTCTTGACGAAGGCAGAAGCGACAGGATCAATATCGCGATCCCCAGCGATCCGTAGATGAGCTGTAACGGAGGCCTGGCGTGGTAGCCTATGATGAGAATCTCCGTCACTATCCAGACAATGAGGGCCGCGCCTACGCAAGTAGAGCCGAACCATGCCCAGCGGGCACGCTTGAGTATGCCATACGGCACGAACAAGGGGAAAAGTCCCAGTGCCAGCAGAAGAATCAGCCCGGGCACCGAGTAATCATGAAAAGGCGAGCCGGCAAGCCAGCTTGTGGGTATCCTCAAGGTATCTCCTGAGGGGTCTGTCACGAGGGCAATGCCGCCTATCGTCCCACTGATGCCCTGAAAAAGCAGAGCTCCCATGAGGAGATAGACGCTTGCGGAATGTCTCTTTTTCACTGCGTACGCTACTCCGTATCGGCGAACTCAACCCAGAACAGGCCGCGGAAATCTCCTTCCTCGAAGTCTCTGGCCCGGTCGGTGGGGTAGTGCTCGTCCAGGCGCGACGCGACATCGGAGGATATTGTCTTGCCGTGACAGGCAAGGCACATGGGCTTCACGTATATCGGCTCCACGTAACCGATCCCGCCGCCTTCGAGTCGAACAACCTCGGGCTCCGACTTGTCGGGGGTCTTCGAGTAGCTCTCGAGAAGGGGCTCCATCCATGGCTTGGGAGCGTTCTCCGGATTGCGGAGGCGATGACTCGTGCGGCCGACTTTCACGTTTTTTGAGCTCGCCTCACCGGCGATCTCCGGGGCCAGGACTCGGCAGACGTCTATGGCCTCCTCAGGGCCCGCTTCCAGACCTTCGATGAGGGCGGTTCTCAACTCTTCTTTGAAGGGCTCCAGCGCCGCCCGTCCGCGCTCAGTCCAGGCTTGCCGGTTGATGTTATCCTCCGCGCAGCCGAGCCAAAGGCATGCGGCCAGGCCCGCAATCGGGGGAATCGCGGCAAGGCGCCTTATCACGCGTGAGCCCGCAGCTTCAGTCCTCGATCTCCATTGCCGTGACATGTTCAGCCTCCGAATATCAGTCTCCAATAGAAGTGGATGGCAGCGCCCTCGTCCGGCTTTACGCCGTATTGTCGGAGGCAAGAGCCCCTCCAATAGGCCGGAAAGCGCCGTCCGTCCCGCCGGTCGGTTGATATGAGAACACAATCTTCAATATGAGAACACAACCGTGCTCGGACCCACGTTGGAGAAGAGCTTCTCCCTGTCCGTGACGACCGCTCCTTCCACCAGCTCGCTCGCTTCCACCTCCAGCGCCTTCATGCAGTGTGGGCACATGAAGGTCCGTGATGGATCCGTTGTCGGTTCCGGATCATGGCCCGACGACCGCGCCTTCGGGCGCCGGTATTTCGGCAATCCCCGCTGCCTACTTTGTGTCGCTAATCACCGGCACCGGTGGAATACAGCGCTTTCAGCCGCCCCCATGTACACCGCTCCGTGGATACCCACTCGTCCGTGGCCAATAGGAACGAAGCCCTGGCGTCCGCAGGCTCCTCGGAACAAGCCTTGAACCTGACGAAAAAGTAGTCCGGGTAACGCATAACCGAGTACGTCGCGAGAACATGACGACCAACAAGGAGATCAGGCCTGACGTCGGCGCGGATTACCACACTCGCCGCGCCGATGCAGCCGTGCGTGACAAAAGTCTCATCGTAGTTGGTGAATACGGAATCGACCGAGGCGACTTCCAACCTCGCGCGGCCATGCAGCCTCGTGCACCGATCCCACAGGCATTCCATGTGGCAGTTCCACCGCATGCCTATCTCAATCGATGAGGGGGGAGAGGCCAGTTCACTCTCATCGAACACCAGCACGATGTTCATGGGAATCTCCACGTTTACGTCACACACGACTATGCTGTCGATGGTGGTCGGGTTGTTGTCCAAGTCGTGATCCAAGAAGATCTCAAAGGCGGACGCGTTGGAGGACGCTAGTAGTGAGACGGCCAACGGCACGAGAACGCAAGCCGTTCGAATCACATGATGAAGTCTCATAAGTTGCCTCCCGTCGTGGGATGGGTGGTCTTTGCGTCCCGTATTGTCGGGGGCGCTATTCCCGAAAGCGCACGGACTTCAGTACTGCGTCCAACTCGGCGTCTTCTTCACCGGACGAAAATGAGGTAATTATCATAAGGGCATAGCCCTTTATTACGGTCACATGCTGCTTCTGGTTGATGATCAGGCCCGCGTTGGGAACCGCCAGAGTCATCACGTCGAAGTCCGTGCCTCCGATTTGCTCCGTATATATCTCTTCAGGGAAGGTCACTCCCATTTGAGTGGATTGAAGGAGCCTCTTGGAATGGAGGTGGTAGTCCTTCCCGGTCTTGACGCTCGGCAGATGGCGAATTCTCTCCGCAAGGCACATGATGTTCGGATTGCACTCTACGGGCGACCCCAACGGATATTTGAAGACGCCAAGGAGGTTCACCGTCTGCAACTCGGAGGCCTCGATTACGGCGTCCAACATCTCGTCGTCGTCGGCGACCTTGCCGCCGAAATCCAGCATTTCCTGGAGCGCTTCATGATCCCGGACACTCCATCCCGCGGGGATCTTCATACTCATGCCGAAGTAGTCGTTGCGGTAGACGGACTTCTCGACGGTTCCGAAGTCGATCTCGTCGGATGCCTTCTTCCCGCACCCCGGTTGAAACACCAGGCACAGCACGACGAACGCGCCAATGAGCTTCATCGTTGACGTCTCCTCTTCGTCCGACTTCAGCGTACCCCCGGGATCCGGCGCCGTTCCTTGATCATCCTAGATACTCCTTGATGGCTTGGCTTATCAACTGCGCCATCGCAAGTTCCACATTCGCGCCGACAAAAATGAGGATCCCACCGGTGCCGTCCCTATAAGACATTGCTCATGCCGCCGAGGATCTTCCAGTGACCGCCCTCCTTGATCCAGGTGTGGGTGATCCGAGTGATGTGCTTCCGCGCGACGCCGTCCTCGCCCTCTTTTGATATGTTGAAGAGGTAGTGAACCAGTACGACGTCTCCGACAATTCTCATTCCCGCTCGGTCTATCTCATAATCCCATCCCGCCGGCTCGGCGTAGTTCTCTTCGAGAAAGCCTGCGACCTCCGTCTTCGGGGTCGGCCTCTCTTTGGAGTCAGGCCACCCCAGGAACCGGTCGTGAAGTAGCGCCTGGATTCGCTCGTGATCGGCATTGTTGTAGGCGGCAATGTACGACTCCTCAAGCGTCCATATCTCCTTTTCAATCCCGGCCGCGGTGTCATCGGCCGAAGCCGGAAGAACGAGCCGTCCGGAGCAGGCGAGGAGCGACAACAGCAACACTCTCATGATCCGACCCATTAGTAGTTTCTTCTCCTTTCCCGATGATCCGTGAGCGATGATGTTTTCCATGTTGTCGAATGTCGGCGTCGTAGCGCACTCCCGGGCTCGTTCCCGCGAGGCGAACCGCTGGAGTTCCCAGTCCGTTTTCAATGCTGTCCTGAGCCTCCGGCAGGTGCTCCGGGCCGGCAGCCCTAACTCCCTCATTAGGCGAGGGGGGCGGCTTGTCCCGCAGCTCTTTCTCGGGAGATCCCGGCGCGTCCTACATCGCCCGCGGGCTCCAGTAGACCGCAGCCTTCGAGATCCTCCCGTCTTCGAACTCCAGCACCGCCGACCCTCTTATCGGAGACTTGGCTTCCATCTCCGTCGCGATGATCTCCGCCGCGGCCGTTTCGCCCTCCCGAACGAAGCGAACCAGCTCTATCTTCGTATTATGGGCCTTGCGGAGATCGGCGGTCAACATCGAGCGCACTTCGTCTATTCCACTCAGGATCTTCCCCTCCGCTACGCTTTCATACACGACATCGTCGGTGACTATCTCTTGAAGATCCTCAGGGCTCCCTCCTGACCAAAGAGCGCAGAATCTCTCAAAGGCGATTTGCTCTCTCATTTGAATGCAACTGCTCAGGGAAATATCGGCCCTAAGCCCCGGCCAGAATGAGCCGTCCAGGATTACGTCGCGCGGCGGCTTTCTTCTGGAAAGCCTGCTGATGAGACTTCCCGGGAAGCGCGGTGGAGTCGCGAGCTTCAGATCTTCGTAGGGTACGAACCCGTTGGCCTCGCAGTCCGGGCAAGTATACTCGCCGCTAGTGAAGATCTCCCGGTCGGTCAAGAGCTCAGACCCGCACTCATCGCATTTGAACTTCAGCTCCGCGTTCGGATAGCAGCTTTCTCGATACTCCCTGACCCTTGACTCGCCGAAGCCGCGCGACGCCGCGACCTCCTTGAGAAGGACTTGTCCTTCCGGAGGATACTCGCCGATGAAGAAAGCTGTGGTGGCAAGGAGCGTTTGGTCCTTCATCCGTTCAAAACCGGCGCGAATGGTTTCATCGATCATTTGTGACCTTCCTTCCGGAGGTTGCTTCTTGTTTATGTCATCTGTCTCATTGCGAATGTCGGTTGTTCCCGTTCCCTCCGGCGAGAGGGCGAATCTCGCCGGGAGGGGAGTCGGCGAGGCTGTTCCGTATCCTCCTTTGACTCTCTCCTCTATGGCTCGGGAAGCGCACCTTATGACCCGCGCCACCGTGCGCGCATTGAAGATAAAGAGACATGCCAGCACAAGAGCCAGAATCTCAGCCGGGACTTTCGCCGTCAAGAAGCCGCCCATGTACAGAGGGTAATCGTAATGGCTGTGATGTTCGGCCAATCCGTACGATCTCAGGACGATTTCCGATGTCCCTCGGTATAGAATGATGAGGCCGAGCAGCACTATGCCGGGTCGCAGTAACTCCGCGGTTTCCGACCACTCGCCTCGGGATTCGGCTGACATTATGGACTTCGCTATCTCATGCGGAATTACCAACAGAACGATCCCCACGAAAAGTCGGAATGCATAACTCGCCACGAAGGGCGAACGGACGCCCATTGTAGGTTCAGGGGCGCCCACCAAGAGACTGAGCATAATCAGTGCGGCCCAAATGGTCAAAACGACGCCCGCCAGTCGGAGTGCGAATGCGGTGATCTTCAGAGAGTTCATGTCCTAACAGGCCTCGCCGTTTGCCAAGCCCACTTCAAGAATTGCCCGATTGCCCGGGCTCCAAAGACAAATATTAGCCCCGCGAAAATCTCGACAAGCGCCGATCCGGACCCGGCAAGATAGTGCCCGCTTGATAATCCTCCAAAGCCGCTGTTCAGGCCGTTGTGCAGAAAGAGGATCAGGTTGTACACAAGGTCAATGGCGCCTCGACTGAGAAGATAAAGGCCGATGAGCTTGACCCCGGCTCGTTCGAGTCTTACGACCATCCGCGAGCGGATATGGGACGTGCCCGGAATTATGACGTTTGTTATCTTGAACGGCGCCAGATACAGCAGCAGGGCAACGACAAAGAGGAAAGCAACGGCGACGACGAACGGCGTGAAGTCGAGAAACTGATACAGCCCCTGTGCCCCGCGAAACAGGAACTCGCAGAAGCGAAATAGAATCCAGATCATGATAGCCAGCCCCGCCAGCCGTACACCCAATGCAACGGTGTTTCGAGTGTCCATTTGTACCTCCCGTTTTGTTCTTTGACCCATTACGGCGGGAAGAGCGCCCGCCGCTGTCGGTTGGTCGCGTCTCCGAGTGAAGGTAGGCGCCCCGTTATGTGCGTTGTCTACAGACGACGGCAATGCGCCTGCAATTCTTCATATCGGCAAAAAGTAGGTGCTTTGTGTAGAACTTGTAGCACCGGTTGAGAATGCTCTGGTTTTGCATCACAACAAGACGGTTGGACAACAGCCCGTGCATTAGCCTCTTGGTAAGTGAGCGCTTGTTCAAATATACCGCATCGACGGGCTCGAACCACGGACTCAAGGTTCCGCTCAGTGATTCCAAGTCGAAATGTTGATAGTGCTTGTCGCTTGTCGGTATATTGCGGCTCGGGACGGTAACGACCAGCATCCCGTCGCTATTAAGATAGTCGCTTATGCATTTCAAGAAAGAGGGAATATCATCGGGAACTATATGCTCCAGGACCTCAATCAAAGTTATTATGTCGAAGCCGGGATCAAGTATGCCCTTCTCATCGATGTTTCCATGGATCCATTCAATGCCGGGGTCCATTATTCTCGCATATTCGATGGCGCGCTTGGAATAGTCCATGCCTACCAGTCGTTTACCTGAGACTCGTCGATTGAGCTCATAAAGGAAACGACCATCGCCGCAGCCGACATCCAATAGGGATTCAAAGCCGAGCTCATTTACTTTGCCCAATACGAAGTAAAGATATGATAGATACTCATAGCCCCAATCCAGTACCCGTGTCTGTGAGAAGTTGACTCCATCCCAGGCAGGAATGTAGTGGTATGGGTAATCGTACATACGTTCTTGCAGGCTTTGTTGTGTGCTCAATTCCGGCATGATCAGTCACGCTGCTTCCCACATAAGGAATGTGTGGAAAGACCTTGGCATGCGTCCCCGGCGGGGCCGTCACCTAGCCTATACGGCCGTCGCCGTCAACGTCGAGCCCGTGCATCTGCTCGATCTTCTTCACGAGTTGACGGATCGTATCCTGTGTTTTTTGCAGGTGATTCTCCAAATCGGAGACTCGGTCCTCGATGGAACCGGATTTCCTGTGCTGTCCGTAAATGAATCCAGACTGGATGATCTCCCAAAGCAAGCCCATTGTGTTCCTCCTCTATTGAGACGTCTTTTTCGGATTCTAGTGTGCCGAGTCACAAATCAGTAGATATATGTCAGCATGGATTTCCCCTTTCCAATGGGAAGAACGACACCAGAGAATGACAATGGACTTCCAACTCGGCACACTAACTTACCCCCGACCACTTGAGGCGCACGTCGGTCCAGAAGTCACCGGGGACCACACTATGCTTGCTGTAGTGCTTCTTTTCCGTGGGCGGGCTGTCGGATCGGATCAGGGGGCCGTGGCTATCCAGCTCCTCCATGAGAGTCTCTTTCGGGATCTTCGGGTAGCTCGGGATAGTCTTGGTCGAGACCATGCTGACGAACCAATCCATGTTGTCGATAAGCGATGCCGGGGTCCCGTTGTAGCTCGCGTGATGGGAGACTTTGAGAAGGTTGATGTCCCCCAACTGGGCCTGGAGATCCGTCGACTCGTAAGCGTCCAGCCAAGCGCCGTACTCGGCGTCGCCCGGGAACAACATGGCTGCGCCGCCGTATCGGATGAGCATGATAAGGCTGCTGTTGTTGAGTTTCACGCCGCTCGCGGAGAGGAAATCGTCCAGCAGATCGTTATACTCCAACGGCGCCTTGCCTTTGAGGGTCGGGAACTGATTGTAGGCCTGTTCGGCTCTGATGATCCAGTCTTCATCGAACGGCGAGCTCCGCCCATCCTGCTCGGCGTTCTCCATGTCCGCCAGGTAGGAGTCTTTGCCCGGATCCCCCTTCGAGAGATAGGGGTTGTCTCTCAATGGTCCGATGAACTGCACGGTCATACCCGGGATCGAATCGGTCTCGAGGGAAAGTCCTTCTTCTTCGGGCAGAAACCTCAGCCGAGGTCGCAGGCCGCCCCAAAGGCCCTTCAGAGTACCGAGGGAGTCCTTGTTGGATACGGCCATCAACTTGAATTCCTCAAGACGGGGATCCGATCTTGCCTCGAGAACGCGCATAAGCTGTTTCTCGGCGTTGAAGGCCGCCCTTACGGCGGGGATCGACTGGTCCACGGTCCAGGGGAGCCACACCTCATCGGCGGTCATGGCGTTGAACGTGTCCGCCTCCTTGCCGAACCCGCAAATGTGGTCGTAGTGATAGTGAGTACCTACGACCACGTGGATGCGGCCGTTGGTTACGTCCTTGATGTTGTCGACGGTCGGCCGAATCATATCGTCGCTGTCCTGCAAGTGGACCCCGCAGTCTATCAACATATGTTTGTCGTCGGGGAAGGTTATGAGCAGGCAGTCGCCGAAGCCGACATGGTACATGCGTATTCTGATTCTCTCAGCCATGACTACCACCCCCTGTGAATCATCCGGAAATCCGGTTCTCGGTATTCGGAGCCCATGCCGGCCAGCAATCCGGCTGATTCGAGATCCCTCAAGAAAGAACGCTGCCGTTCCTCCCTCTCCGCGCTCTTCAACTCTTTCACCGCGCAGTATCGGACCTTCCCGGACTGGTTGACGATCAGCGTGCAGCCTCCCCTATGGTAGGGAGGCTCTTTGCGCGCGAAAATGCCGTCTCCCTGCTGAAGAGCCTGCACGACCAGCTCGTTGATGATCCTCCCGTCGGGGGAAATGCGCTGAAGCGGCTGGACCGAGGCAAGCTGAACCGGCCGGTCTCGATCCAGCCCGAAGGCCCTGATGTTCCTGGGCTTCTTGAACAAGGCCGTGTAGAGGCGTGCATATTGATTCCACTCCTTCTTCCGCTCCTTTGTGTCGGGGCGAGAGGCCCGGTCGAATCGCACGGCGTCGAGTTTGAATCCCGCCGTATCCAGTTTACCCCGTGGGGGCTGCAGGATAAGGGAGTCTTCCGCCAGCGAAAAGACGTTCTCCGGGTAAATGCCCCGCTTTCGGAACGCATCGATGATCGCAGTTCGATAGTTCAACGGATCGTTGGGTACGATCTCCCGGTCGGCGGTGATGACGGCCCGCAAGTAATCGCCGAACTGGATGTCCAGGGGAGGGCAGTAGTCGATGGCCCGTATGCAGATGTTCAGGAAGTGCTTGGCCGCGCGGCGAGCCTCCGATGCGAGTCGGCCGACCAGGTCGGGCGCGAGATCTCCCCGGGGCAGCGCCGCCGTGCCGCCGCCGGCCAGTCGAAGGAGATCCCCGGTTCGTCGCTTGTAGATGGTAACAAGTGCGTCGAACACCGCGGCCACCAGGATCGCCCCGCGCGCATGCGGCTCGTAGATTCCGGACAGAGCGCCCGGGTCGGGATCCTTGCCGATTGCCGAGCGTAGTGCTCCGCGTCGGCCGATTGCTTCGCCGAACTGACGGCCCAGATCGAACAGGGGGTCGGGGGTGTCCAGTTTCGCCCCGGTTCTCTGTATGGCTTGCTCCAGGAAGCCGGGAAGGCTGAATCGCTGGAGGATGGCGACGATGTCCGCGAAGGCTTCGTGAAAAGCATAGACGTCGGGGCCCGAAGGCTCGAGGGATCTTCTTCGCAGGCCGTGCAGGATGCCGTGGGTGGTCTCGTGAGCCACAACGTCATGGGAAAGACATGTGAAGATCGTGCCTCCCGGCAGGTTGCGCCCGTACGCGGTTTTGGACGCACGGAAGTAGCCGAAGATCAGAGCGCCCATGCCCCCGCTGTAGAACGCGTTCGGCTCGCGCGTTCCGTGGGGATAGATGCGGAGCTTTATGCGCCTGCCCCGCTTGCCGTGCATGCGGACGTTTCGTCCCAATGCCCGTTCGAACCGCGCGTGCGTGGCCATGACGACGGCGTATGCCATCTGTTGATGGAACCGCGGATCCGATTCGCTCGGCTGGTGACCGTCCTGGGCGAGCAGGTTGGGGTCTTCGAGATTGACCGGGCTGTAGTATTTGTCGGCGCACGGGTCGTAGTCGATCACCTCGATATACTCACTCACCGGTCCCGGTCTGAGATCCTCCCACGGTATTTCGACGGTAACAACCTGATTTTCGAAAGCCGCAATGAGTGGATCGATGGCATAGATACGGAGTCTGCGGATCGCAGGTGATCGTACGGGCTTGATAGGCGACTTCATCACCATGACAAGGACCCTCCATCCAATAGACCTAATACCACATCCTCTCCAACCCGGCCGCGCGGCGTGCATCCGCCAGTTGCCCCCGGTGCATGAACCAGTGGTCGGCGGAGTACTGGAAACAGCGTCGGTATGTTCCGAAAAGCCCCTCAGCGCCGTTCGGTACGTTCTCACCGACCTTGTCCAGGTCGTCCTCGCTGTAGGAGTGAAGGAGTGAGATCGTCGAGGCGCGCGCACTTCGACACGAGTCGAGAACCCGATCAAAAGGCGGAAAGATCTCGGCATCCCCGGAGATATCCGCCCCGTCGAACGCCTCCTCCCAATCAGCCAATGGATTCGATTCTCCGATCATGAAGACTCGAATGACCAGGGACTCGATGTATGCAAGGTGCCCGAGTATCCACAAGGTGTGACTGCCTCCTCTCGGAGTGGCGCACACCATGCAGTGCTCTCGCATGTCCTCAACTCGTGCGAGGACTATGTCCTCGCTCCGCTTCAGGTTCTCCCTAATGAGGTCGATCGAAAGCATGTTGTCTTGTTCTCCGTCCGTCCGGCGAACGCGTTGCTTCGCGTATTGCCGTGCTCCGCGTCTTTCCGGTCAATCGCGCCGTTGCGCAACTCCTACGTTGGCTCGGCGTGGATCCGATTGGGCCCCCGTTCGTTGGTTTCCAACGTGTGCCTTCATCGGCGGCGCGAACGTGTCGCCCGCTTGAAGGCATGGTTCAACGAAAGCCGTTTGCGCTCAGCGCTTCCGGACCGTGTAGCCGAGTATAGCTCTACCGCGTGTAGTAGTGATAGAGACATGTTACCTGTGTGCTCCGGCCTGCTTCGACGTCCAGCTCCCACTCCACTGTACTGTGACCTACCAGCGCCGCATGCCCCCGGGAACTTCCCCAGTCTTCGGCGGAGAAGTCGGTAAGAGTGATCTCTCCGTTATCGGATGCCTCCGTACAATTCCCGCCGAACCGGGCCGTAATCAGCATCGTTATCTCTTCCTCTTTGGAGTTGGTCACGCTCAGTGTGCCTTTCTTCGTGACGCGGGCGTACGTCTTGCCGTCAAAGTGAATGCCGTCCGGTTCGCGGGAGACTTCTTCTTCCTCATAGCTGCCCCGCACGTCTACGGCCACCGTCAACGGCATCTGCGTTCTGCCTCCCGCCGGCGTGTAGGTGAGCAGTTCTTGGGCTATCGGCAACTGCCCGTCCACGGCCATTGCCGCTCCGGTGGTCAACGGCAGTCCGGTGGTGTTGGTGAGCTCGATCTGATGCCATATGTCGTTTCGCAGCAGTCTGACGGGTGAAACGTGTGCGCCCCCTGAGGGCAGCCTTTCCGTGCCGGCGCGCTGCAGAGAGACGTCCCAGGTGTAGAGGTGCCGAACCGGAACCGCGGCAGAAATGATTGAGACAGCGGCCCGCTCCGCGGCATGAAGCGTGAGCCTGGGGATCGTATAGACAAAGAGGTCCTGGGCCCCTTCGCCGGTCAACGACGGCGGCAGGGCCGGAACACCGGGCGCCGCAGGGACATCCTGATCGATATTGCCGCGGGACTCTCCCGTACGCTGAGTGAAAAGAGTGTTTGACAATCTCTGACCCATCAACTCAGGCGCGGCCCGCTGTAGAGGGTCCTCCAGGTTCGCCTTGAGCGACATGGGCGAAACAACGTCCTTGAACCGGAAATTCGGGACCCCGACGACAAGATCGACGGGGATGTTCTCGATGTCTTCCAGCTCGTTGAGGATCTCGGCCTGCATCAACACTTGCGCCGTATCGTCTTCCCCGATCTCGATGCGATACGTCGGAATCCACCGAATACCCGGGCTGAAATACTCCCACCTCAGGACGACTTCTCCTTCCGGAGTCTCGTCATCGAAGACGAGTTCTATTTGCTTCTCCGTTTCGTTCCGCCCGCCGCGCGGGACGATCTTCTGGCTCGCCATGATGCTTGTCGGTTTCGCGCCATCTGAGAGCATCCAGAATGACCCGAGCACCGCCGCCGCCGGGACCTCATTCACCAGCGCCCTGTGTTCCGAGTCGATTCTTCCCGTGACCTCCTTGACGACCATACAATACCCGTCCTTGAAGACGACGACTCGGGTCGTCTTCGCGCTGAGACCGGTCGCGCCGTACGCCGCGCCGCCCGCCGTCATACCGACGGCTAATCCAATTCCAATGATCGCCGGCAAACGTATCATCACAAACCTCCTCCCTTGGGTGCAACGTGACTGTAGCCCGCGGGCTCCTCGGCCGTGTTCGGCATCTCACATTCCGTGGCGTATTCAAGTGCGAGACTGGGCATGAACAGCATGGCGCAAAGCAGCAAGAGTCCCAACAGGGACAGCTTGCCTCGTTCAAGGTACTCCCATTGCGCATAGAGCAGTGCGGCCGCCGCGACGGGAACCGTCAGAGTAAGCAAGAAGGTCGGCAAGATCGGGCACCAAGCGAAGAGACCGCAGGACATGCGAGAGCGAGAACAAGCGTTGTGAGCCGTCTCATAGGACACCTCCGTCAATACCATGGGCAACCCGTGGCCGATCCGCATTGGCCCGACGTCGCGCGTCACGCGCGGCGGCTGTGCCTCTTTCCCTTCGATATGGCTTTGCGCTTCGCGCCGCCCGGCCGGAGAGAACACCGTCGTCCGTCAAGAAGGACGAGCCAAAATCTCGATGCCCAGCCGGCTCGTCGTCTCCAGTCTCGTTTGACACTTCCTGGACCGCCGTCAAGGGCGATCCGACTTGTGCCGGGGCCGGGAAGCTCCCGTCCTCGTGGGAGAACGAGACACCTACTGTGTTGAGGAAGCGATCACTGATGGTTGAACGATCGGTAGGAACTCCGACGCCTGGGGTGTTTTCGAACGTGATGACAACATTGGACAACGTCACGATCCGTACCTGGTCCAGCACATTGCTGGCTTGGAGACTAATGTTCAATGTCAGGAAGTCGGAGCTTATTTCGAATTCATCGGGATTCTTGTCCAGTTCAAGTCCGCGATCTCGCGCTGAAGTGTAGGAGACCATGGGGGCCCCAAGTTCGAAGTCGCTGTATCCAAGAGCGAAATCGAGTATCATCAATCCCACAATTGGGGTGTCGAATCGGACGGTGCCTTCCAGCTCCACTACCGCTGAGACCGGGTCAAAGTGCAGGAAGTAGCTGTCAACGATTGCCCCCGATGGTATCAAGGCCGGGGTCAAGTCGGCCGTTTCGTCGTAGGTTCCGGATTCCGACGCATTCACTAACATGGTTGCAGTCGTCACGTGACCGGCACGCTCGATGAAAATCCCCATCTCGCCGTCGCTTTCCAGCCGGTCCTGCTCTACGGAAGAAGGCGGCGAGATCCGTGAGATCGCTCCGGTTGTAGTCACTATTCCGGCAAGTGCCGGATGTGCCGGGGTGAGGGCAAGTAGAGCCAGAAGTCCGAGCATCCTAGTCATTCTCACCACTCCTTCAGCCGGGGGTGCGGCACTTGGGCGGCTCAACGGCTTGCCGAACCAAATCTAGGGTATCAGGAGATTCCACGGGGTTCAAGACTTCGTCTCCTATGCCCGGCTCGTCAAGTGCTCCAAAGAATGCGCAGGAAAACGCTGCGGCACATCGGGCAATTACCGTCTCCTCCCTTGTCGTTCCAGAAATCGTTGCAAGTTACGGTAGGGTCGGCATCACCGTAGCAGTAAACCGCGGGGCCACCCAGGGATCCGCAGATTATGTTCCGCGAGATCACAGATGTCGACCTGACGAATATGGCTGCTCCTTCGGGGCCCGGGATTGATCCCACCTGTAATCGTGAACCCCTCGACCGTCGCCTGACTTGTATCTTGACAGAAGATGACGCTCCAAGAGTGATTCTCTCCGTCCGGAATCGTCGCCTCGGGTCCCATTTCGCTGTGCAGCCAAATCCCCGACTTCATGTATATCAAGTAGTTGCCATACCCGCCGCCCTGATTTGTCCAGGTGTACGTCCCTGGTGCGACAAGGACATCATCACCGG
>Ga0180434_10000013_pt1 | contig 242728 bp, 219 predicted proteins | sample SS_ome_7_FD_132453 | JGI IMG/M metagenome (GOLD analysis project Ga0180434, IMG submission 132453) | Hypersaline lake sediment archaeal communities from the Salton Sea, California, USA - SS_1_D_2 metaG | ecosystem: Environmental > Aquatic > Non-marine Saline and Alkaline > Hypersaline >... | reverse complement strand
CTGCAAAGAGGTGCGGAAGCGCCTGGACGCGGCGCAATCTGTGGGGCGGGGTTTTACCAGCCCCAGTGGCTGGCTCCGCGCCCCGCCTTCCAACAATCAAATACTAACAACGAAAAACCGGGCCCGCGCCGCGCCGCGATGCCCCACCTGAACGTAAGCTAATAGCAAGGAGCCAGAGGCACGATTACCTCTGGTTCCTATAAGCTCCCTCACGTGAGATTATTGCACGCTGGGGAGGTTGCGTGATGGCAAATTATCCTCTAGGCGGTTCTCCGGGAGCATCTGAAGGAGGCGGAACTGCGCCGTCAACGATGCCGCCCCAGGGGCCCCAGACGCCTACGCCGATAGGCCACAGGTAGAAGTCGAACTCGGGCCACTCGGTATTCACCCAAACCCGGGTGTACAGGTCTTGGTAGCCTTCGTGCTGCACCAGCACGTTGTAGTCGCCCGCGGGAAGCAGCATCGTGTAATTGCCGTTCGCGTTTGACTGGACGTAGGTGTAATAGCTGTCGTCCGTGGCGACCGCCACAAGGTCGCTGCCTATCAGGGGCTCGCCGGTAGAGCCGTCAATCACGGATCCGGTGAACGTAACGAGGTCTGTCGGCGGCGGCGCCTCGGATACCGGAAGAGTGAAGTCCAGCTCGATTGCGACGTCTTCGTGGATCTCGATAGTAACGGCGCGCGCTTCGTAACCATCCTTATACGCGCCAACGCGCCACGTGCCCACAGGCACATTGGACAGCTCGAACTCGCCGCTCGCATCGGTGAATGTGAACGGGTCCACATTGGGCTGTGTGGCGTTCACCAGCGCGTCCGGAATCGGATTGCCGTCCTCGTCCTCGACGCAGCCGCGCACCGACCCAACGGGAACGGCGCTAAGGACGAAGTCCATGTCGCCGGTGTCCTCGGTGATTTCGCTGTCCGACGCGTAGCCCAGGTAGCCGTATGCGCCAACGAAGATTGCGTAAAAGCCCGACGGGATTTCGCCGAGGTCGTAATCGCCATTCTCGCCGGTGGTCGCGGAGTAATAGCCAAACGGCATCGCCATATCCTGCGACGCCTCCCGGTTCTCGCGCTGCTGATGGCGGTAACGCGCCATCCCGTACGAGTCGTGGCTCTGGTCGTATCCGCCGCCGCTTTCGGGGGGGGCGTCGGCGCCGGGCAGTGCGGCATCGCCGTTCTGGCGCTCCGCATACGTCAGGCTGACAGGATCCATATCGTCGAGCTCCGCTCCCATCGGCACGGCGTAATCGTAGCCGTAGAAGTTGGGGTCCATATAAATGAACTCGACGTACGCGCCTTCAATCGGGTTTTCCTCGGTATCCGTCACCGTGCCGCTGACGGCCACGGGGACGATCGGTGTCAGCTCCAGTTCGATATCCATGTCGCCGTCGGATTCGCGGTTGAAATAGCCGCTGAAGGCCATGTAATCCGCGTGGCTTGCGCTCAGGTATACGCCCATTCCGTTGAAGGGATCGGGGAAATCGAAATACCCGTTCTCGTCGGTATACGTTTCCTGGAAAACGGGGCGTTCCCAGTTTGGGTCACTGCCGTTCCAGGAAGGCATCCCCGCGTCCGCGTAGCCAATCTCCTCGGGCAAACCACGGTCCGGCGGCATTAGCGGGGGCTCCGCTTCGTCTTCCATCAAGTAATACCAGCCGCAGTCGGAATTCGCCTGCACGAACGCGCCTGCGACGCCAGCTCCGCTGTCTGCGTCAACGACCCGTCCCGATACCATGTAACCGTCGGACGGCGGGCGCTGTCCGCGCGGCTCCAGGCTGATCACGTGCTGCGTAGTGTCGCCTGCTTCAACGGATAGCGAGAGCATCTGCAGGCGATAGCCCGCCGCAAAGACAACGAGGTAGTACTCTCCCGCCGGCACGTCGGTAAACTCGTATGTTCCTGCAGATTCGGTAATGCCAATAGAGGCCCATCCTTCTTCGCTGAACAGGGCGACTACAGCGTCGCCAATGGGCGCCTCTGTGTCAGCGTCAATGACCAGGCCGTTTACTGTTCCGCCGTTTTCGTCCGGCTCGCCCAGCTGCCAGTCAACGCGCCAGTCGTTGCCAATGCCGAACTCGCGCTCGCCAAACATCACTCCTTCGTGGCGCAGGCTCAGGCGGAATCTCTCGTTCGCCCTCACCACGCCCTCGGGGATGGTGAAGTTGCCGTCCGCGTCGGTTTCAACGCCGATGTCCTCACCATTGACAAGCACAGTGGCATTAGCCAGCGCGATCCCGTATGAGTCGGTAAGCACGCCGCTAACTTCATTCGTGGCAGGTGGCGGTTCCGGGCTTGGTCCAGGGCCGGGCACCGGACTCGGTCCCGGGCCACCGCCGCCGCAGGCGGCTAAAAAGACGAAGATAATGGCTATGCCAGAACTTAGTATCAGTAGTTTTCTCAAATCGCACCCCCAGATTACAGGTCAATGCACTTATACGCTTTGATTCTATCCCGGAATATGCCTGATGCATAGAGCCAGTTTCGCCCGAAAATCAAGGAACCACTTAGCCCCTGGCAGGCTTCTGCGTGTGTCCACAATAATGCTTTCGGTCGTAAGACCGGTTCCAACTTGATTCTACCCGCTATTTCCGGGCTTCGCAGCGACCGAGCGCTTTAGTACGGCCAGGGCGGGAGTTGGTCCAGTTGCAGCCAGACGCTGCGCGAATAGGTGCCATTAGCGCAGACTATTGTGACTTCCGCCATGGTCTCATCAGGCCCGTTCCACTCGCAGTCGGAGTGAAAGTTGATCAGCTTCTCACCCGACTCATCCGGGCTCGTGCGGTAGAAGTCAAGGGACACGGAACGCATCCCACCGTCGCCATCGGGATCGAAGGAAACGGTGCTGAGAGGCAAGCTGTCCTCTGACACAGCTAGCCGAAACCGTAGCATAGTCGGCAATTCTGAGCTGCTGTCCGGTGCCAAGTAGACACAAGCGCTGAAGGGGGATAAATAGTAAGGGGGAATTTGATGTTTAGATGACCCGCACGACGAAATTGTAGAGATGAACAATACAAAAGCGACAGCCAGTAGTAGGACAATAGTAAGACTCGTTCTAAGCCCACACGTCTTCATAATATCCTCCTACCAGTAAAAGCTCAGGCAATTGTAGTAGCTGCATTGAACGGGCATAAGCTGGCCCTGCAGGCTGTAATACGAATGAAGCGGCGGATATGTCTTGCGTGAGTTGTACTGCACCCGGTTCAGAGCAGTGATGGCCCGTTCATCGGGATACAGCGTTGCCCTGAGTCCGGCTAGGGCCGCGACGTGAGGGGACGCTATAGAAGTTCCCCAGATTTCCTCGACATTGTATGCGTTCAGTGACGAGGGCCAAAAAGCGGGTACGTTCACACCGGGAGCGGCAAGGTCACAATTCCATCTCCCGTAGTTGGACCGTTCTCCCGTGCTAGGTATATACATCAACCAGCCCCACTCATCATACGCGCCGACGCCTAGTGTAAGGTCTGGCATATGCCAGGGAGTGTAATAGCTGTTTCCCGCGGGGAAGAACGGATGCCACGTGGCATCATTGCCGGCAGCGCATACGAACACCGTGTGCGCGCCAAGATAACGGTAGATGAATTTCATACCGAGAAAGTGCGGTGTGTAGCTGCCACCGCTATAATTCACGGCCTTCATGCCGTTGTAGACAACTGGCGGTCTAAGCGGGTTTCCGAACCGGCTATCCCAGAGAATCCCTTTCGTGGCAGCAATAACGCGGTATGCGTGATAGACCGATGAAGTGTAGAAAACCCTCATCCTGACCGGGAACACTTGGCAGGTCCACATGCCACCAGCAATGTCCTTACCGTCGTTGGTTGGGGCTGCAATAACACTGGCAACCGCAGTGCCATGCTGCCAATCCGGACTTCCTACTAGCGGTTGGCCACCGTGCCATCGCCAGCTGTAATACCTTCTTCCTACATTGGCTCCCCAGTCAGTCACGCGATTGGGGAAGCAGGCGCGCACCACGCCGGTGTCCATCACCGCAACGATTGTGCTGTAACTCCCAGTCTCGTAGTTCCAGCCCTCTGGGCCATCAACATCATAGTTGTAAATGTCGTTGTGGAAGTTCCACTGGTCATCAAAGTCCGGATCGGTAGGCTCAACGCACCACTCATACACGGCATCGGGGTAGACCTTCCATATGTCAGGATAGATTTCGGGACTCGCAGTAATCTGCGTGATGGCCTCGCTGACCGTGACCCCTTCCGGCAACTTGAACAACCCGCCGTTAACCTCGCCCCACGTAACAACAAGCTCGTATCCGGAGGCAATAAGGTTCTGCACTGCGGCGTGATTCTCGAACGCCTCGTCGAGTGGCGCGATGTCAATGGGTAGTTCTTCCTCGACTGATTGCTCCCAAGTCCCCTCGAGAGCGACAATCACGCAGTCCGACGCAATCATCACCGGGCGGCCGAATTCTGGCTCAGTCCATTCCTCAAGCGGCGGATAATCGAACGGGTCTACTTCCTCGCCATCGCCGCCGAGGAGGTTACCTTCACTGCCGCTGTCAACGTCTTCGCCGCCAGTTCCCGGTCCTGCCAGTCCCACTTCCTTGCCAGCCGGCTGTGAAGCGTCAGTGCCTTGGAGCGATGGGATTTCCGGCGGACTATGGGCGCCGCCGCTGGCGGCCAGAATGATGAGGATAACTGCCAAGTTTAAACCAGTATCAATAGCCTTTTCAAATCGCACCCCCAGATTACAGGTCAATGCACTTATACGCTTTGATTCTATCCCGGAATATGCCTGATGCATAGAGCCGGTTTCGCACGTAAATCAAGGTACCACTTAGCCTCCGCCGGGCTTCTGCGAGTGGGTTTCAGCCAGCACCATTACGAGGAAAGCCGCAATATGGCCGTCGCGGTATTCCTGAGCGATAGCTATCGCGTCCTTGCCGACCAGATCGCGGTTGAGCGGAAGCTCTGCGCCATCTTCGGCAACCAGGCTGGTTCCTTCAGTTAGCGCAAGCTCGATGGATGCCTTTTCCTCGTAGCTGTAAAGAATGATGATGTTGCCGACGACGCCGAGAATTGAGCCAAAGACTACGCGTTCTTCAACAAGCGGCCCTGCGCTCCCTGCAAGATGGTCCTCAGTCTCGTCGCCAAGCCCGTTTGCGTTCTCGTCGGCGAACTGCAGATCGTCCGGGGAGAATTCGCCGTCCAGGTCGGAATCCAGCCAGACGCGGTCAAGAGCTCTCAGTATAGCCAGGCTTCTTTGCCGCTCGCCGTCAGGGCCCCGGTAGGTGTAGCTGAACGCTATTGGCATTGTGCTGCAGACTTCCACCGGCGGCTCCAAATGCTCGTAACGCAATGGCTCCAGGGGTGATATGTCAAGCAGCACGCTTGTAGTCCTGGCTGCCGTAACGCTTACTGGCAATTTGCACTCAATACGGTCATTCCCGAAGCCATCCCCGTCCACGTCTTCGGCTACGGCGAACTCTACGCTGAGAGTCGCGCTTGTCGTCGGCGGGAGATCAGGAAATATGAAATTGCCAAGCGCGTCGGGGAGGGTGACGGAGTCTATATCGTCTTCGGGATCGACAACACGTAGCGGCACATCGACCAGCCCCTGCTCCGGCGATACTGGTTCAAGCGATTGCGGGTCGATGAGGGTGTAACCAACTATGGAGACTGTCCCAGTTATCGCTCCCAGGGAGGAGTTCGGCCACGCCTCTAAACCGCTGGCTGTATCCGTGAGATAGCTGTTAAGCTGCTCCACCGGCTCCCACGCATCGCGCGGTTGTTCCTCGTCACCGCCGGAAGGCGGGGGAACGCGATGGTCTCCGGTTTGCGTGTATTCGCCGGGATGCGTGCGCGGCCGTCCACCTCCGCAGGCGGATAGAACTGCTGTGAGCAGGAGCAGGGTGCTCAACGCTATCAGGCGAGGGAGTGCTACTCGGCGCAGCGCGTGTTTGCTCATTTCCCGCCAGTCCCCCTCCACTTCTTAATGGCCGTACCCATTCGCCTGATACCTTCTTTGACCTGCGCCTTTGTCAGCATGCTGAAGGCGACACGCATATAATGATTGTCCTGCTTACCGGCAAAGAACATTCTTGAAGGCGCGTAATCAACACCATATTTTACCGTGTGTTCGAGCAATTCGGCGCTCATCGTCCCCTGCGGCATCTCTACCCAGAAGGAGAAGCCGCCGAGCGGCACTTCCCAGCGGAACTCGGGCGGCAGGTGCTCGCGCATAGCGGCGTCTGTGACCCGCTTCCGCTCACTGTATATTCTAGCCATTTTCCTGATGTGCAAGTCCATATAGCCCTTCTTGATAAACTCAAGGAGCAGCGTTTGCAGGAAGAAGCTGTCGCTTCGCTCGGTGGCGCGCTTCAGCTTGACCAGCGGCACGGCCATCGGGCCGGGCGTGCAGATAAAGCCGATGCGGAAGCCGGGCAGGAAGCTCTTGCTGAAGCTGCCGACCGTAAAGACGTGTCCGCCGTCGTCCATCGCTTTCAGAGAAGGGATTGCACGTCCCTCAATCTTGAGGAACATCGCCCAGGCATCCTCGATAATTGGAATGTTGTGCTTCTGGGCGAGGAGCAGGAGGGCTTCACGCTTCTCCAGGCTCATAACCGTGGCAGTGGGATTGTGCAGCGTTGGGACGGTTACGATAAGCCCGACTTTCTTGCGCTTGACTGACCGCGAGAGATACTCAACGTCCATCCCGTCGCGTTCTATCGGGATGGGCACGTACGGCATTCGCCGGGCAATTAGCGCGTTGAGGATGCTGGCGTAGGTAGGATTCTCGACGGCGACGGTTGTGCCGGAACGGTGCAGCAATGTGAGGAGCATGTTCAGCCCGACCTGGAAGCCCGCGCAGACTACGACTTCGTTCGCGCCCGGTTTCATATCGATGAGCTCGCGCGAAAGCTCAAGCTCCAGGTGCTCCACCAGCGGCTGGTAGCCCTGCGGATGACCGCGGTCGAAGAAGAACTCCTCCGGGTACCACAGCAGGTTGCTGGATACTTTCTTTATTCGACCGAATGGAAACTGCTTGGGATCCGGCAGCGCTTTGGCAAAGGATATGTACGGTTCCGGTCCCTTCCATTTTTCGTAGTAACGCGGCAAAGCAAAGCTTTCACCACTGAATTGGTAGTCGCGCCAATCCATTGGAATAGCCTTGTAAGCGCTGCGTGAGTGGCTGATGCGTTCAGGCGGGGACAGGTCTACTCGGCTGGGCGGATTGTCCGACACGCAGGTCCGGCTGCCCGGCTTCGTATCCAACCAATGTTCCGCGCCCAGCTCAAGATAGGCTTGCAGGACGGTGTTGCGCGCAAGTCCGAGCTCCTGCGCCAGTTGCCTGCTGCTGGGCACGGCTTCTCCAGGCTTTAGGGCTCCAGAGGTGATGAGCGCGATTATCTGCTCCTTTATCTGGAGGTATACCGGCGTCGAGCTGGTTTTGTCGACGAGTAACTTCACGCACCTACATTATATCCTCGGCAGCCGCCAAACTGGTATGCCACTTTTAGCTAGCTTTTGCTATACCAGTTGAGGGTGGGGGGCTAAGGCAGAAGCATCTCCCTCAGCTTGCGCTCCCATTCTTCCTGGTGGACCACCGAGTACTTTAGTGTATCAAGCCCAATGATCTCTAGGTCAAGCGCCTTTGCTTCGCTGTTACAGACTTCAAAGACCGTTTGTTTGTAGGATGTGTCTTCGTTCTTGAGGTGAATCCCCTTAGTTTCAATCACGAAGGCGGCTTTCACGTTCTCACCAGTCGCGTCGGATGTTGTGAGGATGAAATCAGGGTATATCTTATGAGGCTTCCATCCCTGAACGTAGTAATCTTGCCGTGGGATGTTCCTAAACCAGAAGTACAGATGCTGTTGGTCGTCAAGGAACCACGCGACACCCCTCTCCAAGTCGTTGAACTCATCCTCCGGGACGGCCTTAAAGAGGCCCTTCTGCAACTGCTGCCCGTCCTTCTTCGTGAGTCGCTTAGACGCCTTGCTGACTTTCACCTTGGCGGGGAAGCGGAAACCAAGTTGCTCCAGATGATCGCCGATGATTAGAAACCGCAGAGTATCTTCGGATAGCCGCTCGTCGAAAATCGCCTTGGCAAGCCGGTGGCGCTCGTTCAGCAGGTGCTTGCACGTTTCTCCGATAATGTACACGAGGTTGTCTATCACAAGCTCACGTTTGTGTTTCTCCAACAGCCTATCGAGGACTGTGCGCGCAAGCCCATAGGCCCTCCATGGATTAGGCACAACATCCAGTAGCTGGCGCGCTATGAACTCAGGGTTTAGCTTCAGCCCGCCCGCGCGCGTCCGGCGTACTGCCTTCTGCTTCACTAGCTCCCTCGTATCATCAGATAGCGTCGCTATCTGCTCAGTATCCTTCTCTTCCTCGGTAGACAGCGGCAATGTGTACAAGGGCCTTAAATCAGCGTCATTCCATTGAATGGCGCTAAGAATGTCCATCTCGTAGATCAAAGGCCGCCATCCGGTGGGAGTTCTCACCACGAAAACAGGCAGTACTATCTTCTGCGCGGCTTTGCGGAACCGCTCTCTCACGGGATAGTCGTCATAGCCCTCCTTGCGTTGTTCAGCTTCGTCTTCGGCGACTATCCTTCCAGCCAGGTCACCAAGCCCCTCGTGTTTGAAGCCGTCTCTAACATCATCCAGCAGCTCAGCGCCGCGCTTCTGGAAACAGAAGACGTAGCTCTCATCTAACGGCGGCAGTCCGGTTTTCCTTGCGTACGGCTGCCGGAGGATCCGGCCCACAAGCTGCGTGAGCGCGGTCTTGGAACTAGGATTGGTGAGGATAGCCAGCACATAGGCGAAGGGGCAGTCCCAGCCCTCTTGCAGCGCCTGTTTCGTGATTATGTACCTAATGGGGCAGTCGGGCGACAGCAGGCCGCCCACATCGTCTACTTCTTTAAGTTCGTCTTTCTCGCTTGTCTTTACCGCAACCTGCTCTTCGGGGATGCCGTGATGCTTCGTAAGCCTCTCGCGCACATCTTCCGAGTGTATGTACTTGCCAGTTCGCTGCTCCTTGCCGGTTCGCTCCGCCTGTATCAGGCAGATGGGCCGGATATACACGCCGGTTCGCGCCTGATGCTCCTTGGCTATCTCCTCTAGCACCGCCCGTTGGTTGACCGCGTCTAGCAGCGTGTCCTTCCAGTCGGGACTCGCCTTGTTCACTATGTGAAGGTCGAGCTTTATCATCTCTTCGCGGTTGAGCTCAATCCCCAGTATTTCCACTAGCTTGTTGCTCTCAGGGGATGGAGTAGCCGATAGCTCCACGATGATTGATGGATTGAAGCCGCGTAGCGTATCCTGCGCCGTTTGGCTGTACGCTTTGTGGCCTTCATCCAGGATAATCACGGGCGACAGGATACGGAGCGTATTGCCGAGTGAGGTTTTCACCTGCCGCTGCCAGAAGCCTTCAGTGTCGCCGTAGTGGTCAAGGTTGGGGAACTCGTCCAGTAGCGCGCTTTGCGCGGGGACATCATCTTCCGCCGGGAAGAAGCTCTGGAATCCGCCGTTGTCTTTGAACACCTTGAGCGTTTCTTTAGTTTGCCGCGCGGCGGACGGAAGCATGAGCATCATCACCACGAGATTCTCTTCCACATCCAGTGGCGTAAACTTATCCGTTTTCTCCAGAATGATAGTGCGCCCGCCGCTCGCAATGTCCAGCGATTGCCGGTAAGGATGGTCCCGGTCACGCAACGCCTGAATCGTCTGGCGGTAAATCTGCGTCGTGGGAACCACCCAAAGGACAAGCCCGGTTTGCGACTTGCGGTAGATTGAGTTAATCAAGTCTATCGCCCTAACCGCCAGCAGCGTCTTCCCGCCTCCGGTCGGTATCTTCAAACAGAAGTTGGGCAAGTAGCGCCCGAGCCCATCTTTGCGCGAGTGGAATCCGTGTTGTATCTTCGCCTCTTCCCAAGCCCTTGACGGGAAGTCTATGGCCAACTCCGGGTCAACCTCTCTTGCTTTCTTGTCCTTCTCGCGCCACTTGTCCAGCGACTCAAGGTACAGTTTCACCTGGTCAAGCGTCCGGATTTGATAGTCTTTTAAGTCCATACGCTACTTCGCCAACCGGTAGATTTCAAAGGGCAACTGCGCGAAGTCGATGCGCAGTTCGTGCAGGTGTTGCTGGTCAAGGTATTTCGTAGGCGCGAACACCAGGCGGCGCTTGCCTTGCGGCGGTCCCAGTTCCTTCGCGCGGTCCAGCGTTAGCGCAGTGCTTTTCAAGTACTCCAGGTTCGGCTCGTAGAAGAGATAGACTTCGTGCTCACGGCTTTGGCCGATGTAATGGGTCTTCGCGTCAACGGCCTTCTCGTCAAACTCCTCGCCGGTCGCCGTGTAGAAAACATACCGCGCGAGTTCCATGTATGTCGGCAGGTTATCACCAGAGAGAATGCTCTCCATCTCTATGGGCTTTCCCAGCTCAAAGTAGCTGAAGGTGCCACCGAGGCCATTGCGCAAGGCTTCGTCTTTCGCACCCGGAACGCCCCTTATCACACGGCGGACGCGCTCCGCCGTTGTTGAGTCCGCATAGTCTTCACACTCCACGAGGATAAATTTCCTATTGCCGCCATCTTCGCTGTTCGCTGCAAGTACAGCATGAGCAGTCGTGCCTGAGCCTGCAAATGAGTCGAGAACGATGGAGTCTTTGTCTGCCGCTACAGTCAATATTTTTCGGATAAACTCCGTGGGCTTAGGAGTTCTAAACAACTCTGATGTTTTGGTGCCTGGGAATAGCTTAATCAACTCGTATTTCGCGTGACGGTTGTGCCCTGTTTCTTCGATGTCGTCCCAAAGCGTAGAGGGGGCTAGTCCTTTCTGGTCTTTTAGGTAAGTCTTTCTAATAAGCCTACGGCCATCTGAGGAAAAGACAATATCGCCAGCGGCAATCATTTCCTCCATTGTGTCTCGCTTCCATCTCCAGCCATTTGAAGGAGGCTTAATCTCAACACCTGTTGGCGACATAACTGTGTATAGCAGGTTTTGTCGCGGGTTAGGTGAAGATAGATTACCCGGAAACCAAGGCCCATTGGGGTCATTGTCGGGATTTGTGTAGTGTGCGTTATCATCCTCTGTTCTTTCAAGAGGATGCGAAAGCCAGCCAGGGAGACGGGAGTAGGCTATTGTATGGTTGTGGTCAACAGAAAACTGCTTCACGTCGTTATTTGAGGAATCAGCAGACCTCCAGATAACATCCGCAACGAAGCAATCCTCGTTAAATATACTGTCCATCAACATTCGCAAATGATGGACCTCATTATCGTCAATGGACACGAAGATAACTCCGTCGTCATGCAATAGGTCGCGCAGCAACTTAAGGCGTGGCATCATCATACAGAGCCACTTGTCATGGCGGGTGAGGTCGTCCCGGTCCACGACTTTGCCAAGCCACTCCTGCATCATGGGGGAGTTGACCTTGTCGTTGTAAGCCCAACCCTCGTTACCAGTGTTATATGGCGGGTCTATGTAGATGCACTTGACCTTGCCCGCATAGGTGGGAAGCAGCGCTTTCAGCGCCGCGAGATTGTCCCCGTGGATGATGAGGTTGTCGTGCAGGCTGACCTTGCCGGTCAGGCTCTTTTCCTTCACCGGTATCAGCTCGTGATACGGCACCAGAAAGTGGTGGTTTTGGACGAAGGATTTCCCCTTGAACTGCAACTGCGCCATAGCGTCATTATAAGCTAACTATGGCGCAACCCCAAGCCTCGCTACCCCTTTTCCCGGTGCCGGCGGGGATTCGCTGTGATATAATCAGCGCCCGCATTGATTTCATACAAGCCTGCGCTGGGAATACAAGGAGGGGTCATGGATTTCGAACTTAACGAAGAGCAAATAATGGTGCGCGATACCATCCGCAAGTTCGCGGAGACAGAACTGCTGCCCCTGGGGCCGGAGCTGGACAAGACGCGCGAGTTCCCCTGGGATACGGTGCGCAAAATGGGAGAGCTGGGGTTTATGGCGCCGCCGGTGCCGGAAGAGTACGGCGGCGGCGGGATGGATTCGATTTCGTATCTGATAATCGGAATGGAAGTTGCGCGCTGCGAAGCCTCCCACGCGACGATCCTCGGGGCGCATTGCTCGCTGGCGGTGCTGTCAATATTGCAGTTCGGGACAGACGAGCAAAAGCAGAAGTATCTCCCGAAAATGTGCAGCGGGGAATGGATGGGCGCGTTCTCGCTTACCGAGCCGAACGCCGGTTCTGACGCCTCGAACCTTGAGACTGTCGCGGTAAAAGACGGCGAGCATTACGTCATCAACGGTCAGAAGCAGTGGTGCACCAACGGCGCTGAGGCGTCGGTTATCGTGCTTTTCGCCAATACGAATCCGGACGCTGGATTGCGCGGGATTACCCCCTTCATCATCGAAAAGGACATGGAGGGTTACAAAGTCGGCAACATAGAAGACACGATGGGTATCCGGGGGAGCCATCAAACCGACCTTCACTTCGAGAACTGCCGCGTGCACGAAAGCCAGATACTTGGCGGCGCAAGCAATATCGGCAAGGGCTTCAAGATCGCTATGACAATCCTCGATAACGGCCGCATCGGGATGGCCGGCGCCAGCATCGGCATCGCCCAGGCCGCTCTGGAAGCCGCGGTCAAGTACGCCAACCAGCGCGAGCAGTTCGGCCAGAAAATCTCCCACTTCCAGGCTATCCAGTGGATGGTCGCGGATATGGCCACCGAACTGGAAGCGGCAAAGCAGCTCACGTACTACGCCGCGTGGCTCAAGGGCGCGGGCAAGAAAGTGACCGCCGAGGCCGCCATGGCAAAGATGTTCGCCTCGGAGGTTGCGGGACGCGTCACCGATATGGCGCTGCAAATACACGGCGGCTATGGCTACAGCAGGGAATACCCGCTGGAGCGTTATGTCCGCGACGCGCGCATCAAGCGAATCTACGAGGGCACCAACGAGATCCAGCGGCTTGTCGTGTCGCGTGAAATCCTGCGGCGGTATAGCTAGACTCTCGCGCAACTAAAGCCCGGCAGTCGTTTATTTCTGACTTGGCTCTCAAGAACTAGTCCGAAGTGACCGGCGGGAAGTTCTTGACTTTCACGAGGTCGCCTTCTTCGAGGCCTTCCAGGACTTCGTAGTTCTCGTAGTCCGTCGCTCCGAGGACGATATCGCGCTGGTCCGGCACGCCTTTTTCGTTGCGCACGAAGACGACGTATTCGTCGGTCTCCTGGCCGGGGCGGATGGCCGCAAACGGCACGAGCAGCAGATCCTCCATCTCCGTCGTTGTGATGGTGATTGAAGCGGTCATATTCGCCAGCAGGCTGCGGTCTTCGTTGTCCACTTCGACGATGACGGTGAATGTCGTAAGGCCGCCCGGGGACTGCGTTCCCTGCGGGAAGACGTTTACCACCTTGCCGTCGTATACGCGATTGGCGTATGCGTCCACCTCCAGCTCCGCGCCCTGGCCGATAGCCACCGTGCCGATGTCTACCTCGTCGATGCTGCCGCGCACCTGTACCTGCGAAAGGTCGGCGACGGTGCAAAGCGTAGTGCCCTCGGTGAAGCCCTGGTTGCTGCTCACGACAGTGTCGCCTTCCTCGACGTATTTCGCGAGCACCGTGCCTGATATGGGCGATTTGATAGTCGCATCGCCGAGCGCTTTCCGGGCCTGCGCAAGGTAGACTTTCGCGTCCTGCCATGCAAGGCGCGCGGTCTCGATGTCGCGCTCGTTACCCCCGTCTTTCAGCAGCTTGAGTGAAAGCTCAGCCTGGTCGAGTTGCACTTCGAGAGTCTCCACGACCTTCTCTGCGTCTTCGATTTCCTGGTCGGACGCGAAGTCGCGCTTGTGCAGGGCTCTGATACGCTCAAGGCGTTCCCGGGCATTCTTGAGATTGAGCTGTAGTTCTTCGACTCTAGCCTCGGCAGCTTTAAGCTCCTGGGGAGCGGAGCTGTCCCGGGCATCCTCATAACGAAGGCGAGCCTGCTTCTCGGAAATCGTAGCGCGCTGGACAGTTAACCGCTGGTCTTCCTGATCAAGCACGGCAATTACCTGTCCCGGAACCAGGTCGTCGCCTTCCTCCACGAAAAGCTCCTCAATCTGGCCGCTGGCCTCGGACTTGATGCTGACCGTCGTGCGCGGCTCGACTACGCCGGTGCCTTCGACGACGATGGTGAGCGTGCCGAATTCTACTTTCTCATAGTCCTTCGGAATCTTCTCTTCAGTTTCTTCTTCGCTGTCAGTGCCCTTCTGCCGGTTGAGCATCAGCAGAGAAACTCCTCCGATGACGACGATTGCTACCAATATAAGTATGAATAGACGCTTCAGCATCGTTTAATTCTTAAGCTAGGCCGCCCGTGAAGCGCGCCAGGCACCAAACGCGGCGTTCCCCAGTTTTATAAGCAGGAAAAGAATCACGAAAACCGTGGCGCTGGAAGCCGTAGCGTTCATCGACCGGCGGGCGCCCACCCAGAGCAACCATAGATTCCAGATTGTGAAGAGCGAAAACACAGCGAGCATGCCGCCGATAATCGCACTATCCAATGAGAACAGCGCTGCCAGCGACGTGTAGTGCATAATAGGCCCCAGATGCTGCTGGGCTTCCTGGATACTCGGTATTTCAGGGCGCACGACGACAAGCACAATGCTGTTGAGAACTCCTGCGAGGACTAAAGGATAGTATGCCCACATTGTGACGCTCGTGGCTTTACCGAAGTCGGCGCTGCCATTGAGAACCAGCATTACAACCCAAAGAAACAGCGCTATCAGCAGAACATATGCGGCTACAGTGATCGGCGCCAATACGACGCTCGCGATAGAGAAACCCGTTACCATCGCATCCGAGGCTGGCGCTCCTCCCGCCTGCATTGAAAGCGTTATTACTTCGCGCGTAAAGGGCATCATAAGCGCCGCAGCGATTATCGAGGTTACAGAAGCGACTATGAAGGGCAGCCAGAAATCGCTGCGCCTAGCGACGTAGTCATAGACCACTTTCGGCTCCACGAAAATCGCCAGCAAGCGCTCGCCAAAGGACGGCAGTTTAGTCTTTTCACCCTCGGATATAGGTATAGCAGGCTGCTGGGCTTCTTTAGATGTACGGTTCTCCTCCATTTACCCCTCCGTAAGACCTTTTTGGCAGCGTTGCAGCCAGAATATAGGATTCACTCAACGGCTATTAGGTTCCCGAAGTCAGGGATTTCTTCGCGCAGTGCAGCCTCCACGCCCATTTTAAGCGTATACGTTGCGCCGGGGCATCCGGCACACGCTCCCTGAAGGCGCACTTTCAAATCGTGGCCTTCTATAGCTACGATTTCGATGTCTCCGCCGTGAGATTGCAGGTAGCCGCGTATTTTATCGATGACGGCCCGCACCTTGGCTTCGAATTTTTCCTGGGTGTCGCCTTCAGTCGCCGCAGAGCCGCCGGAAGTTTCATCAACCATCATCAAGTTACCTCAGTGGATTGCCACAATGGGTTATGCCCGCTGGCGCGGACTGCGCCATTATAGCAGACTAGTCGGCGATTCTAAGTCTACGCGAGCAGCTTCCGGCGAACGAGAATCACCTTGCCGAGTATCTCCACTTCCTCGGGATACTTCAGCAGGGACGGCTTATACGCGCTGTTTGCCGGCTGGAGCAGCAGGCTGTCGTCGTCCTCGAAGTAGACTATTTTTACAGTAGTCTCTCGCCCGCCGATCTGGACGACCGCGATGTCCCCGTCGACGACTTTAGTGCTCGGCGAGACGATGATTACGTCGCCTTCCAGGATGCCGGCCTCAAGCATCGAGTCGCCCTTGACCACAAGGGCAAATGACTTCGGGTCGAATGCAAGCTCTTCTTCCGTAAGGATCAGCTTCTCGACGTCGTCAAACGCCTCTACGACGTTAGCCTCGTCGAAGTAGCCCGCCGGAACGGTATCAAAGACTGGAACTGCGCGCCGTTTAAGGCGGTCGTGAAGTGGAGCCTGCGTCCGGGACTCCGAGGGTGCGACAAGGCGGCTAAGGGCGGACTTGATGTCGTGAATATCTTTAAGGATATTGGTGTCGCCCACGACAGCGCGCTTCTCGCGAAATTCTGGCGAGAGCAGCCCGCTGGCCACTACAAGCTCGTCGTAAGGGTACTTCAGCGTGTCAGCCATCTTGCGCATAACTTTCGTCGACGGGCGGCGCTCTCCGTTCTCGATTCGAGAGAGGTAGCTGTTATTCACTCCGATTGCCTCTGCCAAATCAAACTGTGTCAGCCCCGCGCTAATCCTCAGGTCTCGCACGAGCCGACCAATCTCCTGATAGGGCTTTCCCTCAACGGGAGGTTTTTTCTTTTTGCTCTTTCGAGTTTTCTTTACCATAACCCACCATGATCAGTATTAGTACAGTATAGCTAGACCCGGCAATCTGCCAGAATCTTATTATATTGTAGCAGAACTTGAAGTCAATAGAGTCTGCTACAATAAGATTTAATGAATCTTGCGATTCTCCGGGAGCCGCTTGTCAGGATACCAACGCCAGAACAGGTGTATCTGGAGTATCCGCTTGCCGGTTTCGGACGGCGGGCCCTTGCCGCCCTGATAGACCACGCGATCATCGGCGCCGCCGAGTTTATACTCGCTTTTATATTCATGTTCCTGGGCATCGCCGCCGGCGCGTTTTCCGCCAGTTATGAATCCAGCGCGCTAGAAGGATGGTTCATAGCTTTATTTGTCGTTTTGCTTGCCATAGTAATTCTCAGCCCGCTATTCTACTTCATCGTTTTCGAGTATTACTGGAAGGGACAGACTCCAGGGAAAAAGGTGGCGAACATCCAGGTTATGCGAGTGAGCGGGCTGGCGCTGGACCGCACCTCGGCCGTGCTGCGCAACCTCTTCCGCATTGTGGACTGGCTTCCCAGCTCCTATTTCATCGGCATCTGGTCGATGATGCTAACGGGACAGCAGCGGAGGCTGGGCGATATGGTCGCCGGCACAATAACCGTCGCGCTTCCGCGCAAGCACGGAAGGCGGGAAGTAGATGCAGGCACGCGGTCATTGGGTGTGCCCGGAACCGGCCAGGCGCTCTTCAGCGGAAGCCGTGACGAGGAGCTGCTCTGGCTGATAAATTCGTACTTGCGCAGGCGTCAGCACATCGAATCCAAAGCACGAGCGAGAATCATTCGGGGGCTGGCTGAAAAAGCCGGGCTCGATCCTAACGTTGAGTTTTCCGTGCTGGAGCAGCTTCTCTACCAGCGGGTTACGAGTCAGTGAAGGGGTAGGGCAGCAAATCAGCGAAGGACAGCGTATTCGGACTGCCGTCAGCGCTCTCCACCACAAGCAAAGCGCCTTCTTCGCACCATGGCAGCAATGCCTGCCGGCAAATGCCGCAGGGGTAGCAGGGGCGGTTGTCGTTGCACCAAACGGCGATGGCACGAACGCGCGCTTCCGGCCCTTCGGTGCCAACCATCGTAGCGAGCGCCGAGCGTTCCGCGCACAAGGTGGCGCTATAAGAGGCGTTCTCGATGTTGCATCCGGAATATACTGCTCCATCCGTGGTTAGAATGGCCGCGCCGACATGGAGCTTCGAGTATGGCGCGTGTGCACGTCCGGCTGCCTGCCTTGCTTGGGCGAGTAGTCCTTGCCATTCTTCATTTTTCGTATCGGTCATCACTCAATAAGCGGGGCGCGGGATTCCAATAACGCCCTGCGCGATTATCATAGCATCATGACAGACGCGCTACCGCATGAAATCACGCGTATTGCACATAAGATATATCGCGTGAGTATCCTCAACGCTCAAGGGTTTCACGCCGCCGATGACGCCTTTGCCGTGACCATAAAGCCTTACGCAGTCGTCGGCGGCAGCGTCCAGTTCGCCGACGGAAATGCCGAAATCGTCAAGCGTGAGAAAGAGACCAACACTCTCCAGCCACTGGCATAGCTCTCGCACTCCCGCCTGAGCATCCTGCAGGTTGTTTCCGCTTGGCGTAATCTTCATTACATTCACGGCGAATGACGCAAACGGCGCGGGGTCTGTTGGCAACACGTACCACATCCAGCGGGGCATTATCAGCGCAAGTCCGCGTCCGTGGCTGATGTCCCAGCGCGCTGACAGGACATGCTCCATCTGGTGAACCGGGTAGTTGCCGCCGCGGCCAGCGGTGAAGAGCCCCGATAGCGCAAGGGAGCTTGGCCACTGGACGTTTTCGCGAAGCTTCACGTTTTCGAGGTCGCCGTGCAGCTTTTTACCCTCGTCGAAGACCGTGAGCAAGCAGCCTTCGATGAGCCTGCCCTGAAGCGGCGTGTCCTGGTCGCCGTTGAAGTAGCTTTCCATTACGTGAACTGCGATGTCGAAAACGCCATCCATCGTGTAATCCAGCGGAACTGATGCCGTGAGTGCGGGGTCGATAAGAGCGATTTTGGGGAAAAGCAGCGGCGATCCGAGAACGCATTTCTCACGGGTTTCCCACCGCGTAATGACGGCGCCCGAGTCCATTTCAGAGCCTGTCGCCGCGAGTGTCGGCACGACCATCAGAGGCAGAGCTTGTTTCACCTGCTTAACCTCCTCCTGGCCGTGGCTGACGTAATCCCACAGGTTATCGGGATCGTAGAAGCCCGCGGCAATAGCCTTAGACGCGTCCATCACGGAGCCGCCGCCCAGCGCCAGTATGAAATCGCATTTCTCCTCTATGGCTTTGCGTGCGGCTTCAATGCAGGTTTCAACGTGAGGATTAGGCTCTATCCCTTTGAAAACCACGTAGTTGACGCCGGCATCCGCGAGCATCTTTTCTGCCCGCTTAAGGTAACCATGGCGCTCCACGCTCCCTTGCCCGATTACCAGCAGGCATTTGCCACCCAAGCGCGCTGCGAACTCACCTGTCCGCTCAAATTCGCCGGGGCCGAAGTGTACTTCGGTTGGATTATAAAACTTAAACTTCATACGCTTCCTCCTACCAGAGGTGAAATATGGCGGTGCCCGCGAACAGCAACGCAGCCGTGCCGAGTCCTACGACGTAGTTATCGTCCAGCTTTGTCTCAAGAGATTCCGCAACACCCACTGCCAGCGATACCGCGCCGAAATATACTAGAGCCGGCGCAGAGAGCCAAGTCGATTCGTCCAGAGTCCAGGCGTAAGAGATGATGATCGCGCAGTAGACGAGGATGATGCACGAGACGAAACCGGAGATTGTCTTGTGCCGCGACCAGGGCAAGCGCGCGCTTTGCTTTCCTCCGACGAGCGCGGCAGCGCCATCCCCCCAAGCTAGGGCCAGCCAGCCGGCGGCCGCTATGACGTTGTAGCGCAGCCCAAAGAGCACGATGAGCAGGAAGACGGTTACGAAGTAATGGCGCGCGCCGATTATCGCCCGGCTGCTGAAATCCTCGGGCTTGGCCAGGTCGCGCAGCCAGGCCCAGTTCGGGCGCAACATCCAGCTTCCCGCAACCATGGCAATGCCAAACAGGAGCATTGCGCTAAACGGCATCTGTTTCAGTAAAAACGCGGGGAATCCGGCGAGTATGTGCACGATTTTGCGGTATTGGCGGTTGTATGCTGGTGGATTCAACTTTAGTGATTATACAATTACGGGCAGGATTCGCGCACGCGCTATCATGCGGCGCACGCGGCCGCCGTGAGCGGAAGCAGCGCGGACACCGCTGTAGGAAGGACATTGTCCAGGCGCGCGCAGGCTAAACTGAAAACGAATGACAGCGCATCCCCGTCCATCTTCAGCTTGTGGCTCTCCGAAAGCGGCGTCATCGCGAGGTGATTGAGCAGATCGAGGTGTTCCCGCATAACGAGTATCACCGAGACCTCCGACCTACCGTAAAGCCTGTTGAAGCACTCGGCGCAGATAAACGTTTTAAGATCGGGTGCCGCCGCGATCCTGTTAGAAGTGAACGACGTGCCGCAAATGGAGCAGCTTGTCTCGCCGCCGAGCAGGCCCAGAATGCTTAGCGTCCGCACAAGAAACACCGCAAGTGCCGACAGTGGATTCTCGGACGAGTCGCCGCGCAGAAGGTCAGCGCTTAGCTGGAAGAAGAGCCTGTTAGTCTCTTCGGGAGCGTCAAGCCCTTCTAGAATCGCCAGAACCACGCCAGCGATTCGAATGCTCAGCCCATCGGCGCGCCATTTTACCAATCGCTCGGTTAACTCTACGTTAGCCAATATAGGGATGGGAGAGCGCCCGCGTGCCAGCGTAAAACGTCCGAGTGCTGGTGCGACGAGTAGCGGCGCGAGCTTCGAGCCGGGCTCCAAAGCTGAAATAGCCCTTGCACGCAGGATCCCACGGCTCGCTTCGAACAGGACTACCAGCCGGTCTCGTTCGCTCCACGGTGAGGTTCGGACAAGAATCGCATCGTGTGTATGAAGATTTGGCGACCAGCGCACGGTATGATTATAGTAATGAACGCCTTACCTTGCTATAATCGGCGAGCTTATAATCCCAGGAGCAGCTTGAAGTGAACCATATCTGGAGACCTATATCATACGTTGCCGTTGCCTGCATGCTAGCGGGATTGCTTGCCTGTTCAGGCAACAGCCTGAAGGGCAGGAGCGGCGTGCCGGAACCTGAAGCGGATGAAACAGCTTATTGGCTGGATTTCGATCCGCTAGCGCCTTCGCATACAGCCACACCGGTAAGCACTGAGGATATCGCGTCGTATCCCGGAATTGCGCAGGGCGGTTTCCGGGTTGTAGCGGTTGGCGGCCAGCTAGAACCGGTTCAGCCGCCGGAAGGCTTGGACATTCAGGTGGAGGGTGATTCCGCCGTCCTGGAACTCGCGGAACCTGCCCCTGGAGACCTGTACCTCTACTTGTTTTACGATAGCGATGCGGCGCATCCGGCGGAAATGTCTCCCGGTGACGCGCTGGGGGAAGATTACATATTCCTCGCAGTCCCCGTTGAGGCCGGTGCCGTGGCGGTTGGAATGGCGCGAATTCGCTCGACCGGTGAGCCTATGGTGCCAGCAGGCGAAATCGCAAGGCTGCGCTTTGCCGACGGCGCTTCGACGGATGAACGCACCGCTTCGGACGCGCCAAACAGCAGGCTAGCGGCTGTGGAAGACCTTGCCGTCGCCGTCAATCCCGACGCTACCGTCAGCCTGTCATGGACCGAGATGCACCCGGGGGATTACGACAACAACGGAACGGTGGCGATTGCCGATATCACGCCCATTGCGATGATGTACGGCGAGGAATTCGAAACCTCCGACGACCCGGGACGGGTCGACCTGGTTGACGGTGACCGCAGCGGGAAAATCGAGATCGCCGACATCACGCCGCTTGCTATGTTCTATGGCACGGAAGTTACAGGCTACAACGTTTACCGGACGCTGCTGACCGGCCCGGAAGAGGACGCTGACCCCGAGGACGCGGGGCGCTGGACTTACGCCGAGCGGGAGGGAGCGGACCCGCCCGGGCAAATGCCGAGCGCGCTACGCGACTACTCCGACCAGAATTTCCGGCTGCCTTACACTTTCAAAGATACCACGCCCGAACCGGGCTACTACGCCTATATCGTCCGTCCGTTTAGCGCGGAAGCGGATGATCCCAATGAAGGATGGTATTCGAACGTGGCCAAGACCTCCCAGCCGACGGCAATGGCCGCGCTGGAGCTTGAAGTAACTGCTGACCCGCCGTTCTTTTTCATAGACGATGAAGTAATCGTCCGCGTAGTGCTTAATGATGCGGCGAACGCGTTTTCGGTGAACGCGCGCTTCGAGTACCGTTCGGATATCTTGGAATTCGTTTCCGCGGAGCCCGCATTGGACGGATTTGACCCGAACCTGTTTTACGACGCGGACTTCGGCGGCGATCCGCTGTTCGTCGGCGCGAGAATCGGCCCGTCCGTCCTGGACCCCGATAATTACGACCTTGCGGGCTTCAATGCCACCAAGCGCTGGCCGGCGCCCACAGTGATGGGCAGCGGCCCCGTCGCGTACTTCACGTTCCAGGTGATTGGCGGCGACGGCCCTTACTCGCAGGCGATTCGCTTCCCACAGAGCACCACCAACATCTGGGTATGGGGCGAGGAATACAACGTTCCACTGCCTGGGCCGCAAACGGGCGAGGCGCAGCTCATAAACGTTTCAGGAGGATAAGGCTGGGCTCTAGCTGCCGCTTCGCATATACCGCGAAGCTGAGTGATGCTTGTCATGGCAGGTGACGGTGCAGGAGCCGGTATCACCAGCCGTGAAGTGGAGCAATGGCTCACCTTCGAGCGTTGTTGCGCGCACCATCGATTCCCCGCCGCCCCCGTGCGGGCTGTGGCATTCGACACAGGAGGTGTAAGCGCGGCTCAGATGCAGGTCGTGCAGGCTAAAGCCTGCCCCGAGCGAAAACCGCGACTCCGGCCCCGCAAGCTCGATATAACCGTGGCATCGCAGGCAGAGCGCGTTGCTGTCAATCGGGTCGTATGCCAGCACTGTTAGCTTCCCCATCATCTCAAGCAGGCCTATGGTGATATTAGCCGCAAAGGGCTCGTGGGGCGGGTGGCAGCCGCGACAGGACACATCTTGGCGGAGAATACTGTGAGTATCCGAGAGCGCGAACGCGCGGCGCTGGTCGCCGTGGCAGCTAAAGCAAAAGGAGCTCTCGTAATCCGCCTTAACCCAGGCTGCCGGATTCAGGGAACCCGCGAAAAGATCGTGGCATTCAGTGCAGGAAAGGTGCGACCCAACGCTGCGCGTGGGATGCGTAAGCGCGGCCAAAGGCCGGTCGTACATCTCGCCTTGATGGCAGGATGCGCAAGTCGGCTGCAGAAGCTCGCCCGGTGCGCGGAACTCGCCGCGGCTGGCGGCAAAACGGAAAACGCTCAATGGCGGAAAGGCTTCTGCGGCTTCGCGATGGCATCCGGCACAGGACTCGTCCGGACTGCTAAGTGCCTCCGGAAGGTCGGCAACGAAATGGCAGTGAGCGCAAGAGATGGTGGAGTGTTCCTTACTCAAAGCGTGTGGCTTGTGGCAATCGGCGCAGTCGGCATCTATGGTGTGCTGCGATTCTCCTAATGCCTTAGCGGAAGGCTCATCCTGCGCACGCAGCCTATCCGACCTGGCGGCTTCGGCCTGCGGGTAACCGACGACGAGCGCAAGAAGGAAGATGATAATCCCGCCGTATGTAACCCAGGCGCGCACTATCAGGAGTTCGTGAAGATCCGGTATGTGCCGGACGCGCCCTCGGCCAGCTTAAGCTTTCTGGAAGCGGATTTCGGGCGAGATGCCGGGTTATCGGGGCCGGAGACGCTCTCGCGCACGGTTGCGGTAAGCGGGTGGAAGTCGTAGCCCACAGGCAGAAGTTCCCAGGGATTCTCGATCGCCGGCGGGCGCGCGATGCGGGCTGTCGTGGTGGGCACGGGGCCGGCGGCCTGTCCGGGCGAGGCAAGCGGCGGCGATGGAACCGAGCGGTCGGGCTGGGTTTTCCGCAATACGACGGGCGGCACCAAGTCCGCCTGCTGCGGATTGTCTCCGGCGTAGGATGTTCCCTTTCCCTGGTTTTCTTCAACCGGCGTTTCACCAGCCTCAGGGTTTGTCTCGGGTTGTTCCACGTCTCCCGCATCTTCGGCCGGTGTCCCTTCCTGCGGCACATCTTCGGGAGCTTCCTCCGGCGGGCGGGCACGGGTGAACAGCGGGAGCTTGGGCGTGTAGGCTACACCGTAGAATGCGCCTTGCGAGTTGCGGTCGGACAGGGAATCGTTCACGACCTCGTAACCGGCGTATCCGCTGAAGCTGTCGGAAATCCGCAGTCTTAGCCCGGCGTCAAATCTGGTGACTCTGCCTGTGTCGAACGTCGGCTTGCGGATGCTGTAGATGTCGATAACGCCGTTCGCTGTGAGCTGCACGGCGCTGCGCGCTTCGTCCCACGTGTATAAATCATAATCCACGCCCAGCCCAAGCGAAGTGGCGTTTCCGCGCTTCGTATCCGAAGTGTAGTGCTGCGTGGTGAATATTGTGTGCCCGTGAAGCTCCTGGGTGAAGTCCGTGCTGTAGAGCAGCGAGCCGTAGAAGCGGTGCAGGCCGTCGTCCACGTTAACTGCGGAAAGCGCCAGGCTGTCGAAACCGAGAACTACGCTAAACGCGTTACCCGGCGAAAACTGGGACTCCGGTGTTGCGGGGATCGCGGGAGGAGTGCGCTCAAGCATCATTCTGACCTCGACTCCCCAGCCATCCGCGTCACTGAGGTCCGAAAACAGCGGATTGAAGAGAACGTCCACGCCGGAAAGCTCGTTTCCGATGAGCTTGCCCCGTACCTGCAATCGCTCGTTTATGTTGTAGCCGAAATTAAAAAAGGTGGCGACGTCCCGTCCCGCTGCCAGATCGGTGGTCTCTTCAAAGGAGTCCTGGCCGTACTCGAGGATTACGCGGCCTTTTTCGCCAATGTTCGCGTCGGGGATGCGGGGATGCCGGACGGCTTTAGCTTGCGACGGCAGTTGAAGGAGCAGGAGCGCGGCAAGCGCGACTGCAAGCAGCATCCGGCTGTGGGTGTCCGGTCTCATCCCTTCCTTCAGAGCGGTCCCGATTATATCACGGCTGTTTGGCGCTAAGCGTGGGCAGAAGCAGGGCTACAACGTTGTAGGTGGTGTGCAGGAATACCATTGTCCAGAAGCTCTGCCGCATAATGTAGACAACGCTGAACACGATTCCGACGACGAACAGCGAGACCATAGCCTCGACGCCCTGGTAGTAATGGCCAGCCGCGAACGCGCCGGAGGTGAAGAGCGCCGCGATATAAACGAGGATGGGGCTTCTCATGCGGACGCCGTTGCCAATAACGTAACAGCGCAGGAATTCCTCCGGCAGCCCCGCGGCGAGGAACATAACGGGTGCTCCTACGATAATCACAAGCCATGGCGATTGGAAGTAGCCTTGTAGAGCCTGCACGATGGGGTCAACCTGTTCCGCATTCCCGGAGGCTTGGAAGATCGTATGGACGCCGTTAACCAGTAGAATTAGCAGAAGAACGACTATGGCGATCCACGCCGCGGAAACAAGCACGCCCTGCTCGCGAAAGCTCAGTTCGACCACCTGGAAGCGATTGAAGATGAGCATAAGGAACAGGCCTATGCCGAGGAAGATGGCGAGATTGATCCCGATCGTTACCGCGAGGATTCTGGGCACGTCGGACGACAGGACTTCTTTTTCTTCCGCGGGGCCGAAAAACTCCAGCGCAGCCATTCCGGCGTAGATGGCGATGTAGACCAGTAGAACTACGATGTACTCGACCACCGCAACCGCTTGCGACCGTCTGTGTTTTCGCAGCATCGCTAATATATTAGCGCATATCAGCCCAAGTGTGCACTCTCTTTCCGCTGATTTTCCCCGGCGCCGCGGAACGCTATGGTGATGATGCCCTAATCCGTGACGATGGCGTCAATCAGCGGCGGGGCTACCGCGTCTTCACCGATCATGTATGCGCTGTGCAGTTCTTCTTCGACCGAGTTTACATCGCAGTCCGGTTTGGCATAGGCTTCCGCGAGGAGATCGCCAGTGGCGACAGTGTCGCCAATTTTCTTATGGAGCACGACTCCCACCCATGGGTTTATCGTGTCGCCCTTCCGAGCGCGGCCTGCTCCCTGATTGTGGCAAAAGTGGCCGATGGTTAAGGCGTTCAGGCCGGTGACCGCTCCGCCGGATTTTGCGACGATTGGCACCTTGCATACTTTCCGGCCGATGCTGTCCATTTCACTGCTAAACGCATCCAGATTACCGTTTTGGGCAAAGACAAGCGCGCGGAGTTTATCTGCCGCCCTTCCATCGGCGATTGTCTGCGCGAGGGTACCCTCTCCTTGTTTCGCGAGCTCCACTTCGCCGGCCAGCTTCAAGAGCGCTCCGCCAAGCCCGATGCATAGTGCGCCCACTTCGCATTCCACGTCACGCTCTTCAGCGATGCGAAGCACCTCTGCGACTTCCAGCGCGTTGCCGACGGCATTTCCAAGTGGCTGCTCCATATTGGTGATTGCGGCAGCGACCTTCGGCTCGAACCGCTGCGAAATGGACACCAGTCTTTCGGCAAAGGCGAGAGCTTCTTCTTCTTTTGCGAAAAATGCCCCGCTACCGTGCTTGACGTCAATAATGATGTGAGTTGCGCCGGACGCGAGCTTCTTGCTCAGGATGCTCGAGATAATCAGCCCGGATTGGGCGACTGTGCCGGTAGCGTCCCTTAAAGCGTATAGCTTCTTTTCGGCGGGCACGAGGCCTTCGCTCTGGCTCATGATGACGCAGCCGATATCGTCGAGCTGGCGGAGGGCTTCTTCGCGCGACAACTCGGCGCGGAAGCCGGGGATGCTCTCCAGCTTGTCAATCGTGCCGCCTGTATGAGCGAGCCCGCGCCCGCTCATCTTTAGCATCTTGTATCCAGCTGCTGCGAGCATAGGCACCATCAGCAGTGATGCCTTGTCGCCGACGCCGCCGGTGGAGTGTTTGTCGAGAATGGGATGGAACCTCGCGGGATGCTTCCAACGATCGCCGCTATCGAGCAAGGCCCTCGTAAGCGACACGGTTTCCTCGTCACTAAAGCCCTGGAAGCAAACGGCCATAAGCAAAGCGGCCATCTGGTAGTCGGGCACATCCCCGGAACCAAAGCCAGTGACCAACCGAGCAATCTCTTCTGCTGTCAGCTCCTGTCCGCGCCGCTTCTTTTCTATCAGGTCAAGCATCCCTGTTTCATCATATCATCACGCGGATGCGATACATCGAGAGCGTGAAGCCGCGTCCGGCAAGCTAGTTGCCAATAGCATATAGATAATGGTCGTCACTGCCGATGTACAGCGTGCCGTCGGGGCCGATTGCAGGGCTTGAAGGACACCATCCGCCGGTTTTATAGCGCCACAATCGGGTGCCATCAGGATTGACCGCGTGTATGTACCGGTCGCCGCAGCCAACGTATATCGTGCCTCTGGCGTCTATAGCCGGACTGGAGTTGAAGCCGTAGTAGCCTTCGCCTTTGTATATCCACTTCAGGCTGCCGCCAGGGCTGAAAGCGTAGAGCATAGCGTCCGTGCTGCCGATGTAGACCGTTCCATCTGACGCGATGGCCGGGCTGGATATCATCTTGCCGGTGGTCTCGCTGCGCCACTTGAGTTCGCCGTCAGGGCTGAAAGCATAAAGGTAATCCTGCCTGCCCACGTAAACCGTCCCGTCATCGGCGATTGCAGGGCTGGAATAAACGTAGTTCTCCATATCATAGCGCCACTTCAGAGTTCCGTCAGGATTCACCGCGTAGAAGTAAAAGTCCTTGCCGCCGACGTAAACGGTGCCGTCAGGCGCGACGGCGGGGCTGGAGGCGACTTCCCAGCCGGTCTCGAAGCGCCACTTCAAGGTTCCGTCAGGGAGAATCGCGTACAGGAAGTGGTCATCGCTGCCCACGTATATCGTGCCATCGGTGCCAACAACCGGGCTTGAGTCCACGTTTGCGCCGGTTTCGTACCGCCACTTCAGCTCACCGTTGGGCTTGAGCGCGTATAGCCAGTTGTCCTGGCTGCCCACGTAGACCGTTCCATCGGGGCCCACGGCGGGGCTTGACAGGACCTCGCCACCTGTTATGTAGTCCCAGAGATACTCGCCGTTCGCGCGAGCGGCGTAGAGAGCCCCGTCGCGGCTCGCGAAATAGACGGTGCCGCCGGCTGCCAGCGCCGGGCTTGAGTAGACCTTGTTATCGGTTCTAAACCTCCATTTCAAGTCGGGCTTCGCCGGGCCGACAAAGGGACTGCGCCTGTTGTGCGTGGGCTCGCGCCCGAACATATGCCAGTCTGCCGGTTTGCGTTGCGCGGCTGGCTTACTTGGCTTATCGGCTTTCTTGCTTTCCCGAACGGACGGCGCAGCCGCCGGATTGTCGCCGGGCATTTCGTTAAGGCACGAGCCAAGCGTGAGGACCGCAAAGATGAGAACGAGCGGGATACAACGAATGGCACGTTTCACGGGCATCGCCATAGCCGGACTCGACAGACGCCGGTCAGATGCCGTACGCCTTGCGCAGTTCATCGCTGAAGCGTTCATCGCTGAAGACATTGAGCTCTTTTATCCGCGAGAAGTCGCGGATGACGATGTTCTTGGCACGGTGCAACTCAACAAGCGCGGCCAGCATACGTTCATCAACCTCAATGCCGGTGAGTGTCCGCTCGGGACTCTGGAAGACGAGGTGGAACGCCACGCTCTTCTGCCCCGGCGGAATCTGCCTTCCGCGATAGACGTCGAACGGGAATGCGTCTTTGAGCAGCTCGCCGCCGGCCTCGCGAATGATGTTAAGGACTTCCATAACTTCCAGATCCGCCGGTACGAGCAAGGCGAGGTCGCGCTCCACGCGCGGATAAACGCTGTAGCCCGCGAGCTGAAGGCGGCGTTCGGCAAAGCCAGCCAATCGGTCCAGGTTCAACTGGGCGAACGCGAAACGCTCCTCCGCGCTCTCCAGCATTGAAGACGCAATCTCGCCAATAATGCCAAGAGCCGATCCTCCCGCCACCATCCCGAACGTGCGTCCGGTGGCCATTGCAGCCTGACGGGCCTCTACGTATTCAAATTCCTGCCCCGCAATCTCCGCAAACAGCTCATTGAGCACGCCTTTTAGCACGAACATGGGGCTTTCGCCGCTGAAGTCAGGGCGCAAATGGGCGGGAGGCGTGAAGCCGTCGCCGTATATTAGCCCCAGCGCCTGCTGCTCGTAATGCCCTTTGCCGTCGATATCAAGCGCGTGACTCACTCCGGTTTCAAATTTCTGAAGGCTGTAGATCCGTGCAATCTCAAAACAGAATGGCGGGCGCTCGCTATGACGGCGGTTGTGCTCCGCACTTGCGAGCATCCCGGGCAGAAGCGAGCCGATGAGGAACGCCTGGTCAGCCGAGTCGGGATTCTGCACCGGAACCAGTTGGTGTTCCTTGCCGTAGAACACATCCGCGCGCTCCGGGGATAAGAAGGCTTGATTCATCATCTGCTGGCCGCCAAGCCGTGTCAGCAAGTCTTCGATGCGCCGGGCGAACGACAGGGACGGTTCCAGCGTGCCGCTTTTGAGCGGGATGCGGAGCGCCCGCGCTTGCAGCGAGTCGAAGAGGTTCAGCCGCATCACTTCTTCGGCCAGGTCCTCCCAGATCTCGATATCGTGCCGCCAGCTCGGCGGGGCAGCGGTGAAATGCTCGCCGTTGCGCTTGACGGCCATCCCGAGCTTGACCAGCGCGTCGACCATGCTGTTTACGTTGATGTTAGCCCCAAGCAAAGAGTTGACGCGCGCGCAATCGAAGGCTATCGGGCTTGCATCCTGTTTGTACACATTGGCGTCAACGAAGCTGCCCTGAACGAAGCTTGCGGCGCCGATGTCTTCGGTGAGATATATGAACCGCCGAGCGGCAACAGGAGGAAGCTGCGGGTCGATGCCGCGGCCGAAGCGCAGCGAGGACTCCGATTGCAGTCCCAGCCGTTTGCTTGTCGTGCGGTTGTTCTGGGGGGTGAAATAGGCGCTTTCAAGCAGCACGCTAGCCGTTGTCTCCCTGATCTCGGATTCGACGCCGCCCATTACGCCCGCGAGCGCGACCGCATTCTTCTCGTCTGCGATGACCAGGTGGTTGTCGGTGAGCTCGTATTCCACGTGGTTTATCGCAGTGAATCGCTCACCGGGCATAGCGCGGCGCGCTGAGATCGTGCCCGATAAAACATCCCTGTCGAACGTGTGCATTGGCTGCCCAAGCTCGAAGAGCAAATAGTTGGAAAGGTCAACGATGTTGCTTATCGGGTTTACGCCGCACAGCGACAGGCGATATGCCATCCAGTCGGGACTGACCTCGATCTTTACATTGTCGAAGTAACAGCCAACGTAGCGCGGACACAAGTCCGGCGCGGGAAGCTCGATGGTTGGGCGGTCAGCACCTTCTGCGTCCACGTCCACCTTCGCCAGCGCAGGCATGCGCAGCTCGCGCCCGACAGCCAGCGCAGCTTCGCGCGCGATACCCAGATGCGAGAGCAGGTCGCCCCGGTTGGAGACCGGCGCGAAGTCAATGACGCAATCCGCAGCGACTTCCTCGACGCTCATTTCTTCCGGCTTAACGAGCGGGAAGCGCACGGGCGCGAGTCCTAGTTCTTCCAGCGTGGGGATAATCCCGTTCTCGACGTTCAGAAAAACCTCGCAGCCGACAGGGATGTCGGCCGCCCGGCTAGTGAAGGTCTTTGTCTTGCCGTTTACTTCCACAGAATATGCGACCTGTTCGTCCTCACCGGTGGACTGCCCTGTGACACGTCCGATGGTGAGATTTGCGACAGCCGGTTTCAACGGGATCAGGAGTTCGGCTTCCACGCCGCGTTCGGTAAGCGCGCGCGCCAGCTCCGCCGCCTTCGGCAAGCGATTCACGAACTCCGAAAGCCAGGAATAGAGGATGCGCATGGCTTTGCCTTGAGCGATGGCGATTATAGCAGAGCGCTAACTGATGTCCTGCTATGATAGGCGTTAAGCTATCGTGATTGCATACTTTACGACTAACAGGAGCGCCGAAGAATGCCACATACAACTCGTCCAGTAATATCGGGAAAGCGGGGAGTCGCAGCCGCAGGACACTATCTCGCGGCGGCAGCCGGATTCCGCATTATGGAACAGGGCGGGAACGCAGTCGATGCGGCGGCGGCGATGTGTTTTTGCCTAAACCTGCTGGAGCCGCACCGGAACGGTGTCGGAGGCGAAGTGCCCGTTCTCGTTTATTCCGCGAAACAACGGCAAACGTTCGCCGTATGCGGCCAGGGATGGTCGCCCATGGCGCTGACTATAGATTGGTGCATGGCTGAAGGGATTGACCTCATTCCCGGCGACGGGTTTATTCCCGCATGCGTGCCCGCGGTTGTGGACACGTGGGCTATCGCCCTTGGAAGGTTTGGCACGATGAGCTTTAGCCAGGTGCTGGCACCGGCCATCGAGCTTGCGCGCAGTGGCTTTCCGGTTTACGAGGCTTTGCACGAGTACTTGAAGAGTAACCGGCAGAAGTTCGCCGAGCGTTATCCAACGACTGCGGCGCTTTTTTATCCAGGGGAAGAAATTCCCGCGACAGGTGAGTTACTGCGCAATCCTGATTTGGCTGAGATGCTGGAGTTGCTTTGTCAAGCGGAGGATAAGGCGGCTGCTGCGGGCCGTATTGCCGGTATCGAAGCAGCGCGGGATGCGTTTCACAAAGGTGAAATAACCGAGCGCATTTTAGATTTCATCTCACAAAACGCGGTGGAGGACGCAACCGGCAGTGAGCATAAAGGACTGCTTTCATATGAAGATTTCGCGGAGTGGCACGCGGCGGTGGAGGAACCGGTCACGCTTGGCTATGGAGGTCTGGACATTCACAAGTGCCAGCCGTGGTCACAGGGGCCCGTGTTCCTCCAACAGCTTTCTCTGCTGAAGGGCTTCAATCTACCGGCTGCGGGGCACAATTCCGGGGAGTATTTGCATACGTTAGTTGAATGCGCCAAGCTCGCTTTCGCCGACCGTGAAGCCTACTACGGCGACCCCGCGTATGACAGCGTTCCGCTGGAAGTATTACTGTCAGACAGCTACGAGCACGCCAGAAGAGAGCTTGTCGGCCGCGAGGCTTCCTCGAAGCTGCGTCCGGGAGACGCAGGAGAGGGCATTCCAGAATACGTAGATTCTGACGTGGCCGAGGACAATCGCCGCGCGCTTGGAATCGCCGGAAAATCCCCCGCCAATCTGGGCCAGGGGCATGCCCATCTGGGTGATACGACATATCTGTGCGCGGCGGACAGCGAGGGCAACCTGGTTTCGGCAACGCCCAGCGGCGGGTGGATCGGGACTTCGCCGGTCATTCCCGGAGTCGGTTTTGCGCTCGGAACGCGCGCGCAAATGTTCTATCTCAACCCGAACCGGCCAAACGCGCTTGAACCGAGGAAACGACCGCGGACGACGCTCACGCCCACTCTGGTTACGCGGGAAGGCAGGCCGTATCTGGCGTTCGGAACGCCGGGCGGCGACAGCCAGGACCAATGGACGTTGCAGTTCTTTCTCAACCACATCGTTTTCGGGATGAACCTGCAGGAGGCGATTGACGCGCCGACGGTACACTCGGAGCACTTCCCGTCGTCGTTTTATCCGCGCAAAGCGCACCCGCGCCGCATGGTCGCGGAAGGGCGCATTTCGAGCGAAGTGCTAGCGGAGCTTGAGCGGCGCGGACACGATGTTGAAGTGGTGGGAAACTGGGCACATGGAAAAGTGATGGCGGCTGAAATTGACGCAGAGAGGGGCACGCTCCATGCGGCGGCATCGTCCAGGGGCAATCTGGCGTATGCGCTTGGCTGGTAGAGTGGGCTTAGGCTGGCATCCAGAATGGGTTATCATAGAGATATGCTGGAATACATCTACAGACGCCGCAGTATCAGGAAATATCACCCCGACAGGCCCGTCGAGCCGGAGAAGGTGACAGAGCTATTGCGCGCGGCAATGGCTGCGCCGAGCGCGAACAACCGGCAGGGCTGGCGCTTCATCGTCGTGGACGACCGCGAGACGCTGGACAAGCTGGCTGAGCGGTATCCCAACGCGTCAATGCTCAAGACAGCCACGCTGTGCATTGTGCCGGTGGCGGATATGGAGACGTTCTACTACCACCAGGACCTCGCCGCCGCGACGGAAAATCTGCTGCTGGCGGCGCCGGGGCTGGGCTTGGGGACGTGCTGGTGCGGGATGAAGCCGGAGCGCCAGGAGTGGGCGCACGAGTTCTTCGAAGTGCCGGACGGCTGGTGGGTGTTCGCCCTCATCGCCGTCGGCTATCCCGCCGAGGATAAGCCGGCGAATACCTGGTACAAGGAAGAGAATGTGTTTCATGGGAAGTGGGGCATAAGGCAGCAGTAAGGCGCATATCGGGCATAGCGGTATCGCCTTAGTAGCGTAGAGATTAGGTCCGCTTATATGCTACTTCAGCATCTGCTAACATAGGGGCATGATCCTCGATGGAAGAAAGGTGGTGCGCGGATTAAGGGGGCTGATAAGGAAGACATCGCATAAAGCCGGAAGGCCGCCCGGAGAACTGGTTTTCGTCGGCGACCAGCGGGAAGAAACGCCGAAGATTACGCTTCTCGATTACGACGAAGAACGGCTAGACGAGCGGGAGCTGGGCGACATCTCTGAATGCTTCCCGCATAAGGACACGCCTACTGTGTCCTGGATTAACATTGACGGCCTTCACGACGTGGAGATAATCCGCGCCGTCGGACGGCATTACGGGCTGCACGAGCTGCTGCTCGAAGACGTGGTGAACACCGAGCAGCGCCCAAAGGTGGAGGATTACACCGACCGGGTATTTATCGTGCTGAAGATGTTCAACTATGATCCAGGCGAGAAGTCGTTGTCGCGCGAGCAAATCAGCGTGGTTGTCGGGCCGAAATTCGTGCTGTCGTTCCAGGAGTGGCAGGGCGACGTGCTGGAGCCGGTGCGCCAGCGCCTGCGCACCAAGAGCGGCCGGTTCCGCAGCCGAGAGGCGGACTATTTGGGCTACGCTATCGTGGACGCTATCGTGGACAGCTACTTCGGCGTGCTGGAAGGCATTAGCGAGAGCCTTACCGAGCTGGAAGAGGAGCTGTTGCGCAATCCCACACCGGCAACGCTGCAGGACATCTACCGTTTCAAAAGGCTGCTGCTGCAGCTGCGCAAGGCCGTCTGGCCGCTGCGCGAGGCTATCAGCGGATTGGTGCGCGAGGAAACGCCGCTTATTACCGATGAGACTAACGTCTTCTTCCGCGACGCTTACGACCACGTGCTGCAGGTAATAGATACTACGGAAACCTTCCGCGATATGGTGAGCGGGATGCTGGACACGTATCTTTCCAGCGTAAGCAACCGGATGAACGAAGTGATGAAGGTGCTGACGATAATCGCTACCATCTTCATACCCATAACTTTTGTGGCGGGGGTTTACGGGATGAACTTTGAGGTGATGCCGGAGCTCCACTGGGCCTGGGGCTATTTCGGAGCGTTGGGAGTGATGGCCGCGGTTATGCTCGTAATGGTGTTGTTTTTCCGTAAAAAGGGCTGGCTCTAGCCGCAAAGGAGAAATTGATGAAAGTTATTCTGACGCTGTTACTGGCTTTGCCGATACTGCTGGTGTCGGTGGTGACCGCGACACGCGCCGATTCGCCGCTGACCTCAACGCCGTTTCACGAGGCGTATTTCGATCTCGCGATTGTGTGGGATGCGATGGAAACCGGAGTGCTCGACCTGCGGATGGCGGAGTATCTTTCGTCGCCGGACGTGCCGATTGACGCCAAAGTTGCCGTGATAAACGCGTTGGGTTGGGACATCGAGGGCAAGCACAATGCCGAACTCTACGCGTCGTACATCGCGCTAAGAAGGGGCTGGACGCTTTATGAGGTGACAGATGAGCGGCTGGCGGAGCTTACCGACGACGAGCTGTGCTGCCTGGGATATCTGGCGGTGATGGACGATTACTTCCATCCCGAAGAGGGCCTGCCGCTGCTGGAGCTGGCGCACGAGTTCAAACCGGAGAGCCTTACAATCAGGCTCGTCTACGGGCTTGCCAAGGCGCAAGCGGCATTTGACGATGACTGGGCAAAGATTTGGCCGGCCGTTAACGACGCCTACGGCGGAGACGAACTGGTGACCGATATGCGGCCTGCGGCGGTGGATATCATCTTCGAATACATGAGCCTTTACGAGGAGTATGCGAATTAAGGCGGCAAAACATCGCCAGCGGTGCTTGTGAAGTCCGTAGAGCCAGTGTATACTGATCGCTTATGGGATGGGTGACGTTTCCGACAGTGGAGATGTACCGATCCCGTTCGCTCATAGTGCGCGCCTGAAAGAACCGGGATTCGCTGAAATGGAAGGGAAAAGGTCCAACGGAGTTTTGTTGATAAGGACAAGGATAATTGTCCTCGGAGTGTCGCTTATCCTCGCCTACTGGCTGATTGAGGCGGCGCTGGACGCGTTGGTGTTTCATCAGGGCAGTTGGCCAGCTTTGGTTTTCAGTCCGGATTCTTACGTAATCTGGATGCGCTGCCTTGTAGTGGGCCTGCTGGTTATCCTCCTCGCTATTTACTATCGGGCTGCGGTAAGACATTCGGGGGCGGAGAGAGCGCTGCGGCAGACCCAGGTGCGGCTCGCGGTTCTGCTGGAGAACCTGCCCAAGGTCGTCCTGTATGAGACCGGAGGCGGCAGAGAGTTCATATCGGAAAACATCCTTGACTGGCTGGGCTACTCGGCGGAAGAGCTTACGCGAAGCCGAAGCTCGTTTGTGAATCTTATCCATCCAGAGGACGAGCCGAGATTGAAGGAAGAAGTGAAAGCGTGGCACGACGCCGGCGAGCCGGACGTCCTGACAATGCAGTTCCGCGTGCGACGCGCCGACGGCGAATACATCTGGGTCGAGGACAGGATGGTCCAGGTCAAGCCCAAGAACGCCAAGACGTATATGTCCGGCGTGATGGTGGATATTACCGAGCGCAAGCTCGCCGAGGAGAAAATCCATGAACTTGCGACGCACGACAGCTTGACGGGGCTCCTCAACCGGAGGGAATTCCATCGATTATTGGCTCACGAGATCGAACGGGCGGGCCGTTATCATCGCGTGTTCTCACTGCTGATGATCGATGTTGACCGATTCAAAAACGTCAATGATACGTACGGGCACTTAGCGGGCGACGAGGTTTTGAAGCGCGTGGTTGAGACCATAAAAGAGGGCCTTCGCACAATCGATGCAGCCGCCCGGTATGCAGGAACAGGGATAGCCGTCGTTGTGCAGGAGCAAGCTGACGAAAGCGCATCTGCCGCTAGGTATGGAGGCGAAGAGATGGCAATCCTGATGCCGGAGACCGATAAGCAAGGAGCCGCGCTCGTTGCAGAACGTATCCGCAGAATGGTTGCCGAGACATCCGTCACTATCGAGTCGGGCGAATCAGTGAGCGTGACTATAAGCATCGGCGTTGCCACGTTTCCTGAGGACGGGATAGGGGAACGCGAGATTCTGGCGGCTGCAGACGCGGCTCTTTACGCCGCGAAGGATGCCGGGCGCAACAAAGTTAAAGCATCCCAGTCCGAGGAATCGGAAGAAGCGCCGGTAGGGTCGTAAGCCTGGACCACACTTCCAGTTTGCCGCATTCGGACGCAACCCCACGTCGTTAGAAGATAGTCCTACCGCATCTCCGCCGCTTTGCCAAAGGCTTGCCAGAAGGGATCCACGCGCGGGTGTTCGAGCACCGTTTTCTTGCCCTCAATGAAGACGTGCATGCCTTCTTCCTCAGGCACGACTTCACCGACGATTGACGTCAGAATGCCCCTATCGTTCAGACGCTTCTCCACTTCATGGGCTTTGCCCGGACGGACGGTGGCGATGAGCGTGCCCTCGCTGATTGAGGAGTAAGGGTTGATTTCGAAAAGGCTGCACACTTTCGCGATTACCGGTTGCAGGATGATGTCTTCTTTGTGGACTACCATCCCGACCTCTGACGCTTCGGCGACCTCAAAGAGCCCACCCCAGACGCCGCATTCGGTCGCGTCGTGCATAGCCGTAACGCCCTCGTCGTGCACGCCGACCTCCACCGCGGTCAGCGCGTCATCCACCACGCTCATCTGCCAGAAAACCTCTTCGGCTTCGCGGGCGGTTTTCTCGTCGTAAGCTTTAGCGACCCGGTCGGGGAAGGTGCACGCGAATAGCCCGGCCGCTTCGACGGCTGCGCCCTTAGTGACAATAATCTTGTCGCCAACGCGCGCCATCGCAGGAGTGACATATTTGTCCGCAGGCCCGATGCAGATAACGGTCGCGCCGCCGACCATCGGATACTCGCAGCCCTCGTACCTGCCCGTGTGCCCGGACACAATCGCCATGCCCATCTTCTCGCTCTCGCGATGGATTACGCCCCACATCGTCTCAAGCTCGTTTCGAGTGATGCTCATCGGGAGGTTAAGGTCGATGGTCATATAAGTCGGCGGGAGGCCAGAAGTCACCGCGTCGCTTGCGAGAATGTGGACCGCGAACCATGCGCTGCGTTCCCAGCCGTAGGGCGGCACGATGAACACGGGGTCGGTCGTTGTGACCATCACCTGGTTGTGGCCCAGGTCGCACACGCCGATATCTACACCGTGCCGCGGCCCTACTAGTACGGAACTTCGCTTGCGGCCGAGTTGAGGAAGGATAATCTCGTTGAAGATTTCCGGAGAGACCTTTCCGATTGGCGGAAGTTCGGATTTGGCATTTTCCATTGCGCACTCCGTTTAGCTGATTTCGGTGCGGGGAAACCCGGGGCTTTGCCCTTGCAGGAAGCCGTTTTCCTACGCCGGTATTACCCGGTTCAGGTTCAAAGGGTCCGCCCGCCTAAGGCGGGCAACTCTCTCAGCCCCGTTTGAAGGAGCTCCCCTAACGACCGCGATGAGGATAGCATTTAGCCGCGCTGTAATCAAGGGAGGATGCAGGCTACCTGTTGCGGACGCGCAGCAGGCCAAGGCCTACTACGAAGACCGAGAGGTTCGGGATCCACGCGGCGAACGCCGGGTCTACAACGCCGCCGCGCCCCATTTGAACCGCCACGGTGTAGAGGAAGAAGTACCCGAGGACGATAAGGAGCGAGAATCCCAGGCCCATTGACGTTGACGCGCGCTGTGGAATGATGGCGAGCGGAACGCCGATGAGCACGAAAAAGAGCGATGCGAAAGGAATGGAGAACTTAAAATAATAGTCCGTTTGGAAGCGCCGGATGATGCTTACATCCAGCCCCGCTTCCTGTTGGTAATGGATAAGGCGGCGCAGGTCAAAGACGGAAAGCTCCATCGGGTCTTTGCTCTGTTCGGCTATAGTCGCCGGGCTTAGGTCGAACTCAGGGACGTTCCATTCCCGGAATCGGGTCGTGACAACGCCTTCTTCAAGGAAATTGTAGACCTTGCCGTCGTAGAACTTCCATTCCTGACCGGTCCAGGACGACGTATGGGCGCTAAGGTGCCAGGTCGTCTCGCGCGTTTGCGGATCGAAGCTCAGGAGGTTCAGGTTTTCCAGCGTCTCGCCTTCCAGGCTGTCTGCGACCAGGAGATAGCTGAGGTATCCTTTGCGGTAGAAGGGAAGGCTCACCTTGGCTTCCTTCACTTCACCGGTTTTCTCGCGGATGATGCGCTGCTTGAGCACTTCGAGCTGATGATTTGTATAAGGAGCTATCCATTCATTAAGGATAAAGGTGGCAAGCGCTAAAACCAGCGCGAAGTAGAGGATAGGCCATGTGATGCGGTAAAGGCTGACGCCCGCGGAGCGGAGTGCCGTGATTTCGGCTTCGCCGGACAAGCGGCCAACCGCCAGGAGCGTTCCCGTGAGCATCGCCATCGGGAAGGTGAACACTATCCATTGGGGGAGCGAAAGGAACAGCATCGCAAAGAACACGTCCGCGCCTACGCCGTACCTGATTAGGAAGGAAAGGAGGGGCTTGAGCAGCGCTGCGCCCATTATGAGGATGATGAACGCAAACAGCGCGAACAGAAACGGCGGGATTAGTTCCACCATCACAAGCCGATCCACGCGCTTAAGCACTGCCGCCGATTCTAGCACAGCACCTGCTATACTCTTGCGGACTCAGAAACCCGATATGCCCGAACTTCCAGAAGTCGAACAGGTGCGGCGGACATTGAGCCCGAAACTAGTCGGGCAGACAATATCGTCCGTCCGCATATTCTATCCTGAGCGCATCTTTGAGGTGACACCGGTTCAGTTCCGGCAGGGAATGACTGACGCCCGGATAAAGAAGCTCTCGCGGCGCGGGAAGTGTCTCCTGATACAAGCCGATAATAAGTACACAGCGCTTATAGGTTTGGGAATGACCGGGAGATTCATTGTGGATACCGGACTGGAGCCACTTGAGTATCTGGTAGTTGCGTTCAGCCTTAAACGCAACCGGACCGTTAAGCTATATGATATGCGCCGGTTCTCGCGAATCTCGCTCGCTGAGACCGGAATAGTCAGGCAGCATCCCTTCCTCGCGCAACTGGGCTACGAGTTCGACGACAAGCAGCTTACTCCCAATGTTCTCAGAAAGGAGCTACAGCGGTTCCGCAGGAGGAATATCAAGGGCGTGTTGCTTGACCAGAGCGTGATTGCAGGGCTCGGCAATATCTACGCCAATGAAGTGCTCTTCGGAGCGAAGCTCAATCCTGAGCGCGAAGCGCACACTCTGAACGCTCAGGAGTGCAGCGTGCTGCTGGGCACTATGCGGAAGATTCTCCGTAAAGCTATCGAGATGGGCGGGACAACTGTGCGGGACTTCCGCGACGCGGATGGAAAGGATGGGCGCTATGCGAATGAGCTAAAAGTGTATTTGCGCGAGGGACAGCCATGTCCCCGGTGCGGCAAGCCCGCTGAAATAAAACGCATTGTGCTGGGCGGGCGGAGCACGTTTTACTGCCCACGCTGCCAGAGGTGAGGTCGCTGTGACGGTTCATAGACCTATTGCGCTCATAGTCCAGGGCGGCGCGGGACCGATATCTTTAGAGTCGTATAAGCGTAACCGGCCTGCTGTTGGAGAGATTCTCGCCAAAACGGCACCGATGCTGGCTGGCGGAGCCTCAGCGATGCATGTTGTCGAGGAAGCCGTTCGGCTATTCGAGGAAAGTCCGTCTTTCAACGCGGGCAAGGGCTCATCGCTGCGCTACGACGGAAGCGTTCAGCTTGACGCGACCATAATGGACGGCTCGACAATGATGGGAGCGGGAGTTGGCGCGGTCTGTGGGGTTCTGTATCCGGTAACGCTTGCGCGATACGTCCTGGAGCGAACTCCCCATACACTGATGGTTGGAGAATGGGCGACGCGGTTTGCGAAGGAGTGCGGTATGGAACTGGTCGCGGACGAAAGCCTTATAGTGCCAGAGCGTCGCGCTCTCTGGGAGCGAAAACACGCCGCCAAGGAAACGCCCAAGGATCAGGTACTGTCCAGCGGGGGAACCGTTGGCGCGGTTGCGCTGGACGCGGACGGGAAGCTGGCGGCGGCAACATCCACCGGCGGATTAGTCCTCTCGTTGCCTGGAAGAGTGGGAGATTCCGCGATAATTGGGGCGGGCACGTACGCAGACGGGCATTCAGCGGTTTCGTGCACCGGCGTAGGCGAGAGCATAATGCGTGTCTTGATGGCTAAAATCTGCGCCGATGCTGTAGTGGATGGGATGAGTCCCCAGGAAGCTGCGGAACTGGCGGTGCGGATTCAAGGTGAGAAAACACCGGGCACATCGGGAGCTATTGTGGTAGACAGCAACGGCGCACTGGGCCTGGCCTACAACTCCGAGAATATGTATCGCGGGTACTTCACGTCGGCGGAAGGCATTGTAGTGCCTGAATAGGCGATGTTGAATTTTGTGTTCGCGGCGGTTTGCCGGCGTTTCAGCTTGCCAGCAGTGAGCGTCCGTCCATCTCCGGAGGCTGTTCCATAGACCAGAGGTCAAGGAACGTGGGAACGATATCGCGCAGAGCCTGCCCGTACGTGTCGGCGAAGACGTCTTCCGGCTGTTCCTTATAGGGATGCTTGAGTTTGCGGATTGTCCCAACCACCGCCAGTGGCACAGGATTCAGTGTATGGGCAACGTATGTGTTGCCTGCACTATCCCGCATACGTTCGCAGTTGCCGTGGTCAGCGGTAACAACCAGGTAGCTTTTTTTGCCGTACTCTACAGCCTCCATAATGCGCCCTAGGCTGTAATCCACCGCTTCCGCGCCCTTCACAGCGGCATCCAAATCGCCAGTGTGCCCTACCATATCGCCGTTGGCGAGGTTGATGACGGTTAAGAAGCACCCGTCGGAATTGATCATATCGACGGCCGTATTGGTAACGCTTAAAGCGCTCATTTCCGGCTTCTGGTCGTACGTGGCGACTTTTGGCGACGGTATGAGCACTCGCCGCTCGTTTTCAAACGGCTGCTCGCGTCCGCCATTGAGGAAATAAGTCACATGGGCGTACTTCTCGGTCTCGGCGACTTTGCACACGCGGCGTCCCTGGTTGCTCAGGTACTCCGTGATAGTGTTGGAAAGCTCTTCGTCCGGCAGGACTGCGGGATTGTCGAAATCGTCGGAGTAGCGCGAGAACGTGAGGAACCGTTTGATGGCAAATGGCCTATCGAACGCGTCAAAATCGTCGAGATATAGCGCGCGTGAGAGTTCGCGGGCGCGGTCCTCGCGGAAATTGTAGAAGATGACGCTGTCCCCCGGCTGCATCAGGACAGGTTCTTTGTCCCCTTCCTGGGTCACAACGCAGAAAGGCTTAACGTATTCGTCTGTCTGGCCGCGCTGGTGCAGAGAGCCAAGATAGTCTATTGGGTTCGTTGTGGTTGAGCCCTGGCCCTGAACGATAGCGCGGTAGGCAGGCTCCAGCCGCTCCCAGCGCTTGTCGCGGTCCATCGCGTAGTAGCGGCCCGAAACGGTAGCCAATCTGGCGGAGTGCGGATAATCCTTTAGTTTCCGCAAAAGCCCGTGCAGAAAGCCTTTGCCCGCGTAAAGGCTTGTGTCCCGGCCGTCGAGAATGGCGTGGACGACAATTTGCTTCACGCCGTGGTGAGCCGCAGCGTCGAGCAAAGCGAAGAGATGAGAGATATGCGAATGCACGCCGCCATCTGACAGCAGCCCTATGAGGTGCAGAGCCGAGTTGCTGCCTGCTGTGGATTTCATAATCCCTGCGATTTCGGGGTGCGTCAGGAACTCGCCCCGCGCCACCATCTGGTCGAGGCGCGCCAAGGGCTGGACGACCCGCCTGCCTGCGCCGATGTTCAGATGGCCCACCTCGCTGTTGCCCATCTGCCCCGGGGACAAACCAACAGCAACGCCCATGCAGTCCAGAAGCGTCCACTGGTGCTCCCGCAGCAGCCTGTCCCAGTTGGGCGTGTTTGCAAGCCGCACCGCGTTGCCCATCGGGTCGAAGCGATAGCCCCAGCCGTCCAGAATGAGTAAGACGCCAGCCTTTCGGTCCATCGCGGAGTATTCTATCACCGCCAGCGATAGGCATATCTAAATAGCGACGGGAGGCTGTGGATTCACCGTATTCGCCAGCCTGGTACATAAATGCGCGATGCCTGTGGGTGGATTTCGCTATTACACTCGTAGGGGTTTATGCGGAGCGGATTACTCTTCGTCGTAATAGATGCCGTCGCTTCCCTGGTGCGGAACGTCCTTGACCGGCTGCTCGCGGTATATCCGCCGGGCGCGGATTCTCGCGTCGTCAGCCTGGGTGCGCGCTACCATCTCATCCAGCATTTCTCCGTCGCTTACAGTGAAGTGGTCGCCTCCGAGTGACTCGTCGAACGTAGGAAGGACCTCGATGACTCCGCCGGCCCGACCGGATTCTATAAGGTGTTTAAGCTCCGCAAGCAGGAATGATGCCGCCCCGGCAAAAAGCAGTCCAACAGAGAACCCGAGCATCAAATCCCAGAAGCCGCTTCCCCGTTTGTTCACGTCGTTAGCCACGCTCCAGCTGCCAGATTATATGGCGTGCTTAAGGGCGCGTCAAGGAGCACGGAGAAGCAAATACGCAAGATTCTTGCAATTTGCGGTTATTCGGAATAGTATCTGCGCGAATACAAGGAGGGAGTAGTGGAACTGCGACAAATCGGGGTGGCCGGCTTTGGCACGATGGGAAGCGAAATCGCGCTGCTTGCAGCGGTGGCAGGATACGACGTATGCGTGTTCGACGTGGTTGACGAGGTCCTGGTTGAGAAGATGAAACGCCTTCCCAAGCTCCTTCGTATGATAAAGAAGGAAGCAAGCGATGATGAGCGTTCGGAAATAATGAGTCGTATTAAGACGTATAAGAGTCTTAAGTGTTTCGAGAAGTGCGATCTTGTAATCGAAGCTGTGCTGGAGGATTTTGACGTTAAATCGCAGCTAATATCAGAGCTTAACGATGTGTGTAAGCCGGAGGCGATATTTGCCACGAACACGTCGAGCATCGGCATTACACGGCTCGCGGCTATAAGCGGCCGTTCGGAGCAGTTCATCGGGCTGCATTTCTTCAATCCTCCTTCGCAGATGAGCCTTGTAGAAGTAGTCCCAGCCCTTCAAACCATCGACGAAGTCCGCGATGCGAGCATCGAATTTATCGAAAGGCTGGGGAAGAAGCCGCTTGTATTCAAAGAGACTCCCGGCGTCGTTGTCAACCGCGTGCTAATGGCGATGGCTGTTGAGGCAATGGCGCTTTACGAGGAGGGAATAGGCGAGCCCGCCGAAATTGACGAAGCCCTAAGGCGCGGCGCGGGATGGCCGCTTGGGCCCTTCAAACTGATGGACCTTGTGGGCCTGGACGTGTTTTTGCAGGCTTGCGAGATGCTCTACAACGAGCATGGAAACAAGAAATTCCGGCCGCCGTTTGTGTTGAAGCAGCTTGTCCAAGCAGGGCGGCTTGGGCGTAAGACTCGCGCGGGATTCTACGATTACTAGGAGTGAGGGTGGGCGAGGATGCTAAGAATCTCTGCGTGCTTGGCTCCACGGGCAGTATTGGCAAGACGGTTCTGCGCGCAGCCCGCGCGCATCCTAACAGGTTCAGGCCACTGATTCTCGCTGCCCGATCGCGCGGCGATGTTCTTCTGGAGCAGGCCAAGGAATTCAAGCCAAAGGCGTGCGTGCTCACAGACCAGGAAGCCGCTCTCAAATATTGTAGCGAATTCAATACTTTGGGCATTGATCTTCTGGCGGAAGAGGACAGCCTTCGCTTCGTAGTCGGTTTTGACGAGATAGATTCCGTAGTCTGCGCTATGAGCGGCGTGGCGGGGCTGATTCCGATGGAGTCAGCCATTCGAGCCGGCAAAGAGGTCCTGTTCGCGAACAAAGAAGCTCTCGTCGTAGGTGGCGAGTACATTATGCGCCTTGTGCGGGATTCAGGCGTGCGCTTCCTGCCTATCGACAGCGAGCATTCGGCCATCTACCAATGTCTGTTAGTGGGAAAACGAGACGAAGTATCGACAATAACGCTAACCGCTTCCGGCGGGCCGTTTCTCTACAGCGCTTCTGAGCAGATGTCATTAGCTACGAAAGGGCAGGTTATGGCGCATCCAACGTGGGAGATGGGGCCGGAAGTAACCGTGAATTCGGCGACGATGATGAATAAGGCGCTGGAGGTTATCGAAGCGCATTTCCTGTTTGGGCTGCCGCCTGAGAAGATACGCGTTGTCATACACCCACAGAGCGTTGTGCACGGGATGGTAGAGTTAATAGACGGGAGCGTAGTGGCTCAACTCTCCCCGCCCGACATGGCGCTGGCGGTGCAGTACGCGCTGACGGCTCCCGAGAGGCTGGCAGGAGCGGTGGAGGCGCTGGATTTTGCGGCGATCGGGAATCTGGAGTTTATAGAGCCGGATAATCAACGGTTCCCCTTGCTTCAACTCGCCTACGACGCGCTTGCCGGCGAATGGTGGGAGCCCGTGGCGCTGAACGCCGTTAACGAGACGCTAGTCCGGGCATTTCTGGCAGACGAAATTAGCTTTGGCGAGTTGCTGAGACTTATTCCCGACTGCTTCCAGCGGCGCAATGAAATCACCGGGGAATGGCTTCCATCGGCGAAGGAGCCTGAGTGCCTTGACGAGATTCTGCAAGCTGACGCGGCTTTTCGCGATTTCGCGAAGAAAGCAATAAGCGAGAGCGGATAGCATTAGAGAAGAGCGTGGCGCGGCAAGCGCTTCGCGGGACGCAGCGTGCCTTGCAGCACTTGTGAAATGACCGTCGAGGGTCGCGGTTGCACGAATCCCCAGTGAGTGCCAGAGCGCGGTTGGACGAAACGCAATGATATAATGGACGAGGTTTAAGCGGAGGATCGTCCAGAACGCGTCCGACGCTTCCGAATAAGGCTCCCGCCGGGAATTGGGCGGAGCACTACGTTATTTACGCTGATGGAGGAGGGTAAACATGCTTAACGGACGACCTAACATACCTATGCCGGTGAATGAGCCGGTGTTTTCATATGCGCCCGGCTCAACCGAGCGCGGTGAGTTGAAGGTGGAACTTAAGCGCCAGCTTCGGCGCAAGGTTGAGATTCCCCTGATAATCGGCGGGAAGCGGGTGCGCACGGGGCAGCTCGGCAAGAGCGTCTGCCCGCACGACCACATGCATGTGCTCGCCGATTATCATATGGCGGGCGAAGCGGAGGTCGAGAAAGCGGCGAAAGCCGCCTATAACGCGTGGCAGGATTGGGCGCGCATGCCCTGGGAGCAGCGCATGTCCGTTTTTCTGCGCGCGGCAGAATTGCTGGCCGGCCCCTGGCGCGCGCGGATGAATGCGGCGACGATGCTTTGCCAGAGCAAGAACGCCTTCCAAGCGGAGATAGACGCTGCATGCGAACTCATCGATTTCTGGCGGTTCAATCCCTGGTACGCGCAGCAGATTTACGAGGAACAGCCGCCATACTCGGTTGACGGCGTGTGGAACTACACCGAGGCGCGCCCGCTGGAGGGCTTCGTCTTTGCGGTCACGCCGTTCAACTTCGCGTCTATTATGGGGAATTTGCCCACGGCGCCGGTGATGATGGGCGATGTCGTGCTCTGGAAGCCCGCTAGCAGCGCGGTTTATCCGGCGTATGAGATTATGCTGCTGCTGGAAGAAGCGGGGCTTCCGCCCGGAGTCATCAACTTCCTGCCCGGCTCCGGAGCGAAGGTGGGCCCGACAATTCTGCGCCATCCCAGCCTGGCAGGAGTCCATTTCACGGGCTCCACTTCGACGTTCCAGTCTATGTGGAAGACGATTGGCGCGAACATTGACGGTTATCACACTTATCCGCGCATCGTGGGCGAGACCGGCGGCAAGGACTTCATCTTCGTCCACAAGTCCGCGGATATCAAAGCGGTGGTTGCCGCGATAGTGCGGGGAGGCTACGAATACCAGGGGCAGAAGTGCTCGGCGGCGTCGAGAGTTTACATTCCCGCGAGCAAGTGGGAGAGAATAAAGAAGATGCTCCTCGATGAAATCGCTACCATCAAGATGGGTGACGTGACAGATTTCTCGTGCTTTATGAACGCCGTTATCGACAAGGCGGCGTTCAAGACGATAACCGGTTACATCGAGCACGCGCGGAAGTCCCGCGACGCGAAGATTGTCGGCGGCGGCGGATATGACGACAGCAAGGGCTACTTCATCGAGCCGACGGTAATCGAAGCGAAAAAGCCGAACTACCTAAGCATGGTGGAGGAGATTTTCGGCCCGGTCGTCACGGTCTACGTTTATCCCGACCGCGAATACGAGAAGACGCTCCGGCTGTGCGACGCGACGTCGCCCTACGCGCTGACGGGGGCGATTTTCGCTGAAGACCGCAAGGCTATCAATCTCGCATACAATATCCTCTGGCATTCCTCGGGCAACTTCTATATTAACGACAAGCCGACCGGCGCGGTCGTGGGCCAGCAACCGTTCGGGGGCAGCCGCGCTTCCGGCACCAACGATAAGGCCGGCAGTATGCTCAATTTGCTGCGCTGGGTGTCGCAGCGCGCGGTCAAGGAGAACTTCACCCCGCCCAAGAACTACCGTTATCCTTTTTTGTTGGAGGAGTAACCGGCTAACCGAGCGCATTGCATAAGCTACGGTCTGCGGCGAATTCTCGCGCGGTTGCGGAGGATAATATGTACGAAGGGCTGAAAGACAAAATCGCGGTTGTGACGGGCGCGAGTTCGGGCATCGGCGAAGCGACGGTACGCGCGCTGGCGAAGGCGGGATGCCACGTCGCGATAGGCGCGCGGCGCGTCGAGCGGCTAGCGGAGATGCACAATGGAGTGACACGAGATAATCCCGGTGTTGAGGTCGCGACCGCGCCGCTGGACGTGCAAAAGCTGGACGACGTGCGGGCGTTTGGCGCGATGGTGAAGGAGCGGTTCGGCGTGGTGCACATCCTGGTGAACAACGCCGGGCTGGTGCGCGGAGTTGAGCCGCTGGTGGATACGCCGGAAGAGAGCGTAGAAGTGATGATTGAAACCAACGTGCTGGGCCTTATCCGCATGACGCGCGAGATGATGCCCGCGCTCGTCGATTCGGGCGACGGGCATATCGTAAACGTGGCGAGCATCGCCGGCTGGTACGCCTATCCCGGCGGCAGCGTTTACTGCGCGACGAAGGCGGCGGTGCGGTATCTATCGCAGTCGATGCGCGTGGAGATTGTGGACCAGCCCGTGCGCCTGACCGTTATCTCGCCGGGGATGGTGGAAACGGAGTTTTCGGACGTCCGGTTCTTCGGCGACAAGGAAAAGGCCGCAGAAGTCTACAAGGGAATGAAACCGCTGGTGGCGGAGGACATCGCGGATTGTATCGCGTGGGCGGTTTCGCGCCCGAAACACGTGAATATCGATGAGATTTTAGTCACGCCCCAGGAGCAGGGCGGCATTCTGAAGGTGCACCGGCAAGATGCGCCTAAATAGGTTCGCTGGAGGAACTTATGGCATACGCGTTCCTGAAAAGGCTTGGAATTGAAGATATAAATCCCGGCGGCTTCGGCGGCCGGTGGTTCGGTCGCGGCGAAGAGCTGGATGTCATCACGCCAATCAATGGCAAGCGAATCGCTTCCGTAAGGCAGTGTACGGCGAAGGACTACGAGAAGATTTCAGCCGCGGCACAGGAAGCGTTTGAGTACTGGCGCGAGATTCCGGCGCCCAAGCGCGGCGAAGTCGTGCGCCAGCTCGGGCACGAACTGCGCGAGCACAAAGAAGACCTGGGCAAGCTGGTCACGCTTGAGATGGGCAAGATACTGCCCGAAGGAATGGGCGAAGTCCAGGAGATGATTGATATCTGCGACTTCGCGGTAGGGCTTTCCCGCCAGCTTTACGGGCTGACGATGCCTTCCGAGCGCGACCGGCACTTTATGATGGAGCAGTGGCACCCGCTGGGCGTGGTGGGCATCATCAGCGCGTTCAACTTCCCGGTGGCGGTGTGGTCGTGGAACGCGGCGCTGGCGGCGGTCTGCGGCGATGCGATGATATGGAAGCCCGCGAGCAAGACGCCGCTTACGGCGATTGCGGTGACGAAGATAGCTGAGCGCGTGCTCAAACGCAACGGAGTTCCGCCGGCGCTGATGAGCCTGGTCATCGGGCGCGGCGGGGATATCGGCGATGTGATGCTGCAAGATAACCGGCTGAAGCTCGTCTCGATGACCGGCTCGACCAGGGTGGGGCATCACGTGGCGCAGGTCGTCGCGGCGCGCTTCGGGCGCACGATTCTGGAGCTTGGGGGCAACAACGCGATTATCGTGGCTCCCAGCGCGAATATGGACCTTGTGGTGCGGGCCATACTGTTCGGCGCGGTGGGGACGGCAGGCCAACGCTGCACAACCACGCGGCGTATCATCGCGCACAAGTCGGTGAAGGACAAGCTGGTGCAGGCGCTGAAGAAGGCTTACAAGCAGGTGCCCATCGGCAATCCGCTGAAGAAAGGGACGCTGATGGGGCCGCTGGTGGACACGAGCGCGGTGGAGCTGATGATGGGCGCGATAGAGCGCATCCAGGACGAGGGCGGCGATGTCGTTTGCGGCGGGAAGAAGCTTAAGGGCAAGAAATTTCCCGGCGGCTGCTACGTAACGCCGTGCATCGTGGAGACGCCGAAGCAACTGCCGCTGGTGTGCGACGAGACGTTTGCGCCGATACTTTACGTGATGAAGTACGGCACGCTGGACGAGGCGATTGCGCTGCACAACGGCGTACCGCAGGGGCTTTCCAGCGCGATATTCACCAACGATGTGAAGGAGGCGCAGCGGTTTTTGAGCGCGACCGGCTCGGATTGCGGCATCGCCAACGTCAATATCGGCACAAGCGGCGCAGAGATCGGCGGCGCCTTCGGCGGCGAGAAGGAAACCGGCGGCGGGCGCGAGAGCGGCTCCGATGCCTGGAAAGCCTACATGCGCCGCCAGACGAATACGGTCAACTGGGGCGGCGATTTGCCGCTCGCGCAGGGGATCGAATTCGAGTAGAGGCGCTTCGCTTATGGTAGACTAAATCCGAGGGCTGACGAGCTGTATAGGCTCGGTCAAAGATATCTATGGAGCACGAACTAAAAGAGCGATATGTGGTTGACGAAGACGGCAAGCGTGTTGGCGTAATCATCTCGCCTGATGACTACGAGAAGCTGCTTGCAGCCTTGGAGGAACTCGAATCCATCCGCGCTTACGATGCCGCGAAGGAATCGGGTGACGTGTCCATTCCGTTTGAGCAGGCTGTGAGTGAGATCGAGGGCGAGCGTAAGTAGCTCGCTTTTCCGCGATGAGCTATCGAGTTTTCATACTCCGGCGAGCGCAGAAGGAACTGGCATCGCTCCCCAAGGAAGACTATGCGCGGGCGCGAGACGCTATCCATGCATTTGCGGAGGAGCCGCGACCAAAGGGATGCGCGAAGCTTACGGCGCGCGAAGGCTGGCGCATTCGTATAGGCCGATATCGAATTATTTACGAGATTGATGACAAGGCGAAGGGCGTGACGGTTCTTCACGTAGGTCATCGTCGTGACGTTTACGAATAAGTGCTTCTCAGACCGATCTGCCGCTGGCACAGGGGATTGAGTTTAGGTAATGCAATAGGTGAGAGCCGCGTTTCCCAAGTAGGCTTTCTGACAGAGCCTTATTACGATGGGAGCATAGAATCTGTGTTATTGTCCGTTGTTCTCCAGTAGCCGCCGTTCAGTTTCTTCCAGTATGCTCTGCCAGGTCTTCCGATAGGTGCTGCCCACAGTATTCCTGATGCGAGATATGATGTAGCGAAATTCTGCCTCTGACATTACAGTGGCGAACATGCTATCCGTAAGTTGTTCTTGGAGTATCTCCGGATTAGCAATCTTATGCACTAGCTTGGGCTTAATCTCCCGCCACGTCTCGTCGTCCCAGAGATCAAGATTGCGCCGTATGTTAGCTAGGCCCTCCCCAGTGGATTTTCCTAACTCGGTCGCCAGCGGCATTAGACTCAGTTGAATCGTGCCTATTGGCTCCGCCGGTTCATAATCCAGAACGGTTTCGTACATGCCTGGGTGGCTAGAGGGGTACCGTTTAAGCAGCTTGAGCCTTTCTTCGGAAGTGGATCCAGCTTCCACCGTTTGGCTAAGGCGTGCCCGAACAGCACGGAGGGTGCTCAAAGCTTCGGCGGAAGCGTCCCGTAGACCGCGCATACTCGTTAGAGAGCGCTCCAGGGCGTCGACTGAAGTACTGATACGCTCTATCTCATTAGCGCTGAATCCGGCGACTCTGACTTCCTCCTCGCCATCGCTGACAGTCCAAGCAAACGTAAACCGCTCGCCCCTGCGGACTGCAGGTCGTTCGAGAGTTAGAGTTGGCTGGAATGTGCCGACGTCGCCACTCGTGGGGGATGCAAAGGCTAACAGGCATGCCACGACGCTAAGTACGATTCTCTTTGCAGGCATCGTCTCCTCCAAACGCAGGTATTATCAAGATAACTCTTGTCCCAAACTCCGTCCGCGACCTTACCGCTGGTTTGAGCTTATATGCTATCATAATCTGCAAGACCGGTTATGGGGGGCAGGATGGAATCCAAGCGTGAGATATGCCGAAATTGCAGGTACTTCGCGCCAGGGGCGCAGAACGGCGCGGAGATCGAGGGCGGCGCCAAGATGGGTGAATGCCTGAATCCGGAAAGCGATTACGAGCACCGTATGGTGGACGAAACCTTCGGCTGTAAAGCATACGAAGCTTGCGGTGAGGATTGACGCTAGCGCGCTTTTGCTAAAATGACGCCCGTGATCAAGCTTCTCTTACGGACACGGGGGCCGATTCTCACGCTTCGCGAGCCGTATCACGCTCCCAAGCGGCAGGAAGCTCTGTGCGACCTGAACATTATATTCGGCGGATTCGTAGGGATTGACACAGAATCGGGCAAGATAAACTACCTTTCGCAGCATCCACCTGAGAAGTCCCTAGTGAACGGAAGGTGCGTTGAGGTGGACGCGGGATCGCGGGTTATTATGCCCGGATTTGTGGACTGCCATAATCACCTTTTATGGGCCGGCTCGCGGGCGCACGAGTTCTTTGCACGCTGCAAAGGCGCGACTTACCACGAGATTGCGAAAGCAGGCGGAGGCATCGCATACACGCGTAAGAAGACGCTTGACGCGACCGAGGCTGAGCTGTTTGAAATAGGCCGCAGACATCTTCGGCTGCTGGCAGACCACGGAGTGACGACGGTCGAGGCCAAGAGCGGATACGCGCTGACGAGGGAAGGGGAGCTGCGCACGCTTCGCGCTTTCGCTAGATTACAGGATGAGTTCGCCGGCACGATTGTGCCGACGTACCTTGGCGGGCACCTGATACCACCGGAGTTTGCAGCCAGCCGCGATGAGTATATAGGCGGTGTGATACAGACACTTCCGGCGATTCGCCAGGAGGGTCTTGCGGAATTCTGCGACGTGTTTGTAGATCCGCTTGCATTGACTAAGGAAGAGGGCAGGAGAATACTCCTGGCTGCCAAGGAGCATGGCTTTCTCCTCAAGCTGCACGCGGATGAGTTTGGCGATGATGGGACTAGCGCGCTCGGAGTGGAGCTTGGCGCAACTTCGGTAGACCATCTTGCGGGTATAGGCAGTGAATCCATTAGGAAAGTTGCGGAGTCGGGGACTATCGCCGTGCTTCTGCCTGCAACAATGTTCTTTACGCAGACAGCGCTTGACGCTCCGGTGCGCGAGCTTATTGATGCGGGCGCGGCGGTTGCTCTGGCCACGGACTTGAATCCGGGCAGCAGCCTCGTGTTTGATCCTTCTTTTGTAATGACTCTCGCGGGTCTGCGGCTGGGCATGGCCTGCGACGAGGCGATAAACGCGCACATCAAGAACGCCGCCTTTGCTATCGGGAGGGGATACACCAAGGGGTCTCTTGCACCTGGAATGGACGCGGATGTCGTAATCCTGGACACAGGCGACTACCGTGAGTTAGGTTATTACATAGGCGCCGACAACGTAGACACGGTTATCGCGCGGGGGCGCTTTTTAAAGCGAGATGGCTGCCTGACCGGCGGGCTTACGGGTGAGGCCGTGCTTGGATAAACTGTAGGCGTACTTTTAATCACCAGGAGGGAACTGTGCTTAAGAATTTAGGCTTTATAGAGTTACTCGATGAAATTTCTTCCAAGAAACCGGCCCCGGGCGGAGGGAGCGCAGCGGGAGTCGCCGGAGCGACAGGTTGCTCACTAGTGATGATGGTCTGCGGCCTGACCATCGGGAAGAAGAAGTACGCCGGCGTGCGTGAAGATGTAGAGAATATCCTGAAGGAAGCTGAGGAATTACGCGGTCAGTTCCTCAACCTGATTGACGAGGACACCGACGCTTTCATGCGCCTGTTCGAGTTCTTCAAGCTCAAGGAGATGACTCCGGAGCAGGAAGCCGGGATGAAAGCCGCCGAAGCTGAAGCCATCGCGGTTCCTCAGCGGACAATGGTCGCAGCCCTAGCGGCGATGAAAGCCGCGGCTAAGCTGGCTCCAATCGGGAATAAAAACGCCATCTCCGATGTAGGCGTAGCGGTGCATTTCTTTCACACCGCGTTTCGCGGAGGGGAGTTGAATGTATTGATTAACCTCGCTGGTAAGGAAGAAATCCAGCGGCGCAAATACGAGGAATGGCTGGCGGAGATGAATACCGAATTCGACGGCGCGCATCAGTCAGCCCTGGATGCTGTCCAGATGAGGATGGATTAGAAGGCGGCCTGCGATAGCTGATATGTTGCGAACGGTCTTGCCGCTAGCCGAAGTGCTCGAAGCCACTATTGCTGACGACGATACGTTTGCCGCGGTAGTTAGCGGTAATGCCGCTTTTGCGAGCTATTGCAGTGCCAATGGGAATAATCCCCTTAGGCAGCAATCCGCGGCTTTGTTCCAAACCTGAAGCGCGCATCGTGAATAACAGCTCGAAATCCTCTTCGGCTGAAAATACGGTGTCTGCTAGCTTGCGCGGGCTTAGCCGGCCGTAGTATTGGCGGACTTCTCGGTGCAGGAGCCTCGATGAAAGCTCTACTTCAAAGCCAACGTGTGAATCCCTTGCCAGCAGCTTAAGTGACCGCGCCAGCGAGTCGGAAAGGTCGATACAGCTCGTTGCCAGGCCGGTTTCAGCAAGCTTCAGCCCCAGAGCCAGCCGTGGGCGAGGTTCGAGGAGCCTTTTTACCGCACCGGAGTATCGGTCAAGTTTCACGCTGTTGAGCTTCCCTTTCCTGTGGTTTTCAAGGAGCTTCAGTCCCAGAGACGCCAGTCCCAGCGTACCGGAAACGCACAGCACGTCCCCGGCCTTCGCCCCGTTGCGGAACATCGCTTTACGGTGATTGATACGCCCGATAAAGGCTGCGGATATGGTGAAATCGCGGGCTGCAGTGAGGTCGCCGCCGAATATCGTGAATTTGTATCGTCGCATCGACCGCCGAAGGCTCTTAGTCAAGCTTGTGAGAAACTCTCTGACGGCGTAGCGCTTTGGCAGCCCGACGTGAACTAGCGCGCCCAGCGGCGACGCTCCCATTGCTGCCAGATCGGACACGTTGACCGCCATACATTTGTCCGCCACCTGCCCGGCAGTGCCGTATTCCAGGCGGAAATGGATGTTTTCTATCATCGCGTCCTGAGCAAAGACAAGGGAATCAGCGCGGTCTCCTAGCTTAATCTTCTTATTGGCAGCGTACGCCGCGAAGTCCTCAGGCAGGAGCGGCATAACCGCGGCGTCGTCAGTATTGCCAGCGAGGTTTAGCTTGTGTGGCCGCGTCAAGCCGAGCTCCTTGCGGAAGAGTTCCAAGATCTCTAATTCGCTGAGTGTGTTATCGCTCACAGGCTGGGGTCCAGGCCAGGCTCAATTATCTGGGCGCTGCCGATCTTGTCGCCCACTCTCAGGCTGCGCACGATATTCTGTCCGTGCACAACCTGGGCCATCACGGTGAAACCGTAGTTGAGTTCGTCCAGTCTGCGGTTATCCCTGAGGTTTATAAAGAACTGGCAGGAAGCTGAATCCGGAGAGTCAGGCTTGGCGAATGAGATGGTCATATTCGTGTTCTCGGAAAGGCAAGGCTCGTCCGGAATCGTTATTTTCGCTAACTCCGCCTTTTTCGGGTCTTCGGGGTAAAGGGGCGTTCCGTTCCGGTCAAACACCAGGCCCATCTGCACCAAATCGTTAGGCTCGTAGCGGTGAATCACGATCCCGTTGTAAAAACCCTCACGGATGAGCATTATAAAATGAGGAGCGGAATAAGGCGCGATTTCGGGATAGACGGCCACGATGAAACTGCCCTTACTCGTCTCAAACATAGCTTTTACGATATGGCTCATTCGTGATGGCAGCTGCGACGCGGGTATTTTCTCGATTTCTTCTTCGGTATCCTGCGATTCTCCTTCTACAGCCTCCTCATCCGGCGGGTCATCGGGCTGCTCGGCTTCCGGCTGTGCGCCGCCTACTGATTCTTTCCCTTCCGCCGGCGTTTCATCGGCATTCGCATCGTCTTGAGGTGCGTCCGGCTGTTCCGCCTCCGCAAGCTCTAAGCCTTCTGGTTCCGCAGCCGGCGATGAGCCTTCGGCGACCATTACCGGGCTTCCCTCGGAAACACCCTCGGCGGGAGTATAAGACTTCTTCTCCACCGGAGCCTGCCGGCAGGCTACAAGCAGGATTGCCGTTATTGCCAGAAGAACTGAGAGCCAAACCGTCCGCATAGTATCACCTCATATCGATTCTACCGCAGCGCGTCATAATGCGGCGAGCTGCTTGAGTAATAGCAGCACCAGGTTCCGTTCCGCCTGTTGAGATGAATGCCCGATCACGCGGTTTGTGCGATGCCGAAATTCGGCGTCCGTTATCAACGTAAGCGCTTTAATGATCGCGGGTGCGCTCCAGCGGCCCGACGCCTCCGTCAGCTTTTGCTGCACGAAACGGTGCATCCCTTTAAATTCCGGGCGGGAACGGTGCTGCGGGTCGGTACGAATGGCCAGCAGGCGCTGAAAGCCCCGGTATAGGTCTGAGAACAGCCTGCCGCCGGTATCCTGCCGGCGGAATACGTCCTGTGTAAGCAAGAACGCCTTCTTGTCGCGGGCCAGCGCAGAGTCCACCAGATCCCGGATGCTGCTTCCCAGCGCTCGGGTAAGGACAAAGCTGAACACCTCTTCGCGCACCGGGACCACAACGTCGGATTGCCTGAGGAGAGAGAGCTTCATAAGCTCGCTGTCCATCATAGAAGGCAGTTGAAGGCAGGCTTCAGAGAGCCTGTCCGCCTGTGATGAGGTCAATTTCAATCTGTAACGTTTCAAGGCTCGGTTTACAGCCCAGTCACGAAGCGCCCTTCCCTTAAGCGCTATATCCTTCGTGATATCAGCGGCTTTTTCAAGCTGCTTTCGGAGCGCGCTGGAACGGAATTCTGATGCTTTCCTGTAGTCGCCCTCAAAATAGGTGTCCTGAGAGAGTATGAGTGCAGTATCTTGAGGAACGCGGGCGCATAAATTCGTCAGCCGTGACACTGTGCGTTTTCCTTTGGGTAGCTGTGCCACGTTTTTAAGCCACACGGCACGTGCTTCGGTGAAAAGACCGGCAGTGGTCAGCCGGTGCTCGAAATCCACAAGGTTCAGGTCCAGACCATAGAAGATTTCGATGTCGACGCCGCGCGAGGCTTTCTCGGCTTCCTCGCGGAGGAGTAGATCATCCTGGCTGGTAAAAAAGTATGATGGCATTGTGATGTCTATGTTGTGAACTTTGGTTTGCGTTTTTCGAGAAAGGCCTTTACGCCTTCTTCGCGATCCGGGCTGTTCCAGAGCAAGCCAAACGTCTCGCTCTCCAGCCGCAGAGCGTCAAGCAGCGGCATATGGCTACCCTGGATCACCGTGCGTTTGGCGATACGGAGCGCGTCGCCGCTTTTTCCTTCGAACGCTGAGAGGAACTTGCGCGCGCCATTCATCAGCTCATCGGGCTCGAATACACCGGAGATCAGACCCCATTCGAGGGCAGTCCTGGCGTTAACCGGCTCGCCTGAGAGAATCATTTTAAGCGCCCGTTCCTGGCCGATGACCCGTTGAAGGCGCTGTGTGCCTCCCCAGCCAGGCATCACGCCCAGATTAATCTCAGGCAGTCCCAGGCGCGCTTTGGTACTCGCAACGCGGAAGTTGCACGCGAGGGCTATCTCGAGTCCGCCGCCCAGCGCGAAGCCGTTGATCGCAGCAAGCGTAATGTATGGCGCATCCTCGAGCATTGTAAATACGCGCTGGCCTAGCGCCGAGAAATCCCGCGCGGCGGAAGAATCCAGATGAGGGAACTGCCCGGTGACATCAGCGCCCGTTGAGAACACCTTCTGGCCGGCTGCTGTCAGTATCAGCGCCCGTATTTCGCGGTTTTGCTCGTAGTGCTCCAGCAGCTCCGCGAGTGCCATAACCAGGGCGGGACCGAAAGAGTTGTACTTGTCGTCTTCCTTGTCGATAGTGATTGTCAGCTGGTGCGCCTGTTCGTCGAATTCCACTTTGAAGAATCTGCTAACGTTCATAAATCCCCTCTGATGACTAACAATCTTATCATTTACGGCTTTGTGGCGCGAAGTACGAAAGAACACAGCGCTACAGTGAACTTGCAGGCTTGAATCCGCATCATACTGTTGTGCGCCTGATACCTGTTAGAATTATAGAGCGATGAGCAACATTATCCTCATCATTATTATGGCGCTTTCGCAGGTCCTGGGGCCTGGGGGCGATGTTGATTCCCGGCTTGAAAAGGTTTTGAAGGGCGAGTTGGGGGACAGAGTCCAAGCGGTTGAAGTGGAATCGCACATTAATAAAGGTTCCCTTCTGGTGAAGGGCAAGATCGCTGCAATCGACTTCAGGCTGGAAGGCCTGTACGTCAAGCCGGTGCGCATTGAGGAAGCTTACTTTATCGTAAAAGACATTCGTATAAGAGCTGACAAAGTGTTGCTGGGAAAAGCCGATGGCAGCATCCGCAGCTTAGGAGACATATCGCTTCGCTTCACCTTTTTGCCAAACGACCTTTCACACGCGCTGGACGTTCAGAGTGAGCTGATAAGCGAGCCCGAGATAGTCATCGAAAACGGGCAAGTAGTTATACGCGGCCGATACGCCTTGGGGCCATTATCAATGCCCTTTGAAGTGCAGGGCTACTTCAGCTACGAAGGCGGGAGCAAGATATATTACCGGATTAGCCGGGTCCGCGTTGCAGGCCTGGGGTTCCCTGCTGGATTGAAGAAAAAGCTAGAGGCCGAGCTGAATCCGGTTTTCGACCTGGGAGAATTTCATAAGAAGCGGCGCGATGAATTCAAGCGCTGCGAGGAAATGCTGGGTCGAGAGCTAAGAGTCGTAGTCACACATATCGTAGTTGAGAAAGCTCGGATTATTGTTACAGGCTCAATTTGAGCAAAAGCCCGAAGGGCGATGTAGCTGATGAACGGAATGCTCTGAACTATTTATAAGCGACATTCCGCTCCGGAAGAAGCTAATACGGGATACATAAGCGGACAAAGGCCAACTGCTTAGCTCTCTTTTAAGAGCCGTTGTGCATGCTAACTAGCGCCGTCAGCGTATCCGCGAACAGTATTCGCGCCATAAGGCTATCGAGGGTATAATATAGCTACATCCCATATCCTAATGGAAGTACTTCGAAAAGGGGGTAGGTTACAGTGAGAAAACTTCTAATCGCGGTCTTTGGATTAGCTGCGATATTTCTCCTTCTGGCAGCTTGTGGTGGTGGCGGAGCGTCAGGGCCGTCCGGTTTCACCCCGCTGCTTAACGCTGGTGGTAACCAGGAAAGCTCTCCGCCGACCGAAGGAGAGGAAACGCTTGAAGCGGTCGACGTGGAGCCGCCTCAAGTTGCGGAAGAAGCAGGCGAGATTGGAGGGATCGTCGCCGACTACATCGGCACGCCCATTCCCGATCTGGAGATTTATCTTAACAGCACGGGTAACCTAGTCTCGTCCACTGACGATAACGGTGAGTTCCTAGCCAGTGGCGTAGGCAGTGGGGACCACAGCCTGGTAGTCGGTATTGAGGGAATCGAGGTAGCTTCATTTAACTTGAGCTACGATGAGGCTATTCCCCTAAATGTCGCGCTATCTCCTGGCGGAGTGCGCACAGTCTCGGAATATACGGATTTTGGGGCATTGTGGGGAGTCGTCACCGATCTGGAAGGAGCACCATTAGAAGGCGTGAAAGTGTTGGTGTTCAATAATGATGGCTTCTTCCTGTTCGCCCTAACGGATGTGCGCGGCGAATACGAATTCTCGAGGATTCCCGCTGGCGAATACAGGATACTAGGTTTCAAACGGGGCTATCGCACTTATGTAGGTGAGGTGACCATTCGCAGCGGAGAGATTACGCGGCACGACTTCGTAATGAGGGATTATGATATTGGCAGGGTTATAGGGACTGTCCGCAACGACGAGGGAGCCCCGTTGCCCAGGACTCACGTTTTCCTCCTTTATCGAGAGAGGGAAGACGACGATAGGAATCCGCCAGCCTTCCACACAATGACCGGCGCTGAAGGGCATTACGCATTCAACGATGTCCCGGCAGGCGGGGCGGACATGCTTGCATACAAACCGGGGTATCAGCCTGCAGATGCCGAAGTCTTAGTCCCACCGCTTGGCTTCATCGTTCAGGACTTCGTGCTTCACGGCTATCCACCGCCTCCACCTCCACCGCCCGATTACGCCATTCTGACGGGGCATGTGCATAGCGGGGAAGATCACCCAATTGGCGGCGCGCTGGTTGAGCTGATACACGGGGACCGCTACTTCGCCACCGAGAGCAATGACGACGGCTTTTACAAGTTCGAAGAGCTGCCGGTGGGCGAGTACATCTTTGAAGTCTCTGCTGAGGGTTATGAATCCATACGCGGCGAACTGCGGCTATTGCCGGGCCACAACATCCGCCACTTCTATTTGCCGCCATTACATCCCCCGCTGGGGAGTGTATTCGGCATGGTCTGGCGTATGATAGAGGGTGAAGAGGAACCCGTTCCCGGTGCTTTAGTGCTGCTTTTCCGCGGTGAGCCGGGGGAGGATAATCCGCCGATACGGGAAGGGCATTCCAACGAAGATGGGATGTACCGTTTCGAAGAGCTTCCGCCCAGCGGTGACCTGCCATACGTTGTATATGCCCACAAGTGGTTCGGTGAGGCGAAATGGGAAGGAGCCAGGGACTTCTATCTTGCTCCCGGAGAAGAGAAGCAGGCCTGCGTCCAGATCTTCCCGCCAGAGCCTCCACCGCAGTTTGGCAGCGTGCACGGTATTGTCTGGCGTATGATTGAAGGCCGCGAGGAGCACGTGCCTAACGCGCTTGTTCTGCTATTCCACGGCGAGCCAAGCGGGGAGAATCCACCCATACGAGAGACTCACTCCAATGACAACGGCTTATACTGCTTCCCGGAACTTCCGCCAAGTGGCGATCTGCCATATGTGGTTGTCGCGAAGAAGTGGTACGGGGAGGTACTCTGGCAGGGCTTAGAAGATTTGCATCTGGGCCCGGGTGAGGAAAAGGAGATTCACGTGCAGATCTTCCCACCGGGACCCCCACCGGAGTTCGGAAGCGTGGAGGGCTGCGTCTGGCGCATGTTTGAGGGCGATGAGGAAGTCGTCCCGAACGCGCTCGTGCTGCTCTTCCATGGAGAGCCTGGCGAGAATAATCCGCCGATTCGCGAGACCCATACAAACGACAGCGGGCGCTACTGCTTTGTTGAGCTACTACCAAGCGGCGATATGCCGTACTTCGTCGTAGCAAAGAAGTGGTTTGGCGATGCTCTCTGGCAGGGCATGAAGCACTTCTGGCTGGAGCCGGGCGAGGACAAAGAAATCCACGTCCAGATATTCCCTCCGGAGCCGCCAGCGGATAGCACAATCGGTGGTCACATCTACCGCCAGAATCCGGAGAATCCCGATGGGCCGCCGCTTAGCGTGCCCGGCGCTGTGGTCAAGCTGTACCACGGGAATCCCGACGGACAGGAGCCTATACGGACTACTGAAAGCAACGAAATCGGGATCTACCATTTCTTTGAACTTCCTCCTAGCGGGGAGACTCCGTATGTTGTTGTCGCCCATAAGTGGATTCAAGAGGTTTACTACTATGGGCTGGAAGATACGCATCTAGGCGAAGACGAGTTTAAAGAACTCAACGTCTGGATTTGGCCGGAAGAAGACTAAGTGGTTGACACAATAGGCGTAACAGGTGGGGCCTGCCAAGGTGGGCCCCGCCTGCTTCATCCGTTTATGTCTGGTAGCAAACTAAGACGCCAGCAAGGCGTCAATTAGAGAAGGAGGGTTAGTGTAGGCCCTAGGATGTGCTAGAATTAGTCATTAACGCTATCACGCGAGGAGGGGCGAAAAATGAAAGAGGATGGGCGGATCGTCGCATTTAGCGCGGGGCTATTCCTCATGCGGCTTGTGATCGGTGTAGTGCTTTTCGCACGCGGCAGCCAGATTCTCTTCTACTGGTGGACAGGCATCGGAATGGATGATTATGCCGGCTACCTGGATCTCCATGGCTTAAACTTCCTTATAGGCGCCCACGGATGGGCCTGGGTTTTCGGCCTGGTCCAGTTCGTCGGCGGTATCCTGATCGTCTTCGGGCTTATGACCCGTTTAGCAGCCCTACTTAACGCGCTAGTGATGCTTATGCTAATGACGCTAGTGGAGTTCACCGGCGGGTTTTTCATGGGGCTGTATGGCCTGGGTGAGCACGGTGAGATGGTATACCAGGGAGGTATAGAATACACTCTCGTGCTAGGAGCCGTATTATTCGGCTTGTTCTTAACCGGTGCAGGCAATTACTCTCTGGATGTAGGCTTCGCTGTCAAGAGAAAAGAGAAGCCTGCCGAGACCGCGGAATAGGAACCGGCCGACTCACCAAAAGCGTACTAGGGAAATCGGTCCGCGAGCGCACGCACAAGGCGTGAGTTAAGCTTGTGGCCACTTCTAATTCCCACATAGTGGGCGCGCACGGTTTTGCCCAGAATATGCAGGTCTCCTATCAGGTCGAGGATTTTATGGCGAGCTAACTCCCCGCTCATCCTGAGTTCAGGCTTAACTCCGGGGCGGATGATTAGCCCCATACTCTCGTCGGTAGACTTGATGGCTCCGCTTTTCACAGCCGCTAACGCATCACTTTCAGCAATGAAGGTGCGGGCGGGAAGCAGGTTTGCAAGCAGGTTATCTGAATCCGGATTAACTGTTACGTAATCGCAGCCAATCTCAGGATACTTGGAGTAATCGAGCATATACGAGAATCGAAGTGTATCGTTTGGGATAACTACAATCGCAGAGTCGCCATTCTCCACGAACAGCGAGCGGTTCAGTGGCAGTTCCCGGACTTCCGATTCCTGAAACTCCACTCCGGATTTGAGAAAAACTTCGGCATAACCGGCGGCGCTGCCGTCCAGAGTAGGCATTTCCGGCCCGTTTACCTCTATAACAAGGTTTGTGACGCCCAAAACTGCGCAAGCGGCCAGCATGTGCTCAACGACGGAGACGGACACGTCGCCGGATCTGAGAGTCGTGCAGTTTGAGCTTGGGTGCTGGTTGGCGGGCTTGCAGCGTATGGCAGGTTTCCCGCTTAGATCTGAGCGAACGAAGACTATACCGCTGTCCGGTTCAGCTGGCAGGAAAACGGTCCGCGTTTCCTGGTTATAAACGAAGCCGGGACCTTTAATTTCGCACGCACCGCGCAGTGTCTTCTGGAGGGCCATTTCAACAGGTAAATACTCTAGCACACGTCAGGCTTTTACTGAGCGTATATAGTGAAGGAGATGCTGCAACTAGCATTGCCGCAGCGGGATTGACGCGCACAAACGATTGCCGCTCGTCGGGGGGTAGTGTATAATGTGTGTCGAGAGCTCAGTACCCTGAAAAAGGAGGCGTAATCGGTGCAGCTAACTACCAAAGGAAAGAACTTCGAGGTGTCCGACAGACTGAGGGAGTATGGAGAGCGTAAGGTAAACAGGCTGGAGAAGTACTTTAACCACATAATTTCGGCCGACATCGAATTTGTGGATGAAGCCGGCGGCAAAAAGCAGACGGCGCGCAAAGTCGAGGTCACGCTTAACGCAGCCGGCAACTTGCTTCGCGCCGAAGAAATCGGGACGTCATTTTATGCGGGCGTCGATTCAGTTGTCGAAAAACTCGAAAGGCAGCTCCGAAAATTCAAGACGCGGATGATTGACAGCCGCAGGGGAAATAACGACGAAGGCGTTCTGTCTTCGGCAACCGCTGAAAGCTCAACCGACAATCCGATTGTCCGCTTGAAGAAATTCACCGTAAAGCCAATGAGCCCTGAAGAAGCGGTTCTACAGATGGAGCTGTCAGGGCACGACTTCTTCATTTTCCGCAATTCTAACAATGACAGCATAAACGTCGTATACCGCCGCCACTCTGATGGTTACGGGTTGCTTGTCCCTGACGAGGGCGAATAAAGGCGAGCATCTATATCAGGATTTGTGCGTGTTAACTGGGCTGATTGTCCGCCAAGGCGTCCCCGCGTTGAGCGTGGACATAAGGATGCTTCTGCGTTTTTCGTGGTAGAATAGAGTATCTTTGAGAAAGGACTGTTTCGTGGGGGCTTGTGCATGAATGTGCTCAAATACTCGGCATTTGCGGCTCTTCTAATACTGGTTGTGGGCTGTTCCGGCGGAGAGCGTTTGTCGCTTACTCAGCCTTCCTCTCTGCCGGCTGACAGGGATCCGGCGTTTGTTCTTAGCGACGACGGCAGTGTCTACGCGAGCGATACAACCCCGTTCGTTATAGAGCAGCACCTGGACGCAATGACGGGAGAACTAGAAGTGAGCGTATGGGCGCGTGAAGTGGAAGCTTTAAAAGTAGCGGCGCTCACACTCACCTATCCTTCGGAATCCTACCGGCTACTCGAGGCAAAATATGCCGGCGGGCTGGGGGAACAAGACGCGATCTCCGCCGTAATCCCGCACGCACCGCAGGTGTCTCTTGGCGCGGCAATCACTCATTTTGACGAGCGCTCCGGTGTGACCGGGGATTTTGAGCTGTTCCAGCTCGTGTTTCGGCCGGGAGCAGAAACCCAATCGCGTGCGGTCTGCGCCGCCCCAGACCGGGACACAAACGCCGTTTTGCTTACCGGTTCCATGGACGCGAACAACGTCGTGACTATAAGGTGGGACGAGCGCAACAGGGGCGATGGCGACAATAACGGCGTTGTGAATATAGCGGATATAAGCCCTATCGCGATGAACTACGGGGATTCGTCGATAGACGGTGTTGACGACAACCGGGACTACCTTGCCGACTATGACCAGAGTGGGACTGTCGGCATTTCAGATATAACGCCTATGGCGATGTTTTACGGGGTCGACCTCGCGGGATATCAAGTTCAGATTGCTGAACCGCCTTCCGAGGATTTCACGGATATCCCTGAAGCGATGATTCTGCGTGAAGACATTAACCCAAATCCCGTATCCGATGACGGGCCGCTAAATTATGAGTATGTCACTGAGCCCATAGACGCTCGATACTCTTACCGCGTTGTACCGAAGGACGGAGATGGCAATGAGGGAATTGAGTCGGCGAACGTGCTGACGTTTGAGGCAATCACGGAAATACTGTTCCTGGAGATTCGCCCATCTGAGCCGGATCCATTTGTGATTACCGAGGAGGCGTTGGACGATATAGACGATAACGAGCAGCCGTTCGTCAACAGCTCCATCCAGTTCGAGGCCTGGGCTGATGTTGAGGGCAAGGAAGAGATGGTTGATGTTACGAATCTGGTGGTCTGGATACTAGAGAGCGGCAGTAACTCAGCTACGTTAGGGAACACGCCTGAAGTCGACAAGGGACTGTTAACGGCGACGGACGTGGGCGTGGCGCGAGTGGTGGCTCACGATGCGGACAATTTCGCGATGTCGGCGGTCGTAGAGGTGCCTATCTACTCCATTTCTGAAATCACATTGCGCGTCGAGGGTCAGGTGGAGCCAGAGGATGTCTCAGTCAGCCTGGGTTCAGCGGTCAATTTCGAGGCTATTGGGATCTTCGATGACAACGATGCGGATGCCGAGGATTATATGGAGATAAACATAACGTCCTACGCCGGCTGGGCTATCGGCAGGCCTGTAGCTGACGAGGGGCCGCCTGTGGTTTACGAAGCCGGCACGTTCAGCATTGACACAGCTACCGCTACGCTTTACACAGACGATCCCGCTCTTCAAGCGGGTTTCCGTGCATTCGTGACCGCGATATTCCCGGCTGACGAAGATGTTGAGCCAACGATCGGTGACGGCTATCGAGCAAACAGCAATATGATAACTGTAACCCTCGAGTAGTCTCGAGGTTTGGGACATGCTGCCAGCAGGCGGAATTGCGAATATGCTCTACAACAAGCCGCTTCTGCGCTTGCTGGTGTTTATCCTGCTGATAACGCTCGGGGTACCGGGATACATCTATCTCACGCAATCTGCCGCCAAGCTGGGCACCCAGGGACTGTTGGATGCGCTAGCTGTATATTCGTTTATCATTGCCGCCTACCTTCTGATTCTCGTTTCCGAAGTGGGTGATTCCCATTACTTGCGCGCTATGGGCGCGCTGGGGACTCTTGTCGGGTGCGCGGTAGGCATGCGCTTTATTTTCATTCTGGATGCGCCTCATCTGGAACCCGGCCCGATGGGCATCGCCCTTATCGCTTTTATTTTGGGAATGGCCTTTGCGCTAGCCTATCTCGCAATCGTCGTCGGGCGGCTCGTGTACGACAAGGTCCAGGCTACCAGGATGGCCGCGATACGCGACGAGCGTGGGCCTGCGCCAAGCCAGCCCGTATCGGAGGCTATTGCATCTACCAGTCCCGCTGCTACACGAGATGCAATCTCTTCTGACGTATCTGTTGAGCACACGGATACCGGAGAGCCGGCGCTGGTCGGGGTAGCCGGCCCATATCTCGGGCAGCGTTTCGATTTGAAGCGGGGAGAGAACTTTATTGGCCGCTCGGAGGGCGACATTGTCCTGTCTGAGGACCGGCAAGTTTCCCGCCGCCACTGCGTTGTAACGTGGGCGGAGGATATGCTGAAAGTGCGCGACCTGGAAAGCACAAATGGAACGTTCGTAGGTGGCCAGCGCACGTCCGAAAGCGTGATTGCCCAAGGCGACCTAATCGGGATTGGCGCGGGAACTTTTAAGGTCGTATAGGGCCGCAAACGCATTCCAGTTCTAGCTCAGTGACGGCCAGCCTGAAGTAAGCTCAGATGTTTCCACCCCAAACGCTGTTTTAAACGCCTTTAAGTAACTGTGTGCAGTTTGCCTGCAATCAAGAATTAACCCTGTCAGCTGCTGAATGCTGGTAACCGGCCTGGAAAGACCGCAGGGATTGATCAGGTCGAAGTAGCCCAGGTCTGTTGTGACGTTAAGCGCGAATCCGTGAAATGTAACCCAGCGTTTCACGGCGATGCCGATTGCAGCAACCTTGCCAGTCTCGTGCCATACACCGGTGAAGCCCCGTTCGCGCGAAGCAGTAAGGTTATGCTCGGATAGCAGCATTATCAAGCTTTCTTCAAGGCTACGCAGATAGCCGGCTACGCTCAATCCAAGCGCCTTGATATTGAGCAGGGGATAGCCGATGAGCTGTCCGGGGCCGTGGAAGGTTACATCCCCTCCGCGCTCGATATTGTGCAATTCCAACCCTCTTGATGCGAGTTCGTCGAGTGATGAGTACACATTGGACGAATCGCCATGCCGCCCAACTGTGATTACCGGCTCGTGCTCCAGCAGGAGCAGCGATGGCGGATGGTGGCCGGAAGCAATGCGAGAGTGCAGTTCAAGCTGCAAGTCCCATACCCGTTTGTAGCCTGCGCGGCCAAGCCAGTGGCATTTAACGATTGTCACGAGCGTCATTATATCGCTTCATTTGCGTACTTCGTGCTTGACCGGCACGGTATCATTCGCCTAGAATAATAAGTATCAATTCAGAGGGGAGGGCTTTCAAATGGATGAATTTGGCACTCAGCCTGAAGCACAAATGACGCCGCCGCCTTCAGGTGCGCCAGGATTAGTTGGGCAGTGGAGCTGGGCAGGCTTCGTGTTTAATTGGCTTTATCTCATCGGGCACAACAACGTCGGACTAGGGGTGGGCTTGCTCATCGGGATGATCGTTCTAGGATGGATCCCATTTTTGAATTTCCTCGTGTTTTTAGGAGTAATGTTATTCGTGGCCATTAAGGGCCACGAGTACGCCTGGAATTCCGGCACGTACAAGAACGCCGAGGAGTTTACAGCTTCTCAGCGTGTGCTTAACACGATGGGAAAAATCGCGTTCTTTATCTGGCTAATCGGGTCTGTCGTCTTCGCCATCCTGTGGTTCACGATGTTCGCGGCGATGTTCGCGGCCGGAATGGCGGGTGCCGGCGGAATGGAAGGCGCCTTCCCGTCCGGCTAGATAACGAACATCCGGCTGGCTAAAATCCGCGATCCCAGGCTGCGTAAGCAACGGTAGCGCACGCGCGGCCTGCGGAGAGAGATATCTTGTCACTTCCGTCTCTATCACCTTGTAAATGCGCGCACAATCTAATAAGATATTGCGCGGCTAAATCCATTAGCGAGGAGTAGTGCATGGCGTATCCTGTAACACTTATCTCAGGCGACGGCACGGGGCCAGAAATCGTCGCTGCTACAAAAAGGGTGCTTGACGCTACAGGCGTCGAGTTCGACTGGATCGAGATGGAGGCTGGAGTTGACGTTATGGACAAATACGGCACTCCGCTCCCTGACCACGTTGTGGATTCTATCCGCGAGACTAAGGTCGCGCTGAAAGGCCCTATTACCACTCCAGTCGGGCACGGCTTCCGCAGCGTTAACGTGGCTCTGCGCAAGATGCTCAACCTGTATGTATGTTTGCGCCCATGCAAGTACTATCCCGGCGTGCGCAGCCGTTATGACAATGTCGACGTCGTGATAGTCCGCGAGAATACCGAGGACCTGTACGCCGGCGTCGAGTTTGAACAGGGCAAGCCTGAGACTGAGAAGATAATCAAGTTTGCCGAGGAATCGGGTGCCGGTAAAATCCGCGAGGATTCCGGAGTGTCCCTAAAGCCCATTTCTATCTTCGGCACGCGGCGTGTAGTGCAATGGGCTTTCGACTACGCGCGCAAGTACAACCGCAAGAAGGTTACAATCGTCCACAAAGCCAACATAATGAAGCACAGCGATGGCTTGTGGCTTAAAGTGGGCCGCCAGGTTGCGGAAGAGAATGGCGTGAAGGTAGTCCATAAGGCAGAGGGATGGGTGGTATATGAAGGCGGCGATGTAGAGTTTGAGGATCGCATCGTCGACAATATGTGTATGCAGCTAGTCCAGAAGCCTGAGCTTTACGATGTACTCGTTCTGCCGAACCTGTACGGAGACGTCGTTAGCGACCTTGCCGCAGGGCTAGTTGGCGGACTGGGTGTCGCGCCGGGCGCGAATATAGGTGATGAGTACGCCGTGTTTGAGGCTACTCATGGCAGCGCTCCGAAGTACAAAGGTATGGACAAGGTGAATCCCGCCGCAGTGATTCTCTCAGGGATGCTTATGCTCCGGCATCTGGGCGAGATGGAAACCGCCGACCGGCTGGAGAGCGCTTTTGCGGCCGTCATCAAAGAAGGCAAATACACAACCTACGATATGCGTGAGAACCGGGATGACCCGACAGCGGCTAAGTGCAGCGAGTTCGCTGACGCGATTATCCGCGAGTTGGAGAAGTGACCTGCGGTCTTGCGCGGCGCGGGTTTGTGTGTGTATACTTTAGTTATCGACAGGCGAAAGGGCGGGTGTCCTTCGCCCGTTGAACGCTCTTTAATGGAGGCAACTCGATGACTTATGTGATTACTGACAAGTGCGCGCTGCACAAAGAGTGTATTGACGTCTGCCCGGTTGAGGCGATCTCTGTTCCTGAGGGCGCCGCCAAGGCGGAGATCGACGAAGACCTTTGCACAGAGTGCGGCGAGTGCGCCGAGGTGTGCCCGGTAGACGCTCCAGAGTTGGCAGAAGAGTAACAGCAGATTAAACCAGCGGCATTATTATAGGCGGCGGGGATTTCCTCGCCGTCTATGCTGCTCAGGGGCTGTATTCAAGCCGTTGAGGCAGGTGCTTAGCCTGCTCCGCGAATATCGATTCGAGGCCCTTATCCGCGAGTTTCAGCAGGGCTGATAAGTCCTCGTGGCTGAAACAGCGATGTTCGGCGGTGAAGCTAAGGTCAACCAACTCGTTAGCTCTCGTCTTCACAACGTTGCCGTCCACTTCGCAGGAACTGTCTTCTTGGTAGTCCAGATCCAGCAATGTCTCCCCACTTCGAAGCCCAACAGACACTGCTGCCACTTGCGCTTTCAAAGGAGATTTCGCAAAGCGATGGCGCTCTGCATAAACTAAAGAGGCCAGGCTGACAAAAGCTCCGGTTATAGCTGCGGTGCGGGTGCCTCCGTCCGCGATAATAACGTCGCAATCAATCTTGATGGTAAGCGGGGGAAGAAGATTGAGGTGGGATGACGCCCGCAATGCGCGTCCAATCAGGCGCTGGATTTCACTGGTGCGGCCGCTGGCGACGTTTCGCTCACGGTTCTGGCGCGGGTATGATGCGGTGGGCAGCATGCTGTATTCTGCTGTGATCCAGCCGTGCCCTGAGCCAAGCAGCCAGCCGGGGACACGTTCGTCAATGCTCGCATAGCATAAAACCCGCGTCTCGCCGTAGGAGACCAGCGTGACATGGTCGCGGAAGTAGTTAGCTTCAAACGATATGGGGCGCGTTTCGTTTGTCCGCCGTCCGTCTGTGCGTTTCACCGGCATAGGTGAAGTATAGCAGGTGCACAGTCCTTCGGCGCATCTAGTCCAGGCGGTTTAGCTTCGTTTCCTGCGCCAGTGGACGGATATCGCGATTTAGGAATCGCTTAGCTGTTGCGAAGAAATGCTCGTTAAGGTTACTGGCATAGATCTCGTCATCCTGCGGTTCGCCGGAGTACAGCAGGTTGTTCGTATGCAAATACGCTGCGAGTTCCTCCACGATTTCAGTGGCAGGATCGACCATCTGGATGCCATCGAGGTGTTTCTTGATGGCTTTATCCAGCAAGGGGTAATGAGTGCAGCCGTAGATTACGGTGTCAACGCCTTTGCTTTTCAACGGTGCAACGTACTCTCTTACGGCTTTGTCAACTTCCTCGCCTTCAAAGACACCGTGTTCGGTGAATGGGACGAACTTCGGGCAAGCGCTCTGGACTACGTCGACGTGAGGATTGAAGCTGTGTATCGTTTTGGCGTACGAGTCCGTTTCGATCGTCGCGGCGGTGGCGATAACGCCGATGCGGGAGTTCTTTGTCGCCTGGATCGCAGCGGCCGCGCCGTTGTAAACCAGGCCAAACACAGGAACCGGGACTTCGGAAAGGTCTTCAGGCGTTAAAACGCTCGAGCTGATGTTGCAGGCAACGGTAATAGCCTTAACGCCCTTTTGAAGCAGAAATGCGATTATGTTTTTTGCCCACGACCTTATAAGCTGAGGTGACCGGTCCCCGTAAGGTATGTTGGCTGTATCGCCGAAGTAAATTACGCGCTCGTTCGGCAGCACTTTTTTTAATTCCCGCAACACGGTAAAACCGCCCACGCCCGAGTCGAACATTCCCACCGGCAGGGAGGGGTCGGACCTGGATAAAGGCTTGTTTAGAGGAGCGGGGATCACAGCCTGAGCTTCCTCCCGTGAGTGCGTTCTTCTCGTTGGATATCACGTTCTTTTAGCGTCCGGCGCTTGTCGACTGCCTTCTTCCCCCGCGCAAGCCCGATTTCTATTTTCACGCGGCCTTCTTTATCATATATGCGCAGGGGCACAATCGTTAAGCCACGCGTGGCAACATGGCCGTGAAGCCGTTTGAGCTGAGACCGGTGCAGTAGTAGCTTCCGAGGACGCGTAGGAGAAAGTACTCCGTGTGTGCCCGCCTGGGGGTAATGAGCTATATGGCAGTCAAGCAGGAAAAGCTCGTTATCCGCAAACCTGCAATAAGCTTCGGCAAGTGATACTTTTCCCGCGCGAACGGATTTCACCTCGCTTCCTTTGAGCGCTATTCCCGCCTCATATCTTTCGAGGATTTCGTACTTGAAGCGGGCTTTCCGGTTGGTGATGTTGACTGTCCCGCTGCCCATAATGACGCCACATTGAGTGCTCCGTTCTGTATAAACGACAAACCCGCCGGATTCATGGCGGGAAAGCTACTTTAGCACAATTTGGGCGCTGTGCAAAGCGGGAAATTAATATGCCGCAGGAATTTTTTCGTTGACCCTTTCAAAGGGCGTATGTAGTATGACTGCTGAGATTAAATACGCTCGGAGTATTAAGATGAAACAAACGAAATTGAACGCTGATGAGATCCGCGACATTGTGGGCCGAGAGAGGGTAAAGACGATTTGGCTTTGGTTTGTTGACCTCGAAGGCCACCTGAAAGGATTCGCCATGGCACCGTCGGAGCTGGACCGCGCTCTCGAGGCTGGAATGAACTTTGATGGCTCGTCGATAACGGGCTTCAACGCCATCGAGGAGAGTGATTTAACGGCGTTTCCTGACATCGAGACCTTCTCTCTGATCCCGATGATGGATGGAGAAGAGCCTGCGGCCCGGATGTTCGCGGACATTATGACGCCTGGCGGGAAGCCTTTCTCTCACGACCCCAGATATATACTGCGACGCCAGATGGCCCAGGCAGAAAAGATCGGGTTTAAGTATTACGTCGGACCTGAGCTCGAGTTTTTCGTGTTTAAGTCTATAAAACCGCCACCGCAGCCTTTAGACGACGGAACCTACTTCACTAGCCCGCCAGTAGATATGAGCAGCGCTCTCCGGACGGAGATAATGTCACGCCTGAACGCGATGGGCATTGGCGTTGAGTATCATCACCACGAGGTTGCGCCGTCCCAGCATGAGATAGACCTGCGATTCACCGAAGCGCTCCGGATGGCGGACTCGGCGATCACCTATAAGTACGTCGCAAAACAGGTGGCTCACAGCCACGGCTGCTACATCACGTTTATGCCGAAGCCGCTTTTTGGTGTGAATGGCAGCGGAATGCACATTCACCAGTCGTTGTTTAGGGGCGGAGAAAACGCTTTCTACGATTCTGAAGACGAATTCAAATTGTCCGATTGCGCTAAGAGCTTCATCGCAGGCCTGCTTATGTATGCGCGAGAGATAACCGGGTTCCTCGCGCAGTATGTCAACTCGTACAAGCGGCTAATCCCTGGCTATGAAGCTCCCGTATATATCTCTTGGAGCCCGGTTAACCGGTCTGCGCTGATCAGAGTCCCGGCGTTTGTGCCCGGCAAGACTTCAAGCGTGCGCTGCGAGCTAAGGTGTGCTGATCCATCGTGCAACTTCTACTTCGCGTTTGCGCTAATGCTGGCGGCAGGGTTAAAGGGGATAGAAGATGAACTGGAGCTGGAATCGCCCGTTCTGGAGAATCTGTACGGGCTTTCTGAACTTGATCGGGAGAAAAGAGGGATAAGAAGCTTACCGAGTAACTTGCACGAGGCACTTCACTGCATTAAGCGCAGCGAGTTTGTCCGTGAGGTTCTCGGTGATGAAGTAACAGAACAGTTTCTCCAGCTTAAATACCGGGAGTGGTCCGATTACCAGATGCATGTCAGTGAGTGGGAGCTAAAACGGTACTTCTCGGTGCTGTAGGTTTATAACGGGCGGCTATGGGGCAATAGGAGTCTTTTCGCGTTTAGCCTGATTGCCGCTCTTCCTGCTGCGCTTTTTTGAGTCGAAGGTCATCTATGGTCGGTAAGTCGGTAGTCCAATGGAAGGCTATTTTGTAGTCATCCTTCCTGCGATTGTGTACAACTGGCGCTGCCCGGCCTTCAGAACCCCATATGGCGTGGCCTAGAGAGAAGTAGGAACCCTTCCCGAAGTTGAGGTCATAATACGCGTATACGACTATCACGTCCAGATCGGGTCGGCGCATATAAATGTCGCGCATTGCGACAATCATGCATGCTTGAGCTTCCTCAAGGGCTACGCTGTTGGGCAATGCGATATTAATCGTTGCCGCTTTGCCCTTTGGCTCCATCTGGATGGTTTCGTTGTATTTCAGCGGCTGAATCGCGCAGTCCAGCGTGTAGCCATAATCCTGAAATCGCACCAGGGGCGTGGTCAGATAGCCGTAAAGGTACGTGCCGAGGACGATGACCGCAATTAGCAGTAGGGCATAGAAAATGGCAAGGTGCCAGCTTGTGCGAAACGAGTACCCTCCGCCTGATCCTACATGTGACATTTCAGTTGGTTCCCCATCCCGTTAGGATGCCCCAAGCCTGGGGCTACGCAATCATCATCCGCCACAGCCGCCGCCGCTGCTTCCGCCACCGCTGCCGCCGCCTGAGCTTCTGCGCTTTGGCCGCCTATACTCTGGCGGTGTTTTCCCAGGATAGTAGTCGATGCGGTACGGCTCATCGGGGTTAGAAAGGTAGTAGAATCTGCCGCCAGGTCCCCAGATAGCCTTACCAAGAGTACCGTCGTAACCTGTATATTGGGTGTCGTCGGTAGTATACGCGAGCACCATTATTGCGCCGAGTTTGGCGTCAGCCTTGGCCGCATCCTTCAAAGCCTTAAGGAGCGTGTTCCGCACTTGAGCGGCTGTCCGGTTTGGCAGCATTGTGATGCGGACGATGAGCTTTTTCTGGCCGTTCTCTTCGCTGGGGACTCTTTGTGCAACCCGATAGTCCGCGACCTCCCAGAACTCAACCTTGTGATCGTCCCAGGCGAAAGCCGTGTCCTGATTTCCAAAGACACCGAGCATGGGCGTGAGCAGTGCGATAGCGATTGCCACAGTTGTGGCTACAAGCAGCCCTATCAGTACCTTTGTACCGTCCATCTTCTCTACCCCGCTGTGAGGTCTAATGATTGATTATACCTGCTGGCTTAGCGCTGCGCAACTCGTGCCACGCATGGGACACCTGTTTACTTGTAGACGGCGTTACAGTAAAATCAGGCGAACGATGCGTGTGCTTCTTCAAGTGCATCCTGAAATTAACGAGGGATTCCTGAATGAGCAGGTTTTCCCTTATCTCGCTCATAGAGAAATCGAGTATGAAATCCTCCCGCACAGGCTTCCAGAGCCACCTGACGAGATTCCAGAGGGAGAATTTGTGCTTGTACTCGGGGGCGACGGCACTTTCCTTGCAGGTGCGCTCGTTGCCCTAGAGCTTGGAATTCCCATTATCGGCGTGGAGATGGGCCATCTTGGATTTCTCTGCCAACAGCCCATAGAGAGGTTGCCGGAAGTCCTTGACTGCATAATTCGCGGGCAATACGAGACTGAACTGCGGCACATACTTCAATGCACACTCGCGCGAGCTGATATCCCTTCCAGGACTTACACGGCGGTCAATGATGTGGTTGTTGGCAAGTCTGAGATTACCCAACTAGCGGTCGTCACCGTGTTGATTGACGGCGAAGTTCTAGCCAATTTCAAAGCTGACGGGATCATTGTAGCGTCTGCAACAGGTTCCACGGCATACTCATTGTCAGCAGGTGGCCCGTTGCTTGAGCCCACGATGGAGAGTATGGTGATTACACCGGTTTGCGCGCATACTCTATATGCCAAGCCATACGTCGTCGAAGGTGCTCGAAATATAGGTCTCAGGGTTGAAAAGGAAACACCGGATACGTTTCTATCTATGGATGGAAGGAAGGTCGGGCCAGTGAGCCCCGGTGATGCCGTCAGCGTTACCTTGCACAAGCCACCGCTCAAGGTCGCCAGGCTGGCGTCACCGAGATTTTTTTCCGTATTGCGTGAGAAGTTTGGATGGGGATTCGAGTTTAAACGGGAGAGCAGCTGAAAAGCCTGTGCTTACCGAGCTTCACGTCGTGAATTTCTCACTTCTGCGGGACCTCAAAGTGGAGTTCTCGCCGGGGCTGAATGTTATCACGGGCCAAAGCGGAGCGGGAAAGACGCTAATTCTTGACGCGATATCATTTGCCCTGGGCAAGCGCCCCAACCGGACAATTGTTGGGCAGCATAGCGATAAGTGTTCGGTACGCGCAGAATTCCGGTTCGCTCCCGCAATCGCAAGCAAAATGGGTGTGCCTCGGAAGCTAACGCTAGCGCGAACGTTTAACCTCAACGGGCGTAGTAGCCTTGCGCTGAACGGAAAAACCGTTAAGATAGCTGAGCTTCGCGAGGTGGCCGCTCCGCTTATAGACGTCAGCAGCCAGTTCGCGCAACAGGAAATATTCCGGCCGGCATTCCACGGTGAGATGCTGGATGCTTTTGGTGATTCCGGTTTTAAACAGAGAGCGTTGTCTTTCCGTACCCGGTATTCCGAGCTGAAATCCAGCCTTAAAGAACTTGCGCTATGCCGCCAGGCTGTTCAAAAGGGAGAGGATGAGCGCAATTACCTGGAATTCCAGGTTACGGAGCTTGCGGAGGCCAGCGTAAAGCCGGGTGAAAAAGAGCAGGTGTCCACGGAACTCTACGTGCAGGAGCATGCCGAAGAAATCCTTCAGCGGGTATCAGCAGCTGCGCGCTTGCTCTATGAGAACGAAGCTGATTCATCATCAGCGTTTGACCTCATAGCCCGGGCAAACAGCGAATTGTCTAATCTGGTCAGTGACGCCCGGCTGGAAGCGCGGCTTTCAGGAGTAATCGGTACCCTAGAATCTCTGATGGAGGGGATCGTAGAAACAAATCGCTTGCTGGGCGAAATCCTGGAGATTCAGGAACATAGCCCGGATAGCACGGAAAAGCTTAGGCGGCGACTGGACAAATTACAGTTGCTGGAGCACAAATACCGAGTGCCTGCCGACGAACTGCCGAGGCTTCTGGAAGATTCGCGTGCCAGGCTGGAAGCTCTGAGTGCCACGCCTGAGCAGGTAGAGGCACTTCAGGCGCGCGTTGACGCACTCGGCAAGGAGCTTCTCAAAGCGGCGGCCGGCCTTAATGAGAGCAGGCGTGAAATCGCTCGAAAGCTAGAGAAAGCTGTGCACCAATACTTGAAAAGACTGGGATTTTCGACTGCCCAGTTTATTGTAGACATAAGCGAGCCGGAAGAACCGGAGCCGGATAACTTGGGAGAAAACGGGTTGGGTAGTGTGGAGTTTATAGTCTGCTTGAATCCTGGCCAGCCAGCCCGGCCACTTGCGGAAGTAGCTTCCGGGGGCGAAGCCGCGCGACTGCTTCTAGCAGTGAAGGCGGCGCTTCAAAGCCAACTGTCGTATACTACTATCGTGTTTGACGAGATCGAGGCGGGTGTTGGAGGCGATGCAGCATTTAACGTCGCCAGTGTCCTCAGAGACTTATCCTCTGAACACCAGGTGATAGCAGTCACACATTTGGCCGCGGTTGCTGCGGCCGGGCACAGGCATCTGGACGTGGTCAAGACCGCCGAAGACCGTAAAACAAGCGTCACCATTGAGGAGGTGTCGGGCAACAGGAGGATTAACGCGATTGCCAGAATGCTCGGAGATGCGGAACACAAGAAGGGGCGAGCTCTGGCTGAGGAGTTTTTGCGCCGTTTCGAGCAAGGTGAATCATGGCTGCCGTTGAAATAGCCGCATTTGGACACGATGAACGCCTGGAGGTAGCGCTCCATCTCAAGGCGCATGAGGGGGAGATAACTGAACAAATCTGCCAGCGCTGCGGCAAGCTATTAGAATTCCTGGAGCAGGAGGAATCGAGCAGAGTGCTCCGCCAGTTGCTCTCTTCCGCGATCAAATCGCTGGGTGAAGGAGATCTTGGCTATTTTTTACTTACACTCATTCGGCTTGCCACTAGGAACCTGCACTTGCAGCTGCGGATAAACGAAGTGTCACTCCTCGGTGAGCACGCCTTCATTACACTTGTGGATTACATATCGCAAAACCCAAGCCCTGTGAGGTCTCGTGACATTGTGGAGGAAACGTATCTGAAGTTTACGAGCGACGAAGTGCGGGTTAAGCTATTCCAAGACTACATGCACCTTCAAGAGAATGTTCTCTTCAGGCAGGTAGAGGAACTCTCGCTTCTTGGACAAGTGTCCCAATTGAGTGAATCGGACCTAGTGCGGGATGCGCAAATCCCGGAAAAGCTTATGGGAAGGCTGATGGCGATTCTGCAAGCCGATGACGGAGTTGCGTTTTTCCACTCGCAGTTCTTCCGTGTAATCTACAGCAAGCTGATCGGGCAGGAGCGTACTAGGCAAGATCCCGCACAAATACTGGAGATGCTTGGAACAAAAATGCTGCCCAGCCTGGATCCACAGGTGCTGACGGCATTTAAAAACGTCATTAAGCAGGGCTTTTATTGGGGAGTTCAGCATAAGGAGCGCGAAATAAACGAGATGCTGGAGGAGTACTACCCGCGCTTCCACGCGAATCCGCCGACTCCCAAGGTTCAGCGTATCCTCGACTTCGACCTTGACAATCCGCTGACACAGATCTGTGCGGCGCATTCGTATATGACGTACGACCTTCACATTGACGATGCTAATTACGGTCTTATATTCGTGAACCGTGCCAATCCGCCGGATTTCACCGAGGAGGACTTCAGGTTCCTGACCACCTTCGGAGGAGCTCTGCGCCAGATAATCGGGAACGTTATCCTCACAAACCGGCTGAAGGAGATGGCAACAACAGACCCGCTTACAGGTGTAAACAACCGGCGCCAGTTTGAGACGTTCATGGAAATAGAGCTCACCAGGGCGTCGCGCTACAGCCATTCGGTCGGGTTGGCGATGGTCGACATTGACCATTTCAAGCAGATAAACGACACGTATGGGCATCAAGTCGGCGACTATGTGCTTGTAGAACTCTGCGAACTGCTTACAGAAGGGTTACGCGCGACTGAAATCATCTCCCGGTACGGAGGGGAGGAGTTTACGGTTATCATACCGCAAGCTGATTACGACGTAACCCTGGTTGTGGGCGAGAAGATCCGTTCGCTTGTCGAGGAGCATAAGTTCGAATATGACGGCGTTGAATTCCCTCTGACAGTCAGTGTCGGCGTCGCGCTTTTTCCCCAGATGGCAGTCAACCGGAACGGCCTTATCGAAATGGCTGATAAAGCGCTTTACCAGGCAAAAAGGAACGGGCGCAACCGTGTGTGCATGGCTGCGGCGGAGGAGAATTAAAGCCGTATGTTCGAAGCGTTTTTCAACGAGTACTACGGCAAGCGCAATCCCAACGCGCGGCTATTTCATGAGCTTCTTGAAGCGACATCGCGCGTGGTGAATCTCGTCGAGTACAAGGACGCGCACCACAGTGACCGTGTAGCGCTGAATTGCCTTCGACTTGCGCGGAGAATCGGGGTGAGTGACCGGACAACTCTGGCTCAAGTATACTTCGCGGGATTGCTGCACGATATTGGAGAGATCGGCGTGCCCGATAATTTGATCTATAAAAAGGGCAAGCTGAGCGAGGAGGAGTTCCAGGTCCTTACGACGCACACGGCAATAGGGGAGCAGATAGCCAGTCAGGTTCCCGTGCTCGCTACCGCGGCGCGGCTCATCCTGTGGCACCATGAACGCTGGGACGGCACAGGTTATCCGGAAGGACTGACGATGAATGAAACGCCAATGCTAGCCCAAGTTGTTTCGTTGTGCGACGCGTTTGACAACATCCGGCGAGGAGGTCTCTTCAGCAAACCGGAAGAATGGGATAAAGAGCTGACACGATTTGCGGGCATCCAGTTTAATCCGGCGCTCGTTCACCCACTGATAGAGCTAACGGAGGAGGGGCTTGCGGACGATATAGAGTGCTCACCGGAAGAGGAAGAAGTCCTAAATTCGATGGAGATACAGGATGATGTGATTGCACAGCTCCGAGAAGACTACATCAGTATCATCATCAATTTCCTCCTCACTTTGCTCGAAGCGAAACATAAAGAATCAGCATTGCATAGCAAAAGAGTTGCACGCTTGTGCCGTCGGATGGGTATGCAAATGAAGCTGTCCGAGCAGGAGCTGCAAACGTTGGTCATTGCAGGGAACCTGCACGATGTCGGCAAGGTAGGTATCCAGAACTCGATTTTAGATAAGCCGGGTATGCTGGATGACATGGAATACACTGCGATTCAGAGACACCCTCAATACGCGGCCACGATACTCGAGCCTTTAAGCGGATTTGGCGAAGTCAGAGCCGCTGTGCTGCACCACCACGAGAGATGGAACGGTTGCGGTTACCCGGATGGTGTAAGCGGGCAGGACATCCCGCTACTTGCACGCGTTCTTCATCTGTGCGACCTTGCGGATGCTCTGACACATATACGGACAGTACCGAGACACTTCCCTACTGAGCAGGTTCGCTACGTTATCGAGGACGGCTTTGGAAGCTACTTCGATCCGGACCTTTCGCAGTATTTCGAGGCAAACGACTTGGAGCCTGGAGAGCAGGAGGATGGCATTTGATGCATGACCAGGCTGAGTTTGCGACATTCCCGCACTTTTTCAGCGACACGCTCCGCTTTTACCGCCACACCAATGTTGTATATCTCAACACGGTAGTGGGTAATACTGAGCAGTTCATCAAGCGTAATTTTCGCGTTAGGATAATTACAAATACCGTTCTGCCAGGGGCTTACGAATACGACCTGGCGCTGATTGAGAACGACCGCTTTCTCCTTTCCAACGTAGATATCAGACGGCTTCAGCAGCTGGCTGACGCAATGGACTTCAACGCGTCACAGAGCGAAACGATAGAGCGAAATGGTGTTGGATTGCCGGCAGGATTTTGGGAGTATGCCAGGGAGGTTAAGGAACTTCCGGTCTTCGCCCGTACGCCATATCACCGTGCTACATTGCATTATTTCCTTTGGCAGTTAGCTAAGTACTACTTGGTGACAGACGGGCCGAGATCTCCGGAGCTTAACCTGAGCAAAGCGACACGGTTCTATTTGCGTGAAATAAGGCGTCCATTCAGGTCAAATCGTGAGGTTAACGAAGCGTACCTGCGGATTGACCGTGAAACCCTTGAGAACATGGCGGCGCGGGTTCTCATCGTAGAGGTACCTCCTGTGTGCGGCTACACGGAGCTGCCCCCATTTCTCCAGGCGCGCGAAGTGCTGGTTACTGAGCAGTTCAATTTGCCCGATATTTTACCTCCAGAGTATTTCTTTGGCTCTCATTTCGATAGAGAGGACGCCTATCTCGAGTGGATGAGTGAATTCCTTGGGCATTGTCAGCACATGCAAATCTGGCTGATTATAATCCGCGATACTGCAATATTACGAGGGCTTACAAAGATGCTCGAGGTAATGAAGCGGCGAAGCCGTAGTTTTATCCATCCCATCGCGGAGCATCGAAGCTTCTGCTACTTGGTGAGTCAGCCCGAGTAGGTTGAGCTTACAGGCCCAGATCAATTTGGTCATTCCTAACCGGCGGCGGATAAATGTCCATATGCGCGTTTCCTTCTTCACACTGCGGCCCGTAGGGACACCAATGGCATAGAACCGAAATTCTCGGTTCGTACGTGTCTAGCGCACTAATCCGCTCGGCAATGCCGGCAATCTCAGCGTTTAGCAGCGCACGTTGCTCCTGGCTAAAAGTATATGATGAGACAATGTCACCCGACTCCGCCAGGTAGTAAAGCGCAAAGGTTGTAGCAGGCTGCCGGTACTTATCCTTGGATGCAAAGTAGTAAATCTTCGCCTGGCGAGCATCCTCATCGCGGCGTGCGCCAGTTTTCCAGTCATGGACGAACAGGTTACCGCCAGATTGAGTAATAAGGTCAAGCCGACCGTCAATCTGAATCCCGCCGAGAATAAACTTCCCGAGGTCTGCCTCCACCCCGACTATCTTGTGGGCATTTAGCGCGGGCAGGGCTTTGGCTGTGAACGTGGCGAGCGCGTTGTTCATCTGTTCTTCGTAGAGCTTCGTTTCTTCGTCAGGCCGGACAATTCGTATTAGCCCTTCATCTATCTGTTTCTGCAGACTTGCCGCAGCCTCTTTTAAAAGCGGACGGTACCATTCCGCATTTCCGAGTTTCGGTACTGTCCCGCCCTGCTTATCCCTGATTTGCCTGAACAGCCTGGCAATGATGCCGTGGACAATGCTTCCCACCTCCCACTCAATTGGCGTGAACGACCTTTTGGCCCTGTGCACATACTGGAACTCGTAGTATTTCGGGCACTGCTCGAATGTGGAAATCTTCGTAGCGGATAGCCTGGTCACCTTCTGGGGCATGCCATCAAGGATAACATAAAGCCGCGAGTTTCCGTGCGCGATAACAATGGACTCGGCTGATTAACGGACTCACTTGGCTGCTTTTTCTTCCGCTAGCTTCAGGCCAGCCTCATAGCCGCGATCGAAAGCAGCCAGGTTTAGCTTCTCTGTGCCATCGGGAACAGATTCCTCGACCGCTTTGCGGGCCGCATCTCTCGGAATCAGCCCTGTAACCGCTGTGAAGAAACCAAGCATTACGATATTAACGACGATTATGCGCCCGAGTTCCTCAGCGATTCTCGTAGCGGGAATGCCGTAGACTTTCATATTAGCGCGCGGCTCGTGAGGTGTAACTAGTTCTTCTTCGTAGAGCAGAATGCCATCGGGGTCCGTCTCCGGCTCAAACTTGTCATAAGCCTCCTGAGACATGCAGACAAGGGCTTTGGGATGTTGCACGTATGGATACAGAACCGGGTCATCAGACAGGATAACCTGGGCGCTGCACGCGCTGCCGCGGGCCTCAGGTCCGAAGCTCTGCGTGAGTGTGGCGTGCTTTCCGTCGTGTAGCGCCGCAGCGCGGCCAATGATGTAGGCACAAAGGATAACGCCTTGACCGCCGAAACCGCTGACTCGAAGTTCAGTAGTGCTCATTTCATTATTCTCCAGGATTGCGAGATATCACCGATCAACTTTCCACCTGCACTGATGACGTGGCAAAACGTTGCAGGGCTTCAGGCTTGAACCGCTGGCGTTCGAACCCGAGTTTTTCATAGGGAACGCCCTGCGCATACGCGAGCAGCTGGAAATAGTATACAGGTGGGATGTGGAAGTCGTCATTGAAGTGCTTGGACACTTTCATCTGGCCATGGTCGAACTGGCTAAAGCAAGTGGGACAAATAAGACACAGGATTTCCGCTTCCTCGTCTTTAACCGTATTTAAAAGGGCGTGCATCATATTCAAAGGAATGCTTTCTTCCTGGCACGCCTTGCCGCAGCAAAGGTACCAGTTGCGATGGCGCACTGGCGTGGCGCCAAGGGCTTCCACCAGCTTTTCCAGCACTTCTGGATTATTCGGGTCATCCACGTTCATTATCTTGCTCGGTTTCAGCAGGTGGCAGCCGTAATGTATTGCCATCTTCATCCCATCGAGCGGACGCACGATAGATTCACGTACAGCATCGTATCCTGCCTCGTCTCTGACAAGAGTCGTAACGTGCCGGATTTTGCTCGTGCCCTTGTATTTTCGCCCGATTCTTTTGAGCCGCTTGTTGACCTTTTCTCTGATTTCGTCGTCTTTCAGCAGGTGGTATGCTTCTGAGAGTGTAGCTGTGCAGCCAGAGCAGTTCGTGAAAAGGTCAAGCCCAAGGTCCTCAGCGAGCGTTATGTTGCGTGCCGCAACGGAAAGCCACGCGACTTTGTCTTTGGATTTGAAGTAAATAGGGTCCGGACAGCAGGACGCGCCCTCAAGGTCAACGATTTCGATGCCCAGTTTGGGAAGAGTCTGGCGGATGGCGAACTCCATCGCGGGATAGCGGACTGGAATAAGGCAACCGGGGAAAAACGCAAAGGGCTTCACTTCGCATCCTCCTCCTCATCGGGTGCCGGCTCAAGCAGCTTTTTGATCTCATCCATAGGCACTGGTTGCATCGGGGGAAGGCCGAATTGCTCACGCTGCCGGTCAACCGCAGGGCTAAGAGGAGTTGTACGTCCGGTATTCTCAAATGTGTCAATGATCTTTTCTACGGTAGTGGGATAGATATTCAGGTCCGCTAGCATGTTTTTCAGCGAGATGATAACCTCGGCAGGCTTGACCTCCTGCGGGCAGCGCTCGGCGCAGTTGTAGCAGTTAGTACACTGCCATAGGACGGAGTCCTCTACTAAAAGCTCCTCTCCAAGGCCGTAAAGGACTTTGAGCATAATCTCTCTGGGATTAAAAGTATCGCTGTAGGTCGCGGCCGGGCAATCACCTACACACGCCCCGCACTGGTAGCAAAAGCTGGCCAGGTTGCCTTCGACTTTCTTGGCAAGCTGGCGCCTGAAGTCGAAATCCACATGAACCACATCGCCGTTGTTAGGCTTATTTGCTTTTGCCATCAGATTTGTCCTGCGCCGGGCGATTTTTCAGGTGGCGTATGCTGTTGGAGCGGCATTTAGGACAAGAGCGTTCCTTGTCCTCATCCTTTTCGACAAGCTCCTGGTATTCATACCCGCACAACATACATTTGAAGTTCTCCATTTCCGCCATATGAGCCCTCCGGGCTATGCGCCGCTATCCAGCCACTGCGGCAGGTTCCTTTTCCTTTTTGGCCTTTTTTGGCTTCGGTTTCAGAGCCTCCATCGCATGCTCGATTTCCTCTTTTGTAACGGTCGTGCGTAAATCCTCCATTTGGGTCATAACCTTTGCGAACTTCTGGCCTTCGGCGGCGCTGATCCACTCGAGTTGCAGCCGTTCCGGCCTGATCCCCGCCTTTTCCAGCTTGTTCCACAGGCGCTGGACGCGCTTGACCGTTTGCCTGTTTGCGTTGATATAGTGGCAGTCGGCGTAGTGACAACCGGAAACGAGGACTATCGGTGCACCGCAACGGAAGGCCTCTAGCACCATTTCCTCCGAGACGCGAGCGGAACACATCGTTCTGACCAAGCGGTTGGTGGCAGGATACTGCATTCGTGAAATGCCCGCCATATCTCCACCGCTGTAAGAGCACCAGTTGCATGCGAAGACAAAGACCTTATCCTGTGGGTCATCAGCCAGGATAGCGCGAATCTGCGCCATGTATTGGGCGTCAGTGAAGTGCCGCATCGTAATCGCATCGAAATTACAGGCAGCGCCGCAATTGCCACAGCCCGCACAGGCGGCTTCGATAACTACAGCTACTTCGCCCTTCTTCCACATTATTGCGCTATAGGGGCATACGCTTGCGCAGATGCCGCATTTTTTGCACTCATCGGCGTTAATGACGCTTGTGATTGCCTCAACGTGAACCTGTCCCGCATTCAGCAGCGCACCTGCGCGGGAAGCTGCCGCACCGGCCTGGCACACGGAATCTTTGATGTCTTTGGGGGCTTCACAAAAGCCCGCGAAGTACACGCCTCGTGTGGGAGCATCGACAGGCTTGAGTTTCGGATGGGACTCCATAAAGAAACCATCCGAGGTCTTAGATAATGTTAATAAGCCAGATATCTTGGCAAGGTCTTTTGGCGGTATAACGCCCACGGACAACACGACCATATCGAACTCATGGCGCTCGATTTTTCCGCTGGTCGTATTCTCAGCGATAAGAGTGAGGTTACCGGTTTCCGGATCCTCCTCAATATCGCCGGGAAGCCCTCTTATGTATCGGGTACCGGCTTTCTTAGAGCGCTGGAACATGTCCTCAAACGACTTCCCGAAAGCCCTGATATCCTGATAGAACACCGTGCATTCCGTATCGGGATAATGGTCAGCCAGCAGCAGGCTGTCCTTGATAGTGTTCATGCAGCAGATGTTTGAGCAGTATGGCCTTCCGATCTCCGGATTGCGAGAGCCGATGCACTGGATGAAACCGATACGCTTCGGCCTTTCGTAGTCGCTGGGGCGAACGAAATGCCCTTCAGTGGGGCCGCCGGCGCAGATAAGCCGCTCAAACTCCATTGATGTTATCACGTTATCGAAGCGTGTGTATCCGTACTCGTCCATCTCGGTGGGATCGTAGACATCCAGGCCGATGGCAACGATTACCGCGCCAACTTCACGGGTGACCAGCTCGTCCTGGTCATCGTAATTAATCGCGTCCTGGTCGCAGGCTTCCGCACACTTCCCGCAAGCGATAGGATTATTGCCCAGGCAATCATCCATATTGAGGATATAGGAGCAAGGGACTGCCTGTGGGAATGGGATGTAGATGGCCTTGCGCGTTGACAGCCCCATCTGGTATTCGTCAGGTTTTAGCACCGGGCATACGTTTGCGCACTCGGCGCAGGCATTACAGACACTGACGTCCACGTAACGTGCTTTTTTGCGGATTGTCACGGTGAAGTTGCCGATGTAACCCGATACATCATCAACTTCGCTATAGGTTAGGAGTTCTATGTTTGGATGTCGACCGACATCTATGGCCTTTGGGCCGAGAATTCATATGGAGCAGTCCATGGTTGGATAGGTTTTATCGAGCTGGGCCATTATCCCGCCAATGGATGCCTCCTTTTCAACCAATACGACCTGATGCCCTTGGTCGGCTAGCTCAAGCGCAGCTTCCATTCCGGCAACTCCGCCGCCGATAACGAGGGCACGCTTGGTAACAGGCACCGCAGCTTCTTCCTGCGGCTCGAGCATTCTCGCGCGGGCGACAGCGCTGGCCACCAGGTCCTTGGCCTTCAATGTTGCGGCCCCTTCGTCTCCGGGGTGCACCCAAGAGCAATGTTCCCGAAGGTTAGCCATCTCCATAAGGTATGGGTTCAGGCCGACTTCCTTAACGCATGCGCGGAAAGTGGGCTCGTGCTGCAGCGGCGTGCACGCCGCGACGACTACGCGGTTCAGCCTATGCTCTTTAATAGCGTTTTTAATCTCGTTCTGGCCGGGATCGGCGCACGTGTACTTGTTGCGCATCACGCATGCAACGTCCGGAAGCGTCTCAGCGTAATCGGCAACCGCCTGGCAGTTGACCGCTCCCGCGATATTCAGACCGCAGTCGCATACGAAGACGCCTACCCGCAGTTCGTCGCGTTTCAGGTCATCTTCCATTAATATTCCTCCCGCTAGAGAGAGTCCCTACTTGTTTTATCAGTATCACAATCACCTGTTCAACCTGATAATGCTTCGGCAACCACTGTCGCAATGTCGCGCATCGGGATTTCAATTTCCTCGTGCAGATTCGGGTCTTTCATAGCACACGCGAAATGAATCTGGCACTTGGGGCAGGCCGTGACGAGGTATTCCGCACCAGTTGATTTTGCCTCGCGCAGGCGGTCCACCTGGATGTGCTTGGCGTAGCGGTCGCAGTTGGACCAGGTTCCTCCAGCGCAGCATATGGCGTTTCTCCCGGAACGGGGCATTTCCACCAGGTTGATGTCGGGTAAGGCTTCAAGCAAAACACGGGGCGGGTCGTAAATCCCCAGGTGTCTTCCCAGCCGACAGGGGTCTTGGTACGTAACCGTATGCTCCTCGTTGGCCTTGAACTTCAGATCATCTAGATGTTCTGCAACGAATTCGGTTATGTGCATAATCTTTGGAGGGCTACCTTCAAAGAATGGCTGGTAGTCTATCTTCCATGTTCGCAGGCATTCGGCGCACGAGACGACGAGCGTTTCCGCGCTACTGCTTTCAACGAGCTTCACGTTATGCCTTGCAAGGAGCTCGAAATTCTCCCGGTCACCATTCCACAGGAGATCGTGACCGCAGCACCGTTCGTCCGGCGATACAACCGGCGTCACGCCCAATCGGTTCAGAAGGCGGATGGCAGCCCGGGTCGCGTCTAGAGTCGCGATATTGAAGTCGGGGAAGAACGCATCGTAGTACATCGTGCAGCCGGTCCAGTAGAAAACCTCGCCCTTCTTCTGCTGAACCTTCAAATCTTCGGTTAGCCAGTTTAAGCGGTCCTGCTTTGTCTTGCCCTTGGCCATCATCCTCATCATTGATTGCAGCGCGCCGCCGTGAGGGCACTCCGGCTCAATTCCTTCGTGATAGGCGATCTGCCTGAGGCTTTGGACCAGCTTGCCGTAGACTACTCCGACAGGGCAACGCACGCTGCACAGCCCACAGGTAAGGCAGGCGAATAGGGCGTTATTGTTAACAATGTCCTCGCGGTGACCCAGGTTGGCTGCCAGCACCTGCCGCCGGGGGCTAAGCGCACCGCCAACCCGGGCAATGGGGCAGGTCGCCGTGCATTTCCCACAGTCGTAACAGGCCCACGTCTTGGCCTTTTCGGCGATTTCCGCAAGCTCCGGCGTTGAAGTCGTTTTCATATGCCTTCAGCGTTTCCTGTTGTCGGTGTTGAGCGGGCTGGGGCCCAATTTTCGCACCTGGTCAGTGAACTCATTAATAACCTGGGCAAATCGTGCGCCTTCAGCAGCGCTTATCCATTCCAAACGGAGCCGCCCGTCTTCCAGGCCGAGTAGCCTGACCATATTCTTGGTTTTGTCGAACTGCTCCAGTGCGCGCTCGTTACCAAAGATGTAGTGGCAATCTCCGATATGGCAGCCGGAGACCAAAACGCCGTCCGCCCCCTTCTCGAAGGCTTTGAAGACAAAGCCAGGCTGGATACGGCCGGAACACATCACGCGGATCATCTTGAAGTGCGGCTGGTGTTGGATTCGGGAGACGCCGGCGGTATCGGCACCCGCATAGGAGCACCAGTTGCACGCAAAGACCACGATGTTGGGATTCCACTTCGTGGATTTGGCCTTCTTCGAGCGTTTTGTCTTGGTCGGGTTCATTTAGGTGTTTCAGCCGAGAAAAGAGCGTCAATCATCGCGTGCACCTGCCGGTCGGTGAAATGCCGGGAGATGATCGCGCCGGACGGGCACCAGCTGGTGCAGGTGCCGCAGCCCTTGCAAAGGCTGGCGTTAATCCGGGCGACGAAGGTGCCCGGTTCGATCTCGACGAGTTGGGGTGCATGGAATTCACATATTTCCGCGCAAGTGCCGCAGCCTCGGCATTTTTCCTCATTGACTACCGACACCGCTGGATCGAGACGCACGGTATCATGTGCCAGGAATATCGAGGCTTTGGCTGCTGCCGCGGAAGCTTGAGCCACTGTATCCACAATATCCTTAGGTCCTTGGACCGTTCCCGCCAGAAGGACACCCTCCACCGTGGTTTCCACCGGGCCAAGCTCGGGGTGCAATTCCATAAAGAAGCCGTCAAGCCCCACGCTAACCTTTAAGATATCGTGGAACTTGGATGTTTCAGGCTGCTTGGGCTGCATACCCACACTCAGCACGACCAAGTCGGTCGGCACCTCGAGATGTCGGCCTAGCAAGTCATCGAAGCATCTTACAGATTGAGCACGGTCTGTGCCATTCACCTGGACCTTCTCGCCTTCGGGGATCCGGATAAACAGCACTCCTAAACCTCGAGCCTCGCGGTACATTTCCTCGGCTCCGGTAGATATCGTGCGGATATCCCGATAGAAGATAGTTATATCCATCCCCATACGCCGGAGCTGAATCGCCTGTTTGATTGCCGTGGGGCAGCAGTAACGCGAGCAGCCGGGGTAATGCTCGGCGTCGCGAGACCCGACGCATAGAACAAAGGAGGCCGCTTTGGGACGACTGCCGGCGATTTCGACGTTCTTATCGTCATCAACCAGCATTGTTTCCAGTTCCTGGGATGTAATTACATTCGCGTATTTGGAGTAGCCATAATCATCCTTAGGGTCGTACAGGTCCGCGCCGATAGCCAGGATAATCGCGCCTACTTGAAGTAGTTCTTCTGTCTCACCCGTAAGGTTGGCTTCAAAGTTCCCCACGTATCCGGTAATGCTTTCAACATTTGTGTTTAGCAGAACTCTAGCACCGCTTTCCTTAAGTAGCTTTAGTTTCGCGTCCAGCACTTCAGTTGCCGGCCGCATATTGGGATAAAGGCATTTCAAGTGTGGTTTTGCCAGGCGGCCTCCAAGTTGCCCGTCCTTTTCCACCAGCGTGACCGGGAATCCCTGCACTGCCAAGTCTGTAGCGGCCTGAATACCTGCAATGCCACCGCCGATTACGAGGGCCGAATGCATCATGGGGACTTCGCCTTCGTGCAGCGGTTCCAGCTGCCGGGCGCGCGCAACTCCCATCCTGATGAGAGAACGGGCCTTATCCTGCGCCTCGATGGGTTGCCCTGCGTGTACCCACGAACATTGGTCGCGGATATTCACCATCTCGATTAGATACGGGTTAAAGCCGATATGCGCGCAAGTCTCGCGGAATATAGGCTCGTGAGTGCGTGGAGTGCAGGCAGCGATAACAAGGCGGTTTAGATTATGCTCGCGTACCAACTCAACCAGATCGTCCTGTCCCGTCGTAGAGCACGCGAATGTGTTTCCGGCGGCCACAACAACATCGGGAATGCTCTCCGCGTAGCGCACAAGGTCGTCAATATCAAGCACGCCGGCGATGTTAATGCCGCAGTGGCATACCAGTATGCCGATACGGGGCTTCCCGGTGACGTCTAAAGGCTCTACCGGTTCCTCGTGTTTCTCTATTCGATGGCCGGTTAAGAATAGCTGGGCTCTGGCTGCAACTGCCGATGCCTGCGCAACGCAATCGGGAATTATCTGTGGGCCAACAGCGCTGCCGCATACGAAAACGCCCTCGCGTGTGCTTTCCACAGCGGAGACGGCGGCGTCTTTCCTGGCGACGAAACCGTAATCGTCGGTGTCGATCCCGAGCATCTCAAATAGCTCGGACGCGCCGTCGTTGGGCGCAGCGGCGACTGAGAGAACAACTAGATCGGCAGGGATACGCTTCTGCTCATGTTCCAAGGTGTCTTCAACGAACACTTCCAGAGTGTCGTCTTCGGGTACGATATCGACTTTCGCGGGACGTCCTCGTACGTAGGTGGCGCTTTTCTCGTCCCGTGAACGTTGCACAAAATCGTCAAAGCCTTTGCCGAACGCGCGAAGGTCGGTATAGAGGATGGTGACATCTTCAACTTCCGGGTCGTGCTGCCGCACAAGCATCGAATCCTTAACAGCGTTCATGCAGCAAAAACGGCTGCAATACGGGCGCCCTCCTTCGCCACGAGCGCCTACGCATTGGATAAAAACTATCCGCTTCGGCGTCTTCATATCAGATGGGCGCACGACATGGCCCTGGGTCACACCGGAGGCGTTTAGCATTCGCTCGAATTCCAAGCTCGTAACCACGTTGGGGAAGTGGCCGTAACCGTAGTTACCCAGTTTTCGGGCGTCGAACTCCTGGAATCCCACAGCTACCAGGATGGCCCCGACGTTCAGCTCCGTTTCTTCCACCTTCATATCGAAGTCAATCGCATCGACTTCGCAGGCTTCAGTACAATGCCCGCAGGGCAAGATGTTGGAGCTGTAGTCCAGATTCTTACGTTGCTTGACCTTCTGCATCTTCTCGAGCCTGCGAATCTGCTTTTCGGAAAGATGCCCCAGGAGGTTAAGACAGAACTCAGGATCGATAACGTATGCTGCCGGCACAGATTGCGGGAACGGGCGGTAGATAGCTTTGCGCGCTTTTAATCCAACGTCGAACTCGTTTCCTGCTATGACCGGACAGGCATCGACGCACAGCCCGCAGGCGACGCAGAGATCTTCCCGAACGTAACGCTTGTCTTTGCGTACGCGGATGCGGAAGTCGCCTGGTTTGCCTTCGCAACCAATTACCTCCGCATTGGAGATTACCTCTATCAGCGGATGCCGACCGGCATCCAACATCCTGGGGCCGAGTATTCAGATGCTGCAATCCATGGTGGGGAAAGTCTTATCCAGCTGGGCCATCCTGCCACCCAGGGTAGGGGACTTCTCCACCAATGTAACAGGAATGCGAGCGTTAGCCAGGTCCAGGGCCGCCTGAATGCCTGCGATTCCTCCGCCGACTACGAGGGCTCTCTTGTTTGTCGCCGGTTCCATCATTTATCGCCGGATTTCGATTTTGATGTCTTGCGCTTCGGTTCCGCCGTCTTAGCAGGTTTCTTGCCCTTAGGGCTTTTCTTAGGCTCAGTATCGCGTAACATGCCGCCTTCTGGCGGTAAGGGAACGAACTTCTCACCCAGGATCTTATTAAAGTGCTCGTGCATCATTTCACTATATGTCGGCCGTTCTTTGTCAACGAATTTCCCGCAGATAATCCTGTCCTGAAAGCTGATGTCAAGGTCGCGAGTGTCAGCATCATGGTCGATAACCGCGTTATCGTGGTAAAACCGCATCAGGTTGAAGCCGGTTCCCAGCTTGTTTAAACGGGCGTACAGGGTGGCGCAAGGAGCGATGACTTCGACGAAGCGAAAACCCTTACGGCTAATCGCTTCTCTGAACGACTTGGTAAGCCTGCGAATATGCAGGCTAGTCCAGCGCGCAACGTAGGTCGCGCCACAGCTTTCCGCCAGATGGGGTAGGTTGAAAGGCCTTTCGAAGTTGCCAAAAGGCATTGTAGATGACCTGGCGGTTATCGGCGTAGTCGGAGCATTCTGACCACCTGTCATTCCATAGATGAAGTTATTCACTAGGATAACGAGGATGTCCAGATTGCGGCGGGCCGCGTGGATGAAGTGGTTCCCGCCGATACCGACCAAATCTCCGTCGCCGGAAAAAACTGTCACCAATAACTCCGGCCGGCCCAGTTTTAGGCCGGTTGCGAACGGTATTGCACGTCCATGCGTGCTGTGGAACGCGTCAAGCCGCATATAACCGGCCACACGCCCTGTGCATCCGATGCCCGAGACTATAGACGCCTTGTCCAGATCCACGCCGGAATGCTCAAGCGCGTCAGCGTAGCACCTGACAACCGTTCCGATGCCACAAGTGGGGCACCAGATATGCGGAATGCGGTCCATCCTCAAGTATGGCGATACCGGGTGCTCCATTTCTTCAGTATGTGTTTGCTCCGCTATCTTACTCATTTGGCAGCCTCCAATATAGCGTTAGCGATATCCTCCGGGTTATGTACCGTTCCGCCCATGTGAGGCACAAGGGCGGCACGCGTTTGCCCAGCCGCGCAGCGTTCGACTTCGAGCACGATTTGCCCGTAGTTGATTTCCGGAACAACGAAACCTTTGATTTTTGGTGCAAGCTCGCGAATGCGCCGTTCAGGGAACGGCCACACAACTATGAGCCTGATGACGCCAACCTTGACACCTTTGCGCCTGGCAATATCAATGCCCCGTCGCGCAACACGGGCCGTGATTCCGTATGTCACTAAAACGACATCGGCTCCATCCGTATCCTCTTCCTCGTAACGGACAATGTCCTCAGCATTGTGCCGGATCTTATCAACCAGGCGAGTAACGCACTCCTGCTGGCACTCCGCGCTCATTACCGGATATCCGCGCTCGTTGTGCGTCAATCCGGTCGTGTGGAACCTGTAACCATCACCTGCACGCGCAAATTCCGGTATCATGCTTTTGCCAGCAACGTAAGGCCAGAACTCGCCTGGTGGCTTATCCGTAAGCTTGCGCGGCACAATCTCTATATCCTCAGCCTTGGGGATTACGACCTTCTCGGTCATATGCCCCACGCACTCATCTGTCATTACCATTACAGGGACGCGATAAAGCTCGGAGATATTGAAGGCGTCGATAGTCACATCGAATGCTTCCTGTGGTGATTGCGGGGCGACAGCGATTGTCTCGTAGTCACCGTGCGAGCCCCATCGCGCTTGCATCATATCTGCCTGGCCGACCATTGTCGGGAGGCCGGTAGAGGGCCCGCCACGCTGCACATTCACCACAACGCACGGTGTCTCCATCATTGCCGCAAGCCCGATGTTCTCCATCATAAGGGAGAATCCCGGACCGCTAGTAACGGTCATCGACTTCGTCCCCGTCCAGGAAGCGCCGATTATGGCTGCCATGCTAGCCATCTCGTCTTCCATCTGGATGAACGTGCCTCCCATCATGGGGAATCTCCGTGAGATACGCTCAACAACTTCAGTTGAAGGGGTTATTGGGTAACCGGCTACGAACCGGCAGCCGGCTGCCATAGCTCCCTCTCCGCAGGCGTGGTCGCCGTCAAGATAATGCTGGCCGGTAAGAACCCCTGAAGGGTCTGTTTTCACTGGTGGCCCTCCTTTCCTTCACCACTGTTTAGGAGAAAGATCACTTGGATTGCGCGCCTGAGCCGTCGTCAGAGGAGTCGGAGCTGAATATCGCGAACTCCGGGCAGATCATCTCGCATAGGTTGCAGTTCACGCATTCGCCCTCTTTGACTACCTTTGGGGGGTGGTAGCCCTTAGCGTTGAATTCCTCTGATAGCTCAAGTACGCCTTTAGGGCAGTACTCTACGCAGAATCCGCAGCCTTTGCAGCGGTCGACGATAATGTGCACCACACCGTGGGGAATCGTGAGCTTATCGAAGTCCAAAGGTGTTCGCCAATATTTCACCGCGACAGGCCTCACACTCCAGTAGAATTAGCCTCGCCGTCCAACCGCGAGGCAACGGTGTAAATGAGCCTTACACCGGATAGGAGCATACCACACCTGTTTAGAGCTTTCAACATTTCGTGAGCACAATCACAATATCCGTTGGCATCTCGCTCAGGTAATGCCTGGCACAGCCTGTGACATCGTCTTGACACTGCAATCCGCTCACGTCATACTTGATGCGTGTTCAGCAATAGCGGTAAGACGGGCGTCGTCCTTATTGGCGCTATCCTCGTGATGTTTGGACCACCTGCGTTAGCCAGTCAAGAAACCGATATTGTCAAACGGTTCACGGATGGTCTTTTGAATGGCGAGGAAAGCGACGTTCTCGCTGTAATTCATCCTGAATTTGAAGCTGAGGGAATGGACAGGGACGCGTTCGTCAATTGGGTTAACAAATGGTTCGAGTGGTGTGATGATTACCATTTCGAGGCTCCAGAGCTACTCGAAGCCAGTACCGAAGCTGGTGTGAACGTATCGGGAGACTTTCAGCGTAACTGGCTTCTTGGGATGGAAGCAAGCGATACGACCATTGAGGGCGCTGAGGAAAAGGAAGTATTCGGCTCGTTAGAAGAAGAGGGCGGAGCGGTACAGTCTATTGACCGGGTTGAGAGCATCACTTTCACGATTGTAGATAATCTAATCATTAGTATTGAAGGAATGACGCTTTCTGATCCTAAAGGCTCGGCGATGGGGATGAGGGATCCTCGCATACGAAAGCTGGGCGAGTTCTTCTCCGGCCTGGATGACCTGCCCGTCATTGGGGGCCTTTTCTCCAGCTCGGAGACTGCATTCAGCGGCGCGGTTAAGTCGCTTGTGACGGTTGTAGTGCTGATTGCCGTCGTATTTGGCGGTTGGGTTATGCTGGGGACGATGGTAACTAATCTACGCCTGTCGGGCGTAATGGCGAGGCACAGCTTCCCCGAGGGCACGTCGTATCAGCAACAGCATGCCGCCTACACGGAGCATCGCGAACAGCTTGCTTCGGCACAAAAGGAGTGCCGGCGCCACGATTTCTACCTAAGACAGCTCATAGACGAGGGGCGCTATGAAGATGCGCGGGATTACGCGCGCGGTATGACTGCCTACTGCTCGAAGGCGGGGGACGCTGAAGGAAGCGATACTTATGCCAGCTACCTGAAGCGCGTGGATGAGCTGGAGCACGCCAGCAAGTATTCGGAAGAGCATCATCTGGAACGTCCCGGTTCCTAGGTCAACTCACTTGCTGGAAGATGGGGCTTTCAGCTACCGAATCTTAACAGCGTTATCCTGTTCTCCCAAGAACCAGTTCTGCGTGATAGAATCCCTTACAGTGAAAGCGCTATCAGAGTTGACCGTTGCTGCGAACCGGTCTCTAAGCGGCGACCTACGCTTAATAACTCTCGCAGTGCCATCCGAAAACGCGTCATTACTTCAACGCGTGCGTGCAGGCAATTTCGCAATGATCCGCTGCGATGCAGCCGAGCCATATAGATTCCGTCGTCCGTTTTCCTTTGCCTCGGTAGACGTTCAAGAAGGCACATTCGACATTTATTACAAGATTGTGGGAGACCAAACCCGAAAGCTCGCGCACAGCACGCCGGGTATGCGCTTGAGCGGAATACTGCCGCTTGGCGGGGCCTTTACCATTCCACCCCCCGGTACGCCGGTTGTTTTGATAGCTGGTGGCGTGGGCGTAGCGCCGCTGCTGTTATTCGCGAAGGAGCTTGCCGATGCCGGGCGGCCGCATCCCGTTCTCTACTTCGGTGGAGGAATTTCTGCGGATTTAACGCTAGAGTATGTATCAGAATTCCCCGCAGAGATCCATCCAGCAACGGTTGATGGAAGCTGCGGATTTCACGGGAACGTTGTCGATCTGGCTATGTCGGAACGCGTGTCTAAGGATACTTGCGTATATGCCTGCGGTCCGGTACCCATGCTGAAAGCGCTTGTTGAGATGTTGCCGCAGGAAGTTCCCATAGAGGCCAGCCTGGAAGAGATCATGGCCTGTGGAATAGGCGCATGTTACGGCTGCGGCGTGCGCGTAGACGGATCTGGAGCCGATTCAGTGAAACTCGCCTGCCGTGATGGACCGGTCTTTGACTTAAGGCAGATCATATTCGAGACGTAACTATGTCCCCGCAAGACGTTTCACTTACAAGCGATTCCGCGGACGAAACACGGGCTATAGCGGCGGCGCTGGTTTCCCGGCTTCCCGTATCCTTAGTCGTGTTGCTGCTTACCGGTCTGCTTGGCTCAGGCAAGACTACGTTCGTCCAAGGAATAGCGAAGGGATTAGGCATAAGCGGCGTTATTGCCAGTCCATCATTCCTGCTGATGAAAGACTATTTCGAGGGATCCAGGCCGATGCGCCACATCGACTTGTATCGCCTTTCGCATATAGACGAGACTGCGTCATTAGGACTGGTAGAAAACCTGCATGAAGAAGCAGTGGTGGCTATCGAATGGGCGGATCGATTCGATCTGCGAATACCGGCGCCAACGGTGAAAGTCAGCTTTGAAAAGGGGAACGCGGAAGGCGAGCGCAGGCTCGTGTTTTCAGCCGATACTGAAGTTATATCATCGGAGAAGCTTAATGCTTTATGCGCTGATTGATACTTCAGGAAGCAGCTTAATGATCGCGATCACTGACGGTAAATGCGGCATTTTAAGTGCTGGGGTTTACGAGCACACCCCAGAAAATGCTTCCGGGCTGCCTGGGCTTTTCGCGAATTGCTTGAAAAGCTCAGGCTATGAGCTTGGTGACTTAACCCGCCTGGGCGTTGGAGTTGGCCCTGGCTCGTTTATTGGGACACGTACAGGAGTGTCATTCATCAATGGGATGGCGGCGGCTCTTTCGTTGCCGGTTATAGGAATCGGTAGCCTTAGGTCCGCGGCGACAGTCGCGATTCTCGAGACCCCGAACGTCGCGGTCGTTCGCTCCGGCAGGAGGAGCGCTTACTTCGCGGGCTTTTACGAACGAAGTCCTGATGGTGTCACCGCCGTCTCTACGGAGCCTGAACGCGAACTGCCTGAGGCAGATGTCCCGATACTGCTCGAGCGTGTCGCGGAAGCGGCTCTCGCCGGAAACGTGCTTGTAGTAACTGATTCTGAGCAGGTCTTTGCTAGACTAAACACGAGTGAAATGCCGGCACGAGTTGACGCGGTGCTGCGCGAAAACATTGTGGACTTTCGCGGGATGGCCGTAATTATGGCGCAAAAGGCCTTGGCGGGACGGAAGAAGCGGTGGGCGGATGTCGCCTACTTGCGCCCTGCCGTATTATAGTTACTATCGGGAGGAAGCGATGACGTCATTTGCCCAGCGAGTTGTCTCAGGATCCAGAACCAAGAGAACGCTATTGATTTTGGGAATGGACCCTGATTTCGGTAGAATCAAGGATGACTTTTCGGGGCAGACCATTGAGTTGGAAAGTGAGCCAGCAGGGATACTGGATTCGCTCCCTTTCGCGCAAAAGCATGATGCAATGCCCTTTCCCGACGATTTCAAACAGGCCTATTTCCAGCTGCTCAAATTTTGTGCGCAAACGATATACGCATTACGCAACGAAGTGCTGGGTGTGAAGTTTCAGATTGCGTATTTCGAGGAGGTTGGCCCTCTAGGACTCCATGTTATGTCTGCGCTAATCGGTTTATGCAGAGAGCTGGATCTGCTCGTGATAATGGACGCTAAGCGTGGAGATATCGGTTCGACTTTCACTCGCTATTTAAACACCTACCTTACAGACACCGGAAATCCACTTTCGCTTGAAGCGGACGCTATGACAGTTAATCCGCTAGTCGGAACGGACACCTGGGAGTTGTTCCTACCGCATTTGAAGCAAGGCAAAGGGATATTCCTCCTGACATATCCGACTGCGCCCGGTGCCGAGGAGATAATGGAGGCGCAGGTAGCTGGTGAACCGCTGTGGAGGTTTTTAGCCCGCGCTGCAAACGATATTGTTCGGGCATATTTGCTCGAGGCTGAACCGGCTAACCTTGGACTGGTTGCAGGTGCTTTGCGCCCCGTAATGGGCGAGCGCATAAGAGAGGCATTCCCCGGCGCGCTTTTCCTTGTGCCGGGAGTGGGAGCCCAGGGAGGAACAATGGCTAATGCTCCAGCCTTCACCGGTGGACGGAACTGGGCGTTGTTCCCTGCGAGCCGGGCGCTGCTATACGCTTACGCAAAATCCGATATCGATTCTGAGAAAAGAGGAGAGGAATTCTGGAAGGCAAGTCTTGCGCAAGCGCAAGCGTACAACCATGAATTGCGCAGGATGTTAAGATTTGACTGAGCGCGCTTTAGGTCGTTTTCCTATCCCACAGGGGAGAAGACCAGCTTGTACTCGAACGTTAATATCTTGATATCGGGCACGGTTCTGGTGGCGAAGCGTATCTCGTCAGGAACTTCGGGTGCCAGTAAAAATGCGCGTACTTTGCGGTCCTTCATTTGCTCGTGGGCCCAGCCCAGATTGACAAGCAAGTCGGTAATGGCCTTTTGATCCGGCGGCCCTTCAAAGACTTTGATTATGACAAGGGCTCCATCTCGCCCTTGGGCGAGCACATCTGCATCAGCGAGTTTCGCGGGAAATTTCCCTGCCGCTGGGTCACTTGGCAGTGGCTTTAGTCCTTCTTCGACCTCATTAAGGTTAGATGCCAAGGCTTCGTGTATGTCCATTTCAGGTTCCGCCTCCTTGTCCTGTTTATGAGCGATTGCTTTTTTCCCTTTCTCAGCCGCCGGTTCGGGCTTGGTCCTTACTGACGGATGAGGTTTAGCGGATTCATGTAGGGCCGTAGCTTGCGCAGGTTCAGCTTTGAGCTCTTCACCAGGCGCGGCTACAGGTTCGGCTTTGGCGCTGATTTTTGGCTCGGCTGCCTTTTCCTTAACGGGCGCAGCCTTGTCCTTGTCAGGCTTTGCACCAGAGGGCTTAGCTTCCATCTTACGTACCGCGAGCTCGCCGTCAACCTCTGATATTTCCCAATAGCCGTGTTTCTCCGGGTTAAACGATACATACTGCCCGAAGTCTACTCGATAAAGGCAATCGATCTCAGGATCATCGGCTACGCGCGGTTTGTGGTTTTCCGGGAAGCTGACGCGTGTCGGCATGTTCACACAGGATATGGTTACCTGTGAGCGTATCTTTCCTTCGTCGATTTGTGGATATTTTTTGCTAACGTAGCGAACAATCTCCGAAGGCGTTGTGGGTTGATCCAGATGCTCCATTGCTTCCCGAATCAGCTCGGCAGGCGACTTTTCAGCCATTCCCAGCGGGTCCTCCCAGAAAAGATAAAGCCGGATCCGTGGATTTCACTCAGGACACCAAGGGTAGCCACAATCTACTCCCTGGCTTCCCAGGAAATCTCTCGCTGATATTCTACCGCGTTAGCGCAAATGATGCTAGTAAAGCTCGATTCGGTTGAAGAAAGTAATATCCCACAATAGCCGAGATAAGCCAGACGAGTGCGGATAGAAGCGATAGGCCGTGGGTGCCCAATTCATTGAATGATAGAATAGCCTCTAACATCTGCCAACCTCAAGGAGATCCTGACTCATGGAACGATACGATGTGGCCATTATTGGCTCAGGTCCCGGTGGATATGTCGCAGCGATCCGCGCCGCGCAACTAGGTCTTAGTGCGGTTATAATCGAACGCCAGTGCTGGGGTGGTGTGTGTTTAAACGTAGGTTGCATCCCTAGCAAGTGTCTGCTTGAAGATACGCACCTTTACTATGAACTTGTGAAGCATGGAGCGTCGAGAGGCGTTGTAGCCAAAGATGTGACTCCGGATTGGCCGGCAATGCAGTTGCGTAAAGCTAAGGTGGTTCAACAGCTCACAAGGGGTGTCGAGGCGCTTTTAAAGAGGAATGGGATCGCGATGCACCGCGGCGAGGCTCAATTCAAGGATGAAAAAGCGCTTACGGTTACGGGTGAAGACGGCCAGAGGTCAGAGATCATTGCAGACAGTATCATAATCGCAAGCGGCTCTCAGTCAGCAACGCTCCCACACATTAAGCCTGATGGAGAACGCGTAATCACCTCGACGGAGGCTCTATCATTGCCGAGCGTTCCCAAATCGCTTGCTGTTATTGGGGCCGGCGCAATAGGCCTGGAGCTTGGCAGCGCTTACGCACGGTTGGGGACAAAGGTGTGTTTTGTGGAGATAATGCCGCAAGCGCTGCCGGGAATGGACATAGAGCTAGCTAATGCCCTAGTGCGACAATTAAAAAAAGAGAGAATCGCCGTTCATCTTGAGAGTAAGGTGATCTCTCTTGCAGCTTCTGAAACAGGTGCTGTATTATCTGTGGAAGGCAAGTTCACCGGAACAATCGAATCTGAATTGGTATTATTGTCAGTGGGTAGGGCGCCTGTCACGGATGCCCTGAATCTAGACGCTATTGGCGTTAAAACCGATAAGCGAGGCTTCATTGAAGTTGACTGTGAATTCCGCACAGCCGTGCCCAACGTGCTGGCGATAGGAGATGTTATAGGCGGATTGATGCTGGCACACAAAGCCAGCCACGAGGGTATTGCGGCTGCCGAGGTGCTTGCAGGACGCTCTAATTCCGTATCGGGACTAGTTCCTGCTGTGGTCTACACATCTCCGGAGGTTGCCAGTATCGGATTTACTGAACAACAGGCAGTAGAGAAAGGACTTAAGGTAAAGGTGGGCAGGTTCTTCTTCGGTGCGAACGGTAGAGCTATGGCTATGAACGCAGCGGTCGGCCATGTGATAGTAGTAGCGGATGAAGAAAGCGATGCGATGCTTGGAGTTCATATGGTTGGACCCATGGCTGGCGAGCTGATACACGAAGCAGGTGCGGCACTGGCCGCTGGAATAAAGCTGGCCGATTACCAGCACCTTGTGCGCGCACACCCGACGCTTTCCGAAGCAATAGGCGAAGCGGCTCTCGATGCGAATGGCTGTGCGATTCACAAGATTCGGTGAGTCCTAACTCGCAGCAGCCTTTATCTCAAACCGCCCGCGCCGAGCAGAGTAGGTCTTGTCTCTATAATTTCAGACAAATCTGTAAGCGTGCAAAAAGTGTTGATAAGTTGCCCAGTGTATTTAATGCGTTAATCCCTTGTAACATGGCTTTTCATCCGTCATTATTTAATTGGTATACCCCGACCACGCGGAGGGTAAGTTCCTTGACAGAAGAGCTAGGGAGTATCCCAGCAGTGAGTCTACACCACAGGCACTCACGCTTCGGTGTGGCTGCGGTGGTTGCTGGTCACTGCGGAGAACCGGTGAAACAAGCTTCCTCCTTCGGGAAAAAGCTCTCGCCGGCTCAAAGGGAACGCCACGAAGCACGCTGCTGTTCCGCAAGGTTCCGCAAAGATGCTGCACGGTGTTCCGGGGAAACAATTCTGGCTTTTCTTAAGGAGGAGGGTGTAGGCGGTTCTTCGGAGTCATCTATGCATCCTGCGGGGAATTTGCCTGTTGAGGCGTGGTCGGTATTTTGTCAACTGTAGGGCCTCCGCCAGGAGGTCCGGGGTAGAAGTGTCGCGCTAGTCGCGACACTTTTTTTATGCTCAAAATGAATCAGCCAGCTCCACGTCTAAGAGTGAGCGCGGGATGGTTTCGAAGTATCTGTTAACCACTTGCAGGCAGCTTGAACATTGAGACGAGCCCGCATTGCTGCCAAATGCCCGTTGTGCCGATGGACCCATAAGTAACTCGTCAGCCGGGTAGTCCATGATTAAGTCTGAGAATTCTGCATCTTCAGTGACCTTCAGGCAGTCGTACGCAACCGCTGTAGGCACGTCGCGAGCCCTTGCTTCGCGAAGTATCGCCGTAGTCCCTATCTTGTTGAGCAGAAAGCTCGCACAAATCGCGTCCGCGCCGATGAGGACGCAATCCACGTCGTTTATGAAACCGGCAAAGGCCGAGTCCGCAAAAACCGTGCAGGGCACGCCCTCGTCTGCCAATTCACGCGCTAAAGCGAGTCCTTCATACTTGGGACGTCCTTCGCCTAAATATACTTCTGGTGTGCAGCTTTGAGCCTTTGCTTTAAGAATTGCATCGCGTACCAGTCCTGAATAGCTGATAGTCAGAACCCGGTGATGCCCTGCCAGATATTTGGCAGCCATCTCCGTTACGCGCTTCATATTCGCATTCCACGACAATTCAAGCTCCCGAGATGCGGTTTCTACATCCGCTCCTTTCTCCACACGCTTCAAAATTAGCGTAACCGCCATACTGAGGGATACCATTTCCGGATGAGCGCGCCGCAATAGCTCACGGGCTTGTCCTAGGTCTTTAAGTACGGTATCGCTGCTGCCGCTAGCGTGAGCTATCTGAGTGAACAGTCGCCTAACGAGTTCGGACGCTCCGTGGATGTAATCGGCAAGCAGGTCTCGGAACTCATCGGATTTGCTGAGGCTTTTTTTATTATCCATCGGATAATTAGTATAGATACAGTATCTACGAGATGTAAACGTAGCCTTGAAATATGCTGTCGCTTCAAGCTATAATATACGTAAGCTGTCGAACGAACGACGGGCGAGCAAAGGCTCGATTACTAATGTTTGAAACCTGCTTGTTTCTGTAGTAGGGCTTGAACGAGTTCGACGAAGCGATGTGCGGAGCGCCTAGCTGGCGTGTCTGCTAAAGATACGTCCGGGTATCAGAGCGCTGCGCGCGCTGCGGTAAATTAAGTATCGGGCTTGGATGCTGAATCGGACAAGGCTGAAGTAGCTCATCTAAAGCCAAAAAGGAGGTGCCTATGGCAAAAGTGAAGTTTCTAAGGGATATTCGTGGAGTCGCACAACTGTCTGAAGAGGAAAGGGCGCGCTTAACTCGCGTGCAGAACAAGTACTTCTTCCTGGCAACGGACTACTACCTAAGCCTTATAAACTGGGATAATCCCGCAGACCCTCTCCGCCGGATCATTGTGCCAAGCGAGGAAGAGATGATTTCCTGGGGACGTAAGGACCCCAGTAATGAGGCTTCCATTACAGTAATGCCCGGTGTGCAACATAAATACTCCGATACCGCTCTCTTTCTCGCAAGCGAATCCTGCGGCGGGCAATGCAGATTCTGTTTCCGTAAGCGGCTTTTTGTAGATGAAGGCAGGAGGGAAGTTTCCCTCGAGCTTGACTCAGCGCTGGATTACGTTCGAAGACATCCTGAAATTTCGAACGTGCTGGTCACCGGCGGCGACGCATTGATGCTAAACACTCAGCGCTTAGCTGGGATATTAGAGGGATTATCAGGAATTAAGCACGTTCGCGCAATCCGGCTAGGCAGCAAGCTTCCAGCTTATTTCCCCCAGCGCATTATCGACGACCGCGAGCTTCAAAAGTTGCTTGAGCGTCACAGCACAGGGTACCAGCGCATACACGTGATGTCTCATTTTAGTCATCCGGGCGAAATCACAGACACCGCCAGGGCTTCAGTAGACGCGCTGCTTCGATCGGGTGTCGTCGTCTGCAACCAGACGCCGGTCATACAAGGCGTAAACGATGATGTGGACGTACTTGTCGAGCTGATGAACGAGCTTCTCGCCTGCGGCGCGATGCCCTATTATTTCTTCCAGTGCAGGCCAACCATTGGGAATTTTGCCTATGCAGTGCCCATAACCAGATGTTACTTTCTCATCGAATACGCCAAGTATCAGGTATCCGGGCTTGCCAGGCGAGCACGCTACGTAATGAGCCATGCGCGCGGCAAGATAGAGGTTGTTGGCGTAACCGGCAAGCACATCTACGTGAAGTATCACCGTGCCTGTGATCCCAGCAGAGAGGGCAAATTCCTCGTTTTCTACCGCGACGACGAGGCGTTCTGGTATGACGACCTTCTGGCGCAGCGTCGTGACACGAGCATGATTGTGACCAGCAGCTGGCAGCCGCACGAGGCGGATAGTGGAGGAATCAATTTGTCGGGGAATCGAGAATCTGAGCGCACGCAACGCAGTAGCGGCCATACAGGGATTATTGGGCAGAACGCTCCGCTGGACAATTAGCCGTCGGGGACTAAACGCGTCAATTCCCCCTTCAGCTTCGCATAGCGATGCCGATGGGAACCTGTGTTTACCGGGCAACTAATCTTCCTCTGGTGCCTTTTTCTGGGCTTAGTTCACTTTATCAAACGGATTCGGTCTATGAATGCAAGGAGAATCATCCATAGAATCCCTGCGCCGATAAGCATATGCGGGATGAAATCAGCGATGCCAGGCTCAGCATATGTTCTAGCGGAATATCTGAGTTCCCCGTAAGCCCACATCAATCCGAAAAGAACTAGCATTGCCGGCGCTGCCGATTGTTTGTAGAACCAGTTAGGATTGAGCCGCTCGGTCGCGCGCCAGCGGCGCATACGTTTTTGTTCCTCTTTTTTAAGCTCCTCTTGTGCAATCGCTGGATCGAAATCGTGAGTAACGTGGTGCGCGCGCTTTTTTGTTATGCTAGGGTCAGCGTCGTCCTCGATGAGGGGAGCGGGAATCTGTCGGTGCGAAGGCTTCACCGGGGATTTTTCTGCCCTGATTTTCTCTCGTGCCTGTGTATCCAAACGGTGCAAGCGCTCGTGCATCGTTGGCCGTCTTGGCTTCCTTGCGGGTGTGGGCGCAGAGCGTTCAGTTTCGCCGTCCACTTCGATTGCGCGCTTTACTCCGGCGTCTACTGAGATGCCGCCGTGCACCGGTGAGCCGCAATACGCGCATATGCTAACCCATTCCGGCTGCAGCCTGCCGCAACCGTCGCATCTTATAAAGGTGATTTCGCAGTGGGCACAGTGAAGTGTCGCGGGATCAAGGTTTATCCCGCAGTTAGGGCATTTCAGCTCCGGGCTCATTGACGCTTCCCTCGCCGCACTCGCAGGGCGATGAGCGAGACAGCGGCAATAGTGAAAGCTACAAGCGCGCCCACGGTTATTACGAGTCCGATATCGTAGTAATACCCGGTTTCACTTAATCCAAGCTCAGTGAATATGCCGCCATAATCTTTAATAAAGCGAATACGTGCCCGGTACATGAATACTGACAACACGGCGGCGAGCACTGCACCGATTACATAATAAACGAGAAGCGGCTTTGAGCCAAAACAGAAAGGGTCAAACCAAGCAGGAAGGTCGCTTCTGCGTCTGGATGCCAGTGTGCCGGGCACAGGGGATTCCGGGTAATTAATGGGCTCGCCGCATTCGGGGCACGTTTCAACCCCTGTTACAGCCACTGCGCCGCAATGCGAGCAGCGCTCGAACGCGAAGCTGCAACTTTTGCAGACCAAGTTGTCAGTCAAGGGCTGGGCGCAATAGGGGCAGATTGGTCCTTCGTTTTCCATACCGTCACTGCCGCTTTCTTGCTCGGAACATCAACCATGTGAAAAGGCCGTACACTATTCCCATAAGTATAGTCCCTGCCAGGATTATAAAAGGCCAGGTTAGCATCCACGAGGGGAATGTCCCCGGATAGCCTTCGGCTCGGTAAGCGATGAACTGCGGGTAGGTGTAGATGAAAAAGAACGCCAGTATGATAAGCGCCGCGACGATACGCATCAAGTAGAAAGCTGGATGGTAATAGTAGGGGTGATAGCCCCAAGAATCCCACCATGGCCAGGGAAACCACCAGAACCACCAGTTGTCAGGTTCCCACGGACCGTCCTCTCGCGGCACGACGCTTTTGCCCCGAACAAAGCTGGTTTTCCGCGCTTCAAGATTCGTCAGCGCACTGTTTCTTCTCGCAGTTTCCTGCGCAGCTTTGGCGTGCTCTTCTGAAAGCGCCTTGACACTGAACCGTTCATCGGCGGTTTGCATAACTGGTGTATCGTTGCCGATCTCCAGCCTGCTAAGGCGTTCATCACCAGGCTCACCGACGGAATCGTCATCCATGTCATCGAAGGAATAAGAGCGTGCGACCGGACGACCGCAGAAGGGGCAGAAACGCTCGCTTGTGTCGAATAGTTCGTGACAGTAGACGCATCCCTGAAAGCGGATTCCACAGAGCGGGCAGTAAAGCTCTGGTACCGTCAACTCACCTTCACATCTCGGACACCGCATTATATATATAGATTCTAGCATAAGTGTGCTCTGAACAGCGCCGGTGCTAAAATAAACGCCAGTGCTGAGGATTGCGGTTATCGCGGGTGTTATTGAAGACCTATGGCATTCCGCGCTAACAGTCGACCAAGCGGCGCATAGGCTCACAATGGCTCTCCCGGAGCCTGTTTCCAAGGATGAACTGGCGAGCCTCGGCGCAGATGGTTACATTCTTCAGTTCCCACTTGAAGGCGATGCCTTAGACGTGCCTGAAAACCGGTACGCGACGTCGGTCGAAATAGCATACCTGAGCGGCGAGAAAGCTCCCTGCCGAACGTCCGGAGAATTGAAAAGACGCGCGCTGAGCTGGGAGGTTTCTCTACCTGAAGGACTTCCTGATGAAAGCGTGGGAGACCTAGGATCTCTGGTAACTCTCATTGAGCGACTGAACGGCATTTCAGAGGGTTTGCGAACGTCGCTGGCGATGATTGCTGATGAAGGAAGTTTCCCGTTTGAGCTGATTACGCTAGAGGCGAACGAAATTCTGCTGGGAGAGAATCCGTACTTCCCCGAGGATATGCGCGTAGACCTGCCGCTTCGCACGAAAACAAGAGACGAAACCCCGACTGATATGCTCAAGCAACTGCCAAAGCCTGGCGAAGTATTCTCGCGCCTGCGTCAAGGGGACTTCTGCAAGCAGGGATACGAGTATCGTGCCGAGCAGGAGCAGTTCGCGGAGCGCGTGCAAAGCGCTTTCAATGACGAGGGTAATCTACTTATCGAAGCCGGCACGGGTGTGGGAAAATCCCTGGGCTACCTAATACCGGTTGTACGACATTCTCTCGTTTCGGGGGAACCAGTTCTGATTTCAACGAACACGAAAATACTCCAGGATCAGCTACTTACCAGCGATTACCCAAAGCTCGCAGAGCTGCTCGGTGCGTCCCTACCGCCTCCCGTGGTACTCAAGGGCCGCGAGAACTATTTGTGTCTGGAGAAACTTCGCCTGCACGCTCTCACGTCACGCTCAGACTTGCGCGACCTGCTCAGCAGCGCGGGAGAACGGGAAAATGTGCGTGCAACAGCCCTCGCACTGATGGGCTTTGCGCTTCACGCCACAAGCTCTACGACAGGGGATTATGAGTACATTTCGATGCCCGGAGACCTTACAGCGGAGTCAGCAGTTAGATTGAAAAAGCGGCTAAATGCAGCCTTCCGAGGCTGCTTGCGCGAACAATGCCCTCTGCTTGGGCAGTGTTACTTCTATTCTCAGCGCGATGCCGCGGAACGCTCACTGGTAGTAATAGTCAACCACGCACTGCTATTTGCGCTCGCTCATCCGGGCTCGGACGCGGCAACTGACCCGCTTGCGTCATTTGTGGACAGCAGTCCTTACTGGATACTTGATGAAGGCCATAATTTAGAGGAAGTTCTGCTGGACGCGCTTGGCGCGAATGTAGCGTCCGTCGAGATGATAGAGTTTATTAACGGACTGCAACGGTTAATATCTAACCGTGCTCTAGTATCTCGCCTGGCATTCCCGGAGGGCGAGGTCCCGCCAGAGCACCGTGAGAACTTCGTGAAACTCAAGGCTTTGCAGGCTGCAACTCCCGGTTCTGCAGAAAGTATCTACGAGAGCTTTAATGCTCTTAGCGAAACAGCGCAGCAAGCCTTTGACGCATTCAGGGATAAGCGAACGCGTGATGTTCTACGGCTGGATCTTACCGAACCACAACGAGATGAAGTCATAGAGCTGCGCGACAAGCTTCTTGAGGAGGTTGCGATTCTCTATGACCGCTTGCTTGACCTGGACGATGGTCTAACACAACTTGCGGAACAGACAGGCAGTGATGCAGAAGGATTTTTCTATCTTGACGATAACAGATACCAGATGCAGCTTCGCGAGTCGGTGAATCTCTTCGAGCAGTTGAAGCAGGCGTGCGGGAAGCTGCTGTCGGAGGATGAAACCTGGGTGAGGTGGATCGAAGCTCTCGCTGCCGGTCGCAAGCGGGATGTCTTCTGGCAGCTTGCGGTTTGTCCTGTAGTTGTGGGAGATTATTTCACTGACCTTCTGGAGAGCCGGAAATCAACCGTGATAGTATCGGGAACTCTGGCTATTGGTGGTAAATTCGATTACGTAAAACGTGTGTTGGGATTGAGCAAGCTGCCCAGGGAGGATCTTGAGGAGGTCGTTATGGCGTCTCCGTTTGATTATCCTCAACGGTCTCTTGTGCTTGTGCCCAATGATGTGCCGGAGCCGGATTTCAGGAATCAGGATGCACACCGCGAGTATCTTAAGGTGCTTGCGGAGATTGTGGATGAGACGGCCCGTGTGTTTGACGGCGCGACTCTCGTTCTTTTTAACTCCTACAGTGATCTGATGACAGTGCTGGAAATGAGCGAGAAGCTTAAAGGCGAGGGCTTCTCTCTGCTGGCGCAAGAACGCGGTGTATCCCGCTTTCAGCTTGCAAGCGATTTCCGGGAGGAGGAAAAGGCAATTCTCTTTGGGACCCGCAGTTTCTGGGAAGGCTTCGATATACGTGGAGAAGACTTACAGTGCGTGATTATCAGCCGGTTTCCGTTTCCAAATTTGCACGACCCGCTAACTGCCGGGAAGGTGCGCTATATTGACCGCAACGGCGGGAATTCCTTCCGGGATTATATGCTGCCGTCTGCGATAATGAAATTCACGCAAGGCTTTGGAAGATTGATCCGCAGCACGGAAGATTACGGATGCGTCTTATTGCTGGACCGCCGGGCGCTAACGAAAAACTACGGGACGCAGTTTCTGCGCAACCTGCCTGGGCCAGCAATGAAGAAATTGCCAAAAAAGAAGCTAAGCGAGCAGATGCTTCGCTTTCTTGAAATCGTAAGGGAAGCTCCCTAATGCGCGTTGGAGTGATAGGAGCCGGACCTGTAGGGATGGCGCTTGCGGCTGCCCTGAAGCGCGGTGGCGGGACCGAGCTAAGATGGCACGTGCGAAACGAGGTAGTCCGCGCACAGCTTCTTGATTCGGGAATACAAGTTAGCTTTCAGGACTGCGATGCGGAGTTCGATTTGCAGTCATTCGTTCCTGATGATCCGGATAACATTTCGACAGAAGGACTTGGTGCCACAGGCAAAGCCAAAACAGCCTTGAAGCTTCTGGAGGAGTCAAAACCGGACTTCTCCTTAAGTCTCAATGAAGAGGAGATAATCTCAGACGCTGACGATTTTGTTAAGGCTCAGGCGGATGTGAATTTTTCCTGCACGAAAGCAGATTCGCTGTTTGCCGTGCGTTCGCAAATCGCTTCGCGTCTGAAAGGATTGTGCTTTTTCGTTGTGAATGGATTCTGGCTGCATCCTGGGATTGACCTCGGAGTGATGTTTGGCGGAGGGTTCAATCAGGGGGCTAAAACCTCGCTCATTCCTAAAGGAAGATTAATCCTCGGACGCGTCAAGTCGCCTCATGCGGGATTCCTAACCGTAGAGCCGGAAGAAGGAACGGGAACCCTCATCTATCGCCTAGAAGAGATCGAAATGCTGGAAAGCCTGGCTGACCAGGTTGACGATGACATACTGCGAATCGAGGTGCAACCGGATATTTATCCGACAATGCTGCGAAAAGCCGCTTTGAATTGCCTGGTGAATCCTCTCGCGGCGCTTTCTGAACATCCAAACGGGGCCTTAATCATGGATGAAGCCCGTCCAATAGTCAGAAAGCTGTCGCGGGAAATCGTTGATGTATTAAATGCAGCGAGTTTTGTGCAAAAGAACGACGAGAAGTTTAGCGCCGAAGCGCTCAATGAAGACTTCAATCGCATATGCCGCGATACTGCGGGCAACTTTGGGTCGCAGTTGATTGACCGCCTACGAGGTCGCAAAGGCGAAATCAGATATCTCAATGGGATGCTCCTTGGCATCGCGCAGCGTTATGGCATCCCTATGCCTGTTAACGCGACGATTTGCGCGCTTCTGCAGATACCGATAGAAAACTCAACAACCTGTTAATTTGCGATGATATAATCGCCCGGTAGTCACATAGGGGGGTTTACACAATGCGACGGATTCTCCTGTCACTTACAGCTTTAGTAGTAATTATTTTCAATGCGGTGTTTGCGGCGAACGCTGTCGAAGAAGCCCATGGGATGCTGTATCCCTGGATTTCCCCGGATGGCAGGCACATCGCGTTTTCATATCAAGGAGACATATGGGTTTCACCTGTTGCTGGCGGACAAGCCAGACGATTGACTGTAAGTGTGGCATTCGACCGAAGTCCTCGCTGGTCTCCAGACGGCTCTAAACTGGCATTTTGCAGCAATCGGGACGGCAACTACGACATCTACGTGATTCCTTCCAACGGTGGTGACGCGAATAGGTTGACCTATAGCGACGCAAACGACTATCCGGGCGACTGGTCGCCGGATGGACGCGAAGTGCTTTTCACAACCTACAGGCACTTCCCCGGCAGCCAGATGATGGCGATTGACGTAGAGACTCTTGAGGAACGGCTGATTCTCTGGGACAACACGTCGCTACGTTATCCACGATACAGCCCGGACGGCACGCAAATCGCGTTTGGGCGCGGGCCAAGCTCATACACTCGGCTTGGATATCGTGGGGCAGGAAACTCTCAGATATGGGTGATGGACGTGTTAAGTAGCCACGGGAGACGTCTAGACGAGTGGGATGGAGGGCAATTCTGGGCGCAGTGGTCGGCTGACGGAAATTCTGTATATTACGCGGCGGATAGAGACGGCCGCAGGAGCATGTACGCGGTTGACGCTAATGGAGGCAAGCCGCACGAAGTACTGAAGATCACGGGAAAAGATATTAATTATACGAGTGTAGCGAATGACGGCACAGCGGTTGTCTGGGCCGATGGCAGCATATATGTGGGCGAAGTAAGCCCTCGAGGATTGGTTTGCGAGCCAAGGCGCATAAGTATCTCGATAGGAAGCGACAGCAAATACGAGTACGTAACGCGCGAAGTTTTCAACACTGCCGACGAAGCTGTTTCTTCACCGGACGGTAAATGGTTAGCGCTGGTTATTCGAGGGGACATATACATACAGCCGGTTTCACGGACACCGGAAGAGGAAGTAGACGCGCCGCGTGGTGGAGAGGCTGTGAACTTCACCAACACGCCAGGTCGAGAATGGATGATTCAATGGCATCCGGAATGCGATAGTTTAGTTTTTGTATCGGATAAGGATGGCGACCAGAACATCTATCAGATGAATCTCAATACGCGGGAGTGGAAACGGCTTACGAACACGCGCGAGGTGGATATTAATCCGCAGCTTTCGCCGGACGGGACGAAAGCCGCATTCTATCGCGGGGAAGGCGACCTGATAGTGCTTGATTTGGATACGATGTGTGAAAGGCGAGTCGCACGCGGTATCACCCGTCGGGGCGTTTGGTATACAGCGCTTGCATGGTCGCCGGACAGCGAATGGTTGGCATATACACAGATCACACCTGCGTATGATAGGGACATCTGGCTTGTTAAACCGGATGGGAGCGAAGAGCCACGCAATATCACGCAGTATCCGACGTCAAACTGGGGGCCATTGTGGACCGCCGACCGCAAGAACATCGTGTTTGTGAGTTACCGTGAAGGTGAATACTCGCGGGTGTATCTCCTTCCGCTGAGGCCACCTGAGATTTTATTTTCGGACGAAATGGAGTTTGGCCGGCCCGACGACGACGAAGAAGAAGAAGCTAGCGATGAAGGACGTGAGGATAAGGATACAAGCGATGGAGCAGTTGTAGAAGAAGAAGAGCAGCTTGTTGAGATCGACTTTCGCAATATCGAGAACCGGGCGCGCGTTATCAGTGAAGCGTTGACCGTTATAAACAACATCGCTGTATCGCCTGACGGCAAGACCTGCATTTATCAGGCGTCTACCACAGAGAACGACTATAAACTGTGGGCGGTTAACCTGCTAACGGGTGAAAGCAACTATGTTGCGATTTCCGCGCCACTCAATTGGCTGGACTGGAATGCTGACTCAGGCTCTTACGGTATCTACGAAGGCGGACGAGTGGTCAAAATCGAAATGAGCGGTTCAGAGGTGCAGGGGCTATCTAATGTCGCTGTTACTGCGAGAGCAGTTGTGGATCGGCCCGCGGAGCTTCTGGCGATGTACGATGAAGCTTACAGAAATCTCAAGTACGGATTCTACGATCCAAGGCTGCACGGTCGGGATATGGATGCTGCCTACCGCAAGTACCGGCGAATGATTGAGCATGCGGTTACTCATGAGGAGTTCGAGATATTTACCACATTTTTGCTGGGCGAGCTTAATGCAAGTCACTTAGGCATCTGGGGCGATACGAGTTTCGAGGGCATCGGTGCGAGCGTGGGAATGCTCGGTGTTCATTTCAATCCGCATTTCGAAGGACGAGGACTGGAAGTGGTAAAGGTGCTGGAGATGGGCCCCAGTGACCGTGATGAAAGCCGCTTATTTGTGGGCGATGTAATCTGTAAGGTGAACGGTAAGTCTATCAGCCGGAGCGAAAACTTCTACGGCTCTCTCGACGGAACCATCGGTCGGACGGTGCATCTGGAAGTGCAGCGCGCAAACGGCTTAGTAGAGGACGTTAGAATTCGGCCAATCTCACGCACGGCTCAGAGGAATCTAGAGTATGAACAGTGGGTGCGGGACAACCGAAGCTATGTCGAAAGTATCTCGAACGGGCGCGTAACTTACCTGCATATCCAGCGGATGTACGACGATTGCCTTTATCGTTTTGAGCGAGACCTGTTCGGATGCGGAATGAACTACGATGCTGTCATAATCGACGTCCGCTACAACGGGGGCGGGTACATCGCCGAACAGCTCTTTGAGATTCTCGGGCGGCGTCCAAGCGGGATGATGCAGCGGCGCACCGGGCCAAAGCATGTTACGCCGGCGAAGATGTACCGAGGTGTAAAAGTGTGCATGACCAATCAGCACAGTTTTTCCAACGCCGAGATGTTTGCCTACGGATTTAGAGAACTCGGCTTCGGTAAAGTCGTGGGGATGCCCACAAACGGAGGCGTTATAGGGACACGCGACTACGAGCTACTCGACGGAACGATGTTTCGCATCCCATTAACGGGGCGCTATAGGTTAGATGGCACAAATATGGAGAACAATCCTGTCGAGCCGGATGTCTGGGTGCAAGCTCCCCTGGGCACCGTTAACGCCGAGGACGATCCGCAGCTCCGAAAAGCCGTTGAGGTCGCCCTGGATGAACTGAGAATGCGCCCTGCTACTTGCCGGTGAAGTTAGCCTTGCGCTTTTCCATGAAGGCTTTCGTTCCTTCCTTCATGTCGCCGGTGGCGCAGATTTCGCCGAACAGTCTCGCCTCGTGCGATTTGGCGTCGTCGAGTGGCATGTCAAGCCCTTCGTTCACCAGCCTGATGCACATCGCTACGGCGGCAGGTCCTTTTGACATTATTGTGCGAGCCATTTCCTCGGCCTTGTCCATCAGCTCGTCCGGCGGGTATACATGGTTAACCAGGCCCATTGCATGCGCCTGGTTCGCTCGAATCATATTGCCGGTCATCACCATCTCTAATGCCCGTCCCTTGCCTACAAGGCGGGGAAGGCGCTGAGTGCCTCCATAGCCCGGTGTGATTCCTAATCCTACCTCCGGTTGCCCAAAACGGGCGTTCTCGTTAGCAAGGCGGATATGACAGGCCATTGCCAGCTCGCAACCGCCGCCAAGGGCAAATCCGTTAATTGCCGCAATAACAGGTTTCGGCAGCTTCTCGATAAGCGTAAACGTGTCATGGCCCTCCTGTGCGAAGTGCGCGCCCGCGCTCTGGTCAAGCGTGTGAATCTCAGTGATGTCGGCTCCCGCAACAAAGGCCTTCTCGCCCGCTCCAGTAACAATGACAGCTTTAATCTCGTCGCTGTCCCGGATGTGTTCGAATGCAGCTTTGATTTCCTGCATCACCTCGTTGTTCAGCGCATTGAGCTTGTCCGGGCGGTTGATTGTGAGAACGGCCAGCCCATCCTTTACTTCCAGCACAAGATTGTTGAATTCCATGGTTTCCCCTCCTAAGACCTAACGACCGATACAAATACGCAATATGGCTTCAATGTGCTGAACCTTACCCGCTATTTTCTCCTGCAGCAGATACAGGTTCAGCCGGTTTAACTTCGTCTTTTTCCGCTTCCCCGTTTGCGGTGTCTGTAAATATTTCAACGGTGCCTTCCTCTGGTGTGATTTCTTCCCGTAACGACTGTTCCTTTGTGAATTTCATAAAATCCCAATGGGCAAGGATATCAGCGACTTGCTGGTCGGACAGGCGCTCCATAGAGAAGAAAGGCATAGGCGGGTAATCATCTATCGTTTCCCTATTCGAGCCGGTAGGGCCTTTCGTGCCTCGGATTTTAGAAAAGACCAAGGAAGTCTCCGCCGTGAAATCGAGTTCTGGAAGGATGCCTTTGTCGCGATGACAGAGCACGCAAGAGGCTGAGAATAACACCTTTCCCCGGCGCGGGTCCCCATCTACATCCGGAGCTTCACTGGCACGCGTGATTGTCACCGGAGGCGCCATGTCGTCGGGGGATATGGAATGCAGGTACGCCAATAACGCCTGCATTCTCTCGTCGCCGAGTTTCAACGCACCTGTTTGGAGGAAAGCCACAATACAGGTATTCACCGACCGCGCTAATGGAATATCGCCTGTGCCAGCATACGCTTCATTATAAAAAGAACGTCTTGCTGTGGAGTTCCACAGCGGATTCGCTGGACGCCAGTATCCGTCGTCGTGCTTGTCTTCATCGAAGTTAGCATGGCAGTAGATGCAGGAGTAGTTGCTCTCTCCCCATGCGCGGTAGTAGTAGCCCTTGCCTGCTAGGGCGAGTTCAGCTTCATCTGTGAAACCCGCGCCATTCCCAGCTTGGCCTGGCAGTGCCATGAAAGCGGCCAAAACTAGAATGACGCCGAGCACGCAGCAAGCTAAAGTAATACGTTGTGCCAGACCTTCCTCCCAAAGCGCGCTTTGCGCCCCACCATTGTAGCGGAAATCCGGTCGTGAGAGAACCATTGGCTTAGCCGGTAGCTCTATAAATCACATTCTCGCCGTGCCTCTCAGCTACTACAGTGCCTTCTTCAAGCATTCCGCTTATCTGTTTTACTACTTCATTCTCATGAATGCCCAAACCGGATGCGATGTCCAGAACCGCGCATGGCCGCCGTCTGAGTAGTTCCAGGATGCTCCCAGCCTGGCTTACCTTGGTTTCGTGCGTGTGGCTCACATCAAAAGGAGCAATGACCTCACCACCAAGCTGTCCTGCTAGCTGCAATAGTCTCTCCGAAGGGATGCATTCCGCGTACTTTTCTGTCGGTGGTCGCACAACCGTGTTAACCTGCACTCGTTCCGGTCGGATGACTTCTATGAGATCCGCCATAGCGGCAATTTGCCCCGGGGTGTCATTCACACCTCCAACGAGCATCACTTCCAGCCAGATTGAGCCATTGTAGCGATTCCTAAAGCTCTGCAAGCCTTTCAACATCGAGTCAAACGTGATATCCGGGTGTGGACGGTTTACTTGCGAAAAAACCTCGTCGCTGCCTGCATCCAGCGAAGGTACAACGAGGTCGGCGAGAGCACACGCTTCAGCAACGCTTTCTACCAGCAGCAGAGATCCGTTAGTAATAACAGCAACGGGAATATCCGTAAGCTCTTTAATGCTGGCAATTATTTTCGCCAATGCTGAGTGTAATGTTGGCTCACCGGAACCGGACATCGTGATGTAATCCGCTTTGCCATCCCGCGCAAGCCACTCCGTAACGTCGGTAAGTATTTCCTCAGTAGGCACGTAATCCTTGAGTTCAGCTGTTTTCTTCGTTGTCGCGCCGAGCTGGCAGTAGATGCAGTCATAAGAGCAGGTTTTATAGGGCACCAGATCGACACCTAAAGAAAAACCCAGTCGTCGGGAAGGCACAGGCCCATAAATATGAGTTCTGCGTTGGCGAGACATGCGCACCTACTCTTGGATACCTTTATTGTCGGGGCCTTAGCTTCATCTTGCACTATAATCAGCAAGAATCGGATGACCCAATTTTCGCTGAGAATCGATGGTGAAGTAGCGGTCGTTCCGGGGAAGTTTGCTGCCGGGCTGGGAAGCATCTGTTCGGCAAGGACCTTCTCCGGGCGAGACCTCGCGCGACGTGACCGCATATTCAGCCATGTGGCATCTGGCGGCATCGCTCTAGCCGCAGGAGCTGAAAACGCGCTGGACGCGCTTGCGGCGTATATTCAGCGCAGAAGTACCGATCTCAAGCCCCATTCCGAGTCGATTCTCGGTCGGCTGATGGTCTCGGCGAAGAATGACATCTGCGAGGGGATTGAGCCTTCAGTGTGTATCCCCCATCTGTCCGAGTTCTGTGGTGAAGCTTCATTGCTTGAGGATAAGCCATTCCTAATCCCGCTAAACGCTCTACGAAATCTTCAAGACGCTCTTGCTAAGGAATGGCATGTGAACGCTTTGGGCACCTGGGTCCAAGCGGGAAGCGATGTGATGCCGCCGCGTTCGCAGGAGACAATAGAGCTTTTTCAGGATACGATAGCTAGCCAGAGTCCACATCTCCCGGACAGTCCGGGAGTACTGGATATAGGTTGCGGTTGCGGCGTGCTTGCGCTCCTTACTGCGGCAACGCTGAAAGATAAGGCACCCAGAATAACTGCAACGGATGTAATGCCAGAGGCTATTGCTTCCACGCGTTTGAATGTAGCGCGCTTCGTAGATGAAGGCTTGAATGCAATTGACACAGTTAAGGTCTTGAAAGCTGGCGACCTCTTCGATCCTGTCGGGGAAGCGTGCTTTGACCTGATTATCTTCAACGCTCCCTGGGTGGTGGCACCGGTGGGGTCCCGAGTCGACATTTCGCTCAATGACCCGAAACAGAAAACGATTGCACGCTTCTTAGGAGAGATTCCCAGACACCTCGGGTCTATGGGGAGATTGCTGCTTGGCTACGCTGATAATAGCGGCCAGAGGGTTGTGGACCGGGTCCTGGAGCTAGCGGAGAAAGCCGGCCTAAGCGTGCTGAAAGAGCGTTCGGTTCGCGTACAGACGCATCGAAAGAAGCGCAAATGGCAGCGTATATACGTCTGGGAAATGGGGCGCGACGATGATTAGCCCAGCTCTCCCCAGTGAATAGTGGGAATCGGTATTTTCTCCCGGATTGCCGTAGCGTTGATGTGACCGATGCATCCCGCTGAGCAGGTTAAAGCCAAATCAATCTCCGCGTCCTGCCAGGTTTTAAGCTTGCGGGCGCTTTGCTCAGCTGCGAATTCAGGATAGCGCAGATAGAACATGCCACCATAACCGCAGCATCCTTCTACTTCAGGGAACTCGCTAACTCTCATGCCCCATTTTTGCAGCACCGTTAGCGCAGTCGTTTTATCTCCTAAGGCGTATCCCAAAGTGCAGGGATTATGCCATGCGATATTGAGTTCTCTCCAAGCGGGATTTAGTGAAGGCGCTGGTAGCTCATCGTATAGTTCCACGTCGAGCACGGGTTCCGGCAGCCGCGCAAGCTCCTTGTCTCCCAGGATTTCCGGGTAGCGTTCTTTCACCGTTTTGTAGCAAGTCGGATTAGTGAACAGAATTCGATCATATGGGGCAGCGGCGAATAGTCTGGCGTAGCTTCTTGCCATCTTCTCGAATGCCTTCTCGTCGCCAGTATTGAGCGCACTGGCTCCACAGCAGGGGGATTTGAATTCAGTATCCACCCGGAATCCCAACGAATTCAGCAACCTGACGGTGCCTGCGAACGCGCCGGGGAAATGGATATCGGTAAGGCAATCGAGAAAGTAGCCGATTATTCCACGCTCGGGCTGAGCGACCTTCTGCTGATTCCGAATGTAGTCGTACGCACGTCCGCGGGCGATTGCTGAAACGGGTAAAGGAAATTCCGTTTTGCCCAGGAATAGGGTGGGGGAACGAGCGCTGAGAACTGACGCACGATGGTTGCGCGAAAGCTTATCTATCACCGACCGTAGCTTGTCGTTGACGCTTACCTGCTTCGCGGCCCACGGTATCAAAGAGAACGGTAAAGCCCCAATTCCAGAAATGAGTCGAGTATTTCCCCGTTCTGCAAGTACTGATCGCATCAGCCACTGCATATGCAATGGCGGAGGGTGTTTGCGCGCGATATCGAAGCGCATCGCTTCGAATATCGGCACAGTCGCCATCGTTGACGGGCAGACTTCAAGGCAACGATAGCATCTTAAGCAGAAGTTCAAATACTCGTTGACCTCGCAGTCACTGTGCCAGTCGGAAGTAACGTTATCGCTAGGGTCGCCCAAGGCAGACAATGGAAGTGAACGAAGGTCTCCACGCATAGCGCTGGCAAGCAGGATTTTTCCTCTGGCGGCGAAACCTTCATTACCAGTGGTTTCGTAGGTGGGGCATATGGAATGGCACTTCGCGCAGTAAGCGCAGGATAAGGGATCGATCCTGTAATCCTTTGTGGTGCGCACAACGCCAAAATATTAGCATAGTGCCATAGACACTGTTTCATAGAATCTATTTACATTATGTTAGAATTCTATAGGTAATGGATATTCATCAGCTGCGCGTATTCGCATCCGTATTCAGGAACAAGGGCTTTTCTAAGGCGTCCCAGGAACTGAAGCTCACGCAGCCTACTGTCAGCAATCACGTGATGAGTCTGGAAAAGGAGCTTGGCTGCAAGCTATTTGATCGAACCGGTCGCAGAGTGATACCTACGGAAGAAGCGGAAGTGCTCTATCTTCACGCATTAGACCTGATAGAGAGACTTGTCGGCATACCGGATGCCATCCGAGGTAGAAACCGGGAAATAGCAGGTGAGCTTATTGTCGGTGCCAGCACTATCCCTGGGACTTACATCCTTCCGGCAATCGCGGCGGATTTCGTGAAGCGCTATCCTGGCGTTTCGTTCGAGATTAGGCTCGGGGATACAGAGAGAATCGCCAATATGGTGCGGGATCACGAAATACTGATTGGCACCGTCGGTGCGAGAACTGCGGGCAGTAAGCTCGATTACCGTCCCTTCGTGGAGGACGAGCTTGTGCTGGCGGGTTCTCCGAAGTTTATAAGCCGCGATGCGGTTTCATTGGAGCAGCTCAGAGCAATTCCGTTCCTTCTGAGAGAGGAAGGGTCGGGAACGAGAAAAGTAATGGAGGAGTACCTCGCGAAAAAGGGATTGAGTATCAAAGACCTCAAAGTAGTAGCTGTTTTAGGGTCAACTGACGCGGTGAGAGAAGCGGCGAAGGCGGGTTTAGGAGCATCAATCCTGTCGAAATTCGCGCTTGCGGAAGAACTCACGGCAAGCAAGCTTGCAATGGCTAAAATTAAGGGCGTCAGAATGAAGCGGGTGTTTTTTATTGTCACGCACAGAAAGCGAACACTGCCAGCACACTACCGGCTCCTAGTGGAGGATATGACGCGGTGGTCTGTACAGTCTGTGTACTAGTGAGTGGCTCCTTAGGTGCTTATCAGCGCAATATTTCTCCCTACATTCCTGTCAGTGTGTGAATAGCTTCAGCATATACTATAGAGCATTGCTATTGGACATATAGAGGGACGCTATCTATAATGCGTTCTGTCCAATCAAATTCCCGAGGAGAATCAGATGGAAGCCAACTACGAACCTATGTGGGAATCGCTGGGACTCGACCTGGCGGCTCATGACGAACTTCTGCGGATACTCGGAAAAGGCTATTCGGACGTCTTTCTTTCACAAGAGAACCGTCCTAAAGGTATGAGCTACTTCGACTTTGTAATGAGCGAGGTACATGGTCTGCGAGTCAAGGAGTTAATTGACGGGCAGAAGGAAGGACGAAAGGTTATAGGCTCATTTTGCGTCTTCGTGCCGGAAGAGATTGTCCGAGCTGCTGATGCTACATTGGTCGGGCTGTGCACCGGCGCCGATTTCGCCACTGACGAAGTGGATGAGCTTCTCCCACGGAATACGTGTGCGCTCATCAAGTCAGCGTTCGGTTTCAAGCTAGGGAAGGTATGCCCGTATATAGAAACCGCAGACATGCTTGTCGGCGAAAACACGTGCGATGGGAAGAAGAAATCCTATGAAGTTTTGGGAGGTCTCGTTGACAACCTGTACGTGATGGATCTCCCGCAGACGAAATCACCTGAAGGCCGGGCGCTTATGAGGGCGGAGTATGTCCGCTTCAGGGATGCGATAGAAGAGCTGACAGGGATTACGATCGATGCTGAACGGTTGAGGAAGGGAATCGGGATTGCCAACGACAAGCGGCGCGCTATACACCGTTTGAACAGCTTTCGGAGCGCCGATCCTGCACCCATTTCCGGACTGGATGCTCTCCTCGCCAACCAGGTGTATTTCTACGACGATCCGGCGCGTTTCTCGGAGTCGGTCAACAAGATCTCCGATGAGCTGGAACAGCGTGTGCAAAAGGGGGAAGGCGTGTTTCCTGAAGGGACGCCCCGGATCCTGATGTCCGGATGCCCGATGGCCGTGCCGAACTGGAAGGTTCCCTGGATTGTGGAAACTTCCGGTGCGGTGATAGTCGGCGAGGAGTCGTGCGTCGGAGAAAGAGGGACGCGAAATCTTGCCGACGATTCCAGAAACACAATTGACGAACTTATGGAGAGTATTCTAGATCGATACTTTCAGATAGACTGTGCTGTATTTACGCCGAATCTGGAACGGCAGCGGCATATTGAGGAGATGTATAAACGCTACAACGCAGATGGGGTTATCCACTATGGTCTCCAGTTTTGCCAGCCTTACCAGTTCGAGTCTATGAACGTTGAGGCTAATCTAGAGAAGAAGGGCATTCCCACACTCAGAATCGACACCGACTACAGCATGGAAGACATTGGCCAACTTAAAACCAGGATCGAGGCTTTTATTGAGAGGATATCGTAGCCGTAATAGTCACAGGTTATCTAATGATTTGCGCTGGAATAGACATTGGATCTAGAAGTATAGAGCTCGTCGCACTGGAAGATGGTCGAGTAGCTGTAAGTCGTCGAGTTGACACGACTTACGATCCTATAGCGCAATGCACGCGGTTACTAAACGGCATCTCCTATTCTCGTTTGATTGCTACAGGTTATGGGCGTGAACTTCTTACTCAGCGCTTTCCTGCGACCGCGATAACCGAGATCCAGGCTTACGCCCTTGGGGCGAGGAAACTATATTCTGACTGCCGGCTGATTCTCGATATTGGCGGCCAGGATACGAAGGCTATTGCTCTCTCAGAGTTGGGGGACGTCAGGAAGTTTGAGATGAACGACAGGTGTGCGGCTGGAACCGGCAAATTTCTCGAAGTAATGGCTGCGAGTTTTCAGATACCACTCAAAGATTTTGGGAGTTTCGCGCTTAGAGGAGGGAAAGGGATTGCTATAAGCAGCATGTGCGCCGTATTCGCCGAAACTGAAGTAACGTCACTTATAGCGCGGGCGAAGCGTCCAGAGGACGTCGCACTCGCGGTTCACAAATCCGTCGTTCGTAGGTCGGTTTCAATGCTGAAACGTGTTTCTGTGATTGGACCGCTCTTATTTGCCGGAGGCGTCGCGCTAAATCCGTGTGTTCGCAATTTGCTTGCAGAAGAGGTTTCCTGCGAGGTCGTAGTGCCGGATGCGCCAGAGTCGGTTGGGGCATTGGGTGCAGCGCTCTATGCGACGAAAACAGCAAGTATCAAGAACAAACGTCTAGCCCTCTGAGCTGAGTTACAATAGCTTTGTGCGCGTGCTCGTCAAAACCTTCGGCTGCAAAGTTAACTACGCCGATACTGAAGCGCTCGTTTCTGCTTTAGCTAAACACGGTCATCTATGCACGCACGTATCAAGCGAGTGGGACGAATCTGCGAAACCCGATGTTGTTGTCGTAAACACGTGCGCGGTTACAGCAGGCGCAGTAAAGAAAGCAAGGCAGTTTGCGCGACGCTGCCTGCGTAAGCTACCGCAAGCCAGAATCATCCTCACTGGCTGTGCGGCGCGCGAGACAAGCATAGCTTCTGAGTTCGCATCGCTTAGTGTAGAAGCTTTCGGCGATCTCAAGTTGATTCCAAATGAGATAGGTATGGACGGATCGCCTGCTTCTGTTTCGCGAGAACGACGTACGCGCCGATTTCTCAAGATACAGGACGGCTGTAACAGTTTCTGCTCGTACTGTATCATTCCTTACGTGCGGTCAATGGAGTGTAAACCGGGGAAGCGCGTTCTCGCTGAAACTGCGGAAAGCGTGGAAGCTAGAACTCCAGAGATAGTTTTATGCGGGATAAATCTGGGTTTGTATAGCGAGCCGGACGAGGGCTATGATCTTGTGGCGCTGCTCGAGCGCGTTCTAAAAGCGCTGCCGGATTCATCCAGGCTGCGGATTTCTTCTATTGAGCCTGAACATGTCACAGAAGAGATGCTAGGGCTTTTTGAGCACCCGCGTCTATGTCCACACCTGCATCTTCCATTGCAGTCGGGCAGCGATCCTGTGCTCTCAGCTATGGGGCGCAAGTATGACAGCAAATACTTCAGGGACCTGGTCGGAAAATTCCGCAAGCGAAATCCCTCAGGGGCGGTAACAACAGATGTAATGGTCGGGTTCCCTGCGGAAACAGAGGATGATTTCAAAGCCACCTGCGAAATGGTTCGCGCATGCGAATTTGAGCGAGTTCACATTTTCAGATATAGCTCGAGACCTAAGACCGATGCGGGCAATCTGGGAGAACTCCCTAGCGTTTTAGTCAGTCGAAGGCAGGAAGACCTCCGTGCGCTATGTCGGCACGCAACCAGGAAAGCGCTAAGCAGATTCGTTGGTGATAAGTGTAAGGTTGCAATCGAGAGCGACGGTTGCGGCTACGGCGAAGCATATCAACGCGTTTGCGTTGGGCCATCCGCGAGGCAGACCGGTTTAGTTCTGGTAAGACTTGAGAAGCTAGAAGGGGATTCGTTTACCGGTACAGTACTAAGCAACTAGGTGCACGTGCATATTGCCCACAGAGAACAGAGCGGCCCCTAAGGACCGCTCCACTTCCTTCCCCTGCCATAGTTGAAGGAGTAGACGATTTCACTTAGCAGCAGCGTGAAGCTGAACTTCAGCTGCTTTCTTGCCTTCGTGATATGCTTTGAGATTCATTTCGAGCATATCCTTGTGGTGCGCGGGAAGGGCCCAGTCTATGCCCTTCTCCATGTTCACGTCGTCAATTACACCTCGCGCCGCTGCAAACGCCCCTAGAGCCGCAACCGAGGCGAGCACCGGGTGTCCGACCTCCAACGCGATATCCGCAGTTGGAATATAGACTACCGACAGGTCGTCACGTTTGCTGCGTTCTGGTGACAAGTTCGTATTCACAACCAGGACACCACCAGGCGCCATCAAGGGCTCAAATTTGTCGAAGCTAGGCGCGTTCATAACGATGACGCCGTTCGGGTGATGAGTGTGAGGGCTGCCAATAATCTCATCACTGATTACCACGTTGCAGTTAGCCGTGCCACCGCGACTCTCCGGTCCGTAGCTGGGGATCCAGGCTGTATAGAATTCCTGGAGCATTCCGGCATATGCGATGATCTGGCCGATGGTCATAATGCCCTGCCCACCGAAACCAGCAAAAACGTACTCTTCCAGTAACATCGTTAACCTTCCTCCTTATCGGTTTGGCTAGCAGTCTTTTCTTCCTCCCAGATGTCCTTGTACACGCCCAGAGGGAAGTTCTTCGTCATCTGTTCCTCGACGAACTTAACTCCCTCCTGCGGGGTAACGTGCCAGTTGACGTTGCAATTGCTGAGCACTTCTACCATAGAGAAGCCCTTATCCTCCAGTTGCGCCCGGAAGGCTTTCTTGATAGCCGCCTTGGCCTTGAGGATGTGCTTGGCGTCGTGCATGCTTACACGCGCAATGTACGCCGCTCCAGGCAGTGGAGCCAGCATTTCGCTCATTTTCATTGGCCAGCCGATGCGCTTAGCGTCGCGTCCGAGAGGTGAAGTCGTGGTCTTCATGCCCAGAAGCGTGGTTGGGGCCATCTGACCGCCCGTCATGCCGTAAATCGCGTTGTTGACGAATATGCATGTTACGCGTTCGCCACGGTTGCAGGCGTGTATGGTTTCAGCAGTACCGATAGCCGCTAGATCACCATCTCCCTGGTATGTCATCAACACAGAGTTGGGACGCATCCGCTTCGCACCGGTAGCGACTGCAAGAGCTCTGCCGTGGGGCACGCTGATGAAATCGAAATCGAAGAACTCGTAGCTGAACACGCTGCACCCGACCGAAGCGATTCCTATGCAACGGTGCTGGATGCCCAGCTCGTCAACTACCTCCGCAATAATCTTGTGAGTTGTCCCATGGTTGCATCCAGGACAATAGGTAAATGGCTTATCAGTCAGCGACTTTGGCCGTTGGGCAACGACCTCATACTCGGTTCCTTCTATAGTTACAGTGTCCATCACTTTCCTCCTATGAAACGTGCCAGAGGGTATTCGGATCTTCCGGGTTATTGAGTATTGCGCGAATGGGCTCAGTTAAGTCTTCAGGGGTGAACGTTAATCCTCCGTGTTTTGGCACGAAGTGCACGGGCTTCTTGTCCAGAACCGCTAGCTTCACATCTTCGATCATCTGGCCCCAGTTCATCTCGGGGACGAGAATAGCCTTTATGTGCTTACTGTTAGCATATTCCCTGATAGCATCGTAAGGGAACGGCCATACGGTAATGGGCCTAAATAAGCCTACTTTCAGTCCTTCCTGCCGAAGGAGGCGGATTGCGCTATGCGTGACGCGACTGGGCGATCCTATGGCCACTACAAGAAGCTCAGCGTCGTCCGTAAGGTACTCATCGTATCGCACGTCCTCTTTTTTGAGCCTCTCGTATTTGTCGATGAGCTTCTCATGTGCGACAGCCATATCTACAGGATCGAGCCAGATCGACGTAAGCACGTGGCGCTCGCGCCCTTCCTGGAATTCGTCGAGTTGCCAATCGCTCTTGTCAGGCGGGTCCATCCAGGGCATTGTGGTGTAGTCCACGGGCTCCATCATCTGGCCGATTGTGCCATCGGTGAGAACCATTGCTGGATTACGCCACTTGTCCGCTAAAACGAATGCATCGTAGACGAATTGGGCCATCTCTTGCACTGAGTTGGGAGCGAGAGTGATTAGGCGATAGTCGCCGTGCCCGCCTCCCTTAGTAGCCTGGAAATAGTCTCCTTGATGCGGTGCGATATTGCCCAATCCGGGACCGCAGCGAACGACGTTCATCACCACCATCGGGAGCTCCATCATGGCGATGTACGACAGCCCTTCCTGCTTGAGCGAAATGCCGGGAGAGCTGGAGCTCGTCATCGCACGGGCGCCAGTTGCAGAAGCGCCCATAATCATATTGATCGCGGCGACTTCGCTCTCGGACTGGATAAATGTTCCCCCGTGCTCCCAGATATGAGCGCTCATATACTCCGTTACTTCGTTCTGGGGCGTGATTGGATAACCGAAATAGGCTTTGCATCCTGCGCGATAAGCGCCTTCGCAGGCTGCATGATTTCCCTTCATAAACACACGTTCGTCAGACATACTTAGTATTTCCTCCTGAGAATCGATGGGGAGGCTACGCGCTCTTTTCCTTGACTTCCTTGTAAACGCGGATTGCCGCGTCCGGGCACACTATAGCGCAAAGACGGCAGCCTGTGCACTTGCCGCCGGCATCAATATACTCGACAGGATAAAGACCGCGCTTATTGAGCTTAGCCTTAGTATTGTGTATTAGCTCGTGCGGGCAGGCTGGGATGCAGAGCAAGCAGCCTTTGCAGGCATCATCTAGGATTTCTATCATTGGCATTAAGCATCGACCTCTCAAGCGAGATATACAGCTAATAATAACACCCAGTTCCGGGACGGTTCGCAAGCCTATGCCGCGACTACCGCTAATATTACCGGAGAAAAGGCGCAGATAACTTGTCGCAACATTATATCACACTAGAGAATATTTTCACAAGGTGTCTGACGCTTCAAACCGTATTTTTCGCCTGTACTAATAAGCCGCCAACACGCATTAGCATAGGGGATGATAGCAGGAAACATTCCCAAGACTGGATGTTATTGGCTTCGGAGAAGCACGAAAACACTCGTCTGTCGCTAGGGGGCAACGTACTGCGTAAGCGCATCCCTCAGGAGGGCGTATTAGGTCTGGCGGCTGGCCCGGAACGGCTTTGAGTTTTCGCTTGGCGTCCACACGTGGAAGCGAGTCTAATAAGGCTTTTGAATAGGGATGTCGCGGCGCTAAAAAGAACTCCTTACTCGTTGTCTCCTCAATTACCTTTCCGGCGTACATGACAAGCACGCGGCTGCAAGTGCCGGCAACAACGGATATGTCGTGCGTGATTAAAATGATCGACGCGCCAAATTCATCCTTTAGCCGCATAAGCAGGCTCAGGATCTGGGCTTGAATCGTTACATCAAGTGCTGTTGTGGGCTCATCGGCCAGCAAAAGCGATGGCTGGCAGGATAATGCTATGGCAATCATAACCCGTTGGCGCATACCTCCGGACAGCTGGTGCGGGTAATGGCTGAAGCGCTGCTCAGGATCGGGAATGCCCACCGTACGCAGGAGATTGATGCTTTCGCGTCGGGCATCGTCTTTTGCCATACCGCGGTGAAGCATCAACGTTTCCATCACCTGGAAGCCAACAGTGAAAACCGGATTAAGGGAGGACATTGGGTCCTGAAAAACCATACCGATTTCATTGCCACGAATTTTCTTGAGCTGGGCCATCGACGCGCGCACCATGTCAATCTCCGCACCGGATCCCAGCGTTGACGGCCGGAACATTATTCTGCCTTGGGCTTTGGCTCCCGGAATCTCCCGCGTAAGGCCTGGAATAGACAGCGCAGTGATGGTCTTACCACAACCGGATTCACCCAGAAGGCCGATCATCTCGCCTGGAGAAACCTCAAAGCTAATGCCGCGGACAGCGTGCACAGTGCCTCGCTCGAGAGCGATATCGACTCTTAAATCGTCCACACGGAGCAAGGAGCTTTTATGGTTGGGCAGTGTAGTCATGCAGATAGCTCATAAGGGCTTTGTGTAACAAGTCAAAGGCACGCTCGTCGGGAGCTTCTATGTACGCACGCACAACTTCCTCGGTCCCCGAAGGTCGAAGAAGAAGCCATGAGTCATTCTCGAATACTAGCTTCACTCCGTCAATCGAAACGACTCTCGCGACAGGATTATCGAGGAATACGCCGGTTTGAGCCAGTTCATTTACGTCGCTCATAACGTCGCAAATGCTGTCTTTCGGCAGTTCCAGGTCCAATCGTTCGAATACGGTTCGTCCGAACTGGTCACAAAACTCGTTCCAGACTTCTGATAGCTTGGCCCCTTTGGTAGCAAGCAAGTCGAGCAGCAATGCGACGGACAGAATGGCGTCCTTATCAGGCACATGTCCCGCTACGGATAGCCCGCCTGATTCCTCGCCTCCAATCAACGCGCCTTCCCGCAGTTCCCTTCCGACGTATTTAAAGCCAACGGGAGTCTCCTTAGCTTCTACTCCGTGCGCGATAGCAACCGCATCTAGCAGGTGAGACGTCGCCACCGTGCGCACAAGCGAGCCGGTCTGTTCTTTGGTTGTGAGAAGAAACTCAGCCAGCAGCGGCAAAACTCTGTTGCAGCCGAAGTACTCGCCTTCGGCAGTCATTAGGGCAAAACGGTCAGAATCTCCATCTGTCCCGAGCAAAAGGGCGTAATCGCCCTCGACGATATCCGGCTTCAGAATTTCAAGGTTGGTCGGTGACGGATCTGGAAGCATGCCGCCGAAAAGCACATCGCGCTCGCCGAAGCGAGTATCGACGGTTACTCCGTGCCGCCGTAAGTACTCATCAAGCCAACCTGCGCCGACGCCATGGAACGCGGAATAAACGTAGCTATCGTGCAGCGTGCTAAGCGCAGCAGGATTAACCAACTCATCGAGCTGTGCGAAGTAGTCCTCGCGTATGTCCAGAGTCTGTCCCCGCCATTCGGTGTTGAGTTGAGGCGGCTCGAAGCCCGCAGTTTCTAGCTCAAAGATGATGTCTGTGATCCGTTCTGTTGTCGAGGTTTCGGCGGGACCGGCAAAGTCAGGGATGAATTTGATGCCGAGATAATAAAAAGAATTGTGGCTCGCCGTGAACATCAGAGCCCCGGCGGCTTTTTCGCTCCGCACTGCAAAAGCGCAAACCGGTGTTGGAACCGGAGCTTCAAACACTATGCTCGGCTGGTTCTGTTCAACGAGGTGGTTAGCCACGTTGTGTGCAAATTCGGCGGCTTGAAACCGGTTATCGTAGCCGATGATTAGCGGTCTGCCGTTAGCTTCGGTCTCGATAAGATAGCGCCGCACTGCCTCGGCGACAATCACGGTTCGCGGAAATGTGAAGTCGAACGATATAACGCCGCGCCAACCGTCGGTTCCGAAGTTGATTGGCTTCACACTTACAATTATACACTCTGCCAACCTGGAAGCAGGCTGCGTTGCGCTGCGCCTGTGCTATATTTACGATATGGAGGCTGTGATCATCGCAGGCGGATATGGCACGCGCCTTTATCCACTTACACTCGAGCGCCCAAAGTCCCTGCTTCCTTTCTTGGACCGCCCGATAATCGAGTATCAATTGGACTTGGCGCGCGAAGCGGGATGCCAGAGGGCTTTCGCGGCAACCGGTCATATGAGTGCCGATGTTGAAACATATGTTGATAGCTGTAGATTCGACATTCATCTGGTCACAGAAGAAGAGCCTTTGGGTACGGGCGGAGCGGTCGCACTTGCGCTTCGCTCATCAAACGTAGAGCCGCCTGTTATGGTTCTCAACGGCGACATTGTGTGCGATATAGCACCACGAAGCCTGCTAGAAACACACAAGCGCTTAGGAGCGTGGCTGACTATAGCCGCTGCCGATGTGCTTGACGCTTCTAGCTTCGGAACACTAACGATTGATGAAACTGAGAGCTTACTGGCATTTAATGAGAAGTTATCCCAAGATGCTGGTGAAGAGCCGACACCTGTCAACGCTGGTATTTATTTGATGGGGGAAAAAGCCTGCGCCGAACTAGCGTCTCGTGAAGGGGCATTTAGCCTGGAGGAGGATTTCTTCCCTGAACTTGCCCGGCAGGGGCTAATACGGGTACACAGGCATAAAGGTTTCTGGCGCGACGTGGGCACGCTGGATAGGTATTTCAAGACGCAGTTCGATATCCTTGGCTACTTTCTGACGATGGGTAGGGAGAATTTCGGCGGAGACAGGGACGACTACGCGCTGTTTCGCGACTTCATATACATCCATCAAGATGCGCAGCTAGGCGATAACTGTGATCTATTCCATCGGGTTATCCTGATGCGTGGAGCAAAGCTCGGGAACAACTGCTATCTGCGAAATTGCATTGTGCTTCCGGGTGGCATCGTGGGAAACCAGTGCCGCCTTGAGAGCGTGTTAGTAGATAGTGACACTACGATTCCCGATGGCACGGAAGCTGAATCTCGCGCGTTTTCAGGTGACCGAGAAGAGGTTTTCACTGGCTGAGAATATGCCAATGCGGTTACCTCGACAGTAGTTGTCAACATGTTATGAACCAGATGAACACGATTTCTTTTCCAGATATCAACGGGCTTTTCGCCATGGAAAGGAAGTGACCCGATGATACTCACTGTAACCTGCAATCCGTGTATAGACAAGAGCTTCCTGGTAAGGGGGCTTACGCCTGAGGCAAAAATGAAAGCGTGGGATGTGCGTTACGACCCAGGCGGTGGTGGCGTCAACGTTTCGCGCGTAATCAAGCGGCTGGGCGGCGAGACACTTGCCTATGGCTTTGCCGGCGGCCACACCGGCGCGGCTTTGCGAGACCTGCTGGGCCAAGAAGCTCTTCCCCACAATCTTATCAAAGTCAAACATCCCACCAGGATAAACATCACGTTTCTTGACGAGGAAGATGGCGCGCAGTACGTTTTCAGTCTGCCCGGCGCAAGGGTGGACGGCCCGGAATGGAAGCGACTCGTAGCGGCGATCCGCGGTGTCGAGCCAAAGCCTGAGTTCCTAGTAATCAGCGGCAGCCTGCCGCCAGGCTTAACGGCAGCTGCCTATGAAGAGCTGGCGAAGGACGCGCGGGAGCGGGGAGTTCAGGTGCTGGTGGATGCTTCTGGAGAGCCGCTGCGTGCGACGTTGAAACATCGGCCCCTTATCGTCAAGCCAAACCGGCGTGAACTTGGGCTGCTAACAGGACGCGAGCTTTCAGGAATCGACGAGGCCTTAGCAGCTTCGCGCGAAGTGCTGGAAATGGGACCTCAGTCAGTGATCGTTTCAATGGGGCCGGACGGTGCGCTGGCTGTCAACGCTGAAGGCGCGTGGAGGGCAACCGCTCCCCCCGTAAAGACAGTGAGCAAAGTAGGCGCAGGAGACTCGATGATGGCGGCGGTCGTCCGCAGCCTGCGAATGGGCAAAACGCTGCCCGAGGCGCTAAAGCTAGGTGTTGCCGCGGGAACTGCGGCGACAATTTCCCCTGGCACCGAGCTTTGCTTGCTCAAAGACGTAAATCACCTTTTCCCAAAGGTGGAAGTGACGAGCATATAGCCATTTGCGGCACCGTTAGCTACCGTTTCTCTCCCAAATCCACCTGGGCGCATACAAGGCCGGTTATCAGCTTGGGATAGAAATCGGTGGACTTCTGGGGCATTACTTCGCCCCTGCCGGCGACATCGCGTATTTGCGCCAGTTTTGTTGGATTCATGAACAGCACAAACTGATGTGTTCCTTTGTCCACGCGCTCGATGGCGACATCCACATACCGTTCGTAGCTAAGGTTAGTTTTTGCGGCTTGAGCTTCCTTGGTTATCCCCAGTATGTGCTCAAGAATAACTTCATGGAGAATGGCCACATCCAGTGAGCGCCAAGCGTCAGATCGGTCCGGAGCCAACTTGCCCATTATCTCAGCGTCCTTAAGCCTGAGAAGCCGAAATGCTCCTATGCAATAAAGGCCAAAAGCGTGAACACCGGGGCTTTCGGCCAGTTTCGACAGGGATGCAAGTGTAGAATCCCTATCCGCACGCTCTTCGACAATGAAGAATTCCTCTAGCTTTTGCTGGAAGCCTTGCAGATCGAAATCTGCCAGGCTGTGAATGACGCGGTGCGTCGGTAAAACAACAAGCCCTGGGTCGCTCATTCCGACCATCGTTACCATGGCATTGCGTGGATTCTGTGCGCTATCGCCTCCAGCATATTCACTTAGGCGATAGTCGCGGTAATTGATCGCAGTCTCATAGCGATGATGCCCGTCAGCGATAAACAGCGGCCTTTCTTCCATTTCGCGTTGAACGGCTGCAATAACCTCGGGATCGGTCACCGCCCACATTTTGTGAATAACATCCTCTTCTTCGTTGTGCGCGGTCATATCTGGAGGGCGGTCGACATGCGGCTCTAGCAAACCCATCACCTTGTTTTCGTCATCCGGGTATAGCTGGAATATTTGCCCGAAGTGGGTATCTGTATGCGTAAGAAGCTTGAAGCGGTCTTCTTTCGGTGCGCTTAACGTACGCTCGTGAGGCTTGACCTTACCACTGGAATAATCCTCAAGCTCTACCAGTACGGTCATGCCTTTGCGCACATATGTCTGGCCGTCAGGTGCTTTGAACTCCTGGTGGTAAACGTATATCCCGGGATTGACATCCTCTACGAGTATTCCGCCTTCGAGCCATTGTTTAAGCGTCTCGCCCGCGCGCGCGTATACGCTGCTCTGTTCCCCGTTGTCAGGGAAATCTCGACCCTTAATAATGCGGACGATATTGTAATCGCTAGCGGCGTAATACTTGTCCTGCAATTCCGGTGTGACCCGATCGTAGGGTAGGGTTGTGACGCTAGTGAAGTCCCCAACCTTCCCCTTGTCGAAGTGCGTGCCTTTGAATGGGAATATCCTGGCCATTTTCAGCTCCTCAAAAGGCTAAGATACAGAGAATTGTAGTGTTTGCTATCCCGTGAAAAAATCGCGAACGATGTCCACAACCTCAAAGCCGACTCGCGCCTGGCCTTCTTTCGTCTGGGCACCGACGTGTGGCGTAAGTACTACGTTATCGAACTCGGCGAAGATATGCTCGGTTGCAGGCTCTTTTTCGTACACGTCAAGCCCTGCTCCTGCAATCTCGCCGTCTATCAGCGCTTGGGCCAGCGCAGGTTCATCAAGAACGCCGCCGCGCGCGCAATCGACGATGAACGCTGAATTCTTCATCTTCTTAAATTGGTCAGTGGAGAGCATATGATGGGTTTCATCGTTGTGAGGGACATGTACCGAAATGTAATCTGAGCGCTCCAAAAGGCCATCAAGGCTTGTGTCCGCTACGTCTGATAAGCCAATGTCGCTTGCCTTGACGTAGGGGTCAAATGCGATAGCTTTCATGCCCAGCCCAATGCACCGTTTCGCCAGCTCCTGGCCGATGCGGCCGATGCCAATGATGCCTACTGTTTTGTTCCACAACTCCACGCCCTTGAAGCGCTTTTTCTCCCATTTCATTGCCTTCATGCTAGCGTCAGCGGTATGGATCTTGCGCGCTAGCGAGAACATCATCCCAATAGCAAGTTCCGCTACGCTTACGCTGCTCGCGGCAGGTGTATTGCGGACGGTAATCCCCTTAGACTCGGCGTAAGGTACATCGATATTATCCAGTCCGACGCCACCGCGCACAAGAAGCTTAAGATTGGCTCCTGCATCGATAACTTCCTTAGTAACCTTCGTTGCGCTGCGGACTACCAGGCATTCGTATTCAGGGACGACCTTCAGGAGCTCGTCTGCGGGGGTTCCCTGATCGTTGTGAATAACCTCCAGGCCGGAGATTTCCATCATCTGTCCGGCGGCTTTTGGGTCCATTGGATCGCAGATTAGTACTTTAGCCATGATAATCCCTCCTGGGATAACGAATAAGGCTTACCGTATCCTGTCGCACTAGCACAAATGCGACATAAACACTTCCTGGGCGGCTTTAACGCCAACTCCCAGCTCGATCGGAGCGCCGAACTTCTTCATCGCCATCTCGAACGCAGCGAGCCCCATGATGGTGTCGAAGTAGTCCTGGTAGCCAATGGTGCCGATACGAATGATCTTTGTCTTGTAATCGTCCTGTCCAGCGGCCATGAATACGCCCCATTCGTCGCGCATGAACTTCACTACTTTCGTGGAATCGATGCCATCCGGCATCAGGATCGGAGTAAGGACATTGGATGGGAATTTTTCGCTTAGTCGCTTGAATCCCAGAGCTTCAGCTGCAGCGCGGACGGCTTGGCCTTGAATCTCGTGACGCTTGTGGATATTAGGCAGCCCCTCTTCCAGCAACATGTCGAGTGATACGTTCAGCTGCTGGAACAGGCTCACGTTACTCGTCCAGGGGTGCGTGCGTTTTGCATCGTTCTTGATTGCGGCATCAAGGTCGAAGTAGAAGCCCGTGCGGTCGGTCTTATCCATCTTCTCGACTGCTCGGGGTCCGAGCACGATAAACGCGATTCCCGGCGGCATCATAAAGCCCTTCTGCGAGCCGCTTATGAGCACGTCAAGGTCCCATTCGTCCATCGGACAGGGATGCGCCAGCAGTCCGCTGATAGCGTCAACGACGATGAGCTTTCCCGCGGCGTGTGCAATCTCGGTGAGCTCTTTTACGGGATTCAAAGCGCCTGAGGATGTCTCGCTTAGCTGCGTGAAGACACCGACGGCGTCGGGGGCGTTCTTCAGCGCCTGTTCCAGTTTGTCGGGTGTAGAAGCGTCGCTCCATTCGTACTTGACTTCGTGCACATCGCAGCGGTAGGACTTCCCAATTTTAGTCCAGCGCTCGCCGAATTTGCCGCCGTTGAACGTAATCATCGTCTCTCCGGGGCTAACGAGGTTCGAGACGGCGGCCTCCATTGCGCCAGAGCCTGTGGCGTTCAACGTCAGCACGCGCTGCTTGGTTTCGAAAACAGTCTGGAGCTTACCCGCACACTCCTCGTAGATTTCGTAAAATTGGTCGGTGCGGTGATGCACCATGTCTTTTGCGCCGGCAAGAGCTACGTCCCCGGGTACCATCGTCGGCCCCGGTGTAAATAGATGAAGCTTCTTCATATCGGTACCTCCTGGTCAAAAGCCTGCGATACATCAAGCGGATAGCCGCTAGTTATCTCGATTTTGTGAACGATTTATCATACTACCTGACTGTCAGTTACGGCAAGACCTTGGTCTTTGCACATCTCGCTGGATAGGCCGGAGGAAATTACGAGAACTTAGGGCAGCACCCGAAGAGATAGACTCCCGTGCAACGGATCGTTTTATCGTGGAGTCTGCGGTTTTGAAGTTTGGCTGAGCCTTACGGTTGAAGCGTTCGAATCAGCTTCTGATACGTTATCTGAGATCGAAAGCTCGGCGAAATGGACTATTACCGATACGTTCTCAGAATCTCCGGTGTTTAAAGGGGAACCTTCATTCTGGCGTGTTTGCACCGCCGCATGGACGGCAGTGCTATTCTCGTATGTGTCAAGCCCTGCTACCGCCAGTGTAAGCATTACGCCTGCAACAATCGAGAGGACGCCCATCATAATCCCGTGGGCCAATTGTCTTGTAATCCGTCTCACGCTAATGGAGATGCTACGTTCAGCTATTAAGTTCATTGCTTTCCTATTTTCCAAGGCAGAACTTGCTGAAAATCTCGTCTATCACCATTTGCCGGTTCTCGGTCGCGAGAATCTGCGCTAGGGCACGCTGCGCATCGTAGAAGTCTACGGCGGTCGCGTCCATAGCCAAGTTATCGGAGATAGATTTCAATGCGCTCTCTAAAGCTTTGACTGCCTGCTCTACCAGGGCGCCCTGCCGCTCGGTGAGTAGAAACCGCACACCCGCATCCTGTACTTGTGCTAAATCGGCGAGAAATGATCTGACACCGTCCAGTCCTTCGTCATATTTCGCCGCGATAGCGAGTCCGCCCAACCGTTCTACAGCTGCTCGAATCTCACCGCGTTCTGACGGGTTAGACACAGTGTCCAGCTTGCCGATAACAGGCAAGACTTTAAGTCCTACCTTCTCCGCGCGAATCCGCATATCTCTTAGGCGGGGTAGGGGTTCGCTGCTATGCGTTTTGAAGTGAAACACTTCTTCTACTAAGATGAGCGCATCTGCCTCGCCCAATAGCTTTTCGGCACGTTCCACGCCCATCATCTCCACAAGCTCGCGCGCCCGCCGAAGACCAGCGGTGTCGACCAGTGCCAGCCGGATGCCACCCATTGAAAACGGCTCTTCCAGGTAATCACGGGTAGTTCCGGGCTCTTCTGCAACTATCGCCCGTTCATATCCGAGCAGCTTATTAAACAGCGTGGACTTCCCCACATTCGGCGGCCCCAGAATGACCACCTTCAATCCGCCTCGCATTCTGTGGTGCTGTCTGTAGAACTCCAGATGCGCCTTAAGCTCACTGATGAGCGTGGCAGTCTCCTGAGATATATGCTCAGTTGGCGTGTCTTCTGCATCTCCCGGATAATCGTGTACCACTTCGATGCGCGCAAGCAGGCTATTGATGCGCGCCAGCCACTCCTCGATACGGCGCGAAGCCTTTCCCGAAAGCTCGGTGAGTGTCAAGCGTAGAGCAATATCGCTTCCCGCGCGTATGGCTCCGTTAACCGCCTCAGCTTGCGCAAGATCGAGCTTGCCGTTTAGATACGCGCGGAATGTAAACTCCCCCGGCTCAGCTGGTCTGGCTCCTGCATCATGAATCCGATTCAGTAGCCGCTCCACCAACAGCATATTCCCCGGCAGGCTGATTTCAACCGCGTCCTCTCCTGTATAGGAGTTTGGTGAAACGTAGCAGATGACGACAGCATCACAGCTAACCTCATTGCCCAGGTTCAGCGTCCTATAGAAGTGCTTCCCGCCCAAGCGGCTCTTGACTGGAAGTTTCTTGGCCAGAATGCTTGAAACAACATCGTAAGTGTTCGCGCCGGATACTCTCACTAGCGCGAGCGCTCCGCTGCCGGCAGGCGTCGTCAGCGCGCATATCGTGTCGTCCGTCTCGTAGAACATGGACACGAGGTGATTCTAGCAGGCGCGGGTGCTTTGCTCGACATTAAGGTCTGCCGATGCTACTGCCTGATTCTCAGCCGCGGATCCAGGATATCCCGCAGGCCGTCGCCAAAGAGGTTGAAGCCAAGCACCGTTAATGCTAGTGCAAGCCCCGGAAACACTCCCCACCAGGGCATATCCACCAAGTTCCCCCGCGCCTCGGCGAGCATATTACCCCACGATGGAGTTGGCGGCTGAACACCGATGCCCAGAAACGATAGCCCGGCTTCGCTAAGCACATTTTCAGCGACAGCTAGCGTGCCCAGCACAATTATTGGTGCCAGGCAGTTGGGTAGCAGATGGCGTGTGATGATGCGGAAGTTGCTTGCGCCGATACTGCGGGCAGCCTCAACGAACTCCTGTTCCTTTAGCGAGAGTATCTGTCCGCGAATGACACGAGCGATACCGGTCCATCCGGTGAATCCCAGCGCGATGAACAGCGCCCAGATGCCTGGTCGGCGGAACGTGGCAAGAATGACGATGGCAAGCAGGATGCTGGGGAACGCAAAGAACGTGTCGGTAAGCCGCATCAGAGCGTTATCCACCCAGCCACCGAAGTAACCTGCTAAGGAACCGATTATTATGCCGACGAAGAGCGCAATGAGGGTAGCAACAACACCTACGAGCAGCGATACTTGAGCGCCATAAATGATGCGGGAGAGGATATCCCGGCCGTGGAAGTCGGTGCCGAGTATAAAACGCTTAGGCTGAACGGGTTGACCGCTTGCAGGATCCATAGACGGCTGTCCTGTTTCATCTATCGGAGCAGCGTGCTCTATCACGGATGGCGCGAGCCTGGTGAACCACTTGAACTGTACGATAGGGCTATGCGGTGCGAGTAAAGGCGCCGCGATAGCTGCGAGCACGAATACTGTGACAATTACCATTCCCGCAAAAGCGGTACGGTGTCGAAGCAACTTTTCGAAGAACCAGCGCATTACGTGTATCTAATGCGCGGATCGACCCACGCATAAATGACGTCCACTATCAGGTTGACCATAACGAATGTCACGGCGAATAGTGTCACTGAACCCAGAATTATGGGGAAATCGCGCTGCGCTATAGCGTCGACCATTGCGCGGCCAAGCCCGGGCCAGGAGAAAACCGTTTCAGTCAGCACTGCGCCAGTGAGTAGCAGTGCGAACATATTGCCGATGACGGTGATGATGGGTATGAGCGCGTTTTTCAGCGCATGCCTGAAGATTACGGCGCGAGTTCCCAGGCCTTTTGAGCGCGCTGTGCGAATGTAATCCTGCCCCATAACTTCCAGCATCGAGCTTCGCGTAATCCGCGCGATTATGGCCATCGGCACTGTGGCAAGGGTAACCGCCGGGAGTATTAGGTGCTTGAAGTTTTCCCAAACTGTCGCCCCGTATTCGCTCATGCCGGATACGGGGAGCCAGTGCAAGTAAGAGCCAAATACTAGCTGTAGCATCAGTCCCAGCCAGAAGACCGGGATGGAAACGCCAGCGACCGCGACAATCATTACTAAGTAATCAAGGTACGATTGAGGGCGTATGGCAGCGGCGATGCCCGCTAACATACCTAGTATTATCGCGATAATCATCGCGCTAAAGGAAAGGTAAAGCGTGTTGCCGAACTTGTCGCCTAGAAGCTGTGTTACAGGCTGGCCCTTGATGTAAGAAAAGCCAAGGTCGCCGCGCACCAGGTCTTTCAGGAACACCAAGTATTGCACCACGAGGGGCTTGTCAAGGCCCAACTCCGACTTTAGCTGTTCGGCAATGACAGGATCGTAGCGCTGCCCCATTCGAACGCGGATAGGATCTCCTGGCGCCAAATGAATCGCTGTAAATGTGATTATCGTGATGCCGAGTAGAACTGGGATTACAGAAAGGAATCGCTTCAGCAAGTAATAGGCCATGGCTTACATGAGCTAGCGCTCGAAGTAGAGGTCTTCCAGCGGCGTGTTATTAAGGTGCGGCGTTCGGTCCATTGCAGTAATGCTGATTCCCTTAACGTAGGGCTGCACGAGAGTCAGGTTCTTGCGCCAGTAAAGCAAAAGCCAGGGCGCAGCCGCAAGCGCGATATCCTCGGCTTTGTGGTAGAGCCTGATGCGTGTTTCCTCGTCCACCGTGGCGCGTCCGTCACGCACCAACTCGTCGAACTGAGGATGCGAAAAGCGTGTGATATTGCCGGGGTCACCTGCCTGCGTGGTTTCCAGCAACACGTACAGCCAGTTATCCGGATCCGGATAATCTGCAAGCCAGGTATTCTGGTGAAATAGAAGCTCGCCTGCGTATACGCGGTCGAGGAATGTTGCCCAATCGTTTTGCTCGATACGCACCTTTAGCCCGATTTGCCGCAAGTCTTCCTGCACCTGCGCCGCCATCTGGACGGAAAGCTGCTGCTGATCGATGTTAAGCGTAACCTCGGGAAAGCCCTCGCCACCCGGATATCCGGCACTAGAGAGATAGTCTCGTGCCTTGTCCGGGTCGTATGGATAACCTTCGCTCTCGTCGTTGAAGTAAAAGCAGCCCGGCGGGAAGTAGGTTTTCTGCTGTGCGCCTCTGCCTTCGAGGATATTACGGATGATACTCTCCTTGTCGACAGCGTGATTGAAGGCTAGGCGAACGCGCTTGTCGTCGAACGGCGGTTGTTCGCAATTAAAGCCGTAGCAGTACATGTCCATTGCCGTTACACCTTTCACCATGGACTTAAGCCTGGCATCAGCGTTAATTTCAGTCATTTTGCCAAACGGGATGTCCGTGTGCTCAAGGTCACCACTGAGAAACGCCTGATATCTCGTGTTCTCGTCCGGTATCACCTTGAATACGATGACGTCGAGCTTTACCTCTGTGTCCCAGTATCCTCGATTAGCCTTCAGAATAATCTGGTTGTCGTGATCCCACTTATCGAAGACAAATGGCCCGCTGCCGATAGGTTTCTGCGCAAAGGCTTTCCAGTCTTCTTCAATCACTTCTCGTGGCACAATCGCGAAGTTGCTCATACAGAGAACAGCAAGGAATGGCGCATACTGCTGCTCAAGATGAATGACAAAAGTGTTTTCATCGGGCGCCTCGAAGCCCACAAAAGACTCGGAGGTTCCCTCAAAGAACGCTTGAGCGCCCTTGACCGGAAACAGCATCTGCGCTCTTTCACTCGGCATATCGCCGGCTTCTCTTGCCGCTGCCGAGTCCAGCAGGCGTGTGAAACTGTACAGCACATCTTCAGCGGTCACTTCTCTGCCGTTATGGAATTTCACTCCTTCACGGATGAAGAACTTGTATTTCAGCCCGTTATCTGAAATGACCCAGTTTTCAGCCAGGTCAGGCACTATCTGCAGGTCGGGGGAGAATCTCACAAGTCCGTTGAATATCCTGCGCACAACCGTGTCGGAAACGGTGTCAGTGATGTGCATGGGATCGAGCGTCGGCGGGTCCGCTGGCAAAGGAAAACGATAAACCGCCTCAATTAGCGGCTTAGTGGGCAGAGGACTCTGATCCTCAGCGTCGGGTGCGGGAGCTGGATTACACGCAGCGAGAATCGCACACAGCGCAAAAACAGCCAGATTACAATAGCTTTTCATCTCTATACCCCCATACGAGTATCAGCTTGCGTCGGGTTTCACGATAAAAACACGAGAAAGATCATTATTGGGAAAGCTAGCGTCTATATCCATACCGGAAATAGTTATGCCTTTCACCTCAGGCTTCAGTAGGATGTTAGCCGTTTGTGTGAATAGAAAAAGCCAAGGAGCTTCATCTAGGGCTATCCGTTCAGCCTGCCAGTAGAGAAGGCGGCGCTTGCCTGGATCGAGCTCGGCGCGCGCCTGCTCAATAAGAGTATCGAAATCGTCGTTTTGCCATCGGGACCAATTGCCGTACACGCCGGAATTTTCGCTGCTAAGCAGTCGCCACAGAAAAGCATCAGGATCAGGATAGTCCGCAGCGTAATTGCCGCGTGCAACTGAGAAATTGCCTTCCCGTATTTTCTCTAAGAAAACGGCAGAATCAGCCGCTTCAAGTTTCGCTTTAACGGATACATCGCGGAAAAAAGCTTGTATCTGGCTGGCGATTTCCGGTTGTTCCGAATAACCGTCATGTAGGAGTCGCGTTGTTTCAGGGAAAAACATCCCTTGCGGATGACCCGAAACTTCGAGAAGCCTTCGAGCTTCATTAACGTCGTAGCCATACCTTGGGCCGTCCCGAACGGCTGGATTGTACCATTCGGCAAGAGCTGGCGGGATAATGCCGATTAGCGGTTTATATCGGCTTTCGAGGATTTCTTCGGCAATATACTCTCGATTCACTGCGTAGTTTAGCGCCTGGCGCAGTGTCGTCTTGCTGGCGAAAAGCCGGTCTTGCCAAGGCTCTTTTTTCATGTTGAAGACATAGACCTGAATTGCCAGGAGCTCTTTGTGGTGGAACTGCCCGTAGAGCTCTTCGTTTTTTCTTATCCCTCCTAATTTGCCGATAGGAATGTTAGTCGCGTCTAGCTCATCATCAACAAACGCTTCAAGTTGAGCGTTTGCATCGGGTATGACTTTGTACAGCACTGCGTCAAGATAGGGGGCGCCCTTGAAGTATTCTGCATTGGCTTCGAGTCTGATGCTGCCTGACAGCCAATCGGCAAGCCTGAACGGCCCTGTGCCGGTTAAATTGCTCTTTTGACCTTGTGATTGCTCTTCAGCGGCAGCTTCGGAAGTGCCGGAAGAAACTACAGCGAAATTAACCATTGCGAGGGTCATTAGGAACGGGCTATAGGGTCTCGCCAGTTCTATTTGGAATATATACCGCTCTGGAGCTGAAATACCGTATAAGTGGCCAGTTTTGCCCTCGCGGAACTCCTGATATCCTGCAACGTCCCGCAAAAGGTTGGCGCGTTCGGACGCTTCACCGGGATCAGCAAGCCGTGTAAATGAGTATACGAAGTCTTCGGCGGTCACCTCACGACCGTTATGAAACTTCGCACCTTGTTTGAGATTGAAGGTGAAACGCAAACCATCGGGTGATACTTCCCAGCTCTCTGCAAGGTCAGGAATGAGTTCCAGGTTGCCATCGAATCTAACGAGTGTCGAGTAAACTTGCCGCGCCACTGCTGCACTGCGTACATCTGTGATGTGTATCGGATCGAGCGTTAACAAATCGGCGTCAATCGGAAGGCGCAGTGTGCCGCCTGGTTGGCTTGCGGGAATTGTGGTCGTTTCCGATTCGGTTTTGGTGCAAGACACACAACTGCCAATACCCACGAGCGCATTTGCGGAAAGAAACACCGCCACGACAGTCGCAGTGAAAGCTGAAGAAACACGGAAGGGCTGCGGAACCATATCATTAATTATAGCAACCGGCCGTCATCGTAATGCAGCAAGAAGATCGCGCAAGTATCGGTCGCATGAATAGTAGTCTATGGAGAAGTCTTCGGTTAGTTTCGACGCCAGGTCCGTGAGCCCCCGGAGCGCATCCTCAAGGGCAGCTGCTATGGATGCCGGATCTTTCACATCAGGAATCGCGGCAACGCCCGGCAGATGAGCGAGTGGCGAGTCTTTTGCGGTAAGAGCGGGAGTCCGAAACGCTAGCGCTTCAAGCACGGGATATCCAAAACCCTCCTCCAGGGACGGGAGCACCAGTAGGTCTGCGTGCCGGTATAAAGAAACAAGCTCCTCGTCGGTTACACGTCCCAGGTGTAGCACGTCAGGCAGTGGGCTTTCCGGGCTTAAGCATGAGCCGTCTGGCAAGGCAATCTGGCGGACCGGCTGTTTTTGCTTAGGCAAAGGTTTAGCGGGACTGCCAACGATAATAAGCCTGTGAGGGAACATCCGTAGCTTCACTTCATTAAAAGCGGCAAGAAAGACCGGAAGGTTTTTACGCGGTCCAGCGATTCCAACATGAAGAATATATGGTAATGGAATAGAAACGTCGCCGTATGCCGTCTCTACGTCTACAGTGCTCAATCGGCGGTAAGCATCTGAGCCGGCTTTATTAAACTTAGGGGCTAGACAGGAAACTACAGTGCGTAGCTTCGATTTCAGTGATGGGAAAAGCTCTTCCATCCTATATCGAGTACGCTCTGAAACGCAAATTAGCGTATTAGCGCGTTTGAGTGAAGCTTTGCCGCTGGCACGGTAAATCAACTGTGCTTTAGTTCCTAAAAGACCAAGCGATGAGTATGGTGTCGTGTCATGGATTACGCAATGGCAGCTTGCGTCTCGAAGATTCGGCAGGATGTAGTCTGGATTAAGATACGCGTCCAGTGCGAGAGGACGGAATACTACGGGAAGTTCAATCTGGTGCAATAGGTAGCGCGGTAATGCGGGGAAGCTGCTGAAGTGGAGCTGCACATTGTCGCGCAGGATGAATCGCTCGGCTTCCGCCTGTGGAAGCTCGTTAAGGACAGCTCGCATATCTCGCCGCCGCTGGAGAAACACGTGAAGCTCGCCATCGAAGCGTGTAAGCATAACAGCCACCAGTATGCGCGCATAGCGCCCGATGCCGCCCGGAGTATGGATTGCGAGCGCTGAAAGACCCAGTCTCACAATATGATTCTAGCAAACATAGCTTAGTAGCCAACTAAGAGGTTCTGGCTGAACCGGCGCAATGCCGAGATGATGGACAGCGCGGCAAGGTAGCTCGTCCGCGGATTGCCCGGTGACGGGACGTTGCGTAAGACGATATGGATATCTCCAGCAGCGCCGGAAGCTTCTATTTCGTGAATGTTTTGTGTTAAAGCCGGATCGCTAACCAAAACGAACTCCAACTTGTCCAGGCCTACCGTCGAAAGCCCCAGTGTGATGGAAACATTAACGTTTTTCGGGAATTGCTCAAAGGCGGGCTTAGGTGGACCTCGGTAGATTTCCACACGCTCCGTATCATCCCGCCCTAACGCCTTTGGTGGCTTCCTCGTCGTAAGGCGAATGTGTTTTACATCCGCAAGAGTCATTGCGGACAGCGCATCGAGGCCGCCAATTGCGCCTGATGGTGCGATTATCTTAAGGTAGCTACCTGCGAGCTCACTGTGGAATTCATCATCAAGCTGCAAAAGGCCGCCAACGCTCAATACGAATAAGTACTTCGTAGCTTCGACCTGTTGAGCCGCCAAAAGCGCCTTGCGCGCTACCGTCGGCACTACGCTCATTTGCGCGGCTTCAACTATTACTTTGCTGCGCGCGGCAAGAGTATCCAGGTCCACGAACTGCGCGTCTATATCCGGGAAACGCGCACGGAATGCTGCGATGCGCTGCTCATCAATGTCGTTTGCGAAGGTCAGCTTGTACGGCAGGTTGTGGTCGATGATCCCCTGCGCCAGAAAAGTACCAATGTTCCCAAGCCCCACCAATCCCAATGTCAAGTTAGGCATACACACATTCTAGCATCGTCGCCTTTCTCCTTCACGATGCAGTTTAGGCTTATTTATGGCAAAATAGTCTGGCAGTTTCGTCCCGGGGGGTGGATGATGCGGACGCATTGTATAGGTGTGACACTCGGGTTATTCATCGTGCTGACTATCGGCACTGCTTGCGGGCGGACAAAACATTTCGAGAATTCGTTTTTAGATCAGCGCTCTATTTATGGGACCGAGCGGGATTTAATTATGGCGCTTAGAGCGGAGCTAAGCGAACGAGGAATAGACCCTAACCGGCGCACGAATATGCCGGTCTCAGGAGATGCGAACTGTGTGAAGGACATTTCTCTATCTCAAGATGAAGATGAGAGATACATAATCACGTGGCATTACCGCAACGCAGGAGATTATGACCAGAATGGCATAGTCGAAATCGCAGACGTGACGCAGTTGGCGATACACTTCGGCGAATCTGTTGGCGAGGATAAGAACACGTTAGCGGCTGTTATCGACGGCGACAATAGCGGCACGGTGGACATAGGCGATATCACTCCAATTGCCATGTACTATGGCGCTAATGTAAAGGGGTATATCCTTGAGACGGCTGAAAGCCCTGAAGGTACATTTGACGAGCTTGATCGCGTATATCTAGAAGATATGTTACATGATGACGGGCGGCTAAGATCTGACTATTTGCTATCAAATCTGAATTGCCCTGTTGTCAGAGTCGTGCCTTTCGACTCCGAAGAGGAGCGCGGAATCATTTCTGAGGAATTCACTGTTGAGCTCGAAAGCCCGGTCATACTATCAGTGCGGCCACTTACTTGTGAGGTGAACAGAGCCGTAACTTATATGGCAGACGTAACTGGTGAAGGGCAGCGTGATTACTTCTGGCAGTTTGGGGAGAATGCGATTCCGGGCACTAGCGACTCTGCGCTGCCGACGGTCGTAATTTCGGAGATCGGTGAAAGCGACTGCAATTTGGCCGTAACAACACCATTCGGCGCCGATACCTTCAATTTCACCATTACCGTGGTAGCTGAGGGCGCTGAGCCGTACATTACGAGCGTTGAACCTCAGTCGGGTTTAACGGACACAGAAACTACATTTGCCGCAACTGTTGGTGGAGCATTGCCTATCACTTATGCGTGGGATTTTGGGGATTGCGCAACGCCACCTACGAGTTCAGATTCACAGCCTACAGTCGTGTATAACGGAGCTGGGGAATATCCTGTAACTCTCATAGTCGAGAATGCATTCGGTGACGATTTATATCAGTTTGATATGCGCGTGGTTGATGGCATAAACTTGGAGATTCTCGGGATGCGTATCAGGCTGGAGGGAACCGAAAATTCACTGGCAGGCGATGCATATCTGGGGACAGACCGCTACGCTGCCCCGCTGGGTGGTAACCCGTGCCAAGGAAGTGCCCGCACGGGATGCGCAGCTCACGGCTACCTTGAAGGTTTGCTATATCTGTATGAGGATACAATATACGGCTACGACCAAGCTCCTCCACCTGGGCAGGCTGATGCTTATGAAGGGACATTTTCATACGTCGCCTCGCAACTAGAGTGGACAATAACCTGTCTCCCATATGGCGCCGAAGAGCTATTTGAGCATGACATATTTGAAGCTCCAGGGCATCTGCAAGGCTACTTCGGGACATTTGAAGACGTTTACACAGTCATCGCTCGTTTACCAGAAGGTACGGTCGGCGTGCCAGACGAAGCTGTAGATATCATCATAGAGATGAACGTGGCTGATTCGAGCTAGCTTTCAAACGTGCACGCTGGAAGTAACCTGCTTTTGCTGCTAAGATACTCGCATTCCAGATATGGGGTGACCCGTTATGTGGCGCGACTTTGCAGTTATTGGCGTAGTGCTCTGCCTTCTGGCTCTCTGGAGCCCCGGTTCCCAGGCGCAAGTAGTATACGGCGGCAATGTTGACAGGATTGAGTTGATTAAGGATTCGGTTTCCCTTGAGCGGGAGATAGGCTTTGCCGTTCCGGGTGCTAGCGGTGTAATAACCCCGTTGCCATCGCTGCGGGTAGTGAACGTAAAGGTTGAGAGCAACACGGGGTACACATTCGAATTACGCTATTCACCTTCAGCCACCGGTAACCGGACGTTTGACCTGAGCTCTCTTGACCAGCAAGCGCAAGATGCTTACGTAGATCTTGCCTACGGCGCGGGTGTTTTAGCGAAACTGATGGCAGACGATCCGGCGTTCGCACCATTCACCGACCTGTTCCGCGTTATAGCCGACCGTCGCAGCCCGATAACCGCCAGGCGCGACCATAACCTGCTGACAATCGCCCGGTACGAAGAAAATGAGCGGGAGCACGCCTGTAGGATTACCGATGTTGACATCGGCAACCGCCACCTCTCTTTAAGGCAGAATCCTCTGAAACCTGACGAATTCGAGATTACGTGGGACGTATTTCCAGGAAGCACCGCGAAGGTGCGCTTCGTCAATCAGCCTATGGGGGTGGTTGCGCATGTTGAATCGCCTGGCCTGCCAGTAGACATGGATGGAGAGTATCTTCTAAGCGGGCTTGCCGTCCATATCAATCAGCTTCTTCCCGTCCTGTCAGTCGCGAGCTATAACAACGAAAAGGTCGCTGCTATCCATGACGACCTGGCTTGCTACGGCGCTCTCGTCAGGGCCGTCAGCTTCATTCAGCCGGAAACTTCCACTGAGCCTAACAGTGAAATCTACGAGCCTGAATCTGACTATACGTCGTTGCTGGAGCCGGCACCGGGTTATACCGTGTATCTGCGCGAGGAGAAAGTACGAAGGCGCATCTACTATTTCCGTACTATAAAAGCTAATGGCTTTATCACGGAAGACGCCTATCCGAATTACACGCATACGGTAATCACGGCAATGCGCGAGATCTTTGATCCGAATCCCGCGGACACAGACAAGCTGCCATTGCCCGATTTCATTTGGGAGACAACTTATCCGCGTATGGTCAACGAACCGCACTGGTCGCCATACTGCAGGCTCTGTGGGAGTGAAATGGACCTGACAGACCGTGATCTCTTCTACTACCGCGAGACTTCGGGGCTATTTGACAGAGCTCTAGAAGACCAGGCTTTCCGTGATTCCATACCTGGAGATATGATACGGTGTCTGCGAAAATTCAACGCTATGTCCGGGCAGTTCCGCACTGAAGAGACCGTCACACCTCTTATCTCGCTTACTTATCGCGAAGTGCAGGGATTGGCGAATGTGAGTGTCCTTAAGTACCAGGATGCAAGCTATTTATATCAGCTGACGATGCCGCCAAAGAAGAATTATGTGAGTTTTTCGTTCAGCTTTGAGGACGCTCTGGCGCCAGAAATATACCGGTTCTTCGTGGTACCGGCGGGTAACAAAACCCAACTCGTGGTCAGCTATCCGGTTGACCTGCCTATAGGCCGGGCAACGCGCCGCTTCAACCGGTCTACAAGCGCTCTCGTGCGCCTTCGCGATTTGACAACCTACATGGCTCGACACGAAACCGTTTTAGGCGATGTCCCCCCCATAATCAATGAGATCTGGCGGCAGCGCGAGCTAATCGGCCCGAAAATGTTCATTCGTCCATCTCATTCCGGAATGTACACCGACTGGTTAACCGCTGATGTTCTGGGCTGGGGCGCGGAGTAGAGCAATCCCGCACGGCGCGTTCAGGTATCTGCGTTCAATTTCGCCAGTGCGGCGCTGCTGCGCTTGGCGATTTCATTTGCGCCTAGGAGTTCCGCCATCTCGAAAAAACCCGGGCTGAAGCGGTCACCCGTGATGGCTACGCGCAGTGGTTGGATGACGTCTTTTAGCTTTAACCCCTTTTCTTTTGCGTAACTGCGCATAAGTTCCTCGATACTCTCGCTTTCAAACTCAGAAAGGGCTTTAAGCGCGGCAGGTATTTCCTTTAGCACTGAAGCAGCGTTGTCGCTGCCGGCAATAACGTCCGTCCAAGCCTTATCATCATACTCTTCCGGTGCCTGGAAGAAATACCATGCGAGCTCCTCTATTTCGGCAAAATAAGTAACTCGGTCTTTATAAAGGAGCATCACCTTCGCGATATGGTCATCCCGCTTCACTTTCTTCCACTCATTCGGAACGAACTCAAAGATTTGCCGCAAGTACCCCTCGTTCGAAAGCGAGCGGATATGCTTCCCGTTAAACCAGAACAACTTCTCCGTGTTAAACGCTCCCGCGGATTTGCCGACGCCGTCCATCGTGAACCCACTGACCATCTCGTCGCGCGTAAATTCCTCTCTGTCATCTTTCGGTGCCCAGCCGATTAGCAGCAAAAAGTTCACCAGCGCTTCGGGCAGTATTCCCAACTCGCGGTAGGCGGTTACGCTCGTCGCCCCGTGCCGCTTCGACAACCGCGCGCGGTCCATCCCGACGATTAGCGGGAGATGCGCGAACTGCGGCGGCTCCCAGCCGAGTTTTTCGTATATCAGCAGTTGTTTAGGGGTGTTGGATAGGTGATCTTCGCCGCGCAAAACATGCGTGATATTCATCGTGGCGTCGTCAATGACACAGGAGAAGTTATATATCGGCCCGCCGGTGGACTTCACGATTACGATATCGCCGATTTCGTCCGTGGATACGCGGACTTCGCCGCGTATCATATCCTCAAAAACGATCTCGCGCTCCGCATCGACTTTGAGCCGAAGGGGTAGGGCCGGATTCTTCGCCAGAAGTTTCAATTGCTCCGAAAGCGGGCGTTCGCGGCAATTGTCATCGAATTTCGGCCTTTCGTTCGAGCTATCGTCCTTCGGGCAGTCGCAGACGAAGGCGTGCCCTTCTTTAAGTAGCCTGTCGGCAAACTTAAGATGCAGTTCTTTGCGTTCGCTCTGGAAATAAGGGCCGAACTCGCCGCCGACTTCAGGACCCTCGTCCCAGTCCAAACCGAGCCAGCGCAGCCCGTCCAGGATGGCACTGGTGCTTTCGTCGGTGGAGCGCTCTTCATCTGTATCCTCGATGCGCAGGATAAAGCTTCCGCCGCGCGAGCGCGCCAGCAGCCAGTTGAAGAGAGCCGTCCTTGCCCCGCCGGTGTGCAGGTATCCCGTCGGCGACGGCGCAAACCGCACACGAATACCTGTGGCCGATGTGCTGATGTTGGATCTTTCTTCCATTAGGCTTACTATTCTACCGGCCCCATCAACTGAAGTATGTTTGTTCTCTTACTTAGGAGCACAGTATGCCGTACCCGTGACGCTCAGTAGTTCCATTACCCGCCTTTGGATGCTCCCGATCCCGGCTTCATTGCACATTTACACAAAAGGCTATCTAACAACCCAGCCGAGGAATGCGATAGTAAAGATTAAGACCGAAGCGAAATTTAGAGTACCCCAGAGTTGCGCGTTGGCCTCTTCCATTGCGAATGTCGCGAAGTCAGGCCACTCCCAGGTCTTCCATCTCAGCTTTCTCATACGGTAACCCCGCCAGTAGCTGTAAAGTAAGAGAAAGGGGAAAAGCGCCAAGAAAGCGTAGGAAAACCATTTGAATAACGGAGCCACATCCGAGACAGGTCTGCCTAGCCAGGCCAGCAAGCAACAGATAATGGCCATAGGTAGTATTGCGGCAAGGCCGAAGTATCCTGATAGACCGAGAAATCGGTAGTTCGCCAGATGATGGAAAGGCCTTATGTCGTTATAGAAGCTAAAGCCTCTAACGAAAGCTTCCTGTCTCTCCGGCAGCGGCGATGGCTGCGTTTCGCGCCGAACCAGTTCAACCAAATGCTCCAACCACATCGCAGTCACCTGTATCCGGAGGTTCCGTTTAGCGCTAATCGTCGTGCTTGTGCAACACGACTTCTTTTCAGTATAGCATGACGTTAAGCTTCAGGCTTAAACCTTCCCGAATCTCCGCTCGCGGTTCTGGAAATTCAGGATAGCCTCAAGCAGATTAACGCCGGTGAAATCTGGCCAGAGCGTTGGTGTGAAGTAAAGCTCGGTGTAGGCAAGCTGCCAGAGCATGAAGTTGGAAAGCCGCATTTCACCGCTGGTGCGTATCAACAGATCGGGGTGGGGTATCTCAGGATGGTACATGCGCTCGGTAAGATGCGACATCCCGATGCTATCCGGCTTTATTCGTCCGGCCGACACGTCCTCGGCGAGTATCCTTGCAGCGCGAGCTATCTCGTGCTGACCGCTGTACATAACGCACATATTAAGCACGAGCACATCGTTTTTCGCAGTAAGCGCGACCGCCCGTTTGAACTTGTCCGCTAGTTCGCCAGGCAACATATCCAGCTCGCCGCTTACGATAAAGCGCACGCCCTCATCATGTAGCTTGGGCACCTCCTCGTCCAGCGTCAGGTCAAACAGCCGGAAAAGCTCACTGACTTCTTCGTCGGGACGCTCGACGTTCTCGGTGGAAAACGCATACAGGCTAAGGTGTTGCAGCCCGATAGCTTTGGCCGTATCTACGGTTGAACGGATGGCTGCGATAGCATAACGATGCCCTTCAGTCCTTGAAAGCCCGCGCATCTGCGCCCACCTGCCGTTACCGTCCATGATTATGGCGATGTGCGCCGGAATGCGGTCGGGACGGAGTTGAGCCGTCAGTTCTGCGAGTTTCGCGCTATCGTTGTCACCGAGTCCCATAGCACAGCCAAGTATAGCAGGGGAAACCTGGAAGGCTGATAAGACGGAACTTCAAAACGCTAACGATGGCACCGTGTAGTCCTGCATCAGTGGATTGGTTTCATCGAGCACCGTGCAGTTATTCTGAAAGCTTGTGATTACGCCCGTGTCAACGAGCTTTTGAAGCTCCTTGGAGAGATTCTCCAGAATAACGAAACTGCCAACCTCGCCTGCAACCGTTACCTTTAGTTCCTCTACGGTTATCGTCAGGTCCTCGACGTGCCAGCCGGGCTTATCGGATAGCGCTTCCTTTACCGCTGTCATTGCGAGAGCGTCCGGGTCAGGTGAGCAGCCGAGAAAGGAAGCTCCAAGAGAGATTGCTGCCAGTAGCGTAGCGAAGATTGTTGTTCTACCCATATCCCTGTCCTTATGTAACCGTGCATATTCTAACACGCGCAGCGTAGCTTCAGCACTACAGGCGTTGGAGCAGTTCACGGATGTAATCCCAAGTGCTAGAATATGCGTTCGGTAAATTCTCCAGGGGAAGGAGCCAACCGTGAAGATACACGAATACCAGGCAAAAGACGTCTTCGCCAAGTACGGAATTCCGGTTCCGCCGGGGAAGATCGCGTTTACACCGGATGAAGTCGAAGAAATTGCGCGTGAAATCGGCGGTCAGGTTGTTGTTAAGGCCCAGGTGCACGTTGGCGGCCGTGGAAAGGCCGGAGGAATCAAACTCGCTGACGGCTCCGCTGATGCGCGGGCTAAGGCCGACCAGATACTTGGAATGGATATCAAAGGCTTGAAGGTCGAGAAAGTCCTTGTTACAAAGGCAATAGATATCCGGGACGAGTATTACCTGGGAATCACGCTGAATCGCGACGAGCGGATGCTCGTGCTCATACTCTCGGCCGCTGGCGGCATTGACATCGAGGAAGTCGCGCGCGAAACCCCGGAAAAAATCGCCAAGGTGAACATCGATCCGCTTATTGGCATCCAGGACTATCAGATTACACAAGCGATTTTTGGCAGCGGCGTGGACACTGCGAAATCCAGAGAAATCCGCTCCATTACGCGCAAGCTCTACGACTGCTATATGGCGATTGACGGCAGCCTGGCCGAGATTAATCCGCTGGTTGTCACGACAGATGGCGAGGTTGTAGCGCTGGATGCGAAGATAAACATCGACGACAACGCGCTCTTCCGCCAGCCGGAACTGGAGAAGCTGATGGAAGTGGGCGCGGATATGGACACAATAGAGGCTGAAGCCCGCCACAAGGGAATCGCCTACGTTCACCTTTCCGACGGCAATGTTGGAGTGATGGGCAATGGGGCAGGACTGGTGATGACGACAATGGATGTCGTCTCGCGTGCCGGTGGAAAGCCCAACAACTTCCTGGATATCGGCGGCGCCGCGACGCCGGAAGTGGTGGAGGACGCCTTTCAACTTATACTAATGGACCCGAATGTAGACGGCATATTTCTCAATGTTTTCGGTGGAATCGTCCGCTGCGATGTCGTAGCGGAAGGGATGATAAAGGCTTATGAAAAACTGCCGCGAAAAGTCCCCGTAGTGCTGCGAATGACTGGCACAAACGAAGATATCGCGCGCAAAATGCTCGAGGATACTCCGCTGGTTTACGAGGCTTCAACCGAGACTGGCGCTGCGAAAATCGTCGAAATGCTGGGAGGGAAGTCCTGATGGCTATACTTGCAGATAAAAACTCACGGATACTCGTTCAAGGGATTACTGGCGGAGAGGGGACGTTCCACACGCCCAGGATGATCGAGTTTGGCACCAACGTGGTAGCAGGAGTTACTCCTGGGAAGGGCGGAACCGTTTGGCAGCCCGAGGGGATAGCTGAAGGCGTGCCCATTTTCGATACGGTCGACGCTGCGGTTGAGGAGACGGGCGCGGACGCTAGCGTTATCTTTGTGCCCAAGCGGTTTGCCCCCGATGCAGTAATGGAAGCCGCCGACGCCGGTATAGAGGTTATCGTAGCAATTAGCGACGGCATACCGATCAACGATATGGTGAAGGTGTATTCCTTCATGGAGCAGACAATGACTACGCTCATCGGCCCTAATTGTCCGGGGCTGGTTAGCGTGGGTGAGTGTAAGCTGGGCATAATGCCCAACCACATTTTCAAGCCAGGACCGATCGGCGTCATCTCGCGAAGCGGCACGCTTACTTATGAAGTGGTTAATCAGCTCTCAGAAGGTGGACTAGGGCAAACAACGTGCATCGGAGTGGGTGGGGACCCGGTAATCGGCACAAGCTTCCTTGAGCTTCTGATGGAGTTCGAGCAGGATCCGGCCACCGGATGCGTGGTGATAGTTGGAGAAATCGGCGGCAGTGACGAGGAGGACGCGGCGGAGTTTATCCCGGAGATGTCCAAGCCGGTCGTCGCGTTCATCAGTGGCCGAACGGCTCCGCCGGGCAAGCGAATGGGGCACGCGGGTGCCATTGTAAGCGGTGGAAAAGGCACAGCTGAAAGCAAGATAAAGGCCTTCGAAGCCGCGAACACGCCGGTTGCGGACACGGTGCCCGATATTGTGCGCCTGTGCAAAGAGAGCCTTGGGAAGTAAGGGGGTAGGGGATTATATGCTAATGGAGACTCAGTAAGGGTTTGATCCGTGAGGATCACGCCCGACAACTGATTTATTTTTCGTCTCAAACGGGTAGAGTGAATCCGTTCCTAAACACACCCACATAGGGCAAGGTGTGTTCAATCATGTGGTGGCATCTTGACGAAACAGAGGAGTACGTACGCCGGCAGTCGGTCAGGGAGTTGATCGGGAAGGTCATCCCCCTGTTCCGCCCGCACGCGCGCTATCTCATAGCTGCCATCAGCCTTCTCCTTCTAATTACTGCGAGCCAGCTTGTTGGGCCGCTGGTGCTACAACACATCATTGACGTCAATATTCCTGCAAACGACATCCACGGGTTGCTTCTGGCAGCGGGGTTTTATGTCGCAGTTGCCACTGGCGGAGCGGCAGTCGGCTACATCCAGGCGATTACGCTTTTCAAGCTTGGAATCAACATAGTTACCGACCTGAAGTCGCGGCTTTTCAATCACGTTTTGCACCTTGGATTAGATTTCCACGAAGATTATTCGCCGGGCAAGCTCATCAGCCGCGTGGAGAGCGACGCTGAAACACTTAAGGACCTTTTTAGCGATGTAGCGGTTAACCTGCTCCGGAATCTGATGCTCTTCATCGGCATTCTAACAGTGCTTTGCATCAAGAGCTTTTCGATAGCGGCGTTTGTGCTATTGCTCGTGCCGTTCTTGTTTGGTGCAACCTTCTTATTCCTCACTTACATGAGGAAGTACTGGCGCGAATGGCGCGCCCAATGGGCAATAGTGACTGGCTACGTGACTGAGTACGTCCAGGGCGTGGACATAATCCAGCAGTTCAACTACGAAGACAACGCACGCCGCCGGATGCACGAAGTTAACCTCGGAAAATACCGCGTTGAAGTTCCTGCGATGTTTTTTGAATACTCGTTCTGGGCAGCCTTCCTATACGGCGAAATTATTGCCGTGATTATTGTGCTCGTCATAGGTGTTCGCGGTGTTTTCGCCGGCACGGTCACTCTTGGCATACTGGTGCTTTTCATCGAGTACATCCGACAAATGTTCTGGCCGATTATGCAGCTTAGCGAGCAGCTAAATTTCATCCAGCGTTCCCTGGTATCGGTAGAGCGCATTTTCGGTATCCTGGAGACAAAACCTTCAGTACAAGATGGACCATTTTCATCTAACGAGCTGAAGTTCGATCACGAAATAGCGCTCGAAAACGTGTGGTTCGCCTATGAAGGGGAGGAGTGGGTGCTCCAGGATGTTAGCCTTGCAATTCCGAAAGGCCAGAAGATAGCACTGGTTGGCACATCCGGTGGCGGCAAAAGCACCATTGTGAATCTCCTGCTGCGCTTTTATGACCCTCAAAAAGGCCGAATCACCGTTGATGGTAGGGATATACGCGATTTCCCCATCAAAGCTTGGCGCAAGCTAATCGGGTTGGTCCTTCAGGACGTATTCCTCTTCCCGGGAAACGTAGCGGACAATCTTAGAGTTTTCGACTCATCCGTGCCGTTAGAACGTGTGAGGAGTTCCTCAAGTATCGCTCATGCGAGTAAAGTGATCGAGCATCTGCCCGGGCAGTATGAGGGCGAGTTGGCTGAACGCGGCTCAAATTTGTCTGTTGGCGAGCGCCAGCTTCTCAGCTTCGCCAGGGCTCTGGTTTATGATCCGCCTTTGCTTGTTCTGGACGAAGCCACAAGCTCTGTAGATCCCCATACCGAGCGGCTGGTACAGGAGGGGCTTGACCGCTTGCTGGAAGGGAGAACGGCTGTTATCGTCGCGCACCGTTTGAGCACAGTGCTCAATGCAGACCGCATACTGCTTATACATGACGGCGTTGTCGCCGAAAGCGGGGCACACGAAGAGCTTCTCGCGCTTAACGGGCTTTACGCGAAGCTGTTCCGGCTTCAATTCGCTGAACTGAATGCCGATCGGCCGGAAAACGGAGGTGAGCAGTGAAACATCTCCGATGGATATGGGGCTTCTGGGGGCCGCATCGTGCCTGGCTGACCGTGCTCGTCTTCCTCACGCTGCTATCCAGCGCGGTAACAATCGGGTATCCGCTCGTATTCAGGTATCTGATAGACGCGCTTAACAAAAACCTGGGCGCGGCCGTCCCCGAAATGGCCGGCACCACAACGTGGAATCTCGTTGGCATCATTGCCGCCATAGGCTTCGCTCGCTCGCTCGCATACCTCTACCCAGGTTTCCGCGCGATGCTGAACGCCAAGCTGGAAATGGATATCCGGCAGCATTACTTCGCGGCGATAATTAATAAAGGATACCGCTTCTTCCAGAAATTCCGCACCGGAGACCTGGTAACTCGCTTGACTGATGACATCGGCGGTTTCCCCAAGATCGCGTGGTTTTCCTGCTCCGGGATTTTCCGCGCAGTCGAATCCAGCAGCAAGTTCATCTTTTGCATGTCGTTCATGCTCTGGATGAACTGGAAGCTCGCGCTTCTAAGTGTCGCTCCACTCCCGGTTATGCTCTATATTTTCTACTATGTACGTTCCGCCTTAGGCCAGCGCGCCGCCGACCGGCAGAAGATAATCTCCAAAACCAACGATTCGCTTGAGGCCGCATTCAGTGGCGTGCGGATCCTCAAAGCTTTCCGTGGCGAAAACAACCAATCGTGCGAATTCCGCAAGCTTCTGGACAAGCGGATTGAAGTAGAGCTTGGAGTTATCCGCTTGTGGATGGGCGTGTGGAATCTTTACTGGGGTATTGAGTTCGTTGGGCAGATAATCGTCATTATTGCAGGCGGAATGATGGTAATCCGGGGAACGCTCAGCCTTGGCGAGTTCTACGCATTCTATGTGTATCTGTCATTGCTCCTGCAGCCGCTGATGGACATCCCGCACCTTTTCGTAACCAGCCGTCAGGCCTTTGCCAGCATCGACCGTGAGATCGAGCTTGACGAGACGCCTGGTGGTACCGAAGGCGTCTACACCGGAAGCGTGCCAGTTGGCGCAGTTGAATCTGTTAGTCTTAGCGGCGTATGCTTCCGTTACGAAGAGGATTTGCCGCTATCGCTCGAAGACATATCGTTAACACTGCACAAAGGTGAACGCGCTGCGGTTGTCGGTTCCGTAGGCAGCGGCAAATCAACACTAATAAAGCTAGTGGCTGGCCAACTTCCGCCCAGCGAAGGCCAGGTTACTCTTAACGGTAAGCCGCTGACAGATTACGAGATTGACGAATACCGCGCTCGAGTAGGCTACATTCCGCAGGAAGCAACGCTTTTTTCAGAGAGCGTCCGGGAAAACGTGCGCTTCGGACGGGATTTAGCGGATGAAGCAGTTAGCGATTCCCTTGAATTTGCGCAAGTAAAAAAGGAAATGGAGGCGCTCCCCGACGGGATCAATCAGGTCCTGGGCCAGAAAGGACTTACGGTCTCAGGTGGGCAGAAACAGCGTCTGGCTATAGCACGCGCCTTGGCAGGGAAGCCCGACCTCCTGCTAATGGACGACTGCACGGCCAGCCTGGACGCTGAGAACGAACGCGCTTTCTGGGCTATGTTCGCCGAGAAGTTCCCCGATGCGGCTTGCTTGATTGTCAGCCACCGGTTGGCGACGGCCCGGCAGGCAGATACCGTTTATGTGCTAGCTGAGGGACGAATTGTTGGAAAGGGAACGCACTCTGAGCTGCTCGTGAGTTGTGACGAATACAGGAGCTTCCTTACCCGCGAAGAGCTGAAGGCTGCATTGGGAGCTGCGCGCTGAGACCTACATCCATGCAAGAAAAACGAATGTCATCAGTGCTGCGGCGAGCGTCATTATCAGCGAGATAACTACTGTTGAGCGGATAACCTTGCTTTCCATCCCAATACGGTCGATAACAGCAGCAGCATTCTGAAGTTTAGCCGGGCTTATAACAGAGGCTAGCCCCCCGCCGATGCCTGATACTGCGGCAACCAGCAGCGCTATCGCCATGACCTTGTGCTCGCCGGCGGATACAAAAACCTGCTGTACGGTGTCGAAGTGTAACTTAGTTAACATGACGATGCTGGATGTTTCGCTGCCGCTGATAAAGCCGCCAAGCAGCCCCAGGAATGATGCGACTCCGGCGTAAAGGCTATGGAATGTGTTGGCGGAGGCGTCTGCTACAACCTTGACCATATTGTTTGACGTTCCTGTAGACGCCCATCTGGACACTCCTGCTGCTGTCATTGGAGCTTCGCCTGAGTGATTTAGCACGTATGCGATGGCGAAAAAAATAGCGGCGGCAAAGGCCGGTCGTGGGATTCTACGGGCTGATTTCTTCAGCGATGAGTCTAGTTGCGCACGGGTCATGCGGTAAAAGGGAATCGCCACAAGTGTGGCGATGAGTACCCAGGTGTAGGCCTGCCAGGCAACACGCGTCGCAATCGGTTTCGCTCCTGGGATTATCTCAAGCGGCATCGCCCACTGTTCAAATAAAATACCATATAGGCCGATACCTTTATAATTCGTGAGAATACTGAAAGCGACCAGCAATATCCACGGTAGAATCGCCAGCAGGAGGGGCATTTGCCGCTCGACCTTTCGGTCCTCATCCGCGACCTTTGAACGGTCGAGAATCTTACGTCCGCGAATTCGCAGATAAAACAGCATTATAGCCACAACACCGATACCGGCGACGACGCCCGTTAGGGTGGGGAGGCCTGCAACGTTCATTCCAATAGCGATGAAGCCAGCTGTCAGGCCGGTGAGAAGTGCGACAGGCCAGCCTCGCCGTATTTCCGCCCAACCGCCTACGAGCCATAGCATTGAGAGTGCTATGAGTGTTGTTATCACAGGCATATACTGAGCAAAGTAAAGGCCGACCTGCGCCGGACTGTAGGAATGGCCCGTGATTGATGTGGCTATATCTGCGAACACGACTACGGGCACGCCCAGAAGAGCGTATGTACACAATGCGTCGTATCCGATCGCGGGCAGCGCAATGGCGACAAATGCGGAATAGCCAAGACTGAGCATAATCGGCGGCAAGATTGAGACGGGAGTTGCACCAAGTGCCGCGAGGAGTGTGCCCACACCTACATTGATTAGCATTACCTGAACCGCTCGGTTTTCACTCGCCAGTGTCTTCATAAACACGACAAGTCGTTTTATGGCACCTGCTTCCTCCATTACGTTTATCTGGAATATGGAAGTGACGACCATTAGACTAATGGGAAAACTGGCTACAACACCGGTGATAGACGCAATCGCGATGACTTCCCATGAAGTATGGAAGTAAAATGCCGCGAGAAGCGCCGTGTAAGCCCATCCGATGGCCCCGGCTACGTCAGCGGAACGGCGTCCCCACGTCATCAACAGGAAGATGACGATTACAGGCGAGATGGCGAGAGCAACATGCATCGATTTGCCTGAGAAGAAAACCGCCTGCGATCCGGCGGACACGGCTAGTTTACAATTTTCGGGACAGCGTGTCCAGCTAAAGCGCTCTGGGGCGGATGGATTCGAACCATCGATGGAGGCTCCAAAGGCCCCTGCCTTACCGCTTGGCTACGCCCCATGCCGGAAGTAACTCTAGCACAAAGAGGCTTGGGTAACAAAGCTCTTTGCGCTGTGCCCAAACCTCGCGAAAACGGAACTTATGGCTTCATTAGTTTCAAACGAAGAGAATTTCCGACCACAGTCACGGACGAAAAAGCCATAGCCATCGCAGCGTACATAGGCTTGAGCAGGGGCCCACCGAAGGGGTAGAGAATACCCATCGCTAGGGGAATGAGCGTCACGTTGTAGGCGAAGGCCCAGAATAGGTTCTGCTTGATAACCTTTAGAGTTTGCCTGGATATTCGCACTGCCCGCACCGCATCGGCGAGCGAGTTACGTTGCAGTATCACCTCTGCGGATTCGATAGCGACATCTGTGCCACTGCCTATGGCGATACCCACGTCGGCCTGAGCCAGCGCCGGTGCGTCGTTGATGCCGTCGCCGACCATTATCACTTTGAGACCGTCGGACTGGAGCTTTCTCACGTGCTCAGCTTTATCCTCAGGCATCACTTCGGCGATGAAACTGTCCACGTCAGTTTGTCCTGCCACGCGCTCTGCCGCCGCCAGCGCATCACCGGTAAGCATTAGCACACGGTAGCCCATTCGCTTTAGATCGGAGATGGCCTTGGCGGAGTCGGGTTTGACTCGGTCGTCCAGGCTGATGGCGCCAAGAAGGGCGCCGTTACGGGCGATGAAGGTGGTTGTTCCGGTGGTAACGGCTTCGGGCACGGCAATATCATGCCCGGTCAGTAGTGATGCGCGGCCAACCAGCACTTCGGCGCCGTCAACTTTGCCGGAAACGCCCTGGCCTGCGTGGTTTGTGAAGTCGGCGACCGTAGGAAACTCTGTGATACCACGCTCGCGCGCGGCCCCCACGACTGCTCCGGCTAGCGGGTGTTCCGAGTTAACCTCAAGCGCCGCAGTTAAGCGCAGCACTTCCTCCTCGGAGTTGCCCTTGGCGGGCTTGACCGAGGTGACGAAAGGGCGACCCTCGGTGAGAGTTCCGGTCTTATCCACAAGTAACGTGTCGCAGCCGCTGATGCGCTCCAGCGCCTCACCGCTGCGGATGAGGACGCCGTTTTCGGCGGCCTTTCCGATGCCCACCACAAGAGCCGTAGGCGTTGCCAGGCCCAGCGCGCAAGGGCATGCGACGATGAGGACACTGATAGCCACCACAAGCGCATAAGCCAGGGCGGGCGCGGGGCCGAATGCCAGCCACATTCCAAAGGCTGCGATGGCCAGCACAAGCACTACCGGCACGAATATAGACGAGATGTAATCAGCCAATCCCTGGATGGGCGCTTTGCTGGACTGGGCTTTGCGCACTAGCTCGATTATCTGCGCCAGCACAGTATCGCGCCCGACCTCGGTCGCGCGAAACCGAAACGAGCCCGAAGTGTTAACCGTGCCGGCAAGCACCGAGTCGCCTGCCGCTTTCTCCACCGGCAAAGGCTCACCGCTTACCATGCTCTCATCCACCGCGGAGTGGCCTTCCACAATTACGCCGTCAACCGCGATGCGGTCGCCCGGGCGTACAAGAAGAAAGTCTTTCTCGGCAATCTCAGCAATCCGCACTTCTACTGGATCACCGTTGCGGATGACGAAGGCGGTCGGCGGAGTTAGCTTCATCAGTGCGCGGATGCTCCCCGCGGTCTTGCCCTTGGTCCACTCTTCCAGCGTCTTTCCCACAAGTATCAGTGCAATAATTGCTGCGGCGGTTTCAAAGTAAATGGGAGTGTGGCCTTCTTGCCTAAGCGAAGACGGCAGCATCCGGGGTGCCAGCATCGCTACTGCGCTGAACCAGTAAGCGGCGCTTGACCCAAGGCCAACGAGCGTGTTCATATCTGCAGTAAAGCGGCGAATCGTATTGATCATTCCACGCAGGAATGGCCACCCGCCATAGAAGTACACCGGGGCTGCTAGGATAAATTGCAGCCAGCGGCTGAGCTCTTCATTCAAACCAAGCGACCGTCCACCCATGGCAAGGGTCACCGTAATAGCCGCAAAGACAGCGCTTATTAACAGGCGGGTGAGGGCGAAACGCAGACGGCGGCGCTCGCGTTCCTCGATGCCAGGCTCGCTTTCGGTGTCCACTATAAAGGCAAGATACTCGCCCGCTTCCGCCAGCGCACGATTGACTTCGCGGATGTCAAAGGCGTTCACCGGTGCGGTTACGCGTGCTGAATTCGTCGCCAGATTCACCGATGCGGAAATTGCCCAGGGCAAGGACAGCAATGCGTTGGTGACGCGTTTTACACACGAGGCGCAGGTCATACCTTCGATCCGCAGGCTTAGCTCTGAGATGTGCGGCTCGTAACCGGCAGCGCGGATAGCCCGGGGTATCTCTTCCCGCATCGTCGCTTTAGGGTCGTAGGTGATGACGGCTTCGCCCTTCACATAATCCACTTTAACGGCAGTCACGCCCTTAATTGAGCCGATCGTGTTTTCTAGAGTGCGGGCGCATGAGGTGCAGCTCATGCCTGTGATCCTTAGCCTGTAATCGACAATCGCCATAAGTTGATTTCTAGTACTCCTTTACACGCTCAGATACTCTCTCTCGCAGAATAGAAGTAAGCTCCGGAAGGCCTTCGCCGGTAATCGTGCTAATAGCCAAGCTAGGTGAGTATTCTTCCTGGAGTATCGCAAGCGTGGCACAGTTATCGAGCAGGTCAATCTTGTTGAATATAACGATGTGAGGAATGCCCGACAGCCCGACTTCGCTTAGAATCCGCACACCGCTTTCAATGCGGAATTCCACGTTGTCCCGTGCCACATCCACGATATGTAGCAGTAGATCGGATTCCGCTACTTCCTCTATCGTCGCGCTAAAGGCAGTAGTTAGTTCCTCCGGAAAATCGTCCAGCAGTCCAACAGTGTCCGTCATTATGGCTTCAATACCGTTACCCAGGTATATGCGGCGGGCGGCGGGGTCCAGTGTCGTGAAGTAGCGGGGCGCGACTTCTTCTTCGCTGCGAGTCAGCGCGTTGATAAGCGATGATTTCCCTGAGTTGGTGTAGCCTATAAGGCCTATAGTAAACACTCTAGACTTGACGCGTTTCTTCCGGCGAAGAGCGCGTGCACGCTTCACCTTCTCCAGTTCGTTCTCCAAACGGCGTATTCGCTTACGGATGCGGTCCTTGGTCAGGACGGTCAGCGGTTCCCCTCCACCGCCTCGCGTGCCCCTGTCGCCACCTGTTCGGGACAGCTCCTTGCCCACTCCAACGATCCGTGGAAGCTCATAGTTAAGTCGGGCAAGGTCTACCTGTATGCGCCCTTCGCTTGTCGTAGCGTTTTGCTCGAAGATGTCGAAGATGATATCTGCGCGGGTCATAATGGGAGCATCCCACTGTTCCTCTAAGTTGCGCTGATGCACCGGTGACAACTGGGCGTTTGTCACCACACATGCGGGATTCTGAGCGCGAATCGCCTGGGCAATCTCTGCAGCCTGCCCTCGGCCAAAGAACGTTTTAGGTGAAACACGTCTTACGTTTAGTTTCATAACCCGCCCGATGCTGAAGCCGTCAGCAATAACGAGCTCTAGAAAATCGAAGTCCTGTTGCGGATTGTCAGTTCTCGTGCGATATCGCTCAACGAAGAGGTCTGTCTGCTCATCGCTTGGGGAGCAAGCCTCATCGTTGCGGGAACGTCCGCGCTGGGCGTGCGCACCACCAGGTTGCTCGACGAGAACTACGAGCGCGGTCCGTCTTGGCTGCTTGTCCTGCTGTTTGGCTATCAACGCGATTAGTATACCCGCACGATTACATACCGGGCAAACCACTTGCCACGTTAGAAAAGCCGCAATCGCTTGAAGCGATGTCCATAATGCTTTTCATGGTATATATACACGCAATGCCAAAAGACCAAACGAAGTTCGTTCCGAAAGGGTGGGGCAGTGAGCTGTGGATTCACAACGATGCCCTATACTGTGGGAAGAAGCTCATCCTGAAAAAAGGAAAACGCGGCAGTTTGCATTATCACAAGAATAAAACAGAAACCTTCTTTCTGCAGTCGGGCAAGCTCAAGCTTGAGCTGAAATACGTCGATGGCCTTGAAGAAGTCCTGATAATGGGGCCGGGTGACACTGTCCACCTGCCAGCGGGAACAGTCCACCGGTATACGGGGCTGGAGGATTCAGAAATGTTCGAGTTTTCCACCAAGCATGAAGATGGCGACACTTACCGCATAGAACCGGGAGACTAGTTCTCGTTGCGGCTCTCAAAGATGCTTCGTAGAGCATCCTCCGCATCCTGAGAAAGGCGCTCGTACTTTTCACGTCCGCCTTCTTCTGAAAGCAATCGCGACATTACCAGCGGCTCGCCGGTATCGGTCCGCTGCACCATTGCCGACGTGCCCAGTGCGTGCGCGAAGTCACGATAAGCCCTGAGTGTCTGAAACGCCTTCGTGCTTGCAATCTCGGCGAAAACCGGGCTGGTCAGAAGAGCCTCAATAGTCTCGAGCTTAAGTGCCAGCGTTGTCGTTTCCGTGGGATGAGCCAGTTCCCGGCGATTGAAGTCTATCTCATCTAAAGCACGCCTTGCTAAATTGTAGGTTTCCGCAATATGGAGCTTCGCCTGTTTCTGCTTTGACAACAGGGCGACCACGGCTACAAGTGCAATGACAACGACGGCGGCAGCAATAATCCACACGCCCAGCGTCATAATCTCCCTCCGTTCTCTAGGATAACATACATAGGGTAGGGGTTCGTTTACAAATCTTCTGTGATGCGTAAGAATCAACTTGTATGGGCGGGAGAATAGCCTTATCGGTATTGCTGCTGGCGGCCGTGCTTATTACAGCGCTTACGTGCACCGGCCGCAGGCTTCAGGAAGAAGCCGAGACCATCGGAGCTGAGCTTACAAAACCGGTCGTTGGCGACCTGGAGCGCAGCGTCAAGCAGGGAGTCAGCACTACCGGACGCGATATACAGATAGTGACACTTGTCTTTCTCATTGATGAACCCGTTTTTGAGTATCGCGATCACGCAAATGCATACCTTTTGGACCGAGGTTACGTCCAAGCACGGAATATTTCCACACCCACCGAGTTTAGTATCGCTTACGATGGTTTAGAAGGCCTAATCCGCGTCGAGATTATGGCAGAAGTCGCCCTGCCACCCACATCGTCCCTTACGTTTTTGCAGGAAACAGCTCCTTCAAACCCCGAAAGCTCTTTGCCTTCGGCCACCCCAGATTCGAGCGAAGTCGAGGATAATGGTGAAATGCAGCTTCCGCCTGAGACAGAGTATCATCGTGTAACGATTACGATTAACTACTAAAGTGCTCTTGTGTTCTTTTGCCCTCTAGCCTTCTAAAACTTCATCTGGTGCGCTTTGGCGCCCTTCTGAGAGCTTATCTGAGCATGCGGGTAGGGCAGCAATGGAATTTCTGTAGTATCAATTCCTATCGCCCTATATCGGAGAATTATTCAGATTATGAGACTAGTTATAGGGTTCGGGTTGTTTCTAAACTCCCTTATGTAACATAATAGTTCTTATGGGCGGTTTCAGCCTATCGGATTCATAGCAACTCCTGGGAACTTATTAAGCGGCTCTTTAGTCCTCATATCTGAAGGCGCATTAATATGAAGGCTTTACGCCGCTGGCAGCAGTTTGGGGAGCAATGGCGCTTTTCGTCATTATTGCGCCATTTCAAGAGTTCGACGCTTTTCGCTCGGACGACACGACGGGAATGACGGTTGTTGGCCTTGTTACATTGGGATTCCTAATAATGCTAACGATAATCGTCGTGCGTCGTCGTCGCGTAAATTGAGGTTGAAAGGGAGCTAAAAAGTGCCCTATCCTGCTGGGATTTTAGTCAACAAATTCTCGAGCTTATCGGCAAATCGCAGCGGAATGCTGTGAAGCTCAGTAATATGGGGCAAGCCGTCTTCATCCTCCAGCGGTGTGATAAGTGCGGTAAGCAGCGCATTTGCAGTATCAAGGCTGGTAAGCACCGGGATGTTGCTCTCAACAGCCGCGCGCCGAATAGCACGTGCCTCGATCTCAGCGGTGCGATTATCGGAAATCGTATTGATGATTAGCTCAAAGCTCCCGTTGCGCAGCATGTCAATAATGTGCGGGCGCCCCTCGGTGAGCTTAAACACAGACGTTGCCTTCAATCCATTCTTGTTAAAGAACGCGGATGTGCCGCTGGTAGCATATATCCTGAACCCCATCTCGGCAAATCGCTGCATCAGATAAAGCGCTTCTTCCTTGTCTTTGTCCGCAACCGTGCACAGCACCGGCAAATGCTTCTCGCCGCTGGTGCTTAGCTCTGGCACCTTCAGCCCTGCCGCCATCATGGATTTCTTCAACGCCTGGGCGAATGTTTGCCCGATGCCCATAACCTCGCCGGTGCTTTTCATTTCCGGCCCCAAGCCAACATCCACCTGGATCATCTTGGCGAAGCTGAATACGGGCGACTTCACCGCGTATATTTGCGCATCCGGCATAAGGCCGGTGGGCAGTCCCAGCTTCTTGAACTCGTGGCCCGTTATCGCCATCATCGCGAGTGTAACCATGGGAATGCCGGTTACTTTGCTCAGGAAGGGGATTGTCCGCGAAGCGCGCGGGTTCACCTCGATTACGAAGAGCTCGCCCTGCTCATCCACCACGAACTGTATGTTAATGATCCCTTGTGCGGCTATGCTTCTGGCGATACGCTCTGCGTAATCTGTAATGCGCTCGCGCAGTTCTTTTGATAACGATACCGGCGGATACACCGCCATACTGTCGCCACTGTGGATGCCGGAGCGCTCAATATGCTCCATAATGCCGGGAATAATAATATCCTTGCCGTCGCTTATAAGATCGATTTCAGCTTCCACGCCCCGGTAGTACTTGTCGATCAGCAGCGGCTGATTCTGGAATGCGTATTCATTCGCTTCAATGTATCGCGCAAGGCTTTCGGGCGTGAATATAATCTCCATTGCCCTGCCGCCCAGCACGTAGCTAGGGCGTACCAGCACCGGGAAGCCAATGCGCTTAGCGACTTCGACTGCCTGTGAGTAATCTGTGACGGTACCGCCCGCTGGTCGCGGGATTTCCAGCTCCGCCATAAGATTATCGAACTTCTCACGGTCCTCCGTGACGTCTATGCCTTCCTCGGTAGTGCCTAAAATCGGCACGCCCGCTCGCGCTAACTCGCTAGCGATGTTTATCGCTGTCTGACCGCCGAATTGAACCACCACGCCCTTCGGTTTTTCACGCTCCACAACCGCCAACACTTTTTCCATCGTGATGGGCTCGAAGTAAAGCCCGTCGCTCATATCGAAATCGGTGGAAACAGTTTCTGGATTGTTGTTGATGATAATAGCGTCGTAGCCCAGTTTGGACAGCGCCATCAGCGCGTGAACGCTACAGTAATCGAACTCAATGCCCTGGCCGATGCGGATGGGGCCGCTTCCTATAACGAGCACCTTCTCGCGTCCCCCACCCTCTTTTGGCCTGGCGTCTGTGGCGTGCCCGTGAGTGGAATAGAAGTACGGGGTCTCAGCCACAAACTCGCTCGCGCACGTGTCCACAGCCTTGAACACGGGGGCGATTCCCAGGCTCCGCCTGTGGGCTGTAACCTCGAGCTCGGTCCTATCGGACATTTTGCCCAAGAGTTTGTCCGAAAAGCCGTTATTCTTGTACCAGAACATTTCTTCAGCGCTGATGCCCTCAAGTCCTTTTTCCTTCAAGCGCGTTTCCGCTTCAACCAGCTCGGCGAACTTGTGTACGAAATAAGGGCTAATCTTTGTAAGCTTTGACAGGTATTCTACTGAGTGTCCCCGATGCAGCGCTTCAAACAGCGCGTATATTCTCCCATCCGTAGCCGTTGACAAGAACTGGAGCAGCTCCGCGTCGTTGAGCACCAGGAATCGGTGCGTATGGAAACTCCAGAGCTTAACCTCCAGGCTGTCGAGGGCCTTTAGGAACGCTCCGGTAAACGTACGGTCAATCGCCATAACCTCCCCGGTGCTCTTCATCTGAGTGCCCAATTTCCGGTCGGCCTCGCTGAACTTGTCGAAGGGCCATTTGGGTACTTTCAGCACCACATAGTCCAGTGCCGGCTCGAAGCTCGCCATCGTTTGGCCCGTAACCTGGTTGACAATTTCATCGAGTCTCAGTCCCAGAGCGATTTTAGCTGCGACCCGCGCAATGGGGTATCCGGTAGCTTTGCTTGCGAGCGCTGAACTGCGCGACACCCGCGGATTCACCTCGATAACATAAAAACGCATCTCTGAAGGATGCAGCGCGAATTGAACGTTGCACCCGCCCTCAATCTTCAGCGCTCGGATGATTGCCAGCGACGCGCTGCGCAATAGTTGGTATTCTCGGTCGCTAAGCGTAAGCGACGGTGCAACGACCATCGAATCGCCGGTGTGGATGCCCATCGCGTCCAGGTTCTCCATATTGCACACTGTGATGCAGTTGTCCGCTGCATCGCGCATCACCTCGTATTCGATTTCCTTCCAGCCGACGACACATTCTTCTATCAATACTTGGTGATTGAGCGAATGCACGAAACCGCGCGTCACGATCTCGCGGAACTCCTCTAGGTTGTAGGCGATTCCGCCGCCTGTCCCGCCCAGCGTGAAGCCGGGCCGGACAATGAGCGGGAACTCCTGTTTCTCCGCATATCTCATTGCCTCTTCAAAGGTCGTGGCAGTAATGCTCGGCGGCATGGGCATGTCAGCGCCCTTCATCGTTTCCTTGAACAGCTCCCGGTCCTCCGCGCGCCCTATCGCCAGCGCGCTCGTGCCCAGGAACTTCATGCCGTATCGTTCTGCGATGCCGCTGGAGAACAGCTCGGTTGCGAGATTAAGCCCTGTCTGTCCGCCGATAGTGGGCAGGATACCGTCCGGCCGTTCGGTAGCGATGATTTTCTCCAGATGCGGCAGATCCATCGGTTCTATGTAAACCCGGTCGGCGGTCTCCACGTCGGTCATAATGGTCGCGGGATTGGAGTTGACCAGGACTACTTCCACGCCTTCCTCGCGTAGCGCTTTGCAGGCCTGAGTGCCGGAGTAGTCAAACTCTGCGGCCTGGCCGATTATGATCGGCCCGTTCCCTATCACCATTACTTTGTTTATATCTTCTCGTTTAGGCATATCTTTGCCCGGCTAGAAGTAATCGAGTTTCATCGCCTCTTTAACCATACCGAGCGTCTCTTTGCCCAAAATTCGGGCTTTTTGCGTGCCTGCCAGCAGTATTTCTCTCACTCGCTCCGGATTCTCCTCGTACGGCCTGCGCCGCTCGCGAATGGGCGCCAGCAACTCGTTGAGCACATCGGTTAGCCTTCCTTTGCACTCGACGCAGCCCAGCACCCCGCTCCTGCAGTCGCGGTCGATTTCCTCTACGCGTTCGGCCCGATTGAACACCCTATGGTACTTGAACACGTTGCAGATTTCTGGATTACCTGGGTCGCCTTTTCGTATCTTGTCCTTATCGGTAATCGCCTTCCACACCGTATCCTTCACTGCTTCCGGAGGGTCGGCGAGGTTTATGACGTTCCCCAGGCTCTTGCTCATCTTGGTGTCGCCGTCCAGCCCGGCCAGGCGCGGCACGTCGCCGATTAGAGCTTTGGGCATAGGGATTATCTCCTTCCCGCCGCCGTAAAGCTGGTTGAACTTGCCCACCACGTCGCGCGTAAGCTCGATATGCGGCTTCTGGTCTTCACCCACCGGCACCAGATGCGCCTGCACGAACGTTATATCCGCCGCCTGCGACAGCGGATAGCCAAAGAAACCGTATGTAAGCTGGTCAAAGCCAGCGTAAGCGGTGTCGCGGAACACTTTAAATATGTCTTCAGGAGCAGTTCCTTGCTCTGCCTCGCTGCAAAGTACCCTATAACGCTTCTCCACCGCATCCTCATATAACTTGTCCCACTCAGGGCTTGCGTCATCCAACCTATGCCTACTGCGTAGCTCCGACAGCGCAGCTAATCCCTTGTTTATCATAACCTCCAGAAGCGTCTTGAAGCCAAGCGCCCACGCGCTAGCTTCTACCTTGAGAATCATGTCGCGGTGCGCAGCTTCGTCCTCGCTTCGGACCATCCCATACTGAATCGCCTCCGCCTTGGTCGTGGGATTATGTCGGAGCTTGTTCATATTGGTGAAGAGGCCGTAGAGTACGGTTAGCTCGGCGATCTCCGGGATCATTGACTGCACGCACAGCGTCGTAACCTCCGGATCAATCCCCACCGCGAGGTTGTCCATCGCCACGTCATAGACCGCTTGTTTCAGCATTTCGGGCTTGTCCCAGTGGGTGGTCAGCGCCTGGATGTCCGCGATGAGCAGGTAAGTTTCGTAGTCGTGCTGCAATTTCACCCGGTTTTGCAGGCTGCCCACGTAGTGTCCCAGGTGCAACTTGCCCGTCGGGCGGTCGCCCGTCAGGATGCGCTTGCGGTTGGATTTTGGCTCACCCATCAGATGGTGATTTTACCACGCCTGAGCCGCTATTATTCGCCCTCGCTCAGTAACCTGCTAGAATAGCTATAAGCTTACTGGGAGGTATTCTCAAGCATGCGTGTAAGTATCATTACACTCGGCATTCTGGCCGCGCTGGTTCTGTCAATGCCCGCTAGTGCGACGTTTATGGTTGGCGAGCAGCACTTCGATGCGGGAACTATGCGGGTTATGCGGACAACGACGTTCTTTTTCGAATACGTTACTACGATGACTGAAGACGGAGAGACCTCCGTAATGAAAGGCCTTTTCGCCCAGAACGTAGACCGGACGCGCGTGGATACAGACATCCGCGGCATGCTGGGCGATGCCGAGGGCCAGGAAGCGATGTTTGCCCAGATTATGGGCTACACCGGCGTGATAATGAAGCCCGAAAGCGACACGATAACGCTTTACCACGTGCCCGAGAAGTACATCATCCTTCATCCCGAAGAGCTCGAGGGAGAAATCCCCGATATGATGCCGGATATCGAAGAGATGGCCAAAGCCACCCCAAAGCCTGAAGAGGGTAAAGAGCCCATCGTCACGAAGGAGAAAATCGGCGAGGAGAAAATCGACGGCCACCCCTGCATTATCTATGCGATTACCGTCACCATTCCCGACGAAGACACGTTAGCCGGAATGGTCTGGGAGGCCCAGGATTACGGCGATTACAAGCCGCATCTGAAAATCATCGTTACGCACGATAACGGCGACGAGCACCTGATAGAGTTCCACAACGTCAAGGTCGGCAAGCCCGACGCCATCTGGTTCAACATACCGGAGGGCTACGTCGAGGTAAAGGACATGATGGGCCTCTTCGATATGAGCGCTATGATGGGCGGCGGGTAAACTAAGAACCGGTTAGCCCAATTCGCTTCCGGTTTACCTATTAACAAGGTGGAGGCTATTCTTCCACCACATCTTTGCTTTCTGTAGTGCCCTCTACATCCTCAATTGGCGATTCCACATCGTCATTGATTGTCCCTTCTGCCTTATCGTAGATCGTTTCCGCCGTTATCCGCATTCGCGAGTTATCCACTATCGCCCGCATCTGCTGTGTCTCGCCGCCCGTTTCGGTCGTAATGAGCAGCGCCATATTCATAGTCAGGTCGCCGTCAACGCTGCTGTAGTTCCCCCGGTCAAGGTCAAATACCAGGCTATAGCTACCCGCGATGGTCATCTTCTCCACTTCGGTGTCGTATCTCACGCCGCCTTCGGTTCCCTTGAATTTAAGCGCTTCCGGTGCCTGCCCCGATATCTGCGCGGCAAAAAGCGCAAGCTCTTCGTGGTCTTCGCCGACGATTTCCTTAAGCCGCCAGATAACCTGCACCTCTAGTTCATCATCTCCCAAAGGCAGCGTTACCGTACGCTCCCAGGGCTCACCCACTGAAACCTCGCCTTCCGGCAGCTCCATCACGAGTTCTGTGAGCCGGTCCCAGTCCAGGAAAGGGAACATGGGAGAGCTTTTGGCCTTAGCTAACTGATCCCATGCGCTGCCCGTGCGCTTTTGGCGCCCTCTCTCGTCAACTCGACTCGTGAACGAGGCCTGCAGCGCGTTCACCAGCGTCTGTTCTTCAGGCTCGAGCGGTTCTTCTTCGCCGTTAGCCAGCGCCCTTACTCCTTCATCGTCCAGGATAAGCGTTCTCTGTATTGTTTCACGGTCTGCCGTTTGCACTTTGTCCATTGTGAACGACGATACCTGCGACGTTTGCGTCAGGCCTCCTTTTTCACTGAGGCTTCCGGATGAAACTACCTTCATCATATCTAATATCGTAGTGCTACCTGTTACACTGCGCTGTGCAGCGCCGTCTTCGGCATTTGGCTCCAGCATCAGCGTAGTCTGAGATGTGCTATGGTAATTCACATCATACTGCTCCAGCGGCGTCAGTTTCATCGCTAACTCCACCTTTTCATAAGTCGGTCGCTTCCCGGCAGCTTGTATGACCGAGTCCTCATCTTCTTCTCCGGCAGGCGCGCATGCAACTAGCGCGCCCGCGATCAGTGCGATTGTCGCGTGCCATAAAATGCCCCGGTACATATAAGCCCCCTCGGATTTGCGATAACCAGTCACCAGTTGATATCTGCAATATCTTAGAATTCAAATTCGTGGCCCACGCCGTGTTCAGCGGCTTCCTTATACACATACGATGCAGTAGCCATATCTTGTAGTGCCAGGCCCACGGATTTGAAAAGCGTAATGTCGCTGTCGGAAGTACGTCCATCCTTTGTTCCTGCAACAACATCCCCCAGCTCAGCGGCGACATTGTCCATGCTCCACGCGCCTTCTTCAATCGGAATCTGGAAATCCCCCGCTTCGGCGCTGCACGCTTCGATAGAGTCCGGGAAGACTTTGCTTTTAACTACGGTTGCCGTGTCCAGCTCACGCATTCCGGGTGCATGCGAGCCTATTGCGTTGATGTGTGTGCCCGGCTCCACCCAGTTTCCATCAATAATCGGCTCCTTCGCGCTGGTGGCAAGCGTCAGGATGTCGCATGCGCGCACCGCGTCTTCCGCATCTTTCGCCACATCCGTTTGAACGCCGGTTAGCTTATTCACTTCACGGGCGAAAGCCTGCTTTTTTTCTTCATCGTCCACGCTGTATACCAAGCAGCGTTCCAGCTCGCGGACTTTTGCCACTGCCCAGGCCTGCGTTCGCGCCTGCACGCCGGTTCCGAAAAGCGTATGCACCTTGGTATCCATCCGCGCAAGATATTTGGTCGCGAGTCCAGATACTGCGCCCGTCCGCACCGCCGTCAGGTATCCTCCATCCATAATGCATATTGGCGCGCCGGTTTCGGGATTGAGCAGGATAACCGTCCCCATCACGTTTGGCAGATCGAACTTCGACGGGTTGTCCTTGTAGACGGTTACAACCTTGGCACCCAGCACCTTTAGTCCAGGTATGTACGCCGGCATAAACAACGATAACCCCGCATAGTCCGGCGCAGTTATCGGCGTGCGCACAGGCATAATAACGTTGCCCGCGGCGAAGTCGGCAAATGCTTGTTCGAGAATGCTGATTGCGCCCTCCATAGTGATGAGTTCCTGCACGTGGGCGCGGGACAGAAGTCGTACTTTCGCCATACTACCCCCTCCGATGGTTTCCCTTAGGCGCACCGATTCTAGCACACGTTGTCTCCAGTTATTTTCCAGAAGCTGCACGGTGCGTCTATAATGCTAATGCTAAAACTCAATGGCGGTTTCCGCGATAGCCGCTGCATTTGAGAGTTAGCCTGTTCTTTTTATCAAGGAGCATTGCACTATGAATATTCAGAGCGAATCTGAACTGCGTTCGAAGCGCATCACCGCAATGCCGCGCTCGGTCATCCATATGATGAGCGCACTTGCCCGTGATGTGGATGACCCGGTATCGCTTTCATGGGCCAAGCCGGTCCACGGGACACCGAAGAACATCGGCGCCGCTGCTGTTGAAGCCATCGAAAAAGGCCTGTGCAGCGGCTATTCCCCCGGACTCGGCCTTCCTGAGCTGCGGGAGGCCATCGCGGCGAAGCTGCGACGCGACAACAACATGTCCGCTAGGCCCGACGAAGTGCTCGTGACGGTTGGCGCGATAGAGGCTATCACAGCCGCACTTGCGGCGACCATCGACGCCGGGGATGAGGTCCTCCTGCCGTCACCGAATTACTCGACACACACTGAACAGGTTCGTATGCTGTCGGGCATACCGGTATTTGTCCCGTGCATAGAGGGAGAAGGCTTCCGCCCTGACGTAACCAGACTCCGCGCAGCTATAACCAAAAACACAAGGGCGGTCCTGTTTAGCACGCCATGCAATCCCACCGGTGCGGTTTTCAATGAAGCCGATTTGCGCGCCATCGGCGATTTAGCGCTGGAATACGGCCTCACAGTCATCATTGATGAAGCTTATGAATACTTCACCTTCGATGACGCTGTCCATTTCAGCCTGGCTTCCGCGCGTGAATACCAGGAAAACGTAATAAGCGTTTTCACGGTAACGAAAACCTACGCTATGACCGGGTGGCGTATCGGATACGTCCACGCGCGCGGCGACCTTATCTTCGAGATGAACAAGGCGCACAACTGCATGGCGATTTGCGCTCCGGTTGTCTCCCAGTACGCTTCGCTTGCGGCGATCAACGGCCCGCAGGATTGCGTGGAGGATTTCCGCTTGAAGTACCTGCGCAACCGCGACCGCGTCTGTGAACGGCTGGATGCCCTCTCCGAACACTTCAGCTATCAGCGGCCGGCTGGTTCCTACTGCATGTTTCCGCGCATACTGCATCCGGACGGCAAAAACTCGCTGGAATTCTGCAAGCGGATGTTAACCGAAGCCCGCGTGTCCACAACGCCGGGCGTTGGCTTCGGCACGGGCGGCGAAGAGCATATGCGCATCACCTTCTGCTGCGCCTACGAGGATATCGACCGCGCTTTCGACCGCATCGAATCTTGGCTGTCTTAAACCGATAGCACAAACTCATCTTTTCAATCAAGCGCCTACAGCATACCTGCGCTGGTGTCCTCCCCGGTCCGGACGCGCTTCTGGAACCTGTGTTCGAGCTTGGCGTATGCCAGAAAATAAAGCAAGATGCCGCCCGCGTAAAGCGCAAGCGTCACCCAGTACGGCGACTGGTAGTTGATATGCCGCATCATGTTCCCGCCGACCTGCGCGCCTAGCGCCCGCCCCAGCGGGAATGCCATCATGTTTACCGCCACGATATTGAGCCGCTGCCGCTCCCCGTATATGTCCATCAGTAGCTGCGTGTTTACCGGGTTGACCAGGTTCATCAGCGAGTTGCGGATGATAAACATGGCTCCGGTAACGATAATCGCCATAATCGGAGCCAAACCAAAGGTCACCAGGAACGGGCTATACGCGATACCGAGTATGAACGGCAGGCTTATCGCCTGGCTTCCGGCAACCGTGCCCACCCGCCCGAAGCGAGAGATGAGCCAGGGCGTCGCGAGCACGCCAACGGCCACGCTTGCCATCGCGGCGCCCTGTAACGCTCCCACAACCGATGCCGGCACGTTTAGCATCACTCGCAGAAACACCGGGAAGAACGGAACTACCAAGCCGGAGCCCAGGCCGATAATCAGCGTGAAGCTGAACTGCGCCCATGTAAGGCGGTGCCGGAACAGCTCGCGAAGATTGCCCCAGTAACGTTCACGCCTTGGAGTCCATTTCACGTCGCGGATGGCTAGCACGAGCAGTATCCCGATGGAGGCCAGCGCGCCTCCAGCGATTAGAACTATGCTGTACGCCTGCGCGAAGGTCAGTTCCGGCACCTGCGAAAGCGGCACCCATCCGGCAAGTGCCCGCGCAGTTATGTCGGCCGCCGCGCCGCCGAGCACAGTTCCCACGAACATCATGCCTGTATTGACCACGGCAAATCCACCGAAAACCCACGGCTGTGTCTCGTGCGTGCTGTAATCATGCATGAACGGTGCCGCGTTCACGATAAAAAACCCGGCGCCGACGCCCATTCCCCCGGCGAAAACGTAGATTAGCGGCGTTGCGGCGAAAATGATCTGGCAAACCGCTGAGACCGCGAACACAACGCCGCCCAGCACGAGCAATTTCTTCCTCGCAAAACGCTGTGAAAGCGCGGCCGCGGGAAAGGAGATCAGCGCAGTGCTGACGAAACGTGAGGCAAGTGCGTATCCGATAATATCCTCGGGCATTCCGAGCGAATTCAGCAGCAGCGGAAGCATAGTGAAGAACGCGCCTTCATTAAGCGCGACCAATGCTATAGCGCCGAAGAACAGCTGCAGCTCTCTGGGAAATCCGAAGAAGTGGGAGAAGTAGTGTGTTAACCGGCTCAATTCGCGGGCATTTTATCAGATATGTGTTGTGCTATCTGAAACGCTCGTCTGCTGTTCCTTCTTTAGACCCAGATGCGCTCATCCATCCCGCCCGAGAATTCGGGAATGCGTCAAACTCCGGGATGTATGGTTTGATATCCAGAAGCGGCGTGCCATCGAGCACGTCGATTCCCTCGACCGAAAGCTCTCCCTTTTCAATATCCACTGAGACGAGTCTTACAGCGGAGATGCCGAGGGGATTCGGGCGCGAAGGTGCTCGGGTGGCGAAAAGCCCGCGCTCAGTAGAGTCTCGATACGGTTTCACCAGCGCCGAAAACTCCCTGGCCCGGTCAAACCAGTACAGAAGCCATATGCGCTCAAAACCATCAAGGTCTCTAAGCGCTTCCCTGTACTGCTCGTAAACCTCGATTGTGCCCGCTGCGTCCTCTGCCGTTGACGGTTGAATCGGCGTACCGTCGTGTCCTGCAAACGACGTACGGATAATCCCAATGGCATTCATAGAATGAGCATCATCCATGGGGTAATTATAGCCTGCAAGCCTGGGTATAATCCCCTACCCCATTTGGGAGAGATGAGATGTTTGGCCCTGAAATCGTGGGAAAACTGGTGAAACTTGCGCCGATGGACGAATCGATGGCGGAAACGTTCTTTTCGTACATCAACGATCCCAAGCCCAACCGCTTCCGTCCTGCGCCTCCTGTAGAAAGCGTGGAAGCCGAGCGCGAGTGGATTCACGGAATCGCGAAATCCGAACACGACATCGTCTGGGCAATCTACTGCCAGGAAGATGGCGAACTAATCGGTTCAACAGGTCTGCATCGTTATGAACCTGCCCATAAGCGTGCAGCCAGCGGAACTCTCATCGGCAAGCCTAAATACTGGGGCCGGGGCATAGGCACCGAAGTCGTCCGTCTGCGCACCGACTACGCTTTCGAGGAGCTTGCCTTGCACAAACTCCACAGCGAGGTCATACACGGCAACACGGCTAGCCTTCGCATGCTAATGCGCGTCGGTTACCGCATCGTGGGGCTGTTCCGCGACCATTTCTTGCGCGACGGCGAATGGCTCGACTTCTATCTTCTGGAGTGCATGTACGAGGACTGGTGCGCGCAGAATGACGTCTAATAGCTCGGCTAATGGGCTTATACAGTCCAATAGAAAGCTCGCCGCAAAGGCTTATTCGGCTTCAGGTTCGGTTTCCAAAACGCCAATCTCACTCCAGTGCTCTTGATAGTGAAGACCGCGTATCTTTCGCCCAGCCTTATAGAGTTCTAGTTCGGTCTTGGGCCAGACATCAATGTCCGCTTTTGCACCCGTCGGTTCGAAATCCTTCCATACTAAGCGTAGATGCGTTGGAGAGACGATTTCCCATTCCGGATGCTCCATATAGTACTCCCCAAATGCCATGTCGTCTGCCGTCAGTCCCCCCAGCAGGTAGACGTTAACTTCCAATCGTCCGATAGTCCCGGCCCACGTGCTACCTGTTCCCAGCCAGTAGGAGAAAAACGGCATTCCGGAGGCAACACTAACATGCCCGTTCCTAACCCGATAAGTGTGGCCTACTATGTGCGTCTCACCCGGCTCCCAAACGACATCAAAGGTGTGCCACAGCTTGAGCTCGCCTTGATAGCTCATATATTTCCAATCTGCTGCGAAATCCCCGTAAGGGCTATCCGTATACGCGAATGACTTTTGAAGCCGATATACTTGCGTTTCAACCGTATTCTCGCGAGTGTCAAGCCAGGTGCGGAATCCTCGTGCGGATGAGGGCCACCAATAAACATCCCCAAGCGTCGAGTTGGTGAAGCTGTTCCTTTCCCCATATTCTAGCTCGCGAATGTACTTGCCCTGCATATATGTATCTGGGAAACCAACCTTTAGCTTCACGCGCGCTGGCGTAAGATTCCGAAGATGAAACCGAACATCTACAGTCGTTTCCCAAAGGCTGAAATACACATCCAGTTCTTCTTTATCCATTCTTACGCGGGAATCTTCCCCTAAGATTGGCTCAGGAGGATTAACAAGGGCGTTCATAACCGTATCGTCGGCGACCGCGCTGGCAAAGCCTGATGTTATAAACGTCACAGTAATCGCCGTAAATGCCGCTAGCTTTCTCACGCTATTATTCTAGCACTGCGATACTAGCCGCTTATAACTAACCTGTGCTATCATCCCCCGGCAATATGCCCCATCTCCCGAGACCACCGCAGGCGATTCTATTTGACCTTTACGGGACGCTGGTGCCCAATTTCCCGCCCGATGCCTACCGGCAAGCGACAGAGGACATGGCGCAAATCCTGAGCGTCTCGGTGGACGATTTCCAGAAGATATGGGGCAAGCGCTTTATTGCCCGCGTTAAAGGCAAAGACGGGGGCATCATTGAAAGCATCCAGGCGGCGCTTTCAGAAATGGACGTTCAAGTGGCCCCAGATGTTATTCGTCACGCTGCAGAGCGCCGACTTGAATTCGCAAAGCACCTTTTCGACCGCAACGACGGAACATTACCTGTTCTGCGCAGCCTGTGCGAGCTGGGAGTTCCCCTTGCCCTCGTGAGCGACTGTACTAATGAAGTACCTGAATGCTGGGACGACCATCCGTTATTCGCAGTCTTCAGTGCCCGCAGCCTTTCCTGCGAACTCGGCGCGATGAAACCCGAGCCTGAACGCTACCGACACGTCCTACGTGAACTTAACATCAAGGCTGAAAAATGCTGGTACGTCGGCGATGGCGGCAGCAGGGAATTTGCGGGAGGGCGTGCAGTGGGGCTTTTCACGATATGTTTCCGCCAGCCCGGCAGCCGGGAATTCGTCTATGACGAGGACGATTCTTCAGCCGACATGGAAATAAGCGAGTTTTCTAAGCTTCTTACGATACTAAATGACTGAATCATCCTTGTATCAGCAGGAATACGCCCATGATCATTAGCACACTGGCAAACAGCCGCGCGTGGATGCGCTCGCCGAACATAAAATGACCCAGAATCACCGCTAGCAGCATGCTTGTGTTGCTGACAGGCTCGGCCACAGACATGTCTAGTCCCAATCCGAGCGTGACCAGTAGTGTGAAATAGGCGTATCCGTTAACTGCACCATTTACCCACACCAGACCCGTGCGTTCGCGATACAGCGCCACAGCCTCCCGCCATTTTCTGCTGAACAGCACCGCTACCATAAAAAAGACGCCGTTAAACGTGGCACACGAAATCGCGTAAAACACCGGCTCGAAATCGGCGCTGTAATTGTCAATCAACCGGATTACAGCGATGAGTATCGTGTTCAGTACAATAAACTGCGCGCCTCGGTCGCGAGCGACGTTTTTAAGGCTTTCTAGCGGATTCACGCCCGGCATCAGGAAAAACACGCCCGCAAAGATGAGCAGCGCACCCCCGAGTTTTATCCAGGTGAACGCTTCGTTCTGAAACAAGATCGGCAAAAAGAAGACGAGCAGCGTGCCCAATGAATACAGCGGCGTGATGACCGATACTTCGCCGTGCTGAAGCGCTTTCATATAGAAAACGAACGGCGTCATGAAAAGGCTTGACGTCAAAAGCGCGTACGCCAGAAACGCCCAGCTTTCAGGCCGGTGGAAAAGCGAATACACCGCTAGAGTTGGAAGCAACGTCAGCGCGGCGAACCCGAAGAAGACGAATCCGCCCACTTGGGCCGGGTAGCCGGACACCACCTTTTTGCCCAAAGGGCGCTCCAGCCCTAACAGGACCACCCGGAGAGCAAGGAAAATCCAAGCGGCAACCGCAACTTGCACAGGCTGATTATACAGGTCATTCGCTCCTCTCGGACTAGACTAATAGGGCGTTAACCCGATAATATTGACGTATGGTGTATCTCATTGCTGAAGTGGGGGTTAATCACCAGGGGGACTACGACCTGGCGCTGGAGCATATCCGCGCAGCCAAGCAAGCTGGCGCAGATGCAGTTAAATTCCAGGCTTTTCGGGCCACAGAACTAGCGTCCCCGGATTACGCTAAAGAACAGCTTGATTTCTTTGCCGAAGTCGAGCTTACTTTCCCGGAACTAGGAAAACTTTTCGAGGAAGCACAGAAACTCGGCATCGTGTTCCTTGGCACTCCTTTTGATATGGAAGCTGTAGACTTCCTCAACCAGCTTCCGGTGCCCGCATTCAAAGCGTCGTCAGGAGACCTTACCAACCATCCCCTTTTAGCCCACATCGCGCGAACCGGCAAGCCAATCTATCTCTCTACCGGAATGAGCAACATTGGAGAGATAGTGGACGCAATCGGCGTTTGCCGTCGCAACGGCAACCAGAATATCACCGTCCTCCATTGCGTCAGCCTCTATCCTACCCCTCCTGAGCAGGCGAACCTGCTGGCTATTCGCACATTAAAAGACGCGCTTGACCTGCCTGTCGGGTATTCTGACCATACCGTAGGAATCGAAGCTTGCATGGCTGCTGTCGCCCTAGGCGCTACAGTCATAGAGAAGCACTTGGTGCTTGACCGTTCACGCAAGGGACCCGATGCTGCGCTTTCCGCGACGCCGGAAGAGCTCGCTGAATTACGTAAAGGCATAGATATGATCTACCAGGAACTGGGCGATGGGAACAAAATTCCCCGTCCGGGCGAATTGGAGGTCGCACAGGTGGCGCGCAGAAGTTTATTCACCACACGCGACCTGAAGAAGGGAGAGGTGTTGACACCCGACTTACTAACCTGCCACCGCCCTGGCAGCGGCATACCTGCAAGCCAATACACTGAAGTCGTAGGACACCGGGTAGTAAGAGACATACCGAGCGGCGAAATGCTCCTATGGGAAATGCTGGAAGGCGTCTGAGTCCGTCCTGTACGGTTGATATTTGCCGTTCAGCTAGTATAATCCCAGCATCTTATGGTTGAAGCCACGCGAGCATCGCAACCCTGTATATTTCGCGCCAACAATGACTGTTAAACACCTGAAAATGAAGGAAGGCGGGCGGGTCGAATTCCCGATTGGCGAAGACGACAAGTCCATCTACATCAATTACGATTGGTGCAAAAACTGCGGCATCTGCATTGCGTTTTGCCCAAAAGAGGTTTATGACGCATCTGCCCTGGAACAGCCGGTCCCAACACGCATCGAGGATTGCACGAAGTGCATGATCTGTGTGCACGGGTGCCCGGATTTCGCGATTGTTATTACCGATGCATCGGGGAAGGCGCAACCGCACCCCGAGGCCGAGCTGATCGCCAAAGTAGAGGGTAAGTAGCATGAGCAACGCTAAAGGAAGAACTCTGCTCCTTCAGGGCAACGAATCTTGCGCTATGGGAGCGATATACGCCGGTTGCAGGTTCTTTGGCGGCTACCCCATTACGCCCAGTACTGAAATCGCCGAGCATCTTGCCCGCAAGCTTCCGATTGTTGGCGGCGCATTCATACAGATGGAGGATGAGATCGCCTCAATCTCGTCGATCATCGGCTCGAGTCTTACGGGAACGAAAGCTATGACAGCCACAAGCGGCCCGGGTTTTAGCTTGATGCAGGAGAACCTCGGGTTGGCTGCTGTTTTGGAAGCGCCCATCGTTATAGTGAATATAATGCGCAGCGGCGCCTCCACCGGACATCCCACAGGAACCGGACAGGGAGACCTAATGCAGTCCCGCTGGGGCACGCACAGCGACCATCCGGCTGTAGCGCTTGCTCCTGCGACGTCCCAGGAGATGTTTGACCTTACGGTAAAAGCCTTCAACATCGCTGAAAAACTCCGCGTCCCGGTCGTTTTGCTGCCGGAAGCCGTTGTAGGCCACATCCGCGAAGCTGTATACATACCCGCTGAGGGCGAGATGGAAGTCCTCGACCGGGCTCGTCCGGAAGCGTATGAGGACTACCGGTTCTTCAACCGCGATGAGAGCGGCGTGGCGCACCCGCCAGACCTCGGCACTGGATTCAGGCCTCATTACACAGGTCTCACCCACGACGAAACCGGCTTTTTCACTGGTATCCCTGATAAGGTGAACGAATTCGCTGTCGGACTAAACTCAAAAATCGAGTTAAACCGCGAGTTCCTTACCGATTACTGCGAGGAGGCTGTGGAAGACGCGGATGTCGTGCTTGTATCATTCGGGGTAACCTCACGCGCATGCGCTCATGTAGCGCGTGACCTTCGAGGGAATGGTGTTAAGGCAGGCTATTTCAGACCCCGCATAGTATGGCCTTTCCCGGACGAGAGATTAAGGCAGATTGCGCGTAAAGCGCACACTTTCATCGTTCCTGAGCTTAATCTGGGTATGATGCGCGGCGAAGTAGAACGCATCGTTGGACCCGGCAAACGCGTAGTTGGCATAAACCGTGTAGACGGCACAATGCTCACGCTTGAAAGGATGCAAAAGGAAGTCCAGGAGGTGCTGAATTGACGCCGGTGGAGACCTTTGTGAAGAAGTACTTGCGTCAGCGCGTGCTTCCTACAATCTGGTGCGGCGGCTGCGGATTGGGCACCGTAATGCGGGTGATAATCAAAGCGTTTGACGACCTCAGTATCGACCAAAATAAGCTGGTTGTTGTTTCCGGAATCGGCTGTTCGTCGCGTATGGTCGGCTATATGGACACCAATACTGTTCATACGACCCACGGACGGGCGCTGCCCGTCGCGACAGGCATAAAGCTCGCACATCCGGAACTGGAAGTAGTCGTAATAATGGGAGATGGCGACGGCACTGCTATCGGCGGAAATCATCTCATTCACGCGTCCCGCCGTAACATTAACCTGAACGTTTTCCTCCTAAACAACGGCAACTACGGTATGACCAGCGGTCAGGTGTCGCCTATGACGCCGCACGCGTGGTATGCCAGCACGAGTCCCTTCGGCAATTTGGAACACGCTTTCCATTTGTGCGATATGGTAAAGAGCGCCGGTGCGACATATATCGCTCGCACAACAAGCTTTCATTACATGCAGGCTGTCAGGCTTGCGAAGGAAGTTCTTGAACATAAAGGATTCGCTTTTCTTGAATTCTATTTCCAGTGCCCAACTTACTTCGGCCGGTTCAATGAAATGACGGACGCACCGACTATGCTTGACTGGTTTAAGAAGCACGCGGTGCGCTACAATCCCGAGAATCCGCGCGAACTTGAGAAGGGGCAGTTTTACGTGGGTAAGCTCTGGGAGGACAATACAAAGGACGAATACACCGACCTTTACGCCAAGCTCTGTGACCGCGCTAAGGAGATGATGCAGGTTGCCAAATAGGATGAACGTATGAGCGATCGCAGCGAACGCTACGAGGTATTGCTTTCCGGCTCCGGCGGCCAGGGGATTATCCTCGCGGGCGTAATTATTGCTGAAGCCGGCATAGCTCACAACCTTAAAGTCGTCCAGACAGCAAGTTACGGCCCCGAGAGCCGGGGCGGCGCCAGCCACAGCGAAGTGATTCTGTCGGGAGCCGAGATAGACTATCCTGCGGTTACCAAGCCCGATTTCGTGATTGCCTTAACCCAAGTAGCCGCTGATAAATTCGCACCTCTAGTACGTCCGCGTGGAAACGTGCTTTTCGACACAACCTGGGTAGAGAAACCTCCTCAAAATATCCAAGCGACAACAGCAGGTTTTCCCTTAACAGAAGAAGCATCCAACCGTTTCAGCAAACCGCTGGTGGCAAACATCATCGCGCTCGGATACTTCGCCGAGCACAATCCTCTTCTCGGCCCCGATGAGCTTTTGCGGGCGATTATCCGCCGCGTGCCGTCGCATTACAGCCAGCTCAACGAGCACGCATTCGCCTTTGGCCGTGAGCTAGCTTCACAATAATAGCCCTACCACATCCTCAACAGCTCAGTCCCGCTTGGGAACTTGCGATTCGCTAAGTCGTCGCTGTTTAAGGCATAATAGTAGCGCAAATTCAAGGGGGGTATAGTGAAATGAAACTCAATGCTTGGGCATTTGGGCTCGCGTTTGGAATTATTTGGGCGATTGTGATCTTCGTAGTCTCGCTCATCGGCATGTGGTCAGACTGGGGTGACGCGTTCTTTAGGGTTTTTAGCTCCCTCTACGTTGGCACGAGCGCAACCTGGGGCGGCGCGTTCATCGGCCTGGTCTGGGGTTTTGTGGATGGCTTCATCGGCTTCTGGCTCATCGCCTTGATCTACAACGGCTTCGTCGGAAAGCCTAAGACGATGTAAGCTACGGCCCGTTGCTCAAAATTGTCCTAATCATCCAGCGCGGCCATCGCGCGATTACCGGATTCTGGACGCTATCTTCGCGGAACGCGATCCATGCTGCTGCGCGCTAAGTTCGCCCTTTCAACGCGCCGGTAGGATTGTGAGTTCCCCAGAACATGCCAGAACGAATAACGCCCTTTGTGCCATATACGCGGTAGTACATGTACACAACCTCTTCTGGCTCCGGATAGACGTGCGGCTCCCAGAACTGGTCAAACACTTCTACTCTGTACCGCTCTATCAAATTATCCGGCACGAGGTCTATGTACATATTCCCCGGCGAGAACTCGCGGCACTTGAATTCAATGAGCTTTCCCGTAACCGGACTGGTAAACTTATTCAGCAGCTCGTCGATAAACTCTTTCTCCGGGTCTGTAATTGCGGTTCCCCACAGGCTTAGATTGAAAAGCTTGCAAGTCGTCTCTACGTCCTCCAACTGATTGTTGAGCACCCACCACCACAGGTTAACCGTTTCTCTCACAGGATTGAATTGCGGATAGAGCCAATCTCGATTCTCTTTGTTATTCTTCAGCCACTCCGTTCGTTCCCGGCATGATGGTAGTTGCCAAAACTCAACTGCTCTCGGATTCTCCCAGCCAAAGGCTAGCATCATTTCCGCTTCTGTAAACTCCTTCGGATTCTGCCGTGGGATCCCAGCGTCTACGAAATCTTCTAGCGCACCACATTGAAACGGATCCGGTGGGCGTCTTTCTAGGATTCGCGGTGACACAGGCATAACGAAGGGAATCGCTTCCCTGATCTGGGAGTGACCCCAGGCTTCTCTTATCTCATCAGCACCTGGTTCGGCTGAATCTGCTAGTGGAGCCGCGAACGAAAATGCCAGCACTAGCATACTAACGAAGACGCAGACTAGATTCCTGAGCCTAATCCTTGCATCCATTTTTCACCTCCTGAGAATAATCACTGTCTCAACTGGGCCAATTCGCAAGACACGCAGTTGTTCCTGGTGACTGGGATCATCTCCTTGCCCTCTTCCCAGTATTCCGGGCAGTCGACGAGCTCGCACAGGTCTTCCATAAGGTACGTGCACCAGATCATAGTTTCCCACTTCTGATAAGACGGGCCATCAGCACGCTGATTCAGGAGACGAACCGGTTCCCATACATACCAGTAGCCATTGTACTTACAGATGGCAGGATCCCAGGGGCCCGCACTAATACACGTATAAATGCACTTGATGTTCACGATCTCAACTAGACGTGTGTCGTCGCACCAGGGTCATCCAAATGCAGGACGCTGGGCGGACAGTAGAACGGTCGTAGTCACTACAAGCAGTATAACTAACCACTTACCGGCTTTAATAGCCATAATCTTCTCCTTCCGATTCCCCCTAAGTTCTCGTATAGCAGCACATCCCGTTGGATAGGTCGCTATCGCGCTACGGTTAGCCTAGCATGGTCTTTTTTTTTGTCAAGCTATTCGTCTCTTCTATTGTGAATGCGGAGCGTGCTTCCGCCACTCGCGGTCCAGAATGTCCATCACGACGCGCCCGTAAAATTTCCCTTCAATCTGCGTGAAGCGCCGCATCACCCCCTGCCGCTGAAATCCCTTTTTTCCTAAGAACTTGATGTACGGCTCGTTGAACTCCAGCGGTTGTGCGCAAACCGTGTGCAGTCTTAATCCGAGGAAGCATTTGTCCAACACCCAGTCAACCGCCTCAGAAAGCGCCCTGCTACGTAAGTGCTGAGCCTTAAGGGGAACGACCGAGATGCCCGCGTTATGTGACGGTTCCGCCCAGAATCTCCGGTTGATGCCCACGTAGCCCACATATTCCTTCCGTTTATTCTTCACCAGAAAGTGGTATTCCTTCCGCGCGTCCTTGCTCTTGAGCCGTTTCTCAATTTCCTTTTCCAGTTCACGCTTAGAATACACGCGGAGCACATTGCCCCAGAAGCTACGTTTCGCGTATGCGCTGTTTTTCAGCTCCCACCAGATCTCAAGTTGCCTTTTTTCCAGAACCTCGATCGTGCAGTGCTCAAGTGCTTCCATACACGCCATCCTCTTTCAGCCGCTTATATTCTTCCAATGTAATGCTCGCAATCTCCATATCGAAATACTCGCCTTCCCACAACGTGGCTTCGCGCCAGCGCGCCTCGTGCTTGAATCCACACTTGTCGATGTAGCAGCGCCTGCCGCGCAGGTTATAGGCGTGCCAGCAGAGCATCACCGTGTGCGCCGCATAAGATTCGAACAGCGATTCCGTGAGCACCTTGATAATCTCCGTTCCCAGCCCCTTACTAAGCAGCTTCCCTTCACCGATATAGAGCCACAGCTCATACCGCCCCGGCACGTCACCCGTCTGGTGCCAACCTGCGAGTCCGATTGGCTTCTCCTCGTTCGTTTTCCGTTCGTGCCCTTTTTCAGCAATACTTTGTAGATACAGAACACTCCCTTTTCGAGTTCTTCAAGCCACGAGTCGTACATCTCCTTTTCTCTCTCCACCTCAGGAAGGATGTACGCGTTCGCGAAAAAGAACTTGCGCACATCCGGGGACTCGTCCCAGCGCGACATCTGCTCGATATCGTCCTTTTCAAACGCAGCGAGTTTTAGCCGTTTGGTTTCCAGCATCTGATACTCCGGTGGAGTGATTATACCCGCACACAGCCTCCTTGGGCAGCGACCGCTACAGTATCCTCAGCGGCAAAACGAAAGCTATTGTAAAGCGCCTTACGCTCCGGTATAATCGTGCCAGTCGGATTCGCTAAAAACGCGATACGGGGGCTCACAGAGTGCTGGTTTTCACCAACACTGAAAAGCGGCTATGCAAGCTAACCGCCAGGGAGGTGGAAATCGTCATTTCCCATAAGGACACACTCCTGACAGGTGTTGGCGGAATGCTAATGCCGAGGCATCACGGCCCCATCGAAGTGAAATGCCCGTTTGCAGATGAGTGTATAAGCCAGGAACGCGACTGCGTGTGGGCCGTAGGAATAATGCAAAGCACTAACGACCCTCTTGACTTGAAGATAAAGCTCTAGATGCTCGCTAGGGCTACAGCAGGTGTTTTTCCAATACTCTGGATAAGTCTTCGAACGTAAACGGTTTTTGCAGAACTTCGGACAATCCCAGGCGTATGTGATCAGTACTCGCCAGGTCCTCTCCGAAACCGGTCATCAAAACACCGACGATACTGGGATTCAAGTGATGGATGATAGAAAACGCCTCGGTTCCGCTCAGCCTGGGCATTCGAAGATCCAGCAAGACAAGTCCAATCTCGTGTTGATGCTTTTTAAATTCCTCAATAGCTTCTACCCCGTCGCTTGCCGTGTAAACGGTAAGCCCGTGCTTCGTGAAGAAGCGCTGCATCGGCTGAAGTATCATTTCCTCATCATCCGCGACTAGTACTGGCTTGGCGCAAGAGAAATCCGGGATTTGGTATTCGGCTACGCTTTCGGTCCCTGCTATCCCTTCCTCGACTATCGGCAAGTAGACGCTGAACACACTGCCTCTGCCCCAGTCTGAATCTACCTCGATAGTGCCACCATGCTTGTTGATGATGCTGTACGCAATAGACAATCCAAGCCCGGTTCCCTTGCCTGACTCCTTGGTCGTAAAGAACGGCTCAAAAATGCTTTCTTTTACTTCAGGACTAATCCCGGTGCCGCTGTCTGTCACTCTAATGCGTGCAAACTCCATAGTAGGCGCGACATTCAAGGGAAAATTCGGGTCATCTCCGGCCCGCACGCTTGCCGCAATCACTTGGAGTTTTCCTCCCTGGGGCATAGCCTCAATAGCGTTAATACAGAGGTTAAGGAGCACTTGCTGGATCTCAGTGGCGCTGCCCAGCGTTCTCAGGGGATCTTCACAGATGCTCCGTGTGTATTCTACATTCTGCGGCATAGCTGTTCGCAGCAGGCTGGACACCTCTTCAACCGACTGTTTGAGGTCGACCGCTTTGCGGTCTTCCGTCTCCTTGCGGCTGAAGTAAAGCAGCTTCCGCGTGAGTTCAGCGCCTCTCCTGGACGCGGTTTCTATGATGTCGAAAAGCTTGCGCACCTCCTCATCGCTGCTGTCGCCGCCGACCTGCTCTCTCAGCAAAGCCAGATTACCGAAAACACCGGCGAGGATGTTGTTAAAATCGTGTGCGATACCTCCTGCAAGCCTCCCAACGCTCTCCATCTTCTGAGCTTGAAGGACCTGGTGTTCCAGGTGTTTCTGTTCGGTAACGTCGCGGAAGAAACCGAGAAACCTGTCCGTTGACCATGTCTCCAGCCGCTTTACTGAGCCCTCCCAGACCCGGATTTCGTTATCTGTCCCCAACACCTCAAGGCCCGCAAGGTCGTATGTCGTTTCACCTTCAGACAAACGCTCCAGCGCGCTAAGAAGCGCCGGCCGGGAATCGACGCCGACCATATCCATAAACTCCCGGTTCCGCAGCTCCATATCGCCATCTTCTATTTGCAGCGAGCTCCTGAAAGGCGGATTGGCATATGTGAGCTTGCCTTTGTCAAGCAAGAATATTATTGTGGATACGTTTTCCACCAACTGCCGGTAAAGCTCCTCACTCTCGCGCAGCTTTCTGGTATGCATTTCTATCTGTTTCTCCAGTCCGCGTGCGTGCTTTTCCAGTTCGGCTTTGGTGCCCGCAAGCTGTTCTGTCCGTGCTTTAAGCTCCATCTCGAACTGGTCGGCAAGGCGCGCGCGCTCCTCTGCGATTAAGTACTGCCTGCGCGCTCCCACAAGATAAAGAGCCAAAAGCACACCCAGTAGCGTAACCACAGCTGCGCTGGCAAGGACGATAACTCGGTAAGTGCTGATTGCGCCCGTTAACTCGTCGTCCCGTATGCCGCTGAGCATATGCCACCGGCTGTCCCCGACTCGTACAATCGTTACCGCCGCGATCCATGTGCCGGGCTTCCCAGGCAGCTTTGTCCGAAGCGACACTGACAGGTCTTCAGGTTGAGTCTGAAAGGCATCGCGAAGCTCGTATAATCCCGCGCTTTCAAGGTCACTAGGGCTGAAGCTCCCTGTATCTTGAGCAATGCCTTTTGACCAAAACACTTCGCCTTCTTCGTTAACCAACGCGGCAATCCCGCCGGTGCCCAGCTGCTGCATCGGTCTCCAGAACACCTTATCTAACCAGGCTGTTCGCATCAAAATTGTCAGGGAGCCGTCAAACACACCATTCTTGAAAACTGGTTGTATCAGCGGCATCGCTTCGTAGCCCTGGACCGCCATGAAGCACTCCCCGACCAGAGCATGTTTCGTCTCCAGGAGCTTCACGTTGTGCGCCTGGTCGCCGACGTATCTGCCCGTAGCCTGTATATCCGCAGGATACGTGTACGCGATCCTCATCTCTTTATCAAGACGCGTAATATTCCCCACCATGCCGCCCATAACGGCCTGTAATCCTTGAAGCTTAAGCTTCCCGTGCCCTGTTAGGTTTACTATATCCGGGTCCTCGGCCATCAACTGGATTTGGCGTAACGAAGAATCGATGAACTCCTCGAACGTTTGCGCGGACATGCGGCCGCTTGACTCCTGAAGCTGTAGATACTGGGCAAATACGTTGTCTTCTACGAACAGGTGCCCATAGAAAACCAGCCCAGCGAGCATCAGGCCGAGAATAACCAGGATTGAAAGCAAAATCCGGGATCGCAATCTGTTCTCCTTTGATAAGTTTATCATAAGCTTCTTGCTCGTTCTTGTCTGTAAACCGCTCTGGGAATATAATGTATTGACCCGGAATCCTGCATAAGCTTTCACCAGAGGAGTTACTATGGCTCAAAACTTGGCTCATAAGATTCTGTCGAGTCATCTTCGCGCCGGTCAACTTGAACCGGGACGCGAGATTGGCATCCGCATTGACCAGACGCTCACTCAAGACGCAACAGGTACAATGGCATATTTGCAGTTTGAGGCGCTGGGCGTGGACCGCGTGAAAACCGACCTTTCAGTCTCGTATGTGGACCATAATATGCTCCAGTCGGATTTCCGAAACGCAGACGATCACCGATTCCTTCAGAGCATCGCTGCGAAATACGGCATTCTCTTCTCCCGTCCTGGCAACGGCATCTGCCACCAGGTGCATCTGGAATGTTTCGCCAAACCGGGAAAGACCCTTCTGGGCAGTGATTCTCACACTCCCACCGCTGGCGGACTGGGTATGATCGCCATCGGCGCCGGAGGGCTGGATGTAGCTGTCGCAATGGCGGGAGGCGCATTTTACCTGCCGTGCCCGCTAATCGTTGGCGTGCAACTTACGGGTTCGCTTCCCGACTGGGTTTCGGCGAAAGACGTAATACTGGCATTGCTGCAGCGGCTTACCGTCAAAGGCGGCGTGGGCAAGATAATGGAGTATTGCGGGCCCGGCGTAACGGCGCTGGACGTGCCCTCGCGGGCGACTATCACGAATATGGGTGCCGAACTTGGCGCTACAACGAGCGTTTTTCCCGCGGACGCATTGTCCGCCGAGTTTTTGAAAGCTCAGGATCGCGAGCAGGATTTCGGTGCATTAGCGGCCGATCCCGATGCTGGCTACGACGAGACAATCGAACTTGACCTGAGCAGCCTTGAGCCTTTGGTAGCTCAACCGCATATGCCCGACCAAGTGGTGCCCGTGAAAGAACTCACAGGGCTAAAAGTTGACCAGGTCTGTGTCGGCTCTTGCACTAATAGCTCTTACCGCGACATGCATATGCTTGCCGCACTTCTGAAGGGAAAGCAGATTGCCGATTCAGTAAACCTGACCGTCAATCCGGGCAGCAAGCAGGTGCTCGCGATGATGGCGGAGGATGGGAGCCTGTATGACATCGTTGCCGCAGGTGCCCGGATTCTCGAAGCCTCATGCGGCCCCTGTATCGGAATGGGCCAGGCCCCGCCTTCAGGAGCCGTCAGCGTGCGCACGTTCAACCGGAACTTTGAGGGAAGGAGCGGAACTCGCGATGCTCTGATATATCTCACAAGCCCGGAGGTCGCCGCCGCATGCGCGTTGACCGGTGAGTTTACCGATCCGCGCACGCTAGGAGACTGCCCTAGTATCGAGTATCCAGACTGTTTCTTGGTGGATGACAGCGGCATTATCGTTCCGCCACCTGCTGGAACAGACGTGGAAGTCCTGCGCGGGCCGAATATCGTCCCTCTTCAGTTAAAAGAGCCCTTACCCGACGAAGTCAACGGAAAAGTAATCCTCAAGGTTGGAGATGATATAACAACAGACCATATAATGCCTGCCGGCGCAAAAGTCTTGCCCTACCGCAGCAACATTCCGAAGATCGCAGAATTTGTTTACGAGGGCGTGGATCCGGATTTCGTCAGTCGCGCGAAGTCTGAGGGCGGCGGATTTATTGTAGGAGGCGCTAATTACGGTCAGGGAAGCAGTCGTGAACATGCAGGCTTAGCCCCGTCTTTTCTTGGCGTCAAAGCCAAGATTGTGAAAGGCTACGCGCGCATCCACCGCGCTAACCTTATTAATTTTGGCATAATCCCGCTGATACTTGTCTATCCAGAAGATTACGATACTCTCGAGCTAGGCCACGAGCTTTCTGTCCCCGATGTACACGGCCAGATGAAGTCCGGTCATCGCGTTATAGTTAAGAATCTCACTGCTGGCAAAGAGGTCGAGTGCAAGCACGACCTTAGCGCACGCGAAGTGGACATTGTGCTCGCTGGCGGCAAGCTGAACTTCACAAAACAGCAAATGAGAGAGTAATTGCCAAGCGCACTAGAATGGACGGTGCGCGAAAAGCGTTAAGCCCGCTAGCGCCCCGGCACGCAATCCTGTTCGTTTAGAAGAGCGTGATGCTGTCGAAGCCGCATGTAACTTGAGCCTTGGCCTCCGGAAGTAAGGTAAATATGTGTAGAGGTTCATAGACAGTGGTAGGGGAGTCTCCTGTAAGATTGTGTAGAGAGCACAAAAAGGAGTCTCCCCTTATGGGTAATGGTAGCTATCTCGGTATTAGAGGCCAGGAACGCGGCTTAGCAGTCATTAGCCAAACTTAGCTAGCTTGTACACCGAGCTCAACCGGCTTTTTGGCTTCCAGCGTTATCAAAGGTTATAATTGATGATTCGTGGAGATGCGGACTGACGCTGATAACGCGCTTCGCTGGCGCTATTCCCCCTGGAGTGAACGCCCGCTTAAAACCTGGGCATTACTCCTGGTTAATCTGGCTGTCGTGGCTGTCGTCTACTTCACATTTCCGGAAAAAGGCTTCACCGGGCTTGCCCTATTGCTTATGTTCGGAATGACGCTTTCCATGCTCGTCCCCATCCGTTATGAATTCGACAGAAAAGGCGTTACTGTGTTCTTTCTGGGAACGCGCAGCTTCCGCAAATGGGAGCATTACCGCAATCTATACGTTCATAAAGACGGATTGTTCCTTACGTCAATGAAGAAACCGAGCGGATTGGACCCTTTCCGCGGCCACTTTCTGTATTACGGGGGCAATCGCGACGAGGTTGTTGATTATGCCAGAAAATACATCAAGCGGTAAATCCGGCTGGCTTCAGCGCCTTCGTGCCGAACTGGGGCACGCATTCGCCATCGAACAAGGCACAGAGGACGAGTTGAACGAGGAAGAGCTTGAAACCCTGGAAAAGCTCGCCGGTCGCGTCGTCAAGATGAATATGGCGGTTCCTGCGATAATGTTCTTGGAGAGCGTACGCCCGCTAAATTATTTGGGCTCGCAGGTGATGCTATTTTTCCGGCCACTGCTGGGGATCGCCAGCGAAACCGTGAATTTAGCCACCACCCCCTTGCTTGGATTCTCAGTTGATGTAAAATTCTATAACCGTTTACAAGAGGTATTGGAGAAGAGGGCTTCCGTCGAAGCCCTCATTATTCGAATCGAGCGAAAACTGGAGGAATCCACGTCAGGTGGTTTTGTGGACGGCCCGGAGGAAATTCGTAAATGAAGGAATACTCACAAGTAGATCCTGAAACGATCAAAATTATCATCGCGACGGACTGCGGAAGCACAACAACCAAGTGCATTCTCATCGAGAAAAAGGAAGAGGGCTTCAGGCAGACCTTCCGCGGAGAGGCTCCAACTACCGTTGAAGCACCGTTTGAGGACGTTACAAAAGGCGTACTCAACTCCATCCAGGAAGTCGAGGAGCTGTCTGGGCGCACAATGCTGGACGGGAACGGCAAGCTCATCTATCCGTCACAGGGCGAAAAAGGCGTGGACATCTACATCAGCACCAGCTCCGCAGGCGGTGGCCTTCAGATGATGGTTGCAGGAGTCGTAGCCTCAATGACCGGTGAGAGCGCTCAACGCGCGGCGCTTGGCGCCGGAGCTATAGTAATGGATGTGCTCGCCAGCAACGATGGGCGTCTTCCACACCAGCGCATAGAGCGGATCCGCCGCTTGCGTCCGGATATGATTTTGCTTTCAGGCGGTATTGACGGCGGCACCGTTAGCCACGTCGTCGAGATGTCCGAGCTTATCGCCGCCGCCGACCCGAAACCGCGTTTGGGCATCACGTATCAGCTCCCGGTCATTTTCGGCGGCAATGTAGATGCCCAGGACAAGGTTCAGGACACGCTGGGCGAAAAAACCGCGCTTACGATTACCGATAACATCCGCCCCACCCTTGAACGCGAGAACTTGATGCCCGCCCGCGCGAAGATACAGGACCTCTTCGAGGAGCATGTAATGGCGCAAGCTCCCGGCTACGATAAGCTTATGGACTGGGTGGACGCACCCATTATGCCCACGCCCGCGGCGATGGGCCTTATTATGCAGACTATCGCCCGCAAAAAGAATATGGACGTTATCGGAGTGGACATCGGCGGCGCAACAACGGACGTTTTCAGCGACTTCAAAATCGAAGGGCAACGCATCTTCAACCGCAGCGTCTCCGCCAATCTTGGGATGAGCTATTCCGTGAGCAACGTTATGGCCGAGGCAGGCTTTGCCAACGTGATGCGCTGGGTGCCCTTTGACGTAGAGGAACAGTGGCTGCGTAACCAAATTAAGAACAAGATGATACGCCCCACGACCATTCCGCAAGCGCTCTCGTCGCTGGTTATCGAGCATGGCCTGGCGCGTGAAGCCCTGCGCATGGCATTTGCTCAGCACAAGAGCCTCGCAGTCGGTCTCAAAGGGGTGCAGCAGGAACGCGGCATCTCCGACACGTTCACTCAGGTTGCTACCGGTGAGAGCTTCATCCGAATGATGGACCTCGACCTGCTTGTGGGCTCCGGCGGCGTCCTTAGCCACGCTCCGCGACGCAACCAGTCAATGCTGATGATGCTCGATGCCTTCCTGCCTGAAGCTTTCACCATCCTGGCCGTGGACAGCATCTTTATGATGCCCCATCTGGGCGTCCTTTCACAGGTGCACGAAGAAGCTGCGACACAAGTGTTCGACCGCGATTGTATGATATACCTCGGAAGCGCGGTTGTGCCCACAGGCGTGGCTCGCCCCGGCGACCGCGTGTGCACCTACAAATTCAAATGGCCCGACGGGAGTACCGACGAGGGCGAGCTAAAGCTCGGGGAACTCAAGCTCTTCCCCAAACTCGCGGTTGGCGAAGTGGCGGACGCGGAGATTCATCCCACGCGCGCGTTCGACTGCGGCAATGGGCGGGGTCATACAGTAAAAGCGCATGTGCATGGCGGAGTAGTCGGCGTGGTGCTTGACGGGCGCGGGCGTCCTATTCAGCTTTCGGACGACCACGCCGAGAGACGAACTCAACTCCTTACGTGGTTTGACGCAATGAGTATTTATCCTGATCTGTCGAATGTTACAGTGGATACAGGTGGTTAGGGGGCAAAGGGAGGAACCAATGCGAACTCTTGACTTTAATGAGCTGTTTACAAAGGGATGGGAAGCGTTCGTTCGCCAGATTGGCATGGCCATCGTGTGGACGGTCGTCTATGCGCTCGGCACGTTTATCCTGATAATTACCATTGTAGGCATCATCATCCTGCCCTCCTGGGTCGCCGGATACTTGGAGGTGATGCGGGTCGTTTGGCACGGTGGACCGGGCGACTTCAATGACTTCTTCAAGCATTTGAACAAGCTCGGCAATCTCTGGGCGGCGTTAATAATCGCCGGAATCTGCATTTTCGTGGGTCTTTTCTTCTTCATAATCCCGGGCGTCATTCTTGCCGTTCTGTGGTCACAAGCGGTCTTCCTGATCATAGACAAAAACCTTGACGCTATAACTGCAATGACTGCGAGTTGGAACCGCGTTAAGGACGATTTCTGGATAGTGCTGGCTGTGCTTTTGATTGTCGAGATTATCGGTGCTATCGGCGGGACAGTGGCCATAGGTTGGCTGCTTACGTGGCCCTTCGGCGTGCTGGTTTCCTGGGCCATGTACTTCGCGCTCTTCCCGGCCGCGCCGGACACGCAAGCCTCGCCGCCTCCCGCTGCCAATTATTCTGAACCGGCTCCGCCTCCCCCGCCCCCTCCCCCACCAACTGCCGGCGAGAGCGACGACGAGGGAATAACGCTGGAATGATATTGATGATTCGAATGCATACTGGAGGTAACAAATAGTGGCGCACTCATATACACCGGGGCTCCGCGTAGCCCGCCGGGCGCACCTTGCGCGCGAACGCACGCTTCCACTCAAAGGTGATGTTGTCGTTAATGAAGGCGACACCGTCCGCTCTGAAGATGTCGTCGCGAAGACCGACCTCCCCGGGCCGGTAACGATACTCAACGTGGTAAACCAGCTCGGCATCGAGCCCGGTGAGATACACGAGTTTATGCTGGTTAAGGAAGGAGAGGCATTCAAGAAAGGCGACCCGCTTGCCGAAAACAAGCCGCTATTTGGCCTCTCATTCCTCAAAACCATCGTTAAAGCTCCCATAGACGGCGTTGTCGAGAGCCCCTCCACCATCACCGGCCAGGTCGTCCTGCGCGAGCCGCCGCAACCGGTGCAGGTGTTCGCCTACTTCGACGGCCGCATCACGCGCGTCCTCCCGGGCGACGGCGTGGAGATGGAGACCGTGGGCACGTTCGTGCAGGGCATCTTTGGCATCGGTGGCGAAACCTGGGGCGAACTCAGCCTCGCTGTCGAAAACGCCGAGGAAGTTCTAACCGCTGAAAAACTTAAACCCGAACATAAGGGCAAGATCCTCGTCGGCGGCTGCCACTTCACCCGCGACGCGTTCGACAAGGCGCGCGAAATAGGCGCCGCCGGCGTCATCGTCGGCGGATTCCACGACCAGGACTTGCGCGAAATCCTGGGCTATGACCTCGGCGTCGCCATCACCGGCCACGAAGACCTGGGCCTTACGCTCGTAATGACCGAGGGCTTTGGCAGCATCCCCATGGCGCCCAAGACCTTCGCTCTCTTAAAGGAGCGTGCAGGCGCGCGCGCGGCGCTGTCGGGCGCGACGCAGATACGCGCGGGCGTCATCCGGCCCGAGATAATCATCCCGTTCCCGCAGGACCAGTGGGAGACCGAAGCCGACGACGTGCGCGAGTCCGCGCAAGCCGTTAGCGAAGGCGACAACATACGCGTCATCCGCGAGCCCTACTTCGGACGGCTGGGCACGGTAAAGGAACTCACGCCCGCGCTTGAGCGCGTGGAGTGCGAGACAAAAGTCCGTGTCCTGGAAGTGGAATTCCTCGACGGTACCGTAGCCACTGTCCCCCGCGCGAATATCGAGCGTATCGAGGATTAGCCCTTGAGCCCGCGTCAGATTGAGGGTAAACTGGGCATAAGCGGCTGAAGCGGGCCGCAGGAGCAGGTCAGGAACCGGGGCGGGCAAAATGAAGGCCAGGGCGAACCTGCGGGGGATATTTCTCACGGGACTGCTGTGCGCGCTCGCGCTCGCATTCGCCACGTGTGGTGGGAGTTCTCACCGGGTAGCGCCGGCCCTCCAATCCGGCGGGCAAGCTATCCAGGCGGCGGTTGACGTTACCCTCGACGAAGCGCTCGCCGAACTTGACGCGCTTCCGACACCGGATGGCGTAGATGAAGCGCTGTTCGCACAGTTGAAGGACGCGCTGGCGTCCCTTCTAGAGTCGCGGTTTTCTAACCGCGATTATGAAGATGGGAGTGGGGGTCTCCAGGCCACCACACCTTTAATCGCGCAGCCTGGTGACTGCGCGTCCAGTGTTGTGTCAACAACCAGACGCATCGTCTCCTCCCCCCCCACCGGCGCAACAAACCGCATAGACGACCTGGCGTGCTTCCTCAGCGACGGCGAATACGTCCTGTCGTGGCTTTACCGAAACTGCGGAGATTACGACCAGAACGGCGCTGTCGGCATCGAAGATATCACGCCGCTGGCTATGCATTTCGCCGAAGACACAGCGCTTGACAACGAATGGATTGACGGAGACTCAGACGGGCGGGTGCACATCTCCGACATCACGCCGATTGCGATGAACTTCGGCGTAAACGTCCACCATTATTCGGTGCAGGGCTCGCATTTCTTCAGTAGCCAGTTCACCGAAGTGGCGCAGCTTGAATTCCCCGAAAGCGTGCCTAACGATGCCCGGTTCATATTCGAGCAATCTCTGGGCGAGGAGCCGGAGTATCTTTACTGGCGCATCGTGCCGGTGGACGACGAGGGAAATCCCGGCGATGCGAGCAATACCGTAGAGATAAGCGAAGCTCCGCCACCCGCCGTGCGCATCCTCTCCATCAATCCGCTGGGCGGCGTGACGGGAACGGAAGTTACGTTCAGCGCTGTTATCTCAGGCGAGCCCCCGTCTGACCACGCCTGGGACTTCGGCGGTGGCGCTGATCCCGACGAATCCACCGAAGCTACGCCCACGGTGACGCTGGGCGCGGTGGGCACTTACGACGCGCAGCTTTCGGTGCAGAACGCAGAGGGCGGCGCGGTGAAGCGCTTTACGCTCACGGTCAGCGCCGAGCCCGGCGAGCCGCCGCAAATTATCTCGGTCAGCCCCACCGAGGGCGACAGCGGCACCGAAGTGACCTTTACCGCGGAGGTCACCGGCGACGGCCCGTTTGAATACTACTGGGACTTCGCCGGCGGCGCTTCTCCGAATTTATCCACCGGCCCCGCGCCAACGGTCATCCTTTCGCGCGGCGGCACACTCCCCGAGCCCGTCCGCACCTATCCCGCCTCCCTCACCGTCACCAACTCCTCCGGCACTGATGTCTTGGACTTCAACCTAAATGTCTCCGCCTGGTGGCATGTGCTGGATGTGCCGTACGAGAATGTATGGACGACCACTCTTACGGTCGCGCCCGACGGAAAGACAGCGTTTATAGATGGGTCGCTGCAAACCGGTTATCGTTACATCCTATGGAATGGGGAGATGTGGGAGGAAGAAGTCCTTCCCATCGCAGTCTACAGTGCACTCGGCTACGGCCCATTGAATGGTGAACCCCGGGCCCTAGCTAAAGCCGCAGGGGCAAACAGCATCATTTACTGCTGGCGTGCTAACGGTACCTGGCATAGTGAAGAGGTTTCACTGAATGAGGGCTGGATAAGCACGTTCTCGCCAGACGTAGCCTTTCGCAGCGACGGCTCGCCGGTAGCATGCTGGAGCCTGGTGGGAGAGCCGTTCACAATACGTGTGGCCCGACGGACGGCCCAAACATGGCAGGTAGAAACCCTGCCTACTCCCGCAATGGACCCGAGGAGTGCCAGCGTCTTTGTTGATTCGAACGAAAGAGCCGTAGTCCTGTTTATGGACTCGACAAGCCCGTCATCCATCTGGCTGGCCAGGGAGGGGGCCGCGGGCTGGGAATTAGAGGAAGTTACCTCAGATGTTAAGGGTTTCGAAGCAGCTCAGAGAGAAGACAGGAATCTGGCAGTGTTCGCACGGACGGGAGGAGCAGGTTACAGTGTCTTCTTCGCGGAAGAATCTGTGGGCTCATGGCCAACGAGCGACGTATACACGGGTTCCTACCTTGCCTATCCATACACCATTGGCCTTTCTTTCATGGAAGGGAGTGATCCCGTTGCTTTCTATAGTGTTGATGAGTGCATTCCGGAGGAGCAGAGGTGGACTAGGGAAAGATATCTTGCTTGGCGCGAGGGCGCGTTGTGGGAAAGAACGCATCTTACCGGCGAATGGCTCAGCAACTTAGACTGGTTCCGGCTGGTTGGAGTTACTCCCGATGGAAGCATAGTTCTGTCCGCACAAAGAACTGACTCCCCGGTTCTAACCCTCTGGCTCGCATTCCTGTGGTGAGGTTAATATGGCTTGCGCTAAAAGCGTGCGCCTAATTGAAGAAGAATTGAGAGGTGTAATGATGAGATGGTTACTAGTAATCGGCGCCGCTTGCGCCTGCATTCTGATGCTAGCGCTAGGATGCGGCAAAGGCAGCCACCGTCGGACGGTTGAATCTAATCTGGTTGCTGAACCAGAGCAGGCTTATGCTCCCCGGGATCTAGCGGGCATCCTCGCGGAGATTGACGCGTATCAGCCACCTGAAGGGGTGGACCAGGATCTGTTCGAACGTATGCGGGCGCAGCTTCGCGAGACCGTTGTGCGCCAGTGGAGTTCAAAGCACGCCTTGGACTTGGATGCGCCGACGTGGTGTTTGGACTATAACAAGGTTCAGGGCCTTGAGCGAACGTCAGGACGCGATGAGCCGGTGAAACTGAAATGGTCCTACCGCAATATCGGGGACTACGATCAGGATGGAGCGGTGTCAATCGCCGACATCACCCCGCTTGCCATACACTACGGACAGCAAGTCAACGAAGACGAAGAGTTGTACAAGATTCGCGAACTCATTGACGGGGATTATTAGCTCAGCCAAGCCTTAGTCAAGATTACCCCGTAACATCCAAGCCCCTACCCCCGGCCGGCCGGCAAATGGCGCTCGAGGCTGGCTAAAATGCCGCATAGCGCCCACATGGTTACCATCGAGCTTCCGCCGTAGGATAAAAACGGCAGCGGCAGGCCCGTAACCGGCATCAGGCCTATCGTCATCCCGACGTTTATGAACAACTGGAAAAATATCACCGCCAGCACGCCATACACGATGAGCCTCTGGTAGTCCCCCGGCACGCGCTGCGCCAGCCGCAGCATCTTCCAGAAAAACGCGCTAAACGCCAGCAGCACCGCGAGCGACCCGATCAGCCCCCACTCCTCGCCCACCGTGGCGAAGATGAAATCCGCCGCCTGCTCCGGCACGAACTGCCCCTGCGTCTGCGTGCCCTGCAGCACGCCCTTGCCCCACACGCCGCCAGAGCCTACCGCTATCTTGCTCTGGTGCACCTGGTAGCCGCTTTCGAGGATGTCGCGCCCCGGCTGCAAATACGTCACGATGCGCGCCTGCTGGTAGTCGTTGAGCACGAACCATCCCGGCACCGCGACGATTACCAGCGCCGCGAGTATCCCCACGAAATAGCGCCAGGGAAACGGCTTCACCCACAAAACCGTCAGCAGTAAAAACAAAAACACCATCGCCGTGCCGAGGTCGGGTTGCAGCACGATTGGCACCGCGAGCGCGAGCAGCACGCCCACCGCGGCGAAAAAGCGCCGCGCCTCCTCGCTGCGGAAATACTCCGTGAGGAAATACGCCAGCAGCAACACCGCGAAGAACTTCGCGAACTCCGACGGCTGCACCGTTATCTCCCAGATTTTCAGCCACCGGCGGGAGCCGTGCGCCGCCCAGCCCACCAGCAGCGTGAGCAGCAGCAGCGCCTCGATGGGGAAGAAAAGCAGGTAGAAGTTGTTCGGGCGCACGCCGAAGCGCACGCGCGATATCAGGAAGTAGCCGACGATGCCGGCGATAATCCACAACGTCTGCATCCACACCGTGCGCGAGGGCATCAAGCCGCCGGTGTACGTCGTTGAATATAGCGATAAAAGCCCCAGCAGGCTGAAAACCAGCGGGAACGCGAAGTGCCACGCACCCAGCGTCCGCCGAACCTCCTCCCGCCGCTTCTGCATGCGCAAGATGATAGCAGATGGATACGAAGGTTCTCGATTGTTGAAACCGCTGCTTTGTTAAAACAAGCGCCCCGGAAATCCGGGGCGCTTGTTGAATTAGCCATCTGACGGCTAACGATTGAAAGCTGACGGCTGAGCCGCCTATCCCCCAATCGTCGCGACGCCGTCGGTAACAGTAATCGTAGTCGGCAGCCACCAGGACGCTCCGGCGCTGAACCAGCTCGATCCCTGGTTATCCTCCGAGACCGAGCCGCTGAAATACTGCGTCTGCTCGTTATCGGTATCCGGATTGACGATCACGCGAACTTGGCATCCCACCACGCGCGGGGGCACTGGCGGGTCGCCGTACGGGTCCGCAAGGTGGTCTGAGTAGTAGTTCACGCCGATCTCGTAAGTCCCATCCTCAGGGACTCCCTCGCCCGCGTCCCAGTAGCACGTGAAGTTCTCCGGCCCGAAACCCGAAGTGTTGTCCACGTCCAGGCTGCCGGAGTTAATCGCCTGGTTGCTGAAGTAGCTCACGTCGCCGCTAGGGTCGCGCGTGTAGAGGTCAATGTCGCTACCGTTGCCCATGTTCCACGTTAGCGTCACGCGGAACACAAATTCGGCGTGGAACATAATCTCGAGTTCGCCGGATTTAGTCTCGCCCAGCGCGTTGACCGCGCGTATCTGGACGGTATTCGTGCCCGGCTCAAGAACCGCCCGGTAGTTGAAATACCCGTTGTCGTCTACCTCGAAAACCACTTCGCTGCCGTTTTGGATGAGGACTATTTGCGGACCGTCCAGGTTAACCACCTGGCCGCGAAGCCATGCGAGCCCCGCAGTTATATCGGCTTCGGTCTGCTCGTAATAGAAATCAACTACGGTGGGACGGGAGGTCACGTCGCCCACATATGCCGGCAGCATAATATCCAGCGCAGTCACCTCGTTGGCGACCAGCACTTGCTCCATATGGGTGGAGAATCCGCGCGCCGAGAAGGCAATCACGCGCTGCCCCGCGGTGATATCCAGCAGCTTGAAGCGCCCGTCAGCGCCTGTAACCGCGCTCCAGGTCTTCTCTCCGTCGCTCGTGGAGCAGTTTATGTTCGCTATGGGCGCACCCAGGTTGTCATGAACCAGCCCGATGACCGATGGGCCCGAGGGTATCGTTACCCCAACGTGGTTTCCGGAAGGCACAAGATTATCCGGCCCCCAGCGGATGTCGCGCCGCCGCACCTTGTATACGAACGACTTCCCCGCCGGGGCCCCAACATCAGCCAGCGTATACGAACCTCCGCCGTTGTCCGTCCAGTTGTCAAAGGACGTGCCGCCCCACGACCAGTCGTTATGCGTCATTCGCACGACTTCCCACGGGCCGTCGGTGCTCTCTGCGCGGAGTATCTCGAAGCCAGGGCCTCCGTCGCCGCCGATGGGCACCGTGCTCTGCCAGGTGACATGCACGATATGCTCGGGAGGTTGAGTATCGGGTATCGGGTCGGTGTCCACGGTCGCGCTCGTAACCATAGGTGACTCGAAGTTGCTGACCGCGTTATTAGCCACATCATAAAGGGCGCCCGCAGGCGGCTTGACGAAAAACGAGAATACTGCGACACCCGCTACAACCGGAAGGCTGACCGGATTGCCCAGCAGCACCGCCAGGCCGATGCTCCCCGCCGCTCCCGCGCCCGCGTGCAGCACACGGCGCGTAAACGATGTGCTCGACCACTGGTTGTATAAGCGCGTTGTATAGCTGCCGGCATCGCCCGGCGAGCCTGGCATGTTCGGATAGAAAGTCAGCGTATTACCTACGCCGGCCACGCCCTTCCCTTCAGTCTCCATCCAGCGTACGAATGAGACAGTAAGCGCCCACGCCTGGAAAACGTCCATTTCAGCTTCGTTCACCAGCACGGGCGGGGTTTCACTAAGCGTATCGCCCTGGTTGAACTGCAGCAATATCGCCCAGGCGCTAAGGTCCTCGCCATAATTAGCCCACGCGTCGTTTACGGCTTCCTGCTGCAAAGCCATAAGCTCCGCAAGCGTCGGAGCCTCGTCCCATACCAGGTCGTCAATATAGGTCTGTAACACCTGCTCTAGCGTGTAGGGGCTCAGCGTTTGCCACATCTCGGCAAGCTGCAGCGCGCCCTCGTGCCGAAGCGACATTATGTTCTCTTCGGGCACGACGCTGTTGCTCAATTCGGTCTCGTCGCCGTCAACGACCCCAAGCTGCGGCCCGCCAAAGAGGAACAGGTAGGTCTCAAATACTTCCGCAAGCTCTTCAGCGCTGTGTTCCTGGGGATTTATGGCGATTATTTCCTCCATCAGCTCGTCGAAGCTTGCGGGGTCGATGCTCTGGTCACGCGATCCCACGCCTTCAACAGGCTCCGCGCCGGAATCATCCACTGGCCTGACTTCATAGCTCACATATTCGCCAACGGTCACTCCCACATCGTCGTAAGCGTAGGAGGGCAGCACTCCTTCTCCATTGTTGAGATAACGCTGGATCATTGCGGATACCGGCGTGAATTCCTCATATAGGCCGGTGCGCCGGTAAACTATGTAGCCGTCCAGGCGGCTGCCGTAGTTCATCGCCAGCGGCGTTATGTCGCTGATTCCGATAGCGCCATCCTCGTCGCCGTCCACTGGGCGGTCGCGCAGGTCGTCCACACCGTCACCGACCGCGTTGCCGTAGCGGGATGCAATCGGCGTAATATCGGCGATGTTAACGCTGCCGTCCACGTTGTAATCTCCCATGTTGCGCTCGGTCCATTGCAGATGGTAAGTGTCCGCGCCGACAGGACTAACGTCCAGATCCTGCACCCGGTTATTGGAGCCTTCGGGCGCAGCTGCTGCCGACCTGCCCCCGGCGCCGGTACCGTGCGCGAAACGCAACGTGAACAGCTCGCCACTGCCATTAAGTCCGCCGTGCTCGTCCGGTCGGATGCGCGCAAATCCCATAACCACTTCGCCCGGCTCGTGGTTTAAAGAAAGCGCAACCGTTTCGTCTTCCGGCAGAAGCTCGCCGCGCTCCATTTCAAGCGGCGTCATTTCACTTGCCGGATAACGCAGCATAAAGTATGCACGCTCGCAGTCCATCAGGTCTTTGGCGATGACTTGAACCGTCATTCCGTCCGCGCGCAGCTCGAATCGGTCGTCGTCTGCAACGGGTGTAATGCCGTCGTCGTCCAGCATTACCAGTTTAAGCGATTCCGCGCCGCCTCCTACTGCAATCAATGGCGTCGTAGAGCGCGAGCTACCTCCGCACGCCGACCACGCTATCACCAAAATCGCTATTAACAGCAACAAATAAAAGCGTTTCACGCTATTGCACCTCCATACAAGGGCACCTGTATTGTATCCGATAGACCAGTTAAGCTCGAATTAATATATCCAAACTAGCGTCATTATCGCAGCATCGCTAAGGAAATTCACCTCCATATGCGATTGTCCGAATGAGTTTGACGGCTTTTTTGCCTGCTTTCATTACACGGGGGTGCATTTCTTCAGAGATTGTGAGATTGTCCGCAATCTCGATGGCAAAAATCCGTATGCTCTCGTCACCGGGCATTTTCAGCCCGACTCTTCGCCCGAACTCTACTGCAGATTTAAATCCTATTCCGTGGCTAGTCAGCAAGTTGGACGTTGATTCTAGGTCGTCCATCCCGATTTCGCGGACGGTTCCGACTGCGTGCTTGCCGGTTTTGATGGAATCGACGACGATCGCGCCGTCAAATCCCGCCAGCTTCTCCGTAAACTCAAAACCTGCCTGGGTAACGGTATCCACGACAATTTCAACATCGGCTGGAGTCTGGAGCGGGTCTCGCTGAAGCTCTTCGGCTACCACCAACCCTACCCGGTCGTCTGACAGCACCGGATTGCCCACCCCTAGTATCAAAATCCTTAGCATAGAATCGAATTGCGCTAGTTTATCACAGCCCGTGCGCCGCGTTCGTAACCGTCAGTTGCCGTGAGCTATGGAGGAAAGCCAGCAGAATCCGCAAAAAGAAGGCGGCTATTCCTGCGCCAGAGCGTGGACGAACAAAGCCAGCGAGCGGTACATCACATGCGCGAACTTGGTGAACGGCAACATGAGCACAATCTCGAAGCCCAGCACGATGTGAAAGAGCAAGACCATGTTGCCGGCAACCGTTGCCGGCGCCGTGTAGTCTAGGATTTCAAGGACGAAGCCGCTGATTCCCAAAATGAACAGGAATGAGAGGAAAATCCAGTCCGTATGCAGCGTGTGTTCCGCGTACTTAATTGTGGGACGCAGCCGCTGCCACAGCGCCATAGCGGTACCGTAAACCAGCAAAATTCCCGCTACCGTGCCTATCAGCCGTGCCGGATACCAGAGAGGCACCCACGCCCCGTATTCAGGCTTGAACAGAAAATTCCACGTGGTGGCGACCAGCAAACCCATAAAACCCCACAGGATGCACCAGTGAATCAGCCAGCGCGCCCTATACCAAGGCTCATGTACGGCGTATTCGTCCGAGCAGTCCCGGTAGCGCTTCTCGGCGGCCCATTCCGCTATAACGTGCCCAATGGCGCCGCTAATCCGCGCTATCAGGCCCTTTTTCTTTTCTTCAGCAGGCGCGGCTCTTCCCCTGACCTCGGTCCAGATTCGCCACGACATGTTAGCGACGCCGATAATTGCCGCCAGGACGGTCACCGCGATAACTACGATTCCGATATCATGGATGACTTTCCCCGGCACGAATTCGAAGAACTCGCCGTCCACCGGGCCGGTGTGCCGCAGCATGAACCAAAGTAGCAGGGCGCTTACCACCACAAACGCCACAACATTGGCCGTCCACGAAGTGTAAAGCCAGCGCGCGATACCTGTAGGATCAAAGGAGGCTATGGCGTAGCGTCGCGCCGAAGCCATGAACTCACCCGGTTCCGCCTCCCGCCGGCAGGTTACCGAGCACTCCCCGCAGTAATAACAGAGCCAGAGCTCTTTACTGGCAACGGTCGAATTACGGTCGCCGATTTGTGCAAGGCGGATTATGCGGCGCGGAAATTTTTCGTCTTCGGTGGTCAGGGGGCAGGTGGCGGTGCAGTTGCCGCAGTTGAAACACGCTTTCACGTCAAACGCGCCGAAACGCTCGATTTCTCCAAGGAACGTCGGGTCAACAAGTTTACCGCCGGGAATACTCGCTTCTTGCGTACTCACTTGTTCTCCTCCCCTTCATCCTCCTTGAGTTCGTATTGGATGTAGTCGCCGCTGGCGGCTCCCTCCACCACGTCACCGTATTTTCTCAGCGCCATCAACCACCAGAAAGCCTCTTCGGTTTCGATCTCAAGAGCCGCAGCGAGTTCGGGTGCGGTCATAGGTTTTTCTTTGAGCGCCTTAATTATTTCCTTACGGATTTTCATCTGACGCCGATTCCGCTCGATCAGCGGCTTCGGCACTCCACCGCGACGGTCGCGCGCAATTTGAAGGGGCTTTTTAGTCTTTTGCTTGCCTTCACGCGGCGGTTTCTTGCTTGCGGCGTCGCTACTCATTGCTCACCTCCGCCGCCGTTTCGTAATCCTCCACAATAGCGTCCACCATTGCGTTGAACTGATCAATGCGCCATCCAGCCACCTGAATGGCGCTATGCGGACAGACCGCAACACACATCCCGCACCCGTTGCAGAGAGCGGGATTAACCTCCGCCTGTTTCAGCCGCCTGCCGTCCACCTCACGCTCAACCAGCGTGATGGCGTTCATCGGCGTGCATTCCTCCACGCAGAGCCCGGCGCCCTCGCACAGGCTAAGGTCAACCTGCGCGACGAACGGGTCAAGCTCGATATAGCCTTTCTCCAACATTGCCAGTGCCTTGGCGGCAGCGGTCGATGCACCGGCGCAGCTTTCGGTGATATCCATAGGTCCCTGGCAGCTGCCGGCCATTATCACGCCGCCTACTGCAAGCTCAACCGGACGCAGCTTCGGGTGAACCTCCTGCAAAAACCGGTCGGGACTGCGCGGCAGCTTCATCATATCCACCAGTTTGTCGATTTTGCTGGGCACCATGCCGGTTACCAGCACCACCATATCGGAGGGCACCACGAGCTCCTCTCCCCAGGTGAGAGTATCTTTTACGCGAACGAACAGGGGGGATTCGGTGCGGTCGTCGGCCTTTTCAACCACCGGCGGCTGTTCCGGAAGCCAGCGGAAAAAGAGAATACCCAGCTTCGAAGAATCAAGGTAGTAGTCTTCGTGCCCCCGCCCGTAAGTTCGAATATCCTGATAGAAGTCGTACACGTTGACATCGGGGAAGCGGTGCCGCAGCTCATTAGCCGCCCGCAGCGCGGCGGTGCAGCAGTAGCGCGAGCAGTAGTCGTTCACGCGGCCGTCTGGACCGGGCTCGTGGATTCCTTCGACCTGTCGGCTTCCCACGCAATGAATCACGCTTACGTTCTTTATACGCTTGCCGTTAAGCGCGAGTTTCCCGCCGGTAGGACCCTCCTCGTCGAGCATGCGCTCGAGCTGAGGCAGAGTGATAACTTCCGGATGCTCGCCGTAACCGTACTCACCCCGCGTTAGCGGATAAGGCTCAAATCCGGTTGCCAGAGCAATCATCCCGCAGGACACTTCCAGCTCTTCTGGCTGCGTGTCGAGCTCAATTCCTTTGCCGCCCAGCACTTCCACGCATTTGCCGCACCTGGTGCAGGTTTCCCAATCTATCGCCGGTATCGCCGGATAGCATCCAGGATAACGGAAGTAAATCGCTTTGCGGCGGGAAAGGCCATAGTCGAACTCGCTTTCGGCCGTTTCCGGGCACGCGTTGATTGCCTTTTGAGCATCCGACTCGCTAAGCTCCGCAACCACTCCACGCGGTTCCACTGTAACAGTTAACGTGAAATCCCCAAGATACCCTCTGATACCGGTAACCTCGGCTGACGTGTATATGGTTATATTAGCGTCCTCGACAACCTCGGCAAGTAACGTGTGTAGCAGTTCACGGGCGTTTTCCTCGGTCGGGTAAATATTGCCAAGCTGAGCCATGCGACCACCGAGGAAAGGCGTTTTCTCGATAAGTGTAACCTTGTATCCGTTGCGCGAAAGATCGCACGCGCAGCGAAGTCCGCCAACGCCGCCGCCAACCACCACCACGCGGGTATTGGCGTCAATCTTGCTCGGCTGAAGCTCGTGACTGCGACGCGCCTTGGCAACGCCGGCAGCTACGAGCCCTATCGCCTTATCCGTCGCGCTTTCGGGATCATCACTGCTCACCCAGCTCACCTGCTCTCTTATATTCACCGCTTCATAAAGATACGGATTCAATCCTGCGCGGCTCAGCACGCCGCGAAAAGTTCCTTCGTGAAGGCTCGGAGCGCAAGCTGCGATCACCACCCGGTCGAGGTTTTCCTTGGCGATATCCTCGGCAACCATAATCTGGCCGGGATCCGAACACATAAACATATAGTGCTTCGCCACTGCGACGCCGGGCAGCCTACTCGCGGCTTCGACGACGCGTTCAACGTCCACCACGTCCGATATGTTTCCTCCGCAGTGGCAGATATATACGCCTACCCGCGTACCCATATCAGCACCGTTACCTTCAATTCGCGAATTTTCGGTGTCCGGTATATCCATGACGTTTACTCTTGACCTTGTCCGGTGGTAGAAACGGATTCTCGCTCGGCGTTGTTGGATTGCCCTGCTACTTGGTTGCGGAATCCGTGCTCGCGCAGGTATGCCGATGCCTCGGTGGCTGCCGCGCCTGCTTCAACAATAGTATCGGGGATGTCCTTGGGGCCCGCCGCGACCCCGGCGACGAAAACGCCGTCGGCATCAGTGCGTGCCGGCGCGAGGCTCGTATGTGTGCGCCGCACGAAATCATCCTCCGGGTCCAACGAAGCCAGAAAGTCGTTGCCTGTATTCTCCGAGGGCACGATACCGAGCGATAGCACCACGATGTCGTGCTTGCGCTCTACCGGCTGACCGTCCCCATCTATTTGCTCGAAACGGACGATTGGATTGTGTTCCTCGTCTTCTGTTATCTGGGCAACCGAGCCCTTGACGAACTCGACACCCATCGCTTGCGCATTTCGGTAGAAAGGCTCAAATCCCTTGCCATAGGCGCGAATGTCCATGTAGTAAATCGTTACTTCCACTAAGGGCAGTGCGCCGGAAAGCAGCATCGCCTGCTTTATCGAGTACATGCAACAGACGCGCGAGCAGTAAGGGACCCCGCAGCTAAGGTCACGCGACCCCGCGCACAGCACATAAGCTACCGAGTCGGGCACCTTGCCGTCAGAAGGACGGTGCACACCACCAAACGGGCCGTGGGGTGCCAGCAAACGTTCTACCTGTAGCGAATCCAAAACGTTGGGCAGCCTGCCCCCGCCATAGCGGTCCTGAACAGTTTTCGGCAGAAGCTGGAAGCCAGTGGTCTGGATTACCGTCCCGGCTTCTACAGTAACCTCTTCCGGCTCCTGCAGAAAGTCTATGCAGCCCTTGGGGCACGCTTTTACGCAAAGCCCGCAGAATATGCAGTTTTCTATATCAAGCAGAGCCACCTGCGGTATCGCGTTGGAGAAGGGAACGTAGATGGCTTTGCGCACACCCAGGTTGCCCTCAAACTCATGAGGAAGGTAGACCGGGCAGGCGTACTCGCAAAGCGGACATCCGACACAGTCTTTCTCTATGACGAAGCGCGGCTTCTGCAGAACCGAGGCCTCAAATCCGCTGCCCGCCCGCTGGATATTCTGTACCTCAGCATAGGTCATTACCGTGATGTTCTCATGGTGCGCCGTAGCGGACATTTTCGGAGTGCAGATGCAGCTGGAACAATCCAGAGTAGGGAACACTTTGCTCAGAGCGATCATCTTCCCGCCGATGCTGGGTTCGCGCTCTACCAGCAGCACTTTGAAGCCTTCGTCGGCCAGGTCGAGTGAAGCTTGCATCCCTGCAATGCCCGCGCCGATTACCAGCGCGTCAGTGGTTATCCTTTTAAAGGCCATATCCTCGTTACTCCCTGCAACACCGAGCGCCCACGGTCTGCATTAATCTGCATGCTTACGCCCGCGGCGTGTCCGGCATTCCCGAAGCGATTTAACCTGCCGCCAGCTTGGTCAGCAGCTCGTTCATCTGGTTGACTTCTTTGAGGAAAGCCTTCGCGCACACGGTACAAATGGCGCAAACCCGCAGGCGACGAATATCCATGCCGCGTTCCTTCATTTGCTCCTGAACCGCGGAAACCCTTTTAGTCAAGCGTTCGAAGGCTCCCGGATAAGGACATTCATGCCCGCAGGCCATCACCAGTATCCCGTCAATGCCTTTTTTAAAGCAGCGCAGGTAAAACTCCTCGGGGAACACCGCCGGTGACAGCACCCTTACGATGTACGCGTTGGTGGGATAGTCCGTGTGCGTCTGCGAGACATAGTTGGCGCCCGGATAGGCGCACGCTTCGGTCGCCAGGATGAGTATTTTCGGCTTTTCGCCGGATTCGGCTCCGGATGTATTCTGCGCGTTTTCCATTAAGACAGCGTCAGCGGCTTCACCGCCGCTTATTTCTTGCGGGTTACGAATATCCTATCGTAGCCTTCTGCCTCAATAACGCCCAAAAATTCGTGCCCCACTTTATCCGCCCAGCGGGGAATATCAGCCTTCGTGGAAGCGTCGCCGGACCAAATTTCAATGGTCTCGCCAACTGCAACCGTTCCGATGGCCTTTTTGGCTTCAAGCAACGGGCCAGGGCACGCGGACCCGCGCGCGTCTACGGTTTTGGCCGGTTCGATGTTTTCCAAATCCACGTCCGTCATAGTAACTCCTTGGTCTCTATCGAAGTGAGAAGCTAATCAGCCCTCAGAAAGTAAGCACGATGTCGGCTTCCTCAGCGGCGAATAGAAAGGTAGCTACGCCGCCCATCTCAACACCGTCAATGAGGTCTTCTTCTGTTACTTTCGCGATAGGGAATGCAGCGGAACAGGCAATCATCTTGGCGCCCCCTTCCTGGAGGGCTTTGATGAACTCAGGCAGAGATTTTGGCGCGCCGTCCAGCTGAATTTTCTCCGCGCCGCCCTTGCGAATAAGGTTGAGACCACTCATGGTGAAGAACATTGTCACTTCCATGTCGCTCGCTAGCGCACCCGCTCCTAGCATAAACGGCGGAAACGCGTGCTCCGGATCATCCGAACCGCAAAAGATAGCCACATTGGTAGCCACAGCAATACCTCCTGTAGTTGAAAAAAGCGACCCGACCTTGGGCCGGTTCGGGAAGCCGGCAGCATAATACCGCTAGCACGAGCTTATGTCAATCAATCCGAATATGTGAATTCGTTCTTTTGTTAAAAAGCGCCGACAAAGCTCTTTATTTCCCTTGAAAGATCCGAATTATTTCTACAACCCTCGGGTCAACTACGCGGTAGCAGGTTCTCCTTCCTTCCTTGCGGCTTTTAAGTATGCGATGGCTCTTTAGCAGGCTTAGATGCCGGGATACACTTGACTGAGGGAGGGAAAGCTTTTGCCGGATCTGCCCGACATTACATTCGTTTGCGAGCAGGCCTTTAATAATACGCAAACGCACCGGATGCGCCAGCACTCCCAGAATGTCGCTCATTCTTTCGTAGTTTATAGCCATTGTCGTACCTCACATCAGCGAGACTTGTTCGGGGGAAGATCTGCACGGAAAATATCACACCAGGCTACGCTTGTAAAGAAACTCTTTGTGAAATTCCTCTCTATTTCAAAAGCGTTTGACCGGCTTTGCGGTCCGCCAATATCGCGCGCCACATAATTCGCGCAAATCACCCGTTACGGGCGTCCGTCCGGCCGTTTCGCTACCAGTCACTCTGTCCCGGCTGCTATTGGCGTTTATCCCCGGCGCTTGCTGTCCAAGAGCCTGCCCTGTTTATCGTAAAGGCAAACCTCTAGTGGCATCTGGCCCGGCAGCGAGTGCGTCGCACAGCCGAAGCACGGGTCGTAGGCCCTGAAAGCCATCTCGACCATATTCAATATAGGCTCGGTGACTTCCGTACCGGCTTTTATAAGTCCCTCGGCCGCCTTCTTGATGGACATGCAGATGGGCGCGTTGTTGTTGGTGGTTCCTACGATGATGTTGGCCTTCTTGATGATACCCTTCTCGTCGGTGACGTAATGGTGGGTTAGCGTTCCGCGCGGGGCTTCAAGAATGCCCACGCCCTCCGAAGGCACGGTCTTCGGGATTACCCGGTATTCCTCGCCTGTAATATCCGGGTCTTTTGCGAGCATCAACGCAGCCTCGGCAGCGAACAGCAGCTCGATTACCCTCGCCCAGTTGGTCGCCAGCGTCGAGTGAACCGGCTTGCCTCCCAGCGTGTCGTAGAAACGCTCGTACTGCTCCTGAGCCAGCGGAGTGGCCATCCCTTCTGCCGCGTTCAGGCGCGAGAGCGGCGTTGCCCGGTACACGGCAGTGTCATTGCCTTCGGTAAAGCCCGTCCAGCCGCGCTCTTTTAGGAAGGGGAACTTCAGGTAGCTCCATTCCTCAACGTGTTCCCCGACCACATCCAGATACTCCTCCGGCGCATATCTGTAGAGTTGCTTGCCTTCGGTGTCGGTTACCCGCACGTGCCCCCGGTAGAAGTTCACGTGGTTGTTTTCGTCCACCAGGCCCATGTCGTTGACTACAAGTTTGTACGGGTCTGAGACGATTAGGTCAACGTACTCCTTGTTAGCGAGCACGATATCGTCAACGATTTTCAAAGTGAACTTGGCGAAATCGACGAAGCGTTCACATATCTCAACGACCCTCTTGTGCTCTTCGGGATCGGTGAGCCCCTTGCTCATACCGCCGGGGATCATATTAACCGGATGTACCCGGCGACCACCGAGAATGCTGGCGATTTCGTGTGCCTCGACCCGCGTGCGGATTACTTCGCCGCCAACCTCCGCGCCCACCTTACCGATAACACCGATTATGTTACGTATCGCGGGATCGGCGTCCGGTCCCATTACGAAGTCGGGGCCTGCCAGAGCGTAGAAGTGGGTCGTGTGGTCCCCTACATAGAACACGTTGTACTGAAGTTCCCGCAGCTTCGCCGCCGTGGGAGGGAGCGTAATGTCGTATACCGCGTCGCCGGCCTTTGCCGAACAGGCCAGATGCGCCTCGGGGCACACGCCGCAGATGCGGGAAGTAATGCGAGGCATTTCCTCCACCGGCCGGCCTTCGGCGAACTTCTCAAAGCCGCGAAGTTCCGGAACCTGGAAGAATACGTTGTCCACGCTTCCATCGTCATTGAGGAAGATTTCTATCTTGCCATGCCCTTCAAGGCGCGTAATCGGATCAACCGTTATGCGTTTACTCATCGAGTTTCCTCCTCACCATATAGGAGTTCGCCATCGAGAACCGGTAGAAAGTGCCCGCTGGATCAACAATTTGGTCCACGACGTTTTTAATCTCCTCTTCATCCTCGCTCGCCACGAGCGAACCTATTGCGGCAATCACTTTCGCTCCTTGGTCTTCAATGCCGGGCAGCGGCCCGTAACAGCCTCTGCAAGGCAGCTTAGCCTGCAAGCACATCGCACCGCAGCCGGAGCGCGTGGCGGGCCCCATGCACACGATGCCCTGCTCGAGCAGGCACTGGTCCTTCTCCGGCGGAACGTACGTGTGCGGCCGATGGAAGCCGGTGATTCTGGTTTCCCTTCTCTCGTACGGGCACTCCTCGCACACGGCCTTCCTGCCAGCACCCAGAACGCCGCCCGGTTCCGGCAGGTTGCCCGTCACCAGTTGCTCGATGGCGTTCCACGTCGTGTCGGGAGCGGTTCCGCAGCCGGGGATTTTGAAATCGACCTTCACGACGTCCGACAGCTTCCGCACTGTGTTGTACAGCGTGGGAAGATGTAAATCGTAGCCGTTGACGCTGCTTTCGGGCACGGGCTCCACGCCGTCCGGATTCACCGTGCTCTCCGACTCGTGATAGGCGCGGTGTTTCGTCTCCTTGAGCGTGTAAAGGTTGGAAAGCGCAGGCACCCCGCCATCTGTGGCGCAACTGCCATAGGCGACGAGCACCTGGCTCTTCTGCCGCAGCAGCTTCGCGATGTGCTCGTTTTCGGAGGAGCGAACCGCCCCGTTGTAAAACGAGACGTTGATGTACCCGTCCGGCATAGCCTCCACGTCCTTGTACTTCGTGTCGACCAGGCAGGGGCAGAAGACAAGGTCGGCTATTTCGACGACCTTGAGCAGCTTGGCGCCAATTTCCAGCAGCGATATCTCGCATCCACCGCAGGACGCTCCCCAGTAAAAAGCCAGCTTCAGTTTTTCCTTTGGTGCTTCCATTCGGTTTACCTCTTTATTTGCCACCAACGTTGGCTTCCCAGTTAAGTGGGCCCAGTTTACGGATGTCTTCGGTCATCTCATCGACGATGCGCGCAAACTTGTCGCCTTCCGAAGCCGAAACCCACTCCAGACGTACCCGCTCATCCTCTACATTGAACTGCCGCAGCATATTCCTCAGCAGCGGGAAACGCGCAGCGGTCTTCATATTTCCGTTGATATAGTGACAGTCGCCTGGATGGCATCCTGCGATAAGAACCCCGTCGGCGCCGCCGCGCAGCGCTTTGAGCACGAAGCTCGAATCAACCCGGCCGGAGCACATCACTCGGATGACCGATACGTTGGGGCTGTATTTGATGCGGCTCGTGCCCGCGAGGTCCGCGCCGGTGTAGGCACACCACCAGCATAAGAACCCGATAATGCGGGGCTCGAAGCGCCCCTCGGGCTTCGGGTCCGCCGATTGAGTGCTTTGAACAGTTGTCCCTTCAGCCATATCCGTTTCTCCTTAACAAGTTCGCGTCATATGTCCTGCAAAGCCGCCTACGCTGTCAGCAAAGCCTCCAGCTCGGCGGTGATTTGCAGGTCATCGAATCCCCACTGTTTGGCCGCGCCGCTCGGGCAGGCGGCTACGCAGGTGCCGCAGGCTTTGCACAGCGCGTCGTTGATCTGAGCCTGATCGGTTTCCTCATTACGCGAAATGGCGTTGAACGGGCACACGGTCATGCAGACGCCGCAACCGGTACATATCTCCTCGTCGACGTGAGCCGTAGTCGGTTCTAGTACCACTTCGCCCGCGCCTATCATGCTGAGCACCGCGCCGGCGGCTGCGGCCCCCTGGGCAACAGAATCCGGGATGTCCTTGGGGCCCTGTGCGCAGCCGGCCACATAGATGCCGTCGCTCGCCGTATTGATGGGAGCCAGCTTGGGATGCTTCTCCAGAAAAAAGCCGTCCTTGCTCCGGCTCAGCTTGAACAGCTTCTGCACCGCGGCTGCGTCGCGGGACGCCTCCAGGCCCACAGATAGCACCACCATGTCAACGGGAAGCTCGCGCGGCACACCGAGAAGCGTGTCCTCGCACTTCACATACAGCTTTGAGTTAGCCTCGACGGGCACCGTTGTAGCCAGCGTGGGCTGAGAGCTGACCTCCACGCCTTTGCCGCGGATGAAGTGTACGCCCTCCTCCAAAAGGCGATTGTAGAACTCCTCGTATCCTTTGCCGAAGCAGCGCATGTCTATGTAGAGCTCGTAGACTTCGGCATCCTCGCATTTCTCCTTAATGAGGTGCGCGAATTTCAGCGAGTACATACAGCAGACACGCGAGCAGTGCTCATTATAGTGCTTGTCGCGCGAGCCGATGCAGTGCAGAATGGCCACGGACTTAGGCTCAACGCCATCCCTGGTGAGTATTTTGCCTTCGGTCGGGCCACCGGAATGGCACAGACGCTCGAACTCTATAGAGGTCATCACGTTGTCGTATCTGCCATAGCCGAGAGCTTCCGCGCGCTTTGCGTCGAATACATCAAAACCGGTGGCGATAACGATGTTGCCCACGTCGAACTCGTGGATCTTATCGGTATCGTCCATCACGATGGCTTGAGGTTCGCATACGCGCACGCACTCCCAGCAATTAACGCAGACGCCGCATTGCAAGCACCGCGCCGCTTCCGCCTGAGCCACATCTTCCGGCAGGCCGAGTTCGACTCCATCCCAGTTTCCGCCGCGCTTCTCCGCCGGTATCATCGGCATGCGGCTGCGTGCAGCGCGCGCGACATTGCTGTAATCCTCTTTCCAGTGCGGATTTATAATGTCTTCCCGGCGTATCTTGGACGGGTCGGGTAATGGCTCGACCTCGTCCTCGTATTCCTCACCACGCAGGAATTTGTCGACTCCCAGCGCCACCTGGCGTCCCCATCGCATAGCTTCAACTATGGATCTGGGGCCGGTGATTAGGTCGCCGGCGGCGAACACGCCGGGAACACTCGTTTCCCAGGAGCCTTCTTTGACGACCGGCGCATCCCACTTGTCAAGCTTCAAATCCTCGCTGCCCGCGAAGTAATCCGTGGCCGGCACCAGGCCGATGGCCAGAAAGACGTTGTCCGCTTCCATCTCGAATTCCGAACCTTCGATGGGCACCGGACGGCGCCTTCCGCTCTCGTCCGGCTCGCCCAGTTCCATCTTGATGCAGGTCATGCTCCTGACCGAGCCGTCTTCACCTGCATGAAACTTGGTGGGCAGCGTGAGATACTGAACCTTAACTCCTTCTTCAGTAGCGGCTCTGAATTCTTCCTCGTCAGCGGGCATCTCCTCCTTGCTCCGGCGGTAAACGATGCTGACTTCTTCAGCTCCCAGCCGCCAGGCGGTACGCGCGACGTCCATCGCCGAGTTACCCGCACCGATGATGCGGACTTTCTTGCCGACCTTGACCTCTTCGCCGAGGTTTACCCGCTTGAGGAAGTCCAGGCCTTCTTCGACGCCCGGCATGTCTTCGTTTTCGGCTCCCAGCTCTCTTCCCCGATGAGTACCGACCGCCAGGATGATGGCTTTGTATCCCTGAGCCTTCAGGTCGGCAATAGTGAAGTCCCTGCCCAGAGCCGAGTTGGGCTTGAAATTCACGCCCATCTTCTCCAGGTAGTTGAGGTCGTGCTTCAGCATCTCCCGGGGCATACGGTAGGAAGGAAGCCCTAAAGCCATCATTCCGCCTACCACCGACGCAGCTTCGAAGATGTCCGGGCTATAGCCCTTCTGCGCGAGCGTATGACCCGCCGCCATTCCCGCAGGTCCCGAACCGATAATCGCAACTTTATCGTAACGCGTCTCCGGAGGCGGAGGCGGCTCCATCTCGACGTTGTTGCGCACCGCCCAGTCCATGGGGAATCGCTTCAAGTCGCGAATCGCTATGGCTTCATCCACGTGCTTGCGCTCGCACCAGTCCTCGCACGGATGATAGCAGCAGTAAGCGCATACCACGGGAAGGGGATTGGTGCGGCGGATTATCTGGACCGCTTCCTTGTACTTACCCGCCGCGACCATCGCGAGGTATCCCGGCACGTCCTGGCCGATAGGACACGCGACCTTGCACGGCGCGTCTCCCTTCTTGTCGATAAAGAACGTATTGGGCACCGCCTGAGGAAACGCGCGGTAAATGGCCGTGCGCGGGCTCATTCCCATATTGAACTCGTCGGGCACATTGGCTACCGGACACACCGCTTCGCATTCGGCGCAGCTCGTGCACTTATCCGCGTCAACATAGCTAGCTTTCTCTCTCACCGTCGCTTTGAAGTTGCCCACGTATCCCGAAACGTCTTCCACCTCGGAGCATGTCAGGAGTTTGATGTTCTCGTTCTGGCCGACAGAGACCATCTTCGGCGTGAGAATGCAGGCCGCGCAGTCCAGCGTGGGAAAGGTCTTATCGAACTTCGCCATGTTTCCGCCGATGGTAGGCTGCTTGTCAACCAGATAGACCTGATGGCCGCCCTCGGCGATTTTAAGCGCAGCCTCAATGCCCGTGATACCGCCGCCCACTACCAGAGTCGCCGGATGCACCGGCACTTTGCGAACGTCGAGCGGCGTGCTGAAAACGACGCGGTAGACCGCGCCGCGGATTAGCTTCTTCGCCTTTTCCGTTGCAGCCGCTATGTCCGCGGTCACCCACGACACTTGCTCGCGAATGTTCGCCATCTGGAAGAAGTACTGGTTTAGGCCGGCGTCGGCTGTGGCGTGGCGGAACGTAATCTCATGCATCAGGGGAGAACAGGACGAAACCACCACTCTCGTTAGCTTCTGCTCTGCGACGGTTTGCTTGATCAGGTCCTGTCCGGGATCGGAGCACATGTACTTGTGGTCCGTGGCATACGCCACACCGGGCAGAGTCTTCGCGTGCTCCACCACAGCGTCAATGTCCACCATCTTTGAGATGTTTGTGCCGCAGTGGCACACAAACACGCCGACGCGCTCCTTCTCCAGGTATGGACGAAGGTGCTCCTCCTCGGTGAAACTTCGGGACTTCATAGCGTTATCTTCCATGTATTTCTCCTCAGATTCGCCAGTTTATCTCCTTGTGATTGCGTCCTCCGGACAGACCTCTCTGCACGCGTTACACTTTTCGCATACAGCCAGGTCTATAATCCGCAGCAAGCCTTCCTCGCGTTCTTCGCCTGCCACAGGCTGGATGGCTGCCACCGGGCACACCTTTTCGCAGGTGCCGCAACCGGTACACGTTTCAGGATCAATGTGATATGAGATGAGCGCCTGGCATACGCCGCCGGGGCATTTGCGCTCGTTGATATGGGCCAGATACTCATCCTCGAAGTACTTGATACTCGACAAAACGGGATTGGGGGCGGATGTACCCAGACCGCAAAGCGAAGCCACAGCAACCGCGTCACCGAGCTTTTTCAGGCTTTCCAGGTCCTTTGGCTCGCCCCGCCCCTCGGTTATCCGGTGAAGGATTCGCGACATATGCATCAAGCCTTCCCTGCACGGCAGGCACTTCCCGCAGCTTTCCTCGATAAGGAAGTCGGTGAAGTACTTGGCGACATCCACCACGCATGTGTCTTCGTCCATGACGATCATGCCGCCCGAACCCATCATCGAGCCGGCCTCGGTCAGCACGTCGAAGTCAACCGGCAGGTCCAGCGACGACGCAGGCAGGCATCCGCCCGACGGCCCTCCGGTTTGCACCGCCTTGAAATCCTTACCGCCCTTGATACCGCCGCCTATCTCGAAGATTATCTCCTTCAGAGTTATTCCCATCGGGACCTCAATGAGTCCCGTATTCTCCACCTTGCCCACGAGCGAGAATACTTTCGTCCCCGGGCTGTCCTCGGTGCCGATGCTCCGGAACCACTCCGCGCCCTTGTTGATTATGTGTGGCACATTAGCCCAGGTCTCTACGTTGTTGAGATTGGTGGGCTCGTCGTGGTAGCCCCGCTCGACCGAGTGGACGTATTTCGCGCGCGGTTCGCCAACGTCGCCCTCCAGGCTGCGGAACAGCGCCGAAGATTCGCCACATACGAACGCCCCTCCCCCGCGCGAAATTTTGATGTCGAAGTCGAGGCCCGAACCGAGGATGTTCTTGCCCAGGAAGCCATATTCGCGCGCCTGCTCCAGCGCGCTGCTAAACGCTTCCAGCGCTCTCGGGTACTCGTTGCGAATATAGATAAAGCCGTCGGTTCCGCCTATAGCCCAGGCACCAATGACCATGCCTTCGATAACACTGTGCGGATTGCCTTCCAGAATGGACTCATCCATAAACGCGCCGGGATCGCCCTCGTCCGCGTTGCATATGATGTGCCTGCGCTTACCTGGCGCCTTGCGGCAGCTGTTCCACTTGCGTCCGGCGTCGAAGCCGCCACCGCCGCGCCCGCGCAGCTTTGCGCCGGATACTTCCTTTAGCACTGCGTCCGGTGTCATTTCAAGCAGCGCTTTGCTGAGTGCGCTGTATCCGCCATAGGCCATGTAGTCTTCGATGCTGTACGGGTCTATGTGGCTGTTCAGCGCAAGCACAACTTTGCTTTGCTTCGCATAAAACGGGATTTCATTCTCTTTGGCGAATACGTTGCCGTTGCCGCCGGGACGGTAAAGCAACCGGTCAATCACTTCGCCTTCTTTCAGCGAACGCTCAACGATTTCAGGCACGTCGGCTGGCTTCACCTGCTGATATACTACGTCCAGTGGCCTGACGACTACCAAAGGTCCCACTTCGCAAAATCCGTGGCAGCCGCTTTTGATGAACTTCACTGACTTATCGCCGCCCAATGCTTCTTCGAAAGCCGCTGCGAGTTCTTTTGCTCCGATTGCGCAACACGCGGTGCCATAGCAGAGCGATACCACCAGCGGGAATTTATCGAGCGCGGCCTTGCACTTCTCCTGGAAGCGCTCTACCTGCTCGATTGTTTCCAGCTTAGGCACTCGCCCCTTCCTCCTCGATTGCTTCTCGCTTCAGCCGCTTGACGACGGCGTTAGCGCGGTTGGTAGTCATATTGCCTCTGTAGTCGCCGTCAACGACAAGAATCGGCCCAATGGCGCACGCACCCAGGCAATTGACTCTCTCAAGAGTAAACAGCCCGTCGTCAGTCGTCTCGCCGAAATGGATTCCGTGCCGCCGCGACAACTCGTCCGCAATCAGCTTCGCGCCGCGCACGTGGCAAGCGGTGCCCATACAGAGCTGAAGAATATGCTTGCCCCGCGGCTCTAGGCTGAACACCTTATAAAACGTCGCTATATGATATATACGCGGTTTGCGGACGCTCAGTCGGCGGGAGATGTAGTCCAGGGCTTGCGGTGGAAGCCAGTTGAACTCTTCCTGAACCGCGAGCATGGCCGTAACCAGGTCTTCCGAATCGAACACCCAGTCCTCCAGCAGCTTCTCCACCTGCTCTTCAACAGAGGAGACTGCCCCGCTGCCGCCTGCAGGTTCAGCCGTTTCAGTTATGATTAATACCCTCCAATACGATTTTGGTTGGCCACCGCCCGCGAGCTATGCGTATTTCCCGAGCACCTTATTCGCAGGCACAAGCTCCAGCCCGATTTCCAGCTCGCGCTGCGAAAGCCCCATCGCCAGCCCCATCAGCTGAGTGAAGTAAACGACGGGTATTGTGTAGTCTCCGCCAAGATATTGATTTACCTCGGGCTGGTAAAAATCAAGGTTCATATGGCACAGAGGGCAAGCAACCGCTATGCAGTCCGCTCCGGCGGCTTTGGCGGCTCTTATCAGTCCTGCAACAACAGGTATCGTCTTGGTGGACTCTGTATTGGTCACCATGCCCCCGCAGCACTTCGCCGTAAGCGGATAATCCACCGCCTCCGCTCCCAGCGAACGGATTAGCTGCTCCATAATCACGGGTCTTTCCTCGGAGTCGAATCCCCCGAACGGGCGAGTTAGCATGCAGCCGTGATAGCAGGCCACTTTCAGGCCATTAAGCGGATTCTCTACCAGCTTCTCAACCTTATCCAGTCCAACCGTGTTGACCAGAACGTCGATGAGATGCCGGATCCTGAGCCCGCCGTCGTAGTCCAGTCCCGCCGCCTGCAAGCCCTGGCGGATCATGTCCGCGAATTCCGGATTGGTCTGGAAGTATTCGTTCGTCTTGTACAGGACTATGTAGCAGGCCGGGCAGACCGCCACCATCTCGTCGGCACCTTCCCGCCGGGCAAGCGCGAGATTCCTCGCGCTGTTTCCGTGAGAAACCAGCTCATGGACGGACATATACGTTGTCGCACCGCAGCAGTTCCAGTCCGGAAGCTCCTTCAGCTCGGTGCCGAGCTTTTTACAGACGGCTCTCGCTGAAGTATCATACATTTTCGCGGTGTACTCGACAGAACAACCTGGGTAATAAAGCAATTCCATTAGTGTCCAGCCTCCTTGGCCACTTTCTTCTCCTCTAGGCGCTCAAGGGTCTCGCGGATCTTCCGCATTTCATCGAGCCCCGCAACCTTCTTGCCGCCAAACGGCATTGGCAAGCGTCCTTTAAAGAACATCGCCATGCCGCGCCCGGCGTTTCTAAACGCGTCGCCCCACCTTCCTGCTAGATAGAATCGCATCATCAGCTCCGATTCGTTGTTCCTGCCCAGGCGGTTGGTGATGTTAATGAAATTACGCGCCAGCGCTGCTGCGCGTGTGCTGGGAGAAGTGTAGCCGTACTTGATGCCCAACCGTTTCAGCTCGTACATAATGTCCGTTATTTTGATCTCCTGTGGGCATCGTACGGTGCAGGTGTAGCAGGATGTGCACATCCACGCGGTATTGCTGAAAAGCACCCGGTCGAGCATTCCCGCTCTCAATGCGGCGAAAATCTCGCGCGGCGAGTAGTCCATGGCATACGCCGTGGGACAGGAACCGCTGCACGTGCCGCACTGGATGCAAAGGTCGATCTTTCGCCCGTCGGGCAGCGCGTAGACGTGCGACAGGAAGACATCCGACAATTCCTGCGGCGAGAGTTTATGCTCCCGAGCCTTGATAGTTAATTCGGTTCGCGGCATATTGCATCTCCTTTAGTCCAACCGGTCATAGCTTCAATTTCTGGTAAGACGCATTACCAGAGCCTTTAAATTCCCCAAATCCTCAATTGCGCGATAAACTTCGCAGCACTGACACTGCTCGCATTCGGCGCGGTTCTGAAGGCTGACCTTACACCAGCACGGTTCGCCCGCAGCATCCAGCCTTTCGCACCGCTCCCTTTCTTCCGGTGAGCAGCCTTTAATCATCCAGCACGGTAGACAGCCTGCCAGGAACCTGAGCGCAGCAAGACTCAAGCGGTGCTCTTTTTGCAGCTTGCGCAGCTGCCGGGCATTACGGATATCCGTGTCCGAGAAAACGCGCCGGTTCGTATCGGTCAGGTGAGGAATCAGCAGCCCGTTCGACTCGTATTCCCGCAGGACACTGATGGGAACGCCCGACTTCTTGGACGCGATGCCCATCGTATACACGGATTCGCAAGCCGAGTTCTCTAGGTTTCGGTCTGCCATGGACACAATCACCATTCCCCACCAAACACCTGCGAAAAGCTATCTATCTATAAAGAGAGCTGTGAAAACAATAACATATCCCCAACGATTCGTCAAGCATCTCAAACATATTATATTGCCTAACCCGAATCGGAAAGGTGGTCGGCAATCGCCCCTAAACGTGCTTTCCTTCAAGATGCTTTTCATGCCTGGCGACTTAGTGGCCTTCAAACATCGGGTGAATACTATCACTAAGTCTATAATCCATTGTCTAATGGGCGCTAGTGCACGCGTTCACATTTCACGTAGCTGAAAAGGTCGATTCAACACTCCCTCAATTGCCCAGTCAGACCGCGCTCATCCCGCGAAGCTTGTCGATAATCGGTGGCAGCTGCTCCAGCACATACTCGATATCTTCCCTTGTCGTGCGGTGGCCCAGCGAGAACCTGATTGAACCATGTATTAGCATCGTGTCTATGCCCATGGCCGCGAGCACGTGGCTGGGATCGAGCGATCCGCTGGTGCACGCCGAACCGCTGGAAGCGCAAATGCCGCTCAGGTCCAGCTTCAGAAGGATGCCCTCCCCTTCCACGCGTGCGAAGTAAATGTTTGCGTTATGCGGAAGGCGCTCCTTGGGATGGCCGTTCAGGCCTGTGTCCGGGATGCCGGACAGTACTCCTTCAATTAGCCTGTCTCTCAATCCGCGAATCCTGGGCACTGTCACTGGCATCTCATCGTACGCGATTTCGAGAGCCTTAGCCAACCCGACCATGCCTGCGATGTTTTCGGTTCCAGCCCGCAAGCTGCGCTCCTGCGCGCCTCCATGAATCAACGGCTCAAGGCGCGTGCCTGTGCGCGCAAACAACACGCCGATGCCCTTCGGGCCATAGAACTTGTGGGCACTGAAACTGAGCATGTCGATCGGATCTCTGTCCAAACCGAGGTCGTAGTAGCCTATGCTCTGCACCGCGTCCGTATGAAATGCTACCCCATGCTTGTCACACACAGCTGACAGCGCGGATATGTCCTGCACCGTGCCGCATTCGTTGTTAGACGCCATTATCGTCGCGAGGATTGTCTTGTCCGTTATTGCGGCTTCCAGATCGTCCGGGCTCACAAGCCCGTAATGATCCACGGGAAGATAGGTGGCGGTGAAACCTTGGGTTTCCAGCCACTGCACGGAATGCAAAACGGCGTGGTGCTCGATGGCGGATGTGATGATGTGGTCGCCCTTATCTTTCATCGCCCACGCGTGGCCCTTAATAGCCAGGTTGTCGGCTTCGCTTCCTCCTCCTGTGAATATAATCTCATTTGGCTTGACCTTTAACAGTCCAGCCACTCTCTCTCTGCATTCGTCCATCACGGTCTTATTCGACCTGCCAACATGGTGGATCGAGCTCGGATTCCCGTACCTTTCTGCGAAGTAGGGCAGCATCGCTTCCAGTACTTCATCGCGAACGTACGTCGTTGCGGCGTGGTCCAGATAGACCGTCCTCATATCAGACTCCTGAGGTCTTCTTCCAGCCGGTTCACGAGCGCGGTTTTACTCATCAGCCCGACAATGCGGTCCGCGAACTTCCCGCCTTTGAATAATACCGAGGTCGGCACAGAAAGTATTCCGCAATGGTCAGCAGCCTGTAGAGAGTCTTCCGCATCGACTATGGCAAATGAGATAACGCCCTCATAGCTCTCGGCCAGATCGACGATGGTCGCGAGCTGTTCGCTGGCGGGCTTGCTCGTTTTGGCGACGAATGTGACGACAACCGGAGTCGTCGCCTCCGCTATGAAGGAAAAGAAGTTCGCGTCCTTCAGTGTCGGGATATCCATAATCCCATATTATAGCCCAAGCGCGCGCGCTAATCGTAGCCGAATTTTAAGAAGTGCGTTCATTCTGACTCGCGGACGTAATGCGGACGCGAGGAACCCCGCATGTGCCGTAGTCACGGGATTGAACCTTGAGCCTGCGCGGCAGGTGGGTGCCTAGCCGGTACCCCACGGGGCAGCGGACGTCAGCTCCCGATCTCAAGGTGTTGGCTCGGTTCCAGTACCCGCGCCTCGAACACCGCAGGGCCCTCACATCCAGTCTACGGCAGCGCAAAGCGCGTGTCAAGGAGAAACAGGCTTGAATTCTCGCGTTGCCAGAACGGTAAGTGATACTTCTTCGCCGCTACTCCAGAGATACAAGCGTTCAGGCTACACCGAGAAATTCACCACGTACGCCGGCTTGGGCACGGTATAGAGCTTCACTTCGAACTCGGTGTTCCCGCGCAGGATATTCAGCACGTATTCCTCGCCTATTTCACCGAGCAGCACATCAACTCGGAAATCCTCTGGCGTTGGCGGCGGCTGGCCGTTAACGCTGAGTATCTGGTCGCCGTCCCGCAATCCCGCCAGTGCTGCGGGCGATTCCTTCTCGACGGCAAGCGCCCACAGGCCTTCGGGCCGCGTCAGCTCGCGGAACTCGATGAAGCTCTCAACATCGGTGATGTTCGGTGGGAAAATGCAATGGATGCCCAGCCAGGGAATATCGTGCCGCTTGTGCTCCAGCACCTCCACTGCGAAGTTCTTCGCGAAATTAATCGGCACGGCCCAATTGGTTTGCTGCGCTATGGGCAGCGACCTTCCCCACGTGTTAATCGCGATGACCTCGCCGTTGCGGTTAAACAGCGGGCCGCCGGAATTGCCCTGGTTGATCGGCACCTGGATGCGGAAGATATACGGCAGGTTCATCGAGTAGCTCAGCCCGAACTGCGCACCGCCCTGGTAGCGGTTGTAGAAGTGCTGCATCACTTCAAACGTGAGATCGGTATCGCGGCCGGAAACCACGCGCATCGTGGCAGTCTGGCGCAAACCCCAGTACTCCAGCGGGTCGCTGCGGTCGATGTTGAAGCCCTCCATAGCGCCGGGGCTTCCCATCGCCAGCCCGACTTCGCCGGCGCGCACTTTATCCGAATCTCCCAGCGGCACTGGATAAAGATTGTCCGGATCGGGCTCGTCAAGCTTGAGCAGCGCGGCATCGTAGTACGGCGCCACCGCCACCACGGACGCGCGTTTGCTGCTCCCGTCCGAAAAGATGACCTGCGCCACCGACGACTTGCCCGCGACATGGGCATTTGTGATGATATGCCCCTGCTTGTCGATGACGAAACCTGAGCCGAGGAGAGTAACCTCAGCCGCGACCGCGGACACAACCTCTATCGGCTGCACCACAACTACGCCGCGCTTGACCTTCTCGATGAGCTCGGGCACGTTGATGGGGATTTCACGCAGAATCTGTTGAGCTTCTTCTTCGCTAACAGTCTGCCATTCATCGCCCGCAACAAGACCTTCATTATCCGACGACTGCACTGCCGGCGGCTGCGCAAAATCCGAGCGCGCAAAAGCGGTCGATGAGCTTGCCCCCCACGCGAGCAGCGCTGCTGCCAGAACAACCGTTAATCTGACGACCATACTTCGCCTCCCGATACGTTTTGGCTTGTGTCGGAGCTGTGACGCCCCCACTAATCAGTTAGACCAGCATTCGTCAGATTCGTTCCGCTCTTGCGCAAGTCCGTCAGACCGAGAAATCTGCGACATAGGTCGGCTTGGGTACCGTATACAGGTGAACCATAAATTCCTGCTTGCCGCGCCGGATGCCCAGAACGTATTCCTGGCCGATATCGCCTTCTAGCACTCTCAGGCGGAAGTCCTCGGGCCTCGGTGGCTGAAGCTCGTTTACAGAAAGAATCCGGTCTCCCTTTCTCAATCCCGCCATCTCCGCGGGGGACTCAGCCGCTACGTCATAAATCCAAAGGCCTTCCGGGCGTTGCGTTTCTACAAACTCAACGTACGCTTCCGGGTTGTTGACATTCGGAGGGAATATGCAGTGCATACCCATCCAGGGGATGTCGTGGCGGCCGTGTTCTAGTACTTCGACCACAAAGCTTTTAGCGCAGTTTATTGGCACGCCGAAGTTCGTTTGCTGTGAAACCGGATTTGAGCCTCCCCACGTGTTAAGTGCTATAACTTCGCCATGGCGGTTAAACAGCGGGCCGCCTGAGTTTCCTCCGTTTATGGGCACTTGCGTCCGGAATACATAGGGGAAATACAGGCCGTATTTCAGGCTCATGGTCCTGCCGTAGGAATTCCAGAACACGGGCCAGCTAAGGTCGGTATTACGACCGGAGACCACACGCATAGTCGCCGTTGCCCGCAAGCCCCAGAACTCCATGGGATTGCTTCGGTCTATGTTGAATCCCTCGCCCGACCCCGGGCTGCCCATCGCCAGCGCAAGGTCTCCCGGCTTCACGGTATCGGAATCGCCCAGCGCCACCGGGAATAGCCTGTCGGGGTCCGGATCGTCCAGTTTCAGCAGCGCGACTTCGTAGTATGGAGCCGTCGCAACCAGCGTGGCTCTCTCGTGCGTGCCGTCCCAGAATATGACGTCCGCTATCGAGGCGTCGCCTGCGACGTGATGGTTCGTGATGATATGTCCCTGCTTGTCGATGAGAAATCCCGAGCCGAGAACCTGAAGTTCGGCCGCGGCGATGGATGACACCGAAATCGGCTGGATTACGACAACGCCCCGCTTCACTTTTTCGACAAGCTCCGTTACGTTGACTGGTGTCTCGCGCAAAATCTTCTGCGCCTCTTGCGGCCTTAGGCTCTCTTCAGATGCCTCATCCTGCGCAGCCACCTGTCCTAAGCTTAGCGCAAGAACGAGGGCCATTGAAAAAACACCCAGAGTAATCACAATCCGTTTCATTATGCCTTCCTTAAAAGAGGTTCACTGTAAGCTCACCTTGTGAGCTTATTGGCTAGATCCCCATTTGTCACCCAAGATTCTACCGCTAACTGCGACCTGATACAATCTCACTGATGATAAAGCGCGCTTTAAGGACGTTTCTCAGCTTTCTGATGGCTATTGCGCTAATGCCGTGGCCGCTTCCAGAGCCCTGCTCAGCCGCAGGGAAGTTCATTGTCCTTAAGAAAGTGCAGCTTGAAGGGCCGATCGTGCGCGCGCGCCTGACGGGCAGCGATTCTGTCTGTGCCACCCAGGGCGGCACAGGCCGTTTCGCGTTCTTCACCGTCTCTACCGGCAGTGTGCTTTACCACCTCAGCGAGTCCGGCTCCGCCAGGCGTTTTCACCCCACCCTCGTATCGGGCTTGAAGGGCAGCGCAATCGTGTTAGATGAGGCTCGCGAGCGAATAGAATGTTTCGGCTCCGATGGAAACGCGACAGCACGCTGCACTCTCACGCCTGCCGTGCTCGCTGTGCATTTCGGCTCGCCGGTTGATATGCTGCCTGCCGGGAACAGCTTTAGCGATGGTTTCTTTATCCTCACCGAGCGCGGGCTTTTCCTTACAGTGGACAGCGAGGGTGAGCTTGTCTCCGAGATAAAGCTGCGCGAATTATCCGGCAAGCCGGAAGCCTTTTTCGCCCGGCTGGGACAAATCCCGGACAGCGGCGAGTACTTCGCTTTCTCTCCGAACACCGGCTGCGTGTTTGTGTTCACGCCCGAAAACGAGCTGCGCCGCACGCTTGGTCTCAGCTCTATCCTCGGCGGCGCGCAGTTTTCCGATGTAATCACACTTGCCGATGGGTCGATTGTAGTTTCGCGCGGCAAACGAGTGACGCGCGTGTCCGGCGAGACCGTGTCTGACATCCCCGTAGCATCGCAGTTTGAAGAAGACGCGCCGCTATTCCTTGACGCACAGGGCGGGCGTCTGCTTGTATACAATCATCTCGGACGGATGCTAATCGGAGATATGCAGTGAAACCGCTTATCCAGCTTTTGCTGATAGCGCTGCTATTGGCAGCTTGCGGTGGCGGCGGAACGAAGCCGACTCCGGGGCCCGGGCGTGCGGGCGTTAGCCTGAACGGGCAGGTCGTGAATGATGCCGGCGCGTCTGTCTCCGGCGCAGCGGTGCAGCTTTCGATGCTCTCGGCAACATCCGACACTGACGGCTCTTTCAGCTTCAGCCTGCAAAGCGCTGGTTATTACAGCCTTAGCATTCAGAGTCCGGCGGGAGTGTTCCACGCTGAAACCGTCACTGTCCCCGACTCCGGTGCCGAAGTGCTGATAACGCTCGATCCCACGCCGTCGCGTTTCGCCCTGGTGGGCGTGCATCCGATGCTGAATTCGGAGAATGCCCCGCTTCGAGATCCCATTGTTCTTACTTTTTCTCGTTCCATCGACGAGTCAATGCTCTCATCCGCCACATTTGCGCTTTCACCCACAGCAGGTGAATTGACCATTTCAGTGAATGGTAGCGAGGTGCAACTCCAGCCGCTATATGAGCTCCAGACTTCGCAGCGCTACCGCCTGGAAGTCTCCAACGTTCGCGCCCTTGACGGCGCGCAGCTTGCTTCCGATGCGTACAACTTCTTCACTACGCAATCACGCGACGACCAGCCGCCCGTGCTTGTGAGAACGGCTCCCGCTCACGGCGCAACTAACGTTCCCCGCAACCAGTCCTTCGAATTTACGTTCTCCGATGAAGTTCAAGCTCCATCCGGCGTCTTGCAGGCCGCATTCACGCCCTCAGTGCCAATCGCACAAATTACTGTCTCGGAGAATACCGTGAAGGTGTCTCCAGGCGGGATGCTTGAAGCAAGCACCGAATACGCGCTTACGCTTGAACCGGTGAGCGACGCCGTGGGCAACCTCTCGGAATCCTCGTCGCTTAGTTTCACCACCGGCACGGCGGTAATGGCGTTCGACGATATCGAGCCCCACTGGAACTCGTTCGCCAACGCCATCGTGTTCGCCCGCGCGGCCGGGGGCGCTTATGACCTTTACCTCATCTCACCGGAAGGCACGAACCTGGAACGCCTTACTGACACCTACGCCGGCGAGCGCCATCCCCGCTTCTCCTCCGACGGCCAGCTAATCGTCTACCAGTCCAATGAGGACGGCAATTGGGACATCTTCGCCCGAAGCCTGGAATCCGGCCTTAGCTCACAACTCACATTCCTTCCGGAGGACGAGGTTTCGCCTGTCTTCAGCGGCACGTTTTCCCAGCTAATCGCTTACGTGCGGCAGGAGAGCGAACCGAACGATTCCCGCATATTCCTGATGAACGCCGACGGCAGCTTTAACCGCGCTGCGGACGAGAGCGCCACGCGCGACGAGTACGAGCCGGTCTTTCATCCCCTGCTAGACAACCAGCTTCTGTGCGTCACCTACGAGGGTGGCGACCGCGACGTTTTCAGCAAGTCCGCGTTCCTTGAAAGCGACAATCCTGTTAACGCCAACCTTACGTCCAATCTCGTCGGCAACGAATTCCAGGCGGTATGGGCGCCCGACGCGCAGGCTATAGCCTTTATCAGCGACCAATCTGGCGTGCGCAACGTCTGGATAATGGACCCCAGCGGCAGCGCCCACTACCAGATAACCCACTTCACCGATCCGGTGCACTCCCTCGCCTACAGCCCCATACCCGGCGAAGAGCGCGTTGTAGTTTCTGTAGGCCCTGGAAACTCGCGCAGCTTATATGTCGTAAGCCTTATCAGCGGCGGCATCGAGCGCCGCCTTACGGAGTAACCAATGGTGCGTATCAAAGTAATGAAGGCGGTAAGTGCTAAAAACGACGAAATCGCCGCCGGCATACGCGCAGAACTCGCAGAACAAGGCATCAAGGCGCTCAACATCATCTCCAGCCCCGGAAGCGGCAAAACCACGCTTCTTGAGCGCACCATCGCCCACTTCGCGCCCGAAATCCGCTCCGCTGTAATCGTTGGTGACCCGTTCACCGCTAACGACGCCAAACGCCTGGAAATCGCCGGCGGCAACGCATTCCAGCTAAACACCGAAGGCTCGTGCCACCTCACTGCGCCGATGGTACGCGCCGCGCTCGATGAAATGAACCTATCCGGTGTGAAGCTCCTTTTCATCGAAAACATAGGCAACCTTATATGCCCCGCAGCGTGGTACCTCGGCGAAACCGCGCGCGCGACGCTCCTTTCAGTCACCGAAGGAACGGACAAAGTGGACAAGTACCGCCGCGCTTTCCTCATCGCCCACTGCGTGGTTATCACGAAAACCGACCTTGCGCCTTCCTGCGACTTCGACCTGGAAAAAGCCACCACCGACATCCAATCCCTGAATTCCAGCGTCACGGTTCTGCCCCTTAGCGCCACGACCGGCGAGGGCCTCGACGCGTGGTATGACTGGGTGCAGCAGCATCTGCTTTGAACCACAACAGGGCTTTAACGTTATATCCTCTTAGGCTAGGGATTGTGCCCACCTGTAGCGTGCGGTCTCGTACCGCACCTTCGCTTACACCTATAAGATACGACTATTCTCCTGGCTGTCCGCCGCAACAGTATGCTTGGTTGCTTTGGATAGGACCGCCGGTGTCCAGCAAATAGAGCAGCATACCTAACGTCATCGAGCCTTCTGGCACAGGCACCCCGATACAGGAGCACAAATAGCATCCGCTAGCGTCGATTGAATAGGGCCAACGCTTACATATGTTGTGTATAAGCACTTACCTATTGGGATAGTGTTTGGCTCATCACAATCATAGATCGGCGCACTCACCTGAGGAACCCATTTGATCCACGTTGAATCAACATAAACTGTTCAGTATTCTGCCAATGGAGGCTGGCAACATGTATACACCATGAAGGGCACGGTTCCTGAAGCGGTTTGCATTTGCCAGGATACCCTACAACATTCTTCCTCCCCTGCAAGAGTAGCCGTAGGCAGACCTGCTAAAAGGCAGATAACTAGTACACTTATCAGAACGTAAAAGCGATTTCTCATTAACCTAAGTATCACAGCGAATCACCTCCGCTATCATCAACTAGTGGCTCCAGAAAACACCTGACGCGGATGCCTATAGGTCCCACTCCAGTGATAGGTGAGCCGGCTCCAACAAAGGGCGGCTCGACTACCGACCTCATCTCACCAAACACGAATTCCATGGGCTCACCGTTCAGCGGATTGACGAAAAACTGCGGAACGATGCTTCCATAAACCATCTCGATTTCTGCGCGGCTGCTAAACCTGACGTTCAATGGAATCAATGTTGAATAGGCGTTTATAATCAACTTCTTCTGCACTGCAACTTCCCAGTCAGGTTCTAGCCCCGTAAACCGTATTGGCTTGATTCTACTTTCCCTGATGGAGAAGTCTTTTATAACACCTAACGGCTCGAATGGCAACCATCCTGCATCGCGTAGGTCGTCAATTGTTTCGACTTTCTCACCAAATAGCCTGGCGACATCTCGCGCGAGAATAATAAACTCCTCAAATAGGAATTCAGAGTCTCCGAATCCCCATCTTTGCGGCTGCATCTTGTCAGCAAATTCCATGATTTCATCCAGGTCTGAAGACGGGGAAAGGATTCCTGTAGCTCCGCTAAGAGATGCAGCTTGGTATGGGATTTGCGCTCCTTGAGTAGAACCTGTTTCCCCTTGTCCGCTACAACTGGCTACGCTCTTACTCGAGCAACTTGTCGTTAGCAGCAAGGCAAAAACTACAATCTGCAAACAGACATTAAAGGCTATGTGCCTGGTCAAAGCGACCACCTCCTCTTTTGTTATCAGCGGCTGTCTCACAGCCGTGCTTTTCTAACAATGTAATATTAGCGCAAAAAAAAAGCGTGTCAAGCATCCAGTCTTTTCTCAACTCCATCTATCAAAACCTGCAACAGCTCTTCAGATTTCAGCATAACTCCTTCCTGCTCCAGCGAAGTGACGAACTCCCGGTGGGGCACTCCCGCGCGGTTCGGCGGAATCTTCAGAAATCGCTCCATCGCTGCGAAATCCACGGTGAGCAGCATAGTCCCGTGCAGCAGCACGCTACGCCGGGTCAGCCGCGCGGCGTTTCCGCTTATCTTGCGCCCGTTCAGATTAATATCGGAAAGTTTGCCCATCGATAGGTGCAGTCCCAGCGGCGTCAGCGCGTCAATCACCATCTTGCGGAAGTAGTCCATCGGCTTCGCCCCGCCGCGCAGCCGGTCGAATCTCTCCCGCGCCATCACCAGCGAGTAGTTCAGTGTCCCGGTGTCGTGATACACCGTCCCGCCGCCGCTTATTCGCCTGAGCAGCGGTATCCCCGCATCGCGAATAGCGTCCGCAAACACCCACTCTTCCTCGCGGTTGTTGCGCCCCAGGATTACGCACGGGCGGTTGATGTAGAAAAGCAAATGCGTCTCGCCGCCGATAGCTTTCAGCAGCCTGACTTCCTCCGCCAGGTGTTCAGCGGGGTCGTCGCCGGGAAGCATTCGCGCATGCAGCATACGCTAGTCCGTAATCAGATATGTCGGATCCGGTGAAATGGAAATCCTCGTGCTCAACAACGCAGTCATCGCCGCCTTTTCGCCCGGTACGAGCGTAACGATTCTCGTTTTGCGCAGCGCGCGCGGCAGAGCCACACTCATCGATTCCGGTGCTGTGAGTACAAAAGTCGTTCTATCGCCGCCGGTGAACCGCGCCAGCGTGCAATTCTCCGGCAGCCAATCCCTCGCAACATCCGCGCCCGGATCGTAAATCCGGTCGCACGTCAGCTGGCGGAACCGCAAAAGCATCTGCGCGGCGTTTTCGAGATTCTCTCTCGCGCCGATTGATGCAAAATCGCGCGCGGTGACCAGCACGAATATGGCTTCCTTCTTCTGCTCGTAAAGCCACAGCAAATCGCGAGCACTGTCCCGCGCCAGGTCGAATACCGCCGTAGGGTCAAACTCCCCAAGCTCCACCAGCTTTGCGGGCACTCCGAAATCCCCTACTTCCGTTAGCGGCGCATCCGCAGGCTGAATGAGCAACATCTCGGTAATCCCGCCCTGCTTTGCCATCTCACCGAGCAGCCCAAGGTCCATATCTGGCAGCTCCTCCGTGCTAGTCAGCAGGTAAAACGCCGGTTGCGGATAGTAGTTTTCCGCGAACTCGCGCCGGTTTAGCAGGAAATCCTCTCGGTAAAGCGGCTCGATGCGCGCTGGCAGCTCTTCGCGCCAGGCGAGCTCAACAGGCGTCGGGACGATAGCTATATCAGGCGCATGCGTAACTGCGCCTCTAAACAACGAATACAATGCGCCAAGGTTCGCCACGTTGCTATACACGCGCAATGAATCTTCCGGTTGTGCAATCTTCGCAACTCTCCCTACTCCACCGCTGAGATTCACTATCTCCCCATGCGCGATCATCGCGGGCAATTCCGGTTCCGCGAGCGGTGGCCCAGGTGCGGCAGGCGGCTCAGTTACGGTTTCGGTGTGCGGAACCGCTGGCGCTATCTGCCGTCCCAGCACGGACGAGAACCACTCGTCCAGGCCGACAAATCGGTAACCCTTCGCCCTCAACTGCGACACCATCTCCGGTAGCGCTTCAGCCGTCTGCATATGATTGGAGTGCAGCAGCACCACACTCCCCGGTCGAGCTTGCGCCACCACCCGCTGCACCGTCGCATCCGCGCCGGGTTCCGTCCAATCGAGCGCGTCCACCGTCCAGAGCACCGTCGTCATTCCCTGCCGCCAGGCTTCATTCACCACTAGCGTGTTAAACGACCCGAACGGCGGGCGGAAGAACCTCGGGCGCTTGCCTGTTATATCTCCTATCAGTCGGCTACACTCGCTGATTTCCCCGCTCATCTTGTCAGCCCGCATTTTGCGCAGGTCGGGGTGCGTCACTGAATGGTTGCCCAGCTCAAATCCCAGACCCGCAAGCTCGCGCACCACGTCCGGCCTTTTCGCTATGCGCGAGCCAACAAGGAAAAACGTTGCTGGCACGCCTTCACGCGCTAGATACTGCGCAATGGCAACCGTTACATCGTCCGGCCCGTCGTCGAACGTCAGTGCGACAATTCTGGGCAGAGTCTTGCCTGGACTTTCACTGATACCCGGCAGGAGATACTTGTAGCTGGCAGCCGTGCTTGCGGGCTGCGCGCAAACGAGCGTAACCGCTGCCGCAAGCAGCGCCCATAAAATCCCTCTTCGCCTTCGCACGCCACAATTATACCAGCGCCCAAGCTTGCTACCTTAGCCCTACCCGCTATAATATGCGGGCTTTAATGAAACCTCTCAAGCACCTGCTGTTTCTCGCGCTCGCGCTGTTGGCGGTCGCAATTGCCTTCCCCGCAGGCCCGCGTGCATTTAGCTGGAACCAGGAAGAGCTTACCCCCGAGGAGATTTACGCGCGCTTCGGTGATGAAAGCGACGAGATATCGCTGCGCGACGCCCTCCGCCAGCTGCTATACCTGGTCAACGAGGCGCGCGGCGACTACGACCTTGAGCCGTTGGAATGGGACAGCACGGCTTCTTCCGCCGCCGAGGAGCAGGCGCGCGAAATGGCCAGCAACCGCTACCTCTCGCACCTGAACCTTGACGGCGAGAAACCCAACATGCGTTATAACCGGCACGGTGGCACCCACCAGGTTACGGAGAACCTGTCTTACTGGGAAAGCGACGTCCTCCTTTACCTCACGCCGCAGGTCGTCGAGGACATCCACCGGCGCTGGATGGAAAGCCCCTCGCATTGCCGCAACATACTTACGCCCACCCACACCGCCGTTGGAATGGCGATAGTCATCGTCTGGGACGGTGACCGGACAGTGCTGACTGCCGCGCAGGAATTCGTGGACGCCTACGGCGAGTTTGACCGCCTGCCGGAGCGCGCCGATTACGACGACGACCTCTATATGGCTGGTGACTTCACCGACCGCCATACCGGGCTGGCTTACGTTACCATCGGCTACGAGGAGTTTCCGGAGCGCCAGCGGCCTGAAAACCTCAACGCCAACCTGAACGGCTACTCGCTGCCCGGTCCTTTGGTTGCCCTGCTGCCCGAAGGCGACCGCCACGTCAGGCGCGTCACCGGCCTTCCGACGCTATATCTGCTGACCGACGACCCTTCGCGCCGGCGCTTCAAGGCCCGTTTCTCGCTCGCAGACGTTTTCTACGGACTCGAGCAGGCCTCCCGCGCCGCCCGTTTCAAGCCTGGCCAGTACTACTTCATGGTCTGGGCGCAGCGTGAAGGCGAAGCCCCCTTCCTCGTCTCCACCCAGGTCGTCCGGGTGGAGGAGTAACCGCAACGCTTCTTCTGTAGGGCGGAGACCTGTGCCCCGCCGATTCTCTTAGGGATTTATGCGCCTAAGGCGCATTTATCCGCCTATGGCGGACAAGTTCGCGAATTGCCCTTGCGATTTAGCTCCCCACTGAGTACGCGGTGTTTACCCGCCTGTGGAGGGCTCACCAGCGCCGTTCTTCTCGCATAGGTAGGCCTAATCCCCCCATGAGCCCGGCGTACTCATTGGATTCCCAGCTACCGGCACTTGGCTATCAGTCCGCCTATGGCGGACCAGCTACTCCTTTTCCCCCGGCTACCCGCTACTTCAGATTCTTACCCCTTCCCTTTCATCGCGGCCACAAATCCCGAAAACAGCGGATGCGGCCTGAGCGGGCGGCTCTTGAACTCCGGGTGGAACTGCACCGCCACGAAGTATGGATGGTCGCGGTACTCGATGCTCTCCACCAGCATCCCGTCCGGCGAAAGCCCGCTGAATACCATCCCGTGCTTCGCTAGCGTCTCGTGGTATTTCGGGTTGACCTCGTATCGATGCCGGTGCCGCTCGCTGATTTTGCGCTTGTCGTAGAGCCTGCGCGCGACAGTCCGCGGCTGCACCTTGCAGGGATACTTCCCCAGGCGCATCGTCCCGCCCTTATCGATAATCTCGCGCTGCTGGGGCAGGAAATCTATCACCGGATGCGCCGTCTCCTCGATAAACTCGGTGGAATTTGCGCCTGCTAGCCCGCAGACGTTACGCGCAAACTCGATTACCGCGACCTGCAATCCCACGCACAGTCCCAGGTAAGGCACGTTTTTCTCCCGCGCAAACCGTGCCGCGAGCATTTTTCCTTCCATTCCCCGGTACCCAAAGCCGTAAGGTACCAGGATGCCGTTCACGCTTGAAAGCTGGCGCGCGCAATTTTCTTCCGTCAAACGCTCGGCGTCCACCCACACGACCTGCGGGTGCACACAATGATGCACCGCGGCGTGCGTGAGCGACTCCAGTATGGAAATATACGCGTCCTTTAGCCGGTTGTATTTGCCAACAATGGCGACCTTCAGCGGCTGCTCGCGCTCCTTCTCGCGCTCGATGAACCTTTTCCATTCAGCGAGCTTCGGCGCAGCCTTTTTTAAACCCAGCCGCGTTTCAACCAGCTGCGTGATTTTCTGCGCATCGAGCATTATCGGCACTTCGTAGATGTTGGCGACGTCCAGCCCTTCAATGACGCACTCACCCGGCACGTCGCAGAACAGGCTTATTTTCCCCCGCATCTCCTCGGTTATCGGGATATGCGTGCGCGTTAGTATAAGGTCGGGCTGGATGCCGATGGAGCGCAGCTCCTTAACCGAATGCTGCGTCAGCTTAGTCTTCAGCTCGCCGCCCGGATGCAGAAAGGGCACGAGTGTCACGTGGATATTCACCGCATTCCCGCGGCCGACTTCGTTTCGGTACTGGCGGATGGACTCCAGGTAAGGCAGGCCTTCTATGTCGCCAACAGTGCCTCCCACCTCGACCATTACGACGTCCGCCCGGCTCTTTCGCGCCGCCCGGGTGATGCTGTGCTTGATCTCGTCCGTGATATGGGGAATCACCTGCACGCACTTGCCCAGGTAATCCCCGCGCCGTTCCTTGTCGATAACCGCCTGGTAGACCTGGCCCGTCGTCAGGTTATTGAAGCGCGTTAGGTCCTCGTCCAGGAAGCGCTCGTAATGCCCCAGGTCAAGGTCGGTCTCCGCGCCGTCGTCGGTGACGAACACCTCGCCGTGCTGGATGGGATTCATCGTGCCGGCGTCGACATTCAGGTACGGGTCAATTTTGAGCGCCGTGACCTTATATCCCACGCTCTTGAGCAGCAGTCCGAGCGATGCGGACAGTATTCCCTTGCCGATTGAGCTTACGTTTCCCCCGGTTACGAAGACGAACTTGGTCATCCAGTCTCCCGCGCTTGAGTTGTCATCCCATTCTACACGAGCGCAGCCGCGAAGTCACTAGGGCTGGCGGCTTATTTGAAGTTAAATCCCCAATTGAAGACGGAACGAGCGGCGTCGGAGCCCAGAAATTGCCTTAACCGCCAGCTCCGTCCAGTACCCCCAGGGGATTTCCCGTGTGCTAAAATGCCAGATTGCAGCCATGTGCTCTGGCTTTTCAGAGCGTGGCACTGCTTATTGCACGGGCGCTTTGCCCGGATGTGAGGGGAATAATGAGATACGCAATTGCTGGACTGACTTCAATTCTCGCGCTGGTCATATTGCTTGTTTTTCTACAGGCGTGCGGCTCCGGGGGAAGGTCCGGTTCGTGGATTGGCTCGGCGGGCGAACCACCTGCCAGGAATCTGGAAGGCTACTGGGAAGGCATACTCCCGGACGGCAATTTTGACGGCGAGAATGATGAATTTCCCTACTACTACATCTTCATAGACATCACCTCGCACGAGAACGGGGCGATATCGGGCCACTTTCACCGCCAGGTCGGCGCCGTTCGCTCCGATGCTCCTCTTTCCGGAACTGTCCAGAATGGGGAATTCCGTCTTTCGGTCGCGATGAACAACGAGACGCTAACATTTTCCGGCAGCCTCGCCAGCGTCGTTCAGGATTACGAAGGCGAGCACCTGGTCGCAGACTGGGCTTTTCCGGGCGGGCATTCGGGAGTGGTCGTATTAGTTTCGGTCGCCACCCATATCCAGCTACCGGAACGGGAAGCCTCCGACTCTGAGCTTGCCAGCCTTACGAAGGACGGGGGCAGCGGCCGCCCGCTCATACTCGTTCATGGACTGGATTCCCATCCCAGCGCGTGGAACCCCATAGTAGGTAGATTACGGGACGAAGGCTACTTCAACCATTACGAGGTCTGGCGCTTCGGCTACGATACAAGGCAGGGCTTCGAAACCATCGGGCCCGAATTCTACCAGCTCGCCACCGACGAGCGATTGGTAAACAGCTCTCCGGTCCTCGTCGCCCACTCTATGGGAGGCATCGTCTCGCGGTCGTACATCGCGCTCGGCGGCAGCTTTACCAAGCTTGTCACTCTGGGCACCCCGCATGTGGGCACTCCCACCGGAGCCGGAGGCATATTCACCGGCCCCGGCACACTGGAAATGTCGCCCTGCACTCCCGAGCTGCAAGGCCTTTTTGCGCAAGAAACCACCTTCAACAACTTTCCGGATTTCGCCACGGTCTCCGGCAAGATTACGGGGGAATGGCGCTGGATTACAATACATAAGTGCTGGAGTGTTTGCGCCTGGGGCCACTGCTGGACCAAGTGCGCCAATGTGCCCGCATACCTGTGGCAGTTCGACCGGGACTACAATACGGCGCTCAAAGCGGGATGGACCTTCATAAACGCCGTGGGCTACGGGGATAACGACGGCGCGGTTCCCACCTGCTCGGCCAACTTCTGCGTGGGCGCAAGCGACGGCTGGCCCTGCGTTATATGCCCGCCGATTAACTTCGAGCACGACAAGCACCTTACCAACTACGACCACTTTATGCTAACCGACCCGAACGCGGCACCCGACGTGTACGACTTCATCACCGGCCATCTGGATTTGTACATCTAGGAAGCCTGGGCTTGCCTGCGCGCTTTGTGCGCAAAGCTAATCTGGCTCGGCTTGCGTCCCCGGATAAGCGCTTACCCGCCTGGGCTGCGGACGTATACGTTAGTGCCGCACAGCACGTCGTGGATGGTTCTGCCCCGTGGATCAAGGTAGGTATATAGCGCCGCAAGCGGCAAATAGACCACCCAGGCGAACAGGATGAAGAGCCACAACACCGCCGCCCGCAGAAACGCCGTCCAGAGCGAGAGGTCGGCGCCGTCCACGCGCGTTACCTGTATGCCGAAGAGCCGCATCCCCGGCGTGCTGCCGCCGAAGTACGTAAAGACTGTATACAACCCAATAGGCACGAGAACGTTTAGCAACGCAGTCGCGAGGTATACGCTGTAGAGTGGCGCACTCAGCTTATCTAGCTCCATCGCGCCAAAATTCTCCATCGAAAAAACCGAGGCAAGCTCCACAAGCTCATCGCCAACGCCCGCGCCGTAAAGGATCATAACCGCGATCATCACGGCTCCCAGCCAGTCGACAATCAGTGCCCCCGCCCGGCGCATCAGTCCTGCGGGCTGTAAAAGCAGCGTTCCCTGCGGCGGCGCGAAGAAGTACTTGAATTCGCTGTCCTCCAGTCTTTGCGCCTGTCCCTCGACGGACGGGCCGGTTTGTGTGGCAGGCGTATCGGCCTCCGAAGGCGGCGCGTCATCAGCGGGCTTAACCCGCGTATCCCCTATTGGACCGTCCAAAGGCGGTATCGGACGCCGTTCCACCCCGAACGCCTCTTCCGGCGACTGGTAATGAACCTTAGTAGGCAGCAGCCGCTGCCCGCATTCGCTGCACACATCGGCTTCGGGCGCGTTTAGATGCCCGCAGACGGGGCATTTTTCCCCTTCGGGTTCCGGAGCGTCGTCGCCGGACGGCGCAGCTTTCTCGTCGCGTTCTTCCATCCAGTATTAGTCTACCTGCAATCCGCGCGGATTACTATTTTCACGCCTGGCGCGGCTATAACACGATTTCCTTGTGCCGCGAAGCGTTGCACTGGATTGCGATGGCTACGGGGAACGTGGCGATGTGGCACGGGCGCACCTCGACCTTCACTGCCGCCGCGGTTTGCGTCCCACCAAAGCCGCCCGGCCCCACTCCGGTCTTATTCACCAGCTCCAGCAGCTCGTCTTCCAGCGCTGCGACTTCCGGATCGGGGTGCCGGTCGTCCACCGGGCGCATCACGGCCTTCTTTGCCATCAGCGCGCTAAGTTCGAAATTGCCGCCGATGCAGACGCCGACCACGATCGGCGGGCAGGGATTTCCCCCGGCCTGGGTCACCCAGTCCGTGACGAGCTTCTTCACGCCCGCTATGCCGTCGGCGGGGCGCATCATCTTCACGGTGCTCATATTCTCGCTGCCGCCGCCCTTGGCGGCGAACAGTATCTTCACCTTGTCGCCCGGCACGATGTCGTAGTGGATTATCGCCGGCGTGTTGTCGCCCGTATTCTTGTCCCGCTTATAAGGATTCTCGTAGATGCTCTTGCGCAGGTAGTGCTCCGTATACGCCCGCCGCACGCCTTCGTCAACCGCTGCCCGCAGGTCGCCTCCCTTGAGGTGCACATCCTGCCCGATGTCGATAAACAATATCGCCATGCCCGTATCCTGGCACATAGGCACGCGGTCGCCGCGCGCAAGCTCGGCGTTCTTGATGAGCTGGCCGATAACGTGCTTGCCCAGCTTCGATGTCTCCCGCTCCTGCATACGCTTCAGCGCTCCCAGGAAGTCTTCTGGAAGCTCGAACGCGGCTTCTTCGGCCAGCTTGGCCACCGCGTCTCTGATTTCGTCAACGTGGAGTTCACGCGCCATGGGTTATCCTCCGCCTAAAGCCAGGCCACATTGTAGCAGTCTACCTCAACGGTGGCAAAAGTTATATAATAATCTATACGGGTTTGATATGAAAGAACCTGAGAATAAGGAATTGACACCTATCGAGAAGTGGGCGCGCGCCCAGCAGTGGACGGAGGGAGTAACCGACGCCATTGGCGTCGCTTTCCTGGTAATCGGTATTCTGCTCGTAATGCTCGGACTGAACGAGATTGTAACTCCTACGGAGCAATACGAGCCCATGCTGGGACCTTTCTTTCCCTTTCTAGCGGAGATGGACCAGAAGTCGGCGTGTCTGGCCCAGCTCTATGTCGGCGTGGCCTTCCTTCTGCTGTCGATAGTGACCCTGCTGCGCACCCGCGTCGTCCGGTACTAGCTTTCCGCCCTACTCCACAACGACTGTCAGGCGCGTCTGGTCGGCTTTCTGCAGCAACAGGTCGAACTTCACCGAGATGACTACCCGTCCCGGATTCGCCGCGACTACCAGCCCGTCACCCACAACGTACGCCACGCCGGGATCGCTGCTGCTGTAGTCGCACTCTTCCGTTACATACTCCTCGTAGTAGTAGCGCCCGTAGCCGTAGCTTTGATCGCGCAGCTGCCGGTGCAGGATGCGAAGCTGGAACTGGTCCTCCGGCCGCAAGTAAAGTGTGCCGACGACGTTATCCACGCTGATGGTCGAAGTCTCGGTGCCGAATAGCTCATCCAGCGCGTAACCCGCGAGTATCCCGCCAGCCGAGCCGCCGCATCCGCCCAGAGCCACCAAGCACGCAGCCAGCGCAAGCGCCGTAAGTGTCCGCATGCGGAACATCACCCTAATTCTACCTTACCCGGAGCGCCTTCAACGCCGATATACCGGTTGACGCATAAACCAACTGCGCCGGTTGCGGGCTGCACGGAGCTTGATGCTATACTCAACGGTAAGCGTATCGCGCTTTGGAGTCGGAGATATGAGGCTATTCGTCGGATTTGTGGTCATAGCAATCCTCGCGGCGGCGCTGCTGACCGGACTGGGCTACGTCACCCGTAATCTCGGTAAGCAAGACGCATCGGAGAAACCTCCTGCTGAGGAAACCGAAGCTCCATCAGCAGAAGCTCCGTCCGGCGACAACGCGGAGGAGTCGCCCGCCGATGACGATGCTGGAAGTAAGGCGCGCGAGAAGCTCATCAGCGAAATTACGTCTTTCAACGCCGCGAAGCTCCTGAAATGCGCGGTGGACGGCGAAAGCGACATCCCCTCCCCTTCCGGTACCGGCAAGGCTGCCGTGCGGCTCGACTACCGCCTGTTCAACGATACTCCCTACAATCTGCGCGGCGTCGTGCTCACGGTGACACTCGTAACGGTTGGCGGGCAGACACGGGAGGAGCATCTTCAGGACCCGCGGTGGATCGACGCCGAAACGGTGCTTCAGGAGAGCTGCGAGCTGGCCTACGGCGCATCCGACAGGGGCATTCCCCTGTGCCAGATTCGCATGAAAACCGCCTACCTCAAGCCAGCGGACGCGGAGAAACTAGCCGAAGAGCATCCCCGCGACTGGCGCGACGAGCTCGCCAGGTGGGAATTGCGGCCTGAGCCCGCAGGCTAGGTACCGTTTTGCTTGCCTTCTGAGCCTCCTTCCCGCATACCGCTTCGGCCTTATTGCCCATTGCTGCTCCCGCCGTAGACTGAACCGCCTATCAGGTCTACAATCTTATCTAACTGCCAACATCTGAAAACTGATGGCTGTTTACATGCCCTTATCGGGTACCGGAGAGCCGGAGGGCCTGGGGCCGCTCTCTACCACAATCTCGCCGTCTTCGATAACAGTCACGCCGTCGATAACGACCGTCGCGTCAATTAGGCTGAGGCTCCAGCCGAAGTTGGTTTCGTTCTCGCCGCCGTCTTCGATGTTGCGGCCGATGCCGATGCTCACGACGCCCGAATACAACGCGTCATCCAGGCCGCAGCCCGTCGGCTGCCCCTCCGGATTAACCCCGAAACTAACCGTGCCGATGCGGTCCTTGTCGCCCGTCGCGCTTTCGAAGTACTCGGTGAACGGCTCAAGGTTGGCGTCAGCGGCGTAGCCCACGAGTACTCCGTTTGCAAACTCCCAGGCGAGGTTTTCCACGACCATGCCCCACAGCGCGACGCGCGGCGCGACGACCGTGCCGTCCGCGCTGGTCTCTACGGCGGTGCAGCTCACCGAGCCTGTCGGCAGCGAAACCCACGCCTCGCCCTCTTCAAGCATCTCAGGCGTGATCTCGGCCTTCCAGAAGCTGGCATCGCGCCCGGCGGTGCTGAATACCAAGTCCGTCCCCGCCGGAGTCGTCACGACGATTTCCTCAGCGTCGGTGAGTAGCTCACAGAGCTTCAGCGCCTGCTCCTCCACCGCGTCCAGGTCCGCGCCGATGGCCGCGAGCGTGGAATCTCGCCACGCTTCGTAATCCACGCCGTACTGCGCGGCGCGCTGCGGCGTGGCGAATCCGTGGTTGATGTACAGGCCCTTGGGCTTGTGCTCCTGCCACAGCTTCGAAATCGGCTCCTTGGCCTCGCCTATTGCCGCAAGTTTCGCCGGGCTGCCCATAGCGAACACCGCCGGGTCGCCCGGGCCCGCTAGCGAAATCTCGGCGTCGAGGTGCGGGATCATCCCGGCGGCGAGCTGCGAAGTCCGGCGCAGCGTGTCCTCGCTCACCTCGCCTAAGCGAAACGCGTAAAGCGCGTCGCTGTCCATAGCGATTATGGGGATTGCACCCGCGCGGTAGCACTCCCGGGCTAGGGCCTCAGCGAGGTCCAGCGTGTGGCGCCACGTGTTAATCAGCACGTCGTCGCCGGGCTTCAGCTCCAGCACGTCCACCGCCCGCCGCGCGATTGCACTGTAATCAAGCTCCGCGGCGCTCGCGTGTGCCGGCGTCACGGCCAGCAGGCCAAGTGTTAACAACGCGGCAATCACGGCAATTCGAACAAGAGCTTTCATCGAGTCCTCCTGCTTTTGAAGATAACCTATTATTCACCATTGGCGTAGACGGCGGCCTGCGCCAGTTCTTCCGCCGCTTCAATCATCTCTAATCCCGCCGAAAGCGTGCGCGCAAGCGCGATGACTCCGTGCTTTTCCCACACGATAAGGCTTGCGCCCTCGGCTGCGGCTTCCGCGCAGGCGTCGGCGAGTTCGCGGGTGCCCGGCGGGAAATACGGGTTCACCGCGATACCGCCTTCAGGCAGCTCGGTATCGGGAAGCTCCGGGCGTGGGTCGTACGCCGCCCATCCCAGCAGGAACGGGGAATGCGTGTGAACGAGCGCCCTGATATGCGGGCGGCTTTCGCGCACGGCTTGATAAGTCAGCAGGTGCGCCAGGACTTCGCTCGACGGCTCGTAGTATCCTACGAGTTTCCCGCCCTTCGCGTCGATGTGCACGAGCGCGCGCCCGGGGTCAACCGCCACCTCCGCCATGGTCGTGCCCGCGCCGGTGACGATAACCGTCCCGTCGGGCATAAGCTGCGAGAGGTTTCCCGCGTTATCCACGCCCCAGCCGTGCTCGGCCAGCGCGCGCGCGACGTAGGCGAATTCGTCCAGCAGGCCGGCACCGCCCGATTTAGCCCCCGCGTCCATCGTCCCAATAATAGCAGACGCGCGCTTTGGTCAGTCGCTTGCGGTTTCGTCCGGCTCCCGCTCTTCGTGCTGCCCGTCGTGCTGGTCATGGTGAAACCAGGGCATCGCCAGCGGGTTCCAGTACAGGCTTCTGGGACGGCTGCGCATCGTGTTGAAGAAGCGCTCCAGGCGCTCGCGCAGGCGTGCGAACATCCTCGCGTCGATGTAGGCCAAAAATTCGCCGCAGGCGCAGCGAAGCTTGCTGCCCGTCACGAGGTCGCGCCAGGCGAACTCGTTGTCTCCTTCGCAGGAGTCGCATTTAACGTGCAAGTGTGGCTTGCCTTGCCTGAACCTAAACCCGATTTTCGAGCGGTCTGAACCAGTATCTTGGCCTTTCATAGGCCTCACCCCCTTTTTGGAGTGCACAATCCGGAGCCCGGCACCTCCCCCCGGCGCTAATCTCGTCAGGCCTTGGCCTGCACAGTGCCGGCGCGCCGTTTCAAGGCGCTAAAGCTACTTGTCGCGGCCGGCATTCTCAAGTTAGTATGAAAGACGGCTCGCAGCTTCCCGTGAATAGATTCTACCACAAATCCGCTGCATCCGCCGCGCCCGTACGCCGACGATATCCCCGCTTCGGCGCGCTGCTTGACAAGCTATGGCAAAGCCGTTAGCCTGATACCCGCAAGCTGCGGGGGGGAGAACTATGGAAGGCTTGATGAAAACCACCGTTTACGGGGCGTCCGGCACCAGCTACCCCGGGCAGCTCCTCCCGCTAGGCGACAACCTGGGCAAAATCGAGTGCGTCTACATCATTATCGCCTACCAGCCCCAAAGCAGGGAGTACGGCACGGTCTACGTCGGCGAGACTACCAACCTCGCAGCCCACGTCGCCGGGCATCCCAAGAAAGGCCGCTGGAAGCGCGAGGGCGCGTCGCACATCGCCGTCTACCGCACGCGCTCCACTGAAAAGCGCAGGCGCGAGATAGTGCGCGACATCCTTGAGCAGTACCACTGCCCCTGCAACGACGAAGACTGCGAAGACGGCGAGGTCTAGTTCCCCTTTCCCCTCTTCTTTTCGCTTTCCCGTTCCCCGCATCTTCCTGGCTACTGGCTATTTGCCCGCCATAACTTTCGCGACGGCGGGCTTCCCACATACTACTTCCCATTCGAGGGTATAATTAAACATCCGCATTCCGCATGGGAAGTGAACGCTTTATGAGGTTATTGCTGCCGGCAGTTTTGCTGCTTTCAATCGTTGCGCTCAGCTCCTGCGCCGCTGGCCAGGGGCTGGCTAACGCCTTCAACGTCGAGACCAACCCCTACAAGGGCGAGATAGACCCCACGAAGATCAACAGCTCCGCGCTGGACGGCAAGTGGACCATCGGCGTCTGGGACGTCGCTATAAACGACCCCACCGGCGTGCTGGGCTTCACCGCCGACGAGTTCGAGCGCGAGGTTGACGGCCAGAGCTTCTGGTTCGACGCCGGCGCGGTGATGAGCGGCAACTTCCCGTTCAGCATAAACGTCGCCGAGAGCCACCTGCTGCGCCTGTCGCAAAACGAATACAAGCTGGAGGCCAACGGCACGGTCGTCATTGACACCGCCGACGGCGCGATGACTTTCTGGGCCGAAGCCGCGATTGCGGGCACGGTGAACTCCGCGATGACGCAGTGGGCGGGCACCGGGGAGCTTCATTACGAGCAGGTCGGCGGCGACATCACCGGTGACGTCGAGCTAAAGTTCGTGCTCACGAAGAATTAGCCGAAACGCGCGATTCTATATCTTGGGTACAGCCGCCTATCCAGGTGGCTGACCTTCGTTCTGATGGTCTTATGTAGGGGCACAGCATGCTGTGCCCGTTCAGCAATCACGATGAATACTCCTCACCGGGTACGCCGGGCTTGTCCGCCACCACGCGCCGCGCGTGGCCGGCGGGCTCACCAGCCCGGCTCTTTCTCTTGCTGAGTGGTGACCTCCAGGTCGCCACACCTTTAAACTCTTGTAGGGGCTTGCCAGCCTGAGGCTGGTTTTTGCGCCTCAGGCGCATTTATCCGCCT